>Ga0164241_10000028_pt1 | contig 396923 bp, 334 predicted proteins | sample OricomyardsoilBY_FD_108780 | JGI IMG/M metagenome (GOLD analysis project Ga0164241, IMG submission 108780) | Backyard soil microbial communities from Emeryville, California, USA - Original compost - Back yard soil (BY) | ecosystem: Environmental > Terrestrial > Soil > Unclassified | place... | reverse complement strand
ACATCTTCTAGGCGGTGAACTTTGTAAATATCTTCCCCGGGTTCACGTTTTACAATTATGAATTCTAAATAGGAGAGGTCCCAGAACATCGAGCAATTTGCGATGATTTCATTGCCCAGAACGTTTGGATATAAGACATATGTCTTATATATCTTTATTGTTTTTTTGAATTATTGGCCCCTAAGATAATTTTTCCGGCCATCGTATCCAACGGACTCGCCAATTTTTCAAACCCCTTCTTTGTTACATGCGCATAACGCTCAGTAGTTTTTGAGTTTTCATGACCGAGTAAGCTTTGAATATAGCGCAAATCTGTTCCGTTTTCTAGTAAATGAGTGGCAAAACTGTGCCGAAGCGTATGCGCACTTACACGCTTTTGTATCCCTGCTCTTGCAGCCGCATATTTTATGACATTATTGACGCTTTTTTCGCTGTATTGTGTTTTATCCGGACTTTCGAAAATCCATTGCTGCGGATTATACTTATCCTTGTAATGTTCCAGATAACTATATGCAACTTTGGATAATAGCGTGATGCGATCTTTTTTACCTTTGGCATTCTTAACGTAAATAACTCCACGCTGCACATCTATATTTTCCCAGCGCAAGGTCAGTAATTCACTGATGCGTAAACCTGCGGAATACAATAAAAACATAATGCAACGGTGTTTGACATTTATCGTGCATTGAAAGAGCGCCTGTATTTCTTCCTCACTGAGTACGGTCGGAAGCTTCCATTCTTTCATTGGACGCTCTACATAGTACGTTTTTCGTTCGCCACGGCACACGTGCTCCAGGTAGAATTTGATCGAATTAATAGCTTGATTTTGTGTTGAAATCGAAACTTTGCGCGTTTCCACTAGGTAAAGCATATAAGCATGGATGACCTCGTCAGTGATATCATTAACGCTTTTTGGTGCAATGAAGGTGAGAAAGAGTTTAAACTGAGCTAGATAGTTTTCTACAGTGGCGTCACTGTAGCGCATTTTGATCAGAGTTTCACGATAAATTGACGGTATTGCAATTTCAATGGGTTCGACCGGCTGCTTCCAACGTGACGTATTCAACGGCACCACATGCCTGAGTTTCTCGGTAATCTCGCGCAACAATTCTTCCGAATACGGCAAATAGTACTTCTTGTGCGTGGCAGAATAACTGCGCTTTGGATGATTGTTGATGATCTTAAAAGCTTCACCCTGCAAAGACCCCGTAAAGAAAATGCATAGCTTTTCGCGGTGATATACTGATTCGATGTAGATCATAGACGCAATTACGGTGTGCACAACCCATTAACCGTATGTTAAACGTTTACTTACGATTATAATCGTTTGTAAACGTTTGTCAACGGATATATTTAAATCGGAATAACACTTTTGGGTAATTTGTAGGTAACGCGACGGGGACCAAGAAATATTTTCTAAAAAAACTAGACCAGCTTGTCAATTTTGTCTTGAATGATTTGCTTGTCGGCCCGGGTTTTGGCCAGGGATAAAGCAGTCTGGAAATTTATTTTCGATTTGGTTTCGTCAATATCTTTATAAAGTTCTCCAAGCAGTGTATAATAATATGGATTGCCCGTCAGCTGAAGTTTTTCTGCTTCGCGGATGGCTTCCTCATTTCCATTTGTTTTTGAAAGAGCATAGGTTCTGTTCAGTGCAGCAATGGGAGAGTATTCCAGTTGCAGCAATTGATTATAAAGTTGTAAAACCGACTCCCATTTTTCTTTTGTGTCGGCTTTGATCGTATGCCAGTAAGCAATGCCGGCCTCAAGGTGGTATTTTGAAATTTTATTTCCCCACGCCGCGCGGTGAAGGTGATGAGCACCCTGACCGATCAATTCATAATTCCACCGCGTTTCGTCCTGATCGCCAAACAAAATGATTTGCCCGTTTTCAGCTTTTCGTGCAGCCAGGCGCGATGCGTGAAAACACATCAACGCATATAAAGCATTCACAGACGGTAAATTGCACAATTCGTTTTCAAGGAGGAGATGCGTGAGACGCATGGCTTCAACACACAGCTCTTCCCGCACCACCGCATTCTGACTTTCGGAATAATACCCTTCATTGAAAAGCAAATACAGCGTGATCAAGACCGCTTCCAGCCGCTTGGGAATTTCAGATGCTGAGGGAAATCCTATTTGTACATGTTCAGTCCGTAATTTTTCTTTTGCCCGAAACAGTCTTTTATTAATGGTTTCGGTGCTTGTTAAAAATGCGCTGGCAATCTCATCAACACCAAAACCACAAAGAATGCGGAGTGATAAGCCAATTTGTGATTCCGTAGAAATCGCAGGATGACAAATTGCAAATAACATCTGCAGCTGACTGTCCGTAATATTTTTTTCCGAAAGGTCAACGTCAGGTTCGATATTTTCGATCGACGGTGTATCGAGCGATTTGATGATTTGCTTATGGAAAAGATTATGGCGATGTTGAAAATTCCGCGCCTTGTTTTTTGCCACCGTATATAGCCAGCCTGTCGGGTTTTGGGGAATGCCTTTGTACGTCCATGTTTCGAGTGCCAATAAAAAAGTTTCACTGGCAAGGTCTTCAGCAGCTTCGATATGCTCAATGCCAAAATGCTTTACCAGAACAGAGCTTATTTTACTAAACTCTGTCCTGAATAAATGCGGTATCAGGTCATGGTGATTCACGCCTTACGTGTTCCTGTTAATGCACGCCATCATTTTTGGCAATTTTTCTCACTTCCATGCTGTTGCCTTCACCCTGCAATACCGGGCACCCTTTGGCGAACTCAACCGCCTCGTCAATAGATTCTGCCTTCACCACAATGAAGCCGCCAATGGTTTCCTTGATGTCACCAAACGGACCATTGGTAACGACTTTTTTCGCGTTGGTGGTTTTCACTACGCGGGCGCTGTCAAACGGCAACCCGGTTCCGCTCACGAATTTGTTTTGTGCGGAAATACTTCCGATCCAATCCATGGTCTGTTTCATCCATGCCTGGATTTGCTCGGGTGATGCGCTCTTTTTTCCATCTTCATGCCTCATGATCAATGCGAATTCTTCCATAATTTTTTTTTTTAATGTTATTGATTTTTTGAAATACACCCAATAACAAATGAGATCCTGTTAATAGGACAAGATGAGCCGTGTTTTTTTTATTCTTTTGATCAATTTACCGAAAATGACGCATTCTTTTCGATGGTCTGCTTTAAAAGAATAAGCGTGGAAGTCCAATAAAAGTCAACATGCCTGTATATAGTTTCTGTTGGAAAACCCCTGATGTTCAACTGCACCAATGTTTGATTTTCTACCGGTGTTAGTAGGAATTCGAGTAGTGTATAATTTTCGGGCCGGTTAGGCAGTCTTGATAATGAACTTAAGTAAGAATATTCCAGAATGGAAGTGGGTACAAATTTAATTACAATGCCTTTGTTCGCGAAGGGTGTGTGATGAAATCCTTTGATCACAAGAGAGCTACCCACATCCCATGTAGTGATGACCTGCATCTTCATTTCCGGTTCACCCATCCACTGAACCATCACATCAGGATTTGTCAACGCATTCCACACATGACCATCGCCAGCATTGATCGTGATTTCTTTCTTCAGGATTTTTTGCAAAATATTCTAAAATCTGAAATCTAATGTCTAATGTCTAATGTCTAATTATTCACCAACGGCGCCACCTTCGAGCCAATCAACTCAATCGATTTCATAAGTTTGGCGTGTGACAAGCCAGCACTGTCCATTTGAAACGTAAGACGTGAAATACCACCGAGTGCTTCAGCATGACGAAGAATTTTTTCTGCCACCACTTCCGGACTGCCAAGAATCAACGCACCGGTTGGTCCCATCTGCGGATCAAAACGTGCCCGCGTCATAGGAGGCCAGCCGCGTTCTTTTCCAATGTCTGTCATGGATTCTGCATAGCCCGGATAAAAATCGGCGATCGCTTCTTCCATCGTGTCGGCCACATACCCCAACGAATGCAATCCTACTTTTAATTTCTCCGGCGCGTGCCCGGCCTTTCGTCCTGCTTCCCTGTATAAATCAATCAACGGACGGAAGCTGCGTGTCTCACCTCCTATAATGGCCACCATCAACGGCAACCCCAATGTACCAGCTCGAACAAAGGATTGAGGTGTGCCACCCACGCCAATCCAAATCGGCAACGGATCTTGCATGGGTCTCGGATAAACGCCCTGATTGTCCAATGCAGGTCTGAATTTACCCGACCACGTTACAAATTCATTATCGCGGACCGTGAGCAACAAACTCAGCTTCTCTACAAACAATGCATCATAATCCTGCAGGCTCAAACCAAACAATGGAAATGCATCGATAAACGAACCACGGCCAACCACCATTTCTGCACGTCCTTGTGAAATTAAATCAAGGGTTGAAAATTGTTGAAACACACGAACGGGATCAGCAGCGCTGAGTACCGTAACGGCACTGGTAAGCCGGATGCGTTTTGTACGCGCTGCCGCTGCTGCGAGAATCATAGCAGGAGCGGAGTCTAAAAAACCTTTGCGATGATGTTCCCCGATTCCAAAAATATCAAGCCCCACCTTGTCGGCATATTCAATACGATTGAGCAATTGTGCCATTGCATCTTCATTACTCACCGCGGGATTGGACTTATTACTAAACCAGGCCGCAAAACTATCAATTCCTATTTCCATGAGATTTACTTAACAAAGGCGATTTACGAATTTCCTCACTGGTGAACGTGGTGAGATCACCATAAGTTCGGAAAAATGACAGGGCATCATCTTTTAATTAAAAGACCGGATCGATTTTCTTTTATAAACCGGTAGAGGTTAAGGATGATGAGAACACTCATAGAGGCCAGAAAACATCCGTAAACAAGAGGCGATGACATCATGGGCAATTCTTTCGAGAACCTTCCCACATAGGTTACAAGAAAAATGATCACAATGAAAAGAAAGAAACCATAAAGTTGAAGCTGCACCGATTTGGTGAGCGTTTTCTTGTTCCATAAGTAAACTGGCGCAAGCATGAGCAACATATAACCCAGCGCGCCAGGAAAATTTTTCCCTTCCAGTAATGTAAGTGCTTGGGCACGATAATTCAGCACAATAAAAATAAAATGGATGAAGTGATTGAAAGCAAGCATCAATATGAAAAGTACAAAAAACCTTCGACGATCCTCGGTGCCGTAAATCCCTTTAAGTCCATAGATTCCCGTACCAAGTAACAATGCACAGAAAATGACGAACGAAGTTCTGGCCGAATAGCGTGCTGCAAGTTGATACTTTAACATTCCAAAGTCGGAGGCATCAGCAGAGAAAATATAAACGGCGCCTTCCCACAATGCAACAATGATCAGGCAGAGAACTGTTTTTCTTGTCATGAAAGTGGATTTTGTTTTTCGCTCGCTCGGGTTCTGCTTTTTTGTTGCAGGAAGGTCACGGAAGGTAAGTCCTCAGAGACCATGAGTTTTCAAAGCAGGCCCTCATAAATGAAATAGCTACCTGACTGACGCATCCATTTTTTTAACACCACTCCGAAGGCCATTCGCCCTTAACAAATTGCTCACGGTATGCAACAACTCCACCGAAGCATCAATCTCTTCTTTGCGTATCGCAACACTTTCAATGTTAAATCCAAATGGAATAGCGCGCTCCTGGCAATACTGAATAAGATCTTTGGCAATGGCTGTGGCAAGCTCCACGGAACGCACAACCGGGCTTGTACTTACTTTAAGCTCTTCCTTAATGTCATCGGGAATGTGAATGCCCAGCCACTCCATAAAGTTGAGTGTTTTCGCAGAACCGCAGATGGTGAGCGTAAAAATGATGGTCGGAATTTCCTTGTGTGACTTGCGGCAGGCAACCATGAGATCTTCAAGTATTTTTTTGGTATACTCAACATTAAAAATACATTGCGATATAAAATAGGACACACCTGAGTTGACTTTGTCAAGGATTCGCTTGTCTTCGTCTTTTAAAACCGCATGTCGTTCGGGTATGGTAATGGCCCCGATCACCGAATGTTGTTCATGCTGTGTTCGCCAGATTTCATACGCCTGCTGAAGACTTGTTTTTACAACATAATCCGGAGAGGGCAGGCCCACGAAGATGGGGTAAAATCCATGTGTTTTTAAATCATTAAGCCACAGTGTCAATTCTTCTGTAGTAAATTTTCCGGCAGGGCGATAGATGATTTTCGGAACCGTGAGCCTCTGTAAATGCTGACTGGCATAATCAAAGGGGTCTAGTGCGCGTGTGAAAGGGAAAGGTCTTTCTTCTGCCGTTCTTGCCGATTCGTCCTGCACATCATACACAATCAAGGCATCAATATCCAGGGTAGAAAGCGTATTCAATGTCTTATCCGCAATTTCACGAACACGTTCGGGTGGTGTTTGGGCTTTCGGTGGGGTTATACCATATAGTAAAATTCCGGATTCCTTCTTCTTGATCTTGTTAACGAACATGTTGCTTTTAGGGTAGAGTAAAGGTCAAAAGTAAGAAATAATGGAATAGGGTGTTTACCATTACTTCGAAGGAAGGAATTGAATTTGTGACGGAATTTTCGCAAATTAGAATGTAAGTACAACGTTGCTAAAAAGTTAAATCCATCACCATGCGATCCATCTATCTCAGTATCCTTGTCCTGTCTTGTTCTTCTGCCCTGATGGCACAAATACCATCAGCAGAAGTGCAAATCAAAACTGCATTGCTGGCAGCACCTGATGATAAAAAAGCCGAAGCGATGGTGTATGGCTATGATGCCAAAGGAACATTTGTTGTATTGCGTAAAGGCACCAATGAATTGGTCTGCCTGGCTAGTGATCCTGCTCAAAAAGGGTTAAACGTTTCATGCTATCATAAAGATCTCGATCCTTTCATGGCACGCGGAAGGGCATTGAAAGCCGAGGGAAAGAATGCAAAAGAAATTTTTGACATCCGCGAAACCGAAGCCAAGACTGGAAAATTAGTAATGCCTAAACAGCCGAGTACGCTACAGATTTATACGGCAGCTCCTGAGGCTTATAATGCAATCACTGGTGAAGTGACTACCGGAAATTTTCGAGCTGTTGTTTATATACCGTGGGCTACAGCAGCCAGCACTGGCCTCCCTACAAAACCCGCGGCACCAGGCATGCCCTGGATTATGGATCCCGGCACGCACCGTGCGCACATCATGATTACTCCACCTGTGAAGTAAGCGTTTTTTGAATTTTTTTAACATTTTGAAATAACGAATGTTGGTGTATGCCAACATTTCACTACTGACTCAAAATTAAAATCCATTTCAATTTAGCCCATCCTTTTAAAAATCTGCGTCAGCAATACGCCGGCGAATGCGCCGATAGCAAAGATGGACAGAAATTCCACGGTCCGTATGCTTCCATTGGAGACGATTTGAAAATAGGTGCCGATGGAGATAATTAAAAGTATTGCGGTAATGGGTAATAATCTGTTTTTCATGGCTTTTAATTGTAACACTGTTAACAATGTTTACTCAAGTTCATTATTTCGGAAACATCCTCAAAGCCCCACCTTAACCGGAATACTTTGATTTTTGTATGTACCATCTCCTAATTGGCCTCCACTATTTAGTCCCCACGACCAGAACGTTCCATCAGTTTTTAATGCTAAACTGTGCTCAAAACCAGCAGCAATTGTTTTAAACTCCGAACCAATCATCGTCGGTGTGTGCTTGTCTGTATTGGTGCCATCGCCCAGTTCACCGGCTCCGTTAAATCCAAAAGCCCACAATGAACCGTCAGATTTTAACGCCAATGAATGAAACCCTGCGGCGATTGCTGTGAACCCTGAACCAACCAACACAGGTATACTTTTGTTTGAAGTTGTTCCATCGCCCAATTGACCATAAGCGTTTAATCCCCATGACCAAAGCGACCCATCTTTTTTCAAACCCAGGGAATGATTACTCCCTGCAGCAATGGATAAAAAATCTGAACCAATTTGAATCGGCATTTTTTTACTGACTTTGGTATTGTCACCAAGCTGTCCGTAAGTGTTTATTCCCCATGCCCAGACAGAGCCATCTGCTTTTATAGCCAAAGAGTGTTCACTGCCAGCCGAAATCATGGTATAACCCGAACCAATAAGTACTGGAGACATCCTATCTACAGTGCTACCATCGCCAAGCTGCCCCCTACCATTCTCTCCCCATGCCCACAACGTTCCATCAGACTTCAATGCCAGGGAGTGATATAAACCAGCGGAAATGAATGAATAACCTGATCCGATCTGAACAGGCAACAACTTATCGTTCAACGAACCATCTCCCAACTGACCACTCGCATTGGATCCCCACGCCCATAGCGTTCCGTCGGATTTTATAGCCAGTGTGTGAACAGCCCCGGCACTGACAGAAGCATAACCTGTTCCTATGAACGTCTGATTTGTTTTATCATCAAAGGAACCATCGCCAAGTTGACCATAATAATTATATCCCCATGCCCACAATGAGCCGTCTGGTTTTAGTGCCACGGAGTATGCATCACCTCCTTCAATCAATGAATAAGATGTTAGTACTGGTAAATCATCCTTGCAACTGGCGGTAAGAATCAGCAATGCCATGGTCATGCATAGGGAATATATTGCTGTATTCTTTTTCATAGTATGATTTTTTGAAACGGGTTCTACAGCGCGCCACATAAACCTGCGTTACAATCAGGGTTTTGTCTAACTCAAGTTCATGTCTTTATTCCAATAAACCTAATCACAGAACCTTTCCCATTATGAAACAGACCTTCATGCAATTCAACTTCTTTTTCTATGAGTTCCAGAATTTTATAATTCGCAAAGTCCGATTGTATTTCATCAATGGAGAATAGCATCTCGATTTCTTTTGGTCCTCCAACGTTTTCGTCACGAGCGATGTATTCAAGATGCCGTTTACTAAACGCTTCAAAAATAACGACTCCATTTTTACGTAAGTACGTATCAAGCTTTTTGTGGATAGAAGATTTAATGGCAGCAGGAAAGTGTGCATAGATAAGGGCGATGGCATCAAATTGTTCGGGTTTGTACGTTAATGTTCCCAATTCACCAACCTGATAGTCGATCTTCACCTTGTTGGATTCGGCAAGGCGCAACGCTTTCTTTCTCCCCTCATCACTAATGTCAAATGCAGAAGCATTCCATCCCAGTTTGGCGGCAAACACCGCATTACGCCCTTCGCCTTCTGCAGGAAAAAGTATTTTTCCCGGGGTTAATTTCGATAGTTGTTCTTTAAAATAGTGATTGGGTTGTTCGCCATAGGCAAATCCTTCTTTGCTGTAGCGGTCATTCCATCGGTCTATCCAATCGTTCATGTTCTTTTCTTGCTTCGGAAGTGAGATGTAAATACAGCGAAAATCCGCTTATCCAAAGTTCTGCATACCCTGTGGAATATCATACGGCTAGGAAGGAAAGGATAAAAAAAAAGTAGTTATATTGGCTGTTCGTGTAGTATACAATAACCAATGAAGTGTGATTAACAAACCCCAAAAGCTATGTTAAAAAATTTATCTGTTGTTATTCTGATTTGCCTGTCATGGGCATTCACCTCATGCAGTGATTCAAATCCGGTTTTGACCATTGAAGGTGGTCAGGTAGTGGGTGTGCCAACACCCTCCGAAGGAATCATTGCGTACAAGGGTATTCCCTTTGCAGCACCCCCTGTTGGAAACCTGCGCTGGAAAGAACCTCAACCCGTTATACCTTGGGAAGGTGTAAAGAAAGCGGAAACTTATGGTGCTGCAGCCATGCAGGTCGCATGGGACCCGGAAAGTTTCTATGGCAAGGAATGGCGTGCCAGCGGCACAGTTCCATTCAGCGAAGATTGTCTTTACCTGAATGTATGGACACCAGCTGCTGGAAAAAAAGACAAGAAACTTCCTGTTGCTATGTGGATTCATGGGGGAGGGTATCGTGAAGGTTTTGCGTTTGAACCCGAAATGGACGGTGGCGAAGATTGGTCATCCCGTGGTGTAATCTTGGTATCTGTAACATACCGTCTTGGCGTGTTAGGATTTTTATCTCATCCGCTGTTGTCCGCGGAAAGTCCGCATGGTGTGTCAGGCAATTATGGTTTGATGGACCAGGCCGCAGCGCTGCAATGGATTCATAATAATATAGAACAATTTGGAGGCGATCCCAACAACGTCACCATCTTCGGACAAAGTGCCGGGGCGGGTAGCATACAGGCATTGTGTACGTCACCCATGTCGAAAGACCTGGTGGCAAAAGCCATCAGCATGAGCGGGGGCGGACTGGGTTCACTTCCTGGCACTCCGGGTTACCGTCCGGGACTAATGTTGGATACCGCACAGGCACTCAATAAAAAATTCATGGACTTCTTTAATAAGACAACGTTGGATTCCATGCGTGCACTTTCGTTTGATAAGCTGTTGCAAATGGCGAAGACCTATGCAGATACCACCAAAACACCTGTTGGGTTTAGACCTGTTATCGATAATTATTTCTTAAAGAAAACATTTTCTGAGGCAGCACGTGCCAATGAAATATCCGACATTCCCTATATGATTGGATTCACCTCAAATGATTTGAGTGATATGACGAAGCCTGTGCAGGACTTCGGTGCCTTGCGTGCAGAACTTAGCAAGAAGCCAACCTATGCATATATGTTCCAGCGCCAATTACCGGGCGATAGCAGCGGTGCGTTTCACTCTGCAGACCTGTGGTATATTTTCCATTCATTAAAACACAGCTGGAGACCTTTCACCGAAGGTGACAAAGCGCTAAGTACACAACTCACTGACTACTGGACCAATTTCGCAACATTTGGAGACCCAAATGGAAAGGATGGTGGTGCATGGACACCATACACAGCCGAGCATCCTGAAGTGATGTTGTTTGATGCCGATGGCGACAAGACAATTTTAAAAATGACTGCTACTCCTGAATATAAAGGCTCATTATTCAGAAGATAAAAAAGCAATTACAGGAAAACGAATCTAAAGAGGTCTGGAATAGCGTTCCAGACCTCTGTTTTTTCTCCGGTATTCTTTCATCTGTTCAGTCGACGAGAAGCAATAATAATCCTCCCGCAAGCAAAAGAATAGAAGCAATAAGAAGGATGGTCACCGATTTTATCCATCCGCGTTTTACAAGTTGATGTACTACGTAAATCATAACATAATTGGTTAAATTGTTTTTGAATAGTCAAAACTGTTTAAGTTGAATTCAGGAACCAAAAAAAAGCCTTTTCAAGCATGTTCAAGTTTGTTCATGCCATCAATTAACCCGGTTATCAATGCAAACTGAGGAAGAACTGATTTTTACTTGCCGCCTGCAGATTGAAACGGCGTTAAATTGGGGACCTTCCGAACGATGGGCCAATCAGGATTTTGAACGCCTGTCTGAACAGATCATGGCGCGAACACAGGTAAGATTAAGTGTTTCTACTTTGAAAAGGATTTGGGGCAAGGTTCGTTATGATAGTTTACCAGCCATCACTACACTAAATGCATTGGCACAATTTTCAGGTTATAAAAACTGGCGTGATTTTTCAGCCAGGCATAGTCATCAGCCAGTACCAACAAATTCAATTCAGGAGCCAAGCAAAAAGCAAAAATGGTGGATCGAATATCCACGACTGAGAAAACTTGTTTTCATGCTTATATTGATACTGATCGGATTGCTTGTTGGGACAATCCTGATCTGATTCCTTGAAAATGTTCGCTTCTTCTGTACTATAGAATAAAAATTTCTTTTTGAGCGATGCAATAAATGCCTCAAAACATCGTCCCCGATGTAAAGCAATTTTTATGACCGCAGCTACCGAACCTGCCTACCGTCAGGCAGGCGCAAGATTCTCCGTTGGACGCACCTTGTGTTAAGCATTCCCATTATCGGATACATCTATGGCCCGGTTGCCACTATCCCCGAAGCCGCTACCGCAGTGCGTTACGTATTTTTTCCAATCGTTGTCCTTTCGGGATTGTGGATGTGGAAAGGCCAGTGGGTGAAGAAGAAAATTAAGTGCTAAGATTTTAGATTTAATCTAAAATCTAAAATCTAAAATCTAAATTAACCCTACTCGTTTCTCAAAGAATCTACAGGATTGCTTGTCGCAGCCTTTAATGTTTGGTAAGCAACCGTTGTAAATGCAATGGTAACGCCTGCAAGAGCCGTGATCATAAAAATCCATGCGTTCAATGTCATATGATAAGCGAAACCTTCAAGCCAGCGATTGACAATGATCCAAGCCACGGGCGTTGCGATTACAAACGCAATCACCACCAGCAGAATAAAGTCTTTCGAAAGCATCAATACAATATTTCGCACGGAAGAACCGAGCACTTTGCGAATGCCAATTTCTTTGGTGCGTTGTGTTGTAGTGAATGAAACTAACCCAAATAACCCTAAGCAAGAAATAAAAATTGCCATCGCAGTGGCGGTTTGCACAAGCTTGGAGGTACGTTGTTCGGATTGGTAGAAGTTCTTTAGTGTTTCATCCAGAAACTTGAATTCTATTTTTGAGTCGGGATATACTTTTTTCCAGGAGGTCTCAATAGATTCCAATCCCTTTTTGAAATCGCTTGTTCCTTGAGGGGTAGAAATACGTATATTAAAGCATTGAAATCCTTCCCGATAACCAATAATCACGGGTTCTACCTTTTTGTGAAGAGATTGAATGTGAAAGTCTTCCACAACTCCAATGATAGAATGGTCTGTTCTGTTGAAGCTAACTACTTCACCAAGGGCATCGTCAGGCTTTTTAAATCCTAATTGATTGAGCATGGTTCTGTTAATAATAAGTTCGCGTAATGAATCAATGGGCTGAAGATTTCTACCCGCCAGAAGCTTGATGTCATAAAAACTGATATATTGGGTATCGCCATATTTTCTGAAGGCATTTACCTTAACCACATCACCTTTTTCCGGTTTATATTCTGCTGTGCTGGAACTCCAACCATTGAAGGAAGGAGGTTGTTCGCTTAACGAAAGAGCAGCAACTTCTGAAAGTTTGGAAAGCTCGTTTTTAAGTACTTCCACCTTACTTGCCTTTTCTGTCCACGGAGCATAGAAATAGATTGCGGCATCTTTGTTGAACCCAATATCCGTATTAATCATGAAGTCAATTTGCCAGCCTACCACCAATGCAGCAATGATCAGTACCTGTGCTATTGAAAATTGAAAAACAATGAGTGTTTTTCTCAAGTATGCTGATCGCGTAGTTTTGCTATTGGCAAACGACTGACCTTTCAATACCAGAGCCGGAAGGAAAGACGAGAGTACAAACGCAGGGTAAAGTCCGGCCACCAATCCAACCAATGTAATAACGAGTAGCAGGAAAGGAAGAATCTCAATAATAGACAGGTGAACACCGGCTGGCACAAAATCGGAAAAAATACGCAATGCTATTTCGGCCAACGGTATCGCAAGCACGATAGCAAGAGCAGTAATAATAAAACTTTGTGATAGAAACTGAGTCACCAATGCTGATTGTGAACTTCCCAAGGTCTTTCGTACACCCACTTCTTTCGCCCTTCGCACAGCTTGTGCCGTTTCAAGATTGATGAAATTGATGGCAGCAATAATCAGTAGCAGTATTGCCACAACAGTTAAAATGGTAAGTGTTGATTTGTCTGCCGGAGACCGACTGTAGTCAAATATTCCTATTTCGGCATTGAAGTGAATATCAGAAAGTGGTTGCGCATTAAATTTATTTTCTGCGTCCCCTCTACTGTTTTCTTTATACTTTTTGGAGAGTATCGGAAGTTGCTCATTTAACTTTTCAACGCCATGTGTTTTATCAAGTAATACAAAAAGTTGTGAACTACTATTTGTACTTGCGTATTCATCAAGTCTGATTCTATTCTTCATCCAACTATTGTCAATTGTACTTAAGCTGATGAAATTCGTCATGTCAATATCGGTATTGAAGGGAAGGTCTTTTACAATTCCGGCAACCGATGTGGAAAGGGAATCCTGGTAAATCACTTCTTTACCTATAATAATGGCAGGGTCAGAGGTTCCAAAATAGATTTTCGCCCTGCTTTCAGTAAGTACCACATGATGAGGTTGGGCGAGTACTTCGGGGCTGCCTGCTATCCATTCAAATGGTTTGAAGACGTGAAAGAATGCAGAATCAGTAAAGATGATGCCTTCCTGACGCTCAAGTTTTTTATTTTCTGTTGCTGTAGGAATGGTTACTGTGCTGCTAAATGTATGAAAGAAGGCCGTGCTCTCAATTCCTGTAAACTCGTCACGTACTACCGCACCGGTTGCCGAAGGTACCCCACGGTTAAGGCCGCTAAATGATCCGGTGAACGATGAACTAATGCGATAGATCCTATCTTGATTTTCAATTTTTTTATTAAAACTTAACTCATAATCAACAATTAAATAAATAACCAAGCAGGCACTTACCCCAATCGCGAGGCCAAGGATGTTGATGAAGCCGTGAAGTTTATTTCTCAACAAACTTCGCCACGCCATGGTTAAATAATTCTTAATCATAGTTTCCGGGTTAAGTGATGAACAGTATTAATTAAAATTATGAACTTTTGTTCATTTATTCACTTCTTAAAGAATCCACAGGATTGCTCACGGCCGATTTGATTGTTTTGATGCTCATCGTGATGAAGGCAATCAGCACCGAAATCCCCCCGGCCAAGGCGAACACTTTCCAGTCTAAAGGAATGCGGTAAGCAAAATCATTCAGCCATTCTTTCATAAAAAAGTAGCCCGCGGGAACAGCCAAAATTCCTGCGATGAGCACCAGCAATAAATATTCTTTTGAGATCATCGTCACAATATTGTTCACCGATGCTCCCAATACCTTGCGAATACCAATTTCCTTGGTGCGACTCTCCATGGCAAACGACACCACAGCAAACAAACCCATACACGAGATGAAAACAATAATAAGGGAAAAGCCAAGGAATACCTGTCCTCGTTGTTCATCAGTCCTGTAATAGTTAGCAAAACGTTCATCAAGAAATGTATATTCAAGCGGATTGTTTTCGTCAAACTTCGTATTGATCTCACGTAATTTTGTAATGGTCTCGGCCATGTTTGAGGTAGTTACGCGTAAGGTATAGTAGTCAATACTTTGAATGGGGTTAGACCAGAAGCCAATCACAACCGGCATCATTTCATCCCGTAAGGATTGGAAATGAAAATCGGAAGCCACACCAATCACTTCATATTTTAAAGGCACGTCCAGCTTTTCAATTTCACCATCGTAACGCAGCGATGAAATTTCAATGAACTGCCCAAGTGGATCGCTCAGTCCTAATTTTTTTACAGCCAGTTCGCTGAGAATAACTTTCGTTGAATCGGAAATGGCATCACTGAAATTCCGGCCTTTCAAAAAAGTGATGTCGAAGGTATTGAAGAAATCTTTGTCAGCACCTACATAAATCATTTCTGTAATAGCTTTCGAAGGCGCCGTGTTCACCGAAGCAACCCAATATCCTTTCCATTCTCCGGGTACGCGTGAAGATACACTCACACTGCTTACTTCTGGAAGTGCATTAAATTCTGCTTTAACAGCTTCAAAGTTGGCCCGTAGATTTCTGCTGTTGATATCCACCACAACAAGATCGTTGTACGCAAACCCAAGATCTTTGGATCGTACAAATTGCAATTGATTGTAAATGATAAGGGTACAGGTAAGCATGATGATGGAAATTGTAAACTGTGCCACAATCAGCACTTTTCGCATGGGCAGACTGCGATTGGCAATCCGGATTTCTTTTTTGAGTGCCTCGGCAGGGGTCACCCGCGCAACCAGAAATGCGGGATACAAGGAGGAAAGTATTCCGGTGCCGATCATAATGAAAATGATTCCCAGTATCCAGCTGGTTTCGAGTGTGGAGAGCTGTAAGGCTTTGCCTGTAAACTCGTTTGCCATAGGAAGAATCAGTTCAAGCAATGCAAGTGCTATAATGAGTGCCATGCAAGACAAGAGTATTGCCTCTCCGGTAAATTGCGCTGCCAGTTGAAGTTTTTGCGCACCCAGTGCCTTTCGTGTACCAACTTCACGCGTGCGTTTAAAAGCTGCTGCTGTTGATAAGTTCATGTAATTGAGGCAGGCAATGAGCAACAATAAAATACCGACCGCTACAAACATGTAGATGTAGAAGGAACTGATGCTTGATTTATTGGTGATTTCATTGCCTTGTATAACCGTATCGTTCACATGAACAGCGGTTAATGATTGAAGATAAAAATTGCTTTTGAAGTCCAGTGGAGACTCCATGTGCTCTTTCACAAGGGCTGTAAGTTTTGCATTAAAAATCTGCTGATCAAAGCCAGGTTTCATTTTCAGAAAAGTAGTGTACCCATTGGAAGTCCAGTCCCTGCTTACATTTTCTGCGCGCTGGGAATTTTGCATCCAGGTTTCGTGTGGAAATATAATCTGAAAACCGAAATTTGAATTTAATGGAGGCTCCTGCATGACGCCTGTCACCTCCATATCCAATCCACTCACCCAAAGCATTTTGCCTAAAGCATTTTCCTTACCAAAATATTTTTTTGCAGCCGATTCCGTAAGGACAAGCGTATTGGCTTTGGTGAGGGCAGTCCTGGGATTGCCTTGCAACAACGTAAAATCAAAAAACTGAAAGAAGTTTGAGTCGGCAGTAAACGTGGTTTCGTAATTACGAAGCAATGGATCATTGCCCATCGTCACGCGACCGGAAAAGTAGGTTCGGATAGCATCTTCCACTTCCGGAAATTGTGTTTTTGCGTGAGGTGCAAGTTGAGCAGCCACTACCGCAACATCCCGTTCATTGTCATCACCTTGTTCGTGTTGAAGAACCCGGTAGATCCGATTCGCATCGCGTTGAAAGGTGTCATACGATAACTCATCATGGACATACAAGGCAAGCAGCGTAAAGCAAAGGAACCCCAGGGTCAGCCCGAAAATATTGATGAAGGAAATCACCTTGTTTTTACGGAGCTGACGGAATGCAATTTTAAAATAATTGAACAGCATATAGTTTTTTTAATGTGTAGTCTACGATCACCAAATCATCAAATTAAAGTCATTCATTTCTCAATGACTTCACAGGATCGGCACTTGCCGCCTTTACAGATTCAAAACTTACGGTAAGCAAAGCAATAAGCAATGCGGCAAGACCAGCATAAATGAATACCGAAATAGTAATCGGTATTTTATAGGCAAACCCTTCCAGCCATTTGTTCATCGCATACCAGGCAATCGGTACGGCAATGACAAATGCGATGATCACGAGCTTTATAAATTCTGTTGACATTAACCTTACAATCTGATCGACACGGGCGCCCATCACTTTACGCACACCAATTTCTTTGAATCTTCTTTCGGCCATATAGGCAGACAACCCATAAAGCCCAAGACATGAAATAAACATGGCAATAACAGAGAAAATGGTAATGATGTGAGATACCTTACGATCTTCATCGTATTGTTTTTGAATATTTTCATCAAGGAATGAATATTCGAACGGCGTATCGCTGATCAATGATTTCCAGGTTTGCTCAACCGATTCAAGTGTAGATGCAAATTTTTCTGCGTCAACATCGGCGATCACGAAACGAATACCCTTTGGCTCAGCTGTCATTTGAAACATGATGGGCCTTATCTCCTGCTTCAGCGATGTTTGGTGATAGTCTTCCATCACGCCGATGACTTCAAAATGATTTTGCTTTCCTTGCCAGTCAAAATGAAGTGCCCGGCCAACCATTTGCTCAGGTGTCATTCCGAATCGTTTTGCCGATGTAGCGTTAATAATCACTTTGCCCGTTTCCTGGGAATAATTGTCAGTGAAGTAACGTCCCGCCAGAAGCTTGATCCCCAGAAGTTCCATGTAACCATGATCGATCGTATTGCGCCGGTTGTTAACGGCAATATCCATATTGCCGCCATCCATGTAGAACGACATGTCGTTAAGGATAGCCGAACCGGGAAGATAATTTGCTCCCGAGACACGATGGATGGAACTGTTTTTAACTAATTCATCGCGCAGTGTACTGTAATTGTCCCGGGCTGACCCCGAGCGCAAAGGCAAAATGATTTTTGCGCGGGAATCAAAACCCAGGTTTTCCGTCTGCATGAAGTTCAGTTGTTGTGAGATAATGACCATGCCACATACTAAAACGATCGCGATCATAAACTGAAATACAACCAAGGATCTGCGTAACCAACCGGACGCATTACCGATGGTCGACTTACCTTTTAACACCTGGGCCGGCTGGAAGGACGAAAGGTAAAAAGCAGGATAACTGCCAGCCAGCAATCCCGTGATTAGGGTAATGACAACGAGTGCTATAGAGAAATAAAAAATATTTTCAGATCCGAAGGAAATGGTCTTGTCTGTGAGTTGATTGAAGTAGGGGAGTGCCAGTTGTACAAACACAATGCTGAGCAGAATCGAAATTAAAACAATAATCATGGCCTCGCCGAGTAGTTGAGTAATGAGTGAACTGCGGATGGCACCCATCACCTTGCGTACACCGATTTCATTGGCACGTTTGGTAGCCCGCGCAGTCGATAAGTTCATAAAGTTGATGCAGGCAATGAGCAAAATGAATGCAGCGATGGAGGTGATCACATAAATATAGGTGATGCGTTGGCTTTGGGCTCCTTCAGCTTTCAGATAGATATCTTTTACGGGCTCAAGCCCAAGGTTTTTTTTCATACCCATGGCTTTCATTGCTTCAGCCCCATGCTTCACCAATACCTGGTTTATTTTTTTTATCACATTATCTTTATTGTGGCCCGGCACAAGCTTTACATACGTAGGAATAAAGTTCTGACCAGACCACTCATTGGCCATGTCGGACGAACGCATATTGGCAGCCCACCCATCGCTGGTCATGGATATGAGAAAGTTAGCGTGAAAATGTGTTCTTGTATTGTCCTGGATAACACCGGTTACTTTGAAGTTTACAGGGGTATTGCCCTGACTGATGCTGATAATTTTTTCAAGAGCCGATTCGGTTCCAAATAATTTTTGGGCCAGCTTGTCATTGATCACCACTGTATTGGGGTCAATTAATGCTTTCTTCGGTGAACCTTCAATAAATTTGTACGTCAACACATCAAAAACAGTTGAGTCAGCCAACAACCCATCGATTTCATAAAAGGTATTATCTTCATAGCGAATCAGACTTTGAACGACTCCGGGAGGATTGAGCACGCGCGCAGCGGATGCAATCTCCGGAACTTCTTCACGCACAGCCATAGCGATGGGAGGAGAAACAGAGCCCTGCGAATTAATTCCCATGTCAGATTCAAAACGTGTTGTTATTCGGTAAAGGTCATCCAGGTGCTCATGATGACGGTCATAGCTTAATTCGTCCTGGATGTAAAGAGTTAAAAGCAAGCAACAACCAACACCCAATGACAAACCCAAAATGTTGATCAATGAGTAGCTCTTACTGCGCCTGATGTTGCGCAAAGCGATAAGGATGTAGTTTCGGAGCATATGGATCCAATTAGATACCATCGGAATCCCTAAATCAATGCCAGTAAATTACCTAGCAGAAATACCCAAAAACAGGGATTTCATGAACAGGAACTGTCAATAGCGTACGTTCCTGTTCGCAGGCGGTCAGTCCATGAGATAGAAAAGTTAATGGTTATCCGTTAATGGTAGATTCTACCTATTAACTTTTATCAATTAACTGATAACTGACAATTAGTTGTCGTCATGATATTTCCTTTCCTTCTCACGTTCTCGTTCATTGTCTTCTCTGCGGATATTGGCTTTGAGCGAAGGACCGATCATGATGGGCACTTTTTCGATTTCTACATTGGCTAACTCTAACCCATATTGCTCTTCAGCAGGAAGACTAAGACTCTTGATAAGCCTGTAACCCTGGATAATGAAATTCTGAAATACGGATATATTATTATCCACAGAAGCCCAACTGTGAAGAATAATGAATTTAAAATCTGCAATCATGTTGTATTTCCTCAATGAGGGATACGGACTCAGCAGATCTACTTCACCGTTGTCAGCCATCTCGTGGATGATATGATTGAACAAACTGCTCACGCGATAATCTGCCTTAAACCCAAGTTTGATACGAACAAAAAAACATTTTTGAGGGATGATGGTATCCACTGAATATTTACTGGTAAAAGGACCACTTACCGTATCAATGTGTAAAAACCAATACACGTCAGCCCGCTTGGGTTTCTTTTTGAAAATGGAATAAATAATATTCGAATCAATATGTCGCTTGCTGCTGCCCAGCGCCATGTACACAAGATGCGATGCTTCCTTGGGAACTCCGGTATCAGCCTGTAGTTTTTTAATGAGGTCAACATAATCTTTAAGATCAACAAGATCGGTGTGCTTTTGCCGAAGCATCCGTGCCTTGTAAAAAATAAACATCATCGTAAAGAACAGCAAAGCAAAAAGATGGGTGAACCAACCGCCTTGCGGAAATTTATTCAGGTTCGACACAAAAAACAGAAACTCCAATGCGAAAAAGAATATAGCAAACGATATGGTAGACCAAAGCGCACGATTTTTAAGCCGGGAATAATACACCAACAGAATGGTCGTCATCAGCATATTTAATATAATCGCCGACCCATACGCAGCTTCCATACCCGACGATTCCCTGAAAATCAAAATGGCAATGAGGCATCCGAAAAGTAAAATCCAATTAATCGAAGGGATATAGAGCTGCCCCTGGTGCCTGCTGGGATAACGCACTTCCGAATTGGGCCAGAGTTTTAGTTTCATAGCCTCATTGATCATACCGAAAATTCCGGATATCAGCGACTGACTCGCAATGATCGCTGCCACTATCGCAAGTCCGATGCCGTAGGGTAAAAGTGCCTCGGGAATGATCATATAGAATGGATTCTCCGTGATCAATTCACCTTCGTGTTGCAGCAGCCACGCCCCCTGGCCAAAGTAGCTCGACACAAGACAAATTTTCACAAGCCCCCAACTCAGCCGAATGTTATTTTTTCCACCTTGATTTAAATCGGAATACAATGCTTCGGCACCCGTGGTGCAAAGAAACACAACACCCAATAGCCAGAAGCCACCTGGATAATGCGCGAGAAGGTTATATGCAAAAATCGGATTAAGCGCTGAAAAAATTTCTTTTGTATCCCACCAGGCAAGCGCACCAAACAAACCCATGGTGATAAACCAGACGGACATGATCGCTCCAAATGTTTTGCTCACACGGGTTGCGCCCAATTGCTGAAACAGAAAAATGGCGATAACAATAATCACTACGACATACGTAGTTGGAAAAGTTTTATTGTAAATCCATAACCCTTCCACGGCAGCCGAAATACTGATCGCTGGTGTAATAAATCCATCGGCAAGCAAGGTGCAGCACCCAATAATGGCTGGAAAGACGATCCACTTTGCTTTTTTTCTTACCAGTGCATATAACGCGAAAATTCCACCATGCCCCCGATTGTCTGCGCGTAAGGCGAGGTAAATATATTTTACAGAGGTAATCAGCGTGAGTGTCCAGAAAATACAGGACAACGTGCCAAGAATAAGGTCGCGGCTCACCACCTTTTGTGTGAGCACGGCATTGAACACATAGAGTGGTGACGTACCGATATCACCAAAGATGATCCCGATGGCAACCAAAACCCCCGATGCGGATAGCGCTTGTTTCTTTAATTCCACGCTACATAAATTTATTATTCAGGATTGAGGGGTGAAGAATCCTCAATCACACGTTCCTTTTCACGCTTGATCTTTACTTTAGCCTGAGGCCCAACAAGAATAGGAACCCGCTCAACCTCAACATTGGCCAGTTCAAGACCATACTGCTCTTCTGTAGGCAAGCTATGCTTCTTAATAAAACGATACCCATCAATCATCAGGTTATCGAATGCGGAAATTTCACTGTCCACAGAAGCCATAGAATAAAGAATGACAAATTTAAAATCAGCAGCCATACTATGGCTCCGCAACGAATTGTATGGGCTTACCAGATCAACTTCTCCGTTGTTCGCCATTTCGTGAATGATCTTATTGAAAAGAAGATTAACACGATAGTCAGATTTAAACCCGAGCTTAATACGTACAAAAAAACATTTTCGGGGTATAATGGTATCAACAGAATATTTACTTGTGTAAGGACTATCTACGGTGTCAACATGAATGAACCAGAAAACATCAGCCCGCTTTGGCCTTTTCTTGAAAATGGAATAGATAATATTTGAATCAATGTAGCGCTTGCTGTCCGCCACGGCCATATACACCAGGTGGGTAGCTTCCTTGGGAATGGTTTGATCCGATTGCAGATCGTTGATCATCCCTTCATAATGTTTAAGATCGACAAATTCAGTGTGCAGGGCATTCAGCGTTCGCGCCCGCATGAGAATAAACATCATGAAGAAAAATAAACTCGCGATCAAAAAAGAAAACCAGCCTCCGTGTTCGAACTTACTTAAATTCGAAACGAGAAAAGCGCCTTCGATCGTGACAAAAAGCAAAGCAAGAACACCTGCCCGAATCGTGGACTTTCTTGAATTTGCAAAGTAAAAGACCAGCAACGAAGTGGTCATCAGCATATCCACCGTAATCGCCAATCCATAAGCACCCTGCATCCGTTCAGACTCACGGAAAATAATCACCACAAGAATGCACCCGAACATCAATATCCAGTTGATAACGGGGATATAAATTTGTCCCTTTAATTGATTCGGATGGCGAACACGCGATGCGGGCCACAATTTCAACTTCATAGCCTCATTCACGAGGGTAAAGGCTCCAGAGATCAATGCCTGACTCGCAATCACGGTAGCCATCGTAGCGATAATGATCGTGTAAATCAAAAGCGGTTTCGGTATAATAGCAAAGAATGGAATAACATCATCAAGGGTTGAACCGACATGACCCAATAACCAGGCTCCTTGTCCGAAATAGCTCAGCAATAAACAGATCACAACAAAACTCCAGCTCACCCGAATGTTTTCTTTCCCGCAATGCCCCAAATCTGAATACATGGCTTCGGCTCCTGTCGTACACAGAAATACTGCACCCAATATCCAGAAACCTCCTGGGTAGAGCATAAGCAGATGGAATGCATAGTAGGGGTTGAACGCTTTGAGCACGGTTAGATTTTCCATGAGCTGGATAGCCCCAATCGTTCCAATCGTAACAAACCATACCAGCATAATAGGTCCGAATGTTCTACCCACTACACTGCTTCCAAATTGTTGAAACAGAAACAACAAAATTAAAATCACAATCACGATCGAAATGATCGTGTTACTCGTAATTGATGGATTTAAATAACGTAACCCTTCAATGGCCGAAGTCACACTGATGGCGGGTGTAATAAACCCGTCGGCAATCAATGTGCAGCATCCAATCATCGCGGGATAAATTACCCATTGTACCTTATACCTTCTTACCAAAGCATACAGGGCGAATATTCCCCCTTCTCCTTTATTATCCGCGTTGAGGGCGAGATACACATACTTGATGGTGGTGATCAGGGTAAGCGTCCAGAAGACACACGATAACCCGCCAAGAATTAGTTCTTCCGTAATGACTTGCGTACCGATGATAAATCGAAAGGTATAGATCGGAGACGTACCGATGTCACCGAAGATAATCCCCAGGGCAACCAATATTCCGGCAGCCCGCAAAGGCTGCTTATGTGAACCTCCTAACTCCATATACAGTTAAACTTCATTCTTCGGTCGACTAATGATAAGCCGGTTACTCCGGTCATACGAGAAATAACTCCACACCCAGCTGATGAAGATAAATATTTTGTTTTTAAATCCAACGATTGATAACAGGTGCACGAACATCCAAACGACCCAGGCAAAAAATCCTTGTGTTTTGAATTTGCCGATATCCACCACGGCTTTGTTTCTTCCAACGGTGGCCATGCTTCCCTTATTAAAATAATGAAAGGGCTTCAGCGGCTTTTTCTTGATGATACGTTGAAGATTTTCTGCCAGTAGTTTTCCTTGTTGCATGGCGGGAGGCGCCATCATCGGATGACCATTCGGATAGTTTTCGTCACCTTCCATCGAGGCAACATCACCAATGGCAAAGATATTTTCGTAGCCCTTCACACGATTAAATACATCGACTTTAATCCGATTTCCCCGCACAATAATTTCAGAACTCAATCCCTGGATAACACTGCCTTTTACACCTGCGGCCCAAATCACGGACCTTGTAATTAACCGTTTGCCGGTATTCAGGATCACTTCATATCCATCGTACGATTTTAATGCAGAATTTAAGTGAACCTGAACACCCATGCTTTCTAAAAATTGTAATGCCTTTTTGGAAGACTCAGACGACATGGCTCCCAGTAAATCTGATCCTGACTCCACGAGGTGTATATTCATTTGTGTCAGGTCAAGTTCTTTATAATCTTTCGGAAAAACGTGTCGCTTTAATTCAGCCAGGGCGCCGGCAAGTTCAACACCGGTTGCTCCTCCACCCACAATAACATAATCCATCAGGCTGTTCATTACTTCCTTGTCATCGCTGAGCAGGGCCATCTCCATATTCCGGATAATTTTATTGCGAAGCTTGATCGCGTCGGTGATGGTTTTTACACCCATGGCGTTTTTCTCCACATCGGCGAGGCCATAATAATTTGTGGTAGCACCCGTGGCCACGACCAGGTAATCGTACCGTATCGAACCTATAGAAGTTTCAATACAATTTTCTTGAGGTTTGATTTGATGAACTTCGCCCAATCGAAAATAAAAATTGCTGTAGCTGGAAAACCGTTTTCGAAAAGGAAAAACAATAGAGTTTGTCTCCAGCGCAGAGGTTGCCACCTGGTACAACAACGGTTGAAACGTGTGATGATTGTACTTGTCAAATAACACGACCTGTGCATCGAGGCCGCGAAGATTTTTTACCAGTTCTATCCCTCCAAAACCCCCGCCGATGATGATGATCCTCGGAGTGCCCAGATCTTCTATACGCGTACGCGTGGTGATTAATTTGGGCATATAAAAACTAATTCTGTCCGTAAACCGGGGCAATTTACGCTATGCTCAATGATTTCATGTTACCTGTATTGGAAAATATTTTGCCCACAAAAGGCCTTTTGACGCTCGCACAACCTTATTTTTGTAGACATACAACTAATCCAGCAACAATGAAAAAATATCTGTTTGTACTAGCCAGCGCAAGCCTTGTTATAGGATGTGATAGCGCGGAAAAAACTCAATTACAGTCAAAGGTAGATTCACTGCAGGTAGAGCTTAAGACCACACAGGAATTTGCCCAGACGCTCCAGGAAGTTGGCGTGTTGATGGATTCGATCGATGCAAACAGACAGCTTTTACGAGTGAATATGGTGGAAGGAACTACCTATGACGACTATACTTCACGCATGAAGGATATCAATAATTATGTAAAGGATACAGAAAGCAAAATTGATGATCTTGAGGCAGCCCTTAAAAAATCAAAAAGTGCAGGAACTTCATTTGCAGCTACCATTAAAAAACTACGCGCTGACCTGGAAGCAAAAGGAAAGGAAATCGAAGCGCTTCAGGCCAATGTGGAAAGACTCAGCAACGAAAACAAAAACCTCATTACTACGGTGGAGTTGCAGGAGGCCGAACTGGGTGATAAGGAAAGTCAGATTCTTGCCAAAGAACAGGAGCTTGCTTACATCGAAGCCCGTATTCAGGAGATTATGATTCAAAGCAAGGTGAGCGAAGCAGACTCCTATTATGCCCGCGGCCAGGCTGTTGAGGAAGCTGCCAATCGTACCAAACTGGCTCCAAAGAAAAAGAAAGCCACGTATGCCGAGGCGGTTGAGTTATATAAGAAGTCACTCTCGTTAGGCAAGGCCGAAGCACAGGCCAAAATCACAGAACTCGAAAAGAAACTTTAGAAGATAACAACATCATAAAAAAGTAACCCTGTCCGCTCAAGGACGGGGTTACTTTTTTACCGGGAATTGTCTTTATTTTTACCCCAAGATCCTACTTCATGACAGCCGATCCTTCATTGTATATCAGGAATGTTTGGTACCTCGCGTTTCATGGCTCATTCCTGAAAAAAGGAAAATTAAAGTCAAAGGAAATGCTGGGCGAGAAGATCGTTTTTGGACGGGATTCAAGAGGTCAGCCGTTTGCATTGCGTGATAACTGCCCTCACCGCGGTGTACCGCTTTCATATGGATGGTTTGATGGCGATACCATTCAATGTTGCTATCATGGGTGGGAATTCAGTTGTGATGGAGCGTGCAAGAATATTCCTGCGATCGCACCAGAAAGCGGAATCGATTTTTCAAAAATCAAAGTGTTCAAATACCAGGTACGCGAGGTGAATGGCACAGTATGGATCTATATCCCCGAAAAAAAAATCCCTGGAGTAGTTCCCAAAATGGAGCCACCCGATTTGCGCGTAGCCCCGTCAGAAAAATTTCTGCACGTAGAGTCTGTCATACTACCAGCCAACATTGATCATTCCGTCATTGGGTTAATCGATCCGGCTCACGTTACGTTTGTTCATCAATCGTGGTATTGGCGCTCTGCAAAAGCGCTCCGCATCAAGAAAAAAGATTTTGAACCTACACCGCTGGGCTTCAAAATGGTGCGTCACGTTCCTTCCTCGAACTCTAAAGGCTACAGCGTTTTGAAAGGAGGAACATCCACAGAAATTACATTTGAAATACCAGGCATTCGCACCGAGCATATCAAAGTGGGAGAGAGGAATGAAATTGTTTCAATCACCATACTCACACCCATCAATGATCATGAAACAGAGTTGACACATATTTTTTACTCCACGCTGGGAATTGTGAAATGGATCTGGTGGCCCTTGAAAAAACTGGGGAAACAATTTATCGGCCAGGATCTTGATGTGTTCACCAAACTCGGAGAAGGCCTGAAATCCAATCCTACCTTGATGTTGATCGGTGAACCGGATACGCAGGCCAAGTGGTATTATGAAGCCAAGCGTCTCTGGCAAAAAGCACAACAGGACAATGAGCCGTTTGTCAATCCGGTGAAGAGCGCTACACTCAAATGGGTAACATAAAAAAAAGGATACAGCGATGTATCCTTTTTTATATAGCATTAAATGTTCTACTTCAAGTACCGTCTCTCGCAGAGGACGGTACGCTCCAGCTATCTTATTGGGACAGTACGTGGATCAAACATCGATCTCAGATCTTTTGTGGTGAATAAAGCGTGGCAGAGCGTATCGACTCATTGGGAATACGATGCTAGCCGTTTAAAATAGGCGTCAGATGGCAGATAACTGAATCGTGCTCAGACACCGTGCCCGTACAGAGCAACACAAAAAAAGGATACATCACCTGTATCCTTTTTTTATATAGCATTAAATGTTCTACTTGATTGTGCCCGGTGCCGGTACACTTAGTTCAGTTTTCACAGGCACTGTATTTTTTGCTTCCACCTGATGTTTATCTGTAATGTGAGGAGCAATGATCAACGCTACAATAGAAGTAAGCTTAATCAAAATATTCATCGAAGGGCCCGAAGTATCCTTGAATGGATCTCCCACTGTATCTCCCGTTACCGAAGCCTGGTGGGGTGCTGATTTTTTGTAATACATCTGGCCGTTGATCTCCACGCCTTTCTCAAATGATTTCTTTGCATTGTCCCACGCACCACCGGCATTCGATTGGAATATACCCATCAACACACCCGATACAGTAATACCTGCCAACATACCTCCCAAAACTTCAGGACCGAATGTGAACCCTACAATAACAGGTGATAACAAGGCAATTGCTCCCGGTGCAATCATTTCACGCAAAGAGGCTTTGGTAGAAATAGCCACACATTTTTCATATTCAGGCTTGGCTTTGTATTCCATGATGCCTGGTATTTCGCGGAATTGTCTGCGCACTTCATTCACCATATCCATGGCTGCACGACCTACCGCCGCGATCGCCAATGAAGAGAAGATGAACGGGATCATACCTCCTACAAAAAGACCTGCCAGTACATTTGGTTTAAAAATATCAATGGAAGAAATTCCGGCAACACCCACAAAAGCAGCAAACAATGCCAGTGAAGTAAGCGCAGCAGATGCAATGGCAAAACCTTTTCCAGTGGCTGCAGTTGTATTTCCAACCGCATCAAGATTATCGGTGCGATGACGAACTTCTTCCGGCAACTGACTCATTTCAGCAATTCCACCTGCATTGTCAGCAATCGGTCCGAAAGCATCAATCGCCAACTGCATGGCGGTGGTTGCCATCATACCCGCAGCAGCAATGGCTACTCCGTATAATCCTGCAAAGGCATAAGACCCCATGATCCCTGCAGCAAGAATCAAAATTGGAAGCACGGTAGATTCCATCCCTACCGCAAGTCCACCAATAATATTTGTTGCGTGACCAGTACCCGATTGTTTGATAATGGACAACACAGGACGCTTGCCCATGGAAGTATAATATTCGGTGATCATACTCATTAACGTCCCCACAACCAAACCAACAAGAATCGCGTAATAAACCTCCATGGACGTAAAAGCAACGTTCCGGTGAATTAATTGCTCAGGAAGTAACATCGTTACCGCAAAGTAAGACGCGATGGCAGTAAAAGCGATTGATGACCAGTTTCCAACATTCAAAGCGGCCTGCACACTATCTGTTTCTTTCTTGATGCGAACAAGCCACGTTGCGGCAATTGAAAATAATAAGCCAAGTCCGGCAATGATCATGGGTAAAAGAATAGGAGAGAGTCCGCCATAATTATCTCCGATGGCATCAATCTCCTGACCAAGCACCATCGTGGCAAGAATAGTAGCCACATACGATCCGAATAAATCGGCACCCATACCGGCAACATCTCCAACGTTATCTCCAACATTATCAGCAATTGTAGCAGGATTGCGAACATCATCCTCAGGAATTCCTGCTTCTACTTTTCCTACAAGATCAGCACCTACGTCAGCAGCCTTGGTATAAATACCACCACCTACGCGTGCAAACAATGCGATGGATTCCGCACCCAAAGAAAAACCAGCCAATACTTCGATCGTCTTTTTCATTTCAAGGCCTGTAATAGCCGCACCTTCCGGTACGAAATATTGAAACAGAACAATGAATAAACCTCCAAGACCAAGGATAGCTAAACCAGCCACACCAATACCCATTACAGATCCGCCCTGGAATGAAACTTTAAGTGCTTGCGCTAATGAAGTTCTTGCAGCCTGCGTGGTACGCACGTTTGCTTTCGTAGCAATGCGCATCCCGATGTATCCTGCAAGCGCAGAAAGAAAAGCACCAATAATAAATGATATCGCAATGATAGGACTTGAGTCAGCAACCAATGTGCCTGACCATCCCAGCAAAATCGCTGTGATCACGGCGAAGTAACCTAATATTTTCCATTCTGCTTTTAAGAAGGCCATGGCACCTGCAGCAATGTAACCTGCAAGCTCCTGCATCTTCGCATCTCCTGCATCTTGTTTGGTTACCCATGCTGACTTCACAGCCATCACAATGAGTCCGATAATACCTACGAGGGGAATTGTGTAAACAATATTGTTCATTTTAAAATGTTGTTGATTTGGTGAGTAAAAAAAACCGCTCCTTCACGGGCGGGATTGTTGTTTGTGTTTATATGTTAACTGTTATTCTTTTTCTGTGGCAAGAACCATTTTCACTTTGTGCTTTGCTCCAATCTGCATCACGTCTACCAGATCCTGAACAGACAGACTGTTGGTAAGCCTGAGTACCACAGTGGGTTCACTCATTCCTTCACAGGCTTTTAAAAGTTCAGCTTCCAGTTTATCAAAAGGTACTTCACGCTGGTTGATATAATAGCGCTTGTCTTCCGATACGGTTACCGTTACGGGTTGCTTTGTCAATGCCTGGCTTGCCTGTGATTTGGGTAAAAGAACTTTAATGACGTTCGGATTGGTGATCGTGGAAATGATCAGGAAAAACAGCAACAGAAAGAACATGATGTCATTCAGCGATGACGTTGATACTTCTGCATGAAACTGATTTCTCCGTCCTATTTTCATGAAGCGGGACTTAAAATAGAACGCATAAATTCATACGCATCTTTTTGCACTTGTAACGTGAAGCGTTGAATCTTTAAGTGGAGGTAATGGTAACCGGCATAAGCCAGCACACCCACGATAAGTCCGGCCCCGCTGGTGATCATCTTTTCATAGAGTCCACCGGAAATAATTCCAATGCTGATATTGTCAGATAAGGAGATGTTGTAGAAAATGCGGATCACACCCGAGATGGTTCCGATAAAGCCAACCATGGGTGCTATGCTGGCGATGATTCCCAGGTATCCCGTATTCTTTTCCATTTCGGCCACTTCAATGTTCGCCGACGATTCCATCATGGTTTCAATGTCTTTGATAGGCTTGCCTACCTGCTCCAGGCCGCTCAAAATAATTCTGCCGGTGGCAGACGACTCTTGTTCAGCATATAAACGAGCTCCCTTGATGTCACCCTGGTGCAAACGATTTTTTACATGCACCATGAGGTCTTTTTTACCTTTTGTTACGGATCGGATGTACAAAAAACGCTCGATAAAAACGTAAACCGTAATGAGGGATAGCAACAAAATGGGGATCATCACCACACCGCCTTTCCAGAGGAGGCTTGCAATCGATAACTCTTGAGAAGCCTCAACAACAGCGGGTGTTTCTACAATTTGAAGAAGGATATTCATGGGGCGAATTATAGCGCAAGAATACGACTAAATTTTACCTTACGCAATGCTGAAATGGCGGGAAAAAGGCAGCTTTTGAAAGTGTTTATTGGCTAAAACACAGGCGGGAGTTTATAAATGAAAAGAGGCTCCATGAAGCCTCTTTTCATTTATAAACTTTAATAGCTACCGCGAGCCTGACTGCGGTTTCGGCGCGGATTCATATTTCTGAATGTCAGCAAGCGCGGCCTTTGCCTGAGCGTTATCAGGGCTCAATTCAAGGATTTTTATAAAATAGGGCTTGGCTGTCTTGGTGTCATGCTTCAGATTGTAGTAGTATGCCCCAAGATATCCATAAGCTTCTATCAGATAGGTTTTATATTTCGCCTGATCTACCATAGATTTCTCAACAACTTTGTCAAAGGCCGGCTTGGCTAAACCAGTTGTCAATGTTGAGTCAATACTTGCTTTTGAGCGGGCCTCAAAAAGATAGCCATCAGGCGCATTGGGTTGCAACTCTTGAAACTTAATGAAAGTCGAATCTGCTTTTTGATATTGTTCAGTATAATAATATGAACGTCCTAGCATAAACAAATTTGTTGAAGGTTGACGCTTCATGGCAAGTAATTTTTTTGAGGACTGAATGGCTTCCGAAAAATGACCTAATTTAAATTGAAGTTCAGAAGCAGATTGCAATGGCTCCGCCTGTTCCGGATTCAGCTGGAGACTCTTTGAGAATGCATTCAGTGCCAGTGAGTCATACTCACGTTTGATTTTATTTTGGGCTTGTTTTGACAATGAAGGATCTGTTTTGAGGTCTTTTAATTTTGTCAAAAGATTGCCATAACGGTTATAGTCATCTGCGCTAAGAGAATCAGGATGTATTTTGCTCATAAATTGCTCAGCCACAATCCGGCTTTGCTCAAGATCTCCAGCCTCAGACAGCGAAAACGCATAATACTTCAATGTTATAGGGTCTACATTAGGGGCAGAAGCAAATTGCTTGAACATGGTATTGGCCTTTGCATAGTCTTTTGCCATGAACAGGAAGTAGGCAAGCTTTACTTTTGTTTTATCATCGGGACTCTCAATTAATGAAAGGTATTTCTCATAATTCTGGACTGCCTTCGCTCCATCTTTTTTCTGATAATACAGATCGGCCAATCTCCTGTAAACAGGTGCATAATTAGGATCAATGGCAATGGCTTTTGAGAACGCTTCTTCCTGGGCCGCAAAATTCTTGTTGCGCTGATAAACATCACCGATTTTATAGTATGGTTTCGCGTCGGTTTTCTTAATGGCAGCAGCATCTTCGTACGATGTTACAGCAAGCCCGCCATTGTTGGCCTTCAGGTGTGCATCACCCAATAAAATATAGGTGGTTACGTTTGGACCAACACTCTTCGCTTTATTTAAAAGTGCTATGGCATCGGGTACATACTTGCTATCCGTCAGGTAAGCATCTGCCACTGCATTTAATACATCCACATTTTTCGACTTGGTCATACTGAGTGCCTTGTCAAAAAGTAACTTTGCATCAGCAGGCTTTTTATCAAGCAAAAGAATACGTGCCTTTCCAACGATATTCAATGCGTCCTTCTCGTTAAGAGCCGCTCCTTTGTCAAACGTGGCCAATGCTTCGGCTTTTTTACCTGCTTTCAATTGGGCAATACCCAGGTAATACAATACCGAAGCGTCAGTGGGATTAGCCTTTACGGTCTCCTCCAAAAGTGCCATCCCTGCTTTGGGTTGTTCAACATCAATGAGGTAAAATGCTTTTTCTACCTGCGCATTGGGTTGCCCAAACGATGCAAGCGTTGCGGTCATTAACAATAACAGGAAAGAAAAAGAAAGCCAGCTTCTTGTTTTCATATAGGTTTTAAAATTTTCTGCTTTTTTCATTGTTCAATTTCAGTTTAATAATTGTTTGTCACTTCAACGATCCGGACAGGCATTTTGGCAGGTACCAGTCCCGCCTTTAAAATGATGCGCTGTCCTTTATCGTTAGCTACAAAGGTAGCAAATCCGCTGCCAAGACCTGTGCGTGCCTCACGGCTGATAATAATGACCTGACGGAGAAGCGGATATTGTTTCAGCGCCACGTATGCCTGGTAGGGCTTGTAATAAGAACTGTCGTGCGATAAACCCACCACCCGGATGTCATTCAAAAACCGGTTGGCTGTAGAGTCATCACGATCACTGATCCAGCTCACCCCAATCAATCCCATCGCATTGGGTTTTTTAGAAACATAATCGATTACCGCTTCATTGCCCTCAAGCGCATAAAAATTCGAAGGTAACTTTTGGGTGTGTGCAATCGAGTCCCGGATAAGTCTTACAATGCCCGAGCTGGGATGATCAAAAACGACATCAATGGAAGCGGATTTTGCTTTCTTGTTGATCTGATTCCAGTTGGCGATTTCACCGGTTGCAATTTTATTGAACTGTTCTGTTTCAATAAGCGTATCAAGGTTTACTTTATTGAGAATGAGTGCTACAGCGTCATTCGCCACGATAATATGACGAGGTGTCAATTTCTGGGTAGCAAGGACTTCCGTTTCTTCAGCCGTTAATTTCCGGGTAACAATAGCTAAACGGGCGCTATCCTTCAACATCGCGCCAATAGCTTCGTCTTCCGGGAGGTATAAAATTTTTATGGCTGCATTCGGGTAGATTTTCATAAACGAATCAACCTCGGCATCAATGATGGGACGTAGTGATTCGTCTATAGCAATCGTGATGGAGCCAGAGGAAACCGTATCTAAAGGCTTTCCGCTTTTATCCTTATCCCTGCAACTTACCAGTAGTACGATAAGTCCGAAGCTGAGACTAACTATGGTTTTCACTTTCATAACGTTCACCATAATATTTTCTGTAAACACGATAGCCTCGTACAAGACCATAGATGACAAGAACTATGCCGATGTACAGGGCGTATTTTGACGCAAAATTGGCCGATTGAGGAGGTGATACAAGCAGAAATGTGCCTGCCCCCAGGTAAATCAGAGCCATTATAAATTCAAAATATTTCATACGTAAAAAGAAAAAACCCCACCCAAGATGTCTTAAGTGGGGTTTTTAGTAACATTTCAATTATTCCAGGGTAAAGTTAATGGGCACTACATACCTCACATTCACAACTTTTCCATTTTGCTTACCGGGTCTCCAGGGTGGCATGATGCTCACCACACGCGCTGCTTCTTCATCGCAACCCGATCCGATTCCTTTTATCACCGAAACTTCGCTGATTTTTCCTTCCTTGTTAACAACAAACTGAACGAAAACTTTTCCTTCAATTCCCATTCTTCGTGCCTGAGAAGGGTATTTCATGTTTTTTTGAAGAAATTTTATCATAGCAGCCGTTCCGCCTTCATAGGAAGGATTCTGCTCCACGGCCACGTAGATGGCGTTTGGATCTTCTTCAACGACGGCGGGTGCCGGTTCTTCGAAAGTCATCGTTACAGGACCTTCTACGGTTTCCGTAGCGACCTCCACCTGCTTGATCTCTTCAATGGTGGGCATCTCCTCTTCCACAACCTCTTTTTTTGTCACTTTAGGAGCAACATATTGAATAGACTTTACCGGAGGTGGAATTTTTAATTCCGGAGGAGGAGGCTGATTGGGAGTAATTGGAGGTGGCTGATCCAGGCTGATGGTTGTTGCCTTGATGTCCTTTTTTTCTACCACTTCCTTAGGAGTTAGTAAATCAATGAGGTATGGCAAAGCAAAGAAAAGCACCACAAGCGCCAACGCGATGCCGACAGCAGCACTCACGTTTTTTGAATAGCCTGTTCTTAGTACATAAGCTCCATAACTTTTGTTACGGTGTTCAAAAACGATGTCCTCCCACTTCGTTTTTGGTAATGCAACAGTTTCTGTTTTCATAGTTGCGGATATTGTGCTTTAATAAGTTCTTCATCAGGATCAGTAATGTCAACCAGAGCATAAGTCCTCGTTGTGGTGATATTCAGTTCATCCAGGATATCAACAAAATTTTTGTACCGCGAGGTATCCATTGCCTTGACCAATACTACCAGTTTTTTTGGCTGTTCTGCTTTCTTTTCAAACAACACCTTTCTGATTCCCTTGGCTGAAAAATCGGTACGCATTACTTCGGGAGCAACATCACCACCGGCCAGCCCCATGAACCAATAAACTTTATCGTTTTCACCTAACACGATATTCAATACATTTTTTTCATTTACCTCAGGCACTTTCGTGTCTTCCTTTGGTTTCTCAGGCATGGTTATTTCCATGGTCTGGGGTTTGTTGAGGGTTGAGGTAAGGACAAAAAAGGTTAACAATAGGAATGCCAAATCCACCATGGGTGTCATGTCAATCCGCGTTGAAGATTTTTTACTTCTTACTTTACCACCCTTTTTGTGGCCACCACCGCCACCACCGCCTAATTCTGCCATTTCAGTTGTTGTTTAAAGTTTCTGTGATGTAAATAATATCTATTCCGTTTTTGCAGGCTTTGCAGGTACACCCGCAGGGGCACCTTCTATATTTGTTATCAGGTTAAACCGGTTTACCTTCTTGTCAATAAGTGTCTTTACAACCTTATTCACCACAGGATAATTTGCGTCCGCATCACCTTTTATGGCAATGCGAAGTTGTCTATTGATAAGTCTAGCCTGCAAAATCCAGTCAGCTAATTCGTTGTGAGCAGAATCTGCAGGAATGCCAGGATGTTCTATGCTTTTTCGTTCTTCGGGAGTCATTTCAAGAAATGACTGCATGCTTCCCATGGGGATACCAACACTGGATAATGTTGCAAAACGGTTTGATTCCTCGTCTGTAAAGTTAACACCATAAATTTCCCCCATTTTAATGAGCAATGCTTTGCGGTTATACTTACCGTCCATGTTGAAGAAAACACGGCCATCTTTTGCTCCTTCCAAAGGTTTTCCAATGGTAATGGTCAATACATTGTTTTCAGGTATTTTGATCTCCGATGTAGAAGATGGAGTGTCAACCGCAACAGGTTCATCCGGAATGGCCGTAGCCGTAAGCATGAAAAACGTCACCAGCAAGAACGCCAAGTCAACCATCGGCGTCATATCGATGGTGGGTGTGCTTCTGTGAACTTTTACTTTAGCCATGGTTCAAATGAGTTAAGAGATTAACCTTTATTTTGAGCTGTGAAGTTTTGGATGATGCTATAGCTGGTTTCGTCAATTCCGTATGTTAATTCATCAATAGCACTTGTAAAATAATTATAGAAAATGATGGCAAGGGCCGACGTTCCGATACCTAAAGCCGTGTTAATGAGGGCTTCAGAGATACCGTTTGCCAAACCTACCGAATCGGGTGAACCTGCCGTTGCAAGGGCCGCGAATGCCTTGATCATACCCAACACTGTACCCAGCAGACCCAAGAGTGTGGCCACGGATACAATGGTTGCCAAAATCACAAGGTTTTTCTCCAGCATCGGCATTTCCAATTGCGTAGTTTCTTCAATATCCTTTTGAATAAGTGCTACTTTCTGCTCTGCATCGATCGTAGTATTCTTTGCCAGTTCACTGTATTTTGATAGACCTGCTTTAACCACGTTAGCCACAGAACCTTTTTGTCTGTCGCATTCCGCAATCGCTTGAGAAATGCTGTTGGCGGCAACAAGGGTTCTGATCTTGTTAACAAAAGACTTCACGCTGCCTTTTCCTTTGGCCATACTGATGGTGATAAAACGCTCGATCGCAAATGTGATTACGATAAAAAGATTTCCGATCAGGATAGGTACAATTACCCCTCCCTTGTACACGATTCCAAGGTAATTATCTGGCAGAGGGTTATTTTCGATATCCCCTCCTTGAAAGTTGTCAGGATTACCCAAATAGAATTTATAAATAAGGAAAGCGATCACAAATAGTACCGGAATGACCACAAGTGCGAATACCGATTTCAAGCTATCGGATAACGAGTTTGAATTTTTCATAGTTTAAGTAGGTATAAAAATTTAGTGTTGGGATGCAATTGTAAAATAAAATACATAAGATAGCAAATATCCCCAGTAAAAATGACTGCCAATCAAATGTTTGTACCCCAAATGTTTTCCATACTACCATTGATCAAAATTTAACTGCCTTTAAAGTAAGATTGACTTGCTTATTAAAAGAAAGCATTTCCCGGAAAGTCACAGATATTCGCAGTTTTATTTTGGGGTTTCCTAATATGTGTTAGGAGATAGTACTCACGATTACCTGGTCGTGAATCCCGTTTTGAACTCAGTTTTTGGCGTTCTGCTGTTTGTTCCAGGTGATGATTACAGGAATTGCCGTGAGGATGATCATTCCGGCAACAATTAATTCGAGATGGTCTGATAGGTTGGGGAATAAGTTTCCAAGTCCGTAGCCCGCAAACAACATGGTTGAAATCCAGATGGCCGCCCCGATGATATTGAACACGATAAATTTTCCATATTCAATACCTGCCATTCCGGCGAAGATGGGAACAAATGTTCTTACCACGGGAAGAAACCGGCCCAGAATGAAGGCGCCCATTCCATAGCGTTTGTAAAATATTTTTGTGGTCTCGAGATACTTTTTCTTATAAAAGAAATTCTCTTTTCGGTGCGCAAAATAACCGGCAGCCCGCCTGCCAAATAAATAGCCCACAAGGGTGCCCGAAACGGCTGCGATAAGAAGCAGAAACCATAACAGAAAAATATGCAGCTCCAGAAAACCAGAACTGGTCAGCATACCGGCAATAAACAATAGGGAATCGCCAGGAAGAAAAAATCCAAAGAAAATACCCGTTTCTGCAAAGATGATGACGAGGAGCAACGTTACACCCCCATAGCGAATCAACGTTTCTGGGTTGAATAAATCAGAGAATGCAATACAAAGTTCCACCGGTTTGGTTTGTCGTTACTTGGTTGCATGATACGTATTTATCGTCGTTCAAAAAAGCAAATGCCATTTTGCGATAACGAACCGCCGGAAAATAAAGTTAGAAAGAAGAAATGAGGCCACCTCAGGGTTTACCCGGATTCAATTTTCAGTAGTCAAAACAAATGTGTGAGAACAGAAAATCGTCAGAACCACTTTTTTCGTTTAAAGTAGATAATCATTCCTACACCGATCACAGCCATAAACATCAATACAGCCGGGTAACCCCATTTCGAATGAAGTTCAGGCATAAATTCAAAATTCATTCCGTAAATCCCCGCAATAAAGGAAAGTGGAATGAAGATGCTGGTGATGATCGTGAGAAGTTTCATCACCTCATTCATTTTATAATTGATGGTGTTCATGTATAGATCCATCAACGTGGAGGTCAGATCTTTATAGGTGTCGAGTGAATCGAGCAGGTGAATGACATGGTCATACACATCCGAAAAATATTTGATGTTATTCTCTTCAATGCACCCATTTTCATTTTTTATAATCTTATTCAGTGCTTCGCGCAAAGGATATACAACTTTACGTAAGTAAATAAAATCTTTCTTTAGCTCCTGAATTTGACGAAAGTCCTCCATTTGAGGATTTTTTGAAATATTTTCTTCGATCTGCTCTACGTGCAGCCCGATCTCTTCCAGCACGGAGTAATAACTGTCTACAATATTGTCGATCAGTCGGTAAAGAAGATAATCGGCCGACCGCTTACGGATGATTCCGGTGTCGAGTTTTATGCGATCACGCAAAGCGCCAAAAATATCACCCTCTTTTTCCTGAAATGAGATCAGGTAATTTTTCCCTAACACAAAACTGATGTGCTCATAGTCAATCGTCTTGTCGTTGATTCCGTACAACATCTTCAACGTAAAAAACAGGTTGTCATCATATTCATCCGCTTTCGGCCGGTGCTCAACATTGCGAATGTCTTCCAGCATCAGGTGGTGAATTTTAAAATGCTGACTGATCTCGTCAATAACTGGCGAATTCAAAGCTCCGTCAATGTTGATCCAGTTGACCGCCTTGGGATTAAACTTTTCTACGACCTCCTGGACGGAGGCATTCTCAAGTCTGAAAAATTCTTTTTCATTGTAAGAGATCATCTCCATAATGGCCTTAGGCGATGCGGGATCAGCGCGAAGTTGTTCCGGATGTTTTACTTTTTTTCGCAGTGAACTTAGTGTCATGATGAAAGGGATTCGGCATTTTTATTAATGACCATCCGGTGCGGAAATGCTAAGGTAATTCCTTCCTGGTCAAAACGTTCCTTGTATGCTTTATATAACGAACATTTCAATTCAAATCCTTCGGTGGCATTGCGGGCCCAAACATCGCCTCGTAATTGAACTCCTAAATCTGTAAATCCGATAACCCGGGCCACGACAACCGGTTTGCCATTCTCCGTGTCTTCCTGACTCCGATTGTCAATGCACAACGGATGTTTCACCGCTTCCTCGGTCATGACAGCCATGGTTTTGTCAACGTCTGATTCAAAGGTAATGGTTAGTTCCATGAACATGCATACTTTTTCATCGATGAGCGTGGCATTCACAATGGTTTCGTTACTGATAATATTGTTTGGAATAACGACTCGCTTATTCTCAAAATCCCTGATGACGGTATGCCTTAATGTAATGTCCTCCACATCCCCGGAGTAAAATTGGCCCACTTTAATTCGGTCTCCTACGCTAAAAGGTTTGAAAATAACGAGAAAAATACCGCTAACGATGTTGGAAAATGCCGACTGCGATGCAAAGCCAACAATAGCGGCCAGAATTCCGGCGCTGGCTCCCAGCGTTGTTCCATAATCACGAAGGGCAGGAATTGACCTGAAGATGATAATTACCGCTACCAGGAAAATGACAAAGTCAATCGCGTTCTTAAAAAAGTTGTAGCGGGTATGGTCAACTTTAAGTTTTTTGGCAGCCGCTTTAAAAAAACGCCCTACCACATACCGTTGAATACGGGTGAGGATAAAAGCAACGACAAGCACAGAAATTGCAAACAACACATGTTCCCACTGATCGTTCACGATATCCATGCTGTATAGAAATTTTTAATGCGGGTAAATTCCAGCACGTGAATGCTTTACACCCGCTATTTATAACTTCGAAATTAGTAATTAGTACACAAGCCCTTGCCCTTTCATACAGAAAATTTAGATCATGGCCAGCTTAATTTATGCCTCTGACCAAAGAGTGGCGTGTACTTTATAGTTATTATTGCATTTCATGGCGCTCACATTAGACCAGATTAAAGCCCCGGTGGTAAAAGAAATGGAAGAATTTGAACTGAAGTTCGGATCTTCCATGAAGACACATGTATTTCTGCTCGACAAGATCATGAATTACATCGTGAAACGTAAAGGCAAACAGATGCGACCACTGTTTGTATTTTTAAGTGCAGGTACGATCGGTCAGATTTCTGAATCCACATACCGGGGTGCTTCCCTGATTGAACTGTTGCATACCGCTACCCTTGTGCATGACGATGTTGTGGATGATTCCAATTATCGCAGAGGCTTTTTCTCGATCAATGCCCTATGGAAAAATAAAATTGCTGTATTGGTGGGTGATTTTCTCCTTTCCCGGGGACTTCTTCTCTCCATCGATCATAAAGAATATGATTTATTAGGCATTGTATCCAATGCGATGAAGGAAATGATTGAAGGGGAGCTTCTTCAGTTGGAAAAAGCAAGACAACTCGACATCACGGAGGAAATTTATTATGGAATCATCCGGCAGAAAACGGCTTCGTTGATTGCTTCCTGTTGTGCCGTCGGCGCAAGGTCAGTAACGGCGTCTCCCGAAATCGTCGAAAAAATGCGCATGTTCGGAGAATATGTAGGGATGGCATTCCAGATCAAGGATGATCTTTTTGATTTTGGTGAAGACGAGATCGGAAAACCGTTGGGAATCGACATCAAGGAAAAAAAAATGACACTGCCGCTGATTTATGCTCTCTCAAAATCATCATGGGGGGAGAAACGGAAAATCATCCGCATTGTAAAAAACGAAAATGATAAACCGAAAAAGGTAAAGGAGGTGATTGATTACGTGAAAGCATCCGGAGGTATCGAATATGCGAAGGAATCGATGAACCAATACTACCAGAAAGCGATCGACGTACTCAAAGAGTTCCCCGAATCCCCCTACAAAAAATCATTATCGCAACTGGTTCAATTTACGATTGAACGGAAGAGCTAGCTTGCAGTATCATAAGGCCTATGAACCTTTCGTAGCCACTTTCTTTTTCAGTAACTTTTCATAGTTCGCTAAAAACCCTTCGATCTTATCCACCGGAGGTTTTTTGGCAATGATTTTTTTCTTGTCGTCAAGAATATAAATGGTGGGTGTTAGTTCTGCGTAATAAAGCTTTGAGTAGTGTTGTGTGTAGGTGCGCGCGCCATTCACGGTGATCCAGGGTGTTTTGAATTCCTTAATGAAGTCCCGCATTTCCTTCATAGACGAGTCTGACGCCACGGCGTATACTTCAAAATTATATTTTGACATACTTCTGTTATACAATTCCACAAGCTTTGGCGTTTCTTCACGGCAATGGCCACAACTCGGGCGGAAAAAATAAACGATCGTGTATTTTTTCTTGATATCATACAATGATTTGGGTTGTAGATTGGCATCCTGCATGATCAAGTTAGGTGCTGTTTTCCCAAGCATGCTCAGGCGGGTTTTGTCAGCAAATTCCTTAAACCCTTTTTTGGAAACAGGGTTTACCCAATAATCCATTTCGCCGGAAGCAAAGTAAATGTCATAGAGATGCACAAATACTTCGTCCAGCCCCATGATCTCCGGGTTTTGATATTTAAATAGACAGGAATATATCAGGTATTTATAAGTTTCTGGATTTTTCTTCGCCTTAGCGGCCAGTTTGTTGATCTCCTTCATGATCGTATCAGGTTGTGGAAGGAAAAGTTTGTCCAGGTATTCTGCAACCTTTTCCTGATACATCGGGCTAGGCAGCCGGATCAACGCATCGTCGGCTAAATCAAAATTATCGAAGAAATGCTCTCGGTAATATTTTAACTGGAAGGTTGAATCAATGCTGCCACCAGCCTTTTTTGGCGCTTCCGGAATTTCGATCTGTTTGGTTGCCTTTAAAAACCTTGCAGTCACCGTGGTGGGATGTTTGGCAATCAGTTCATTTTGATAGGCCATTACCTTGTTACTCACTCTTCCAAAAGCGGCACGTGCTTCTTTCTTTTGATCTTCCTGCAATGAGCTGTCGCGGATTGTTTTTAAATAAGGATCCGCTTCTTGATGTCGCTCCATATTGAACATCATGCTTTCAAAGAATAATTGATTATCCTCGTCACCCGTTACTTTCATTTCTTTGATGAAATCATTCGCACTGGCTGCACTGGATTCCATCATGAATTTTTGATTTTTACCGATCACGAAATCGGTAAAAGGCTTTGTCTTGGTGAGCACTAAAGCATAAAAGCCTTGAGGAAGTGCCTGCTTGCCTTCGAAGGTAAACGCACCGAGATGATTCACCTTGGCTGTATCTTTTATATTGATGTACTTGCTCTCGCCGTAATAGTACCCCAGGTAGATTGTGGTGTCCTTAAGTCCCTTAATTTTGAAATCAAGCTTGTACCCTGCTTGACCGAAACTGGCGTAAGCAACAACAAAGAGAAAACAGGCAATTAGTTTTGATTTCATGCGATTCTTAGGATTAAACGCTGAACTTCATTTTCAAGAACCCTTCTGAACCACCTTCCTTTTCAGTGACTTTTCATAATTCTCCAAAAAACCTTCGATCTTCTCTACAGGAGGTTTCTTGGCAATGATCTTTTTCTTGTCATCAAGGATATAAATCGTAGGCGTGGTCTCTGCGTAATACAATTTTGAATAATGCTGATTGGTATAGCTGCGCGGACCGTTTACAGTAATCCAGGGCATTTTCATTTCAGCAATGTAATCGCGCATTTTTTTCATCGATGTGTCGGCACTTACAGCAAAGACTTCAACATTGTATTTCAGATTATTCTTTTTGTAAAAATTTACAAGCTTGGGTGTTTCTTCCCGGCAGTGACCACAGTCTGGATCAAAGAAGAAAATGATCGTGTATTTCTTCTTGATGTCATACAATGATTTGGGTTGAAGGTTGGCATCCTGCATGGTTAAGTTAGGAGCTGTTTTTCCTAACATGCTCAGGCGAATCTTATCCGCATAGTCTTTAAAACCTTGTTTGGAAGCGGGGTTTACCCAATAATCCATTTCGCCGGAAGCAAAGTAAATGTCATAGAGATGCACAAATACTTCATCCAGCCCCATGATCTCGGGGTTTTGATATTTGAACATGCACGAGTAAACCAGGTACTTATACGTTTCCTGGTTCTTCTTTGTCCGGGCTGCAAGTTTTTTAATCTCGTCTACGATGGTATCGGCTTGCGGAAGGAAAAGTTTATCCAGGTATTCACCGACTTTCTGTTGATAAAGCGGATTGGGCAACCTGATCAATGCATCATCAGCTAAGTCGAAATTGTCAAAGAAGTGTGCTCGATAATACTTCAATTGAAAGGTGGAATCAGTGGTGCCATCTGCCTTTTTTGGCGGATCAGGAATGACAATCGGCTTAATGGCTTTAAATATCCGCGCAGTCATTGTTGCCGGGTATTTGGCAATCAATTCACTCTGATGCGCCATTACCTTATCATTAATTTTGGCATGAGCAGCCCGGGCTTCCTTCTTTTGATCTTCCTTCAGTGTGCTATCGCGCATGATTTTTATAAAGGGTTCTGCCTCCTTATTTCTGTCCATGTTATAGACCATGTTTTCGAAGAACAACCGATTATCTTCGTCGCCGGTAACTTTCATATTTTTGATGAAATTATCCGAGGTGGTCTCCATCATAAAATTTTGACTTTGACCAACGACGAAATCAGCGTAAGGTTTTGTCTTATTCAGGACAAGAAAATATACTCCTTGTGACAACGCCTGCTTGCCCTCAAAGGTGAAAGCCCCAATATTGTTCACCCTGGCAGTATCTTTTATGTAAGTAGATTCGCCATAATAATAACCAAGATAAATGGTCGTGTCTTTCAGGCCCTTTATTTGAAAATCGAGTTTGTAGCCGGCTTGACTAAACCCGAATTGAGAAGCTGCTAAACAAAGAATAAAGATGATTTTGGCTCGCATAAAATTCTTATTGACTCCAACGTACAATTGTAACGGCAATTAATGATCCAAGTTACTGTAAAGGTAATCATAACCGTTTGTAAATTATTCCGAATAACACCGGAATCCGTTGATGAATTTTTCCGAAACAGTAAAAAACCAGTGCTGATATACTGATAACCCCATCTTTCCGTTAGTTTTACGCTCGGAAAAATGTCTATACACGTCAATCACCTCACCCGAATTTTTGGCAACCAAAAGGCTGTCAATGACATTTCGTTTTCTGTTAACAGCGGAGAAATTGTGGGTTTTCTTGGGCCAAACGGTGCGGGTAAGTCAACCACAATGAAAATTGCCACGACGTACTTGTCTCCAAGTGCCGGATCGGTAATTGTTGGTGGCTTTGATGTTGTAACAGATGCACTGAAAGCCAGGAGAATAACGGGCTATCTGCCTGAACATAATCCGCTGTACCTCGATATGTTTGTTCATGAATACCTCGCTTTCGTAAGTGGGATTTTCGGAATACACGGTGCAGAACAAAAACGCCGAACGGGTGAGATGATCGAGTTGTGTGGTCTTACCGTGGAGCAAAACAAACGCATCGAATCCTTGTCAAAAGGCTACCGACAAAGGGTAGGGCTGGCGCAGGCACTGATCCATGATCCTGCTGTTTTAATTTTAGATGAGCCTACTACAGGATTGGATCCGAATCAAATTGTGGAGATACGAAAACTGATCAAACAGATCAGTGAGCAAAAAACAGTGATCTTCTCCACACACATCATGCAGGAGGTGCAGGCCATTTGTGACCGTGTGATCGTAATTCATAAAGGCGAAATTGTGGCTGATGATTATGTAGCAAATTTGCTTGCCAAAAAGACCTCATCCGTGATCCTCGCAGAATTTGAAGGAGGAATTACCATCGAGAGCTTGAAGGAAATCTCAGGAGTTGCCAGCGTGCAGGAAATTGGTAATCAAAAATTCAGAATCACAGCAGCTGGAAATACGGATTTACGTGCAGAAATTTTTCGCTTTGCCGCAGAAAAGAACTTGTCCCTCATCGGATTGAAACAGGAAGAAAATTCCCTTGAGAATATTTTTAAAGAGCTAACAACATCATGATCCAGGTCCTTATTAAAGAGGTAAATGGTTTTCTAAGCTCACTCATTGCCTACATGGTGATGGGCGTTTTTCTGACCAGTATGGGGCTGCTCATGTGGGTGTTCCCTGAAACTTCCGTACTCGATTACGGATATGCCGATATGGATACGCTCTTTTCGATGAGCCCCTACGTTTTTATTTTTCTGATTCCAGCCATCACCATGAAAAGTTTTGCTGAAGAAAAAAAAATGGGCACACTGGAATTACTGTTCACCAAGCCACTGAGTGATCTGGAGATCATTCTGGGAAAGTGGATGGCATCCTTTCTTCTTGTGGTGATTACCTTACTGCCAACCCTGGTTTATTATTTTTCTGTTTCAAAACTCGGCAACCCTTCCGGCAACATCGATACACCAGGCGCCATTGGATCTTACATTGGACTGGTTCTATTAGGTGGCGTATTTTGTTCTGTTGGAATCTTTGCCTCTTCTTTGTCGTCCAACCAGATTGTGGCATTTATTCTCGCTGCTTTCTTGTGTTTTATTTTGTATGCGGGATTTGAGTCTTTATCTGCATTGTGGGAAGCAGGGAATCTTTCATTGTTTGTCAGGCAAGTTGGAATGTTCAGTCACTATGAGGCGCTGAGTAGGGGATTGATTGACGCGCGGGATTTGATTTACTTTTTATCGGTGACAGGAATAATGATCCTATTCACCAAAACCGTGATTGGACGCAGACAATGGTGAACCTGAAAAGTAAAAAGACCGGAGACTTACTCTTGCTGGCCAACGGCATCGTGTTTTTTGTTTTGCTAAACATCCTGGCTTCCGTGTATTTCTTTCGCATCGATCTCACCGAAGAGAAACGCTACACGATCAAAGAGCCTACAAAAGAATTATTAAAAAATCTTGATGATGTTGTCTACGTGGAGGTTTTTCTTGAAGGAGATTTGAATGCCGGGTTTAAGCGCTTGCAAAAAGCGGTACGTGAGATTCTCGACGAGTTTCGTATTTACTCGGATAATAAAGTTCAGTTTGTTTTCACTGATCCCGCAACAGCAATGAGTGCAAAGGCGCGGAATGAGTTTATGACTGAACTTGCTGGGAAAGGAATCAATGCGGTGAACGCCGTGGAGGGAACAGAAGGAGAGAGGTCTCAAAAAATTGTTTTTCCAGGGGCGCTCATTTCTTACAATGGATTTGAACATGGTGTGATGTTGCTCAAAGGCAATCGGGCGCAGGGTGCTCAGCAAGTGCTCAACCAATCCATTGAAGGTTTAGAGTTTGAATTGGCCAACGGCATCAATAAACTTGTCAACACGGAAAGAAAACGTATTGGGTTTTTGTTGGGACACGGAGAACTAGACACGTTGCAAATCGCGGGATTGAATAATGCACTGCTCGATCAATACGATGTTTTTAAAGTAGATATCACCCGGAAGACCTTTATCGACTCAGATTACAGTGCATTGATCATGGCTAAGCCTCGATATAAATTTTCTGCAGCTGATAAATATAAAATTGATCAGTACCTGATGCAGGGTGGTAAACTGCTTTTGCTTGTAGACCATATGGATGCCTCGATGGACAGTGCGGCACGCAATGATTATTTTGCTTTCCCCTACAACACCGATCTGGACGATATGCTTTTTCGGTATGGAATAAGGATCAACAATGATTTGATTCAGGACCGGGTGGCAGCAAAATACCCGGTGATGACGGGTATGGCAACACAACCACAACTCATGGACTGGCCTTTCTATCCTATGATTAATCAATATGCAAACCACCCTGTTACACGTAATCTTGATGCAACACTAACTCGTTTCGTCGATAGTATGGATACGGTGAAGGCGGTAGGGGTAAAGAAGACACCGCTGTTGTTTACGTCGGTGTATACACGCAAAATGGTCAGTCCCGTTAAAGTGGGTGTTAATGATTTTCGTGTAGCTGCCAATCCTGCTGAGTTTGCAGGGGGAAATTTGCCTGTAGCCTATTTGCTCGAAGGAGAATTTACTTCTTTGTTTAAAAACAGGTTCTTGCCCGAAGGTGTTGATTCGGCTTCATTCAAAGAAAAGAGTATTTCAACAAAAATGATTGTGATTTCGGATGGAGACGTAGCGCGTAATGAAGTGAACCCTCGTTCTGGCCAGCCCCTTCCGTTAGGCAATGATCCCTTTTCGGGATACACGTTTGCAAATCAGGACTTATTGTTGAACATGATCACTTACCTTACGGATGATGATGGTCTCATTGAGACACGGAATAAAGAAGTTAAAATCCGCCCGTTGGACAAGGAAAAGATCAAGCAGGAAAAAATGATCTGGCAGGTTTTGAATGTTGGTGTACCCCTGGTGATTCTGATTTTATTTGGAGTGGTTCATAGTTATCTGCGCAATAGAAAATATACACGCTTCTAAGACCATGCAGGAAAAAAGAAATCATCAACTTTTTATTCTTCTTGTCGTGCTGCTGACGCTGACAACCAGCGCATATGTGCTTGTTCATCGCGAAGCAAAAAGTGAAATCGATAAAGCACTGTTCAGGATTGCGTCAGACAAAACCGATCGCGTAGAAATTGTCTCTAAAAAGGATACCATCATTCTTTCGGTCGAGAATGGAAAATGGAAAGTGAATGATGTGCACGATGCCGACCTCAACATGATCCAGGTTCTCTTTGCCACCATCGATCAGATCGAGCCTAAGCGACAGGTCGGTGCCAGTCAAAAAGATTCCATTAGCCGTCTTTTGCAAACACAAGGGGTAACCGTGCGATTTTTTGAAAACGATAATTCGCAGTTGGAATTCCAGGCCGGAGGTAATTCCCGTAAAACAGAAGCCTGGTATCAATTGACCCGTGAGATGAATCCTTATGTGATGGTGATCCCGGGTTATAAGGTGTATGGTTCGGGAATTTTTGAGCTTGATGCCAACGGATGGCGCGATAAACTTATTTTCAGTCCTAATTGGCGAAATGTGAAGAGACTGGCAACGACAGTTTCCAATGACCCGTCTCAAAGCTTTACCATATCCATGAAACAGAACGTCCTTACGCTGGACGGCATACCAGAACCAGATACCACCAAACTCCTTGATTACGTTGACGCCATTTCATTGCTAGTGGGTGAACAGTTCATTTCTCCAGGATATTCGGCCTCTTATGATAGCTTGAGTAAAACGCAGTCGTCATTCAAAATAGACATCCATGATATCGCCAGCCGAACGTATTCTCTGGAAGTGTATCCTCCGCTGAAAAATGATCAGAATATTTTGGGAAAACTGGAGAACGAAGAATTGATTCTGATCAAAAGGGAAAAAATAATTCCGTTGGCCAGGAAAAGGGATTATTTCAAAAAGACGCAAGCCCCGTAGTGTGATCTTTGTGCCCTTTTGTGTCTTTGGCGCGTTGGCGGCCTAAATCGGCTGGCCATGAGTCGAAAACGAAATTTCTCTCTGGAACGGCCAAAAGCTGCATTTCCTGAATTGGTTTTTCTTTCTACCTTTACCCACCATAAAAACCACTGATTTGCGATGAAGTTTATTGTTAACTCCAGCTACCTACTGAAACAACTTTCAATGATCAACGGAGTGATCACGGCTAATCCTGTTGTTCCTATCCTCGAGAATTTTCTGTTTGAAATTGATAAAAGTAACCTCACCGTTACAGCATCGGATTTGCAAACTTCAATGATCACCGAAATCACGGTGGAATCGAAGGAAAAAGGAAGCATTGCCGTACCGGCACGGATTCTTTTGGATACACTGAAAAACCTTCCTGATCAACCGGTAACATTTTCCGTTGACGAAACAACGTATAGCATTGAGATCAGTTCGGATAACGGTCGTTATAAATTAAGTGGAGAAAATTCTACCGATTTCCCTAAGGTACCCGCTGTATCACATGATTTTTCGGCTTCCATTTCTTCGGATGTTTTAGCACGAGCAGTAAACAACACCATTTTTGCTACAAGCAGTGATGAGTTGCGTCCCGCCATGACTGGCGTATATGTTAACCTGGGTGAAAAGAACACAACGTTTGTAGCCACCGATGGCCACCGTTTGGTTCGCTATCGAAGAACAGACATAAAATCAGAAAGCGGAAACTCAATCATCATTCCGCGTAAAGCCCTGAATCTTTTAAAAGCAACCTTGCCTTCTGAGAATACCGATGTGAGCATCGACTTTAACATGGCCAATGCCTTCTTTAAGTTTGGAACACTACGCATGATCTGCCGCTTGATTGATGAACGTTTTCCTGATTATGAAAATGTCATTCCGTCAACCAGTACGATCAAGATGACAATCAACCGCACCGATTTCTTGGGTTCGTTGAAACGTATTTCTATTTACGCGAATAAGACAACACACCAGGTACGTTTGAAGATTACAGGCAGTGAACTTCAGGTTTCGGCAGAAGATCTTGATTTCTCTAATGAAGCCAACGAACGCCTTTCCTGTGAGCATGAGGGAGAAGATATTGAAATCGGATTTAATGCACGTTTCCTGATTGAGATGTTAACCAATCTGGATACCGATCAGATCAAACTGAACATGTCGGCTCCCAATAAAGCGGGTGTTATTCTTCCCATAGAAAAAGACAAAGGCGAAGATATTTTAATGCTGGTGATGCCCGTGATGCTGAATCAGTACGTTTAGAATACTTGCGATAGAAATAAAAAAGGAAGACCGTTCTGGCCTTCCTTTTTTTATTTTCATCCAATGCTGAATTACTTAAGGTCCGAAAAATCGAACGTTTCAAGAAACTTCGTTGTGAACTTACCTGAGCGGAATGTTGGATCATCCATTAGCTTCAAATGGAAGGGAATGGTAGTCTTCACACCTTCAATAATGAATTCACTCAAAGCCCGCTTCATCCGTGTAATGACTTCTTCACGCGATTGACCGCTTACGATGAGTTTGCCGATCATGGAGTCGTAATTCGGAGGAATGGTATAGCCTGCATACACGTGACTGTCCACACGCACACCGCGTCCGCCAGGTTTGTGAAGATTTACAATCTTGCCTGGTGACGGTCTGAAATTGTTTGCCGGATCCTCTGCATTGATGCGGCATTCCATCGAGTATTGATTGGGGAAATAATTCTTCCCTGAAATGGGCACGCCGGCAGCAACTTTTATTTGCTCTTTAATCAGATCGTAATTCGTTACTTCTTCGGTGATCGGGTGCTCAACCTGAATACGCGTGTTCATTTCCATGAAATAGAAATCACCATGTTTATCCACCAGGAATTCGATCGTACCCACACCTTCATAATTAATAATGCTGGCGCCTTTAATAGCAGCCTCACCCATGCGCTCTCTCAATTCCTGCGTCACGACCGGCGAGGGAGTTTCTTCTACGAGCTTTTGGTGTCTGCGCTGAATAGAACAATCCCGTTCAGACAAATGGCATACTTTTCCGTACTGGTCACCTACAATCTGAATTTCAATGTGTCGTGGTTCCTCAACAAATTTTTCAAGATATAATCCGTCGTTGCCGAAGGAAGCCCCGGCTTCTCGTTTCGCATCGTCCCAGGCTTTTTTAAATTCAGATTCTTCATTGATGATCCGCATTCCCTTGCCACCACCACCGGCGGTTGCTTTTACAATGACGGGGTACTTGATTTTTTTGGCAATCTTGATGCCCTGTTCCATAGACTCAAGCAAGCCGTCAGATCCCGGGATCGTAGGTACGCCTGCTTTTTTCATCGTGTCTTTGGCCGTTGACTTATCGCCCATAGCCCGGATCATGTCTGGTGTTGGGCCTATAAACTTAATGCCGTATTCGTGACATACTGAGGAGAACTCTGCATTTTCAGAAAGAAAACCATAACCCGGATGGATGGCATCGGCATTGGTAATTTCTGCCGCTGAAATAATCCGTGGAATATTTAAATATGAATCTTTACTGGGGGCATCACCAATGCAAACCGCTTCATCAGCAAAGCGCACATGCAGACTTTCACGATCAGCCGTTGAGTAAACGGCAACGGTCTTGATGTCCATCTCTTTGCATGTGCGAATGATACGCAATGCAATTTCTCCACGATTGGCAATTAATATTTTCTTAAACATAAATCTGATTTTAGAATTTTGATTTACGATTTAAGATTTGATTCATGTCACGCTCGAAACGAGTATTCGATAAATCTAAAATCTAAAACCCAAAATCTTAAATAACCTTAATCTGGTTCGACAACAAACAATACCTGATCGTATTCTACCGGAGTTGAATTTTCTACCATAGCCTTGATAATCGTTCCGGAAACTTCGGATTCAATTTCGTTGAAGAGTTTCATCGCTTCAATAATGCATACAGTTTGACCTTTCGTAATTTTATCGCCGACAGATGCAAAGGCGGGTGAATCAGGATTGGCGGATCGGTAAAATGTGCCGATCATCGGCGATTTTATTTCTACTGTTTTGGAACTTGCTGCCGGTTTTGATGGAACAGATGCAGAGGGTATGGCAGCAGGCGTTGCTGTTTGCGCAGGTGCGGCGATCATTGCTGGAGCGGATGGCGCTACAGTCGATTTGAATACTTTTTGATCGGGTTCGCGTTTTACGTGTAGCTTCAGTTCACTTGTTTCTACATTGACTTCGTTCAATCCGGATTGCGCAATAAAATCGATAAGATCCCTGATTTCGGAAGTATTCATGTTCACGTTATTTTGAGAGTCCTTCTGCAGCGGTCGAATGCTTTTCGGTTTTTCGGTGGTTTTCTTGGCCATGAGGAAGTAGATTAGTTAGTTATTTAACACGTTCAACGTATTCACCATTACTGGTTTTTATTTTAATGTTGTCACCTGTATTGACAAATAAGGGTACCCGAATTTCCGCACCGGTATCAATAGTAGCCGCTTTTAATGTGCGCGTTGCCGTGTCACCCTGAACACCGGGCTCGGTGTACGTCACCACCACATTCACATGCGTAGGGGGTTCAGCGGTAATGGCATTCGTTCCATTTTCAAAAGCAATGATCAGTGTCACCCCTTCTTTGATGTAATTTACAGCTTCTCCAAGCAATGCTTTATCAATATAAACTTGTTCAAAATTTTCATTGTCCATCACCACAAGACTATCACCATCCGCATAGAGGTATTGATATTCCCGTGTTTCCACACGCAAAATCTCCGCAGAATCTCCTGGGCGAAAACGATTCTCAACAATTTTTCCCGTGCGAACACTCCGCATTTTTATCTGATAGAATGCACGTAGGTTTCCCGGTGTGCGATGTTGTAATTCTTCCACCTGAACTATTTCACCATTATAGCGCATGTAGTTGCCTTTGCTGAGATCAGAAATTGAAGCCATAAAAAAAATTAAGTCATTAAAGTTACAAATGTTTCATTGATTAGTCGATAGTCGACAGTCCATGGTCAATAGTAACTATCGACTATCGACCATGGACTATTGACTTAGCTGTTGTAAGCCCACTTAATATAAACTGCTCCCCAGGTAAATCCACCACCGAAGGCTGCGAGTAAAAGATTATCGCCCTTTTTTAATTTCTTTTCGTAATCCCATAGGAGCAAAGGAATTGTACCGGCTGTTGTGTTGCCGTACTTTTCAATGTTCATCATTACTTTATCTTCTGTAATCCCCACGCGATGTGCCGTTGCATCAATGATGCGTTTGTTGGCCTGGTGCGGAACGAGCCAGGTGATTGTATCGGCAGTTAAATGATTTCGCTGCGCAATTTCTGCTGATACCTCGGCCATGTTGGTGACTGCAAATTTAAAAACCGCAGCTCCTTCCTGATAAACATAATGCTGTTTCGAGTCAACGGTTGCATGCGAAGCAGGAGTACGACTACCTCCTGCTTTCATGTGCAGATAAGATTCACCAGACCCATCACTTTTAAGGATGGAATCTATGATACCTGTTTCTTCCGTGGTGGGTTCCAACAAAACACATGCGGCTCCATCACCAAAGATAATGCAGGTAGTTCTATCGGTGTAGTCAAGGATGGATGACATTTTATCGCCACCAATAACAATCACTTTTTTATACCTGCCTGATTCAATAAAACTGGCACCTGTTGTCAGGCCATAGAGAAAACCTGAACACGCAGCGGCCATATCAAAGCTAAAAGCATTGGTAGCTCCCACGGAGGTTGCTACAATATTGGCTGTTGCAGGGAATGTCATATCTGCCGTTACGGTGGCAAAGATAATGGCATCGATTTCTTTGGGGTCTGTTTTGGTTTTTGAAAGAAGTTCGTTCACCGCGGCAATTCCCATCACGGAAACACCTTGGCCTTCTCCTTTTAGAATTCTTCGTTCTTTTATGCCAGTACGTGAGGTGATCCACTCGTCACTGGTCTCGACCATCGTTTCCAGTTCCTGATTGGTAAGAACGTAATCAGGTACGTATCCTCCAACTCCAGTAATAGCGGCTCTGATTTTACTCATGGGGATTATTTAGGAAAGCAGAATGCCCGGTCGTATGGGCCGAGCATTCTGATAGAATTAGATTTCTCCATTACTGAAGAATGAATATTTAGTACCAATAAACCTCATTATGGGTTTACTAAGCAGCTTCCTGCTCCATTACAACATTACCCTTATAGTATAGTTTGCCTTCATGCCAGAAAGCACGATGTGGCAAATGGTTTTCACCGGTAGTAGGGCACACGGCGAATTGCTTTGGTATCGCTTTGTAATGTGTTCTTCTTTTATCTCTTCTCGTTTTCGAGGTTTTTCGTTTCGGATTTGGCATAACCTATTTATTTTAACTTTTTCAACTTTTCCCACCGTGGGTCTATCTGTTCTTCTTCGTTTTTATCTTCTTCTGTTGCAGAAGAATAAATCAACTTTCCTTCTTCATGCTCATCATCTTCTTCCTCTTCCTGAAATTTCGGATGAAGTTTTTTGATCGGTATCTCCAGGCCAATAAACTCATACATGTATTGCCCGAGTTCAAGACTTGTCCGATCATGACTGATAATGACAATCTCATCGCTGACTTCTGCTTCTTCATGTCCGTATTTAAAGACAATTTTCTTGTCGATATATACCGGATGATCAAAGGGCTCGAGGCTTCGGTCACATACCAAATGAGCCTTCCCCTTTATTTTAAAATCAGCTTCAATGAACGTTTCGTGCTTATTCAGCACGACATCTGCTGTAAATTGTCCTCCAGGCACCAATTCTGTACCATACTGCCCGAAAAATGCGTCTCCCAATTCAAAATCAAAGTGGTGTGTCTTGTTACTTAGCCCTACGATATTAATGCTAAATGCCTTCACCCTCACCTGAATTTTAAATGAGCGGGCAAATTTAATAGAATTGAGCGGGATTTAAAGGAATTAATTCATTTCTTCCTTTTTCCGGATTTACATAAAATCCTTGAAAACCTTGTTTTTTAGCTCTTCCTCAGTGTTTTTGCTATGATTCTCCACCAGGTAGTCAACTACATTTTTTTTAAACCCAAGCTTGATAGCAATGCTTTTGCAAAATATAAGCTCACTTTCGAAAAGCTTGTGATCGGCAAAGATCAATAAAATGCAGGCCATCAGGTATTCAAACTTTTTTTCAAGCGACAAAGCGCCCAGGGTATCAATGGGCTCAGGGTTCTTAATTAATTCATTTACAGCAGATTGCGAGAATTTTCGTTCTTCGGCGATCCTGAAGATCATTTCACGTTCTACGGTAGCAAAGTGTTTATCGGCTTCGGCAAGTTGAATGAGGATGTTGAGTTGCTTCTTGGTAACAATGTCCATGTAGAATGACGGATTCGTCCAAATCTAAGAATTCTCACCCTTATTTTGACTGTCGAAGGACAAACAGCAGAAAATACAGTTAAAACGCGTCATTTTCCCTCGGATTGTTGACGTCTGTTCTTAATGATATCACAGGCAACGTAAATCGCCTGTCGCAGCGAACTTTCATCTGCCATATTTTTACCGGCAATTGCATAGGCTGTGCCATGGTCGGGAGATGTACGCACAATGGGAAGTCCCGCGGTATAATTTACGCCATTTTCAAAGGCAATTGTTTTAAATCCTACCAGTCCCTGATCGTGATACATGGCCAGTACACCATCGTACTTCGTGTATTCGCTGGTAGCAAAAAAGCCATCTGCAGGGAACGGACCAAAAATCAATTTTCCCTTATTCTTCAAATCCTGAATGACAGGCCTGATGATATTTTTCTCTTCATCGCCGATCAGTCCCTCGTCTCCGGAATGAGGATTTAATCCAAGCACAGCAATCTTGGGTTTGCCAATACCAAAGTCTTTTTTAAGTGATAGCTCCATGAGCCGAATCTTTAATTCTACCCGTTCATGCGTGATCAGTGCGGCAATGTCTTTCACCGGAACATGTTCGGTGACCAAGCCTACCCTTAAATTATCGCCCACCAAAAACATCAGGCTCTCCGTTGCATTAAATACCTGGGTTAAATATTCTGTATGACCCCGGTAAGGAAAATCTTCACTGTGAATGGTATTCTTATCAATCGGGGCTGTCACAAACCCGTCGATCAGTCCTTCTTTAACTTCTTCCACAGCACGGCTCAGGCTAAGATGGGCGGCTTTTCCTGCTTCACGGGAGGGTTGACCGGGATGTATCTCATAAACATCTTCCCAACAATTCACAATGTTGATCGTCTTTGCAAAAAACTGTCCCTTGGTTTTCACCTGGCTATAATTGAATTCTTCAAGGTTTATCAGTTTTTTATAAAAGGAGATGACACGTGAAGATCCATAAATCACCGGGGTGATCATCGATAAAAGACGAGGATCTGTCAATGCTTTGATGATTACCTCGGGGCCGATACCGTTGAAGTCGCCCAGCGTGATTCCTATTTTTGGTTTTTCTGTTACAATATTCTGATTCATCGTCTGTCGTTGACCTGGCAAGTGTGATGCAAGTTAGAATTAATTCCGATTTACAAATCTGTCCAGGATCATTTCTGATTTCCGAGCTGCGTTTCTCTATCTTTATCGTTTTAAAACGTTATGGTCCGTCCTAAAAAATCTCTCGGTCAACATTTTTTAAAGGATCAGAACATCGCCTCTAAAATCGTTGAAGCTTTACAGATACCTGCGGGCGAAGCAACCGTCATCGAGATCGGGCCCGGTACCGGGGTGCTGACGCAGTTCCTTGTAAAGAAAACCAATGCGTTGCAGCTTGTTGAAATTGACAGAGAGTCAGTAGCATACCTGAAGCAACATTATCCTGAATTTACGAAGCGTATTCATGAAGTTGATTTTCTAACGTTGAATCTTGAAGAGCGATTTCCAGGCCCCATTCACATCATCGGGAACTTTCCGTATAACATATCCTCTCAGATTTTTTTTAAGGTACTCGATCATCGGTTTCAGGTAAAACAAGTTGTGTGCATGCTGCAAAAAGAAGTCGCGGACAGGATCGTGTGCCCTCCGGGAAGCAAGACCTATGGGATACTCAGTGTTTTGCTGCAGGCGTACTACGATATGGAGTACTTATTTAAAGTGCCTCCGGGAGTTTTTTTTCCACCGCCCAAAGTAATGTCTGCTGTGATCCGGCTGGTACGTAATTCGCGACAGCAATTGGGATGTGATGAAGTACTTTTTAAGCAGGTTGTGAAACAGGCATTTCAAACCCGCAGAAAGACCTTGCGTAACGCATTGAAAATTCTAAATTTGCCCGCCTCACTTACTGTGGGCACTACCTCGGCACTGGGCGACCTTCTGGACAAACGTGCCGAACAGCTGAATGTTGAACAATTTATTTTATTAACGCAGACCATCGAGAAAAGCCGTGAAGGAATTCGTTGAATTTGAGCTGAACAAAGAATTTCGTGATCGCTTCCAGCAGGCCTTGGATGAGCGCGACAGTGCTTTTATAAGCCAAAGTCTGAACGAGGTTAATCCTGCTGATATTACAGCGCTTCTTTACGAGTTCAATAGTGAAGAGTCTAAATATGTTATGGACTTACTTCCGTTGGAGGTAAGGGCGAAGATCATCAACGATCTTGACACCGATACGCGCAAGAATTTTTTAAAAGTTTACCAGCCCAACGAAATCGGAGAATTTATCAATCTGCTTGACTCCGATGATGCGGCCGATATTCTCAATGAACTTCCTATCAAGGAAAGCGAAGAAATCATTGTGATGCTCGATCCTGTGCTGAGGGCACAGGTGATTGATCTTCTCCGCTACGATGAAAATGTTGCCGGCGGTCTCATGGCCAAAGAACTTATCAAGGCCAGGGTCAATTGGACCGTAGTGCAGTGCATTGACGAGATCCGCAAGCAGGCCGAGAATGTCACCAAGTTTTATGCTGTGTATGTCGTGGACGACAATGACGTACTCTTGGGGCGCGTGTCTCTGCAAAAACTTATCCTCACGGATTCGAGAACGTTGGTGAAAGATATTTATGATGAAGATGCAGTTTCTGTGGAAACCTATTTTTCTGACCGCGAAGTGGCTGAGATCATGAGCAAGTACGACATGGAATCTGTTCCCGTCGTGAATGTTCGGGGTCAGCTTGTTGGAAGAATTACTATTGACGACGTGGTGGACGTGATTACCGAGCAGGCGGAAGAGGCGCGTCAATTGATGTCGGGTATTTCGGAAGATGTTGAGGAAGATGATAGCATCTGGAAAAATATTCGATCACGTTTACCCTGGCTTGTTATTGGTATTGCGGGCGGACTATTGAGTGCCCGGTTTATCGGAATTTTTGAAGATGAGTTATTAAAGATGACTGCGATTGCATTCTTTATACCGCTTATCCAGGCTACCGGCGGCAACGTAGGAATTCAGTCCTCCACCATTGTCGTGCAAAGCCTTGCCGGATCAGGCATTATTGATGAAGGAATTTTAAGACGTTTGTCAAAGGTATTCAGTGTGGCATTGGTTAACGCCATTTTACTTTCTCTTTTGGTTTTTGCAGTTAATTTTTTCCTTGCCGATGACCATCAACTTGCTTTCGTGGTTTCTATAGCGTTATTCAGCGTGGTGGTTATTGCATCCTTTATAGGAACCATTACTCCTCTTATTCTTAATAAGTTAGGATTTAATCCTGCATTGGCTTCAGGTCCTTTCATTACCACGACGAATGACCTTCTGGGTTTAGCCATTTATTTTTTAACAATACATTTGCTTCTTCGGTAAAAGAACATGAGGGGCCATGTAATATCCTTGATGAAATTGAAGAATTTGGACTGCAATTAGTTTGTATATTTGAAATTAACCGGTCCCTGTAAATTCAGTTTGTAGCTTTGGCGAAGATGGCTTTTATTCGAAAGTTAGTTAAGAGATCAGAAGAGCATTTTAATAATGTGGTTGAGAAGCCGCTGCTCACTTCGTCGATTGTTCTTCTCATCGTTACCGTTTCTGTAATAGGGCTTAGCTTACGATATTACATCTACGATTTTGATGCGTTCTGGCCACAGATCCTTGCCGAAGCGCACGGAATGATTTTTGACATTGCGGTGATTGGTATCATGATATTCTGGCTGAATCAGAATGGAGAGATTCGCCAGCGTATTAAGACGTATAAAGACGAGATCGACGATTTTCGTTTGTGGGAATCTGATGAAGCGGCTTTCCGAACAGTCGGTAATATAAAACGACTGAACCGTCATAAAATTTATGAAATCAATTTGGTGAATTGTTATCTCATACGAACGAACCTCAACCACACCAACCTGAAAGGATCAAACCTGAACTCCGCCAATATTTCAAATTCATCATTGATTGAATCGAATTTGGAAAACACCCGCCTCAATCAGACCAATCTTGAAAATTCAAATTTAAATCAGGCTAACCTCAAGAATGCATATGCAAGTGGTGCAAATTTTAAAGATGCATTTTTAATTAAATCGCAATTTGAAAATGCATTTTTGATTAAGTCAAATTTCAAGAATGCATTTTTAATGGAAGCCAATTTGCAAAACAGCTACCTGATGGGAGCTGATTTTGAAAACGCAAGTTTGTACAAAGCCGATCTGCGCGGGGCAAAAGGTCTAACGATAGAACAACTGACAAAGGCCAAAACACTTTACCTGGCAAAATTTGATGATGAAATCTTTGAACAAATCAAGATATCGATTCCCGAACTGATCGGATAGCGCGGAATTATCCTATTTTGGAATAATCTTAATAAAGAATTACTTTTACATAGTATTGACAACGGTCTCGGCAACGAACCGTTGTTTTCTTTTTTGGTAGGTGAGCCGGATCATTGGATTCTTAAAACGCAGAAGTGTTATGAGTAAAGTATCGTATTATACAAAAGAGGGGCTGGATAAACTTAAGACTGAGTTGAGCCATCTTAAATCAAAGGGTCGTGCAGACATTGCACGTCAAATTGCAGAAGCGCGTGATAAGGGCGACCTGAGTGAAAACGCCGAGTATGATGCTGCCAAGGATGCTCAAGGTCATCTGGAAGCAAAGATTGCACAACTCGAAGACTTGATGAGTGGAGCGCGTCTTTTGGATGAAACAAAAATTGATACTTCCATCGTGTCTATTCTTTCGAAGGTGACGATTAAAAATAAAAAGAATGGTGCGGCATTTACCTATATGCTTGTTTCCGAAGAAGAGGCGGATTTGAAAGCGGGGAAAATATCAACACAATCCCCTATTGGGAAAGGACTGCTGGGAAAGAAAAAAGGTGACAGTGCCAAAATAAAAACACCGGCAGGAGATATTGAGTTTGAAATTGTAAGCATCGGAGCATGAGGTGCGGTGATCAGTTAATAGTTATAAGTTAACTGATTTGCTCTGAACCATCAACTGATAACAATTAACTTTTATCGTACATGCCAAGCATTTTTACAAAAATCATCAACCGTGAAATACCCGGACAAATCATTGCCGAGGATGATCGCTTCATTGCTTTTCTGGATATCACACCATTGGTCCATGGACACACGCTTGTCGTACCAAAAAGAGAAGTAGACTACATTTTTGATTTGGAGGACAATACATTGTCGGAGATGATGGTCTTTGCAAAAAAAGTTGCTAGTGCCATAAAGAAAGCGGTACCCTGTAAACGGATCGGAGTAGCTGTGATTGGCCTGGAAGTACCTCATGCGCACATTCACCTCGTACCGATGAATACCATGGGAGACATTAACTTCTCACGACCAAAATTGACCCCCTCGCCCGAAGAGCTTTCGCGAACGCGCGAGATCATAGTAAAATATTTGTAATCAGATAAAGTCAATATCGGCATTAAAGGGATAACGCATCAGGTTGGCCAATGCATCTTTCACCGTAAGGTCTTCAAATAATACTTTATAAACGGTATCGGTAATGAGTGCCCGCACCTTGTAGTGATCAGCACATTTTTTTGCGATTCTTACAGTGTTCACACCTTCGGCAACTTCCTCCATGTCTTCAAGGATAGCACTCAGTTTTTCTCCCTTAGCCAGACGATACCCAACGGTAAAATTACGACTCTGCGGACTGTTACAAGTCGTCACGAGGTCGCCGATTCCGGCAAGTCCTAAAAAAGCTTTTGTATCCCCACCCATAGCACGCCCCAGGTAAACCATTTCTACAGCACCACGACTGATGAGTAATCCTTTTGCATTTTCCCCATACCCCAGCCCACTCAATGCGCCGGAGGCAATGGCAATAATATTTTTGAGAACACCCGCCAATTCCACGCCTACCAGGTCATTGTTTTCATATACCTGAAACCGATCGTTGCGCAATAATTTTTTTCCGATTTGAATCACTTCATTAAAAGGACTGGCCACCACCGTTGCACTAGGCTGACGTTCGGCCAACTCACGGGATAAGTTTGGACCAGCCAGGCAACCGATTCTCACAACAACACTTTCCTGCCGGATCACCTCACTCATCGTCATCACCTCACTGCGGTTTAAAGTCTTCATACTCTCGATGGTTTCTCCCTTTGGAAGTTTTACATCGAAACCCTTTGTGCCGTGAATCAAGACATGATAAGGATGAAGAAAGGGTGAGAGATTCTTCATCATCGATCGAAAGTGCAGGGAAGGTACGATTGGAAAAATTACCTCACATTGACTGGATAGGTATTCAAGATCGTTGGTTGGAGTAATATGCTTATGGACCTGATAACCGAGATGCTCGCGTGTGTCCAGTATGTGTTTGATAACCTTTTCATCGCGTGCATACAACAGCACTTTGCGATTCAATGCCAGAATATTGGCAATCGCTGTTCCAAAATTTCCAGCTCCGACAACACCAACAGGTTTTTCAGATGAATCTTTCGAGGTCATAACCTGCCAGTCTGTTGTGATAATAATAAAGAAGCGTAAGATCGCGTGTAACGATATTTCCTTTTTTGTTTTTTAATAACGGTTTATTGAGGTGAATAGCTCCTACATTGAGAAGACCCTGGTTAATAACACTATCCGCCTTTCCTTTTAAGTGGGTAGCGTAATAGACTTTGTTATTGTCTTTCAGGTTGTAAATTTCTTTTCGCACTTTTTTAAAAGTGGCCCTGAATTCGGCATAATCCAATTCCAATTCTTCTTCGGGAAGTCGTAGTAAGGTGAACAGATCAAGTTTGGGGTGTTTCTTCTGCCACATTTCAAAAGCAATGAACGCCACAAGATGACTCGCAAATACGCGATTGATCCGATGATATTCCTTTACAATTTTTTGACTCAGCATCCGCGTATATTCCGCCTCACGCTGATAATCAATGGATAATTTTCCCTGCGAAACAAAGTATTCACGCGTGTCCAGGATACGCCCCTGCGCATCCAGACTATTTCCATCTTCATCCACTTCATTGCCCAACACATCGAGTGGGGCACCAATGGATACAGAGATGTTGGATCCCGTTGTAAAAAACCGGAACAGAAACCGGATCAATTGCCAGCTGCCATACTTGTCCTCTTCAGGAAAATACCTGTCTTTCCCCTTTACCTGTAAATATTCTTCAATCAGGTCGGGAGCTTCCAGCACGAAGTGATAATTCAACGTCACAGGGACGACATAGATTTTCTTCACATCTGGTTTTGTGGGGTTATCCAGATAGAGACTCCGTTGTGCTTCGATGGCTGTGCTGAGTAATCCGGTCTTCAAGTGCGTTTCAATCATGCCAGATCGCGAGCGAGTGCCACCAGGAAAGAAAAGACTATGAGCACCTTTCTGAAGAGCGATGTTGGAATACATTTTTAACGTTTCCAGATACGGCACATTCTTCTTTCTGCGATCTACTTTGTAGGCTCCCAGGCTATTCATAAAGTAGGCCAGGATTTTTATATTGAAAAGATTCAATCCGGCACCATAGATAAAGGCAGGTAAGCCGAGAGAATGGATTACCCAGCCGATTAGGATCGAATCAAGATTGCTAAAATGCGTAGGCACCATCACAACAGTACCTTGCTTCGTCAGTTTACGAAGCGTTTTTACTTTCCCAACAATCTGTATCTTATCACGAAGCGTATACTTGCTTCTGAAAATAGCACCAAATTTTTTGACGCGAGCACCATTGAGTAATCGGGCAAAACCAAATTTGATGGCCTCACGGGCAAATCGGTAAGAACTTGGTTTAAAATTCCCGGCTATTTCATTGGCATACCGGTAAACAATACGGTGAAGAAGTTCTTCCTCCTGTGCGCTTGATTCTTCCTGTTTTCCGCTTAATTCGACAAGTTCATTCTTAATCTGCGACCAGAACCTGGATTCGTCGCGCGGATCGGCGCGCCAGCGATTTCGTTTTATCCTGTTTTGCTCCCGGTAGACGGTGGCCTCCAATTCATCCACAAGCTGCTTGCGGGAAGGGCGAGCCAACCGTATTTGTTCGATGGATTTTGTGACCACTTCCTCGATGAATGATTCCCGGTTTTTACTCAATTGGTAAACTGGCCAGTCGGGAATGCCATCAAGGATGGGCTTGTATTGCCTGTTCTTGTTCTTTTCTTCCAGTATCTCCATCAAATTCGCACGTCAAACTCAAAAGTATAAATATTCATATAACTAAAGCGTATTCATTTCTTCTCCAAGACTTATCGCCATCTCATGAAACCGATCCATCGCTTTTTTTATAAACCGCTCATTCACAATTTTTGTTAAATCCTCATCGGAGGTAAGGTCATACTCTTCAATTTTGAAGGTCTGTTCCAATAATCCGGATTCCAGCTTTAGTAAATACCGATTGTTCCAGTGAAAGATCGTGATTTTACATTCAGGATGGGGGATTTCGCCGACTACTCTCATGGCAGCGAAATTCAGCATTAATTTTGAAATACCCTATCCGGAATTACCTTAGGTGGGGGGATGGAATTCAATACGTTCAGCAGGAAGTCAATCGATCAAATATTTTAGCGCCTGGTTCGTTTTTAACGCGATATAATACCTTTGTTAGGTTGTTTTTTGTTTGTTATTTGTAATCTGTTCTTGCGTGCAAAAGTGTAACTTTAGGTTCTTTCAGAGCTGTATGATTCGGAGGTTGAAATTGATTTTACTCATTTCTTGCCTGTCGCTGGCGGGTATCTTGCTTTCATCTACAGGAGCAAACGCTACGCATTTACGCGCCGGCGAAATTACTGTACAACGACTCAGCTGCACCAGCCTTTCATTTCGAATTACCATTACAGTTTATACCAATACAGGGTCAGCGATAAAATTTGGATCCGGTGATCTTTATTTCGGTGATGGAAGCCCCGTTCATCACACACCAACTCGCGACAATGTTTTGCGTCCGGATCTTGGTCCTGATGTAGGAACCGTATCGTATTCCATTGATCATACCTATAGTGGCCCCGGTAAATATGTCATTAGCTACCTTGAACCTAATCGGAACGCGGGTATATTAAACATGTTTAATTCTGTAGAAACGAAATTTTATATTGAGACCGTAATTATTATCGATCCGATCTTTGGATGTAATAACTCACCGCGCTTACTCGTTCCGCCCATCGATAAGGCATGCACGGGAGCAGCATGGTTTCACAATCCAGGAGCCTACGACCCTGATGGAGACAGTCTTTCATTTGAAATGACCATACCAAAAAAAGAAAAGGATGTCGTGGTAGACAATTATCGTGACCCTCATGTGAAAGAATTTTATGATGTGGCCGGTTTATCTTATGGTGAAGCCAATGAAGATGGAGATGGTCCGCCCACCTTTGCCATTGATTCGCGAACGGGTACAATTACCTGGGATGCCCCGGGGGCAGCGGGTGAATACAATATTTCATTTTTGATTAAGGAGTGGCGAAAAATTCCTCAATCAGGTGATTGGGTGCAATTGGGATATGTAACGCGCGACATGCAAATCATCGTTGTGGATTGTTTGAATAAACGCCCTGAACTTGCAGTACCTACGGATTTGTGCGTTGAGGCAGGCACCCTGATCACGCAGGATATATTTGGTACCGATCCCGATAACGATCAGGTAAAGATTGAAGTGTTCTCTCAGTTACTAACGATCTCGCCATCGTCGGCAACCTATACGCCAAGACCTCCTGTGTATCAAAGCACCAGTTCTGCCACGCAGGCGAAACTTTCTTTCCAATGGCAGACCACCTGTGAACATGTTAAAAGCCAGGCGTATCAGGTTGTGTTTAAGATCACCGATAATCCACCTCAGGGAAAAGGCGCCAAGCTTGTTCAATTTAAAACATGGAATATCCGGGTTGTGGGGCCTGCTCCAAAATGGACTTCGGCAAACATTAATTTAACCAACAGGTCCGCGGTATTAAAGTGGGAGAACTATGTTTGTTCCAATGCGGCCACCATGCAGATTTGGCGGCGGGTAGATCAATTTAATTTTGATCCACCTCAATGCGTAACCGGTATACCGGCATTCATGGGTTACTCCAAAGTAGGAGAGGTGCCGATCAACACGTCAACGTTTACAGATACAAATGGGGGCAGCGGCCTGGCCGTGGGTGCTGCCTATTGCTATCGTCTGGTCGCAAAATTTCCACAGCCTGATGGAAGTGAAAGTTATGTTTCAAAAGATATCTGCTTGCCGCCAATTCTTGCCAATGCTCCGATTATCACCCATGTGACCATTGATAAAACCAGTAACACAGCGGGACAAATTACGGTGAAATGGCGTTCGCCTTTTGATGTAAGCAAAGCGCAATTTCCACCGCCTTACAGTTATGAAGTATCCCGGGCAGAAGGATTTTCCGGTGACGCTAAACTTGTGAAAGTTAACCCCGGTTTGCGAATTCCGGATTCAACGTTTGTCGACACACCGATTAATACAGAGTCGACGGTCTACAATTATCGCATAAAAGCGTATGACGCCAATGGTGTTTTTGTAGGTACCTCATCCGTTGCTTCTTCCGTTCGCCTTGAAGCCAAAAGTCAAACCTTAAAAATTGAATTGGCATGGAATGCGAACGTTCCCTGGTCAATCCGGAATCAGGACTATCCACGCCATTTGATTTACCGGGGTAAAGCGAATGATACAGAAAGTCAGTTTGTGTTGATTGATAGTGTGAATGTCAATGAGAAACTGCTTCATTACATTGATTCAGGACAATACAACAACACGCCTCTTAAAGAATCGGATGTGTATTGTTACCGGATATTAACGCGAGGTACTTATGGCAATCCAAAGATTGAAGCTCCTTTACTTAACTTCTCTCAAAAAATTTGTGCTCAACCGAGCGATGATGAGAAACCATGTCAACCCGAATTGTCGATTATTGCAGTTGATTGCTCTCAATACTTGCTAACCTCATCCTGTGCTCCTACTACATTTTCCAACACCTTGACGTGGAACCATCCGAAGGACGAGGCTTGCCGTGCCGATGTAAGGAGTTATACAGTTTATATTGCTTCGGTTGTTGGAGGTGAGTTTACAAAATATGTCACGGATGTGCGCGATACTTTTTTTATCGATACAAATCTCCCCTCGTTTGCAAGGTGTTATAAAATCGCGGCGGTTGACCGGTCCGGTAACGAAAGCGACCTGAGTGAATCTTTTTGTTTTGACAACTGTCCTTATTATGAATTGCCTAATGTATTCACCCCAAATGGCGATGCCTGCAATGAAAAATTCAGTGCTTACAGCGATCGTACGTCGGTTGACGAAAACGGAAATGGCCCTTGTGGCCCTGTTGATTTGGAGGATTTGCGGAAAAAATGTGCACGATTTGTTTCCGGCGTTCATTTTAAGGTTTATAATCGATGGGGAACGGAAGTGTATGATTATCAATCAGGAGGAGAACGGAATATTTATATCGACTGGGATGGTCGCGACCCAAAGGGACACGAACTGCCGACAGGAGTGTATTACTACATTGCATATCTTACCTTTGATGTCGTCGATCCGTCCAGGCAAAATCAGGAAGTGAAAGGATGGGTACACCTGATCCGATAAGTTCAATCGTTCTTTTTGATGGCGTATGTAATTTGTGCAATCGCTCTGTTCAATTCATCATCCGAAGGGATCCTCATGCGAAGTTTCGCTATGCAGCACTACAGTCTGAAACCGGTCAGCAAGTGCTGACATCTTTTGGAGTTTCATTAAATTCCTTTCATAGCATTATTCTCATACAGAACGGAAAATTTTTAGAGCGCAGTAGTGCTGCTTTAGAAATCGCAAGAAGACTGACTGGGTTTTGGCCTTTGCTCTATGCATTTAAAATTGTTCCGCATTTTATCCGTGATCCATTGTATAATTTTATTGCGAATAACCGATATCGTTTTTTCGGAAAGCTGGATCACTGTATGATCCCTACGCCTGAACTGAAGTCAAGATTTATTTAAAGGAAAATATCCTTCCTCGAAAATCTGCTGATATTGTAAAAAACCGGCATTGCATTCTGATGCCCCGTAACATATATTGTACTTTTGGCGATATAAACGATAACCTATGAAGGCATACATATTTCCCGGTCAGGGGGCACAATTTACAGGAATGGGTAAAGATATTTACGATAGCAACCCCGATGCAAAAAAACTTTTTGACCAGGCTAACGATATTCTGAAATTCAAAATTACAGATGTGATGTTCACAGGAACTCCCGATGAACTTAAACAAACGCAGGTAACGCAACCGGCAATTTTTATTCACTCTGTTGCACTGGCATTATTTTCAGAATCATTTAAACCCGATATGGTAGCGGGTCATTCCTTAGGTGAATTTTCATCGTTGGTTGCTAATCGTGCACTTTCCTTTGAAGATGGGTTACGCCTGGTTTTTAAACGTGCCATGGCCATGCAGCGTGCCTGTGAAATCAATCCCTCAACCATGGCAGCAATTCTGGGACTGGATGATCATATTGTGGAGGAAATCTGCGCTTCCCTGGATGAGGTGGTTGTACCCGCCAATTATAATTGTCCCGGTCAGTTAGTCATTTCTGGTTCAATAAAAGGTATTGACATTGCTTGTGAAAAACTAAAAGCAGCAGGTGCCAAGCGCGCGCTCCCGTTGCAAGTGGGGGGCGCCTTTCATAGTCCGCTCATGGCACCAGCGAGGGAAGAACTGGCGGCAGCGATTGAAAGTACACATTTTAGTAAACCCATTTGTCCTGTCTATCAGAACGTAAATGCGTCACCGTCATCCGATGTTGTGGCAATAAAGAAGAATCTCATCGATCAATTAACAGCTCCCGTACGCTGGACACAGTCTGTGCAAAACATGGTAAAAGATGGCGGAAAAACATTTGTTGAATGTGGGCCGGGAAAAGTTCTGCAAGGGTTGGTGAAAAAGATAGCGCCGGGTGTCGAGGCAATGAGCATTTAATCTTTACACTTCTCAACCCTCGAACGATCGGAGCACGCTTTTAATAACATCGCGCAACTCACGTGCAATACCGGATGTATGAACTCAGCTGCGATTTCGCACAGCGGCACCAATGTAAATCTCCGTGAGACAATGCCGGGATGGGGGATAATCAGATCCTTGTGTGTGATTTGCTGGTCATTAAAAAAAAGGATATCGAGATCCAGGATGCGTTCACCCCATTTTTCTTTTCTTGTTCTTCCCAAATCCGTTTCAATTTGCAGCAATGCTTTCAATAATTCCAGGGGAGTAAGTACCGTGGAGATCTCAATAACCTGATTGAAAAAATCCGGTTGATCAGTTTTTCCCCACGGTGCTGTTTGATACATGGAAGAAGATTGAGTAACGATACATCCTGCGAGCAGAATTCTCCTTTTGGCTTCATGGAGGTGCTTCTTACGATCTCCCAGGTTAGATCCCAGAAGGATATAGATATTCGAGTTCACAGAAAGGGTGTCAGGATCTTTTAGGAGTTCAAATATCACCTTATTTTTATTCTTTAAGATATATGTATTTTTGACCAAACATGTAATATGGGATTCTTCAAGAGTTTTTTTGCATCGTGCCTGGGAACGTTGGTTGCGCTCATCGCACTTTTTATTTTGATGATTGCATTTTTATCAGCGCTTACTTCTGAAAATCAGATCGTCGTGAGCGACAACTCTGTCCTTCATCTGAAATTGGATGCTCCGATCACAGAACAGGAGTTTGACGATCCGATCTCCGAGATTTATCCGCAAATCGGTAATCAGAGCATAGGGTTAATTCAGCTCAAGCAAGTATTGAAAAATGCAAAGACGGATCCTAAAATCAGCGGTATTTACCTGAATGCCTCCGAATTGACGACCGGATTTTCTTCGGTCGAGGAAGTGCGTAATGCGATTCTTGATTTTCGTCTTTCCGGCAAGTGGGTGATTTCCTATTCAACATCCTATTCTGAGGGTGCCTATTACCTCGCATCCGCCGCAGACAAAGTTTACCTGTTTCCTGAGGGTCAACTGGAATTCAACGGACTGGCTACAGAAGTTATGTTTTTTAAAAAGCTTTTTGACAAACTGGAAATCAAGCCACAGGTATTTCGGGTGGGTGATTTCAAAAGCGCGGTTGAGCCGTTTGTTCGTGAGGATCTAAGTAAGGAGAATAAGCTGCAACTCAATTCACTCTTAAATTCTATTTATGACGAAATGTTAAGTAAAGTTTCCGATTCCCGGAAAATTCCTAAAGACCGGTTAAAGCAAATTTCGGATCAGATGTTGGTGCGCAATGCGAAGCTGGCATTTCAAAACGGGCTGGTCGATTCACTTTTTTATGAAGATCAGGTAAAATCTGAAATGAAAGACCGGTTGGGAATTTCTGAGGACGATGAAATTAATTTGGTCAGCTACGCTCGTTACAGAAAGACATTCTCCAACGTATCCACATCGGCCAATGAGATTGCTGTTATCGTTGCCGAGGGAACGATAACCTCTGGTGAAGCGGATCAGGGAATAGTAGGATCGGAAACCATTGTGAAGGAAATTAGAAAAGCGCGCACCAATGACAGGGTGAAAGCGATTGTATTGCGAATCAATAGTCCTGGCGGCGAGTTTCAGGCTTCGGATGAAATGTGGCGTGAGGTTGTGCTGGCTACACAGGCAAAGCCGGTAATTGCATCCATGTCTGACTATGCCGCATCGGGTGGTTATTATCTTGCCATGGCATGTGATACTATCGTGGCGCAGCCGAATACGATAACAGGATCGATCGGAATTTTTAGTATTTTATTTGACTTGAGTTCATTTCTTGATAATAAAATAGGACTTACCTCAGAAGAGGTGAAGACCGGCGAATTCGGACAGATGTTTACCGTGACTCGTCCTTTGACGGAGGCGGAAAAAAGTATCTGGCAAAATCAAACCGAGGAAGTCTACGAAACATTTACCGGAAAGGCCGCTCTGGGAAGAAATATGAGTCAGGATGATATTAAACGAATCGCTTCCGGGAGGGTGTGGACAGGATCGCAGGCAAAAAATAATGGTCTTGTTGATGTTCTCGGTGGATTTGAAACTGCTGTTACTATTGCAGCGCAGCAGGGTGGAGTAACGGATGATTATAAGCTACGGTATTATCCGGCGCAAAAGAATTTTCTGGAGAGACTTACCGGCGAGTGGGAGGAAAATATGAAAACAAAAAATCTGAGAACTGAGCTTGGAGATTATTATGCGTGGTATGTGCAATGGCTTGGCGTAAAGAATTATCAAGGTACGCAGGCAAGGATGCCGTTTGATTTTATTCTTAAATAGGCGATAAATACCGCGAAAAACGGTTAAAACAGTTAATCACCGGTTAAACAGTAAATACACGCCAAAAGTTGATGTAATGTTTTGTCGTTTTTTTAACTTTTTTGGCAAAAAAGTGACGATTTTACCTAAAATGGGTCAGAATTCTAAGTGCGTAAAAATGCACTAAAAGTGCACATTCAAATACTCATTTTGGATTATAATGTGTCATGACACAATCGCGAAAACTTGTTTGGTTTGGATTAGTAACGGCACAAGTTCGATTGTGAATTCGGTTAAAGAAATTTTGCAAGGAGTATGATATCCGGAATGAAGGAGGGTGGTCGCTGGATCAAGGCTTTACTTTTCCGTGAAGCGATAATTTTTTATCCGATCTAATGCGAAAACAACAAGCCATACCCTTGTGAAGGGATGGCTTTGTCATGTTTAGTTCCGATAGAGGAATTAAATCATCTTGTCTTCAAGGGCAAATCCACTGCTCTTGCTTTCAGTATTTGTCTGAACAGCAGGCTTATTTCCTTGGGGAGCTGCCGTCTTTTTGACAGAAGCGAAAGTAAATGACAAGGTTACAAGAGCACAGGCAGAAAGAAGAAGTATACTTTTCGTTTTCATGGCTTAACTAAATTTAATGTCTGCAATTTTAAAGGGTTATATATTGATTAAGGTTTTGGAAGCGGCTCTGAACCTGTACCTCCTGTGTTCCCAGAATCGTCTTTAGGAGCAACGACTTCATCAGTACAAGAGGTTACAGTCAGACCACTAACAAAAGCAATAAGGCAGATAAAGAGAATCTTTTTCATAAGGATAATTGGGTTTTAAGTTTTAAATTGTTTTTTGGTTTTGTTTGCTATTTGATGGCACAAATATCATTGAAGCATTTAAACTGGTTCATGTAATAAAAAAGTTGAAATTACTCGTGTATTGTAATCTTTATCGGCATCGTCTGCTTTCCCTGGTTCTCTTGTGCTTTCTTCTAATTGGCCAGGATGCTTTTGGCCAGAGTAACCGCACAATAGACTCTCTGAAGCAGAAATTGGAAACCACCAAGGATAAGGAACATATCGAGGTATTACGAGCGCTTTCTCTAGCCTATGGGGCAGAGAGCAATAATCAGCAAGCACTGGATTATATTGATATAGCGTATACTTTATCCGTTGAACTGCAGGATTCAGTGAAAATGGTACGAACGGGTGCCATCAAGGGGATTCTTCTTAACCGGTTAAACCGCGTTGATGAAACGATTAAACTGATTCCGTTTTTGATTCCAATAGCAGAACTCACACACAGACGCGAGGACTATAAAATGATGTTGAATTCCATCGCACTAGCCTATGCAGAGAAAGGCAGGTATGACGAAGCGTTGAAATATCATTTCAAATCACTTGTTGCACGTGATGCCGATGGTGATAAATCTGAGATAAGCGTGGCCATGAATAATATTGGCCTGGTTTATTACAGGCTTAAAAGCTATCAGGAGGCAATCGATTATTATACCCGAAGCATTCAATTGAAGACAGATGCCAACATCCTGTATGATCTGGATCGTGTGTATATTAACTTAGGACTTGCCTATCTGGATATGGGTGCTTTTTCTGAGGCAAAAAAAAGTATTTTAAAAGGCTTGGATATTTGTGGTGATGGATGCAGTGACCCGATCCGAGTAGAGGCAGAAGCGGGGTTAGGTGATTGTTTTTATAAAGAAAATGATTCAGAAGAAGCTGAAAATCATTTTAATAAATCACTTTTAATTGCCTCAAGAATAGGATCTAAAAGATTTCAGGCCTTGAACCTGATTTCATTGGCGAAGATTGCCATTAACAAGGATGATTTCAAAAAGGCAAATGACCTGTTACTTCAGGCTGAACAATTAGCAATTGCTATTGGGTTCAATGAAATCAAAATTGATGTGTACAAACAGTTCTCGGTTTTGTTTGATAAAAGTGAGGATTATGAAAGGTCAGCTTATTATAAAGGCAGGTACATCCAACTCCATGACAGTATCTATAGCGACAAGTTGATCAACAACCTGGCAAAGGTGCAATCTGAATATGATGAGCGTGAGAATATAAAAACGATAGCAGACCGGGATCAGCTGGTAGCACTTCAAAACGAAAGCATTACACGTGCTAAGCAGCAAATCGTTTTTGTAGTAATCATCGCCCTTCTTATTGTTGGTCTGGCTACTGCACTATACTGGTTTAATAAGACTCAGCAAAAAGTAAATCGTGCGCTCTCTGCCGCCAAGCTCACCATTGAAGATCAGAACCGAAAACTTCTGGATAGCAACAAGTGGCTGGATCGGCTTGTGAAAGACAGAACGAAAGAACTCTTTGATTCCAACAAAGCGCTTACTAAAGTAAATGATGAGCTTGATCATTTCATTTATAAAACATCGCATGATATCCGGGGTCCACTCGCCACCTTGAAGGGAATGGCGAACCTTGCCATGATGGATGTTAAAGATTCGCTGGCGCTGGATTACCTCAAAAAGCTGGACAACACCGCGGGCAAACTCAATACAATCCTTACCCGGTTGCTGATTATTAACCAGATCAATCAATCTGTCATTAATCCTGACTACGTGGATTTTCATGCCCTGATTTATGATATCCTTTTAATTGAGAATAAGAAGGGAATTCCACCCCGTATTAAAATTTCATTTGATATCGATAAGGACATTATTTTTCGCTCGGATACGGATCTGATCCGCATCATTCTTGAAAACCTGATCGACAATGCGATCAAGTATTATAATGATTCTCTACGGATTGAGCCATTTGTGGATGTTCACATCAAGAAAGAGGGATCGTTGATCATTTTAATTGTGAAGGACAATGGTATTGGAATCGGAAATGCAGACAGGGAAAAAATATTTCAGATGTTTGTGCGAGTATCGGAACGTTCGGAAAGCGGTGGTATTGGCTTGTACTTAACACGCCTCGCCACTGAAAAGGTAGAAGGAAAAATCGATGTCAAAACAACGTCCGAAGGGCATACGGAATTTTCTGTTGTATTTCCCAACGACCTTGCATTAATTCTCGAGAAAAGAAAGGAAGAGGAATGGAGACGCAATCAGCAGGAAGAAGATGAGAATCAGAAACAAAAGACACTTCAGGGCTCCTAATTTTGCGGGCAATTCTCATCTTTGCGCATGGGTGCAAAAGAATAGTAACCACGAATGAGTAAGAAAAAAGAATTTAAACGCTATACAGTCACTGCAGCCTTACCCTATGCCAACGGGCCAGTCCACATTGGGCATATTGCAGGGGCATATCTGCCTGCAGACACATATGTTCGTTATCTGCGCCTTAAAAACAGGGACGTTATTTTCGTTTGTGGTTCAGACGAACACGGTGTGGCTATTACATTAGGTTCAAAAAAGGAAGGATTAACTCCGCAGGCCTTTGTGGATAAGTATCATGCCATGATGAAAAAGGCGTTTGAGGATTTTGGAATTTCCTTCGACATCTATTCGAGAACTTCAAAACCAATCCATTACAAAACGGCTCAGGATTTTTTTTTAAAGATTAATGATCAGGGAATTTTCTCGGAAGAAACGTCTGATCAATATTTTGATGAACAGGAAGGACTCTTTCTTGCAGACCGGTATATCATAGGGACATGCCCCAATTGTGGAAACCCTTCAGCCTATGGCGATCAATGTGAACGATGTGGTACAAGTTTAAGTCCGCGTCAATTGATCAATCCGAGATCTACAGTGTCCGGCAATTCACCGGTACTCAAACCAACCAAACATTGGTATTTCCCATTGGAGAAATATGAAGCATGGTTGAAGGAATGGCTCCTTGAAGGTCACAAGGAGGACTGGAAGACAAATGTGTATGGACAATGTAAGTCCTGGCTGGATCAAGGACTTCAGCCGCGATCGATCACACGCGATTTGGATTGGGGTATTCCTGTTCCACTGAATGACGGAAAGGGTAAAGTTCTTTATGTATGGTTTGATGCCCCTATTGGCTATATATCCGCCACGAAGGAGTTGAAGCCGGAGGGTTGGGAAAAGTATTGGAAGGATGATGACACCCGATTGATTCACTTCATCGGTAAGGATAATATTGTGTTTCACTGCATCATCTTCCCGGCGATGTTAAAGGCAGAAGGATCTTATATTTTACCTGATAATGTACCGGCCAACGAATTTCTAAACCTTGAGGGTGATAAGATTTCCACATCGCGAAATCATGCGGTGTGGCTTCATGAATACCTTGCTGAATTTCCTGGCAGAAGGGACGAACTTCGGTACATGTTAAATTCCATTGCACCCGAAACGAAGGATGCCGATTTTACTTGGAAGGATTATCAGCAGCGCGTGAACAGTGAATTGGTGTCAATACTCGGTAATTTTGTAAATCGTGTGATGGTACTAACATGGAAGTATTTTGAGGGCAAGGTTCCTTCATCGCACGAATTGCCCGGAGACACGGAACACCGAAGGAAAATTTTGGCCCATTATAACAAAGCGCATCTTGATCTGAATGCTTCAGTTAAAGAAATGATCGCAGGGTTAGAAAACTTCAGGTTTCGTGAGGCGCAGTTTCAATTCATGAACCTCGCCCGCATTGGTAATAAGTTTTTAGCTGATACAGAACCCTGGAAGCTTGCTAAAGATGATATGGAAGCAGTGGGTTGTGTTTTGAATTATGCCCTTACCCTTGTTGGAAATATTGCTATCGCATGCGAACCATTCCTTCCCGATGCATCAATCAGTATACGGAGGCAATTGAACAGTGCTTCTTTAGAAGAAGACTGGAGTGCCTTTTGGAAAAAAGAAGAATTGATTGAGGCTATACCGCAACATCATCAGTTAAACAAAGCGGAGTTAGTATTTAAAAACGTTGAGGATATCGATATTGAAAAACAAATCGAGAAATTAAGGAAAACAAAACCACAACCTGCCGGTTCAACCTCAGAGATAATAAATCCTGTAAAGCCATTGAAATCAGAAATTGTATTTGATGATTTTGCAAAGATGGATATCCGCGTTGGCAAAGTGCTTGCTGCTGAACGAATGGAGAAGTCAGACAAACTGTTGAAACTCACCGTGGATATCGGATTGGAGCAACGTACCATCCTCAGTGGAATTGCCAGGCACTATTCTCCCGAGGAAATGATTGGCAAACAAGTGACGCTCATTGCTAATCTTGCACCGCGCAAAATGATGGGCATTGAATCACAAGGAATGATTTTAATGGCAGAAGACAACGATGGTAAACTTCGACTGGTACAGCCTTCTGAAATTGTCAATCCGGGATCTGCGGTGAGTTAACGGATTTCAGGTGTTGAAGGTATTCATTGTTCTTTCAATGCCTGTAGTGCAGAAAGAGTAAATCGTTTCTGCTGCCTTATCCATAAGAGAGGGCAATACATCGAATTCCTGCTGAGAAAAATTTCCAAGCACAAAATCAATTTGCTGTCCCTTGGAGTAATCGCTTCCAATGCCAAAACGAAGTCGTGGATAATCCTGACCTCCGAGTACATCTTCGATATTTTTCAAACCATTGTGACCTGCAGCACTTCCTTTCGCCCGCAATCGAAGCGTGCCGAAAGGCAAAGCGATATCATCGACGATCACCAACAGATTCTCTTTAGGTATTTTCAATTCCTGAAGCCAGTAAGCAATGGCTTTCCCACTCAGGTTCATGTACGTGTTGGGTTTTATAAAATGAAGCTGGCGTCCTTTGAATTTGTATTCACCTTTGTCGGCAAGGCGTTGCTTAGTAAAGGCGAAGTTATTTTTGTCAGCAATTCGATCAAGAGTAAGAAATCCAATATTGTGCCGTGTGAGTTCGTACTCCGGTCCAATATTTCCTAATCCAGCAATCAGATATTTCATTGCAATGACGATTTAGACAAAGGTCAATCCTTTATTTCTTTTTTAGAAAGATCAATAAAAAAATCCCGCTTTTAGGGCGGGATCTAAAATCATTTCCAGGCAGCAGAATGCTGTCAGGGAATAAATTACTTTTTACCTTTTTCTTCTTTCTTAGGTGCATCCTTCTTTGCATCAGCAGCCGGAGCAGCTGCTGGGGCAGCACCTGCAGCTGGAGCGGCACCTGCAGCTGGAGCGGCAGCTGCAGTTTCTTCAGCAAGTTTAGCAGAACGTGGCACTTCCACAACAGCAATAGAAGCTTGCTTAGGATCCAGGAATTCGAGATTAGGAAGTTTCATATCACCTACCTTAATGGCATGGTGGAAATCCAGAGCAGAGCAGTCCACATCGATGTGATCAGGCATGTCTTTCGGAAATCCTAAAACTTTTAGAGAAGCACGTTTTCTTACCAACGCACCGCCCTTAGAAACACCAGGAGCCTGGCCCACCAAACGTGTAGGAATGTCCATCTTAATTTTACGATCATTGCCAATTTTCAAAAAATCAGCATGCAACATGATTTCACTCACGGGGTGAAATTGTATCTCTTGCAAAATGGCCTGGCACTCCTCACCTTCGATATTCAGGTGAACGAAATGGGCTTCATTGGTATACACCAAGTCACGGAACAAAATCATCGGTGAGTAAAAATGCACTTGCTCCTCTCCGCCGTACAATACACAAGGTACACTACCTTCTGCGCGGATAAGTTTTGCATCTGACTTGCCGAGATTTGCTCTTTTATACCCTATAATCTCAACGGTTTTCATAATTGTTAATTGGTTAGTTAAATAAAATTTATAATCGAATAAATAATGAACTGATGGATTCGTGATCGTGGATCTTGCGAATGGCTTTCGCAAAAAGGTCCGACACACTTTGTACTTTAATTTTCGAGATCTGTTTCTTCAAGGGTAGGGTATCGGTCACTACAATTTCCTCCAGTACCGAATTTTCGATATTTTCATAGGCATTGCCTGAAAGCACCGGATGCGTGCAAACGGCACGTACTGAACTCGCACCATTTTCTTTTAATAAAACCGCCGCCTTGCAGATTGTACTGGCTGTATCCACAAGATCATCAATGAGGATAACATCTTTCCCCTCCACCTCACCAATGAGACGCATCGACTCAATTTTGTTGGCTTCTTTGCGATACTTATCACAAACAGCCAGTTCGGCATTGAAAAATTTTGCAAAACTGCGGGCACGTTTTATACCGCCCACATCGGGCGATGCAAACATCATGTTCTTCAATCCCAATGATTTTAAATAGGGAACGAAAATATAGTTTCCGTCAAGGTGATCTAAAGGAATGTCAAAGAATCCCTGAATTTGATCCGCATGAAGATCGCACGTCATGATCCGATCTGCACCGGCAGCAGAAATCAAATTGGCAATCAGTTTCGCAGCGATGGCTACCCGAGGTTTGTCCTTACGGTCTTGCCTGGCATAACCGAAATAGGGAATGATCACATTTACGTTTTCTGCACTTGCCCTTTTTACCGCATCGATAATCAGGAGCAACTCCATAAAGTTATCAGCAGGGGCAAAGGTAGATTGAACGATGAAAACATCATGACCACGAACGGATTCTCCAATCGTGGGTGACATTTCACCATCACTGAACTGTTTGTAGTCAATCCGGCTCAAAGGTTCTCCGTAAGCGTGAGCAATCTTCTCAGCCAGGTAACTCGTTGCTTTTCCGGATAAAATCTTTACAGCCATGACTTCTTAATGATCAGTTATCAGTTAATTGTTAATGGGGCCTGGAATCGATGTTTTTCTCGTTTACTAATAACTATTAACTGATAACTAAAGAATCCCGCGTGAGCGGGATTCTTTATTGTTGTCCTACTAGGATTCGAACCTAGAAAGGCAGAATCAAAATCTGCAGTGTTACCATTACACCATAGGACAGTACCTACCCTAAAATTTGGTGTGCAAAGGTAAAATTATTTTTTAAAAAGGTATGCCCCTACGTATCTTTTTAGGGCTAAAAGGAACTAAAAACACGTGTTTTGTCAATTAACTTCTTCAGGAGGCACTGTACCGCCTTCAACGAAGCCTTCTGCCCAAAACCTGTATTTATCCAAAATAGAAATAACTGCGTTTTTTAAGTGTCGCTGGTTGCCAAAATCGATATTTCCGTACAGCGTAGTTGCATAACCTTGCCAAATAGACCGGTTTTGTCGTCGGTCAAAAAACTGGATGAGCAGCGTGCCACTTCGCAATTCCATTTTCTTTTGGTTGTAATCCAGGTTTTCATTTTGACTTTTCACCCATTCCTCAATGTCAGGTTGCTCGTATCCCTTGAACTCAAGGCTATCGGTAAACATTTTAAATCCGATGATCAGATGCGGACGATTATCGGTCTGTTTATAACCGAGAAATTTCATTCGGGAAAGGATAGATTTTTCTATGATATCGTTGATCATGGTGCTGTCGCCTTGTCCTGTAGGTTTCATCATTTCAAAAGTTCTGTAACGTTTGAAATTACCTGAATAGCTATAATCGTATTCTACGGGCAGTTCTTTGTAACCCAGGCAAGAGGAGAGGAGAATCAACGAGACTAAGACTACCGGAAGGTAAAACTTCTTCATAGTAACTGAATTTGATTCAAAATTTAGTTCAATTAAAACTCAGTAGCAAATGTACTTACCGAAGTTTAGATGGATTAGCGTGCTTAGTTTTCCCCCATCTGGTCCAAAAATTTAGCTTTTACAAAGCGTAGCGCTATTTTTAGCTTTTATTAATTATTCATGGCTACGAATTTTGACCAAATCATTGCGTCCCGCTATCATATTTACAACAGCTTGTTGCTCAACCTTCCTTTTCAGGATATCGTAAAAACGGGCACGTTATTACCCTTATTGCAACAGTATTGTGAGAATGGTTTTGAAAAGGGAGATACTCCCCAACAGATCATTAGTGAATTTTTTTCGGAACTTATTCCAAGTGCTACACAGAACGAGCAATTCGACCGGTTATTTAGTTTTATTCAATATGTAGAGCGCCAGGTTGCGCTTTTTGATTCTATTGAAGATTCTGCATTTGAACAGATCAATGATACGCGCGGAAAGGGAACAATAGCAGCGCTTCTGTTGCGTACAAATTTTGAAGACAAAGCAGAGCAGCTAAAGGCGAAGTTGGAGACGTTCAGTTTGCGCGTTGTTCTCACCGCACATCCAACGCAGTTTTACCCGGGTTCAGTATTGGGAATACTTACTGATTTGGAGGATGCAATTCGACAAAATGACTTGCAACAAATAAACCTGCTTCTGCAACAATTGGGAAAGACGGGGTTTATTAATAGACAGAAACCCACACCGTTTGATGAAGCTGTGAGTTTGTGCTGGTATCTGGAGAATGTATTTTATACTGCTATTCCGGAGATTATTTCGCAACTATCTCAAGGTCTCAGCACGGATTTGATATCCTGGGAGAACGACAAATTAATCGTTATCGGTTTCTGGCCGGGCGGAGATCGTGACGGAAACCCGTTTGTAATTGTAGACACGACATTGCGTGTTGCAGAGCGGCTGCGTCAAACCATTACCCGTTGCTATTATCGTGACATTCGCACACTGCGGCGAAGGCTTACGTTTCAAGGCGTTGATAAAATCATTTTGGAAATAGAGCGCAAGTTAGGACTCCAGGCAGCAGGTAAAGATATTTCATACCGCATGGCTGATGATTTGTTGGCAGAACTCATGCAGGCCAGGGAGATATTAATCAATCAGCACAACGGACTTTTTCTCAATTCCCTGGATCTTTTCATTCTTAAAGTAAAGCTCTTTGGATTTCATTTCGGATGTATGGATATCCGTCAGGATAGTCGTAAGCATGATCAGGTGTGGACGTACATCTGGGATAAGTTTCATCCTCAGGGGAAAAGCAGCAGTTCACAGGAATTGAATAAACTTTCCATTCCGGATCAGATCAAGTACCTGTTGAATTTTAATGTGGACATCTCTGCAGAGACTTTTGAGGACCCCTTTGTTCTTGAAACCGTAAACAGCATCAAGGCGATTGCGCAGATTCAAAAAGCAAATGGACCTGCGGCTTGCCACCGCTATGTCATCAGCAACTGCCAGCAAGCATTGCACGTTATTGAAGTTTACCAACTTGCTAAACTATTGATTGGCACAAAGGATGGTTTGGAACTCGACATCGTTCCTCTTTTTGAAACCATCGATGACCTTGCTCATGCACCGGAGATTATGAACTCACTGCTTTCAATAAAAGAGTATCGTGATCATTTGAAACGAAGAGACGATAGGCAAACCATCATGTTAGGATTTTCCGATGGAACAAAAGACGGGGGTTATTTGCGGGCGAACTGGTCAATTTTCAGAGCAAAAGAAAATCTTACTTCCGTTTTACGTAAGCATGGTTTAAAAGCAATTTTCTTCGATGGTCGCGGAGGCCCGCCTGCCCGTGGTGGAGGAAACACACACGATTTTTATGCTTCTCTGGGTGACACGATTGAACAGGAAGAGGTTCAAATTACGATTCAGGGACAAACGATAAGTTCTAACTTCGGTAAAGTTGCTTCCTGTAAATTTAATCTTGAGCAATGGCTTTCCGCAGGACTGGAAGGAAGTGTTTTCGATAACCGTCAGAACAAACTGCACGATGAAGACAAAGTAGTTCTTGAGGAACTGGCCGCGGCAGGATATACATCGTATCTCGAATTAAAACATCATCCTAAGTTTGTGCCTTACCTGGAGAAGGTAACACCACTAGCATTTTTTGGAGATACAAACATCGGGTCGAGACCGGTGAAAAGAAACAATGATGCATTGAAGTTTGAAGACCTTCGCGCTATTCCTTTTGTGGGCGCCTGGGGGCAGATGAAACAAAACATTCCGGGATTTTATGGTGTGGGGAGCGCGATCGCGAAACTGGATAACGAAGGTAAAAGTGACCAGCTTAAGAAATTATACAAAGACTCTCTTTTCTTTCGAACATTACTGGGCAATAGTATGATGTCGCTGACGAAGTCCACTTTTCCTGCTACCCGATATTTGTCTTCAGACCCGGAGTTCGGAGAATTTTGGAATAAAATGTTTGCAGAGTATGAACTATCAGTAAAAAAAACACTGGAAGTATCAGGCCTCCATGGACTCATGGAAAATAATCCGTCCATTCGCGATTCGGTGCGATTGCGCGAGCGAATTGTTTTGCCGCTGATTGCTATTCAGCAATATGCCCTGATGAATTTGCGAAATCTTGATGAAAACAATAAGGCGAATGAAACGCATTACCGTAAACTTATCATTCGCTGTATGTTTGGAATTATCAATGCAGCCAGAAATTCTGCATAACACTAACAGTATAAAACGGGATTGATTTATTCGCTTTTGCAGATTCCAATTCCCAATCGACCGGTGGGGAACGAAGACACGCTTCCTATATTTCCGGCAGCGAGGATAACATCTCTGCCTGCTCCCGTGTCTGACAAATGTATTTTAATGCAAGCGGCAAGCTTGATCATATCGTTGTAAGATAAGATCGAATCGTCAGCCAGTTTTGAAATTGTAGTTTCGCTGATGCCTGTCTTTCCGATCACCGGATTTAAGAGGACAGCAACTTCAGCAGCAGCCTGGTTAATATCTCCCAAATGCACATGCACCGGAAGTTTTGTATTTCCATCTGTTCCTGCCAACGTAATCAAAACGGTTGTTGAGCCATCGCGTCTTTCTTTTAAAGTAGCTGTTCCAGACACGGCATATTCAGATCCTTGCTGCAACGCGTAGGTCGTCTCGTTGCCGGTAAAATCAGAAATATTCTCGCTATCCTGACAAGCAACAAAAAGAAAAAAGGCTGCTAAAAATCCAATCAATCCCTTCATCTGGCTTAAATTACAGTTATAAAAATATAAAATTTAACGGCAAAATAAATCTGCGCGTACATTAGAATGGTAGATTTGTTATCCGAAGTCAATTTTGGCACGGATGTGGTTATTACAACGAAATATTGGCTTAATTTATATCCTGTGAATCGTTTTTATCTAATTCTTATTCTTTTTGCCGGTTGCAGCCCTTCGTTAACGAACACAAGTCTTAAAACAGACTTGCAGAACGTAAAACCTTCCTGGCTGGCTGCGAAGCCTGTTTCTGAAGGATATTATGTTGGTATTGGCCATGGCACGAAGGACGGAATCAACAACTACATTCAGGCGGCAAAAAAAAGCGCCCTGGAGGACCTTGTCTCTGAAATAAAAGTTAACGTATCGTCTACTTCCGTGTTAAGTCTGATTGATGCGAATAAAGAATTTCAGGAAAAATATGAACAAATCATCCAAACTTCGGTAGCCGATGAAATTGAAGAGTATGAACAGGCAGGAGCCTGGGAAGATGACAAAAACTACTGGTTATATTATCGGTTATCAAAACAACGGTACAAGGAGATAAAAGATGAACAAAAACGAAATGCTGTAACGCTTGCCCTTGACTTCTTTACAAAAGCAAAACAATCAGAACGAGCCGGTGAAAATGTACAGGCTCTTGGTTTTTATTTTCAGGGTTTTCATGCGATCGAAAAATATCTTGCAGAACCCATCCCGCTTTCATTTGAAGGAAAAGAGATATTACTGACGAACGAAATTTATGCCAATATCCAACAGTTGCTCGATAAGATGCAACTCACTGCCGATCCATCCGAGTTGATGCTGAACCGAAGGGTAATTGAAAGTAATCAGGCAGTACTTGTAAGAGCGAATTACAAAGACACAAAAAAAAGCATTGCAGATTTGCCACTGAAAGCTGCCTTTGAAAAAGGAGCCGGTGATGTGTATCCCGATTATAAATCAGATAATACGGGTCAGTCCAAAATACTCATTACCAAAATCAGCTCCCGTGATGCAGAGCAAACCGTGGCTGTAAAGGTAAACTTATTGAGTTTTGCCGGTCAGAATGCTTCTGACATTTACGCGCTGATCGCGCAAAAGCTTACTGTACCGAAGGCAAATATTTTATTGAAAGTACAGCGACCCCTGGTGTATGTTACGTCAGTTGAAAAAGTGTTGGACATTGATAAATCAAGCCGGCAGATCACCAATAAAATAAAAAACTATTTAACCAATTCCGGTTTTGAACTTACGGATGAGAAAGCAAAAGCAGAGTTGTGGCTTGACGTGAATTCCAATTCAGAGAAAGGGGCTGTATCAGGCAGTATTTATATTACCTATGTTACTGCGGTAATCAAAGTGATTGCTTTAAGGGATAACAAAGAAATTTATGCTACTACCTTGGACCGCGTGAAAGGGTATAGCCTTGATTTTGACAGGTCAAGTCAGGAAGCTTATAACAAGTCGCTGGAAACCCTGGAAAAAGAGAAAATGCCGGAATTATTGAATACAATCCTTCAATAAAGCCGAAAATCACAGTTGGCCTATTAATTGCATTACGTAACTTGCATAACCAAATTTCAAACCCAATATGAAAAAACTAACCAACCTTTCATTTATTGTAACCCTTGTGGCTGCTATACTTATTGCCGGTTGTAAAGGCAAAGAAAAGTTACCTAAAGGTGAGAGCGAAGTAAATGTTCCATGTTCAGGACCAGACTACTTTACAACGAACAAATTTTTCAGAGGTAATTCTATAGGCGAAAGCCAGGATCAGGTTACTTCTAAAAATAAGGCAATGACCAACGCACGTAACGAATTAGCTCAGGCTATTCAAACCACCGTGAAAACAGTGACTGATAATTATGTTAACTCACGTACCTTCAACAACAAAGAGGATGTGGAAACAAAATTTGAAAGTCTGAATCGTGAAATCGTGAATCAATCGATTTCAGGCATTCGCGTAATCTGCGAAAAGCTAATGAAGACTGAACAAAATACGTACAAAACGTATGTGGCCATTGAGCTTTCGGCCGATGAGCTTGTAGCAAAATACAATGAGAACCTTTCAAAAGATCAAACTCTTAAAATCGATTATGATTATGAGAAGTTCAAGAAGACTTTTGAAGATGAGATGAATAAGCAAAACAAAAATTAAGAGTACTTAATTTAGAATTGATGCCATTCCGGTTTTCCGGGATGGCATTTTTTATTTTTGAGGAATAATCACCAATTACACTCCATGAAAAAATCAGACAAATAGGGCGCACTGCCGAGAGTACCGCCATGTAGCGCATTAAGCAAAGCATTGCCCACCTGAGTTCATTTACAACATCAGGGCAGCACGAAAATCAAGAAAACTTTTGGGGAAGTTCTTTTGGGTTAGCCCTTTGGATTGGCTGGTTTTACAACAATCGTTCGGCCATCGAGTTCTGTTTCATTCAGCGCAGCAATGGCAGCGTTTGCTTCCTGATCATTTGCCATTTCAACAAAGCCGAAGCCTTTCGAACGACCAGTATCGCGATCTTTTACGATTTTAGCAGAAGTAACCTGACCGAATTGGGCAAAAGCTTTTTCAAGTTCTTCACTTGTGGTTTTAAAATTCAAACGAGCAACAAAAAGGTTCATAACAGGAAAAAATTTAGAATTGTGTGTTTTATACTGGTTTCGTTGAATCCAAATTAGTGAATTAATATCAAATTAATCAAGAAGTGCGTTTTGACGGATTTAACTTTCTATAAGTTCACGGGCGTTTTGCATCGCCAGGGTTGATGGCTTGACGCCTCCGATCATTTGGGCTATCTCTGTAACCCGGTCTTTTTCGTTGAGTTCCCGGATGAGGGAAACCGTTTTATCGGCCGAATTGTCCTTATAAACAAAGTAGTGTGTATCGCCCTTTGCCGCAATTTGCGGGAGATGTGTGATTGTGATGATTTGGTGGTCACGGGCCATAGTTTTCATCATTTTCCCCAGCTGAAGCGCAATTTCACCGGAAACTCCATTGTCAATTTCATCCAGAATAAGGGTCGGCATTTCGGTTTTTTCGGCCATCATGTATTTAACGCAAAACATGAGGCGAGAGAATTCTCCACCGGATGCAACCTGAGCTAAGGGTTTGGGGGGAATCCCCTTATTGGCGCTAAATAACAATTCCAGGGTATCAATTCCTGTTGGTCCTGGTTCGCCAATTCCATGATCTATTTTGAAAGTGGCATCTGGGATCCCCAGTTCCTTGATTAATTGTAACAATTGTTTGGTCAAAGCGGCAAAAACCTTTTGCCTTGATTTACTCAGTACCGCAGCTTTTTGATTCATCACCTCTTTACTTTTTTCCACCATTGCCTTGGCAGTTTCTAATGAGGCATCCAGGTTAAAAGTCTTATCTGCTTTTTGCTGAAGGGATTGTTGCAATTCAAGTAACGCAGAAACGTTTTGAAGTCTGTGTTTATGGAGGAGTTGGTAAATGAGGCTTAAACGTTCTTTTACATGTTCGATCTTTTTTGGATCAAATTCGACTCTTGATTCCTCTTTTTCGATTTCGTCAATGACATCGTCAAGTTCAAGACGGATGCTTTCAATACGAGTTGTCAGTTGTGAATAGGAAGCAGAATAACCAGCAATGGGCAGAAGTTGTGCCCTTACCTCGTTGATAGCAGTACGAATCGAGAATTCAGACTCAGAAGCCTGATCAATGATTCTGCGAAATCGTACCTTGATGTCCTCGGCGTGTTCCAACAATTGTAAATTCGATTCCAGTTCTTCTTGCTCACGCTCCTTCAAATCTGCTTTTACGAGCTCTTGAAGCTGAAAATTAATGAAGTCGGCTTCTTGCTTTAATTGCTCAGATTCGGTAGCAAGCATTTCATGTTCTTTCTTTGCCTTTGTGTATTGCTTCCAGGCTGCCTGGTATTCTTGTTTGCAAAGATTGTTGTTAGCGTACGTATCAATCAATAATAATTGAAAGAGCCTGTTTCCCAACTCCAGGGTTTCATGTTGCGAGTGAATGTCCATCAACCGGCTGCCGATTTTTTTCATAACATCCAAGGTCACCGGTGTGTCGTTAATAAAGGCACGACTTTTTCCTGTTGGACTGATTTCCCTTCGCAAGGTAGTTTGTGCTTCGTAATCAATATTTTCCTCTTCGAACAAGTGGTTCAGGCCGTAGGAAGAAATATCAAAGATGCCTTCCGTGATGCATTTTTCAGTATTATCCCACAGTACTTTTGTATCGGCGCGATTGCCAAGCAATAATCCAAGAGCTCCCAGCATGATTGATTTTCCAGCTCCGGTTTCACCAGTAACCACATTCAACTGCCGGGAAGGTTTCATCTCCAGGCTTTTGATTAAGGCATAATTTTTTATGGTCAGGTGCGTAAGCATCAGCAACGATCAGTCAATACAAATATTAAAAATTTTTTAACCAATAAAGTGCTTAACAAAGAAGAATAGGACCCAAAAATCAGGGAACTTACAAGTTTTTAATTGGGTATGATTTGCTTGTACATTGTTCGCTTCGGGTCGATGCTGGTAAGGATATCGTAAGCTTCACGCCTTGTTTGCAGGTTCCCATCGGAGAACACGTTGGTTAATTCGGTAGCCTTGGAATCGAAGAAGGTCGTTATCAAAATCGAGCTGGGATAAGTGGACCATATTTTCTTTAGATCTTTTAAAACCTGCAAGATGATATCCCGACTTTGATCCGGTGTTTTTTCAAAAACATCAAGTGCCAGTCTGTGGTACCTGTACGTATTCTTTCGCAACTCCACCATCTGAGGATTGTTAAGGTTTTCGGTTAATGAATAGCGATTTCGGTTACTGCTCAATGCCTGCCAGCCTGCCCGGTTTGCGGTTTGGGCATTGTTAACCACATTCAAAGCCTTTTGAAATAATGGTGTGCCGCCCATCTCGCTGAATGAATCATTGTCCATTCCGATAATCACGTACGCGTAGAAAGCCAGCATGGAAGTAAGGTTATTCACGTAGGCGTTGTCGTTATATTCAAGGGGGTAGGATTCGATGTACTCAAATTCCCATTCACGATCGGCGAAATTAAAAAGCACGCTTTCATAATTTGTGCCGAAGACGGGTCGAGCCGCCGTAATTTGTGCGCTGGCGGTAAAGTTGCCAATAGATGGCATCTTTGAAATGTTGAGAAATATTGCGCAATTAATTTTTTCGTGGTTCTTATAGTTGTCGGTTGTCCATTTTCGTGTGTTGAGAAAATTCGCGAAGGCACGTTCCATGTCCTTAAAAACATTCCTGTCTGTGGTCTGGATCTGATCAGCATTTACCGTAACCTTAACATTCAGTTCCTGTGCAAAAGCAGACAGGCTAATAGATAAAATACACAAGGTTATACTGAAGGTGCGCATGAGATTTCAATTATTGCATTAACGATATCAACGGCCACATCTTTCTTATTTTTCAAACTAAATTCGCTGATCTCATTATCAACGTTAATGATGCTGATTTTATTTGTTTCAAAGCCAAAACCAGCACCTTTGTCATTTAACGAATTTAATACAATCAAGTCAAAGTTTTTTGAAGTAAGCTTTTTGAATGCGTTGGCTTTTTCGTTTTCAGTTTCCAGCGCGAATCCAACAATCACCTGCCCAGGCTTTTTTAATTTACCCAGTTCCAGCGCGATATCCACGGTTTTGGCAAGTTGAATAACAGGAGCAGCATCTGCCTTTTTAATTTTCTGCGAGGCGACTGACGTTGGCCTAAAATCGGCAACAGCTGCTGAAAGTACACAGATGGAGCTGTCATTAAAAAAAGTGCTGCACGCGTGAAACATTTCTTCTGCCGAACTCACCGAGGTTACATGAATGTTGGGATGGCTAATGGATTGTGAAGTAGGTCCTGCAACCAATTCAACGTGGGCGCCCTGGGTTGCCAGTTCATGGGCAATGGCAAATCCCATTTTACCACTGGAGTGATTGCTGATGAAGCGAACAGGATCAATAGCTTCACGGGTCGGACCTGCTGTGACGAGTGCCTGCTTACCGGTTAACTTTTTTTTTTCAGCGAAGAATTTTTCGAGATAGGTAATAATCTCTTCGGGTTCTGCCATTCTCCCATTTCCCACAAGTCCGCTCGCAAGTTCTCCATACCCAGGTTCAATCAGGTGATTGCCATATTGAATCAGTGTTGAAATATTCGCCTGCGTAGCAGGATGATTCAACATGTCAAGGTCCATGGCAGGAGCAAATAATACGGGGCAACGTGCCGATAAGTAGACAGCGAGAAGAATATTCGCACAAGACCCATGCACCATGCCGGAAAGTGTGTTGGCACTGGCAGGGGCAATGACAAGGGCATCGGCCCACAATCCAAGCTCAACATGGTTATTCCAAAGCCCTGAATCAGTATCGGTAAACGAAGTATATACCGGATTTTTAGAAAGGGTAGAAAGTGTTAGCGGGGTTATGAAATCTTTTGCCGAGGGTGTCATGACTACCTTCACTTCGGCCTCTGCTTTGACGAGCAAGCGTATAAGCAGCGCTGCCTTGTAGGCTGCAATACTTCCGCTTACTCCCAAAACAATCTTTCTGCCCTTGAGCATGGATTTTAGAGTTCCGACTTCGCTTCAGGTTCAGCGCGCATCCGGAACGTTAACTTTCCTTCCAGAAATTCTTCTGTTGCTGTTGTTGTCGGTTTTGGCATGCGCTCGTAGAATTTAGAGATTTCGATTTGTTCACGATTCTCAAATACCTCTTCGAGATTGTCTACTGTGGTCGCAAATTCAGCAAGCTTGTTATTCAGTTCTTCTTTAATGTTCATTGCGATTTGACGAGCCCTGGAAGAAATGACAACGACAGAGTCGTATAAATTTCCGGTAGGTCCAGCTATTTTATCAATATCGCGTGTAATAAGTGATGGTTGCGTTGCCATGATTATGAATTATTAGTTTTTAATTTAGTTACTTGATTTCGACTATCGGTGTAATATTTCTCGGCTTCTTTCAGATACTTGCTCTCCGGGAAATTATCCACCAATTCCTGATAATAAACGATTACGTTAGAATAGCGTTCCACCTGAAGATTGGTAAAGCTCAATAATGCCAACTTGTATTGGGCTTGCACTTTTAAAAAAGCAAGCTCTTCCAAATACGGAGAATCAGGGAATGTCTTTTTGAAGTTGTCAAAGGCAATCATGGCTGCTTTATATTGCCGCATTCGAAGATAGAGTTTGGCATTCTCATAACCCTTTCTTTCCAGCTTCTGCTGACTTGTTACAATAACTTCATTCGCCCGGTCTATGAATTCACTTTGAGAATAAAGATTAATAAAATTTTGCATGGCAGCCATCGCTTCCAACGTGCTGGTTTGGTCGTGATTATACGAAGGCGCTGAAACAGCTAAGCTGTAAGCATACATGAAATAGGCTTCCTGCGCCAAGGTGCTTCGTCCATAGGTTTCGTAAAAGGTGCGAAACTGCGTGGATGCCAGAAGGTATGTTCCTTCAAAATATTGGCAATATGCCAGGTAAAATTCAACTTTTTCACCTTCCGGTAAGCCTCTCACCACCGGACGAATATCTTCAAAAAGCAATGCTGCATGGTAGTAGTCCTTTTTGTTGTAATACGTCATTGACGCATCGTATTTGAGATGCCAGTCATCACTGCGTTGAATTCTTTTGAATTCAGAGCATGAGATCAGCAACACAAAAAAAATGAGGAATGCGCTTTTGGCTGTGTTTTTGACTTTCACCCGTTAACGTTCTTTAAAATAGCTTATTGTGGATAAAACAAGCCTGCAAATATAAGGCACAGGGATCAATTATCAATCCTTTTACCTTTCAGGATACCTCATAAACGCAATACGGTAATTTTTATTTCCGAACGACCAGTTTTCGGGTTAATACGCCGCTATTATTGAGGTAGACCGTGTAGAAATACACGCCTGCGGGGAGTTCGTCGGTCGAAATTTTGATTTTATTCTCAATGTAAGGCATTTCATAATCGCCCACTGATTTTCCTAAAACATTATGAATCACAACTTTAGCTTTCATGGTTTCGTTGTGAATGCGGTAATCGATATTAGCCACATAGCTCACCGGATTTGGATAAACATCGTGAATGGTGATGTCTTTGGATTGGAATACAAGTTCTTTTGCCAGTTTTTCGCCTACTGAGATACCAACATTGTATTCGGCAATTTCCCTGGGATTGCCTCTGACAAATACTTCGAACCTGAAATTACCCTGACCGGCTATTAATCCAGTTTCTAATGTGTAGTAGAGATTAGTAAGTGTTTGTCCGGGATCAATTTTTTTTGTGAACTCTTCCATACCAACATCAAGGCAATTTTTATCGATGCAGAAATAGCCTTTTTGAGAATTGCTTAATTCTCCCTGAACCTTCCGGATCACGTACGTCTGTGGCTTGTCGGTATTATTGCGGATACGAATCGGAATTCTTAATGTTTCGCTGACTCCGGTTTGAAATGCATCCTGCGCATCAACGAGATCAAAACTTTGCCCGTAACCCAAAAGGGTTATAAACAACATTCCAAACAGTGTAAGGTAATGTTTCATAAGGCATTAAAATCCCAAATGAAATATAATTTAAAACTGAGAGTTGTGCAAAGATTTTACTGGAAAAAATAATAAATGAATTCTACTGACGTTTGGGTGAGTTTTCCGTGGACTGATGTCCTACAACGTCTTTTTTTTCGGGCCGCTCTTTGCTGCGCCACACAAAACCTCTCATTTTTTTATTTTCAGATTTCAACTCATGCGGAGGAGTGAATGTGGCATCAGGCTTAATGTAAAAACTGATATTATTTACTTTCCCTTCCTTGAAATTGATGCGCAAATTACTGCAGAGTATGTGGTTCATGCCCATCATCATGGACCCCTTTGTTGCAACACTGTCGGATTTGCTATTTGTTTCCTGCAAAGCAAAATAAATGCTTTCGCCATTTCCTTCCACGATGACATGATGCATCATTTTATCTTTCATGAATGCGGTCATTTTTCTTCCTTTAATCTGGTTGAAATTTTCCAGGGTGTCTTTTGAGATCACAAAGGAATTGGCGACGAGGTAGATTCTGTCGATCGTTTTGTTTTTCAGCAAAATACGAATCGAGTCTGCTGTCATCTGATTGTCTTCCGACCACAATACAGGATGATTATAAAAATAAATCATGGAATCGATATTGACATACACGAGCGAATCTGCGGTTCCCTGCAAATCGGATTTGAAAATCCTGACGTTATTATACGCCAGTATTCTTTTTTTTGCGGGATCTTTATTTTCGATAGAGACCAATGTATCAGCGCGAACGAACAATGTATCGCCCTCTTCTGACACTTTAGCTACATAGGCGTTCCCAAAAACTTTTGAAATGCCCTTGATCCGATCATAGGTACCATCATCACCATAGATCAGCAGGTTTTCTTCTTTTGATGTCATGATGACGTTGCCTTTGGCTCTATATTGTTTCTTTACATCATCGAGATCATAGGCGCTGCCTTTCATTTTATACGTGGGAGTTTCAACCTGTCCATCCTTGAGCGTTGAAAGTTTTTGATTGGTGTTGTAAAATCCACTTTTGTAAACTGCTACTGCACCCTCTTTATCTTTGATGGTGGTGGAATCGAGAAAATAAATGATTTTGGTTTGTGAGTTGTATTGAAGCGTATCGGCGTATAATGTGTAATCGGGATTGACACCCACGACATCGGTTTTAAATGATCCCAGGTTATTCGAAACATTGTAATATCCTTTTTTGCTGGTGAGCACATTGACCGAGTCGATTAATTTTCCGCCGTTAAAGTAGCGTGCTTCGTTTTTTTTACGGTCGTAGTCGAGAAAATCTGTGTAGAGAGTCGCGATGCCTAATTTTTTGAAAACGACATTTTTTCTGAGGTAGGCAACTTTTGTATTGCCGTTGTAGGTGAGGCCCGACGCTGTTACCGATACGGAATCGCCTTCCGTAATGCGGATGCGACCAAAGGCTTCAATTAAATTATTTGATTTTACCTGATGCGCTGAGTCACAGTAAATGGTGGTTTCATTTTGAGAAAATATAACGTTTCCTATAAAACGGTTTATACGTTCATTGTTTACGGTGCTCACCTTCCAGGAATCTGAGCGTTTGATTTTTACTTTTTTTTGAGCGAAAACCGGTGCTGCAGCCATCAGAAAAATGGCTAAAAGGAATACTGCGCGACTCCATGTGCCTGTCTTTGTAAGAAAAAAAAATTGTGCGTCGCGCATGGTTATACCGTAACTTTGGAGTTGTGTTAGAACCTTTTCAGAATCATATCATCCGCCACCGGTTGTGCAAAACTACCGATAAAATCCTTTTGGCCGTTAGCGGAGGGGTTGATTCGATGGTAATGCTTCATCTCTTTCACGATAGTGGATATAAAATCAGTGTTGCCCATTGTAATTTTCAGTTGCGAGGTGAGGCATCAAATGATGATGAGGCCTTTGTGAAGCAGACATGTGATCAGCTTCAGGTTCCTTTTTTCTCGACACGGTTCAGTACCAATAATTATGCCGCAGAACACGGCGTCTCGATTCAGATGGCAGCGCGGGACTTACGCTATGCCTGGTTTCAGGAAATTTTAGTAAGCGAAGGTTTTGACCTGTTGGCCACAGCCCACCACCTTAGTGATAGTGTTGAAACCGTTTTTCTGAATCTCATTCATGGAAGGGGTATTGACGGGCTAACAGGAATTGCCGTTAAAAGCAAGCAGATCATTCGCCCCATGCTTTTTGCGTTAAAAGAAGATATTGAAAAGTTTGCGACGGCATCGGCCATCCCGTGGCGCGAGGACTCCAGCAACCAAACCGATGATTATGCACGTAATCAGATTCGCCATGGCGTGCTTCCTGTGCTGAAAAAATTGAACGTAAATCTTGAACTTACGGTGCAACGAAGCATGGAAAAGAATCTTGGAGTACTGGAACTTCTCCGATTTGGTATTCAGGAATTTGAGTCAATGCATGTTGTTCATTCTCCTGGAAGGGTGGTGATTCGTAAAGAATCCCTTTCTTCATTTCAATATCCTGCATCTGTATTGTATGCGCTGGTAAAGCCCCATGGATTCTCGCTTGAACAATGTCAGTCGATTGTCAAATCTCTTGATGGTCAGGTTGGAAAATCTTTTTTTTCTTCGTCTCATCGGTTGGTGATTGACAGAAAGGACTTCATCATAACGGAAAATTTGTTAACGCAGAGTGAAGTTCACATCCACAAAGGTCAGCACGATGCGATCGCCGGACCATGGAAACTGGAATTGACAGAAGCCAATACGGTTTCCAAACTCAATGAAAAATACATTGTCTGTTTGGATGCTGATCGGATCCAGTATCCGGTAATATGGCGTACATGGAAGGAGGGTGACTGGTTCTATCCATTGGGCATGGATCACAAAAAGAAAGTGAGTGATTTTTTGATTGATCGAAAGGTGGCCCGGAACGATAAGGATCATATTACAGTATTGGAGTCCGCAGGAGAGATTTTTTGGGTAGCAGGACATCAAATCAGCAACCGATTTAAAATTACTGCAGAGACAAAGCGGGCCATTCGTTTAGCAATAACCCCATATTTTACGTGATATCCTTTTTCTTTGCCACATGGATTAATAAATTGCCGACCCTTTAAAGAAGGGAATTCTGATACACAACTAAACTTATTCTAATTACATGAAAATCACCGTAGTAGGAGCTGGAAACGTGGGAGCGACCTGTGCCGATGTTTTGGCGTATCGCGAAATTGCAAATGAAATTGTCCTGGTCGATATCCGTGAAGGTTTTGCCGAAGGAAAGGCACTTGACATCTGGCAAAAAGCTCCGATTGACCTGTATGATAGTCGTACTGTGGGTTCTACCAATGATTACGCAAAAACAGCAGGATCAGAGGTGGTGGTAATTACGTCAGGGTTGCCCCGCAAGCCTGGTATGACGCGTGACGATTTAATCAATACCAATGCAGGCATTGTGAAATCCGTGACAGAAAATGTGATCAAACACTCTCCCAATGCCATCATTATTGTGGTTTCAAATCCATTGGATGTGATGACCTACCAGGCGCACCTGACTTCCAAGTTACCGAGAACACGTGTGATCGGAATGGCTGGAATTTTGGATACCGCCCGGTATCGTGCATTCCTTGCTGAAGCATTAAATGTTTCTCCTAAAGATATACAGGCCCTTCTGTTGGGAGGTCATGGTGATACGATGGTTCCGCTTCCGCGATACACCACAGTCTCTGGTATTCCGGTAACGGAATTGATTGCTCCGGATAAACTGAACGCGATCATTGAACGCACCAAATCGGGTGGTGGTGAGTTGGTTCGGTTGATGGGTACTTCTGCCTGGTATGCTCCGGGTTCAGCCGCAGCTCAGATGGTAGAAGCGATTGTGAAAAACCAACGCAGAATTCTTCCTGTGTGTATGCAGTTGGATGGTGAATACGGAATCAAAAACTGTTACCTCGGTGTGCCTGTAATTCTTGGCAAGAACGGTGTAGAAAAAGTAATTGAACTGGATCTGAATGCAGATGAAAAAGCGCTTTTGGAAACAAGCCGCAAGCATGTGAAAGAAGTGATGGATGTTTTGGACAAGCTTCCTCAATAAGCTTCCGCAAAATAGAATTGATAGAAATGGCCGGAGACCCCGGCTTTTTTTATGACTTCACGCCTACATAAAGAATCTCATTCTTTTGCAATGCATACTTTTCAGGTTGCGATTTTGCAAAGTCATGTTCAACGGCTTTTAACCCACTTCGTTCAATACGTTTAGGGTAATCTTTTCCGAATAAGCGCACATGATCGTCTTGCCCGAAAATCTTTTCCCGTTCGCGTGGGTTGGTGATCGAGTTATCTTCAAAGGTTACATCGGGAACCGGTGAGAAGAAAGGAATTTGTAAGATCGCCCAGCCTCCGGGTTTTAGTACCCTTCGTATTTCGCTCATGGCTTTGATATCATCCTGAACATGCTCGAGCACGTGATTGCACAGCACGACATCAAAACGATTTTCGGGAAATGGAATCTGGTGGATGTCCATCTTCACTTTGGCGAGAGGGGATTCAATATCGGCAGTAATGTATTTGTCGTGATGTTGCTTTTCGAAACGATCGATGAAGCATGGCTCTGGCGCAATGTGCAGCACATCAAGTTGCTTTGAAAAAAAATTCGTCTTCTCTTGCAGGTAAAGCCAAATGAGGCGATGGCGTTCTAATGACAGGCAGGATGGACAAAGTGCGTTTGGTCTTGGGTTGATTCTGCCGTAAGGCAAAAATTTCCGATACTGACTTTTACATATCGGACACGCTACATTATTTCCATAGTAAAAGATGCCCAATGCTTTTAGTCCGACACCACTAAAACGCTGCAGGTATTTTCGGGGCACAAAGCGAATGAGGAAGGCAATGATGTTTTTCATAAAGGGGCAAAGATACGATTAGTCGATAGTCGATAGTCGATAGTCCATGGTCAATAGTAAGGTTTATTGTAAAAATATTGTTTGAGACCCTTACTATCGACCATCGACCATGGACTATCGACCCTGTACTATTTTTAAACATTTTAAAACTATTTCCTCCAAACCTCCATCTTTATAGTAGAATTCGCCAATTGGATCAAATTTTAAAGATTTTTTGTGACAGGAACACTACTCGACATTGCTATGATGCATTCTGATCACCTCATCGCCAGGGCCCGCGAAGGAGATAAGAGTGCACAAGGAAAGCTGGTGCAATTGTGGTACAAGCGGATTTATAATTTCGGTTATAAGTTTTTCTTCGACCATGACCTTGCCATGGAGGTAGCACAAAAGACTTTTATTTCGATGCATCGGAATATTGAGGGACTGAATGAATTGGCGCGTTTTAAATCGTGGCTCTATACCATCGCCATCAATTATTGCAGGGAAGAGGCCCGAAAGCAAAAGGCAAACCGGTCTGTATCCTTAGAGGAATTGCAACCGGGTGAAGGTGAAGAAAGTTATGCCTGGGAAGTGAGCAGTCATCGGAGGGAAAATCCGGAACGCCAATTACAGCAGATGGAATTGTCGGATATCCTGCAGCAGTGTTTGCTTGAGATCAGTGTTGAGCAACGTGAGGTGGTGATTATGAAAGAATATGAAGGACTCAAGTTCAGGGAAATTGCAGAAGTACTTCAGATTTCAGAGAACACGGTAAAATCGAGAATGTATTACGGTTTGGATGAGTTGAAAAAGATTTTGGAGCGAAGGAAAATAACAAAAGAAACAATAGGCTATGAGCTATAAACCAGATGAAAGCGTTTTGATTTCCTATTTGTATGGGGAGCTGAACGAAGCGGAAAGGGAGAAAGTACATCGTTACCTTCAGGAACATCCTGAAGCCATGCGTGATGTACGGGGGAAATCGGATGTGCTGAGTGTGTTGGGCGAGTTGCAGGATAAAGAAGTGATTGCACCCTCCATTTTAAGCGAGGAGCAGCATCGTGGAGCTTCATTCTGGCAGCACAGTTCGGTTAAGACAACGATTGGTATAGCTGCATCCCTGTTGTTGCTCATGGTGGCCGGTAAATTTTTAGGCACAGAGATCAGCTATTCGAATGGTGAATTGCGCATCGGTTTTGGGGGTATTCATAAGCCTGCTAATGAAGTTGCCCATGATCCGTTTACAAAAAATGATGTACAGACCATGATTGATGCATCACTGAACAGCAACAATGAAAGATTAACTGCAAACTTATCGGCAAACCAGGAGAAGATTGATGAAGCCGTTCGCCTTGTCATGAACCAGAACTCAAAAAAGATCAATGAATTGATGAGCCAGGTGAGCACAGCTTCACAAAATCAGATACGTGATTACGCCTATAATATGCAGGTTGAAAACGTGCGGTTGATGAAAGATTACATGACACTTTCTGCTTCGGAACAAAAACAGTATACCGAAGATTTGCTTGCCAACTTTGCCGATTATTTACTAAAGCAAAGGGAGCAAGATATGGTGCAGATGATCGATCATGTGAATAGTCTTGAGCAAAATACAGATCAATTCAAGTTAGAGACTGAACAGATATTGACAAGTATCATTTCAGGTAAAACAGAAAATTCAAAAAATAACTTTTAAATGAAGACAAGTATGAAAAGAATATTGGGGATAAGTGTGTTGATGGTGATTGTTTTTGCAGCAGGTATTCAGGCACAAACCAAGAAGACGTCAAACGAAGATGATCAGCGTATGATGCGCGACATGGAAGTGGCGAAGAATGTTTTAAGCACACTGATCAAGCAACAATTTGAAAAGCGTGTTTATTTTCCATTGAACGTAGAAGGCGAATATGTTGCAGGATATGGAGCCACGTTTAGATTGCCTGGTCCTCTTAATGAATCTTACGCCGTAAGCCTTGAAGGTGCTAGTATTGTAATGAACGGATATTCCTTTCGTAGTATTCCTACTCCCAACGCAGATTTTCAAGACGTGCAACGTGCTCGTCAAACGGAAACGGCCGGCTTTGGACAAGATGAAGTGGTGAGCGTAACCGTGACAGATAAACCAAATACCAAGGCAATTGAGAAGAATAAAGAGCCTAAAGTAGTTGGCACGAAGACGATTGAGGGTATTTCAGATAGTGCACGTGCTACTTATAATAATCATATTATTGAAGCTTCAAAAAATTTCCTTACAGATTATGGAGATTTGATCAGTCAGATGCCAATGACAGAAAAAATTGTGATCACGAATCAGAATGACGGCCAGCGTTACTTTAATAAAACGAAACGCGCTTACATTTCTGTAGAGGCGTTGAAGAGCGATATGAGCCTTTTTCGTCAGGGCAAGTTGAGCAGAGAAGATTTTATAAGTAAAATAAAAATTGTAAACAGTGAGACAGTTCCTGAAGTAGATCCGGATATTGAATTATTCTCCAGCATCTTAAGCCGACTATACCAGCAGGATTTATCCAAGACCTATTTTGTAGATCGAAGTGGAATTAATAATTACGAACGATTAAAAGATTTTGGTGTGATCTTTTACATGCAGATGCGCTCCAGCACGCAGACGATCAATAATCTTCACACGATGCCCACCCTTCAATTGAGGGAAATTGATAAACAAACACGGGATTCAAAAGTGAAAGAACTCTATCCTGTCTTCGAAAAGGAAATAAAAGAACATGTTCTGGATTATGGCCGAACCATCAAGAGTTTGAAGGATGATGAGTCACTTATTTTGAACATCAGGTTGACAGAGTGCAAAGACTGTGGCATTCCGGCTTCACTTGAATTGTCTCTGAAGGAATCTGTTCTCAAAGATTTTAATTCAGGAAAGTTGACCAAAGATGCAGCCCTGACCAAGATCAATGTAAAGAAAGGCGTAAATCAATAAGATTTATATTTTTCTCAGCAGCCCAAACGGATAAGTATTACACCATAGGGATATTGTTTATCTCTATGGTGTCGTTTTTTATAGTTTTTGAACCTATTTTTGAATTTGGGTATACTTTGACACAGCGAATCGAGTTATACTCAAAGTATTCTTTTCACTTTGACTGAAAACTACAAATGAAAAATAAGAGGAACATCATCATAGCAGGCGTTGTCTTTGTGGCTCTGCTCGTTGGTTATTTTATGGTGAGTGGCAGCAAAGCTTCCGAAGCAGTGGACATTATCAGTGAGGTAAAGAAAGGTGAGTTTCGTGTTGAAATTGAGACTACCGGGCAACTGGAAGCAAAAAATTCAGTAAAAGTGCTAGGGCCATCAGGATTGCGTAATTTCCGAATAAACTACATCAACATCCAGACCATTGTGGATGAAGGTACTGTAGTAAAGAAAGGAGATTTTGTTGCATCGCTGGATCCTTCTGAATTTCAAACCCGCTACGAAGAGAAAAAACTTGCTCTTGAAAAAGAGCAATCTGAATTTGTGCAAATACAATTAGACACAACGCTTCAAATGCGGGAAGCCCGTGATCAACTTATCAATTTGAAATATGTTGTAGAAGAAAAAGAGATTGTTTATGAGCAATCCAAGTTTGAGCCACCCGCTACCATCAAGCAAGCCGAAATCAGTGTTGAGCGCGCAAAGCGGGAATATTCACAAGCATTAGAAAATTATAAAATAAGAAACCGCCAAAATGGTGAAAAGATGAAGGAGCAGTCCACTGAATTGCGCAAAGCTCAGGCAGAATTTAATGAACTCGCAAAGCTGGCGGCTGCATTTACCATTTTAGCTCCCGAGGACGGCATGGTGATTTATCAAAAAAACTGGGACAACACTCCCATTAAAGCAGGCTCGCAAATCAGCCTTTGGGAACCTACTGTGGCAACCCTGCCTGATCTTTCGGTCATGGTTTCAAAAACCTACGTCAATGAAGTGGATGTGCGAAGAGTGCGTGCCGGGCAAAAGGTTGAAATTGGCCTGGATGCCTACCCTGATAAAAAACTTAGTGGCGTTGTAACGCGTGTGGCCAATGTGGGTGAACAGCTTAAAAACAGTGATGCCAAGGTGTTTCAGGTAGATGTGGAAATCAAAGGATCGGATCCAAGTTTGCGTCCCGCTATGACAACATCAAATAAAATTGTTGCTGCTGTTGTAGAGGACGCATTGTTTATTCCATTAGAAAGTCTTCATAGTGCTTCCGATTCGATCACGTACGTATTTAAGAAGAATGGTGTTAACGCATCCAAACAGGAAGTTGTTATCGGGGCAACCAATGCCAATGATGTTGTCATCGTAGGAGGGTTAAGCGAAGGTGATCGTGTTTATTTATCAATCCCTGATGACATGGAAAGTGCTACGGTCAGTTTGCTTCCTGAAATGAATGGAAAGCGAAAGAAACCTGAGTCAAAGGAAAAAGAACCTGCTGCTCAAAGTCAAGCCGCTCCTCGACCTTTGTAAATTTTACCCTAGTAAACATTTTATTTCATCCTTTTATCCTACACTGAATGAATGAACGATTATTAGCAAATTTGTACATCGCCATCGATGCCGTTATTGCTAATAAGATGCGGTCGCTGCTGACAGCGCTAGGAATCATATTTGGTGTAGCTGCAGTAATTGCCATGCTTGCTATTGGGAATGGTGCGCAGCAGGAGATCCTTGAACAAATCAAACTGGTGGGTGTGAACAACATCGTTGTGAAGCCCGTCATTGAGCAAAAAGACGAAGCCGTCGATCAGGCAGCCGATGGGAAGGATAAAAAGAAATACTCTCCGGGACTTACGGTTCGTGATGTTAATGGAATACGAAGCACCATATCGGGGGTTGATAAAATCAGTCCGGAGATCATGTTAGAGACGTTCATCATTAAAAACGGTGTGCGTAGGTCTGCCAAGCTGGTAGGTGTTGATCCGGTCTACTTTGAGATTTACAATTTTACCCTTTCAGAAGGACAAATGTTCGGGCAAGAGCACCTGAAGATCGGTGCCCCGGTGTGCATCATCGGTAAATCAATCCGAAGCAGGTTTTTTCCAACAGAAAACCCGATTGGAAAATCGATAAAAATAGGACCACATTGGCTTACCATTATTGGTGTTCTTAACGAACGTTACGTCTCGAAATCCAGTATCGGTAAATTGGGCATCCGTGATTTTAATATGGATGTGTATGCTCCATTGCAAACCGTGTTGATCCGTTATAAAAATCGTGATATGATTACCAAGACTTCCCTGGGAGGAGGCAACCGTAATTCTTCGAGCACTCCCGAAAGCAACACGCCTGTAAATTATCATCAGCTGGATCGCCTTGTTCTGCAGGTAGGACAGACCAATCAACTGACACCAACAGCTGACGTACTGTCAAGATTACTTCAACGCAGGCATCTTGATGTGGTGGATTATGAAATTGAGATTCCTGAATTATTATTAAAGCAGCAGCAACGCACGAATGATATTTTTAATTATGTGCTGGGTGCGATTGCCGGCATATCCCTGCTGGTAGGTGGCATCGGGATTATGAACATCATGCTTGCTTCGGTGCTGGAGCGTATCAAAGAAATAGGGCTGCGGCTCGCCATTGGTGCTCAGAAGTCGGATATCATTCAACAGTTTTTATTTGAGGCGATGATGGTGAGTATTTCGGGAGGGGTGATTGGCATTATTCTGGGAATTTCATTTGCATACATCGTATCGTTTGCAGCAGGTATTCCCACCGTAGTAACTTTTTTTTCTGTAGTACTTTCATTCGGCGTTGCAGCTACGATCGGTCTGGTGTTTGGTATCGCACCGGCACGGAGAGCGGCAAGCCAGGACCCCATCACCTCATTGCGTTATGAATAAAAAAATTATACTTGCTCTTTTTTCATTCACCGTATTTACGTGCGGATATTCTCAGACGGTTTATACGATTGACAATGTTATTGAGCGGGCCCTGAGTCAATCACCTGCGGCCAAACGAAATGAAACCCAGAAGGAAGTTGGTTACTGGCAGTATGTAACGTTCAAGGGAGGCTATAATCCCATACTTCGTCTTAGTTCCAGCAGCAATGGATACACGAAAAGTTTTTCTCCCATTACCCAGCCGGATGGTACCATTGCGTATCGTCCGATTGACCAGTCCAACCCGGGTCTTCAATTAGGACTTGTACAACCTATTCGATGGACGAATGGAACAATTTCTGCGAACACGTCACTGAACTATTTTAATAACCGTATTACCAGTGAATCGCAATGGAGTGGAAATGTGATGAACGTGCAGTTGAGTCAACCTCTTTTTGCTTTTAATGCGCTGAAATGGGATAAGCGGGTGCAGCCCATTGTGTATGAAGAAACAAAACGAAATTTTGCACAGCAGAAAGAGATCATTTCAAGAGACGCCTTGCAGCTTTTTTTTGATTTTCTATCAGCTCAAGTAGATTTGGAAATTGCCACATTCAATAAGGAAAATAATGATGCTGTTTATCGGATTGCAGAAGGTAGATACAATATTGGAACAACAGGAAAGGGTGATTTGCTGCAAGTAGAACTTCAGAAACTGCGCTCAGAACAGGATGTAGCTTCTGCGAACTTGAATTTACAAACATCACGGTTGCGATTACGATCTTATATAGGATTAAATGATACAGAAACTTTCAGCCTGGTGTTGCCTGATGGAATACCCCAATTTCAAGTCACCATTGATGAGGCATTAAAGTATGCAAAGGAAAACCGTTCGGAATACATTGCCTTTATGCGTAGAAGGATTCAGGCTGATCAAAATGTAGCCCAAGCTCGAGGCAGCATTTATAACACCACCATCACGGCAACCTATGGTTTGAACAAAGCTGATCCCACGCTACAAGGTGTTTATGATGATCCTGTTTCTCAGCAGGTTGTCAACATAAGTTTAAATGTACCCTTAGTCACCTGGGGACGAAACAGAGCAATCGTGGAGACGGCCAGAGCTCAAAAGCGACTCAATGATTATACGATTGCGCAAGATGAAGTAAACTTCGAACAAGAGATTATTACACTTGTAAGAAGGTTTGAAACGCTTCGTCTGCAAATTGAAATTACAAAGAAATCGGATGAGGTAGCCCTGGAACGGTATAATGTTGCGCAAAGCCGATACCTGATCGGAAAAATTGATATTACCAATTTGAATATTGCTCTTAACGAAAAAGATGCAGCAAGGCGTAGTTATATTCAGGCACTTCAGGATTTTTGGACGGCTTACTATGATCTCCGAAGGCTGACGCTTTATGATTTTCAGGATCAGAAATTATTATACACACCTGAAGAATAAAATTTAAATCCCGGTATAATTAAACGGAGTAATTTCCTTCAATCTCTTTTTTAATTCCGTCTTGATTTCAAGGCTATCGATGAACGTGATAAGGTCTTGTTGTTGAATTTTTTTGTTATTCCGGGTGAGTGCCTTTAATGCTTCGTAAGGATTGGGGTATCCTTCGGTTCTCAAAATAGTTTGTATGGCCTCCGCTACAACCACCCAGTTGTCTTCAAGATCTTTGTCGATGGCAGCTTTATTTAATTCCAGATTTTCTAAACCCCGCAACAACGATTTCATGGCGAGATAAGTATGAGCGAGCGGCACTCCAATGTTTCGAAGTACTGTTGAATCAGTTAGGTCACGTTGTAAACGAGAGACTGGAAGCTTAGCAGCAAGGTGTTCAAATAATGCGTTGGCCAGTCCTAAGTTGCCTTCTGCATTTTCAAAGTCGATGGGATTTACTTTGTGAGGCATCGCAGAAGAGCCAATTTCTCCTTCTTTGATCCGTTGCTTAAAATAGTTCATGGCAATGTACTGCCACATGTCCCTGCTGAAATCAATGAGAACGGTGTTGATGCGTTTCAGGTTATCAAACAAGGCGGCAAGATTGTCGTAGTGTTCAATCTGCGTTGTTGTCTGACTTCGTGAAAGACCAAGCTGATTGTTTACGAATGTATTTCCAAATTCAACCCAATCGATTTGCGGATAGGCCACATGATGTGCGTTGAAATTTCCAGTAGCACCTCCGAATTTTGCCGAGTATGGAATCGTTTTTAAAAGTTCTGCTTGTTTTTGCAGTCGTTCTGTGAAAACAGAAAGTTCTTTACCCAGCCGTGTAGGTGAGGCAGGTTGTCCGTGCGTTCTTGCCAACATGGAAATATCCTTCCACTGTGCTGACAGGGCAGTGAGCTTTGATATTGTATTATTAAATATAAGCAGGTAATCACTTTCCATAAATTCTTTCAGTGAAAGAGGAACGGACGTGTTGTTAATGTCTTGTGAGGTGAGACCGAAATGAATGAATTCTTTGTAGTCGGCTAACCCCAAAGAATCAAACTCCTTTTTAATAAAGTACTCAACAGCCTTTACATCATGATTCGTTGTCTTTTCAATTTCCTTGATGGCCTGTGCGTGAGTCTCATTGAAATCAACATAGAGCTTCCTGAGAGACTGAAACTTCTGACCTGGAAATGTTTTTAACTGGGGAAGGGGCAATTCACATAAAGCAATGAAATATTCGATTTCTACCCGAACCCGGTAACGAATCAACCCAAATTCAGAAAAATAGGGTGAAAGATTTTTTAACGAGGCATAATATCGGCCATCAACGGGCGAAATAGCGGTAAGTGGGGTGAGTTGCACGATTCAGCAATTAAGTGGTAAAAATAGCAAAATGAACGAGGAATTGACTTAAACAGCCTTATGATTCCTGATAATGACATAACTTTGTAACACAAAAAGGGATAAGAAAATGGCATTTGGGTTATTTAAGAAAAGTGAAAAGAAGGAACAGGCTCCCGTGCATACCGGACCTCATTATTTTGATTTGAAAGTCAAGAATATTATCAGCGAAACGAAAGATGCCATCACCCTTGTGTTCGAGCAACCCGCAACAAAAATTGCTTATAAATCGGGCCAGTTCTTAACGCTGATCGTGAGCGTTCAAGGCAAAGAGGTGCGAAGAGCCTACTCACTTTGTTCTTCCCCTTTTGTGGATCAGGATTTAGCGGTATCCGTAAAACGCGTCGACAAAGGGTTGATGTCAAACTGGCTTCCCGATAATCTGAAGGTTGGCAATACGGTGAAGGTGATGGAGCCGATGGGCAATTTTACCACCGAGTTCAAAAAAGAAAACAAGCGACATATTATTTTGTTTGCAGGAGGCTCTGGGATAACGCCCATGATGTCTATTATCAAAAGCACCCTTACTCAGGAACCAGAAAGTATTTGCTCTCTGATTTATTGCAACCGGGATGTGGACAGCATCATTTTCAGAAATGAATTTGATAAGCTCCAGACTACCTATGAGGGAAGACTTCATGTTATTCATGTGCTGGATAATGCACCGATGAACTGGCAGGGGTACTCGGGATTGCTGAACCACGACATGCTCGTTAAACTTTTTGAACGCATTCCGGATTGGGGAATTGAAAAGACTACCTACCTCATGTGCGGGCCGGAGGGTATGATGAAGAATGTGGAAATGCTGCTCGATTCACACAGCATTCCGAAAAATAAAATTGTAAAGGAAAGTTTTGTTACCGGCGTATTAGATAAGGATAAAAAATCAGAACCGGCTTCAGCAGAACTTAAGGCACGTGAAGTAACGATTCGTTACGATGGCAGGGAATTTAAAGTTGTTGTTCAGCCCACGAGCACAATACTGGAAACAGCCCTGGATCAAGGAATCGATTTACCTTTTAGTTGTCAAAGTGGATTGTGTACGGCATGTCGGGGCAAAGCGCTTTCCGGCAAGGTGAAACTAGACGAAGAAGAAGGACTTTCAGCATCCGAGAAAGCGGAAGGCTACGTCCTGACGTGCGTAGGCCATCCGCTTACTGATGATGTGGTGATTGAGATCGGGTAATAAAAAATTTACTTACGTAAATTAATTCTGAAAATATGCATATCGGATGTTGCGTACAATGTTTTGCCATCATCCGCGAATGCACAATTCGATGTGGGATCATTGAACAGAATTTTTCCGGCAAGTTTGCCTTCTGCATTAAATACAAAAATACCTCCGGGTCCACTGGCAAACAGATTTCCACGGGAATCGATTTTTAAACCGTCGGGCAATCCGGGCATCGTTTTGGTGAACTGCGTGGCATCATAAAATACGCTGCCGTTTTTCAGGCTGTCGCCGTCTACTTCATATTTATACCATTGCGCTCTTTCTGGATCGGAGTTGGCGATGATCAGAAATTTTTCATCAGGAGAAAGTGCAATGCCATTAGGCCTGGTGAGCGAGTCAACGAGCAAATGAATTTTTCCGTCGGTGGTTATTTTATAAACTCCCTGGAACGGGATTTCCTTGGTTGAATCTTCAGTCAGGTTGATCAGCCCGTACGGAGGATCGGTGAAATAATAATTTCCCTGGCTGTCCTGGATAAGGTCATTGGGGCTGTTAAATTTTTTTCCTTCGTAGTTATCAGCCAATGCAGAAAACTCAGCTTTAGGTTCGTTAAGGGCAGCATTCATCACGGCAACTTTTCTGTCGCCATGCTGACACAACACGAGTTTACCGTCTTTGTTAATGATCAACCCATTGGAACCGGGCTCGCCTCCCCGTGGAACAGAACCTGTGTATCCGGACGGTGTAAGGTAAGGCTTAACTCCCCCGGCTTCTGTCCATTGATAGACGATGTTCTTAGGTACATCGGAAAATAATAACATTTTTTCTGCCTCTACCCACACCGGCCCTTCGCTCCAGTCATATCCTGTGGCAAGACTGTCGCGTGTGGCATCGGGGGAGATGATAGCATCCAGCGATTCATCATACCGCTCGATAAAAACAACTTTGTTTTCGTTCGATTGACAGGCAACGAATGAAATAACAATAGCACTTATGAGGAATAAATTTTTCATGGTGTTGTTCAATAGTGAGAATGATAATTGACTTCGTTTATTTGTAATACTTTTGCAAGTTTGTGTGCTAAAGTAATGAATTGACCTGAATAATTGTTCAACATTTATCCGATACTAAAATGGCAGTACAACTTCCTATACCAGCACGACCACATCGCAAATTTCTTCCTGATGATTTTAAAGTTACTTCCTGGGAGGCGCTGAAGCCTTATTTTGATAGGCTACTTCAATTTAACATTGACTCGGAAGTAAACCTTGTTACGTGGCTCCGGGATCGAAGCGAACTTGAATCGGTTATTTCGGAAGATGCGGGCTGGCGATACATTCGCATGACCTGCTATACGGAGAACGAAGATTACCGTAACAGTTACCAGGATTTTGTTCAGAATATCCAGCCGAACATGGCGCCCATTGCCGATGAACTCAATAAAAAGGCAATGGCAACTCCTTTTCTTGCAACTCTGGAAAAGAAACCGGGGTATGATATGATGATCAGGAATCTGAAAAAGGAAATTGAATTATTTCGCGAAAAGAATATCCCCCTCTATACCGAGATCAATACCCAAACACAAAAGTATGCTCAAATTTCCGGAGCGATGACCGTCGAGGTGGAGGGAAAGGAATTAACCCTTCAGCAGGCTAATGTCATCTTAATGTCAACCGATCGTGCAAAACGTGAAGATGTTTTTACGAAGATCAATGCGCGAAGGTTGAAGGACAAAGAAGTGCTTAGTGACTTATACACCACCTTAATTAAACTGCGGGATGAAGTTGCACGAAATGCAGACTTCAAAAATTTTCGCGATTACATGTTTAAATCCTACGGAAGGTTTGATTATACTCCACAGGATTGCTTTCAGTTTCATGCAGCCATTGGGTCGGAGGTGGTGCCTATTCTCAATGACCTGGCCAAAGAAAGAAAGCGGTCATTGGGTGTTGCGCAACTTCGTCCCTGGGATAAGGCAGTTGATGCGGAAGGTCGTGAAGCGTTAAAGGCATTTAAAGACGGGAAAGATCTGACGGAAAAATCCATTGAATGCTTTCGCCGATTAGATCCATTTCTGGGTCAATGCCTGGCGATCATGAATGAGATGGGGCACCTTGATCTTGAATCAAGAAAAGGAAAAGCACCGGGTGGCTACAACTATCCTTTAGCAGAAATTGGTGTTCCATTTATTTTTATGAATGCAACTTCTACGATGCGTGATATGATCACCATCATGCACGAAGGAGGTCATGCCTTTCATAATTTTCTTACCAAGGATCTGGAATTGAACGACTTCAAATCACCTCCGATGGAAGTCGCAGAGCTTGCATCCATGTCGATGGAATTGATTTCGATGGACCACTGGAATATATTTTTTCCAGACGAGGCAGATCTCAAGCGAGCCAAACTGGAACACCTGGAAGACATTATGGAAACCCTGCCCTGGGTAGCGACCATCGATAAATTCCAGCATTGGATTTATGAAAACCCAAATCATACACCGGAGGAACGGAAAAGCAACTGGATAAGAATCGTGAATGAGTTTTCGGACACTGTAACGGACTGGTCAGGTCTTGATGAGATCAAGGAACACCTATGGCAGAAGCAATTGCATTTGTATGAAGTGCCTTTCTATTACATTGAGTATGGTATGGCACAGCTTGGCGCTATCGCTGTATGGCGTAATTTCAGAAATGATAAACAGAAAGGACTTCAGGGATACATGAATGCACTAAAACTTGGTTATATGAAGACTATCCCGGAGCTTTATAAAGCTGCAGGGATCAGGTTTGATTTTAGTAGTGCATACATTCGTGAACTGATGGACTTTGTTAAAGGAGAAATAAAAAAGATTTAGAGCGCTAAAAATCCAGACATAAAAAAAAGCGATCCGTTATTGGCGGATCGCTTTCTTTTTTCAAATAATGGAATTCTCTATGGGCGAACTGTTGTAGGTGCTGCAGGTGCCGGAGGCGTCTGACCAGCTGGAGGTGCGCCTGCGCGCGGACCACCCTGACCGGGCACAACTTTTCTCACTTCCAGTTTTGCAAGAATTTGTACTTCATCGGCCACAACATATTCGCCGCTGGCCAGCTTGTTGCTCCATTTTACGCCATAGTCAAGGCGGTTGATTTTACCAGAGACTCTCCAGCCTGCAACCATTCCGCCCCTGCCCGTATCCACCGTACCATTGTAAGCAGCATCAAACGTTACAGGCTTTGTTACGTCGCGCATGGTGAGGTTACCTTTCAATAAATATTTAGCACCGTCTTTTACTACGGTTCCTACAAATTTAATTTCAGGATACGTTGCAACATTGAGGAAATCATCACCTTTCACATGCTCGTCACGTCTTTCATTATCGGTATCAATAGAAGCGGTTTTTATGATAAATTCAACATCGGCACCATTTGAAAAATCATCACCTTTTGTAGTGATGGTGGCAGTGTAATCTTTGAAAACGCCGGATACTTCGGATATTACATTGTGTGTAACTGTGAACTGAATATTGGAGTGAGCTTTGTCAACGGACCAACTGGTCTGAGCAAAAGTGGCTCCCCCAATCAGTATTAGGGTAATGAGTGCGCTGATTTTTTTCATAGTTGTTTTTTATGTTTTGATTTGGTTTGTGTTCTAACGCAGGGTGCTTAAAATATGTTTAGCGGGGTCGAAAATACACTCACAGCACCCAATAAGTCAAAGATCGGGCCAATGAGGTTACAAATATAAATAGAAGTCCTTTGTCAGCATTTTATAGGGGGTACTCCATTGATTGTCAGTTCCTTCATGAATCGTTAACGTTTCCGGTGCGTGCTGATATTTTGAAAAAGAAAACTCAAAAATCCATCGTTCCTGTTTTTTTTCCTGGCGTGAAAAGACGGCAAGTTTCCGGTTGCAGGTGAATCCATACGCTGAGGCGAGTTTTAAAAATAGGTCACCTTCCGTGAAAGGAAGAATGACAGCCATTCGTCCCTCAGGGTTAATCACCTTGCTGCTGTGCTGGATCAATTCGAGGTGAGAAAGCGTTTCATTGTGGCGCGCAATTTTTCTGTTGGTGTTGGGAGGAAGGTAACTATTCACAAAATAGGGTGGGTTACTGACAACCAAATCATAGTTGTTGGAAGGGTGAAATTTCTGAAGCTTTGTTTGATGAATTATGATTCGGTTGTTCCACGGAGATTCCAGTACATTGGCTTGTGCCTGTTCCGAGGCTTCCTGATCAGGCTCCAGCGCGTCTATTCGTGTGTTCTCAGGGGTACGTTGGGCCAACATCAAGGCAATGATTCCCGATCCGGTGCCAATGTCGAGTATGCGGGTTGCTTTTTCGACCTCAACCCATGCTCCGAGCAGAACGGCATCGGTACCGACCTTCATCGCACATCGATCGTGCTGAACCCGAAATTGTTTAAAATCAAATCCTTTACTTTTCTGCCTCACGAGTCAAAATAAGTAGATTTTGTGTTGATTTCATCCATTTGATCAGCGGCAGATTTTCAGTATTAAGGGTAGGTTTACTTTAATTGGTTACCTTTGCCGATTATTTAACAAAAATTAATGAAATCATTTGACGACCTGGGACTTTCCGGGCAATTGGTGGAGACAATCCGCCAGATGGGTTTTGAGACGCCTACCCCCATACAAGAAAAAGCAATACCAATTTTATTACAAGGAGATACAGATTTAGTAGGTCTTGCACAGACCGGAACTGGAAAAACTGCAGCCTTTGGACTACCATTGTTACAATTGGTAGACGCAAAAAACCGTGACACACAAGCATTGGTTTTAGCGCCTACGCGTGAGTTAAGTGTGCAAATCACAAGTGACCTTGAGAACTTCTCAAAGGATCTTGCTGATTTCAATATTGTTACCGTTTATGGCGGAGCAAGTATCTCTGATCAAATCAGAAAAATTAAGCGCGGGGCACAGATTATTGTAGCCACCCCGGGACGATTGATTGACTTGATTGAGCGCAAGGTGGTTAACCTCGGTACAATTAAGTATGTGGTTCTCGATGAGGCTGATGAAATGCTGAACATGGGTTTCAAGGAAGCCATCGATGATATTCTATCGAGTACACCCGATCAGAAAAATGTGTGGCTCTTCTCGGCGACCATGCCGAAAGAGGTAAGAGAAATTTCGAAGAACTACATGAACTCGCCCCAGGAAGTAACGATGGGGGAACGCAATCAGGGAAATGAGAATATCGACCATCAGTATGTGGTGATTGATGAACGTCACAAATACCTGGCGTTAAAACGCATTGTAGATTATGCGCCTGAAATTTTTGGTGTTATTTTCTGCCGTACAAAAATTGATACACAAAAAATTGCAGAACATCTTATTAAGGATGGTTATAATGCCGATGCACTACACGGCGATCTTTCGCAGCAACAGCGCGATAAGGTGATGCGCAGTTTTAAGAATAAAACGTTGCAGCTTTTGGTGGCTACCGATGTTGCAGCGCGTGGTATTGATGTTAGTGGTATCACACACGTGATCCACATGAACATGCCCGATGAAATGGAATTTTATACGCACCGCAGCGGAAGAACTGCGCGTGCCGGTAAAAAGGGAATTTCGATGGCCATTGTTTCCAAACGTGAAGTAACACGCATCCAGCAAATCGAGCGAGCACTGAAGCGCAGGTTTACAAAAGTAAATATTCCAACAGGTGATGAAGTGTGCCAGAAGAAATTGATGGACTTTGTACACAAGTTGCGTACGGTGGAAGTCAATGAAGAAGAAATCGATAGTTTCCTGCCTGAAGTATTTCACGAGCTTGCTGATTTCAGTAAGGAGGAAATTGTGAAACGTTTTGCTTCCATTGAGTTTAACCGATTCCTTGAATATTATCGCGACGCACCAGACCTGAACAAGTCAGACAGAACGCGGACTTACGACGATAGCGGAAGTGAACGCCCGGTCTCTACCACAAGCGACCGTGTTTTTATTAACGTGGGTAAAATGGACGGACTGGATGTTGGCGGATTAATAGGCTTGGTGTGTGACTTTGGCGAAATCACCAAAGCTGAAATTGGCCGAATTGATTTAAAAGGTGCCTACTCATTTTTTGAGTTGGAAAAGAAATATACCGATCAGGTCATGAAAGGATTTGATGGCGTTGAAGTACGTGGAAGAAAAGTTCGTCTTGAACTGACAGGCCCTCAACGCGACCGTGATTCAGATTCAGGTGAAAGAAAAGGACGTTCTTCTTACAGTGGAAAACGAACTGGTGGCAGTGGAAGTTATGGAAGCGGACCACGCAGAAGTGGTGGCGCGGGTGGCAACCGCTCATCGGGAGGTCGAGAACGCAGAAAGTATTAAAAACAAAAAGGCCGGTTCAACCGGCCTTTTTTCTGTGATGCTTTTAACTTAAAATCTTTCGGGAACGTCTTTCTTTTGTGGCTCAAGATTAGTGATTGACTGTAATAATAAAATAGCAATCAAAAGTCCGAACATAGGCTCCCCTTTCCAGATGATATGCGTGACAATACACATGATCATCAATGCTGAAAGAACAACCTTTGTAATTTCTGTCCGATTTCTTTCATAAGGATTTAAACCGAAAAAAAGTACAATCTTTTGTGTAGCAAGAATAAGAAAGCTGAAATATAAAATCCAACCTCCTGGATCAATCATAAGCCATAGCAGAACAGTACCAACCAGTCCGATTAAAATGCAAAGTATTTCCAGGGGTTTTAACTTTCTTTCCATGGTGTTTAACATTAAAAATTTCTATTCATTATACCGACTGCAGTTTTTACAACGATGCAGTTTATGATTTTATTGCAAATAAAATACCGATAAATTTGGTTGGCTTATTTATTTGGTAGTATGAAGATAATACCTTGAAAAGGAATTATACTACCGTAGTTGATGGTATTTAATTTCTACAGCTGTAGAATATGATGAGGAATAAGGGGACTTATTTCTTCAAACCTGTTACAAGCATATCGGCGAGTTGTTGACCGAGTGCAATCGGATCGATAACACCCTTAGGGTCGTACCAAAGAGGCATCCAGTTGAGTGACGAGAAAAGCGTCATCACGGCGAGTTTTTTGTCAATGGTATCTTTGAATTCGCCTGTTCTGACTCCTTCTTCAATAATGGTTTTGAAACGGTTGATGTAGTTGATCCGAAGAAGTAAAAAGTCACGCAAGTGGGGCTGACTTAAGTGCCTGTGCTCATTCATAAATACTGCCGACGCAGTAAGGTCAAGAGCCATCACCTGGATATGACCAACAATACCAAGCTTTAATTTTTCACTTGCGCTTAAATTCTTTTTCTCAACTTCATCCAATGATTTCCGGAATGCGGTGGCCATATCAAAACAAAGATTGATCAGAATTTCTTCTTTTGATTTGATGTGTGAGTAAAGACTAGCCGCCTCAATGCCCAGCTTTTGTGCTAAATCGCGCATCGATGACGCGGCATATCCTTTTTCGCGAAAAAGCTCAGCAGCTTTTCGAATAACTTGTTCTTTGCGTGTTAAATTAACGGTTGGTTCCATGGTGCAAATCAACTCCCAATATAATTGTTTAAATCTAAACATTTATTGACAAACAGATGAACCGTTTGCCGATTCACAACAATAGTTAAAAACTCAGACAATTTGATTGTTGAAAAAACACCGGAGGGGACTTAGGTGTAAAATCATTGATGCATAAACGCCTAACTACCGTTAATTCACTCCATATCGGGTAGTTAATAACGAGCGCAAAAATCACTTCGCCTTTTCAACCACAATGGTTTTGTTTAGAAGGTACTTCCCTTCGCTGTCAACTTTATCGAAGGTGTAGGTCCATTGTTGCTTATTATCCGTCCTGGCGGTAAGCACGTATTTGTTATCCTTAAACTCGAAGCTTGCATCATTGATAGCAACCGGATTGTAGACGCTGCAATCTTTTTTAGGGTATGCATCGTACCTGTTTTTGAAAAGTTGATTTCCAAAATTCCGGTATTTGGTTTTGTCAATGGTGTAGGCTGCGAAAGGCTGACTTTTTGCATCAGCCAGTGTGTGATAGTGTAGGAAATTTTGATAAGGAATGATAATCGCCTTTTGAAAGTTGGCAGCTTCAACAAGTTGTTTTACACGATCACCACTGAAATTGGATGCTGTATCCTTAGTAGCAAAATCTTTTCCCAAGGGTGGTGTTACTTTGTGCCAGTCATATAAATCACGAGAGGGAGATTCCTGAATTCCAGGGTCTAAACCTTCAAAAATGCGTGTCCATCTATTGGTCGTTGCATCCTTGCTGAATAAAAGAATGCTTGGAAATTCCTTGTAAGGCATTTCAATTACTGCGGCCTGCATGTTGTTTACTGCAGGTAAAACCTTTTTGATTTTTATTTTATAGTTAGGAGACATCAGCATGGTATCAGCGAAGTGCTGAATTTGATCAGTTGTCAAATCCTGGCCGTAAGACAGAACAGAGACCAGTAAAAGTGCTGCAAGGATAAATCGTTTCATAGCGAATTTGTGTCTGCGTGTAATTGAACTACTGCTCACAAAATTTATGAAAAAGATTTCGCAAACTCAATTTTCAATCGTTTGAAACGACTTAAATAAGGTTTTTTTCATTTGTCCAATTTTCTGATGATGACAGCTGTTTCTTCACGGATCTGATACTTCTGTCTAAAAATCCAAGGCCTTGTTGCCGTTTTCATGGGGTTTGTCCTCTTTTTAGGGGCTGTTCCTGACCAAAGCCACGGAAACAATAACATTGTATATATCAGGTTGTTATGAAAATAATCGTCCTTTCATGGGGTTGATTTATGGCAAAAATCGACTGAAAAACCAATAAAATGGCAAAAAAGTGTCACAAAGTGGTTGAAAGTGGTTGGGAATTACATAGATTTGTTAGGAATAAGACAACCACTACGTCTAATGACTTTTTTTACCAGTGAGTACGAGAGTAAACTTGATGCTAAAGGCAGACTGGTACTGCCGGCGCGTATCAAATCCCAGCTTCCTGCTTCAGGATCTGATGGTGACAGCCAGGAGCTTGTCATCCGCAGAGGATTTGAGCAATGCCTCGTGCTCTACCCGATGGTAGAATTCAAAAAGGTCTTTTCAAAAATTTCTGGACTCAATGAGTTCAACGAAGAGTACCGCAAACTTCAGCGAAACTTTTTGTCAGGTGTGATTACGGTAGAACTGGACGGCAACGGCCGGTTTCTGATTCCGAAGAACATGCTGAGCTACGCTCAGATTGACAAGGACGCCATGCTGGTAGGAATGGGGAACAAAGTTGAAGTATGGAATCCAACGGTTTATGAAAAGCACCAAATCCAGGACCCCGGTGAATTGTCTAAGCTGGCCGAGAAGTATTTGAATGAATAATGATGGAGCCATTTGAATTTCATAGGGAAATCAAATCGCAACAAAACTACTCGTCACACTTCTTAGCGGTAAATAAAAAAGTAATGAAAGACTTTGATGAGTCGTTCATTATAAAAATGACTATCGTTCATTGATAAACTTAATGGGTAACACAAATCGCCGTTTGTCATTATGACCTACCACAAGCCTGTGATGTTACAGCAATGTATTGAAGGTTTAGATATTAAACCGGAAGGCATTTATGTAGATGTCACGTTTGGCGGGGGTGGACATAGTTTGGCCATCTTGGAAAAAATCAAAGGAGGAAGACTCATTGCATTTGATCAGGATGAAGATGCCAAACAGCAGGCGGGAAATTTAGAAAGCCGGTCGTTCACGTTTTGCCAGGCCAACTTTGAGCACATGAAGCAGTATTTAAAACTGAACGGTGTGAGCAAAGTCAACGGCATTCTCGCCGACTTAGGTATTTCCTCTCATCAGATCGATTCTCCTGAGCGGGGATTTTCTACCCGGTATGCCGGGCCCCTGGATATGCGTATGGATAAACGGTCACCGCTCACAGCAGCATCGGTGTTGAATGAATACACAGAATCGGATTTGCACAAAATTCTCGGCATGTATGGAGAGATCAAGAATGCGAGAACGGTGGCGAAACTGATAACGCAACAACGCGGGAAAAAGAAATTTTCACAAAGCACCGAGTTGATTGATTTGTTGAAACAGGTGGCACCACGAGGCAAAGAATTTAAATACTATGCCCAGGTTTATCAGGCACTGCGTATTGAAGTAAATAAGGAAATGGAAGTGTTGGAAAGTTTTTTGATGCAATGTTCGGATGTGATGGAGGTAGGAGGAAGGCTGGTGGTGATGAGTTACCACTCATTGGAAGACAGGTTGGTAAAAAATTATATGAACACGGGTAAAATGTTTGGCGAGGTAGAAAAAGATTTTTACGGAAATCAGCTAAGACCTTTTCGAACACTAACACGAAAACCTATCGAAGCAAGTGAAGAAGAAGTAGCTGAGAATAATCGAGCACGAAGTGCAAAATTGAGAATCGCAGAGAGGATTAGGTAATGGTAAATAATATGATGGAGAATAAGTTTAAGCTAAGAACAGAGAAAGAAAAGACAAATGGAGCGATGCCTTCGGCGGCCGCTGCCGCCGCACCGGGTCCTAGTATTTTCTCCGGCATCGAGCGCAAACTTAAGCTGGAATCGTATTTCGAAGAAGGCTTTCCCATTGAATACTTACCTAAGGTCCTTTTTGTTGTTGTCCTGATCCTGTTCTACATCGGCAATACACATCACGCGGATAAGACAACACGTCAGATTGACAAGATGCGAAGTGAAGTGGAAGATCTGCGGGCAGATTATACCACGCTGAAAGCAGACGTCATGTTTTCCAGTAAACAAAGTGAAGTCGCACGAAGAGTAAAAGCGATGGGATTGAATGAGAGTTTACGACCACCCTTTAAAGTTGTAGTAGAAGCAGGTGAATATTAAAAAATCCATATTAGTCAGAGTCCGCGTTGCATTTCTATGCGTCGTGGTCTTTGCCATTTGCGTGGGTGCAAAGATCGGGCACATTCAATTTGTGGAGGGAGAGGAATGGGCAAAGATCAGTGAGGAAATTAATTTTGATTTCAAAAAGGTAAAAGCAACGCGCGGAAATATTTATTCCGATAATGGAAGTCTGCTGGCGACAAGCTTACCCTATTACAAAGTGGCTATTGATCCGACCTTGGCCAGTGACGACCTTTTTAAAAACGGTATTGATTCACTGTCCTACCTGCTTTCACGATTTTATAAGGATCGATCAGCACGTGATTACAAGGAGATGTTGAAAGATGCCCGTTCGTCAGGCAAGCAATATGTTGTAATCAATCGTAAACAGATTAATTATCAGGGAAAAAAGGAAATGACGTCATGGCCTATTTTCCGTGAAGGCCGCTACAAGGCTGGAGTCATCTTCGAGAAAATGGATGTTCGCTATCGTCCTTTTTCAAACCTGAGTCGCAGAACGGTGGGCCATGTCAATGAAAATGGGAAAGGTGCGGGATTGGAATACAGCTTCAATAAAGATCTTGGTGGCCAGGATGGAGAAGCATTATTTCAAAAAATTGCCGGTGGTACCTGGAAGCCTGTATTTGATGGCAAAGAAGTAAAAGCGATCGATGGATTGGATATTCAAACCACCCTGGACATCAATCTTCAGGATGTTGCAGAGACATCCCTTCACAAGGCCATGGCGCAGCATGATGCGGATGAAGGCACTGTGGTGGTGATGGAGGTAAAAACAGGATACATAAAAGCCATTTCCAACCTCACGCGCAACAGTGACGGAAGCTATGAAGAAAAATTCAATCATGCGGTGGGAGGATTATTTGAACCTGGGTCAACATTTAAGCTGACAACGATGATTGCCTTGCTGGAAGACACGAATATTGAATTGACAGATAGCATTGATACAGGAAAAGGTGAATACACGTTTTACAATAAAAAAGTAAAGGACCATGATGAAGGCGGTCTGGGGCGCGTCACCATCAAGGATGCGTTTGAGCGATCTTCCAATGTGGCAATGGCGAAACTTGTGGACAAGCATTTTGGAACTCGCCCATCCAAATTCCTGGAGTATGTTGATGAGTTGAAATTCTCAAAGCCGCTGGGGCTTCAGATTACCGGTGAACTTTACCCAAAGATCACACGACCTACAGACAAAGCCTGGAGCGGGATCACATTGCCATGGATGGCGTACGGATATGGATTTGAGGTTTCGCCGCTTCACACATTGGCAGTCTATAATGCGGTGGCAAATGACGGTAAGATGGTGAAACCGATTTTTGTTACTTCTATCAGTCAAGCCGATAAACCAACTCAGGAGTTTGAAACAGAGGTGCTGAACTCAAAAATTTGTTCTACAAAAACGCTGAATCAATTAAGAGTATTACTTGAAGGAGTTGTTGACCATGGCACAGCGAAAAACCTGAGGAATGCGGATTATCTCATCGCAGGGAAAACGGGTACCGCCCAGATTTTGACAGCCGGCCGGTATGAGAAAAAATACATCACTTCATTCGTAGGCTACTTTCCGGCACATGCGCCTAAGTATTCGGCGATTGTCCTCATAAAAAACCCTAAAGGGGTTTATCAATACGGAAATAGTGTGGCAGGTCCCGTGTTTAAAGAAATCGCTGATAATATTTATTCGCGTGATATCGCACTTCATCTTGCCATGGACGATAAGAAAATTCTGGAGCCTGGTGTATTTCCAACCATACGGGCCGGAAAGCAAGATGAACTTACCATGCTCAGCAATGAATTGGGAGTTTCCAATCATTCGGCTACTGAGGAAGAATGGATAAAAGCTGCCAAGAATGGCAACGCAGTCGTGTGGAAAAAGAATGCGATCGTAAAAGATCATGTGCCGGATGTGACGGGAATGACATTTCGCGACGCGATTTATTTATTGGAGAAATCAGGCTTACGTGTTTCTTATGAAGGAAAGGGAAGAGTATCCGGACAATCCCTTTCTCCTGGAACACGAATCAGTAAGGGAAGCAGAATTTATTTACGATTGAGTTAAAAAATACGTGGCAGAGTTAAAAGACATATTGTACAAAGTTCACATCACATCGACGTCGGGCGATATGGCCGTGGAGGTGAAGGGAATTTGCTTTGATTCACGTCTTGTTAAACCGGGCTTTCTATTTATTGCGATAAAGGGCGTACAGTCTGACGGGCACGCCTTTATCAATAAAGCTGTTTCGAGCGGAGCTGTGGCTGTTGTTGCTGAGAATTTTCCCGATACGCTTTCCGATAAGGCAGTTTATGTTACGGTAAAGAGTAGTTCAAAAGCGTTAGGAACGATTGCTTCCAATTTTTATGGCAACCCTTCGCAGAAAATAAAATTAGTGGGCGTTACCGGAACGAACGGTAAGACAACCGTGGCTACGCTTTTGTATAAGTTATTCACTTCGCTCGGGTATCGTTCCGGAATGTTATCCACAGTTGTGAATAGAATTGTTGATAAAGATTTTACGGCAACACATACAACTCCTGATCCGATTCAGATCAATGAACTTCTCGTTAAGATGATTGAGGAAAAGTGTTCACACTGTTTCATGGAGGTAAGCTCACATGCGGCCGATCAGAACCGGATTGAGGGACTTCATTTTGCCGGGGCATTGTTTACCAACATCACCCATGATCATTTGGATTATCACCATACATTTGAAAGTTATATCCGGGCGAAGAAAAGTTTCTTTGATGGCCTTTCCTCAGACGCTTTTGCCCTGGTGAATGTGGACGATAAACGCGGGATGGTGATGCTGCAGAACACGAAAGCAAAGAAGCAGACGTTCGGCATCAAGAAGATGGCCGACTTTAAAGCCAAGATCATAACGAATTCCATTGAAGGACTTGAGCTTGAAATTGGTGACCGCAATGTTTGGTTTAAACTTATAGGTGATTTTAATGCTTATAATCTACTCACTGTTTATGGTGCCGCATGTTTACTGGGTGAGGATTCAGAAACAGTACTGCTTAAACTTTCAGCTCTTAACGGGGCACCCGGACGATTTGAAACCGTGCTGCCAGGGTCCAAATTCACGGCCATCCTCGACTATGCCCATACTCCTGATGCATTGAAAAATGTTTTGGAAACCATTGAACATTTCAGAACGGGACAGGAACAAATTATTTCTGTGGTGGGATGCGGAGGTGACAGGGACAGAACCAAGCGGCCTTTGATGGCAGCTGTTGCCTGTAAATATTCCACGAAAGTGATTTTCACTTCTGATAATCCAAGAAATGAAGATCCGATGGAGATCATTCGGGAAATGCAAACCGGGATCGGTCCATCGGATATCAGGAAGACGCTGGTCATGGTAAATCGTGAGGAGGCAATCAAGACAGCTTGTATGCTTGCCAAAGAAAAAGATATTATTCTCGTCGCCGGAAAAGGGCACGAAAATTATCAGGAGATAAAAGGAGTGAAACACCCTTTTGATGATCGTGAAGTAATGGAACGGATGTTAAAAATGTTTGCTAATTAATTATCAATGAACAATGTGCCAATGTGCATATTATGAGAAATTATAAAGATAACGTCATAGTAAAATAGAGAATGCTGTATTATTTATTCGACTATATCGAGAAAAATTTCAATCTACCGGGCGCCGGCGTGTTTCAATACATTTCGTTTCGAGCCGGGATGGCGGCAGTGTTGTCATTGCTGATCACCATAACGTTTGGCAAGAGAATTATAGAGTTTCTCCGAAGAAAACAAATTGGTGAAAGTATCCGAGATCTTGGTTTAGAAGGTCAGATGCAGAAGAAAGGAACCCCAACGATGGGTGGCGTAATTATTATCGCCGGTATTCTTATTCCAACTTTCCTGATGGCCAAGTTGGATAACGTATACGTGATTCTACTGATCACCACAACGATCTGGCTTGGACTGATTGGATTTCTTGATGACTACATTAAGGTTTTCAAAAAAAATAAGGAAGGGCTCGCCGGCCGTTTCAAGATTGCGGGTCAGGTAAGCGTTGGTTTGATTGTTGGGCTCGTACTTTATTTCAATCAATATGTGGTGGTGCGTGAACCTGCCACACAAGTCCAAAAGACTGAATCCGAATTCGTGGTGAAGGAAGAAGCTGCATACCAGGATGTGAAATCCACGACGACAACACTTCCCTTTTTGAAGGACAACGAATTGGATTATGGTAAAATCATTCCCGGGTTAAATGGCAATTACACATGGATCGTGTACACGATTATTGTAATTGTAATCATCACTGCCGTTTCGAATGGCGCAAATATTACCGATGGAATTGATGGCCTTGCTACAGGCACGTCGGCCATTATCGGAGTGACGCTTGGTATTTTCGTTTACGTTTCTGGAAATACCATTTTTGCCGACTATCTCAATATTATGTACATCCCTAACTCGGGTGAGTTGGTTATTTTCATCGCCGCATTTGTGGGAGCATGTCTGGGTTTTCTATGGTACAATTCATATCCAGCTCAGGTGTTTATGGGCGACACCGGAAGTCTGGCATTGGGTGGGATCATTGCAGTAATCGCATTGGCAGTACGCAAAGAATTAATGATACCTGTTTTGTGTGGAATTTTCTTTGTCGAAAGCCTCTCGGTGATTGCACAGGTTTCTTATTTTAAGTACACAAAGAAAAAATATGGACAAGGAAGGCGAATATTTTTAATGTCACCCTTGCATCACCATTATCAAAAGAAAAATATACCTGAGTCCAAGATTGTAACCCGCTTCTGGATTGTAGGAATTCTATTGGCAATTTTCAGTCTCGCAACGTTGAAACTCAGATAATGGCAAACCGTATCGTCATATTGGGTGCAGGAGAGAGTGGAACGGGAGCCGCAATATTAGCGAAGGCCAAAGGGTATGCGGTGTTTGTTTCTGATCAAAATGAAATTAAAGATAAGTATCGTACGGAATTAAAATCCAACGCAATCGAATTTGAAGAAGGCAGGCATAGCGAGGAAAAAATTCTGCTGGCCGATCTGATTATCAAAAGCCCTGGAATTCCTGAAAAGGCAGAGATCATTAAGAAAGTAAAAGCGAAAGGCATTGAAGTCATTGACGAGATTGAATTTGCCTGTCGGTTTACGGAAGCGAAAATAATTGCTATAACAGGTACCAACGGGAAAACAACGACAACCCTACTTACTTATCATTTATTAAAATCAGCGGGATTTAATGTTGGTCTTGCCGGTAACGTAGGGGAGAGCCTGGCACGAAAAGTAGCCTATGAGCATCACGACTGGTACGTTGTCGAAATCAGTAGTTTTCAACTGGATGGTACAAACTTATTTCATCCTCATGTTGGGATACTTCTCAACATTACTCCCGATCACCTCGATCGTTATGCGTATGAAATGCAGAACTATACCGACTCAAAATTCAGATTAATAAAAAACATGAATGCAACAGATCACTTTATCTATTACTCAGGTGATTCTGTCATTGCATCTGAATTGAGTAAACGTAAACTTAGCGTGCAAGCGCTGGCGGTGTCACTCACCGACGATTCTTCGCATTCTGTATTTGCTCATGGAACGACAATGTCTTTCACATTCACAAATCTTAATTTCCGTATTGATCAAACAGATACAACCTTAAAAGGTCCTCATAACCTGATCAATACCATGTCGGCGGTTTCGGCAGCATATTTTGCTGGTGTAACAATCGATTCAATCCGTAATGGCTTAAAGACTTTTGTGAATGCTCCGCATCGTCTTGAGTCCATTACAACCATTAACGGGGTTGAGTTTGTGAATGATTCAAAGGCCACGAATGTAGATTCAGTTGTTTACGGACTCGGAAGTTTTGCAGGGCCATTGATCTGGATTGCCGGTGGAATCGATAAAGGCAATGACTACAATATCATTAAAGAAGAAGTCAGGAAGAAAGTAAGAGCGCTTATTTGTCTTGGTAAAGACAATGAAAAACTAAAGAAGGCTTTTGATGGAACGGTAAACAAAATTTACGAGACACAAAGTGTAACCGAACTTGTGCGACTGGCCCTGCAGGCGGCAGAAAAAGGAGACGTGGTGTTGCTATCTCCGGCATGTGCGAGTTTTGATCTGTTCAAGAATTATGAGGATCGTGGCAACCAATTTAGAAATGCTGTTTTGGATTTGAAGAAAGAAACTGAAAAGGCAACGGTATGATAGCGAAGTTTAAAATTTGGGCCGATAAAAACCTTCAGGGTGACAAGGTGATCTGGGCTGTCGTTTTTATTTTATCGATCATCAGCATTTTAGTGGTGTACAGTTCGATTGGAACATTGGCGTATAAAAAGACAGCGAGTACGGAATGGTATCTGTTGAAACACGCGTCCATGGTCATTCTTGGATTGAGCGCGATGTGGGTGGCACATAAAATTGATTATCGTTATTACTCAAAGATATCCCGACTGGCATTATGGATAAGTGTTCCTTTGTTGATTTACACGTTCACCAACGGAACGACGTTGAATGATGCGGCACGCTGGATATCCGTTCCGATCTTCGGTTCATTTCAACCTTCGGATTTTGCCAGTCTGGCCCTGATCATCAATATGGCAAGCATGCTTTCGAAAAAGCAGCAGAATATTGAAGACTTCAAGGAGTCATTGATCCCGGTCCTTATCTGGTGTGGTGTGATTTGTGGACTGATCGCATTGTCAAACTTATCCACCGCAGTACTGCTTTTTGCGACTTGTATGCTTGTCATGTTTATCGGCCGCGTGCCTGTGAAGTATTTAGCCATGCTTGTATTGGTTGGATTGTTGGCCGGAGCTGTGGCTATGAAGTTTGGAACGCGTGGCACCACGGCCATAAGTCGTATAAAAGCTTTCGTTACCGGCAGCGAGCTTCCATTCCAGGCTAAACACGGAAGAATTGCGGTAGCAACAGGAGGGATTTTTGGAAAGGGTCCGGGCAACAGTGAACAACGAAATATACTTCCTCATCCGTATTCCGATTTTATTTATGCCATTGTTATTGAAGAGTACGGTATGGTAGGAGGCGTGCTTGTTGTGATTCTGTATTTAATACTTCTGCATCGTGGTATGAAAGCAGCGTATAACAGTGAGCGTGCCTTTGGTGGACTCTTATCTGCCGGATTAAGTTTTGATTTGGTCTGTCAGGCAATGGTGAATATGGGTGTTGTTGTAGGACTTGGCCCCATCACAGGTCAGCCCCTTCCCCTCATTAGTATGGGAGGAACGGCCATGGTATTTACCGGGCTTTCTGTTGGAATTATTTTGAGTGTAAGCAGAGGAGAACAAGATGATACATGGGAGAATCAAGGCGCAGATAGTGAAGAAGTGAAGGAATCCAAGGAATCTAAAAATATGCAAGCAAAAGCAGCGTAAGTAAACTTGAATAAGAAATCGCCATATCGATTAATAATTAGCGGTGGAGGTACCGGAGGACATATATTTCCTGCGGTCTCTATCGCTAATGCTTTCAAGGTTCGCTATCCAGACTCTGAAATTCTTTTTGTTGGAGCCGAGGGGAGAATGGAGATGACACGGGTACCTGAAGCCGGATATAAAATTATCGGACTATGGATCAGTGGACTGCAGCGGAAATTTACGCTTTCCAATTTCCTGCTTCCTTTTAAATTGATTTCAAGTTATCTCAAAGCAAGAAACATTGTCAGGAAATTTAAACCGAATGCTGTTATTGGAACGGGTGGATATGCGAGTGGCCCCATCATGTTGGCCGCCATAAGCAAAAGGATTCCATCGTTGTTGCAAGAACAAAATTCTTACGCAGGTATTACAAACAAGCGGCTGGGAGGAAAGGTAAATGTGGTATGTGTTGCTTATCCAAACATGGGTAATTATTTCCCTAAAGAAAAAGTAGTCCTTACCGGCAATCCTGTGCGTAAAGACATTCTTGATGTGGACTCAAAACGCAAGCAGGCAAAAGGTCATTTTGGATTGAGTGTGAACGGAAAAACATTACTGATTCTTGGCGGTAGCCTGGGTGCAAGAACGATCAATGAAAGTATCCTTGCCGGACTTGATCAACTCGTTGATGCGCAAGTGCAGGTGGTCTGGCAGACAGGAAAAATTTATTTTGAAGACATAAAGCGTAGAGTAGCAGATAAAGATTTGCGTAATATCCATGTCCATGATTTTTTGAAACAGATGGATTTGGCGTATGCCTGTTCTGACGTAGTGATATCGCGCGCCGGCGCACTTTCGATCTCGGAAATTTCTTTGGCGAAGAAACCTTGTATTCTCGTTCCATCTCCCAATGTGGCGGAAGATCATCAGACCAAGAATGCGATGGCATTGAGCAATGAAAATGCTGCCGTGACAATCAAAGATGCGGAGGCAGGGCGGTTATTAGTGAGTGAGGCAATGAAGCTTCTTTATGATGATACGCGATGTGCCGCATTGAAAGAAAATATTAGTCGTTTTGGAAAACCTAACGCGGCGGAAGAAATAGTAAATGAAATTGAAAAACTAATTGAATCGTAAGTGAAATTAGAACAATACGATAGTATTTATTTTTTGGGGATAGGAGGAATTGGCATGAGTGCTTTAGCCCGCTGGTTTAAGCACAAAGGCCTTCGTGTTTCCGGTTACGATCGTACGCCCACGCCGCTTACCCATGAGTTGATGGAGGAGGGCATGGAGATTCATTTCGAAGACAAGATTGAGTTTATCCCCGGCTACCTGAGCCCGGAGAAAACACTCGTTGTTTTTACTCCGGCAATTCCCAAGGATCATGTAGAGCACAACTATTTGCAGGAAAATGGTTTTACGATCATCAAGCGTTCTGAAGTATTGGGCCTGCTTACAAAAAATTATAGAACAATCGCGGTGGCTGGAACGCATGGCAAGACAACAACATCTTCACTGATTGCGCATATTTTAAAATCGGCAGGAAAGAACATGGTTGCCTTCCTGGGAGGTATTACTTCTAATTATGATTCCAACCTTGTCATGAATGGAGAAGTAAACAAAGACACGATTGTGGTCGCTGAAGCTGATGAGTTTGACCGTTCGTTCCTGCGCTTATTTCCGGAGACTGCGGTAGTCACTTCGGCGGATGCAGATCATCTGGATATCTATGGTGATCACGGCAGCATGCTCGTTTCGTTTAAAGACTTTATAAAACAAATACACAAGGGAGGAAATCTGGTAATTCATGAATCAATTTCTTCCCTTGCCAATGGCATTGACGTTTCGAAAGAGACGTATGGTATGAGCCAGGGACAATTTTTTGCCGAAAACATTACTGCCAAAGGCGGGTTTTTTGAATTTGATCTTCATGGTTTTGGAAAGAAGATCGAGAAGATTCAACTCGGTGTCCCCGGTTTTCATAACATGGAAAATGCCATTGCAGCAACGTTGGTGGCGTTGAAGTACGGTGTTGATGAGTCGGCCATTCGTGAGGCATTAGGTTCTTTCAAGGGCGTGAAGAGAAGATTTGAGTTTATCATTAAAAAAGATAACCTCGTGTATATCGATGATTATGCACATCACCCCACTGAGATCGAAGCATTTTTAAGGTCGTTGAAGTCGATGTATGCAGGGAAGAAGATCACGGTTATTTTTCAACCACATCTGTTCACACGTACACGGGATTTTGCAGAAGGATTTTCCAAAAGCTTAAGCCTGGCTGATGAATTATTACTGATGGATATTTATCCGGCGAGAGAACTTCCTATTCCAGGTGTGACATCGGATATGTTGTTTAACGACATCACCAGTCCTGTAAAAATTCGCTGCAATAAAAGTGACGTGATGCAAAAGTTAGAGGATCTGGATATTGAGGTGCTTGCAACCGTGGGTGCGGGCGACATTGATACGTTTGTACTTCCCATTAGGAAAATGCTTAACCGTTCGTAATATGAGTTGGAAGATTAACATACGGACAGAAATTAAAATTGCAGTGGCTCTCGTAGGCCTGATGTTTCTTATTGGCTTCAGCGAAAGGAAGCAGCAAAATGTGGTGATCAAGAATGTAGTGGTTGAACTGGATAACCAAAATGAAAATCATTTTCTTGATGAGTCTGACATTGCTAAGCTTGTTCAGAACGAAGGACAAAAATTAACCGGTAAACGCGCGGATGAAATTAACCTGAGGATGATCGAAAAGAAAATCATGTATGATAAGCATATCCTTGATGCAGAATTGTATAGTGATCTCAAAGGGAATCTTGTTGTGAGCGTGGAAATGCGAAAACCAATCGCACGCATCGTTCAGAGTGATGCTCCTGATGCCTATATCGCCGAGGATGGTGTGATCATGCCAGTTTCGGACCGATATACGTCCCGAGTTGTACTTGTTAGCGGACATGTAAAAGCATTATTAGAAAGTCAGGATCTGAATAAGTCAGAAGAGGGCAGAGAATTATTAAACATGATTGAATTTGTGAATAAGGATAAATTCTGGAAGGCCCAGGTCGCACAACTGGACCTGAACTCGAATGGTAAAATTACCATCTATCCACAAATGACAGGACAACGTGTTGAGTTTGGTAAACCTGATGATATCGAGAATAAGTTCAGGAAGCTGATGATTTTTTACAAGCGAATACTTCCTCAGCGGGGATGGACGAAATACGAACGTGTGAATCTGGAATACGGAGGACAAATAATAGCAGAATAAATATAGAGCACTAAAATTTTAAACAACAACCACTAAATAGAAAAATTTACCAACATGGAAAACGAGAAAATCATAGTAGGTCTCGACATCGGCACAACGAAGATATGTGCTATTGTTGGCCGCAAGAATGAGTATGGAAAACTGGAGGTGCTTGGCATGGGCAAGGCGGAGTCGGAAGGGGTGATCAAGGGCATCGTTACGAACATTGATAAAACGGTTTTGGCAATTGAGAAAGCGATCAAGGAAGCCAGTGAAATGTCAGGTATTGACATCGGCGTTGTCAACGTAGGTATTGCCGGACAACACATCCGGAGTTCAATACATCACGGTGGAATAACACGTATGTCGAAAGAAGACGAGGTGAGTATCGAAGATGTAAATCGTCTTACAGAGGATATGTACCGTATTGTTATCCCTCCAGGAAGCGAGATCATTCATGTGATGCCACAGGATTATATCGTAGACTATGAAGAAGGAATCAAGGATCCAGTGGGTATGAGTGGCGTGAAACTGGAGGCTGATTTTCATATCATCACAGCACAGACCAGTGCGATCAACAATATTAATAAATGTGTTCGCCGCGGAGGTCTTGAAATTGAAGATCTTATCCTGGAACCGCTGGCATCAAGCCTTGCAGTTCTCAGTGAAGAGGAAAAAGAAGCCGGGGTTTGTTTGATCGATATTGGAGGTGGAACAACGGACATCGCCATTTTCTACGACAGTATCATTCGCCACACAGCAGTAATTCCTTTTGGTGGAAATATTTTAACAACAGACATTCAGCACGGCCTGATGGTGATGGCACGACAAGCGGAGCAATTGAAAACCCGCTTTGGAAAAGCGATTGCCGAAGAAGCAAGCCCGAATGAAATTGTGTCCATTCCCGGAATCAGGAACAGAACTGCGAAAGAAATTTCAGTGAAAAATCTTTCAAACATTATTCAGGCGAGAATGGAGGAAATAATCGAAATGGCACATGCAGAGATTATAGCCTGTGGTTTTGAAAATCGTCTTGCTGGAGGAATTGTCATCACGGGCGGTGGTTCTCAATTAAGTTGTTTGAAACAACTTGTTGAATACATGACGGGTATGGACACACGCATTGGTTATCCGAACGAACATCTTGGAAAAAGTAAACTTGAGGCAGTAAAGAGTCCGATGTACGCCACCGCAGTTGGTCTCGTACTTTCCGGGTTCCGTTCCCTGGATGAACGCGAGGAACGATACAAAGAAGCGAAGGGATTGAAAGCACCGGTGAAAGTTGTGAAGAAGGAAAAATCAAATCCTGCTTCTGACTTTTTCTCCAACATTCTTAACAAGACGAAAGGTTTGTTAATTGATGATCTGGATGGCAAGAATGAATACTGAAATATTTTTTAAACTGAATACAACCACTAAATACAATTAAGTCATGTTTGAACCAATAGTAGGATACAAATTTGACCTTCCGAAGCATCACAAATCAATTATAAAAGTAATTGGTGTTGGCGGGGGAGGAAGCAACGCAGTGAACCACATGTACAAACAAGGCATCAAGGATGTCGAGTTTGTGGTGGCAAACACCGACTTGCAGGCATTGAACAGCAGTCCGGTGCCACACAAGTTACAACTTGGAGTTAACCTTACGGAAGGTCTTGGCTGCGGAGCCAATCCTGAAGTAGGACGTGCAGCAGCACTGGAAAGTAAAGACCAGATCCGCGAAATGCTGATGGGTACGAAGATGGTGTTTGTCACGGCCGGTATGGGCGGTGGCACAGGAACCGGTGCGGCCCCTGTCATTGCCAAGATCGCCAAGGATATGGACATCCTTACGGTAGGGATCGTTACTGTTCCCTTCTCTTTCGAAGGCAAGAAAAAAATGACACAAGCAGAACTTGGGATCGCTGCGTTTCGAGATTGCTGTGATACGGTGTTGATTATCCTGAATGATAAGCTACGCGAGATTTACGGCAATCTTGCTATTGGCCAAGCCTTTGGTGAAGCCGATAACGTGTTAACCACAGCAGCCAAGGGAATTTCAGAAATCATTACCCTTGCGGGATATGTAAATGTTGATTTTCAGGATGTACGCACCGTTATGCTGAACGCGGGAGCTGCTGTTATGGGATCGGCTGAAACACGCGGTGAGAATCGTGCGATCATAGCAGCACAACAAGCGCTTGCTTCGCCGTTACTGGATAGCCGTGATATCATGGGAGCAAAGAAAATTCTGTTGTCGATCATATCCGGAGAAGAAGCAGAATTGCAAATGGACGAACTCACGCAGATCACCGAGTATATTCAGGAACAGGCAGGTGATGAGGCAGAAGTAATTTTTGGCCATGGTGTTGATTCGATGCTTTCTGATCGTATTCGGGTAACGGTGATTGCGACCGGATTTGTAAATGAAGGCAAGCTCGATCGGAAATTGACAGAAAAGAAAGTTCATGATCTCGATCGCTCTCAGATATCTCTTTTTTCAGGAGCAGATAATTCGGTGAATCACCGACACGTGGAAATTGCACTGAAGAATGAAAGTGAAATCATTTTTCCAACGGACAAGCCGGTGGTGAACACACCTCAGGAACCACCCGTTCAAAAACCTGTGGGGAAGCCAATCTTAAGCAAACCGGATGAAGCTCCTATAGATAAGGAAGAAGAGCGCTCGTATACCTTCACGTTTGATCGTTCGGAATCTTCATCCAATGAAATAAAAGACGAAGATGAAGGGGAAGACAGTTTGTTTACAGACGATGATGAAGAATTCAACATTGGCAAAGAAGTTTCTGCCGATCAGTATATCAATGATGATGGCATGATGGAATACCGCAAAACCAAAGAACGTCTTCAGCAACAGGCTAAGGAGCGCAGGGAAAAGTTGAAAGCTGCAACCTTAAAGAAACAGGAGATGACCAAGGAAGAGTTCAATGAGAAGTGGACCTTGCCTGCGTACTTGCGAAGAGGAGTGAAGATGGATAACGTACCCCATTCATCCGAGCCTCTGATTTCACGCTATAATTTGAATGATGACAATAATCTGCTGGGCAATAATAAGTTCCTGCATGATAATGTAGATTAGATCAGTTAATAGTTATTTGTTAATAGTGATTTGACTTCCTATTAACTATTGACCGATAACGTTTGACTGAGCAAAGGCATGGCATTTCTGACACGACTGGTCTTTACTCCATTCGTAGTGGTTGTTGGTGGTAAATATTTTTTGCCGGTGTTGGGGTGCCTTATTTTTTAAACTGGGATTAACCCATTTTTTAAACTTGAAAATCCTTCTGCATGAAAGTGCGGAAGGATTTTTAGTTTAGGACTAAGGATGCTGTTGCTGAATTACGGTTTCTTATACTTTTCGTAGCTTTAAGAAAATTACAACTATGTCTAAACTTGTTCTTTACATCGGCATTCCCTTGGTGATTCTTGCGTTGTTTTATTTTCTCGGCCCAAAACCAAAAAAAGCAACATGGAACATGACAATGCCTCAGGTTCCCCAGCAACCCACCGAACTTGAAGACTATATTGCAAAAAACGAAAGCAAACATGTGATCAAGGCAGATAATGAATCACGAATTATCTGGAATGACAGCACGAAGAAGAAGACACCGTACAGTGTCGTATACCTCCATGGATTTTCAGCCAGCTATAAGGAAGGAGACCCTGTACACCTCACGTTTGCAAAGGACTTTGGATGTAACTTGTATTTGCCTCGTTTGGCAGATCATGGCATCGATACCACTGATCAACTTCTGCAATTTACACCCGATCGTTTGTGGGAAAGTTCAAAGGAAGCATTGGCCATTGGAAAAGCCATCGGCGATAACGTGATTGTGATGAGCACCTCCACCGGTGGAACGATGGCGTTGCTCCTTGCTGCAGAATATCCTCAGGATGTGTTTGCTTTAATCAGCATGTCGCCCAATATCGCCATCAACGATCCTGCAGCCTGGCTGCTCAACAATCCCTGGGGGCTTCAGATTGCCCGTATGGTGAAAGGCGGTGACTATAATGAAACGGACTATGAAGTGCCTCGGCGGGCCTACTGGAATGATAAGTATCGCCTTGAATCGGCTGTGCAGCTGGAGGAGCTTCTTGAAGATAAGATGACAAAATCTACATTTGAAAAAGTAAAACAACCTTCCCTCACACTCTATTATTATAAGAATGAAGAGGAGCAGGATCCAACGGTGAAAGTGAGCGCCATGCTGGAAATGAACGAACAACTGGGGACGCCTGCAGAATTGAAAAAAATGGTGGCTATTCCCAACGCTGGGGCACACGTTATTGGCTCATACCTTGTATCCAATGATTTTGAAAGCGTAATTAAGGAAGCTGAAAAATTTGCAGAAGAGCAGTTGAAAATGCAGAAAGTAAAGTAATCCGGTTTATTTTTTACAAAATTCCAGGATGAGATGCTTCCCGGTCAATACTTTGATTGATGTATTAATATCAAAGATTTCTTTATAGACCGATGTGTGGGTTGGATCATTCCGTAATTGTTTTTTTAAATTCTTTCGGCTGAAGAAATAAATGAAGGGGTAAAAAATGACCAGCAATAGAATAGCAGTTGAACTTTTAGGAGATGGATGGATTTTGTGAATGACCAACTGCTGAAGGGCTGCCAATGTGCGAAGCCGTAGTATACCGCTGATAAAAAGTTTACTGAAGTAACCTTTATCTTCATCTCCCCAACGTGTAAACGCATCTGTTTCATTCGGGGCCGGGTATGAGTAATGCTCGCTTTCCATGAGAAATTGAGATAAACGACTTCTTAACGAAGAAGGATTGGGTGTGGTCAGCAAAACGATTCCGCCTTTTTTTGTAATGCGTGCGACTTCTTTAAAAAAGAAATGCTGATTAGGCAAATGCTCAATGGTTTCGGCACATACCACGATATCGGCAGCGGCGTCGGCAATCGGGAAGGGTTGCTGCAAGTCAATTTTTTCACATGTTAGGTTACTTCTTGTATTTTGCTCAGGAAATAAATCAAAGATTTTTACAGATGCTCCTGCATCTGAAAATTTTTGTGCGATGTATCCGCTGCCTGAGGAAATGTCGTATACTGCCCGGCCTGTGAGCCCTGAGTTGTTGGCAGCGATGTAATTCAAAAAAAAATTAACCGCGTTCGCACGTGAATGCGGTACTTCGTTTTTACTCATGCCTTACTTTTTAAATAGGCTAAGGCACGCTCAAGATCTTCCGGGGTGTCGATACCGATCGTGTCCAGCGTGGTTTCGGCCACTTTTATCGTCAATCCATTTTCCAGCCAACGTAGCTGCTCCAGTGATTCGGATTTCTCCAGCAAGGAGGGGCTGAGTGTACTGATCCTTCGTAAAATATCGGCGCGATAGCCGTACATGCCAATGTGCCTGAAAAATATGTGCGTGCCCATCCAAGCAGGTTGAGGAATGCCGCGAAGATGAGGAATAGCAGATCGGCTAAAATAGAGCGCTTGCTTTTGCACGCCAACAACCGCTTTCACCACGTTGGGATTAAACAAATCTTCTTCATGATCAATCTTTTTTACAAGTGTTGCAAGTTCTGCTGTTCCGTCCAACAAGGAAGCAAGTAAATCGATTTGTGCTGGGGCGATAAACGGTTCATCGCCCTGAATGTTGATGACGTAATCAAAATCTTCCTTCTGTTTTGATAATACTTCGAAGCAACGGTCGGTGCCACTTACATGTGACGCTGAAGTCATGATCACTTCACCACCAAAGTCAAGAACATGTTTTTCAATTTTATGATGGTCGGTGGCAACAATTACGTTAGAAAGCGAATTTGCATTCTTTGCCTGGCGGTAGACGCGTTCAATCATTGACTGTCCGGCAATATCGGCCAGGGCCTTTTCAGGAAATCGTGTTGAAGCAAAGCGGGCGGGAATTATTCCAAGAATCTTCATACGCTTGCCCGTTTTACCTTAAGGGTTACGCCTTCGGTGGCAACGACTTCAACGGTATCTCCTTTTTCAACGTATTCACCGCGTGTGAATGCATCATAAATTTGTTCTTCGATCATCACTTTGCCGCTCGGACGAAGTACCGTGTAGGCAATACCTGCTTTACCAATCATCGTGTCCTGATGTACGCTCACCGAATACCCTTTTTTGCTTTCCTGCGTGGTATTCAACGTAATATTTTTAAATGCTTTGGTTTGAGTGAGCCGGGCGCCTCCGAAGAAGAGTAACAAAATCCCTCCCGTGAGGCCCCCCACAGTTGCAAAGGCGGCCACTACAATATCACCGAGTGGAACAAATTCAAAATTGAAAAAATCATTGTTCAGCATGATTAATATCAACGAGGTTATCGTTAACGTAATGCCAGCGATGCCGGCGATACCAAATCCGGGAATAACAAATATCTCGGCAAGGAGAAGTACGAGACCCACGAACAACGCAATAATTTCCCAATATTCAGCAAGCCCATTAAGATAATAAGGTACCAGGTAAAGCAGTAACGCCGTTATCGCCGCCACCAGTGGAAATCCAATTCCAGGTGTCTGCATTTCAAAATAAATTCCTCCAATAATAATGAGAATAAGAAGTCCGCTGATAAAAGGATTTAAAGCAAAGGCTATAATCTTCTCAGCAGCACTGAGTTCAAAGCGGTCAATCTGATAATTTTCAACTTTATTTCGTTTTAAAATTTCTTCCACAGACTCCACCTGTGCTTCACAATAGCCAAATTTAATAGCCTCTTTCGTGGTGAATGTAATTACCCTTCCTTCCTCCTTGATACCGGGTATAACAATTCGTTCATCTACCATTCCTTCCGCTATTTTAGGATCGCGTCCTTTTTTCTCTGCGGTTGATCGCATCATGCCGCGCATGTATGCCTGATATTTATCAGGCGCAGCTTCTGTAGTGCCGCCATTGACCACGGTAGCTGCACCAATCGTGGCGCCCGGGGACATATAAATGCTGTCACAGGCAATCGAAATGAATGCTCCGGCAGAAGCAGCGTCGGAATTTACAAATACCCAAATCGGTTTTTTGTAAAGAAGTATTTGCTGAACGATTTCCTTGGCGTCTACCACGGTCCCTCCGTAGCTATCCATATCAACAATGACATAATCGGCCTTTGTTTTCACCGCATTTTCCAGGGCTAACTTCACGTAACGCAGGGTACGAGGATCGATCTCTTGACGGATCTCCATGATCATCACCTTCTTTTTTTGCTGTGCATATGCCGCAAAAGAGGAAAGAACGGTTAATAACAGGATCAGTTTTTTCATGGACTTATTTGATTAGCCGGGTCTAAAGTTACTACTTAAAACCGCGGACGGAAAAACTTCGGTCCGAAAGGACTTTTCGGCATGGAAATTCGTTAGAATACAGAAATAACTTTTCAAAGTCAGTCCCGAAATAAGTAACTTCAAGCATTGTTTACACTATGATAACAACCATTTTTTTAACTGCATTCAGTTTCCTTACCCCTGACGTTACTGCAGATTCGCTTCGTTTGGAAACCATTAACGGGAAATCATTTGTCATTCATCAGGTAGGGGAGCGTGAAACCCTTTACGGAATATCCAGGCGCTATGGTACTACGATCCCGAGCATCCTTGAATTTAATCCGAATGCTGACGCCGGATTGGCGGTAGGCACCGTTCTTAAAGTTCCTTATGTTCCAAAAAGCAAGATTCAAACAACAGCAGGCCTTGTTCATACCGTGGCTCCAAAAGAAACATTGTTTTCCATTTCCAAGTTATACAATGTTACGATTGATGATTTGAAGACATGGAACAATTTGAAGGATTATGCCCTGTCCACGGGCCAGCAACTCGTGGTAAAAAAACAAAATACAGCACTGACCGTGCAAACCACAGTAAAGCCTGCAGATGTTAAACCGGTTTCATCCTCTTCGGGAAGCTCTACGCATGTTGTAGCGCAAGGTGAAACTCTTTATTCTATCGCACGTCAATACAATGTTTCTGTGCAGCAGATCAAAGATTGGAATGCTCTTCCTTCCAGTGAATTGAAAATTGGCCAAGCTATTGTGATTTCAACAGCGGTTACTGCTTCAACGGCTCCAACAACCGTTGCTACAGTCCCGGTTCCAGTGGCGAAACCGCAGGAGAGTCCAGTGGTGATCACAAAGCCTGTGACTCCACAACCAGTAGAGAACACGATAAAAATTTCTGAATCTGTCGCCGGGACGGATGAAATCAGGGAATCCGGACTTGCTGAATTGATTGAAGGTACCGAAGGAAATCGCAAGTATATGGCCATGCATCGGTCAGCACCCGTGGGTACAATATTGAAAGTGCGTAATGAAATGAATAACCGTGAGGTATTTGTTCGGGTAGTGGGTTCTTTACCCGGCACGAGTGTTAATGATAAGATTGTTATTAAAATCTCAAAGTCAGCTTATGACCGACTCGGCGCGATTGACCCAAAGTTCAGGGCTGAGGTGACGTATTATAAGTAGAAGGCTGAGATGAATAAACAGAAACTTACAGACCTGAAGGGGTTTCTGGATGAAAAAGTAGACCAATTTAATCGCCCGGATTTCATTGCGAAAGATCCGATCTCAATTCCACATCGGTTTAGCAGAAAACAGGACATCGAAATCTCGGGACTGTTTGCTGCTGTATTGGCGTGGGGACAGCGAATAACCATCATTAACAAAACCAACGAGTTGTTGAGTTGGATGGATAATTCTCCCTATGAGTTTCTGGTGCATCACAAGGCCAGGGACTTAAAGCAATTTGAGAAATTCAGACATCGTACATTCAATGGAACAGATACCTTATATTTTATTGAATTCCTTTCGCAGTATTATCGCAAGCACGAATCTTTAGAACAGGCATTTGCTTTATCTCCGCAAGATGAAACGGTAGAGCGCGCGATAGTTGGATTTCATAAACTCTTTTTTAGTCTGGAGGATTTTCCGCCAAGAACCCGCAAGCATATTTCAACCCCCGAACGTAAGTCTGCGTGCAAACGTATCAACATGTATTTACGCTGGATGGTACGTAAGGATAACAAGGGCGTTGACTTTGGTATCTGGAATGGAATCAGTCCGTCGCAATTGATTTGCCCCTGCGATTTGCACGTAGAACGGGTAGCGCGAAAATTAAAATTAATCCGCCGAAAACAACTGGACTGGCAAACAGCTGTGGAGCTTTCCAAAAATCTGCGGTTCCTCGACCCACTTGATCCCGTGAAATACGATTTTGCCTTGTTTGGACTGGGGATTGAAGAGGGTTTTAATTGACATCACAAATTACTTTGTGCAACTTTGCGCCTTCGTGTCTTTGTGGCTTAATAGCTTTAAATTCTTTGCCACGAAGGCGCTAAGACACAAAGGAATCACGAAGTCAAATTAAAGTTCTTTTCACGTGCAAGACTCTTCCATTATTCTAAAATACTTTCCCCAGCTTACAGAAAAGCAACAGGAACAATTCAAACAACTAGGTCCACTGTATCAGGAGTGGAATAACAAAATCAATGTGATCTCCCGCAAGGATATTGAAAATTTATACATCAATCATATTCTGCATTCACTCGCGATTGCGAAAGTGATTTCATTTCATCCGGGAGCCACAATTTTGGATGTAGGAACAGGAGGTGGATTTCCGGGTATTCCTCTCGCTATTCTTTTTCCTGAAGCTGAGTTTCATCTTGTGGATTCCATTGGAAAAAAAATTACCGTGGTCAATGAGGTTGCTCAGGGCATTGGTTTGCAAAATGTGAATGCTGAGCAGATCCGGGCTGAACAAGTGCCCTATAAGTATGATTTTATTGTAAGTCGTGCGGTAACACGGATGAGCGAATTTTACGGCTGGGTGAGAGCGAAAGCAAAAAAAGAATCTGAGCATACGTTGGATAATGGCATACTTTATTTAAAAGGAGGTGACGTAACCGAAGAGATGGATGAGTTGAAGAAACCCTATGCGGTTTACGGGCTTACCGATTTTTTTAAAGAAGAATTTTTCGAGACAAAGAAGGTGATCTTTGTGCCCCTTTAGAGTTTGTAGCCGAAGAAAACCCCACTAAAGTTTTCTCCAAGAAGTACATCAGTCACAAGGTCAACGGTATCATTGGCGTTAAGTTGAAGCATTACGGTATCAATGTAATGAGGTATTGAAACGTTCGGATACGTAGGAACCCTTTTGATGGTGACAAAGCTTGATCCTGAATTGATCCGCAATTTTAACGGAGGTCCTCCGAGCCCGGCGGTAGCACTGATGTAGAAAAGATAAGTTCCTGTTTGTGGCGCTGTGAAAGCATTTGAATTAATAACGTTAAAACTATCGATGTCTTCAGCACCAAGTACCACTAAAACATTGCTTCCTGCTGTAGCTGCCGTGAAACCGAAATTCACCTTGAATGCATAGGTAGTTGAAATGAGAGATGCAAGATTTGCGTCAGCAGCATCTACGTACTGTTTGTTCGCAACATCAAGGTTAGTGGTTGGTGCAAGTACATTTTGAATTTTTCTATTGCCAGCATCATTGCTTATTGACATTACCTGAGTCAGGCTCTGTAATTCATTCGTTGAACTTTTATCACCGTCGGCTGCGTCAAGGTTATCGACATACAGTTTGGTTGTGGCATCCGAATTAACAGTAGGTGTACCAAGATTAGTTAACTTTATTCCTCCCGCATCATTGCCTTGAGTAAGCACCTGGCCAATATTTTGAATTTCATTCGCACTGCTTTTATCGCCATCGGCTGCATCAAGATTGTCAACATAGAGTTTGGTGGTCGCATCGGTGTTCGTAGTTGGAGCACCGAGGTTGGTTAACTTTATTCCTCCTGCATCATTGCTTTGAGTAAGCACCTGACCAATGTTTTGAATCTCATTCGTACTGCTTTTATCACCGTCGGTTGCATCAAGGTTATCGACATACAATTTGGTTGTGGCATCCGAATTAACAGTAGGTGTACCAAGATTAGTTAATTTTATTCCTCCTGCATCATTGCTTTGAGTAAGCACCTGACCAATGTTTTGAATCTCATTCGTACTGCTTTTATCACCGTCGGCGGTGTCAAGGTTATCGACATAGAGTTTGGTGGTCGCATCGGTGTTGGTAGTTGGAGCACCGAGGTTGGTTAATTTAAGGCCGCCTGCATTGTTGTTTACAGTAAGCACCTGATTTATATTTTGAATTTCATTGGTGGCGCTTTTATCTCCATCCGTTGCATCAAGGTTGTCGACGTAAATTTTGGTAGCTGCATCCGTGTTAACAGTTGGTGGGCCCAGGTTAGTTAATTTTACTCCTCCCGCATCATTGCCTTTTGTAAGCACCTGATTGATATTTTGGGCATACACACTTAAATCAACAGACGAAGCATCGTTGGTGAGGCTCAATACATTTCCGCTCAATGTTAAATCCTGATTATCGGTATTATCCAAATAACCGGAGAGATTGATGGAAGTAGCCGTAGGATTATTTGTCAACTTTAAATTATTTCCAGTCAGGCTTAGGTCCTGTATTTCGTTCGTGTTGCTGGCATCGCCATCCTGATGACTATCAACATATGATTTTGTAACAGCATCGGAAGCCGAAGTAGGAAGGGCAAGGTTAGTAATTTTTTGTCCCCCCGCGTCATTTCCTTTTGTGAGTATCTGAGCGAGATTTTGTGATGGTGCTACCAGCGAACTGAGGTCGGCTTCTTTTGTACCTCCGGCATCGGTAATTTTCAGTTTGTGATCAGCGCCGAAGGTGACACTTGTGTTTAATTCATTGGTTGCATTAGCATCGCCTGTATTGTTGATAACACCATTTGTAATTGCTATTCCCTGACCGGCAATCAATCCATTGCCCGAGTACTGAGCATAGAGCGCATAAGGAACACTCATCAATTGCTGACTACCGATGAGTTGAAAGGAATTTGATCCATTGGGATCAAGCTCGATCTGCAACCATTTCGTTCCAACAGCCCAGCTGATAAAATCGAAAGAGCCTGTATTGGCCTGCCCTTGACCAATCACCAACGTAAACAATCCGAAAGTATTGGTGGTTACTTCATGGGTTTCTTTGTATTCCGTGTCTCCATCCGCACTGTTTTTTAAAATACTTATTCGAATGGATATTTTTTTTGAAGCGATAGCCTTGCCTTCATGGTCGCGAGCTACTCCCTGATAGTTTATGCCCTTGGGCGCCTGTGCTGAAAGTTCCAGGGTGGTGAGTAACACGAATAAACTGATTAAAAATAAATGCCTCATCAGTTTGAAAGTTTTACGATGTTGATATTGTGTACTGCATTATTATTCAGCAGCACGCGAATCACATACATGCCCTGACTTAGTCCTGTAAGATTTACTTTGTTGTCCTTTGCGGGTTTTGCAGTTGTAAGTACTCTTCCCCAAATGTCGATGATCTGAAAAGATTGAATTTGCACATCACAGCCAAGCGCCTCTATCGTAATATCATCTTTAGCTGGATTGGGATAATAGCTGATGTTAAAATCGGGGCAGGGTAGAATTTCGGGTTGCAAAAAACCCTGCGTCACATAGTTCGTAGAAGATGCCAGCGTGGTGATAGCAGGTTCTCCAATAGAAACCGTGACCACGAAGTCATTCTTGGTCATATCAAATCCTGCCATGTTTGTAACACTGGGTGACATACCCTGTGCCAGACAAAACATCGGGGAGATCACAGCCAGCCAACTGATAAAAATAGACCTCATAAGTACTTATAAGATAGAAACTTACAAATAATTTTTAATATCACATAAAGTGAATTTATTTAAGCGAACGCTGGAAATAAATTGTTTTTAAGCCTGTTGGGCCAGATAAATTCCGCTAAAGGTAACGGCGATGCAGAGCACCAGGCTTAAGGAAACGTATGTGAGTAGTTGAAGGGTGAGACCTTGTTGCAGCAAGGAAAGTGTTTCCTGACTAAAGGTTGAAAATGTACTAAATCCTCCGCAAAAGCCTATCGTCCAGAACAATCGCGCAGGTGCGCTGAATAGTTGTTTGTGATCGGCTAATCCCACAACAAGTCCTAATAAGAAGCAAGCGATTACATTGACCACCAATGTGCCCCAGGGAAAGGCTTGATCATGCATGGAATTGATCCATCTGCCCAGCGCGTAGCGAACTACACTGCCCAAGCCGCCTCCTAAAAAAACGATCAAGAGTGATTGCATGGCGAATCAATCAGTTTCTGCAATAATGGCATCGGGATTATCAAGCAAGGCGCGATCCTGCGGTGTAAGTTGAAGGTCCTGGGCAATCATATCCGAAGTTGGACGAAGTACGTAAAAAATAATAAGGACGAAAGGAATGATTCCTAAATAGATAGTCTGTACACTGATGAATGCAACCACCGATGCAAACAATGCAGGAATTTCAAACAAGGTCGACCGCAGCAAGTTTGCAGCAAAGTACTTGGGCATTTTTTTTCGAAGCGGAAATGTAGAGTCAATTTTCTTTGTCATATAACGGAAAAGAAAATAGCCACCGATAATACTCACGGCAAATTCAACGATCAATACGGTTTGCAGTGTGGCGGCTAGTGTTGGGTTTCCCTCGCCGGCTCGTCCATTCTGAATCAGAAAGAGCACTACTCCACCAAACGCTGCGATGACAAACATCTGCATGTAGTAGAAAATATTTATCGTTCTTAAATAATCTTTTGAATTTACTTGTTTGGACATGGCGTTGGATCAGTGGTGCAAGGTAAGCTCTGCTTTCATCACATCAAATGTTTTTTGTTTGAGTGATTGGGTATCTGAAGACGTCAAATCTTTGATTGAAATTTCGGGCAGCACAACCATTTTAATCAACCCCGGAGTTAGCCTGATCGTCCCGGGTGGCATGCGTTTACCACCTCCGATGATCACAATGGGAAGAATAGGTTTTTGTGTATCAATGGCGATGCGAAAAGCACCATCCTTGAAGGGTTGCAAGAGTTCTTTCGTGCGGTTTTGTGTTCCTTCAGCAAAGAGCAATATGGATATGCCATATTCCAATACTTCCTTTAGTTTATCCATGCTTTTCTTGCGACTTTCACCACTGGTACGATCCACAATCACCGCCGCTCCAGGTGCAATCCACCATCCGAAGATTGGAATTTTCAGAAGTTCTTTCTTCGCCATGGGTTTATATTCTCCGGGTATGGTGAGGGATATACCAGGAAGATCCAGAAACGAAGTGTGGTTGCTGACATAAATGTAAGCCTGTCCTTTTCGAAAATTTTCTCTGCCGTGAATTTCATATCGAATGAACGTGAGCATGCTGAAAACCCACGACCAGATCTTCAAAAACACATAGCCGATCCAGCTAAACCTTTTCCCCAGTATAAAAGGAAGGGTCAGGCCGGGAAGAAAAATGATCATAAATACGGTAAACACCAGGCCTACCCAAAAGGCATAGATTGCTAGGAGAATGGACCGGATAATTTTCAATGAAATGGGAATTCAACCCGCAATTTCTGAAAGTTTAAATAACATCCAAGGTACGATTGGGCACTTTGAAATTGGATTTTGATAACCCTTAGGGAATTGCTGAAATTTTACCTGTGTAACCAAACTTATGGCGATTTAACATTCCGGCTCGCTGAGTAAGAGCGAATTTGTATCTTTGTGGCTTACTCATGGCGCTGGATATCTTTTTTACCATTTTTTTGGTCTTTTTGAACGGTTTTTTTGTGGCAGCCGAATTTGCCATTGTAAAGGTCCGTTCTTCACAAATTGCCGTGCAGGATGGCAGTATTTCCAAGAAATTTGCTGTCGTTATTATCGACAATCTGGATGGTTTTTTAGCCGCAACCCAGTTAGGTATAACACTTGCCAGCCTTGGGTTGGGATGGGTGGGTGAAGATGTTGTTTCTGCATTGGTACTGAACGCCATGCACGGCCTAGGATTCACCATGACCGAAGTCACAGCTCACAAAATAGCGTTGCCGATAGCCTTCGTTCTCATTACGATCATGCATATCGTTTTTGGTGAACTTGCCCCGAAATCCATTGCCATACGATATCCTACCGCAACAACACTTACGGTCTCGATTCCTTTAAGAATTTTTTATTTTATTTTCAGGCCTTTTATCCGCATACTCAACGGATTCTCAAACCTGATACTAAAAATAGTAGGCATTAAACCGATCAGCGAAACTGAAATTCATTCTGAAGAAGAATTGAAATTGATCATTGCCGAAAGTGAAGAAGGAGGAGCCATAGAAAGCAGTGAGCGTGAATTGATTCAAAATGTATTTGATTTTGACGATCGTCTGGTGAAGCAGGTCATGATTCCGAGGATGAAGATTTCAGGAATACCTATTTCCAGCTCACTCGAAGAAGCGGTGGGTATCGTTTTCCGTGAAGGGTATTCACGTTATCCCGTGTATGATAAAGGCTTCGATGAGATCATGGGTGTGGCCTACTCAAAAGACATTCTTAAGAATTATGTTGAGAAATCCGGGAAGACCTTAACGGAAGTCATGCAGAAAGCATACTACGTTACAGAAACCAAACGAATTGATCACGTGTTGCGCGAATTTCAAAAGCGTAAGGTTCAGATGGCTGTGGTGATTAGCGAGTATGGTGGAACGATCGGGTTAATCACGCTCGAGGATATTATTGAAGAGCTTATTGGTGATATTCAGGATGAACATGATCACGAAGTACAGATTGTGACAAGCAAGGGAAACAATGTCTATCAGGTGATCGCTACATCGTCATTGCATGACATCAACAAAATTATTGAAGAACCTTTCAATGAATCGGAAGACTATGAAACGCTAGCCGGTTTGTTACTGTTTCATAAACCTTCTGAACTGAAAGAAGGAGACGAGCTGACCATCGAGGGATATAAAATTAAAGTATTGAAGATGTCACGCAGTTTGCCTGAGCTGGTAGAATTGACGCAGTTGCGTTAATCCATCTCACGACTTCTTTAACAGGGCCATATAAAATCCATCAAACCCTTCTGAGGGGAGAATCCATTTCTGATCCAGCAGTTCAAAATTCGGTTTCGCTTTCAGAAATTTTTCAACTTGTTTTTCATTCTCAGAGGGCAACAAGCTGCACGTTGAGTAAACCATCAGGCCACCGGATTTAAGCATCTGACTGTAGTCCGTTATTATTTTTTGTTGAAGCGCTTTTACCTCATTTAGAAATGATGGCGTTAGCTTCCATTTCGCATCGGGATTTCTTTTCAAAACACCGAGGCCTGAGCAAGGCACATCGAGCAACAAACGATCAACAGAATTTTCGAGACGCTTGATCACCTTGGAGGAATCGATGAGGCGTGTTTCGATATTGCCGGCACCGGCCCTTCGTGCACGTTTTTTTAGTTCTTCCAGTTTCCATTCCACAGTATCCATCGCAATGAGTCTGCCCTTGTTTTTCATCAGCGCAGAGAGGTGCAATGTCTTACCACCGCCACCTGCACAGGCATCAATCACGCGCATACCGGATTCTACCTGTAAGAACCGGGCGATGCTTTGCGAGCCGGCATCCTGCACTTCGAAAAGTCCGTCTTTAAATTGCTGACGCGTAAAAATATTCTGACGTTGGTCAAGAACGAGGGCGTCAGGAAATTCCTTTGGAGCTTCCGTTAGAATATCCTCTGCTTCCTCAAGGTCTTGCTTTAATTCTTCACGAGAGGTCTTCAATGTGTTCACACGCAGCACGACGCTGGCTTCTTCGTTCAGAGCCTCCAGTTCTTTTTCCCAACGTGTGCCTAACTCTTTCTCACCAAGTTCATCCAGCCAATCGGGTATCGATTCGCGGACTTTCCGGTCGCTTTTTATTTCATCGTAAACTTTTGAAAATTTCTTGCGGTCAAGGCTTTTAAACTCATCCCAGTCAGGTAATTCTGCCTTACTCCAGATGCACCATGCGCCCAGTAACGTCCAGTAATCGCCTTCAGCGGCACCCGTTACTTCCCGAAACAGTCTGTACCAGCGTACAATATCATAGGTGGTTTCTGCGATAAACCGCCTGTCACGTGCACCCCACTTCGGATTGCTTTTCAGTACCTTTTCGATGACTTTGTCAGCATATTTGTTGTCCTGGAAGATGGCTTTCAAAGATTCGACAACGGCTTCAGAAAGGTTTCGGTAGATTTTCAAGCAAATCGTAATTTGGTGGAAAATTAGGTCTTTGCGAGCGAAACATCACTACCCTGACCGAACTCGTTTCATTTTGAAGAATTCACTAAATTTGTTTTGGAGATCGTTAACTTGTGAAAGTGAATATTCAAGAAATAAAAAATCTAAGCGTGGCTGAGCGAATTTCCATCATTGAGGAGATATGGACAAGTCTTGACAAGGAGGATTTATCTGTGACTGAGGCCCAGAAATCAGAAGTAAGAGAGAGAATAGCTTCCTATAAAGCTGGTAATTCTGAATTCTTCACTTGGGAAGAAATAAAAGCTGAACTGCATAAAGCGAAGTGAACTTTCATTTGCTGATCTCACAGGAAGCAAAGCTTGACATCTTTGATGCTTTCTTGTGGTATGAGAAGAAGCGCAATAGTCTGGGTTTTGAATTTGAATTAAGCCTTGAACGAAGTTTTGAGGTAATTGTAAACAATCCATTAGCCTTCCAGGAAAAATATGATAATGTTCGAATTCATTTTGTTGAAAGATTCCCGTATGGAATACATTATATAGTAGAAGAAACCACTATTCGAATTTTTGGTGTTTTTCACACAAGCATCAATCCAACACACTGGCAAAAGAGAATTTCTAAGAAATAAAATAATCAATCATGAGATTAGTTCTTGTATTAATAGCTTTAATAATTTCGACTACAATCCGGGCTCAGCTTGGAGGGTTGCTTCAGAAAAGCCTTGAAAAGGGAAAGCAACTGGCAGGGAAGTCCGCGGCAGAGTCGGTAGATAAGGCACAAGATAAATTAGATTCCACAGATTTTAATTACGCTATTTCTGTCATCGACAATTCAGGGATGATGGACATCCGGGATGCTAATGAAAATGCAGTAAAGGGTGCAACAGCAGTATCGAATTTTAGTAAGGACGAATCAACTAAAACTCCCGCACAGAAATGTCATGAATTGTTGAACTCGGCAGAGTTTCAGTATAAACGAAGGTGGTATCGATTGGCAGAATTAGCTTTTCTCCAGGCAAAGTTCGCTTATGAAAATGAAAGTCTGACCGGCAACATCAATTACAGTAAAGTTCACGCCGACCTGGGATTACTGTATGCCAGTATGGGAAGATTTAATTCTGCTGAGTTTTATACCTCTGAAGCGCTATCCATGCGTGAACAAACTTTGGGTAAAAACAGCAAGGCCTACGCTTCATCATTGAATAACATGGCGGTGCTTTATCAGGAAACCGCAAAATTTAATGAGGCAGAAAAGTATTTTGCAGAAGCACTTCAAACGGTGAAAACTCAGTTGGGTGAACAAAGTCAGGAATATGCTATTGTCTTAAACAACCAGGCAATCTTTTTTTCAAAAATAGGGCGATATGATCAGGCTGTCGCGAAATTGAAATCAGCGATTGCTATTATTGACAGTCAACCGAAGCCGAGTGCAGGCATTCAGGTTGGTTTTCAATCGAATCTGGCATTGCTCTATCAACATACCAACAAGTTCACCGATGCAGAAGCAATTTATCTCAAGCTGGACAAAACACTTGAAAGGTCCTTAGCGACCAACAACCCATACCGGGCCGGCGTATTTGATAACCTTGGACTTCTTTATATCCAGATGGGTCAACTGGATAAGGTAGAAGATCTGTTTAAAAAATCAGCAGCGATTTATTTAAAAAAATTCGGTGAACAGAACCCGAACTATGCGAAAGTGCTCAGCGACCAGGGAAACTTTTACCGTATGCAAGGAAGATTTGCAGAAGCAGAACAAATGCTGACGCAGGCACTTACAATTCGGGGAACAGTCTTTGACACCAATCATCCTGATTATGTTAAATCTCAGGAGGATCTCGGTATTCTCTATTGGAAAAAAGGCGACATGGCAAAAGCTTATACCAACCTCCAGGTCGCCATGGAAAAGTCGATCGATTTTATCAACCGCTATTTTCCTCCGATGAGTGAGGCAGAGAAGACAAAATATTGGGATGTGTTGCAGCCCCGTTTTCAACGCTTTTATAATTATAGTCTTGAAGCCAGCGCGACAAACCCCGCCATTCTTGATGACATGTATGATTATCAAATGGCAACCAAGGGATTGCTGTTAAACTCCACAAACAAAATCAAGAAGGCAATTCTTTCCAGTGGCAATGCAGAGCTTATCAAAGACTATGTCGCGTGGCTTGATAGGAAAGAAGCGCTTGCCCGTTATTATTCATTGTCAAAGGAAGATTTACAAAATCAAAAGATCGACCTGGCAGCGGCAGAGCAGGAAGTCAATAATCTCGAACGTTCTTTGTCGCAGCGTTCCGGAGATTTTTCTCAAGGGTACAACACAGAAAAAATTAGTTATAAGCAGGTTGCTTCCACGCTGTTAGAGAACGAAGCTGTGGTGGAGTTGGTGCGTGTTCATACGTACGATAAAAATTTTACTACGGATTCGAAATATGCTGCACTGATTCTTACAAAGAATAGTGAACCCAAGTTAAAAATTCTGGATAATGGAAACCAACTGGAAACCCGCTATGCAAAATTCTATCGCAACGCCGTGCAACAAAAAATAGCCGACGAATATTCTTACGAACAATTCTGGGCACGCATCGAGCCGGCACTTGCCGGGAAAAAGGCCATTTATATTTCACCGGATGGTGTGTATAATCAAATCAATTTGAATACGCTAAAGAAAGGAACTGACTACATCTTAAACCAGTATGACCTCACTATTGTAGGAAATTCGCGTGATATCATTGCGTTGAAAAATCAGAAAGCAACTCCGCCAAAGAAAAACGCATTCCTGTTGGGCTTCCCCGATTATGAAGGAACAACCGTGGCCGCATTGCCTGGAACAAAAGTCGAGATCGATGGGGTGAGTAAAACATTGAAAGCTTCAGCGTACACAGTAACCCAATTTGTTCAGAAGGATGCTACTGAAGCCAGACTGAAGACTGTGAAAGGTCCTGCACTGTTGCACATTGCCACGCACGGATATTTCCAACCTGATACCGATGATGGTGATGATAATGCAAACAATAATCCACTGCTTCGTTCAGGACTTTTACTCGCTGGCGCTTCGAAAACATTATCTGGTGAAGCACTTCCGAACCTTGAAAGCAATGACAATGGTATTCTCACTGCGTATGAGGCGATGAACCTGTCGCTCGAGGGAACAGATTTAATTGTACTCAGCGCGTGCGAAACCGGTCTCGGTGACGTGAGGGCAGGAGAGGGAGTTTATGGATTGCAACGTGCCTTCCAGGTAGCAGGAGCGAAGGCATTGGTGATGAGTTTATGGAAAGTGGATGACGCTGCAACGCAGGCATTGATGACGAACTTCTATACAAATCTTGCAAAAGGAAGCACGAAACTAAAAGCGTTCAAGCAGGCTCAGCTCCAGTTGATGACGAAATACAAAGACCCTTATTATTGGGGAGCATTTGTAATGATGGGGCAGTAATTTCCTTAACCACATAGGAACATAGGTCACATAGAAGCAAACTATGTGTTCTATGCGTCCGTGTGGTTAATAATTTATGCTCGATTTAATAATCAATTTTATTCGGTATGTTCTTCCACTGCTCAAAGACGGTCAACGCTTCTTTCATATTCATGTGAATAAAAGGAATGCTTCTGTCCGTGATGGATATTGCGATCTCCTTGTAAATGAATTCATCATCAAATTGAATGGCCGCGGCGTCTTCTCGTGTGTTCGCATAATAAACTTTTGAAGGTCGCGCCCAGTAGATGGCGCCAAGGCACATGGGGCAGGGCTCACAGCTGGTATAAATTTCACAGCCAGTTAATTGAAATGTTCCTAACGACTTGCAAGCTTCACGTATGGCGATCACTTCGGCATGTGCTGTGGGGTCATTCGTGGAGGTTACCTGGTTGAATCCTCTTCCTATAATTTGTCCATCCTTCACCACCACGCATCCAAAGGGCCCGCCTTTGCCAGCCATCATGTTTTCTTTTGAAAGCCGGATGGCTTCGAGCATGAATGAATTCTGACCGTTGTCTTCCATTGAAACAAAGATAGTCGATTGCGAGGTGTCCCACACCTAAAAAGCGTGGGACACTTCTGTATCAATCGTTTTTCAGCGCTGTAACCGGACTGGCCAGTGCTGCCCGGATCGTTTGAGAGCAAATGGTGATTAACCCTATGCATAAGGTAATCCCCAGGATACTCAGTACAATACCTGCACCAAGATCAATTTTATAGACATAGCCTTTCAGTATTTGACTGCTGATAAGAAATCCAACGGGCATTCCGATGCAAAGAGAAATTGATAACAGGATAAAAAAGTTTTTGGACAGAAATAGGGTAAGCCTGGCAACCGACGACCCCATGATTTTTCGAATCGCGATTTCTTTTGACTTTACTTCGACACTGTACAGGACAACTCCAAATAAACCCAGACACGAGACGAAAATAGCCATCAGTGAAAAGGCAAACACCATAGCCCCATCCTTTGCTTGAGATTCTCGTTCTTCGAAAGTCTTATCAAAGTGCTCGGGAGTCATGGGAAAGTCAGGCTCGAATTTGTTCCAGACTTCTTTCACGTGACTTTCGATTGACGCAACATGTTCAGGTTGAAACTTTATGTTGATTTGTTTGAATTCTTCAGGTTTATAACGAAGCATCAGAGGTCTGATATTTAATCTGAAACTGGTGGAATGAAAATCCTTGGTAACACCGGCAATTTGAAGATAAACTGAGTCTACGAGAATGGATTGACCCACTGCTTCTGCAGGAGAACCGAGTGCAAGTTTCCTAATGGCGCTTTCATTAACAAGTATGGACCGCTCATTCTCTTGTGAGACCTGTTCCGAGAAATTGCTTCCGGCAAGTAATGGAATTCCCCAAACGTCAAGAAATTGCCGATCAATGGAAAAATAATTCATCGTAAATGGTTCATCATATTTATTTTTTGCGACCTGTGCGTTTTTCCCCCATTGAAACGGACTTCCGGAAGAGGAGGAAATGAAAGTAACAGAAGCATGTCTTTCCATTTCCGTCTGGAGGACTTTGTAATCCGTGCGATGCAGGGGCACAGTGAGAATATTTTTTCTTTCAAATCCCAGATCCGCCGTCATTTGAAAATTCAATTGCTTATTGAGCACAACAACGATAATCAAAAAGATCAGTGATATAGAGAATTGAATGACGATGAGCGCATTTCGTGCTTTTAAAGATTTAAATAGTTTCATGTTCAAAAGATTGCCGATTGCCTGAAGCGGATTGATTTTCGACAGGATAATGGCTGGGAATAAACCAGCAATGGATCCTACAAAAAAGGCGAAAGCAATCGAAGCCAAAAGTACCGTTGCATCAAATTCCGTAAAGTCGATGCTCTCGGCCAATCCTGGGCTTATCGGGATAAACCTTGCTATAAAAAAAGCGATGCACAATGCAAAAGCAGCTATCAATATCGACTCCACGAAAATCTGTGCGACGATTTGTATGCGCAGAGCCCCCGTTATTTTTCTTACTCCTACTTCTTTAGCACGCGCAAAGGTCCGCGCTACTGTGAGATTGGTGTAATTGAAAACACCCAGGAGAACAAATAGCAATCCAAAGCTGCTAAAGGCCAGCATGCCCGGGATGTTCATGCCAAAGGGTATGCCAGCATCAGTGTGGGAGATCGAAGGAGGAATTTCTGATAGGCCGACACCTTTGAAATAAATCGGCGTGCGTTTGTCAGTTTGCTTATCTTTTAATATAACTTTTTTTGAAATCTGGTCAAGCGCTTGTTGAAAAATACGTTCATCGCTAGTAGATTTTAAAAGAACATATGTATTACTTTCATCATTGAGATACCAGTTGTTCGGGTCATTAACCTGTTTATTTGCGATCAACGGAGGCAATGACGCTTTTGAAATAAAAATTTCACTGCTGATGTGCGATTTTTCATGAGGAGCGATAATTCCCGTTACTGTAAAATTTCCCCAATTCTGAATTTCGATGACCTTGCCCAGGGGATCTTCGGTGCCAAATAATTTTTTTGCTGCCTCTTCTGAGATGACAGACGAATATGGATTGGTGAGAGCCGTTGTTTCATCTCCCGATGCAAGATTGAATCCTAATACTTCAAGGAATGAATTCTCAGTAAATGCTGTCCGTACAGGAATTTCCAATTTTCCGGATAGTACTACCTGACGGCGATCTAAGGTGAGAATTGTAAGCGTTTTTTCAATGAACGGATACCTGAATAATTCATCCGACAAAGGTACAGGCGACCAGCCTTCAAAATTTGCATTGTCTCCGCTGGTAATGATCCGATACGTGCGATCAGCGTAAGGGTGAAACTTATCGTATGACCGATGGGTCTTTATCAACATAATGATCAAGAGTCCCGCAGACATGCAGACGGCCAGTCCGACAATGTTAATGAACGTAATGGCTTTGTGCCGCTTCATCGTGCGAAGTGCGATCTTCAGATAATTGGTGAGCAGGTTCATAAAAAGTATCAGGTTAGTGAATTTGAATAGTGATGTATGTCTGAACAGAATTCCAGGCCTGAAAAATTTCATTGCGTTCCAAAACAATCTTCTTTTTGCTTTTTTCTCGCCAACCTCATTCACATCAACTTCAAACTGCTCCAGCAAATCACCCTCAATACTTTCATACAATGATTCCGGACAAAACCATTGGAGAAAGCGAAGAGCCGATTTTGGTGGATTGGTTTTTTCCTTATTCATACTTTAAAGTTTCCACAGGGTTTAAGGCAGCTGCTTTCCACGAAACCATTTTCGTCGAGATTCTTATTGTAAAGAGCCCGGAGAAAGTGTTGAGAAGAATTGAAATAAACATCTTCCCTGTTCTTCTCGTATTTGTCCGATTTTTTTCCGTCGGGATACGGTTTAAAGTAAAAATACCCCAGGATCGTCCCAACCTGGCTGTTGTATCTTCTGTCATAGCGTATTGAAAAATCAACAAGCTCCGTTTGAACTGTATACCCTAGTTCCGGAAGGTTTACCAGGAGAGGGCCGTCGGCTGTTGCTTTGAATCCTTCCTTATCTTCCGTGAACCATAAAACACTGTCGTTTAGCAAAACCGCCTTCTCACCCCATTCGTCTGTGCCTAAAAACCAGACCTTAAATTTTATCAGGTCCTGTTTCCGAAGTCGTTCATCACGGATCACCACTTCCTCAAGCATCTGTTCTCTTACTTTCAAGGCAATGATATTCCGTGATATTTCAGATATCGTGATGGCAGCAGGATAATAGCCAATATGACTGGCCACAAGAGATTTATGAATATCGTTTACGTGAATCGTGAAGGCGCCAGTAGAATCGGCGGTTGTGCCAATCATTGTACCGTCTACGAATACAGTAGCAAGTGGAATGGGCGCATGGGTTACATCGTCAATGACATTACCGGAAATTTTAATGGATTTAGGTTGAGCATATACGACTGTCGAAATACTGAACAGGAGTAAATAAATATAAATGAATCTGTACTTTATATTACTCATATTTCAACGTATCAGCCGGATTAATCCATGCTGCTTTAATAGAATGATAACTTACTGTAACCAGTGCAATGAACAACCCGCTGATCATACTGATCGCGAACAATTCCCAGCCCACCTCAATAGCAAACTTGAAATCAGACAGCCACCACTTTGTCATGACATACCAGGAGGCCGGCACGGCAATGGCGAAGGCAATCAGCGAAAGCCCGATGTATTGTTTGTTCATCAATATAAAGATAGACTTCATTTCTGCGCCCATGACTTTTCTGATGCCGATCTCTTTGGTGCGGTTCACGGCATTGATACCGGCGAGACCAAATAACCCAAGGCAGGAAATGAAAATGGCAAAGCCTGTTGAAAATCCTGTGATCTTCATCCAGCGTTGCTGTGATTCATATTGGTGCGCAACATTGTCATCCACGAAAGCGTATTCAAATGGCTTCTCAGGGGCAATGTCCTTCCAGACGGCACCAAGCTTTTCGGTGGATGACGAAAGACTGCCGGGTGCGATACGAACGATGATGTTAGTTAAAAATCCTGCTTTTCTATTCATGGCCAGAACCATCGGTTTGATTTCATGCTCCAGTGATTCAAAATGATAATCCCTTACGACTCCGATAATCGGGTAGCCTCTGCTGAGAGAATCTCCTGTCCAGTTCAGGTATTCGTTCAAAGGATCTTTCCAATTCATATCGTGTACTAATGCTTCATTGACAATGATCGCTTGCCTGTCAGAGGCGATCTCTTCGTCAAAATTTCTTCCCTGTATTAGTTTCAAACCAACTGTGGTGAGATAATCCGGGTCAACCTCACACACAAAGGACGACTTTTGTTCGCCATTGATCTTGTAGTAGTAATAGGCGGGAGGAAATTTTCCGATACTGTTATTGCTTCCGCTTACGGATATCACACTGGATTCCTGCAGTGCTTTAACGCGGAATTGTTGTACAACTTCTGCCGTTTTTTTATTCCATAGTTGTGTTGGGATCACCAGCAATTGTTCCTTGTTATACCCAAGGTCTTTTGTTGTGATAAAGTCCATTTGTCGGTACATGATCACCGAACTGATCATTAAAAATGCCGAAAGTACAAATTGGAGTATGACCAGTGGTTTTGTAAATCCTGTCTGAAATTTCGATGTGAACCTTCCTTTCAATACGGTGGCAGGACGAAGCGAAGAAAGAAATAATGCCGGGTAGCTGCCAGCAAGAAGGGCCGCGGTTAGTGTGATCCCAAGACAAACGGCAACCAGTGGTAGAAGATCGGTGAACGTAAGTTGAATTTCTTTGCTGGTGAATTCATTGAACGAGGGAAGAAACAATACCACGAGAATAAGTCCGATGATCATCGACCCGACAGCAAGAAAGGTGGATTCGAGCCAAAACTGATAAACAAGTTGCTTCTTTTGGGCTCCTACCACTTTCCGGATACCCACTTCGGTTTTACGCGATGCAGAAGTAGTGAGCGCAAGGGAAACATAGTTGATGCAAGCGATCAGCAGAATAAGAATAGCGAGCCCTCCCAGTATCAATGAGTATTTTGGATCACTTACTTTTTCCCAGCTGACTTCTTTTCTCAAATGAATCTCAGTGAGTGGTGTGAAGTGAAATTCGCTCAACTTTATATCTTCTGGTATAGGAAATGCAGAGTATCTTCTCCGATCTTCCAAAATCTTGCCCAGATGTTTTTCTGTCATTTTCTTTACGTTGTTTCCAAATCGTTGTAGGTCGGCATCGTCACGTAGCTGTACAAACGTATAGATGAATGAAGCTCCCCATTGGGCAATCATAAAATCATAACCTTGTTGACCTTCCATGGGTACCAGAATGTCGAAGCTTATACTGGAATTGGCAGGTGGTGATTCGATTATTCCTGTAATGGTAAATGACCTTTCTCCACCATCATCGATCGTCAGTGTTTTACCGATAGGATCTTCATCACCAAAGTACTTCTCCGCAATGGCAGGTGTAATAACCATGTCCGATTTTCCAGTGAACATTTTATTTTGGTTACCAGAGATAATCGGGAAAGAAAACATCGTGAAGAAATCTACATCAACATAAGTGAATTGCTCTTTGACGATTTTATCTCCCTTTTTTATGCTTTTTGATCCGCCCGGAAGGTAGCGTGTTGCCAATTCCACTTCGGAAATTTCTTCTTTTATTGCTGGCTGTAAACCAGCCTGTAGGGATGCAGAATATTTATAGAGTTCTTTTGGATTGGATTCCAAATAATTATAATCCTTGCTTTCCATCCGGTAGATCCGGTCTTTATTGACATGAAACTGATCGAAACTTCGATCATCCTGAATGTATAGGTAAATCAACGTGCAGAATGCAATGCCAATGCTCAGACCAAAAGCGTTAATAAAAGAATACAATTTTCGCTTTTGAATATTGCGCATAGCGACTTTAAAATAATTTCCAAACATGATCGAATTATTAGAGTGTAATAAAAATTTGTTTCTGAGAATAATTCCAGGCCTGCAAAACTTTAACATATTTTTTATCAGTCTCCGCCTCGCCTTCTTTTCACCAACGTCATTCACATCGGCATCATATTGTTCCAGCAAATCACCTTCGATCCCTTCATAAAGGGCTGGAGGACAAAACCAGGAGAGCACGCGCAACCATTTGTCTGAACTATGATTTGTTTGATTACCTGATGAATTTTGGTTCGTCTCGTTCTTACTCATAGCTCAAGCATCATGAATATCATTAGTATCAAGCGCATCATAGTTCAGACGATTACTCATACTTCAACGTATCCGCCGGATTGATCCATGCCGCTTTAATAGAATGATAACTTACTGTGGCCAGCGCAATGAACAACCCGCTGATCATGCTGATCGCAAACAATTCCCAGCCCACCTCAATAGCAAACTTAAAATCAGACAGCCACCATTTCGTCATGACAAACCACGACGCAGGAACCGCAAGGGCAAAGGCTATCAACGAAAGCCCGATGTATTGTTTGTTCATCAATATAAAGATAGACTTCATTTCTGCGCCCATGACTTTTCTGATTCCGATCTCTTTGGTGCGGTTCACGGCGTTGATACCCGCGAGCCCAAATAACCCAAGGCAGGAAATGAAAATGGCAAAGCCTGTTGAAAATCCGGTGATCCTCATCCAGCGCTGTTGAGATTCATATTGGTGGGCCACGTCTTCATCCAGGAACGTATATTGAAAGGGTTTGTCAGGAGACAGCTCGTTCCAGATGGAGCGCATCTTTTCTACCGAAGTGGCTGCGTTACCCTCGGAAACCCGCACCAGTATGTTGGAGAGATGCCCAAAACTTTTCGTGTTGATAGACAGGAACATCGGTTTGATCTCCTGTGCCAGTGATTCGAAGTGAAAGTCCTTTAGCACGCCGATTACTTTGGAACCGCGGCTCAACGAATCCTCCTGCCAGTTCAGGTATTCATTCAACGGATCTGTCCAATTCATATCGCGCACGAGCGCTTCGTTTACAATGATTCCGCTGCTGTCGGAAGAAATGGTTGCATCGAAATTTCTTCCCAGGGTCAATTTAAGATCAAGAGCCGGGATGTAATTAGGATCGACCAAATAAAAAAATGACGATTTATTCTCATCATTTATCTTGTAACCGCGACTGGAAAAACCCCGTGCAATACTGACGCTTGTTCCGCTGACCATTTCAACGATTGGCTCTTGCTGCGCTTTGGTCCGGAACCGTTCCACCAGTTCATCGGCTTTTTTATTCCATCCTGTCTGGGTTGGGATAACCAGCACTTGCTCTTTGTTGAACCCAAGATCTTTGTTTGTAATAAAATCCATTTGCCTGTACATGATGACTGAACTGATCATCAGAAATGCAGACAAGGCAAATTGTAAGACCACCAGCGGCCGGGTAAACCCGGTCTGGAACTTTGATGTGAATTTACCTTTCAGCACAGTAGCCGGCAGGAAGGATGAGAGAAACAATGCAGGGTAGCTGCCCGCCAGGATGCCTGCCAGCAATGTAATGCCCGTGCTTACCGATAGCAGTGGGAGCAAACCGGTATAGGCAACCTGGATTGTCTTGCCTGTAAACTGATTGAAGGAAGGTAAAAACAAAACCACCAGAACGAGGCCAATGATCATGGATACAAGGGCGAGCAAAACAGATTCAATACCAAACTGGTATACAAGCTGTTGTTTTTGTGCCCCCACCGTCTTCCGGATTCCGACTTCTGTTTTGCGTGAGGCCGATGTAGTGAGCGCGAGCGAAACATAATTAATACATGCGATAAACAGAATGAGAATTGCAATGGCGCCAAGGATCAGGGAGTATTGAGGATCACTCACCTTTTCCCAACCAATTTCTTTTCGCATATGAATATCCGTAAGTGCCGTATATTGAAACTCTGTCAGCTTTATACCTTCGGGGATCGGTATGGCCGATGTAGCCCTCTGTTTTCTCAGCATTTCGCCCAGGTACTTTTCGGTCATCTTTTCAAGATTTGCTCCGAATTTTTGAAGGTCAGCACCAGCCCGCAATTGGATAAATGTTGAGACATCACGGGTTCCCCATTGTGTGACGTTGTTTTCGTAGTTTCCCCGGTTTTCCTGGGGTATCAGGATTGAAAAGCTGATGCTTGAATTGGATGGCGGCGCTTCAATAATTCCTGTAACGGTAAATGATTTTTCCTCGCCATCATGAAAGACCAGCGTTTTACCAATCGGGTCTTCGTTGTCAAAATATTTTTTAGCAATGTCCGGTGTAATCACCATGTCTGACTTATGGGTGAATAGCTTATCAGGACTGCCGGCGATAACCTGGAATGAGAACATGTTGAAGAAATCGGCATCCACATACGTGATTTTTTCTGTAAACACCTCGTCTGCCTTCCGCATCGTTACATTTCGACCCGGACTATAACGTGAAGCGAATTCCACCTCGGGAATTTCTTCTTTCATGGCGGGTTGCAGGCCTGTTTGTACTGTGGCATTATAGTAATAAGGTTTTTTGGGATTTGCCTCCCAGTAGTTATAACTTTTGGTTTCCATCCGGTAAATCCGATCCTTATTAACATGGAACTGATCAAAGCTTCGTTCATCTTGGATGTAGAGGTAAATCAGTGTACAGAACGCGATGCCAATGCTCAGTCCGAATGCGTTGATGAACGAATACAGCTTGCGCTTTTGAATGTTGCGCATGGCTACTTTAAAATAATTGCCGATCATGATGGTGTTGTTATGTTGAAATGAAAATTTATTTCTAAAAATTATTCCTGGCCGGAAAAACTTGAATATATTTTTTATCAATCTCTGCTTCGCTTTCTTTTTACCAATGGTATTTAAATCCTCTTCATATTGCTCCAGCAAATCGCCTTCAATCCCCTCATAAAGGGCTGGCGGGCAAAACCATGAGAGTAGATTCAGCCATCTGTCTGCACGATGACGTGAATGATTATTTGACGCACTTTGATTCGTCTCTTTCTTACTCATAGCTGAAGCATCATGAATGTCATTAGTATCAAGCGCATCACAGTTCAGACAGCAGACATCTTCAACTGCGGTATCAGCTTCCACAACTCCATGCGTGATTCTTTCATCGCGCGAAGCATGGCAAGTCCTGCGTTCGTTACCGTAAAAATCCTTTTTCTTCTTCCACCGCGCGCATTGGTAGCGCCACCCATGTGCGATTTCACATAGCCTTTGTCTTCGAGACGGTAAAGTGTAACATGCACAGCACTGAGGTTGGCATCGCGTTTTACGCGGTCTTTAATTTCAGCAACGATGGCATTGCCATAGGCGTCTTCCTGTAAAACCCCTACAATGGTCAGCACCAGTTCTTCAAATTCTCCGAGATATTCTTTATTCATTTCTATATCTTTTGTAAAACAAATATATACGATTACTATATCTTTTGTAAAAGATATTAAAAAGAATTCTGAAGAACCGTTTTCTTAAAAAAGAAAAAGGCTTCCGAAAGGCGATCGGAAGCCTAAATGGCCATTATTATTCAAAATTCAAGGTTCAAAATTGTATTCCGAAGTGAATTTTAAACTTTCAATTCTGAATTACTCAGGCACTGAGTAAACTCAGGTCGTTATTTTTAAAGGAAACTTTACCCTGACGGCTTTCAATCATTTTTCTGATCAATGCCTGCTCCTGGGGCGTGAAGTTGTTGTCGCTTCCGGCCTTTTTGGAGGTCTCCATGAATTGTTCCTGGCTTGTAAAAAAACGAAGGCGGTACTTAAAAACGGTTTTAGAACCGATGGCCTTCTTAAAATCTCTTAACGTTGCTTTTTCATCAATCCAAAAGAGGGTGAGGTCACCTTCCTTTGTTCCTTCCATAAAAAGGAAACCTGCATCCTTCAGGTTGTCTACTACATCTTTTTCAAATTCTGGTTTCCCAGATACATAAACTGTGTTCCATTCCATACTTAACTATCAATCTTCGCAGATTCCCTCTATCTGATTTTTACGTTGGGGGTCGTTATATTTCTATACGCAAATTTACTCCGGAAGTTTCACTTTGTATGTCTGTTAAAGGAAGGGAAAACGTTTGCGGTCGTAAATAACCGCAACTATTTTTATTGATGCTGATCCGCGTACGCCATCAACGGTTCCGCAAACGGTGTCATCAATTTATACTCCAGCAATTCAGTAGGTATTGCTTTTAGAAAAGAAGACAACGTGCGCATGCGTGTCGGGTCTTTGGCTTCCTCGGCAAGCAGGCTCTGATACGTATGTATGGTAAACAGAATGCATCCGGAAATGGGAAGTCGTGATAGCGTTTGATGCTCCACCCTCAGATAAACACGCTCTCCAATCGTAGTGGGGTCTAATTTGGATGCTGCTTCAAGTTGAATACGATACGCAGGCGAATGCTTTGAAGAAAGATCCAGCTGATTGCTCACGCGAAAGCCCCAATTGTTCCGGATGATCGTTTTATTTATAGGTATGCGCTCAATAAAATTCCCGGCAGTTTGTATCATCGGGTTTAAAAGCGTGGGCAAAGGACCATGGATATCTAAAAAATGGCGATTTATCTTCTCCTCCAAACTCCACCCGCTGGGAAAGCACAATTGGCCCGCAACCAAAATTGATTCTTTATTTAGAAGAATAAGATCCTCCTGGATTTGTCTTCCAACCCAATCTAAAGGTTGCAATGGAAGTGTTATTGAATCACCAAATGTAAAAGTATACTGCTCACCGAGAATTTTATTTTCCCATCGCCATTGGTTGTCGTTTCGTTCAAGGACAAAATGATCGCAATCATGAGCGGCAAGGGTAGTCAACACTTTCTCTACAACTTCCCATTGTGCCTGCTGGGTATTTTCATTTGCCTTAAAATAGTATTCGTGATCTTCTGTAAGTAGATTTCTCTTCAGCAAAACTTCACGTTCATACGATTCATCGCATTCAATAAACGGCAGGTCAGCAGACAGCACAGAAGTGCCCATCTTGAGATCAAATTTTTCATTGAAAGGAAAGTACTTGATCATTGATCGGGATTTACTGGATTAATGGATTTCGGGATTAAATAAGTAAGCATTTTATCGAACAGAGAATCCTGTAATCCTCAAATCCAATAAATCCCGATCAAGACGCCGGAAGATATTTTTTGAACCAACTCTGCACGGTGAGCTGGATCACGCCAAAGAATGCTTCCTTAAAAATCCCTGCCGACAATTTGGACTGCCCTCGGATACGTTCGGTGAAAATGATGGGAACTTCCTTCAGGCGAAATCCATACTTCCAGGCAAGAAACTTCATTTCAATCTGAAACGCATACCCGATGAATTTAACATCATCGAGCGGAATGGTTTCAAGTACTTTTCTGCGATAACAGACGAACCCGGCCGTGGTGTCTTGTATGGGCATCGTGGTGATCAGGCGCACATAATGACTGGCGAAATACGATAGCAACACCCGGCTCATCGGCCAGTTTACAACATTCACACCGGTGGCATAACGGGATCCGATCGATAAATCATTGCCTCCTTCGGAGCAGGCAAGGTAGAGCGGCACAAGATCCTTGGGGTCGTGAGAGAAATCAGCATCCATCTCAAGGATGAAATCAAACCCATTTTGCAACGCATAACGAAAGCCTTCAATGTACGCTGTGCCAAGGCCCAATTTTCCGACACGTTGTATCAGGTGTAATTGAACACGCGAAGCATTATAAGTAAGTTGAAGACCTTTTACGATTTCAGCGGTGCCATCAGGCGAACCATCATCAATGATTAAAATATCAAAATCTTTGGGTAAGGCAAAAACGCTCTCAATGATCAGGGCTACGTTTTCCTTTTCATTGTAGGTGGGGATGATGACCAGCGCTTTACTTGCGTTCATGCTAGGGTAAAATTAAAAGAAACCTGTTCCTTTCCCCAATTTGGTGGTAGAGAAGTTTGAATCTAATTTTAACGCGAACTAAATGAAATTGTTTTACAACTGACTATGAGCAAAAATCGATGTGTTTTTTTGGATCGTGATGGTGTGCTGAACACGGATAATCCCGCCTATACCTATTTGGTGGAAGAATTTAAGATACTGCCTGGCGTTCCGGAAGCTTTGGTTAAACTAAAAAAAGCTGGATTTCTGCTGATCGTAGTTACAAACCAATCGGGTATTGCCAGAGGCATTTACACGCAGCAGCAAATGGAGGAATGCCATAGTTATTTCCAAACGTGCTGTTCAAACCTGATTGACCACTTTTACTTCTCGCCCTACCATCGCACCATTACGGCTTCTCTTTTAACAAAGCCTGGCACATTGATGTTTGAGAAGGCAATTGCTAAATTTAATATCGATATCAGCACATCATGGATGGTGGGCGATCGCGGAAGGGATATTATCCCGGCCCGATTGTTGGGAATCAAAACAATTCAGATTGGTGATGAAGTAGAACCCGAGAACCTGGCCGATTATAAAACGGAAAGTCTTTTGGAGGCTACGGATTTGATTTTAAAAGATTTATGAACCTAAGTTAAATGATACCACACTTATGAAACAATTCATCACATGCCTGCTTGTGTTAACGGCAGCGGCAGTATCTGCGCAAAATTTCGAAGGGATAGCAAAATTTACTGTGAAGGCCGAGATTATAGACCCTGCCATGAAAGCCAAAATGGAAGCCGCTCAAAAACAATTGAGCGACCCCGCGCAGCAGGCGAGGATGAAAGAGCTGGAGGCCCGGATGAATGATCCTCAAATGAAGGCCATGATGGACGCAAATCCACAACTCAAAGCCCAGATGGAGGGCATGATGAAAATGTCACAAAGTGGCGACATGAATTCAATGATTCCCAAACGGATGACCATTGAAATTAAGAACCAGAATACGCTTACAAAAATGGAAGGCGGTATGGTGCCTATGGATATTCTTTATCTGAAAGATAAAAACCAATCGGTAAGCCTCAATCGCGAAAATAAGACGTATACGATTCTCTCCTCAGGACCCTCAGCAACAACTCAAACAAAACCTAAAGTCACCAGGACAAATGAAACTGCAAAAATTCTGAACTACACCTGTACCAAATATATTGTTGAAATGACGGAAGGGGGAAAGAAGGTAACAAACAATGTATGGACTACTACTGAAATCAAGGATTTCAACCTTAATCACCTCACCAACCAGCGTATTGGAAGCCAGGGTCTTTATCTTGAAGGTGTAGAAGGGGTGCCATTGAAAATGGAAATCAATACACCCGAAATGAAAATGATGATGGAGGCTTCTGAAATTAAAAGACAAACACTCCCAGCCTCAGATTTTACAATTCCTCCTGATTATAAGGAAGTGAAGGGAATGGGCTTGGGACGTTAGTTTCAGTTATCAGTTAATAGTTAATGGTTAATGGTTAATCGGGACTGGTTTAGGCCTATGATTATTAACCATTAACTTTTCTCTATTAACTATTAACTTTTCTTATATCCCAGTACCTCCAGCATGCTTTCGCTGGTTTGTTCAGGGGCAAAAAGTTTAGTGGTTATTTCCCCGTCTTCATTGCGCGAGACAAGCACATGCTTTGGTGCGGGGATGAGGCAATGTTGAATGCCGCCATAGCCGCCGAGTGATTCCTGGTAAGCGCCGGTATGAAAGAATCCCATGTACAACGGTTCTTCATCATTGATCATGGGAAGGAACACTTCTCCCCGGTGAGCTTCTGAATTATAATAATCCATACTATCACATGTCAACCCACCGATATTCACTTTATGATAAGGGTCATCCCATTTATTAATGGCCAGCAAAATGTATTTCTGATTGAGACCCCAAGCATCAGGTAAATGCGTAATGAACGAACCATCGATCATGTACCACAATTCCTTATCGTTCTGTAATTTTTGATTAACAACAGAATACAATACCGCTCCGCTTTCACCTACCGTATAACTTCCGAATTCGGTAAAGATGTGCGGCACGGCGACATTATTTTTGTCGCAGATCCATTTGATATTTTCCACGATCTGTTCGATCATGTATTTGTAATCATATTGAAAGGTCAACGAGGTCTTGATGGGAAATCCGCCTCCGATATCAACCGAATCCAGTGTGGGACAAATCTTTTTTAATTCACAGTATTTGAAGATAAAGCGGCTCAGTTCACTCCAATAGTACGCGGTATCTTTAATACCCGTATTGATGAAGAAGTGAAGCATTTTCAGAGAAGCTTTCGAACTGTTTTCAATCTTGTCCTTGTACAACGGTACAATGTCGCTATAGCGGATGCCCAGGCGTGAGGTATAGAATTCAAACTTTGGTTCTTCATCCGCCGCAACGCGAATGCCGACATTGAATGGTTTTTCTGAATTGGCTTCGTAGTAGTCAATTTCATTCAGCGTATCCAGAATGGGCATGCAATTGAAGCCGTCGTTATGCAACGCAGATATGTATTGCATGTACAGGGGCATTTTAAACCCATTGCACAAAATATAAGTGTCCTTTCCAATCTTCCCGGCATCAATAAGGCTCCTTACAATCGGTATGTCGAACGACGAAGATGTTTCAATGTGCACGTTATTTTTAAGCGCTTCCTCCATCACAAAAGAAAAGTGCGATGACTTGGAACAATAGCAATAGGTATACGAACCCTCGTATTTAAAACGCTCAATAGCACTATTGAACGTAGCCTGTACAAAACGAATATTTTCGCTGATCTTGGGCAGGTACGTGAGTTTTAGCGGCGTGCCGTATTGCTTGATGATATCCATCAGCGGCACATCATTGAAAAGCAATTCGTGTTCCCAGACTTTAAACTCCTCCTGTGGAAATTCGAAGGATTGCTCAATGAGTTCACGATAACTTTTCATGTGTTAAATAATTGTTGTTTTAAAGTAACGTTCCTTCATGCCTTCGATCGGCATTCCGGTACGCAGGCAAACAATGACCAAGATCATGAACCCGCTCTTGCGCGTGGCCCTTTCATTTGATCCTAAATGGGTTGAAAAATGAGGTGCAATATTGGTATAATTTTGCCATCTTTGCAATACAGATGAAAGCCCCTTTTCGATTTAATAATTCCGTCCCCGTTTTCACCGGGATGCACCCGTTGCCCGATTTCTGAAGGCGCGAAATAACCCTTGAAAGAGGCATTCAATCTGTTTTAATTCCATTTTTGAAATAATTCTATAGTCCTGTGAAAAAGATAAAGATCATTGAGGTAAAATCCGAAATCGGTGCCGGAACACGAGGCGCCAGTTTAGGTGTGGAGGCGTTGAAAATTGCGAGTCTGGACATGAAGTCTGATTTCTTCAAGCAACACGAGTCGGTGGAAGTTGAAAATGTGAACGAATTGCTTTTTGACGGAGCGAAGCACACATTCGCGAAATTCATTGATGGTGTGTTGATCATGGAAGAGCGGGTTTGTCTTGAAGTGTATGAAACCGTCTATGAAGATAATTTTCCGTTTCTGATTTCCGGAGACCATTGTACTTCCTACGGCACAATAGCCGGCATCAAGAAAGCCTATCCGAAAGAACGCCTTGGCGTGATCTGGATGGACGCCCATGCCGATATGCATACACCGTATACCACACCTTCAGGCAATATGCATGGTATGGTACTGGCCATGGCCTGTGACATCGATAATTTTGAATGCAAGGTGAATGATCCGCGCGGAGAGACCATTGAGTACTGGGAGGAAATTAAGAACGTCGGCATCAACGGCGCAAAGATTTATCCGGAAGATATTGTTTTGATTTCTGTTCGTGATTACGAAAAGCCGGAGAATTACCTGATCAATAAATTCGGAATGAACTTTATTGAAACGGAAGAAGTAAAAAAATCAGGAGGCGTTGCGGCGGCAAAAAAAGCGCTGCAGATGCTTGATCATTGCGATCTCATTTATGTATCCTTTGATGTTGATTGTTTGGATAGCCGGATATCTTCCGGTACCGGTACACCAGTTCCCAATGGATTGACGGTGGAAGAAGCAAAAACCTTAAGCGCAGAGCTTTGCAGAAGTCCAAAAGTATGTGCCTGGGAAATCGCAGAGGTCAATCCAACACTGGATACTGAAAACCGAATGGCCGAGAGTGGCTTTGAAATTCTGGAAGCTTCAGCGAATGCCATTATGACCAGGCCGGTGCTGGCCGAGTGAGTCAAAATCTGATTTTGAGTTTCACCATGGGATTCTGCAAACTGGCATAGGAAGCAGGTGAAAGATTTCCAACAGGAATTCTTTTGTTTACAAAGTAATTTTCAGGCGAAAAGTTAAGAGCTACATGAAATTTCTTTTTTCTGTTTAAGCTTCCGTGCAGATTCATCTCTAGATTTTTCATCTTAAAATTATGAAAGGCAATTTGATGCGTAATGAGTGCAAGCGCTGAAGGCAAACCGATCCAAAGCGCCGGGGAGTCTTCTTCAGCCAGTGAGGCAATACCCAATCCGATCAATGCCGCTCCACCGGTTGCGAGCGCAAGGGTGCTTCCTTGCTTTTTAGTAAGTCGCGCACCCTTTACTGCCTTTTGAGCCCACATCGTGCCCAACACTGATCCTGCTGCCGGTATTAAGATAAGTGCATTCACATTCTCGTTGTTCTGCATGGTTTCAATCGTTGCTGCAAATGCAATCCCTGTGGAAATCCAGGTCAGCGAGTTAATTGCATCAACATCCCCCCGCGTATAGTCGTATTTTTTTGCGATTTTGTTTCCAATAAGCAAACCAGAAATGCCTCCGGCGAGGAGCGTTGCTCCGGTTAGATTTTCGTTCAATGTTTCGGATTTGCCTTGAGCTGCAACTCCTGCGGCAAAGCCGATCCAAGGACCGAGGAAACCATAATGTCTCATCATTTCGATATGACCATCGGTTACAGGTTTTTTCTTCTGTAATTGAAATCCGATCTCTCCCATAGCAATGCTCCCCACTGATGAAAGCCCCAAAGCCCATTTGCCCAGGTGATCAGACTGCCCGGCCACAGTAAGTGCAAGAGCAGCACCATAACCGAGGCCCAGAAACTTACCTGTATTACTTGCCCTTACCACACTTTGATTTATACCCTCATATTTTTTTGGGATCATGGCAGGACCCAAGAGCCATAAACCTCCGGTAATCAATGGAATTCCTGCAGAAGCCGGACCCTCGATTCCTGTGATAGCCACAACGCTCGCTCCGTAATAAATTCCCACGATGGTGTTCAGAAACCTGTCTCGTCCGCGCCATTCAAATTCCTCTGGTTTGACAACAGCCTTTGCGGCTGCCTGTTCATCCCATAATTGATTCAAACTTTCATAGCGTTGTTTCTCATCATCAGACATCCGTTGATAATAGGTGGTGAGGTATGCGGTATAATCCTGAAGGTAAGTCAGCTCATCAGGGCTCAACGAATCACCCATAATTTGCTTTTGCTTGATAACCTTGAAATTATTCTTGTTTGATTCCTCCCAATACCCCCGGCCTGTATAAAGGCCTTGAGAAAAAGCGGTAAAACCAGTGACCAGACAAAAGATCAAGAATAGGGATAAACGCATTTTTTTTAAAGATTCAGGACGATGGTTTTCAAAGATAAGGACTTTGGGTTTTAAACTTTGGGGCTTCCCCTATAAACTTGGAACAAGTTTGTATTTTCGCACCTGATTTTTAATAACACAAAATGAGTACAAACCGCCCTATTTCCGATTTCATTGAAAAGCATTATCTGCATTTCAACGCGGCAGCCTTAGTGGATGCTGCCAAAGGATATAAAAAACATATTGCCGATGGCAAAAAAATGATGGTGACCCTTGCCGGGGCGATGAGTACCGGGGAGTTAGGGATCAGCTTTGCCGAAATGATTCGCAAGGATAAAGTTCAGATTATATCGTGTACAGGAGCAAATCTCGAGGAGGATATTATGAACCTGGTGGCGCACTCTCACTACAGACGCATTCCAAACTATCGCGATCTCACACCTGAACAGGAATGGGATTTACTGCAAAATCATTTGAACCGTGTGACAGACACCTGTATCCCCGAAGAAGAAGCATTTCGAAAACTCCAATCGCATTTATTTAAGGTATGGAAAGACGCAGAAAATAAAGGCGAGCGTTTGTTTCCCCACGAGTTCATGTTTCGCATGATCAACAGCGGAGAGTTAAAACAGCATTATGAAATTGATCCAAAGAATTCATGGATGATCGCTGCTGCAGAACGCAATATGCCGATGGTCGTGCCGGGCTGGGAGGATAGTACGATGGGAAACATTTTTGCATCCTATGTGTTAACGGGCGAATTGAAAGCCAGCACGATGAAGTCGGGTATTGAATACATGGTATGGCTAGCCGACTGGTATACTCAAAATGCAGGCGAACAGGGTATAGGCTTTTTCCAGATCGGCGGTGGTATTGCCGGAGATTTTCCAATTTGTGTTGTACCAATGCTGCATCAGGATCTGGGACGTGACGGCGTTCCTTTCTGGAGTTACTTCTGTCAGATCAGCGATTCAACCACAAGCTACGGTTCTTATTCCGGTGCCGTACCCAATGAAAAAATAACCTGGGGCAAGTTGAGCATCGACACGCCCAAATACATTGTTGAATCAGATGCGACTATTGTCGCGCCGTTGATGTTTGCGTATATTTTAGATATGTGATTTTCTTAACCGCAGAGGACGCGGAGATACGCAGAGTTATTCTTTGCGAACCTCCGCGTCCTTTGCGGTTTAAAAGAACGCCTATGACCGAAAATGAAATCTCGGAAAAGATCATCGGAAGCGCTATTCAGGTTCATCGGGAACTTGGTCCCGGTCTTTTAGAATCGTCTTACCTGGAATGTCTTTATTTTGAACTAATTCAATCAGGTCTTTATGTTGAAAAACAAAAACCGCTGCCACTCGTCTATAAAGAAGTAAGGTTGGACTGTGGGTATAGAATTGATTTGCTTGTAGAGAACAAAGTAATTATAGAAGTGAAATCCGTGGAGGCCTTGAATGACATTCATATGGCGCAAGTTCTTACGTATTTGAAACTTTCGGGATCAAAGCTTGGCCTTCTCATGAATTTTAATGTTGTGTTACTAAAGCAAGGAGTAAAACGTATTGTCAACAATCTCTAACTTTGCGAACCTCTGCGTCCTTTGCGGTTAAAAACTATGAACCTACACTCCTCACTAACCTCAGAAATACAAAAAGCAATCACCGCCCTCTTCGGCCAATCGGTTGATCAGGTGCAGTTGCAACCTACCAATAAAGAATTTGAGGGGTCGCATACGCTGGTATGTTTTCCGCTGTTGAAAGTTTCAAAGAAAAATCCTGAAGAGACAGGGAAGGCTATTGGGGAATTTTTGGTCTCTAATTCAGAGATTGTCAGTAACTATAATGTTGTCAAAGGCTTTTTGAATCTTGTGATTGCTGACAAGGCCTGGGTAGAAGTGTTTCATTCTTTATATTCCGATAAATCGTTTGGCACTCTTACGACTAACGGCAAAGAGATCATGGTGGAGTATTCTTCACCGAACACGAACAAGCCGTTGCACCTCGGACATTTGCGAAATAATTTCCTCGGCTACAGTGTGGCGGAGATTTATAAGGCGAACGGATACAACGTTCACAAAGTACAGATCATCAACGATCGGGGTATTCACATTTGCAAATCGATGGCAGCGTGGACCCTGTATGGAAACGATGAAACTCCTCAAAGCAGCGGACTGAAGGGTGATAAGCTTGTGGGTAAGTACTATGTTGAATTCGATAAGAATTATAAACTTCAGATCAGGGAACTTATTGAAAAAGGAGTATCGGAAGCAGATGCTGAAAAGCAAGCACCGATCATGCAATTGGCCGTAAGCATGCTCCTGAAGTGGGAAGCGAAGGACAACGACATCATCCAGCTGTGGAAGAAAATGAATGGCTGGGTGTATGAGGGTTTTGCTGTGACCTACAAACGCATGGGCGTTGACTTCGATAAATTGTACTACGAATCAGAAACTTATCTCCTTGGAAAATCAGAAGTTTTAAAAGGCGTCGAGCGGGGTGTGTTCTTCAAAAAAGAAGACGGTTCAGTATGGGTTGATTTAACCGCCGATGGACTTGATCAAAAAGTTTTGCTTCGTGCCGATGGTACTTCGGTGTATATGACACAGGATATCGGCACTGCTATACTTCGTTTCCGCGATTTTCCGGAAATCAGCAGACAGGTTTATACGGTGGGCAATGAACAGGAGTATCATTTCAAAGTATTGTTTTTAATTCTTGGCAAACTGGGATATGCGTGGGCGAAAGAATGCTATCATCTTTCTTATGGAATGGTTGATCTTCCTTCGGGAAAAATGAAGAGCAGGGAAGGTACCGTAGTTGATGCCGATGACCTGATGGAGGAGATGGTGGAGGAAGCGGCTAAACAAACCCAGGAATTGGGCAAGGTGGATGAGATGGATGCGAATGAAGTGAAAGCGCTGGCGGAAATGATTGGTCTGGGAGCGTTGAAATTCTTTTTGCTGAAGGTTGATCCCAAGAAGCGCATGTTGTTTGACCCTGCGGAATCCATTCAACTTCAAGGTCACACCGGGCCATTCATTCAATATACCCATGCTCGTATTTGCTCGATACTCCGCAAGGCAGAATCACTAAACATTAGCGTGAATCCTGGTGATGTCAAAGAGGTAAGTTCTCTTGAGCCGGCTGAACGCGAAGTATTGTTTTTGTTGAGCAATTATTCCAATAAATTGAGGGAAGCAGCGCGGGAATATTCACCAGCCGTCATTGCCAATTTTGCTTACGATCTCGCAAAAGAATACAATCAGTTTTATCAGTCGATACCCATTTTTAATGAAACGGACTCAACGAAATTGAAATTCAGGGTAGCATTTTCGCAGGCGGTTGCGGCGTTGCTGAAAAAATCGATGGGTCTTCTGGGAATTACGGTTCCTGAAAGAATGTAATACGTTGTGCCATTACCCATTCAAAACAACTGACTTTCACAGGAATTCGCCTTCTGCGTAAAATGTAGTTTCCGCATTTGAGGGGATTTTCTTTTGACTTAGCTTTGTCTGACTGTGCAATTCCCGCATCAGGCTTGTTTTAAAATTATAATCAATAAAACTATGAAACTTCTATTAGCGCTTGTTCTTGTATCTGTGATGGGTGCAAGCAGTATTTACGATTTCAAGGAAACTTCGTTGGATGGTAAGACCATCGATTTTTCTAAATACAAAGGCAAAACATTGCTGATTGTAAACGTGGCATCGAAATGTGGGAACACCCCTCAGTATGCAGACCTTCAAAAACTACACGAAACCATGGGCAGCAAGGTGGTGATCCTTGGATTTCCTGCTAACAACTTCAGAGGTCAGGAACCTGGCAGCAACGCCGATATCGCAGAATTCTGCAAAGCAAACTACGGTGTGACTTTTCAAATGTTTGAAAAAATTTCTGTGTTGGGCGCTGATGCCGATCCTTTGTACATCTACCTGAAGGAAAAGACTGGCAAAGAACCCGATTGGAATTTTGCCAAGTACCTGGTGAAACCTGATGGAACCGTGAAGTTCTTCAATGCGAAAACAAAACCGATGGATCAGACCATTCTTGATGAGCTTATTTAAAAAGAAAAATAAAATCTAAAAAGAAACCCTGACAGTTATCGTCAGGGTTTCTTTTTTTTACCCGACCCAGATGATGAATATCGAGGTTTACTCAAGTTTAGATTTGTTTTTCTCATAGTTCCACATGCCGTAACTTTTGGTCCATCCTTCTGTTTTGTAACGATACCAGAAATGAAGAAACAAGGCGATAGCAAACAGAATGAGAAGGGTTGTCCAGAGATACTTCGATCCCCAAAATAAATACAACGAAATACCCAACAACACATACTTGACTATTCGAAATACGACGGGCTGTGAATTCTTCGAAAACGCCACCTCAAACTCTCGCCTTACTGTTTTATTCATGGCCTTTCTTTTTGTCCTTCAGAAATTCATCCGTGAAATGTTCTTTGTGCTTAGGTTGAGCAAATTTTTCTGTATTGTACTTATTTGAGTTGCCTCTTGGAATAGAGAGCGAGCTCCATGATGTATTGCAAATCATTTTCCCCAAAAACACAAGTTGCCCAACATGATAGGGATAGTGGGCCAGTTGCCGATTGATCCCCTCAGTTACGGTATGCTCCATGTTTCGTATGTATATTTTTTTACTCAGATCTTCAACAGTCAGTGCAAGTAATGCATCGAATAAACATTTCCATCCTGCCTCCCAATGGGTGAGTAATTCTTTTTTACTGTTATGTACAGGCTCAAATTCAGCATCGCGATTGCGCCATTCCTTTTCTCCATCCGACGTAAGGAAGTCGGTCCAGCGGGAGAGCATATTGCCCGCCATGTGATTCATAATGATCGCCATACTGTTGCTCTCTTCATTGTATTGCCAGAATAATTTGTCTTCAGGCACCTGGGCAATGGATTTGTCACCCAACTGTTTGTAGTACTCAAACTGTTTCTTCACGCTTTCCAAATAGTCATTCATAAATTTACCCGGGTTACTACTTTCAGGTTCTCCGGTATCAAGTTTGCTATGAAAAATGCAACACGCAAGGATTTATTGAAGAATAACAATCCGAAAGCGTAACGTAACAAGCTATCTTGGTTATTCTCCTCTGAAAAGGGGTATATTTAAATCAACAATCCTATGAAAACATTCTTAACGATGGTTAAATTTTCAATCCTTTCGCTTCTGTTTATATTTTGTTCCGGCAATGAGGCGGATGACGCTGTTCCGGAGGTTGATGAGACCTACAAAGTGGTGAGCGCATTTCCGAAGCTTACCTTTTTGCGGCCCATTGATTTGCAGCAGCCCAATGATGGCACCAATCGTATTTTTGTTGTTGAACAAGCCGGTGTGATCTCGGTGTTTCCACAAGATGAAGCTACAACTGCGAAGACAACCTTTCTGGATTTACAGAGCAAGGTACAGAGCAAGGGCAATGAGCAGGGGTTGTTGGGTTTGGCATTTCATCCCGATTATAAAAACAATGGATTCTTTTACATAAACTATACGGCTACAAATCCTGAGCGTTCTGTCATCTCACGTTTCAAAGTTTCCTCCAACAAGGATCAGGCTGATCCGGCAAGCGAACAAATTTTATTTACTGTGCCCGATCCTTACAGCAATCACAACGGAGGGCAAATTACGTTTGGTCCTGATGGTTATTTATATATCGCACTGGGCGATGGAGGTTCTGGTGGTGATCCACAACGCAATGGACAAAACAAATCAACATGGCTTGGAAAAATTCATCGCATTGATGTAAGCAAAACCAACGGTACTACGCTGTATGGTATTCCCACTGACAATCCGTTTGCAGGAAACACATCGGGATATCGTGAAGAAATTTATGCTTATGGATTACGCAATCCCTGGAGATTTAGTTTTGATGCCACCACAAAACAATTGTGGGTAGGCGACGTAGGTCAAAACTCATACGAAGAAATTGATATTGTAGATAAGGGAGATAACTATGGCTGGAGCACGATGGAGGGAAAACACAGTTTTGGTTCTGGTGGAGATCAAACCGGAATGAAGCTTCCCATCTGGGAATATGGCAGGGGGGAAGGTATCTCCATCACCGGTGGTTTTGTTTATCGAGGCACCGCATTGCCCAATTTAGCAGGCAAATATATTTATGCAGATTATGGTTCAAGAAAATTATGGTCTCTTGATCCAAAGGATATGGCAAACCCTGTCAATAAGGAATTACTCATCACCGATTTTTCTGTTTCTTCCTTTGGCGTTGACCAGAAGAATGAACTTTTTATTTGCGGGTTTGATGGTAAGATTTATAAGTTGGATGTAGCAGCGAAGTAGGCCGTAATGCCAACTAGCAGATCAGATGAGTAATAAGCAGGATTGAGATTTTACCTGCCGCAACACCGGAGGCTATATTGTTTTTTTCCAACCTGCATCCGAATTCCAAGTTGACTCGCTGGCTCACCCTCACAATTTGCCACTTCATTGCGGGTCCAGATAAAGCAGTCCATCTGTCCGTCGGTATCAAAATCCCCGCGCAGTTTTATGTCTGGCGAAACGGTATAGTCGGGATGTTCTGTTTTTACATGAGTATTGTTGAGTAAAACAAAACAACTAATATTCTGAAGTTCCGGCACCCCTTCAACTTTTCGTTTGAAATCTGTTTTCCTGATCACCATGTCAAGTGTTACACGATGTGTTATGGTGCTATCGCTACTGCACCACGGGTTGATTTTAAAATTCAATTTTTTGTACATCACAGCAAGCTGGCCTTTGTTGTCGAAGAAAAGAATGTTGCCTGTATGGGATACAGAATCAGCGGTTGGTTTGAAGGAACCTTTTTTGTCCGACCGGGTTAATGTTGAGGCATCAAGTGCGATGGTGAAGAAATAGCTCTCTTTCGATTCTCTAGTGAGGTACACGACCCCGATTGAGTTTGGTTTAAACTGACCATAAGCACAGGCCGACGTGAGCAGGAGTACAATTAATGTCTTCATCACAGCGAATTTCGGAAAAAATTAAAATCACCGCAACGGAACCTTCGTTCGTTGCTGTATAAAAATCTGGAATAAACGCGGATTTGTTTGATTTCAGTTCAGGTTTCACAGGACTCATGAATTTTATATCGGGTGTATGTTAAAGGATATAAATTAAAATCCGGGAGTAAATTTGAAACCGGGGAAATGAGTATACACCCTGCACACGAACTAACCTGCATAACGGCATTTAATCCCGGCACGTGGTTTGACGACATGCAACCTATTCATACCAGCGAAGCCATGAAATAGGAAATGGCAAAAAATAGGGGTAACCTTTGCTGGTGAAAATGAACAAACAATTCCTGGATCAATTAGAACTTACGAAGCAAGCTCTCGCTTTTCAGATCGAGGAGAAAGCGAAAAGAGCTGGAGAACTCGTTATCGCCAATGTTGAACTTGCATTTCAAAACGAAGAGAAGGGTAAAAGAGCGGGGGAACTCATTATAGCAAACATAGAACTCGCCTTCCAGCAGGAGGAGAAAAGAAAAAGAGCCGGTGAACTAGTGATCGCCAATATTGAGCTGGCCTTTCAGAATGAAGAGAAAGAGAAACGAGCCGCAGAGCTTGCGATTGCAAACATTGAACTAGTCTATCAAAACGAAGAAAAGGAGAAGCGAGCCGCCGAACTCGTCATTGCGAATATGGAATTGGTTTTTCAGGGTAAGGAAAAAGAACTGAAGGAAGCAGCTTTGATGATCGCCAACTATGAGTTGGGTTTTCAGAATGATGAAAAGGAAAAACGGGCAGCAGAACTGAACATCGCGAACAAAGAGCTGGTCTTTCAAAATAGTGAAAAGGAGAAGCGAGCAGCTGAGTTGGTCATCGCGAATAAGGAGCTGATTTTTCAAAATAATGAAAAGGAAAAGCGTGCTGCTGAGTTGGTCATTGCCAATGAAGAACTTATCTTCCAGAATAATGAAAAGGAAAAGCGTGCCGCTGAACTCGTTATAGCGAATACAGAACTCATTTTTCAAAATGGTGAAAAGGAAAAGCGTGCTGCGGAATTGGTGATAGCGAATACAGAACTTACTTTTCAAAATGGTGAAAAGGAAAAGCGTGCTGCGGAATTGGTTATAGCGAATACAGAACTTACTTTTCAAAATAGTGAAAAGGGAAAGCGTGCCGAGGAAGTCGTTCTATCCAATCGGGAATTGGAGACTGTCAACAAGGAGCTTGAATCATTTTCTTATTCTGTCTCGCATGATCTTCGGTCTCCGGTACGAAAGATATCCGCGTTTGCCACGATGTTGGAACAGCGGTACAATGATAAGTTTGATGCTCAAGGTACGGAAATCCTTAAGGCTATTATACGAAGCTCGCAAACCATGAACGGACTTATTGATGACTTGTTGGCATTTTCAAAACTGGGAACAAAGTCAGTGGAAGTTTCGGAAATTGATATGGAGTGTCTTGTCGCTTCGCTGGTGAATGAATCAAGAGAAGAGGATGCGGAAAGCAAGATTCATTTTGAACTCAAAGCGCTGCCTGTTGCTGCTGGTGATGAATCGTTGATCAAGCAAGTGTGGATTAACCTGATTTCGAATGCCATCAAGTATTCAAAATTTAAGTCGGCGATCGAGATTGAAATAGGATCTTATTTAAAAGGTGATCAGGTTGTTTTCTACATCAAAGATAACGGGATTGGGTTTGATATGAAGTGTTACGAGCGACTCTTTGGCGTTTTTGAACGATTTCACGCTCAAAAGGATTTTGAAGGCACGGGTATCGGATTAGCGATTGTTAAAAAAATTATAACCCGCCACAATGGAACCGTATGGGCCGAGTCGAAACCTAATGAAGGGGCCACTTTTTATTTTTCTTTGCCCATGTGCAAATAGTTATTGACTGGCCTGGATGCCGCCTTACGCGTATAGTGCTTCCTTCTGCTGTGCCACCTTATCACTTTCAATGTACTCATCATAGGTCATCATCTTGTCGATGAAGCCGTCGGGAGCAATTTCGATAATGCGGTTAGCCACGGTTTGAGTAAATTCATGGTCATGTGACGTGAACAACACGGTGCCAGGAAACTCCTGTAACGTATTATTAAATGCCTGTATAGATTCAAGATCGAGGTGATTGGTTGGCTCATCAAGAATCAAAAAATTAGCACCGGGTATCATCATGCGCGAAAGCATGCAACGCACTTTTTCTCCTCCGGACAATACCGTACATTTTTTAAATACTTCCTCGCCCGTAAACAGCATCTTGCCCAGGAAGCCTCGAATGTATACTTCGTCTTTGTTTTCTTCTTCCGCATACTGACGAAGCCAATCCACCAGGTTGTCATCCGACTGAAAATACTTTTCATTATTCACCGGTAGGTACGCTGTGGTGATGGTCTGACCAAATTTAAAACTTCCTTTAGTCGGCTGAAGTTCGCCAACCAAAATCTGAAATAAGGATGTGATGGCTAAACTGTCTTTACCCAGGAAAGCAATTTTATCGCCTTTGTTCACGAAGAAATCAAGATTTTTAAATAACGTTGTTCCGTTTGCTGAGTAGGTAAGACCTTCAACCTGCAGAATTTGATCTCCGGCAACACGCTTTTGCTGAAAAATGATGGCTGGATATTTTCGTGTTGATGGCATGATTTCATCAACGTTGATTTTCTCCAGTAATTTTCTACGGCTCGTTGCCTGACGTGATTTAGAAGCGTTAGCACTGAATCGCATGATGAACTCCTGCAATTCTTTCTTTTTCTCTTCTGCCTTTTTACTGGCCGATGCACGCTGTGAGGCAGCAAGCTGACTGGACTGATACCAGAACGTATAGTTACCCGTGTAGAGGCGAATGGCTTTAAAATCGATATCGACAATGTGTGTACACACCGTATCTAAAAAGTGACGATCGTGTGATACAACAATTACTGTATTCTTAAACTCGAGTAAAAAATTTTCCAGCCAGGTTACCGTTTGCAGATCCAGATCATTGGTTGGCTCATCCAGAATCAATATATCGGGATTGCCATAAATGGCCTGGGCCAAAAGCACGCGTACCTTTTGTGAACCCGTTAACTCCTTCACCAATTTGTAATGATCTTCTTCAGAAATGCCAAGCCCGCTCAATAACGAAGCAGCATCCGATTGTGCATTCCAGCCGTTCAATTCTGCAAATTCTGATTCCAGCTCAGACGCTTTGATACCATCCGCTTCTGAGAAATCGGGTTTTTCATAAATGGCATCTTTCTCCTTCATGATCTTCCAGAGACGGTCAAATCCCATCATCACGGTATCCAGCACCGGGATTTCATCAAATTCATAGTGATTTTGACGTAAAACCGCCATACGCTTGCCGGGATCGATCACCACTTTTCCGCGCGTTGGGTCTATATCCCCGGAAAGAATTTTAAGAAATGTTGATTTTCCGGCCCCGTTGGCACCAATCACACCATAGCAATTGCCTGAAATGAATTTGATATTAACCTCATCGAAAAGTACCCGTTTGCCGAACTGGAGGGATAAATTGTTTGCTGCAATCATGATTGACTTGAAATAAAATGCAAAGGTAAAAAAAACGGAGATAACCTTTTACAAAAAATCAATCACAGCAATCGATGTAGGAAAGATTTAAAGTTTCAGGTTTCAAATTTTAATCTGAAACCTGAAACCTGAAATTTTGAATTATTTTAAAGTATAACGTATACCAAGTCCACCCCAGCTGCCAATGAACCCGCGATGGTCGCCAAATTCAAATGACGGTTGCCAGTCGAGCGAAAGGTTGATGGGTACACCTGCGAATTTATAATCAAGCCCCAGTACACCATCAATACCAACATACGAACCTGAACCGTTTCCGTCATGATAGCGATCGTCATAGTAGCGATCATTGTAGAATCCAATGTGAGCGCCAGGGCCAACATACCATTTCAATCCCGGAGCTTCAGGAATATCAAAGTGAAATTCATAAAGTCCTGTAATCCGCATGCCGTGGTTCCAAAAATATCCGATTCCTTCCAGTGCATTGTTGGGTGTCACAAAATGTTTAAGCGAAACACCACCGCCATTGCCCCATACCTTGAGACCTAAGGCCGTTGTATACGATTGATCGCGATACGATGGATTGGTTGTTCGGACTGTGGTTGTCGTCGTTGTTGTAGTTTGAGCATTTACACTCAAAGCAAAGAGCCCTGAAATGCTGATGATCATCAATAACTTTTTCATTTTATATAGGATTAAGTAAAGCAGGATATTTTTATCCCGCATTCCCTACCTAAAGAAAAAGCATGCCATGCCTAAAAAGCAATCCTGCTTATCATTCAAGATAACTTATGCTAAAAAAGATGTAGAACATTATACTCACTATTTACCCAACTACATCCAGGAAATGCTTTTAAATTGGAGCAAATAGAGGAATAAAATTGCTGACACGAGGATCAAAATCCAGGAAACGATCACCAACGGTTTTTTATATTTTAACAATTTAGGTTCGAACGTGAGTGCGTTGACAACAAACGCCATTCCCGCAACAGCAAATAATGCGAACTCAATATAGTCGTGCAGGTAAGCCTGATAGAGACCGGCACTAAAAAATATTAACCCGAATAAATATTGACGTTTTACAGAATCCATTTTTAATTATTTTTTCAGCGCCTCCAATCGTTGTAACAAGGGAGGATGTGAGTAATGAAAGAATACATAGGCAGGATGTGGAAACAGGTTGCTGAGTGAATCTACGGATAATCGTTTTAATGCCATTGATAATGCATTACCGCTAAATGTTTCTTTCGCATAAGCATCGGCTTCAAATTCGTTTTTGCGACTAAGCAAGCTCATCAACAGTCCTGTAATGCCGGAAATAGGAGAGAAGAGGATGGTGAAGGCGAGCAGATTCAAATGAATGGCCTGGGTGCTTCCTCCTAGGGCAAGGGAAAGATTTTCATTGAAGATCATTCGTGATAGTACAAACAAAACAAAAAACACCTGGAGAATGGAAAGCAAGTACCCCCAGATGATGTGTTTCTTTTTAAAGTGTCCCACTTCGTGTGCCAACACAGCGACTAATTCATCGGTGCTGTGATTGGCGATCAAAGTATCATACAACACAATTTTTTTCTTTTTGCCGATGCCGGAAAAAAAAGCATTGGCTTTTTTGGATCGTTTTGATCCATCCATCACAAAGATATTGTCCAGCGGAAAATTTACTTTCCTTGAGAATGCTTCAATAGCCGTTTTTAGTTCGCCTTCTCCCAACGGAGTTAATTTATTAAAGAGTGGAAGCAAAAGTGAGGTATAGAACATGTTGATGAACAGGATAAACAGGGCGGCAATCAAACCAAACCAAATCCAGAAATCCGGACCGATTGTTTTAACCAAGTAGATCATGACTGATAGCAATGCCCCGCCAATTACGGCTCCCAATACGTACCCTTTCACTTTGTCGAGAATAAATGTTTTAACCGTAGTCTTATTGAAACCAAATTTTTCTTCGATCACAAATGTGGAATACAATTGAAAGGGGAGACTGAGCATATCGGAGGCAACGGCAATGACTCCAAAGAAAACCAGAGCGAGCGAAATATCATTGGAAAAATGTGGTCTGAGAATACCATCAAGCCAGCCAAATCCCCCAAACCACAGCATGGAAATTGAAATCAGAAAACTGAATCCAGATGAGAGGAACGAAAATCTGGCCTGCGCGCTTTGGTAGTCCAGTGACTTTTGATATTTCACTGCATCATAAAACTCCGCGATCTCTGCAGGAATGTCTTTGCGCTGTGCCTTCAGATTAAGAAAATCGAGAAATTGATCAAAAAGGTAAGCGATGACAGAAATTAAAAGTATAAGAATGAGAATGTTCTGGGGCGACATGCTGTTGTTATATTTGGGTACAAAGTTATCAGTTTAGCCAGCTATTATGCAATTCTCCATCAACACACCTGCCTTATTGTTTCCGGCGATCACATTATTAATGCTTGCCTATACCAATCGGTTTCTCGCCTTAGCCACATTAATCCGTAACCTGCACACGAAGTACAAACAAATTGTTGAGGATCGCGAGATCATAGAAGAGCAGATCAAAAACCTGAGAAGGAGACTGGAGCTTGTAAAGCAAATGCAGGCGAGTGGTATTATCAGTTTCTTCTTTTGCGTTTTATCGATGTCATCCTTCTATCTAGAGTTTCAAAACTGGGCCATTGCCATATTCGGTTTAAGCCTGTTGTTCCTCCTGATTTCGCTTGCGCTTTCACTTAATGAGATCTATATCAGCACCCGTGCACTGGAGATTGAGTTGAAAGACATGGAAGAGAGAGGTCGATAGTCTGGATAGTCGATGGTCCATGGTCGACAGCAATTCCCTGCTATGGGCTATCGACCCTGGGCTGAATTTCCTTAATGAAAAAGCCGGCAGAGTGATCCACCGGCTCAACTATTTTTTTAGTGATCTGTCGCTTAGGCTACCTGAGCTTCAAGCTTGCCAGCCAAAACAGATTTCGGCACTGCACCGATTTGTTTATCTACGACCTGACCATCCTTGAATACCAATAACGTGGGTATAGAACGAACGCCAAAACGAGCGGTGATTTGAGGATTCTCATCTACATTCAGTTTAGCAATTACAGCTTTTCCTTCGTAATCGCCGGCCAACTCTTCTACCAAAGGGCCAATCATTTTACAAGGACCACACCATTCTGCCCAAAAATCCACCAAAACAGGTTTATCACTCTTTAGTGCTTCGTCAAAGTTCGCATCAGTAAGTTCTACGGTCTTTCCCATGTTAATTATTTTTATGATTCTATAGGTTCTAACACAAAGGTAGAAGAAATTGTTCCAACTTCTGCTTTTTGTGTGAGAGGTTCTTTTGCTACCTGCTCTGTCAGCCATCGTACCTCACTACGATCAGTCACCACACCCACTTCAGCCATACGTTTGAGTTCTTTGATGAAGTTGTTGCTCGGTTTGATCCGGCTAAGACGGGCAAGCGTCTCGACCTGGATTGATTCTGTACTATCCTTCAAATGCAGGCGAAACGAAGCGTTTCCAGAATGTTTCTTGCACAGTTTGTCAAGAGTCTCCACGAATTCAAACGTGATGGCAGGAACCTCAACCCGAATGGCCAGCCCCTGAACACGCTTGTTTGCCAGTTCATTAAGAAGTTCCATATTCCTGATTTTAAATTCAAGATTTTGCTCTCCCCATGTGTTGCGCGCGGCTGTGCCTTCTAAGAACAGAAATAACCCCGGCATCATGTACGATTTGAATTTCATGTAATCATCACCAAACAAAGTAAAGGTATGATTGCCACTGTAGTCTTCCATGGTGAGCCTGCCGAAAGGCCTCCCTGTTTTTGTCAGTTTGTGTTCTGCTCCGGATACGATGCCGCAGATTTTACATTCTTTGCCCTGCAGTGCTTCTAACTCACCCACGGCGGTCAATGGGGTATTGCAAAATGTATCAATCTCAAATCTGAAATTATCCAGCGGATGTCCGGAGATATAAACGCCAACGACTTCTTTTTCAAAATGAAGTTTTTCAATTTCACTGAAGGGTTCAACGGGATCAACTTTAGGAGCCGGGATGGCCGTGCCCGTTGATTCACCAAACAAACTTGCCTGCGCACTTTCTGCATCCTGGTGAAATTTATTGGCGTAGCGAATTACTTTTTCTGTTAGCGAAATGTCACCCTCTTTTCCAAATACATATTGCCTGCGGTGGAACTCCTTGAAACAATCAAAGGCGCCCGATAACGCAAGGCTTTCAAATGTCTTTTTATTAACAGCACGCTGACCCATGCGTTTTCCAAAATCAAAGATGTCGGTAAACGGACCGTGTGCATCGCGTTCGTGTATAATGGCTTCTACAGCCGCATCGCCGGTACCCTTGATCGCACCAAGACCAAACCGAATCTGTCCTTGCTTATTCACCTCGAAGAACACACCCGATTCATTCACATGCGGGCCGAGTACTTCAATGTTTTGCCTGCGGCAATCTTCAATGAAATACGTCACGTTCTCCAGATTGTTTTGTGAGTGTGTTAACACGGCAGCCATGTAATCGGCGGTGTGATTTGCTTTCAGGTATGCGGTCTGGTATGCTACCAAAGAATAACAGGTGGAGTGCGATTTATTGAAAGCGTATTGTGCAAAGGCTTCCCAGTCCTTCCATATTTTTTCTGCAATCACCTCATCATGGTTGTTCTTTTTACAACCTGTGATGAATTTGTCCTTCATTTTATCAAGCACGTCTTTTTGCTTCTTACCCATGGCCTTGCGCAAAACGTCTGCATCGCCTTTCGAGAAGCCTGCGAGTTTTTGGGATAGCAACATCACTTGCTCCTGGTATACTGTGATTCCGTATGTGTCTTTCAAATATTCTTCCATTTCAGGAAGGTCATATTTGATTGGCTCCCGGCCGTGCTTACGGGCTATAAAATTCGGGATGTACTCCATAGGGCCAGGACGATACAAGGCATTCATGGCAATAAGATCTTCCAGCTTATCCGGCTTAAGTCCCTTGAGATAGGTAATCATCCCTTCCGACTCAAACTGAAAAGTACCGGATGTTTCTCCTCGCTGGTACAATTGAAATGTTTTAAGATCGTCCAAAGGAATTTTGTCGATGTCGATCTCAATTCCTTTGCGTTTCTTAATATTTTTTAATGCTGTCTTGATGATGGTCAGGGTGGTGAGGCCAAGAAAGTCCATCTTCAGCATCCCGGCACTTTCCACCACACTGTTGTCAAACTGTGTAACCAGCATGGATGAATCTTTCGCTGTTGATACCGGAACAAATTTGGTAAGATCATCGGGTGTGATGATGACACCGCAGGCATGCGTGCCGGTATTGCGCAATGATCCTTCGAGAATAACGGCTTGTTTTAATACATCCGATTTAAGGTCGGTGCCTTTTTTGAAATCACTGAGTTCCTTTACTTCATCAAACGCCTTCGCCAGTGTGGTGCCCACACGTTCGGGGATCAGTTTAGCTAATGTGTTGGCTTCTGCCAACGGCAACTCCATCACCCGGGCACAATCGCGAATGGAAGATTTCGCTGCCATAGTACCATAGGTAATGATCTGCGCTACCTGATTCTGGCCATACTTTTCAATCACATATTGTAACACTTTATCACGGCCTTCATCATCAAAGTCAATGTCAATATCGGGAAGTGAAACGCGATCGGGATTTAGAAAACGCTCGAACAGCAAATCGTAGGCAATGGGATCAACATTGGTAATGCCTGTGCAGTACGCGACCACCGAACCCGCTGCGGATCCACGCCCTGGTCCAACCGAGACTCCCATCTCACGTGCTTTGCTGGTGAAATCCTGAACGATAAGAAAATAGCCGGGATAACCTGTTTTCTTAATGGTCTCCAACTCAAAATCAATGCGCTCTTTAATTTCGGGTGTAATTTCAGTATACCTTTTTTTTGCACCTAAATAAGTGAGATGCCTGAGGTAATCATCTTCCGTTTCAAAACCTTTTTCAATTTCAAATTTTGGAAGCAGTACGCTGCGTTCCAGTTTATACGTTTCTATTTTGTTGATGATCTCATGAATGGTTTCGATGGCCTGGGGCAAATCACGAAACAACGATTTCATTTCATCCTGCGACTTAAAATAGTAGGCGTTGTTGGGTAATCCGTAACGATGTCCGCGTCCGTAACCAATCGGCGTTGATTTGAATTCACCTTCTTTGATGCACAACAAAACATCGTGAGCGTTTGATTCTTCCTGCTCGAGGTAATACAATTCATTGGCAGCGTAATATTTCACGTTGTGCTTTTCGCAAAAACGCAGCAACGTTTCGTTTACACGATCTTCTTCCGGAATTCCATGGCGGTTGAGCTCGACATAAAAATCTTCACCAAATTGTGCATGCCACCATTTAAAAACTTCTTCAGCCTGTCGTTCACCTACATTAAGAATGAGGTGCGGAATTTCACTTCCCAGGCCACCCGTCACGGCGATCAGTCCTTCTTTATATTGAGTAACCAACTCTTTATCAATGCGTGGGTAGATACCATACAGACCTTCTGTAAATCCTGTCGAACTGAGCTTTGCAAGGTTGTGATACCCCGTTTTATTTTTTGCCAGCAATACCTGACTGTATCGTTTATCGGGATTGTCTTTGGTAAACTTTAATTTTTTTCGCTCTTCAGCAATATAAAGTTCACATCCCACAATCGGTTTGATGTCATGTTTTAATGCTTCTGCTACAAACTTGAACGCACCGTACATATTGCCAAAATCAGTAATGGCAACAGCAGACATTTTTTCGGCTTTGGTCTTGGCAACAATTTCTTTTACATCGGGCGTGGCCTGAAGTACAGAGTATTGAGAATGCAGGTGTAAATGACAAAACGGTTTGTCGGTGAGATCGGTAGCGCTGGCCGTCGTGTAAACAACACTTTTCGTTTTTTCGCGTTTTCCGGAATTGCCGGCTTCGAGGTCAGGCTCTTCATATTCAATTTCAGAAAGCGGGGTGGCATCAAAGGGACTGACTACTTTACGTGTCATCAGTCCGAAGAAGGAGCGTGCTGTAGCGGCTACATCATAGGCTGCATCGTGAGCGTCTTCAAAATCCTTTCCGAATAGTATTTGGTGCAATTCATGAAGTCTCGGCATCTTCAACCTCCCGCCGATTCCTCCCGTCAACTGGCAGAAATCTGTTGATACAATACCCGTATCTATTTTTTGTAGCGCAAGAAACTTTGCTGGATCAAACGTGTTACGAATAAACTCAGCACCTATAATATTGATGTCAAACTCAATGTTATGGCCGACCAGCACATGTGTTTTCTCCAGTTCTGAAACGAAAACCTGAAGTACAGTTTTTAAATCATGCCCCTCTTCAAGCGCTCGTTTGGTGGAGATGCCGTGAACCTGTTCTGATTTAAAGGGGATATCAAATCCATCGGGCCGTATTATATAATTGTGTCGTGATATCAGTTTCCCTTTTGCATCGTGAAGCTGCCATGCCAGTTGAACGAGACGCGGCCAGTTATCGAGGTCGGTAATGGGTGCAGTTTTATTATGCGGAATACCTGTGGTTTCCGTATCGAAAATGAAATACATGGAACGAAATAAAAGTGGTTGTGCTTTTGTAAAAATACAGTCTTAAAGACGGTTTAAAAGGTAAATTAATTCCCAATCTGAGAAAAATGTTGCTTTTTATGGAAGAAAACCCAAAGGAGTATTAACATAAATTATTGTAAATCAATCACTTAAGACAATGGAGCCTAGTTTGGATAATTACTTCCAAAAAATAGCTCATTATGAAAAAGATGTTCAACAAAGTAGTGACGGTGACAAGGCGTGAATGGTTTTTGATCATCATGCTGATCATTCTCACATTGATCTTCATCACCTATGAAGTTCTCAAGTAAGGTGCAGGTGCTGCAAAAGGTTGTAACTATTTTTCAACTGCCTATGATTATTTATACGGGTAATAACGGAAGTTGAATTGCTTGGTAAAGCTTTGAGGAGTATTTTTGATTCGTTTCAAAATACCCTCAAAGACTCCCCTATGAAATGGTTTACCAACCTTTTTACAAGCTCCCTGGGCAAAAAAGTTTTAATGTCGCTCACCGGTCTGTTTCTGATCACCTTCCTGATCATTCACTGTACCATCAATGCCATGATTTTTTACAATGATGGAGGAGCAACGTTTACGCACTGGGGTCACTTCATGGGCACCAATCCCATCGTTCGTACCCTGGAGATCGGCCTCGTAATCGGATTTCTCCTTCACATCATTGATGGTTTATTGTTATGGAAGCAAAACCGCGCAGCACGTCCTGTAAAATACAGTCATGTACAGCACCCTGAGAAAAGTAAATGGTATAGCCGCAGCATGGGGTTGCTGGGTACTTTGATTTTGATTTTCCTCATTATTCATACTTCCCATTTCTGGATACCCAACCGTACAAACCAGTTCATCGAAGGTGAAGAACTTCCGCTTTATCAGATGATGCTGGAAATTTTTCAGGTTCCATGGGTGGTAATCTTTTATATCCTGGGATGTTTCTCATTATTCTGGCATTTGCTTCACGGTTTTAAAAGTGCTTTTCAATCACTAGGCTTAAATCACGTGAAGTATAATGGCGCTATCGAATTTGTAGGTGTTGCCTTTTCTATTGTCGTGCCCATCATCTTTGCCTTGATGCCCATTGCAATGTATTTCGGTTTAGTTTATTAACAGATTCAGTTAACGTTTACGATCAGTCCTCAACAAAAGAAAAATATGGCTCTCGATTCCAAAATCCCCGCAGGCCCGCTCACAGAAAAGTGGAGTAATTACAAGGAGCATGCAAAGTTGGTGAACCCGGCCAACAAGCGTAAAGTAGAAGTGATTGTGGTTGGCACTGGACTTGCCGGTGCATCCGCAGCCGCCACCCTTGCCGAACTTGGATACAAAGTGAAGGCTTTCTGCTTTCAGGATTCGCCAAGACGCGCGCATTCGATCGCCGCACAAGGCGGAATCAATGCCGCGAAGAATTACAAGAATGATGGAGACTCTGTCTATCGGTTATTTTATGACACCATTAAAGGAGGAGACTTTCGTGCCCGTGAAGGAAATGTATATCGTCTTGCCGATGTGTCGAGAAATATTATTGATCAGTGCGTAGCACAAGGTGTTCCTTTTGCCCGTGAGTACGGTGGGTTGTTGGATAATCGTTCATTTGGTGGCGCGCAGGTATCCAGGACATTTTATGCTCGTGGACAAACAGGCCAACAACTTTTGATTGGTGCCTATGGTGCTTTAGAGCGACAGATCGGCTTAGGTACCGTTACCATGTACAACCGTCATGAAATGGTGGAAGTGGTAATGATTGATGGCAAAGCGCGGGGTATCATTGCCCGCGATCTGATTACCGGAAAACTGGAAAGGCATTTCGCTCACGCTGTTATTCTGGCAACAGGGGGATACGGAAATGTTTTTTTTCTTTCTACGAATGCCATGGGCAGTAACGTAACAGCGATATGGAAAGCCCATAAGAAAGGTGCTTACTTCGCTAACCCTTGTTATACACAGATTCATCCAACCTGTATTCCTGTAACCGGAGATTATCAATCAAAGCTTACGCTGATGAGTGAATCACTCCGTAATGATGGCCGCGTGTGGGTGCCTAAAACCAAGGAAGATGCGAAAGCAATTCGTGAGGGTAAAAAGACAGCACTTGACATTAAAGAGGAAGACCGCGATTATTATTTGGAACGAAAATATCCATCCTACGGAAATCTTTGTCCCCGTGATATTGCATCACGCGCGGCAAAGGAAGCATGCGATGATGGACGCGGCATCGTAGCATCAGGCTTCGGGGTATTTTTGGATTTTGCTGATGCCATCAAGCGTTTGGGCATTGATGTCGTGAAAGCCCGATACGGTGAACTGTTCCCGATGTATCAGAACATCACGAACGAAGATCCATTGAAGATGCCGATGAAGATTTACCCGGCGGTACATTATACCATGGGCGGACTATGGGTTGACTATGAATTAATGACGTCTGTAAAAGGATTGTATTGTTTAGGTGAAGCAAACTTCAGCGATCACGGTGCAAACCGGCTTGGCGCTTCGGCCCTCATGCAAGGCCTTGCCGATGGCTACTTTGTTATTCCGTATACCATTGGAAATTATCTTTCATCAGAGATTTTTGTTAAACCAATACCGACGGATCATCCGGCCTTTGTAGAAGCAGAGAAAGAAGTTCAGGCACGATCAGAAAAATTGATTGGCATCAAAGGAAAGAAAACCGTGGATGATTTTCATAAAGAACTTGGAAAGATCATGTGGGAATATTGTGGCATGGCCCGCACCGCAGAGGGCTTAACTACAGCCAGGAAACTTATACAAGCACTTCGTAAAGAATTCTGGACCAACGTCAATATTCCAGGAACACTGAATGAATTCAATCCTGAATTTGATAAGGCTGGCAGAGTAGCAGACTTTATTGAGTTGGGTGAACTGATGGTGATCGATGCATTGGACAGAAACGAATCGTGCGGGGGTCACTTCAGAACAGAATACCAGGAGGGTGGCGAAGCAAAACGCGATGACGAAAAGTATGCGTATGTATCGGCATGGGCACACACATCGGTTGAAGCCGATCCGGTTTTGCATAAGGAAGCACTCGTATACGAAAATATTGAAATGCAGGTTAGAAGCTATAAATAATAGACAGCATGAAATTTAAACTTAAAGTCTGGCGTCAAAAAAATGCGAACACAGCGGGAAAGTTGGTTGATTATTCAATCGACGATGTGAATGCTGACATGTCTTTTCTGGAAATGATTGACGTCTTGAACGATAATCTTGTTCGCAAGGGTGAAGATCCAATTGCGTTTGATCACGATTGCCGTGAAGGTATTTGTGGCATGTGCAGTTTGTACATTGATGGTCGTGCACACGGCCCGCATCATGCAGCAACTACCTGCCAGTTGTACATGCGTACATTTAACGATGGCGATACGATTTATGTGGAGCCGTGGCGCGCCAAGGCATTTCCGGTGATCAAAGATCTTGTGACGGACAGAGATGCATTTGACCGCATTATTGCCAGTGGAGGTTTTGTGGGTGTCAATACAGGACAGGCGCAAGACGCCAACAATCTTCCAGTAAATAAAGACGATGCTGAAAAGGCGATGGATGCTGCAGCTTGTATTGGTTGTGGAGCCTGTGTAGCAGCCTGCCCTAACTCTTCTGCCATGTTATTTGTGTCAGCTAAAATATCTCAATTGGCTTTGTTACCACAAGGTCAGCCTGAACGCGATAAACGTGCGGTGGCCATGGTGAATCAAATGGACGAAGAAGGTTTTGGTAATTGCACGAACATCGGTGCATGCGAAGCTGAATGCCCTAAGGAAATTAAATTAACAAACATTGCGCGAATGAACCGCGACTACATCGGATCGATGCTGGGCTCGGAGGCACACGGCGGATAATGCTAATTTTAAACAGAACAAGAAAAAGGCTGGTTTTAACCAGCCTTTTCTGTTTTTAAGAGTTGGTTATTGAGGAAGGCAGTTTTGTTTTTATCTTCAATCTTGTTTAGCTCCAGGTTTTTTAATGCCTGATTAAACAACTTCATGTACGAGCCGTCTAAGAGGATAAACTTAGTTGCCCAGGAATTCGTTGGTCGGGTAAGGATCATGAGTTCGTTTTTTCTATAAGACACATAACCATGCCGGAACCCCTATTGAAGCAGGCAAGTTTTTTCGGAAATGTTTGCCGGTGATCGTGCTTCGCTATCTCATTCCAGCCAATGCGTTTTTTGATTTTCTATACCTTCAAAAAAAAGACTGACTTCCCGGTAAGATCAGTATCAATCACAATCAACCTCATCATTACTTTCAAGGTAATTACGGGTTATACTTTCTCTGGTGGGACAGGGGGATGGGTACGTTGAGGGATGATTATGGTAGGAATTTGAAAAGGTGAAAAACAGAAACTGATTTATCAATTCACTTGATCGTTGTTGTGCGTAAAACCAACCTGATTATTCAAACAAAAAAAGGCCGGATAAAAACATCCGGCCTTTTTAAATGTATGATATTGGTGCTTAGGGTTTTGTCAGCATGTTTGTGCTTGTTAGGGTTACCGCACCATTTTGAGCCAGCATTCTTCCCTGCGCCTGTGCTCCTGAACCCATTGTGATGGATGTTAGGGCCATTACGTTTCCTTTAAAAGAGGTGCCATTTCCAATAGTTGCTGAACTACCAACTTGCCAAAAAACATTTTTAGCTTGAGCGCCATTAACAAGGATGACATTACCTCCGCTACCACCAACGGTGGTGAGCGCAGATCCTACCTGAAAAATCCAAACCGAATTAGCATCACAAGGGGCCTGACCTGGGTCAAGCGTTAGATTGCCCGACTGCAATAGCATGGTTGTTGCGGATGTATAAATACCGGGACCGAGTGTTCTGCCACCAAGATCACCTGAGATGGTAATCGGGGCCGGAGAAGTTGCTCCTTTAGCAAAAAGGTATGCGGCGGTAAGATCAAGTTTAGCTTGTGTTACGGCCGGACCTCCTGTACCAAGATCATCGGCTGCAAAAATTCCACCGTTCATGATCGTCCCAGGAGGAAATCCTGTAACTGAGGAACGGAAGCCAGGGCTAATTCCAACGTTCATATCATGAATCATGCTGAGTCCGACATTGGTTATGGCCGATCCTGCGAGAATTCCGTACCCTGCAGCTGTCTTCAAATCAACATTCATCGGACCACAGGCCTGACCTACAACGCATGTAGAGGAATAGGTACTGAAATTCCATGTGTAATTATTAATCATGGCCATGTTCATATCACTAATAATTCCCGTTGTTAATGTAGCTGTATATGTCGTGCCGGACAAAAGATTAACCGTAGGTGTAAAGGTTGCGGTAACGCCCGTGTAGCTTACTGCCCCGGAAACCGATGTTGTTCCTGTCTTTAGTGTAAATGTTGAGGTAGTAACCGTTGATGCTTTGAGAGGATGATTGAACGTTGCCGTGATTGCACCGTTGAGTGGAACGCAAGTGGCATTCTTTTTCGGAGTAGTCGAAATGACTTCAGGAGGATGACAAGTTGTAAAGCCCCACGTGTAGGGTTGTTCCAAAGCGTGTCCGGAAGTAGTTTTTGCACCGGTCGTAATTTCTGCTGAATACTCTGTGAGTATGGCAAGGTTTGTTAACGGTGTAAACGTCGCCTTCTTATCCAAATAGGATACAGTGCCAGGAATGGATGTTGTGCCGTGCTTTACTAAAAATGTAGAAGTGTTGATCGAGGATGGATCCATGTTCTCACTGAAGAGTGCTGAAATTTTTATGTCGACACCTGTCTCTCCGGAGGAGTTCGCAGGATCGGCCGAAATGATCACCGGAACAACATTCATCTCCTCCTGCTTGCAACCCACCGCTACTACAATCCATAGCATCGCTATGAGGATGTTAAACCTTGTTCTTGTTTTCATTTTCTTTTTTTTTAAAATTTCAAATAACTTTTTAGTTGATCTTCAGCTCGTGAGATGAAGGCCACATAAAGGAACAAGATGCTTAGCGGGGAAACGATGACAGGCGTCGCAGTAAAGACGAACATTTGATGCGTATATGTCTTGTTAACCCGAGAGGTTTAGAGGCATTGTTTCAAAGATGCGTGTTAGGAAAGCCCCTTTGGAGGTTTTGCTTTATGGTTTGAGGAATAAGGCCTCTCAGTTTTGAGCTTGAATGAAATTTTATTATTTGCGCTTCATTTTTATTACCTTCTTTATTTCGGCAGCCCAAAATGCAACGCTGGCGACAACAATCGTCAGTGCCAATTCACCAAGTGTCAGTGGATAGGTTTTGAAAATTTTATTGAAAAAGGGCGTATAAATAATAAGTAGTTGAAGTGAGCCTGTTATCAGCAGTGCTAACAACATCGGCTTGTTTGACAATAACCCGATTTTGAATATTGATTTGGTTGAAGATCGGATTGCAAGCACGTATCCCAGCTGACCAAAGCAAAGCACTGTAAATGTCATCGTCTGCCAGTGTGTGCCATCATGACCAATAGCCCAGGCTTGCATACTCAGTGTAACGATTCCCATCAGCAATCCTACCCATAAAATATCCCAGCCCAAGCCTTTGGCAAATATGTTTTCTTTCGGATCACGTGGAGGACGATTCATAATATTATCTTCAGCGGGTTCATAAGCAAGAGCAAGTCCCGGCAAGCCATCGGTGATAAGGTTGATCCAGAGAATGTGAATGGCGAGAAGCGGAATGGGAAGACCCACAAATGGAGCTAAGAAAAGTGTCCAGATCTCACCTGAATTTCCGGTCATGATATACTTGATGAACTTCAGGATGTTATCAAATATTCTTCGTCCGTGTTTTACTGCTTTGACAATCGTGGCAAAATTATCATCGAGTAATATCATGTGTGCCGCTTCCTTGGAAACTTCTGTTCCATTAATACCCATGGCAATGCCAATGTCAGCATTTTTGAGAGCAGGTGCGTCGTTCACACCATCACCCGTCATGGAAACAAATTGGTGTTTGTCTTGCAATGCTTTGATAATGCGAAGCTTTTGCTCTGGGTCAACACGCGCGTATACGCGAATATGTTCAACTTCCTGTGCGAATTTTTCTTCACTCATGTTGCGAAGTTCTGCGCCTTCGATAACAATATCTTTCTCTGAAGAAACTATACCGAGATGTTGTGCTATTGCTTTTGCGGTCAGTTTATGATCTCCGGTGATCATTACCGGGATAATTCCGGCGGCTTTGCAGTTGGCTACAGCTTCCTTCGCTTCTTCACGCGGTGGGTCCATCATGCCCGCAACACCCACAAAAATGAGTGATGATTCAATCGCATCGGGATTTAATTCTTTTGGCATTTCTGGAAATATCCGAATGGCATACCCAAGAGTCCGGTATCCTTTCATGGCCATCTCGTTTGCCTTCTTCTCAAATTCCGGAATTAAGTTTTGTTGTTCAGGTACAAGACGTGAGAACAGTACATCCACAGCTCCTTTTACAATGGCAACGATACCTGCTTCCGTTTGATGAAGTGTTGCCATCAGTTTGCGTTTTGAATCAAAAGGCAATTCTGCCTGTCTCGGAAATTTTGATTCTAAACCGAATCGCTCAAACTTATGGTCGGCAGCGTATTGTGCCAGCGCTACTTCTGTGGATTCGCCTACCCAGTTGTTGTCTTTATCTTTTGTTACATCATTGTTTAACCCGATGGCATGAAGCAAAACATTCTTCCCCTGAAAAACAGGAAGCTTCGAAGTGATTTGCTCCGGATCGTAGATTTCCTGCACTGTCATTTTATTTAATGTCAATGTTCCTGTTTTATCGGAACAGATATACGTGACAGAGCCCAGTGTTTCAACCGCAGGAAGCTTTCGAATGAGTGCATTGTTTTGCACGAGTCGTTTCGCACCTAACGCAAGTGCAATAGTAACGAGGGCAGGGAGCGCTTCGGGGATTGCTGCAACAGCAAGGGAAATGGACGTGAGAAGCATCGTTGACCACGTTTCACCACGCATCCATCCAACAAGAAAGAACACCACACAGAGTATTAAAATGATTACGGTTAATCGTTTACCAAATCCATCCAGTCTTTTTTGTAATGGAGTCTTGAGGTCTTCAGTCTGGATCATTTTGGCGATGTGCCCCAGTTCGGTTTTCATGCCGGTTGCTACCACATAGGCCTTCGCGCGACCATTGGTAACGAAAGTTCCTTTGTATCCCAGGTTGATGCGATCGCCCAGTGGATAGTCACGTTCAGGAAGCGGTTCTGTATTCTTTTCAATGTTCGTCGATTCGCCGGTGAGCGAAGATTCATCCACCTTGAGGGTATATGTTTCAATAAAGCGTACATCGGCTGGTATTATATTTCCGGCTTCCAGGAATACAACATCGCCAGGCACAAGGTCAGCAGCAGGTATTTCCAAGGATTCATTGTCGCGCAATACTCTTGCATTGCTTGCCGCCATATTTTCAAGAGCTTCCATGGCTTTTTCAGCGCGCCATTCCTGGATGAGACCCACCAGGGCATTAATAACAACAATAGAGAGAATAACAATGGTGTCCGTGAGGTCGCCGACAACACCGGATATGACTGCTGCCGCGATGAGTATCAGGATCATAAAATCGGTGAGCTGGCTCCACAGCATGACCCATACGGTCTTCTTTTTCTTGGCTTCCAGAAGATTTTTTCCAACCTCTTGAAGTCGTTGTACAGCAATATTTTTTTCGAGGCCGACCGGAGTTGTTTTTAGGTCATGCGCAATGTCAGCAACGGATTTCAGGTGATAATTCATGAAGTTAAAATAGTGATTATTTGAGATTGTTTGATCCTTCTTTAGCGCATTTAAGATGCCTTTTAAGGAGACAACCGTGATGTCTTTGATCATTGTGCCTTTATCTTAAAGTTTCAGGGTCGTTAATTAAAAGCAAGTACCACTAATTATAGCGTACCTTTAATGAATTGCAGACAAAGTCTTTTTTTGCGGACACTGCCTGTTTTGTATTCATTGTACCGACATCCTGTACTTAGACCGGTGCCTAAAAATATTTTGACGAATGAATAGTGATGAAAAATCCGTAGAACTGATCCTTGCCTACAAGGAACTGGCATTTCAACATAATGAAAAAGAGAAAAGAGCGGCAGAACTAGTCGTTGCCAACCATGAACTGGCGTTTCAAAACAAAGAGAAGGAGGCACGCGCCACGGAACTTATCATTGCCAATAACGAATTGGCATATCAAAATAGTGAAAAGGAAAAACGGGCAGAAGAACTGATTATCGCGAATAAGGAATTAATATATCAAAACAAGGAAAAGGAAGCGCGTACTACAGAACTGCTCATTGCTAACAAGGAACTTGCCTACCAGAATAAGGAGAAGGAAGAGCGTGCCGCAGAATTAGTTATAGCGAACAAAGAACTTGTGTATCAAAATAGTGAAAAAGAAAAACGTGCCGCTGAACTTATCATTGCCAACATCGAACTTACCTATCAGAATGAAGAAAAAGAAAAACGCGCCCTCGAGTTGAGCACAGCCAATGACGATTTAACGGCTTTTACTTACGTATCCAGTCATGATTTGCAGGAACCCTTGCGCAAAATTCAGGCGTTTACGAGCCGCATGATGAATGAAGAGAATGAAACTTTGTCTGAAAAAGGCAAATACTACCTTCTGCGTACCTGTGAAACAGCCAAACGTATGCAAACGCTTCTTGAAGATTTATTGACGTATTCGCAAACAAAGAAATCAGATTATAAATTTGAATTGTGCGATCTGCGTGAGATCGTTAATGAGTTGGAGAATGATTTTAACGAAGTAATGCACGAAAAGGAAGCCACGTTTGTCTGTTCCCAGTTAGGCAGTGCATTTGTTATTCCGTTTCAGTTTCGCCAGCTGTTCTATAACCTGGTAAGTAATTCATTGAAATTTTCAAGACCTCAGGTGCCACCACGCATCGTGATCAAAAGCAATGTTGTTTTAGGTAGTAAGTTAAACCAACAGCGATTGATGCCGAAAATAGAATATTGTCACATCATGTATTCAGACAATGGTATTGGCTTTGACATGAAGTATAGGGACCGGATTTTTGAAGTCTTCCAGCGACTTCACACAAAGGAAACCTACACAGGCACGGGTATAGGACTTGCCATCTGCAAAAGAATTGTGAATAATCATTCGGGAATTATAATCGCTTCAGGGGATCTGGCTAAAGGCGCAAAATTTGATATTTATATTCCCATGCACCATGCCTAGTCAAAATTGCAATATCAAATACATGCATAAACGATTCAACATTGCCAAAGAAGACCTGTTGGATAATGATTTCTTTTTTTTGACCTCGAATCAGCGTGACAAAAAGAAATGCAACAAAGCAATCCGATTTTTTTTCATCATGGTTCAATTTTTCTAAATGTGTAAAAAGCTAGTTGCTCAAAATTTGGGGTGCTTTTTTTTACGTCGAGTACGTATCCAAATGTTCTCATTTCCTTCACCAGATCTGGCTCAAAGAGTCCAATGTGTCCGCAATCCTTACGAACTTTTCCAGGCTTGTCGTTCATGCGTTCCTGAATTAGAACAATGCCTGTCTCGTTGAGAGCTCCATGAATATCCTTCAACATGCTTTCACGGTCCGTCAATTCGTGATACACATTGGCCATGATGATGCGATCATAATAATCTCTCGGCAAGTTTGTTCTCTTTTCCTCGCCAATCACAAGCCTGAATTGGCCGATAATTGGTTTGCCTTTAATTTTTTGATTATAGGCTAGCACTTTTTGAAATTCGGTTTCATTGAGACACACGGTGTCAATATCCTGAATAGTCCACTCGACACCATCGATGAATGCGGCCGTAATCACCTCCCTGTTCCCGTTAGCGGCACCAACGCTGGCCACCTTTTCGCCAGTTTGAACGTCAAAGAATTTGGTTGCTTCGTAGGCGCGTTTTAACTCTTCGAAGTTCTTAACGTAGAATCCACATTTGTAAGGTCTCTCGACTTTTGATTTCTGCGCGAACGTATTACCATGGACACTAACGCTGAGCAAAACAATGAATAAAAATATTCTCATGGATTTGGTCATCGTTCAGTCTGATTTATGTAAAAAAGAAGGAGAAAGCAACTTTCCAACAATTTCGCAACAAGATGCTACTTTTGCAATGGTGTCTGTTTGTTCAACACTTTACACAACAAATTATGCGGCGAGTCACAAACGTGTCTATCATTTTCCTTGTGTTCTTTTCTGGCCATCTGCAAGCTCAAAAAGATCTTCCGTATTATATTCAGCAGGCGAAAAACAACAGTCCACTGATTCAATTTTATAAAAATCAGATCGAGGCGTCCGGGCTGGAAAATGAACGATTAAAAGCTTTCTTTTTGAAACCACAAGTTTCATTGACAGCCAACTTTTTACTTGCACCGATTATAACCTCAGACAACGGCAAGAAGCAAATCGACTGGAACCCCTATGTGGCCGAGAAGTACCGTGGCTATGATCTTGCAGCGAGCAATGGTGGCATGTATGCGGGGTTGCTGAATGTCAATCAGCCGCTGTTCAACGGGAATCGTTATAAAGTGTTTGAACAGCAAACCCTGATTGATATCAAGGCACAAGAAAACAATCAATTGCTCACCGAACATGAGCTTGAAAAAACCGTTACCGATCAATACATCCAATGCGTGTTGAATTATCGGCAAGTGGAATATACGGAAGAACTACTGAACATTATTAATCAGCAGGAAATCAACATTGGAGAACTTATCGGCCGTGGTGTTGCGAGACCTTCGGATCTCTCTTTGCTTGTTATTGAGCAAAAGGCACAGGAGGTTTCACTAAACAAAGCACAATCTTCCTATCGCAATGCCCTGCTTCTATTGAGGATGATGTGTGGGCTTACCGACACCACCTATCAGGTTGTTGAAGATCCCAACCTGACGATGAGTCCGGATGTTGATCAGTTCAGGTTCGTTGAACGATATCGTCTTGATAGCCTTACCCTGATGGCCAATCAAAAGATATTTGACTTGCGTTATAAACCAATCACAACACTTTTTGCCAATACGGGACTTAACGCTGTAGATGCACCTACTATCCCAGACCGTTTTGGTGTAAGCACAGGAATAAATTTTTCGATTACACTCACGGATGGAAAGCAACGCAGCATCATGAAGCATAAAACGGAAGCGCTCATGAAATCGACACGTCCTTCCATCACATTTTTTAACAATCAGAACAGTGTGCGGAAAAACAAAATTAAGGAAGAGTTTAATTCGGTCTCAAAACGACTTGTCTTAATGGAGGAGGAATTGATTGAATTTCAAAAACTGTTGAGTTATTACAACCTGGAATTGGCGGAAGGCAAGGTAACAGTGTTTAACTATTTAGCCGCACTTAAAAGTATGACGGTCGCTAATCGGGATTATGTCTCCCTGCTTACGGAGGAAGAACTTTTAATCAACGAATTCAACTATTGGAACTGGTAAAATACAGCGATTTCTCATTTTTTGAATAATATAATGTATAGGTCCGGATTGCAGATTTTTAAAAAATATGTACCTTGAAAAAACATTAAATCCCTAAAATCAACATACCATGAAAACTTTTGCGCTACTCACCTGGATGGTCTCCTCTCTATTCGTTACCGGACTTGGCGACATTACCGGTCGCTGGACGGGTAAGGTTATGGATCAGTTCGAAGTGACGTATGATTTCAAGCAGGACGGCGAGAAATTAACAGGTTCCACCATCGGACCCGACGGGACTAAGATGGAATTTACCAATGGCACCATCAAAGGAGAGGATATCGCTTTTACTCTGGATTTTCAGGGGACTCCATTAGCGATTACCGGTAAAGTGAAGGATAATACCATGAACCTTTCATTTGACATGGGTGGCAATCCTGGTGCTATCGTATTGACCAAGGCTGATAAGTAGCCCAATCCCACTGCGATCCTGAATTATCAGAAATTAAAAGAGGTTGTCTTATGACAACCTCTTTTAATTTTACATTCGTTGATCTCAGCGTACATTATTTCTTAGTTACAACGCTAGCGTCCAATATCACTGCTGTTTGTGCCAGTGCCTGACCATTCAGAGAAGAACCTGTTTGCATCGTGATACCTGTCTGGGAAAGGATGATTCCTTCAACATGCGACGTTGTGCCCAGGGTAACCTGGCCGGCAACTTGCCAAAAGATATTTTTAGCTAAGGCACCACCCGTTAAGGTAACATTCACAGCGGAACTCGTATTAAGATTACCGCCGATCTGCATGATCCAAACATCCGTCGCACTTCCGGAAAAAACAATGCTGGTAGGAACTGTTACGTTGCCGGCCCACTTGTAAAGACCTTGTGTCAATGTTTTTCCGCCAATATTTCCAGTTCCAAGTTCTACGAAATCAGGTAAGGTACGTCCTGCAGCATCATTGTAGGCAGTGACCATGTTATTCACGGTGGTGGTCATGGTAATCGGAGTCGGTGCAGCCATGTCAGCGGCATATATTTTTCCGGTTACCTGACTGGATGTAGCGAAGCCTGTTGAGTTGGTCAATGCCAGGCCTGTAACATAGGAAGTAGCTGCAGGGCTTAGACCTAAGTCGCCTGTGATCGTTGAGGTTGAGCTATTGTTGATCGCCGTCTTGGCAACAATCACATAATTGATTGCAGATCCCAAATTTACTACTGTGCGGGAAGCGGTTGAGCCTCCTGTAGTAAAGCTAGACACGCTGTTGGCAGTTAGTGCAGTTCCGGCAAGTGTCTTAGCACCCGTTGTTACCGTGACGGTATAGTTTGACAGCGCCAGCAAGCTATTGGTGGGTGTAAACGTTGCTGTCGTTCCAGCGTATGTTACGGTTCCGGGAACTACGGTAGTTCCTTGCTTCACAATAACCGTGGATGAATTGATCGTTGCAGGATCCATAGCCTCACTAAATGCGATCGTGATTGAATTGTTGCGTGGTACATCGGTGGCATTGTTTGTTGGACTAGTATTGCTCACGCTGGGCGCAGCCGGTGCTGGATTGTCGTCTTTCGAACAGCTCGCGATCGATAGCAGGCATACAATAGAAAATAATGACAGCAGTTGAATTGCTTTAGGATACTTCATGTTTTTGATTTAAAATGTTTAGCGCTGAACAGAAAGCTCATGGTGATGGCGTTGTGAATACTATGCCATCATGATTTCATGACTTAATGATTTGATACGGATCCATGATCGAATATCAATCCACAATTGTAAAAGAGTCAATGGGGGTGATGAGGATGCTTTTGAAAAAATTGAAAGGCGTGCTATGGGCACTATTATCCACAATACGGGAATTGCAGCTTAGCAGGGATATTACACCCGACAATCATAAATGAGTCGATTCACGGGTTTATCAACCTGAACAATTTTTCATGCCATCGGACTTCTCTCGTTGGTGGGTAAACTTCTTGATATGATGATCATGGCAAGAGCGACATGCAGGGCTATTATGCTCAACCCCACACCGAGTAATTGCAGGGCCTTGGCATTCACCCTGGGAAATTCTCGAAATTCGCTCACCAGCGCCAGGATCATAAAGAGGTTAACAAGTAGGAATGCACCTCCGATTAAAAACCCTACAATTTTGTTTTTGTAAATCAATTGAAGCAACAGTATCGCTATCAGGACCCAGGCAACCGGATTGACTATCGAACGGAAGGGATACCACGTACCTAGTACAACAAGAATCAGATAGTACTCCGGTACTTGAAATAAAATTTTTTTAAATTTTTCCATGGCGGTAATTGGTTTCATTAATAAGATCTGGTGCTTCCAATTCCTTGATGCGTTTTTTTAATTGCGCTACGTGCCAGCTTTGATAGATTGACATCGCGAGCATACCAAAGACAAGAATCGCATTGGCATTGGGAAAATGCAATATTTTCATACCCGCCGCAACAACAATTACGATACTTCCAATCGTATAAATCAATTTTTCATTTTTCATTTTTTGTGTTTTAAAAAAAATTAATTTATTTCCGTCCTACGCGAAAATGAACACCAAGCCGAAAATCCAATACTTCAATCGGACTTGCGTATACGTTGCCTACATGGTGTTCGTGCACAACCTGTGTTTGTGTATTGATGAACTGAGCATACACATCTGAAGTGTGGGCGATGTGAGCGGCGTGATTCATATTGCCGGCATCTACGTTCATGTATTCCACTTTACCACCTAAAGAATAATTCGCTGAAAGATCCAGGAAAAACGCACCGGGATTTTTCTTGGGAAGCAGTTCCAATCGTAACCCCCCACCGACAGATGCAAGCACAGTACCATCATTGGATAAAATATCGGAGTCAACGGGTTCGCAGTGATCTGCATCATCCGGATCATAGATGTATAAATCGGTGGTGAAGAAGGAGTATCCTGCTTTTCCCGTAATAAAAGGTCTTATTTTTTTATCCGATAAAAAATAACGTCCCGTCATCATGATCGAATAAAAATTATTGTTTACTACAATATCCATGGGTGCCGTACTGCCGTCCTCGAAGGTGTACGTTTGACGCGTCTTATCATGACCGTATGAGTTCACATTCATTTCTATCCCGAAGGAGTAAGGTTTTTCTTTGGGTAAAAAGTAATAGTCCATTGTAAAACCATGAGCACCGCTGATGGTATACTGCATGGAACCCCGGGGAATGGAATAGGTGTAATTGAGTCCCATTTCGGAATTTTGGCCTTTGGAAATGAAACTGAGCACGACGAGGATCATGGTAAATGTACATTTCATACCCCAGGGCGTTATTGTGCCAAAGAAATTTAGTGAAAATTTCAGACTAGAAGAAATACCTGCCAACTGACTTTTTGGGCAATTTCACAGCTTCATAAAACTATGGTGAAGGCATCAATAGGGATGTATATTCGAAGTCACAATTTCTTCAGGCTGCAAGGATTTTTGTTGTAGTATTATATTTTCAATAATAGTTTATGAAAAAAATATTTCTCTTTTACCATGCTATATTGATTGGCGGAGCCCTCTTTGCACAGGGGACAACCGATCAGATAAAACTGAATCAACTAGGCTTTTATACACATGGACCGAAGCTGGCCATTGTTACAACAGAAATTCCGTTGAAAGATTTCTATGTGATTTCTGCAGTCGATGAAAAGGATACTGTATTTAAAGGTTCATTAGGTGGGTTGCAAAAGTCTTTGAACTCGAGTTTAAAAACGCAGGTCGCAGATTTTAGCAGTTACGAAAAGAAGGGGAGCTATGTCATGCATGTACCCGGTGCCGGTACTTCGTATAAATTTGAGATCGGACCCAACATCAACCGGCAGGTAGCAATCTCTACGTTAAAAGGTTTTTATTACATGCGTGTGTCTATTCCACTTGAGACACCTTATGCAGGCAAGTGGGCCCGTCCAGCCGGCCATCCCGATAACAAGGTTGTGATCCATCCTTCAGCAGCAGGACCAAACCGTTCGGCGGGATCAACGATCTCCACCCCGGGTGGCTGGTATGATGCGGGTGATTATAATAAATATGTGGTGAACAACGGTATAACGCTGGGCACGCTCTTATCTGCCTATGAGGATTTTTCCCAATATTTTAATAAGATCAATACCACAATCCCGGAAAGTAAAAATTCAATACCCGACATTTTGGATGAGGTAGTTTATGATTTGCGCTGGATGTTGACCATGCAGGATCCCAATGACGGCGGCGTTTATAATAAATGTACCAACGCATCTTTTGATGGCATGACCGCCATGCCCGGAGAAACAAAAGAACTACGGTATGTCGTTCAAAAAGGAACGGCAGCTACGCTTGATTTTGCAGCAGTGACAGCACAGGCAAGCCGCATTTTCAAAAAATATCCGAAGCAATTTCCCGGGTTGGCCGATAGCTGTATCATCGCTGCGAATAAAGCGTGGCAATGGGCGCTAAAAAATCCTGCAGTGCAATACAATCAAAATGAGATGAATAAAGAGTTTGATCCGGATGTAGTAACGGGGGGATATGGGGATAGGAATTTTAATGATGAATGGTTTTGGGCCGCGACTGAATTATTTATTACTACAAAAGACAAATCATACTATGACCTAGCAAGTAAAGATTTGTCTGTCGCCATGAATATTCCTTCGTGGGGAAATGTACACATGCTGGGTTGTTATAGCTTGTTGCGTTTCAAGGTGAAACTTCCTGATTACACCCAGGGAGGAGTCGATCAATTAAAAACACAACTCGTTCGGTATGCAGATGAAATGATTGCAAAAGTTCCGTTAAATGCTTTTCGTACTGTAATGGGACAGACCCCACGCGACTTTAACTGGGGCAGCAATTCCAATGCTGGCAACCAGGGTATATTGTTGCTCAATGCTTACGTGTTGACAAAGGATAAAAAATATGTGGATTACGCATTGAGTAATCTCGATTATTTGCTGGGAAGAAATGCAACCGGCTATTGTTTTGTAACAGGAGCAGGAACGAAATCAACGCTGCATCCGCATCACCGCCCTTCGGAGGGCGATGGAATTACTGAGCCTGTACCCGGTTTAGTGGCTGGCAGCCCCAATCCTGGCAAGCAGGATAAATGCGATTACGAATTCTCTGAACCAGAGACTACCTACATCGATGCATCGTGTTCATACGCCTCCAACGAAATTGCCATCAACTGGAATGCACCCATGGTATACCTCGCAAATGGCATAGAGGCTTTGCAGGCTATTGTGAAATATTAAGGATCGTGTTAAGAATCGTATTAAGAATATCTGTTACTAGATCACCTTCATCATTCTGAAGGGAAACATCAACACAGCGCCGATAAATTTGAACACCAGGGAGATCGTCAGGCCAACTATCCGGAAAGGTAGTAAGATCAGCCAAACGAAGGGAAAGAGAATAAGCATTACTAACGCGAGCGGCCAGCAGATAACAAGAAGGATACACCACAGTACAAGTCCAACAAAGGTTTTCATATGGTAAGGAGTTCAGGCGTCAGAGCCTATGCAAATCGTTTACCAGACTTCTAAATTTCTATTTTAAAGAAATTGAGCGGTATAGCTTTGTAGGTTGATGCAAATCTGTACACCGGACTGAACATAAATGAACACTTGATTATTTACAATTTATTTTGAGTTTAGCATCGATGGTCATGCCTAATGATTCGGCCATGGTAAAGTCATCACACGCCTCTTTCATTTTCTGCAGTCGTTGATAGGCTAATGCGCGGTTGTAGTAGGCACCACCGTGTGAAGTATTATGAAAAATAGTAAGGGTATAGTCATCGATAGCTGCTTCTACGTTACTTTGTTTCAGGCAGAGATTTGCGCGCGCAAACCATGCCTTATCGAAATTCTCTCTGAGTTCTATGGCGTACGTAAAATCATCATTGGCTCCCGTCAGGTCTTTTAGTTTTTCCCTTACAAGACCACGATTCAACCAATACACCGGATCGGCCGGATTGGCTTTGATGGCGCTATCATAATCAGTAAGCGCACCCTTTAGGTCACCCTTGTTTGATTTGAATTGTGCACGTTGTGCGTAGGGGTAAGGTAATGCATGATTGTTTTCAATGGACTTGTCGATAAATTCCTTGGCCAAGTCGTTTTCTCCTTTTTTGCCTTTGAGCTGCGCGAGGTTGTATTGAGCAAGACTCAGAGAAGGATCGATGTGCAATGCAGTTTGATAGTCCTGGGCAGCACCTTCTGTATCACCGGATTCTTCGCGGGCAAGACCACGATGAAGTAGTGAATTCGTATCCTGCGGGTTTTGCTGAACTGCTGTGTCAAGGTATGCGATGGCATCAGGATAGTTTTTCAGTTTTATTTCGATCTGGCCGAGGTAATCATAGAGAATTGCTTTAGAGGAACTACGCATGGTAAACATTTTGTCAATGCCTGGAGTAAACATATCCTGACGAAAAAAAATTGTTGTGGTTGTGCCGGCAGGAAAATCGAGAAGCTTAATAAAATCTTCCCGGGCCATTTCATAATGCGCCAATCTGAAGTGAAGAACGGCACGACTGAACAGCGCTTCTTTTGGATCTTCTGTTTCGAGTTCGAGATATAGCGTATAGTCGCGAAGGGCAGCCTCGAGGTTTTCCAGCGTTTCTTCGGCAATAGCACGTGAATAGTATGCTTCTTTAAAGTATGCACGAAGATGAAGGCATTCATTGTAGTATTGAATGGCTAACCGATCATTTCCCTGTTCATGTGCCTCTTCCCCGGCATAGAAATAGTCAGCAACGGTAATTAATTTTTTATTCATTCTCTGCGCTGAGGACTCAACAAAACCTCCTAGCATCATCACACACAGGGCGAATAATTTCATCATATACTAAAGCTACAAATTGTCTGTTGATTTTGAGTTGAACTGATCGGTGAGTGGTACGAAATTTATTCTATCTGGAATGGAATTAATTTCAATACGTATGAAATGGGAAGAATTTTATCAGAAGGCTTATGAATGGACGTTGAATTACGGGCCTAAAATCATTGTTGCCATTCTCATTTTTTTATTGGGACAATGGCTGATCCGGGTTTGTAGAAAATGGCTTCAGCGCTCGCTGCACAAGCGGGAAATAAATTCCTCATTGCGTCCTTTCATGCAAAGCCTTGTCATTACAGCGATGCAGGTATTGTTGATCCTCACCATCATGCAAATTCTGGGTGTGCAAATGACGGTGTTTGCGGCAGGTGTTGCGTCATTGGGTGTAGCCGTGGGATTAGCTCTTTCAGGAACGCTACAAAATTTTGCAAGTGGCGTACTGATACTTTTCCTAAAACCTTTTAAGGTAGGTGATAATATTGTTGCACAGGGCCAGGATGGCATTGTAAACTCCATTCAGATATTTTATACCATTGTCACCACGTCCGATAATAAAACGGTAATTATTCCCAATGGAAAACTTTCCAATGAAGTAATTGTTAACATCAGTAAAGAAGGACGGAGACGGCTGGATATCGAATTGAAATTCGGACATATGTTTGATATGGAGGAGGTGAAGCGTATGATCCTCGACAGTGTAGAAGCTTCTCCAGAAGTGATGAAAGATCCTGAGCCCATCGTTGGTATTTCGGCGATTGAAGGCGATGGTGTGAAAGTGATGGTGCAACTATGGGTAGACGCTTTGGACTATAATGCGATTAAATTAATTGTCAATCAAAAGTTATTGAAAGACATCAAGGCTTCAGGAATAAAACTGCTGGGCATGCCTTAGATTAGAGCAGGAAGATGGTAAGTAAAAACAAGATGCCGCGATAGATTTCCAGTGCTACCTTCAAAAACAGAATAACCACCACGGATTTTAGAAAAAGTTCTACACCCTTTTGGTTGTAAAATAATTTTCCAGAACGAAGTAAAAAATATAGATTGGTAATGATGAAAATACTGGTGAGCGTAAAGTCATCAATGTAATGACCGATACCGAGGACCGAAATAAGTACTTTAAGCAACAGGGTATTGATAACAAGATTGAAACAGGCAAGCTCGATACAATAACCGAAGTGATCATTGAAGTATCGATTTCGCTTTCGATAGATGACGTTGAGTGGTAAGGAAGCAAGTACGACAAATACCATCACCAAAAGTTTTGCGAGTGCCGTGCTTTTTTGATCATAAATCAAACTGAAGGAATTGATGTTCAGCACGTGAATGTTCACCATTTTTGTAACGATCACTTCACGGATAAAACCACCGTAGGGTGCCCGCATCTGCGTGTTCAGTGAGGCGTTGAAAAGCTGAATGGAGGGGAAGAGAAAATAAATCAAGTTCAGCACGAAGAAGATGGACAATGGCTTCATGTACTTCACGGTTCTTCCTTCCGTAAATTCTTTGGAAATAAATCCAGGTCGCTTGATCATCAGCCACAACGTGCTGATAAACTTGTTATCGGCCAGTGTTAATGCTGTAGAAATCTGAGTAGCCAGTGTTTTAAAAGAGCGGTCTTCTTTTGTCAGTACACGCTCGCCACAATGATTACAATAGTTTCCCGTGAACGAATTGCCGCAGCTTTTGCAGCGATGTGGGGTTAGGGTTTCTTCCATTTTATGAAAACACCCAAAGGTACTTAAGAATTTAATTCGCGAAGTGTCTTGTATCCCCGCGAACGAAATGCAGGGCCGGCATAGGGAAGCCGATCTTCAATGATGATACAGAGTTCTTTCTTTAACTCGGGTTGTGTTTTGGCGATGCGTGCCAGCAGGGTCATAGAAAACACGTGAACAACAATTGATTCCTTTGGGTTTTGCAAGAAGGAAAAGCAGAGATCGACCACGATTCCCTGAAGGGTGCCAGGGATTTTTGTAAACAGAAGAAGCCTGACGGTATTTCGTTTGACCGCGTCATGAAGTCCTGGTTTTTTGAGGTTGCCGATTATTTTTTTGAGATGAGGTGTAAAGAGTTCGGGGTGATGTTCTGCCACCATGCTTAATGGCCAGGAGGCACGTTGCGTTACCCGGTATGGCCCTCCTAAAAACACATCTACGAGGGTAGAAAAGCGTTTTTTGTCTTTACCGATATACGCCACGATACGGTCGCGTTGCCGTTTTGAGTGCTCTTTAAGAATCTCTTTTTCCAGGTTCATCGTTGGGGAATAAGCATCATTTTTAATCTCTTAACTGCTTGAACATTAGGTTTTTCAATATACTTAGTTAAATTTGAATATTAAATATAAAAAGATGAGCTCATTCTACGTATTTTTTGCCATCGCAGCGACCTTATTTTTTCAACTAAGCTTTTGTTTTGTTTGCTTTTATATGAAGCAGACGAGAACGGCCTGATTGAAGTTGCCTGCCGAGTTGCCTGTGTGAATCGATTCTTGCTTAGTTTTCGCTGCCAGACTGCGGGAGCATGGTATTCTATTTTGTTCTGCTAAATTTGCGGGCCGAAATCAGCACCCATGAATTACCTCTCAGCAGAAACCGTATCGAAAGCCTTCAATGACAAATGGCTTTTTAAGGATCTGACGTTTGGAATCGCCCAAGGTGAGAAAGTAGCACTGGTGGGAGAGAACGGCACAGGCAAAACGACCCTGCTGAAAATTCTAACGGGGGAACTTCAATCCGATACAGGAAAGGTAAGCACGCGCCAGGGCATACGCATTGGCTATCTCACACAACAACCTACCGTAGAAGGTCATCTTACGGTAAAGGAAATCATCTTCAATGCCAGCAATAAAGTTGCCGCCGTGGTAAAGGAATATGAAGATTGTTTGCATCATCCTGACACATCCGCCGACCGTATGCAAAAGGTTCTGGAGCAAATGGAGGAACTCAATGCCTGGGACTACGATGCAAAAGTACAGGAAGTGACCGGCAAGCTTGGTGTCACGGATCTGGACCAGAAGTTTTCTACATTATCAGGAGGACAGCGCAAGCGGGTATTCATGGCGCAGATGTTGTTAACCGAGCCCGACCTCATCATTATGGATGAGCCCACCAATCACCTGGACCTTGAAGCGATTGAATGGCTGGAAGGATTTCTTTCTGCGCAGGCTATCACGCTGATCATGGTAACGCACGATCGGTACTTCCTGGACAATGTGGCCAACCTCATCATTGAACTCGATCGGGGCAAACTGTATACGTATAAAGGCAACTACGCTTATTTCTTAGAAAAGAAAGCAGATCGTGAAGAGATGCTGAAAGTTCAGGTCTCCAAGGCAAAATTGCTGATGAAGAAAGAACTGGAATGGATGCGCAAGCAGCCAAGAGCGCGCGGGACAAAAGCCAAGTACCGCATCGATGCATTTTATGAAATTCAGGAAGTTGCCTCCCAAAACTTAAAGAAGGAGCGTCTTGAGCTCGATATGAAAGAAACCCGGCAGGGTGGAAAAATCATGGAGCTGGAACACGTTCACAAAAGTTATGGCGACAAATTGATGGTGAAGGATTTTTCGTATGTGTTCAAGAAGAAGGATCGCATTGGCATTGTGGGAAAAAATGGTATTGGAAAATCTACATTCCTCGACTTGCTCACGGGAAAAACAAAAGCCGACAAGGGGTATGTGATTAATGGAGCTACAACTAAAATTGGATACTTCACACAAGAGACAGCCAACCTGAATCCTGCGCACCGCATCATTGAAGAAGTGAAAGAGATAGCTGAGTTCATCACAATGTCTGATGGATCGCAGCTCTCGGCATCAAAGTTTCTTGATAATTTTCTTTTCCCTCCGGAGAAGCAATACACCTACATCGAAAAACTAAGTGGAGGTGAGCGCAAGCGTCTGCAGTTGTTGAAGATACTTGTTACCAGTCCCAATTTTTTGGTGCTCGATGAGCCTACCAATGATTTTGATATTGATACGCTCAATGTGCTTGAAGAATTTCTTGAAAACTTTACGGGCTGCCTGATCCTGGTATCTCACGATCGTTATTTTATGGATCATTTGGTCGATCAGCTCTTCGTGTTTGAGGGAGATGGCGTTATCACTCCGTTTAACGGAAACTATTCTGATTACAGGACTTCGATCGATGATGGTGAGGTGATTGGCAAACCTGCGGTTGTTAAAGAACCTGTTGCAGCTCCTGTTGTAAAAGAAAAGAAAAAACTTTCCTACACAGAAAAACAGGAGTACGACAAACTTCAGCCCGAGATTGATAAACTGGAAGTGAAAAAAAAGGAGTTGATTGATTTGCTGAATAGTGGCGTGAACGACGCGACCAAGCTTACCGCATGGGGAATTGAAATTGAGTCGATTGAAAAGCAAATCGAAAAGAAGACACTTCGCTGGATTGAACTTTCTGAGTACGAGGCATAAACGCACTTTTTAGCGCTTTTTTTTGTTTTAATTTCAGTGAAAATGCTCTTATCTTTGAGTTTAGTACCTTAAAAAATTGAGTCAAACGCAAGCCATAGCGCTCTATCAGCCGATTCTGCATCAGATTGCGTACAACTTGTTGCGTTGTAAAGCCGATGCCGAGGATGTGGTTCAGGACACCTTTCTGCGGTGGTTTAGTATAGACCACGCCAACGTTGAAAACCCAAAGGCTTACCTGATTTCTGCCGTTAAAAATAACTGTCTCAACCACCTGGACGCCCTGAAGCGCAAGAAGGAAGAATATTGGGATTCAATTCAATTGTCTGAATTGATGGTCAAATTTAAGGAATCCGATTTTGCCCATTTTGACTTTGAAAAGGAGCTTTCTGCAGCTTTTAAAACGATTCACGCCAAACTGGAGCCGTTGGAAAGGGCGGCTTATTTGTTAAAGGAAGTCTTCGATTTTGATTACGAGGCCATTCAAAAAATCCTTGATAAAAAGGCAGACCACTGTCGCCAGTTGTTGAGTAGGGCCAAAAAGAAACTCAGTGACGAAAGTTCGAAGATGAAGATCGAAATGCCTGATACCTCCAATTTGTTCCAAAGCTTTAAAAATGCGTGTGATTTTGACAATGTTTCGGAGTTTATCCAGCACCTTAAAACCGATATTTCAGCAGCTTTAAGTACAAAAAATTAATTGTCTCCATTCTGTCACAAATTGGCTCTATGCTTGTCTTGCATATGTTGGCCTGCTAATGCTACAGCAATCCCCAGGCGCTTTAATCTTTAACCCAATCATTATTTACAATGAAAGCAGTGCTGATTTTCTTCGTAGCCCATTGGTACCTATCCCTGTTTTTTCAAACCTTTTTCCTTCATCGTTATGCTTCACACAAGGCGTTTACGATGAGTCCATTTACCGAAAAGGTGTTTTTTATACTAACCTGGTTTTTCCAGGGCTCTAACTATTTGAGTCCTTTTGGATATGGTACCATGCACCGCATGCACCATGCCTTCGCTGATACGGAAGATGATCCACACTCACCCAAATACGATGAGACGATCTGGAATATGATGTGGAAAACAAAAACGATCTATCATGCTCTCGCCAATGGTGAAATGAAAGTAGAGAAACGCTTTACGGAAGGTGTTCCGCAATGGACCGCATTCGACAAATTCGCTCGGTCATGGCAATCACGTGTTATCTGGGGGTTGCTTTACGTTGCCTTCTACTGGCAATTTGCAACAGCTTGGTACTTATGGTTATTGTTACCGATCCACTTTTTAATGAGCCCTATTCATGGTGCCATCATCAATTGGTTTGCACATAAATACGGGTACAGAAACTTTGAAGTGGGAGATACGTCCCGAAATTTCCTTCCGGTTGATTTTCTGATGATGGGCGAGAGCTATCACAACAACCATCACAAAAATGGTTCACGAGCCAATTTCGGAGGTATCCGCTGGCATGAACTTGATCCGACCTATTTGGTTATCTTGATCTTAGACAAATTGCGGGTCATCCGGATTGCCCGGAAGAATGCCGTTTCCATCAGCGAATTGCAGAAAGCTGCGTAGTTGGAAAAACCAAAGATTTTCTATCTTTGGCGCAATATTTTTAATAAAAAAATCAAATGAAAGAAGGAACAGTAAAATTCTTCAATGAAGCCAAAGGTTTTGGATTCATTAAGGAAACAGGTACAGGAACAGATTATTTTGTTCACATCTCCGGTTTATTAGTAGACTCATTGAGCGAAAATGACCCAGTTACTTTTGAACTGAAAGAAGGAAAGAAAGGATTAAATGCAGTTAACGTTCGGTTAGCCAAATAATACTTCAAATACTTTTTTTGAAGAACCCCGACGGTGCCGTCGGGGTTTTTTTTATGCCTGGAATTAAAGAATATTTTTTATTGCTCGTTACAACTTCATGTGTTGCTCAAGGGTCTAATCATAAATCACCAGCATATGAAAAAGATTTTATCAGCGATTATCGTAGCCGGAGTTTTATTCTCCTGTTCAACGGCGGAATTTGACGAAGCAGTACCCTGCGCAGAAGAATTGGTACCTGAGGCAGAGCAGTTTCCTCAGTATTGGAGGTTGGTGAAGATGACGGGCAGCATGATCAACTCTGAAACAACGGGAGAGAATATGGCGTGGCAGGAAGTCATTGAACTAAAATCGGATAACACGTTCATTAAAGCGCGTCAGCGGGACAGCAGAACAAAAGAGGCTTTGGGAAGTTATTCTTTCAGTCATGATCCTATTGACAACTCCGTGATGTTGACACTGGCATATTCTTCAGGAAAAGACCTTATTGGAAGTTGTCTGAGCATCACCGAAACAGAAACTTATTATTTCAGATCGAAATGCACCATGTTCGGAACATGGTCTGCCTGTGATGGACCGGGCCTGGAATATGCAAGACAGGTGATAACGATCGATTACCCTAAGGGGAAAGAATAATAAACTCCGTACGCCTGTTCAGTCGCCTGTTTTCTTTTGAGTCATTCATCACTACAGGTTTTGTTTCGCCATACCCCACGGCTGTAATCCGTTTTGGGTCACCTCCCATTTTTATGAGATAATTCTTAACTGCATTGGCCCGGCGTTCGCTAAGTTGTTGATTGTATTCAGGTGTCCCCACATCATCGGTATGTCCTCCGATTTCCACGCGCATTGTATTTGAGTTGTTCAGCATCCTGGAAATATTTTGTATGCCCTCAACCGAGATCGGAGTAATCTCTTTTTGGGGAAAGTAGACGTTCATTACATAACCTACATTCATCGCAATTTTGTTAAGGCGAAGTGTATCAGCAATGAACTGGTTTGCTTCGGTAACTCCACCCATGTACAAGGATGAAGAATACGGCAAGTAACCCGCAGAGCCCACATCAAATTTATAGCGGGTAAGTTTATCTGCTGTGTGCGTAAATGAAATGGTGTACGTACCTCGTGCCTGGCCAGGCGTAGCCTTGATCATTCCTTTTTCGTGTGAGAGATGTAAGTCTGCATTCAGCGGTTCGCTGGTTTTATCATCCACGATGTAATACGTAATGATGACTTGCGAACTCTTTGGTCTTGCATCAACAGTTGGTACAGGTATGAGCGCAACTTTTTCAGTTTCTGACTTTTCAACGACGGGTGCGGCTGTCATGGGCACTACTGCTGCTACCGATGTTGGCGCAACTTTTTGAGTGGCTAGCGCCACAGCCTTCTCTTCTTCTCTTTTTCTATCCTGTTCAGCAAATACCTCTGCAAATTCAGGTTGATTAAGGTCTACCGGTTTCCAGTTTTGCATGTCGATTTTATAAATATCCTGCTCACCCACATTATCCTTGCGTAAGGATGAAAAGTAGGCGAACTTCTCATCGGCAGTCAATACAAAATAAATGTCGTTTTCTGCAGAGTTGATCGGATAGCCCAGGTTAATGGGATCAGACCATTCTTTTTTGGATGCATCATAGGAAGACCGATAAATATCAAGATCACCCATGCCCGCCAGTCCGTTGGAGCTAAAGTACAAATGCTGTCCGTTAGCAGAAATGAAAACCCCATCCTCATCCATTTCGGTATTCACCAAAGGCCCGAGATTTTGAATGTTTGTCCAGCGACCATTTTTACTCAAATCCGCATGGTATATATCGGTGCCTCCATAGCCTCCCGGGCGATTGCTGGTGAAGTATATGTGTTGATCATCATTGGTGATCGATGCGGAATTTTCGAGGTACTCAGAATTAATTCCATCCATGGCCTTAGGAGGAGACCATCCTCCGGATTGATTGATGGTAGAGAGCATAAGATCGCCGCCATTCGCATCGGAGTACAAGATCAATTCTTTTCCATCCGGAGAAATATTGACACTGGCATTGTGATAGGCTCCATTGAGCGGAGCGCCCGGATTTTCCGCAGCTTGCCACGTACCATTCACTTTTTTACTGGTTAAGATTTCCTCATAATACTCATGGTCGACAGCTACTTTAACATTCGCATTGTTATCAGGCCTTCGTGTGGTGAATACCATGATGGATTCGTCGGCGGATATTGTGGGTGCATAATCGGGGTATTCAGAATTTACTTTATCACTGAGGTTCTCGATCGTAACATGAATCGGATTTGCCTTATAGATGATGCCATTGCGGCATTCAAATATTTTTCGATTGACTTCATTGGTTTTAACAGACTTATCAAACTTCAGCGAGCGAGCGAGCAAGCGATTGTAGCGATCATAAAACTGGATCGCACTGTCAAATTTTTCTGAGTAATGAAATGCCTGACCGATGAAGTATAAAATATCTTCGTGTACACCGGGATCCAGTTTCCAGGCCCTTCGGAAATATTCCAACGATTGATCTTTTTGAATTGACAGCATAATACACTGTCCGGCCATGAGCTGAGCTTTGGCATTTTTTGGATTCATCTTCGTAGCCAGTACGAACAGTTCGGCAGCCTGTTTGCGATGAGAAAAATCAAAGACTTCCATGCCCTGCTTATAGTATTCTTCGGCAAGTGCTACTGAATCCGTCTGTGCAAAGCCAGATGAACAGAGGAAAACAAATAGCAGTGAAGGAGTAAAAATTTTCAGATTAGCCATCATAGAGAAAAGACAATTACCTCCAAATTTAAGAGTTTACCTGACTTTTGAGTAAATCATCAGGACTTAATTTAATACTGCGACGCCAATACAGGCAGGCAGCGACGGGTTTGAATGAAAAATGCCCGACTGCTTTATTGAAGTAATGCGAATTTACTCTTGTCAAAAGTGATTCCTCCGGGACAGATTTATCTGTTTTTATCCCTTAATTTTAGACTTGTCTAAAATTTTATTTATTATTGCCTAATTATTAAGTAAAAACGGTCTAAAAATTATTTTTTTTTGTGATTCGAATGCTCATCAAGGTTCGGTATGGGATAATGCATCATGTGGCGCTCGCATGTATTTTGCTGGTGGGTTATGCAAGCCATGCACAGCAAGAGTGGGGGAGCATTTCCGGCAACGTTTCCTCTTCTGGTATAGTCGCAGAGTTTGTAAGCATCGGTATATCAGGGTTAGGTTTGGGTACAAGCACCGATAGTGTGGGCTACTTTCAATTTCGAAATGTAAACCCAGGTAGCTATCAGCTCCGGTTTTCAGGCATAGGTTATTTACCTCACTCCATTTCTGTCACAGTGGTCGCCGGCAAAACCTTGACCTTGAATATCGAACTCAAAGCGGATATTTCGCGTCTTGACGAAGTTGTCATCACGGGTACGATGAAAGAAGTGACAAAAATGGAATCGCCCATTCCCATCGAAGTATATATGCCAGCGCTTTTCAAAAAAAACCCAACGCCCAATATTTTTGAAGCACTTGCTATTGTCAATGGTGTTCAGCCACAGATCAATTGTAATGTATGCAACACAGGCGATATTCATATTAATGGCCTTGAAGGTCCTTACACCATGATCCTGATTGATGGTATGCCCATTGTCAGCAGTCTTTCCACGGTGTACGGATTGTCTGGCATCCCGAATAGTATGGTCAAACGAATTGAAGTCGTGAAGGGTCCTGCTTCAACACTCTACGGATCAGAGGCTGTAGGGGGCGTGATTAATATTATTACCAGAGATTTTGCCACATCACCAGTATTGCAAGCGGATGTGTTTGGCACTACCGTGGGTGAATACAATATGGATGTATCTTCGAAATTTAGTCTTAAGAAAGTCAATGCACTATTGGGGATCAATTATTTTAATTATACTCAACCGAAAGACATCAACAACGACAATTTTACAGATGTAACATTGCAGAACAGAATTTCACTTTTCAACAAATGGAATTTCATCCGGCCTTCCGGAAAAAATGCATCCCTGGCAGGCCGTTATGTATACGAAAACCGTTGGGGAGGTGAAATGCAATGGACTCCGGAGTATGAGGGATCCTCGGTGTATTATGGAGAAGCCATTACGACGAATCGATTTGAATTTATTGGAAACTATCAATTTGCAGGTAAGGAAAGTATTGATTTTGATTATTCATACAATTTCCATCATCAGGATTCTTACTATGGAACAGCTCCTTTCTTTGCACGACAGCATGTTGGATTTGCTCAGCTTCGATGGAATCATATTTTTGGCAAGCATGATCTGTTGACAGGTCTGCCTTTTCGCTACATCTACTATGATGACAATACACCGGGAACTGAAGATACCAATGATCTCAACAAGCCTGGCATTACTGTTCTTCCGGGTCTCTTTGTGCAAGACGAGATTAAATTCAATGAAAAATTCACAACACTTCTTGGTGCCCGTTATGACCATCACAATGTACACGGCAGCGTTTTTACAGAGCGCATTAGTCTAAAATTCGCTCCGGGCGCAAACCACGTTATCCGGCTTACAGAGGGTAGCGGATTTCGCGTAGTTAATTTATTTACAGAAGACCATGCCGCGTTAACAGGAGCTCGTGACGTAGTGATAAAAAACGACCTGAAACCTGAGCAGAGCTGGAACGCGAATTTAAATTATACACAGGTGATCCCTCACCGTAACGGGTACATCAATCTGGATGGAAGCCTGTTTTTTACATACTTCACCAATAAGATCCTTGGCGATTTTTTAACAGACCCGGATAAAATCATTTACGATAACCTGAATGGATATGCGATCTCAAAGGGGATCACATTGAATTCTGAATTTTATTTTACGAATGGATTTAAGTTCAATCCCGGGATCACGCTGATGGATGTTTACCGTATTGATAAAAATGTGAGCACTGAAAAAATTCCGCAAATACACGCACCTCGTTTTTCAGGAACATTCACGATGAGCTATGCGGTGAAACCCATTCAGCTTTCGTTTGATCTTACGGGCCGAGTCACTGGCCCGATGTACTTGCCTGTTGTTCCGAATGACTTTCGACCCGGCATGTCACCCTGGTTTGCGATTCTGAATTTGCAATTGACGAAAAGCCTCGGTGACCGGTGGGAAATTTATGGAGGCGTCAAGAATCTACTGAATTTTATTCCACGTGACCCATTGCTGCGACCGTTCGATCCGTTTGATAAACAGATTGGTGTTGATAATCCTTATCACTACACATTTGATACTTCATATACCTATGCTCCCATGCAGGGTATAAAAGGTTTTCTTGGTGTAAGATTGACCATTAAATAATCAACGTCTGATCGCTTTCGGCGTTCGTGACGCTCTATTCTTCGTTGTTCAATATCTTTGAAAGAATCGAATAAGCCCCTGTGACAACAATTTCAGACTCTAAGCTAATGTCATCCGGGAGCATGATTTCTGTAAATCCATTTTCAGACGTGCCTTTGGTGACCTCTACCTGACGAAATGTAAGTTCGCCCGATTTGACGAAGATGTAATCTTTTCCGTTAGCCTGGACAAAAGCAGATTCAGGCAAACAGTTCACGGATGAGCCGCGACTTTCAATCCACGCTTTCAGGTACATTCCGGGCAGCATGTTTTTATCTTCTACATCAATATGGCAATGCAGACGCACTGTCCTGTCTTCACTAATGTTTCGGCCAATAAGGTGAACATGAGCAATACGTTCTTTGGTTTCATTGGCGAGAACAAACCGTACTTTGTCTTCAACAGTAACAAAAGGAATATCTTTTTCAAAAATGGTTATTTCCGCATGTAGATGCCTTGTATCCACGATCTGGAAAAGTACATCATTGCCATTTACAAATTTGCCGACGTTGGCATTTACCTCCGTGACATATCCATTGATGGGTGCGGTGATGGTAATGGTGCTGCTAATCCCTTGCTGTAAAATCTTAACCGGAGTAATATTAATTAAGGCAAGTTTTTGCACCAGTCCTTGAACTTTGGCACGTTGAGTATTGTAATCGGCCTCTGTTTTCTGAAAAGTTTTTGCGGCCGTTACATTTTCTTTGCTTAGTTCCTGCTGACGATCGAACTCCAGCTTTAAGAACTGCAGTTGCCCGGAGGCGTCAACATATTCCTGTTGAAGTTGTATGTAATCGGGATGTTCCATCAGTGCAATGACCTGGCCCTTATTCACCCACATGCCTTCAAGCAGATCTGTTGATTTTAAAATACCGCCATAGGGAACGGAAACGCTGACCAGCTGCTGTGGCGGCACATCGAGATAGCCTGTGGCCTGTATATTTTTATTGATGACTCTTTTTTCTAAACGACCAACGTTGATGCCCGCCATGTTGTACTGGGCTTGTGTCATGACGATGAGTGAGTCGGAAGGTGCCTCAGACTCTGTCGTGGATTCTGGTTCTTCAGGCTGTGTTTTGCTGCATGCAAACAGAAGCAAGGATAGTATGATCGTAAGGTTTATGTATTTATAAATAGTGTTCATATTCAATTTGTTTTACTGGTTCCGATAAGATATTCCAGGTGAATAACAGCCTGATTGTAATTGTTCACTGCATTGATATAACCTGTTCGAATTTCTGTTGCTGTGCGAAGACCTTGCAGATATTCAAGATAACCAATCTCACCACCCTGATAAGCCCGTTGTGATTGAGTGATCAACAACGTTGCATTGGGTAAAGATGCGTCCTGATAATAGGCAATGACGTCCTGATATTTTTGAATATCCTGAAGGACTTCAATCCAGAGCCCCTGCATTGTCTTTTGTTGTAATTCAAATTCACTTTCAGCCATCTGTTGTTGTGCGTTGGCTACTTTGATCTTCGCGAGATGAGGACCAATCCAAAGCGGAATACTTATACCTGCCGAGAAACCCTGAAAGCGCGTTGAACGGGTAGCCAACTCGGTTGAGTTAAGTTGAACCGGAGTACCGATCAGTGTCTGATTGAAATAGCCGATCATCAGATCAGGCAAGGCATGATTCTTTGAAAGTAATTTTTGTTTTTCAGCTACAGTTACCTGCTGCTTATAAAAATTTAACAAGGGATTGCCTGATAACGATGAAGTATCATAGGCTGGAAGTTGCAAAGGTGTGAGGACATCGGTCGAGACATCAACCGGTGTATTTTCATTGAGTAGTGTTTGCAGACGAGATTGATAAATGCGAATGTCTGCCTGGTTCTGCATCAACAAGGCTTTGATATTGCGCGCCTGGGTTTCCGCAGTTGTTTTTTCAATGAGTGAAGTTTCTCCCGTTCGGTATCGTACTCCAGCAGCGCGTTCAAAGCCGGCATATACACTATCCTGACGCTGCATCCAGGTTTGTAGTGTTTTCAGGTAAACCAACTGATAATAAACCGATTTCACCTGGTAAGCCAATTCATTTTCCACGGCGGTGACTTTTATCTCACTGCGTGCAATCGTGGCTTTGCCCAACGCCGCACCGGCAGTGAATACGGTAGGAAAAGGAATTGCCTGAGAGATCGTGATATTATTGTCGGCCGTGGCTGCACTGTTATACTGACCAAACATCCCTACCACACTGGTTTTGCCGATTTCTCCATACGTTTTTTTCTGGGCCTTGCTGCTTTCCAGATCATACCGGGAGGCTTTCACTCCGGCATTGTTTTTTAATGCGGCATTCAAAGCATCCTCAATGGTGAACCGGTTGGATAAATTCTGACCCTGAGTGACGAGACGGGCGCTCAGAAAAAACAGAATTAAAATTATTTTATTCATATTCTAACATTTTCATTTTTGTAGACGCAGAGAATCTCTACCCTTAGGATCGTTTGTGAACTAATGCATGGGGATTTCATGATCGTCTGTTTTTGATTTTCCGATTTTTTCAGCAAACACATAAAGGCAGGGGAGTACAACAAGAGTTAACAATGTTGCTGTTATCAATCCTCCGATGACAACCGTTGCTAACGGTTTCTGCACTTCTGCACCGGCTCCATTCGACAATGCCATGGGCAGGAAACCCAGAGATGCGACTGTAGCGGTCATCATTACAGGCCGGAGACGTACGCGCGTTCCCTTGATGATTCGTTCGTAGATGTCGTGCATGCCCTCAAGCTTTAGTTTGTTAAACTCGGCAATCAGCACAATACCGTTAAGTACAGCTACGCCGAAGAGCGCAATGAATCCCACACCCGCTGAAATACTAAATGGCATTCCCCGAATAAGTAATCCAAACACGCCACCGATGGCGGATAATGGAATAGCTGAGAAAATGAGCAACGATTGCGGCACAGAATGAAATGTAAAAAACAACAAAATAAAAATCATGATCAATGCAACAGGTACAGCAATGGATAACCTTTGCTTAGCCTTACTGAGGTTTTCAAACTGTCCACCGTAAGTAATATAGTATCCGGTCGGCATAGGAACTGACATTTTTATTTTTTGGTCTAACTCCTCTACGGTACTTTCCACATCTCTTCCTCTCACGTTAAATCCAACAGTCAGTCTTCGTTTGGCATCCTCACGTTGGATCTGATTAGGACTTAATTTAAAATCTACATCTGCTACCTGTGAAAGTGGAACTTGTTTTCCATGTGATGTATTGAGATAAAGGTTTCTTACATCATCGAGGTTTTCTCTGCTTTGCTTGTGAAGGCGCACAACCAGATCAAATCGCCGTTCCCCTTCATAGACCATACCACTGCTTTCGCCTGCGAAGGCCGTTCGAACGGCGAGATTAATCTCATTAACATTCAGTCCGAATTGAGCCATACGCTCCCGGTTGTAGGTGATGATAATTTGTGATAAACCTTCTACCTGTTCGATATACAAATCTTCGGCGCCTTGCACGGTGCCAATAACCTTTCCGATTTTTTCTGAAAGCTTCGTGAGTTCGTTCAGATCTTCGCCAAAGATTTTTACAGCGATGTCCTGCCGTGCTCCTGAAATCAATTCATTGAATCGCATTTGTACAGGTTGCTGAAATCCGAATGTGACACCGGGGAGGTCGTCAAGCACTTTTGCCATCCTGGTTGCCAATTCTTCGCGCGTAGTCGCAGAGGTCCATTCCTCTTTTGGCTTTAAAATAACCATGAGATCGCTGGCCTCCATCGGCATGGGATCGGTAGGAATTTCACCCGATCCTATTTTAGATACCACTTTCTCTACTTCCGGAAAATTCTTTAGTAGAATCTCCGAAGCCTTTGAAGTTGCATTGATCGTATGGGTTAGCGAACTGCCTGTCAAGACACGCGTGTCAACAGCAAAATCTCCTTCTTCGAGTGTAGGAATAAATTCCCCACCCAGGTTCATGAACGAAAAAACAGAAATAATGAAAAGAAGAAATGCTGTCAAAACGGTAATCGCTTTTCGACGGAGCGCACCTTCAATCATCGGAGTATAAATTCGTTGAAGGAAGTTCATGAGCTTATCGGAGATCGTTTGCCGGTGTGAAATAGTTTTGCTCAGCATCAGCGATGAGATCATCGGCACGTACGTAAGTGACAACAAGAATGCTCCGATAATGGCGAATGAAACGGTTTGGGCCATGGGCCTGAACATTTTCCCTTCAATACCAGAAAGAACAAGAATGGGCATGTATACGATCAGGATAATGATCTGGCCGAATGTGGCGGAGTTCATCATCGAACTCGCGGCTGTTTTCACTTCCTCATCCATTTCACGTTGGGTAATGCGAACTATGTTTCGCGTGACGAGATGATGCATGGTGGCTTCCACAATGATCACAGCTCCATCCACAATCAATCCAAAGTCGATGGCACCTAAACTCATCAGGTTGCCGGATACGCCAAAGAAATTCATCATACTTATTGCAAAAAGCATGGAGAGAGGGATTACCGAGGCGACAATCAATCCGGCTCTGAGATTGCCGAGAAAAATAACAAGGACAAACACAACAATGAGTGCACCTTCCAGAAGATTTGTACTCACGGTTCTGACGGCATTGTTTACCATTTTTGTACGATCAAGAAAGGGCTCGATCACGACACCTTTGGGAAGTGTTTGCTGAATTTTTTCGATCCTGGCTTTTATATTCTTAATCACTTCCGATGAGTTGGCACCTTTAAGCATCATCACCACTGCACCAACAACCTCTCCCTGATCGTTCAACGTGACAGCACCGTACCGTGTGGCAGCGCCGATTTGTATGGTAGCAACATCGCGAATCAGTACCGGAATATTCTGTGATGTAATTTTCACTACGATACGCCCGATGTCGTCCATGTTTTTGATCAGTCCCTCGCTTTTTATAAAATAGGCCTCCGGGTTTTTGTCGATGTATGCACCACCGGTGTTCTGATTATTTTTTTCAAGCGCTGTGAATATGTCAGCGATAGAAACATTCATGCTCTTCAGCTTATCCGGGTCAACAGCCACTTCATATTGCTTCAACAATCCTCCAAAGGTGCTTACATCAGCTACACCTTTTACTCCGAGCAATTGCCTCCGAACAATCCAGTCCTGCATTGTCCGAAGGTCGGTCAGTGAATATTTGTCTTCATATCCCTTTGTGGTGCGAACGACGTATTGATAAATTTCTCCCAGGCCTGTAGTTACGGGAGCAAGTTCAGGGCTCGCAACACCGGCGGGAATCTGACTTTGAGCTTGCTGAAGACGTTCATTAATTTGTTGTCGACCCCAGTAGATGTCGATGTTGTCTTCAAAAACAATGGTTACCACCGACAAGCCGAAACGTGAAAAGGAACGGATCTCTTCAATCCCGGGAATGGTGGCCATGGTTTGTTCAACCGGAAATGTAACGAGACGCTCAATTTCTTCGGCGGCAAGGGACGGACTGATCGTCAGTATTTGTGCCTGGTTGTTCGTTATGTCGGGAACGGCATCGATGGGTAATTTTATGATGGAGTAACTTCCCCAACCGACCAGGGCCATCAGGAACAAGCCAACCGTTAGCTTATTTCGGATGGAGAAAAGAATGATGTTATCTAACATGCAAATTCGTTGTATTTTAAAATGAAAGGTAGCCACAAGTAATGAACAAGGAACCGTAAAGGTAAACCCCAAGTTTCCACTAAGCACAAATCAAAGCCTTAGCAAAAAAGAAGATACAGAAATCTTAAATCCTGGGCGGCTGCCAGATGTGACTGTAATCAGATAATACCTGCTTTTCAAGATAGGGTATTGTCTCTTTGGTATTATGAAGAACACCCGTGAAGTCTATGTTCGCTATCGAAGTGAGCCTGATGTGGGCGGCGCAGCAAGAACAAATGCAGAATGGAGTACAAACATCTTGTTCCTCATCGGCATCCTGATGTTCAGAAATACTGGTCGCTTGTTCTCTTTTTTGTAACTCATCCTTACAGATATCCCGGTCTTCGCACGGATGAATCGTGAGCGACATAATGTAAATGGTAAATAAGAGCCGGATGACTTTCACACTTCAAAGGTAATTGAAAAACCAAAAAATCGGATTGCGAATGAGTAAGTGGTAAAGGAATTGTCTGGAATTCTTGAAATATGCGAATTTCATCTTCAAACCATTTAGCCTTCGAAATTAAAAATGGCATTGAGTAATGCCGGATTAAGAATATCGATCTCTAAAGATACGCGATTGAACTTGCCCGTTTAACCGTAACACAAAAAAATGAATGTACCCAATGCTATTTGGAACTAATCTAATTTCTCAATCCGTGTTGAGATTATTGGTTGCCCACTACTATCGGTGCTGAAAGGCAAGCATCAGGAATGTTGAACGCGTTCACCAGGGGCACAGCCTCCTGTCTCACTTCCCAACACAACTGGTTCATCAGTTTGCGGATCGACTTGGTCTTTACACCCTCCATATACCCTTGTTCCAAATACCAACCCTTATTTTTTTCAATTTGTGAAAGTGCAAAGAGCGCACAAAGTTTTTTCAAGATGGCCTTGCATCCCACATCTTTTGTTTGCTCTACAGCAAGCTGGAATTGTTCAAGGATAATCCGTTCAACGTATGCAAAACTTACTCCAATCAGGTGAGTCTGGCTCACATTGAACGCATCATACGAATCCATGCCATCATCAATGTGGCGTTTCAATCGTCTTGCCGCTGATGTAAGAATGTCTTTTTCCCTGTACTTAAAAGCATTGATATGAAATTCCGGATCAAGCAAATGATCTTCATCGGTACTGCGAATAATGACAGGATTTTTTTCGGTAATGGATGTCCTGGCTTGCGACCCCACATAATTTAAAATGCCAAACAAGTTCATGCGGCCGAACTCCTGCCTGAATTCGGATAACCTGCTTTTTGCAACCAATTGCATTAGCACTGTATTATCCCCTTCGAACGTGGTGTAAATTTCGGTGTCGTTCTTCAATGCATCAATTCGGTTTTCTGACAAGTATCCTTTACCCCCACAGGCCTCACGACATTCCTGTAAGGTTGCCGTGGTGTTCCACGTAGAAAATGATTTTAGGCCTGCAGCGAGGGCTTCTATTTCCTGCATGTCTTCTTCCTTGCGATGTAAAAAACGGTCGGTCAGATATTGGAGTGAAAAATGCAATGCGTAAGCGTTCGCCAGCAAGGGCATGAGTCTGCGTTGGTGTGACCTGTAATTCAGAATAGGAACTTCTCCTCCGCCATCCGGTCCGAATTGTCTTCGTTGATCCCCGTAGCGAATCGCAATGGTTAATCCCGACTTTACGGCACTGAGCCCGGAGCGGGGAATACCAATTCGTCCGCCTACCAGTGTACCCAACATGGTAAAGAACCTTCGATTATCACTGGTGATAGGACTTGCAAATTTCCCATCCTCAGTAATGCTTGAAAAACGATCCAACATGTTCTCCTTGGGTATAACAACGTTTCTGAATTCAATCTTTCCATTGTCAACTCCATTCAAACCCATTTTACGTCCGCAGTCTTCGATTGTGATGCCCGGAAGCGTTTTACCATTTCTATCCCGAAGAGGAACTACGAATGCGCTGACACCATAATCTTTTCCATCGATGATGAGTTTTGCAAACACCGTAGCAGCTTGTCCATGTACGGCGGCATTACCGATATATTCTTTTTTCGCCTGCAGTGTCGGTGTATGGATAACAATTGATGTTGTTGCGTGATCATAGGTTGCTGTTGTTTCGATACCTTTCACGTTCGAACCATGATTGGTTTCTGTCATGGCAAAGCATCCGGGAAGTTCAAGTGTGCCGATATCCTTCAGATATTTTTTGTGATGCTTTTCGGTGCCCAGGAAATAGACACTCATGCCCCATAATCCAAACTGTACACCAAACTTGATGACGAGGCTAAGATCATGATAGCTCAAGGCTTCCATGATGGCAAAGTACGCAGCCATATCATTTTGTCCGCCATATTCTTTTGGAAATGCCATGGATCCAAATCCCTGACTTGCCAGAAGCTTACACCACTCCAAAACCTTTTCCCGATAGGCAGGGAGATCACCTGGACTCACATACTTAAATTTGGGATCAGCGATCACCGCTTTTACTTTACGAATGGTGTCGGCGTGTTTGCCGTCTAAAAGAGCAGCAAGCTTATCAACATCAAACACGTGTTGTGTGTGTTGTTGCGAGGTGATGGTATTTCTTCCTGTCTGAAAATTATAACCCGCCTCATAGCTGATAAGACCCAACAGATCTTCAAGGGTTGTTAAAGAAGGCTTTGCATTTTTAAGTGATTCTTTAGCTGCCCCATTGCCATGAAGGTGTGCCAACTTTAATCCCAGGTCAACAAGACTTTCTTTTTTACCAGAAGTATCGGCCACCTTGATGATCTCTTCCCGCCAGCCTATAAGTTCATCAGGTGTTGGTGGTGAGGCTGGATTCAGTTGACTCAATAAAAATTTTCGCTCATCCGTTGTAAGCCACGCTTGCCCGTTGATCGTTGCTTCCACTGCCGCCACCTCGCTGGGTGTAAGGACGGCATCTGCCCACACGGTGTAGAAAAGCGGAAGGAAAACGTAAAGCGACGGGTTTTTGGAAAGTTCCTGAGAACGAATCATGGGTAAAGGTTTTTTGGTTCTTAAAAATAGTAAATGTCTCGTTATTAAATTCCTGTATTCATGACTTTGAACTTCATGGTATGAAAATATCCTTGAGTTTGTAAGGTTTACAAGACTGGATCTGGAAGTTTAGGACTATTATAATTCTCTTTTCATTAACAAATCTGTTTGCACATCTTTACCCAATAAAAAAGGGTGAGATCCAAATTGAGAGAATCCCCATTTTGTGTAGAAGGCGAGAGCCCTGAGGTTGTGCTCCCATACACCCAGCCAAACAATTTCAGTGTTGTGCAATGTTGCATGATTCAAACACTCCTGCATCAACAGACTGCCGATGTGCCTGCCTGTATGAGATGCGCATATATAAAATCTTTCAATTTCAAGGGCTTGTTTGTTTCGAAATGGTTCATGGCTATTTCTTCTCAAACGTGCATACCCGATAAGGGAATCTGTGTCGTATACCAGAAGGAACCAGGACTGCTTTTCAGAAATTTGTTTTTCAAACTGATACGACGAAAATGTATGTGAGGAATAAAGATTCATATCCTCATCGGTGTTGAATGAACCAAAGGCTTCATAAAAAGTTTGTTTAGCCAATTCACAGAGTGGGGTGGCATCTTGTTGAGTGGCTAAACGAAAGGAAATGTTTTTTATATCAGATATGTCTTCAGTCATCATGTTCAGGTTCATAGAAGAATTATTTCGGAATTCTGAAAATTAATTTCCCGACCACATCGATTGGTCAGAATGGCAATATGATCATGACGAAATTTAAATAAAATCCAGGGTTCAGGTGACACCGATTTCGCATCTGTGCGTGGTTTGGCTGAAGCTCAGGAAAGCACAATTAAATTGTTGATTTGACCCTTAAAATTGAATAAGTGTAAAACCCCTTCATCACCTCATCTTTTCCGTTGACCGAGTTATTTGGGGTTTGGTAAGGATTCATTCGCATGGGAAAACAGATCTTGCTATCTTGTAATTCTATAATACCCGGAATTATGAAGTATACCTTGGTCCTTTTTTGTTTTTTTGCCTTCCAGTCCCTGCAGGCGCAAGATTCACTAACAAAAGCTCCGGTACAAACTGTGCCTACAGTTTCGGCGCCCAAATCTATCGCGGCGCAGCCGCAGCCCGTGGTGGATGACAGGAAGCTTACCTTACAAGAACGATTTCTCATCATGAAAATGAAATCGCAGAGCTATAATGATTACAAGGTAGTGAAGGAATCGGTGCTTGACGGCGTGTGGAAGATTACTCGGGATTCGCTGTCAGCAAAGAGGGCGATGTTATCAAACGCAAACAAAACAATTGCAGAGCTAAAAAGCGAAGTAAACCTGTCTAAAACTACACTGCAACAAAAGGAAGCCTCGATGCAGGATGTTCTCTATGACAGTACACACATATCTGTGCTTGGTATTCCCATGGGGAAACAAGCTTTTCTTGGAACAGTAGGAGTTGTCTTCGCCATCCTTGTCGTGATGGTATTACTGGTAAGCGGCAGGCTTAAGCAGATTCATTCTGCAGTTAAAGAAAAGGCCGATCTGGCCAATGCGATTCAGAATGAATATGAAGAATACAAACGAAAGGCTCTCGATAAGCAAACGAAGTTGTCGCGTGAGCTTCAGAACGAGAGAAATAAACTTTCTGAGATGAGAAGGTAGGATTACTCATAATCCATCGTTGTTATTCAGTATTCCCCGCCTTTATCAGGAAATGTTTTAATGTTTTTCATTCTGATAATGCTCTCGTAAAATGTCCTCTGCAAAATCGTTGGTAAGATCCCGCACGACAGTATGAACGTGATTGGCATTCGTTTGAGTATTGTCGTATTCAATTAGCAGCGAGGGGCCTTGAATGCGGTAATAATTCCCGGTGCCAGGTGTTAACGTTCCTGCCCATGAAAATGAAAGATTGTCGATTCCTGCCTTTTTGATTTTTGCCGATAGTGTCTTCGAGAATCCCAGCTCATAGTTGTCGATGTAAACGTTGAGCAGCTTCATAAACAGTTTTTGCTGGGTTCCGTTCATTTCTTTATACGACAACCCCGCAGGAGTAAGCAGTTCAGCCTTGCGACGGTTGCTGGTAACAATATCATTCGGTGCTTTTTCAGAAAAAATCGCTTTTGTTTTTTGCTCCGCGGTAAATGAATTGCATAGTTCATACCCAAGATCCGTTTCCTGTTTCAGGATTTGTTTCCCTTTTTCGGGTCCGGATGGTACGATGGCCGGATTGCTCCCAAAAAAACTCGGTGTTGATGAAACAATTTTATTTTTATCGGAAGTAAAATTGTAGGATATGTGATGGCCCTCAAAGCGCCATCCCCAAATCGTTTCTTTTGAAGGCTCTCCAAAAATGGTGACATAATAATTTACAGGGTCACGATAGTTATCTTCCGCGGGGCGGCTTTCAATTTCTTTAAGAACCTTATCAAGCCCCATGATGGAGGTTGCCTTGGTATATCCCTGGTCGCTCACAGAAACTTTCAGCATTTTGAGTGCGGCCTCACGCTGTGCTTCCGAGAAGTTGCGCATGCTTACGCCGTTTCGATCACGTGGTACAAAAAACCAATTGAAACGTTCCGGGTTGTCCATGGTGTATTGCACCTTGGCCTTAAGCTTTTCATCCAGCGAATTCAGAAATGTGTTGGCAGATGAAACCAGGTCCTGAGCCTGTATTTGTCCCTGAAGGGTGAACAGGCATAAAATCACCAGAATTTTTTTCATAGCGGCATTGGATTGATCACTGTTAGCAGAACTCGTAGAGATAAATCGACTGTAAAGAGAACAGAATTTTTCAAAATCACGAAGCAGGGAGGGGGCATCGGTACTTTTTCTGGATAGCCGGCATATAGAGGTCAGCACCACGCTACTCCAGAAGCCAACTAGGCTTCCGAGTACTCACCCTTCACGGCATAGTAACCAAAGAGGATAAATCCGATGATGATGGGAATAAAAATTGTGACCACGACGATCCAAAAAACAAAATCTTCGGCTGAAGCGGCAGGGGCTGTAAGTTTGGCAACGGCCTGATAAGGCATATACACAGCAAGGACAAATCCGCCAAGCATCCAGATAACACCAAATAATCTTTTCAATACGTTCATATGCAGAATCAGTTAACGTTTTGTTGATGTGTTTTATTGATGTACACCAGTCCGATAATAAAACAAACCGACGCCACACCGATCGGATACCAGAGCCCGTCAAAAGGCGTGGCGCCAGGTAACGATGTAAGACTTGTGGCAATGAAGGGAGTAAGACCGCCAAACACGCCATTACCAATATGGTAAGGCAACGACATGGATGTGTAGCGAATCCGGGTTGGAAATAATTCTACCAGGAAGGCAGCAATCGGTCCATACACCATGGTGACAAGAAATACCTGAATGGTGATAAACAACACGAGCATCCAAAATGCTTTCTGTGCTAATTTTATTTCCTTGGTGACTACCGGAGGAATACTTTCATCTTCTGTGTTTTGCTTGATGATTTCATTCCATTGCGTTCCGTCCGTTAAAATGTGCGTGATTGTTTTGGTGCTCGTCTTCGTTGAGACGGAGATTTGTTTGTTAATGCTGCCAAACCCTTCAATTTCTGTTTTAGCACTGAGGTCTGACAACGCATACATTTGCTTATAAATCGGCATGTACAACACAATGCCCAGTAACATACCTGCCAACATGATTTTCTTTCTTCCGATTTTATCTGACCATGCTCCAAAAACAATAAAGAATGGTGTAGCGATTAACACACCTGCGGCGATGGCCATGTTGGACTGAATGAATTCGATGTTCATGGTTTTCTGAATGAACGAGAGCGCGTAAAATTGTCCGGTATACCAGATTACGCCCTGGCCTGCCGTTGCGCCAAAGAGGGCCAGCAAAACCAATTTCAGATTTTCTTTTTTACCAAATGAATCCTTAAGTGGTTGTTGTGACACCTTTCCCTCTGATTTTATTTTTTCAAAGAGAGGAGACTCTTTCATTTTTGAACGGATCACAAAAGAAACAAACACGAGTACGGCGGAAAGTAAAAAAGGTACACGCCATCCCCATGCATTAAAGGTTTCAACACCCATTAAAAAACGGCTGATCAGAATAACACCAAGAGAAAAGAAAAGCCCGAGTGATGCCGTGGTCTGAATGAAACTTGTGTAGTACCCTTTTTTTCCGGCAGGCGCATGTTCTGCGACATAGGTGGCAGCGCCGCCATATTCACCGCCTAAGGCCAGGCCTTGTAAAAGGCGAAGCAGCAAAACGAGAATGGGTGCGGCATATCCGATAGTGGCGTAGCCAGGAATCAGCCCTATAGCAAAGGTAGAGCCTCCCATGATGAGCAGCGTGAGCAGAAAAGTGTATTTTCTCCCGATCAGATCACCGATGCGACCAAACACCAATGCTCCAAAGGGACGTACAATAAATCCCGCAGCGAAAGTTGCCAACGTAGAAAGAAATGCCGCTGTTGGATTTTCTTTAGGGAAAAATTGTGCGGATAAAATAGTAGCAAGACTACCAAAAATGTAAAAATCATACCATTCGATCAGCGTACCGGCTGATGATGCGGTGATGACTTTCCAAAGATTTCTTGTTTTGAGGTCCGAAGAAGATTGAGCTGACATGTGGGGTTTATTGAAATCGGCTAAATATAGGAAGTTTGTTTTGGAAGCCACAAACTTTACTGCTTAACTCCCGTTTAGTTTTGATCAAAGGTTGTCATAAATATGTTTTCCCGGCAACAACATTTCTACACTGATCACATTTTGTGTATAGGATGCATAGAGAAGCTTGATGTAATCCCTGTTTTGCATTTCGTTTGCCAGGTCAAAACCAAGCTGATGGTGGTCTCGTTCATATCCCAGCACCTTCATCACATTTCCAAATCCTCCAATATCTCCCAATCCTTTAATGATAGTTTGTATTTTAGCTTCAACATAGGCTGGATCGATCTGCATGATTCCGCGCACAGCAATGGAGCATTTGAGTTCTTTTCCTGTTTGAAAGATATCCGGTTTGATCCATTCAGTAAGTTTCATTTTTTGGATTATTGGACCCGCATCGAGCTGGTGTTTTTTAAGTATCTCAGAAATATCATGGTACGTACTGGCATCTTCTTTATATTTTGAAAAGAGAAAGGAAAGAATATCTGATTCCGCTGTTGTTAGCTCCATAGTGTTCTGGTATTTGTGAGCCACTAAAGATATTAAAACCAATCTCAAAAAGAATTGGGAACAAGCATATTTGTACCTTGAAATTTAAATCATGAATTCTGAAAAAGGTAATAGTCATCGGAGGAGGTGTTTCAGGACTAGTTTCCGGTATAGCGCTGGCGCGGGCAGGTATATCGGTTGAACTTTTTGAAAAGAAATGTTATCCTTTTCATCGTGTTTGCGGTGAATACATATCCAATGAAACTGTTTCTTATTTAAAATCGCTGTCTCTTTATCCCGAAGAATTCGGTCCAAGCCAGATTACACGATTGCAATTGACTTCGGTACAGGGTAAATCTGCAATACTGTCGTTGCGCCAGGGTGGATTTGGAATAAGCCGATATAATTTTGATAATTTTTTATTGCAGAGAGCTCAGCAGGAAGGTGTGGTTGTTCATCAGGGGACAGACGTTATTCAGGTAAATTTTGATGGAGAACAATTTGATGTTCAGACGACAGACTCAAGGTATCAGGCTGACCTTGTTATTGGCTCATTTGGGAAACGTTCAAAACTGGATCTGCTCTGGAAAAGAGATTTCGCGATGCAACGTTCGCCTTATGTGGGTGTCAAATACCACCTGATTAGCAATCATCCGGATGATTTGATCTCCCTGCATAATTTCGAAGGCGGATACTGCGGTGTAGTGAATATCGAAGACGGAAAAACGAACCTTTGTTATTTATCACATCGCAACCAAGTGAAGGAACAGCATGGCATCCGGGATTTGGAAAAACATGTTATGTTTCGCAACCCTTTCATAAGATCCATATTTGAGAATTCGACGTTTCTTATGGAGAAGCCGGAAGTGATTAATGAGATTTCTTTTGAAAAGAAATTTCCCGTTGAAAATCATATTCTCATGGCTGGCGACGCAGCAGGAATGATCACGCCGCTTTGCGGTAATGGAATGGCCATGGCAATTCACGCAGCAAAAATTGTAAGCAGTCTGGCGATCAGGTTTTGCAACGATCCTGATTTTTCCCGCTCACAGCTTGAACGGTTGTATACAAACCAATGGAATCGACAGTTTGCATCCCGGCTTTGGGCTGGCAGACAAATCCAGCGATTATTCGGGCATGAATGGAGTTCCAATCTTGCTGTGAGGATTGCAACCCATTCGAAACCAATCGCCCGGTTTTTGATTGAGAAAACACACGGTAAACCAATTTAAAGGGAATAGAGCAAAGTATCCATGCGATTGTTATCTTGCTCCTCATCGAAGTTCTTTTCAAAAGAAGAAGACCTGGAGCATGAGCAGCATTACTTCTATTGGCACGGCCAATCCATCCCATAAATTCCATCAATCCACGATTGCCGAATTCATGACTCGTGCCATGCAGCTTTCGGGTGATCAGGAAAAAAAACTTCATGCTTTGTATCGTGCTACGGGGATTGCGTATCGGTATTCGGTATTTGAAGACTATGGAAAAAAAGAGAACTTTAATTTCTATCCCAATGCCGAAGATCGTGAACCATTTCCATCTACAAAAAGAAGGATGGAGATTTTTCAGGCGCACGCCCTTCCTCTGAGTTTGAAAGCAGCATCATCGTGTCTTGAAAAGCGAAATGATGTGCCGGTGTCGGCGATTACGCACCTGATTGTAGTGAGTTGTACAGGCATGTATGCACCCGGGTTGGATATTGATTTGATAAAAGCTTTAAAGTTAAAGCCAACGATTCAACGGGCCTGTATAAATTTTATGGGATGCTATGCAGCATTCAATGCCTTGAAGCTGGCGGATGCGTATTGCAAGGCGGATATCAATGCAAAAGTGCTGGTGGTATGCACGGAATTGTGTAGCCTGCATTTTCAAAAAGAGAATACAGAAAACAATTGGCTTGCCAACGCGCTGTTTGCCGATGGCTCGGCAGCACTCTTGATTGAGTCACACCCGCAGCAAGGAATAACGCTGAAACTGGAAAATTTTTATTGTGACCTTGCTCTGGAAGGTGAACAAGATATGGTCTGGGCCATAGGGGATCTTGGTTTTGAAATGAACCTTACCTCGTATGTACCTCAAATTATTCGCACCGGCATTTCAAAATTAACGGCATCACTGCTGACGCAAGGATCATTGAACGTATCCGATATCTCCTACTTTGCCATTCATCCAGGCGGAAAAAAAATTCTGGAGTCCGTTGAACACGAATTAGGATTAACGCGGGAGCAAAATTATTTTTCGTATCAGGTGTTGAAGAACTATGGGAATATGTCATCACCCACAGTTCTTTTTGTACTCGATGAGATTCTGAAAACAGTGACGTTGGAAGATCAACACAAGCGTATTTTAAGTTTTGCTTTTGGGCCTGGGCTTACGTTGGAAAGTATGATTTTACAAATTGAAATTCATTGAATCATGGAAATTGATTTCAGCAAACGTTCTGATCAGATTGAGATCATGGATGATCTGAATTGCAAGGGCGATGTTGTCGATCAAAGTTTATATGAACTTGATGTGATCAATCAGCTCCTTGGGGGAAATGCCGTTGCCTTGAAAGGTATTGATCAGTTACTTAAAAATTTGAATAGGAGTACGATCTCCATAACGGATCTTGGTTGTGGCAGTGGCAACATGTTACGCCTGATTGAAAAATATGCTATCCACAAAAAGAGACATGTAAACCTGATGGGCGTCGATGCCAATCCAAATATTGTTCGCTATGCACAAGAACATGCTGGACCGGATTCAACGATCGAATTCAAAGCACTTAATATCTTTTCTGAAGAGTTTCGTCAATTGAAGGTTGATGTGTTTGTCGCGACACTTTTCCTTCATCACTTTGACAATGAAAAGCTTGTTCAACTATTCCGACAATTAAAACAACAGGCGACAATAGGCATGGTGGTGAATGATATACATCGACATCCGGTAGCGTATTACTCCTTCAAATTTATTTCCACGCTATTTTCCAAATCACCAATGGTAAAATTTGACGGACCGGTGTCTGTGTTGCGAGCATTTAAAAAAGATGAATTGAAAAATATCCTTGCACAAGCAGGTATTGAGAACTATAGCCTGACCTGGAAGTGGGCATTTCGATGGCAATTGATTATAAAAACAGCTCGCGATCAGAGCTGACCTATGGTTCAACAAATAACGGACGCAATGTGTACCAGGCCATGGCAGGAAAAAAATGCATCGGCACGGCCAGTGCAGGAAAGAATTCAGGAAACGGAATGTCGAGCGGCAGCGGTACAGCGATCGGGATGATAATGCTACCGAATGAAAAAATGGTGAATGCAAAATTGAAAACGATTTCTCCTTTGTTGGGCAATAGTCTGTTTAACAACCAATACACGCAAGCAGCAATAAGGCAGCTTAGCAGACAAATTGCTGCCAGGCTGCCGATATTGATCATTCTGGAAAAATCAATTTCCGTAGCGAAAAAGTAAATACGGTCGTAAATGACGCAAGCTACAGTTGCGAGTGCTCCTGCACTGAGTCCCCAGAAAAAAAGTCGCTTAAACAATTATTATTTATTTAGTCACCGGAATAGAAAGTTCTACAGGGAATATGGAACCGCCACGTGCCGGTTGTGCTGTGTTGATTTCATAATCAAGACGATTCACTTCGAATGCTGACTTAAATAGCCCGCCCGTAGAAGTTTTTTCAAAGGTGAAAGGCATGGTAAAGTCTTTTGAAATTCCGTGCATGGATAATTTCCCCTTGGCTTCATACCCCGTGGCTGTTTTAGCGATGGAAGATGATTTGAAGCTGATGGTAGGGTTCTTCTCTACATCAAACCATTGCGCCGATTTTGCGTGTGTATTCATCATGCCATTGCCTGTGTTGAACGAAGCTACGTCGACGGAAGCGTCAACACTGGAGGTGGCCAGATCTTTTTCGTCGAAGTTGATCTCGGCTTTGAGGCCTGTAAACGCGCCCTGAATTTTACCACCTTCACCTGTAAATTTCACAGCATAGCCTTCGCTTACTTTCCAGCTCTGTGCTACGATAAAGGTAAAAGCCGACACAGAAATTAATGCGATGGCAGCAATGGGATAAACAAGTTTTCTCATAATTTAGGTTTTTTGATTTTTGTTCCGCAAGACGGAAAGATATGACAATGCGTTGTGTTTCTTACACGAAAGATGCTTTTACTATACAAACGGTAGCATTTTTATTTAGGCAACTCTTGAAAAAAAGATAACAAACGATGTAGTTGCTGTCCCTGTTTTTTTTTCTGGTTTCAGCGATATTTTTCGTCAAGATTTCTTTACTCACGTAATATTCTGTTTTAAAACTTTCCGTTATCGTTAAGAATCAATTTAAAATCGGTCACTGCCACCGGAAGCGACAAAAATAAATTCGGGAATAAGACGCCACAATTTACGTTTTAGAAACGGCTGTAAGTTAAAAGCAAAACTGTAACGCATATAAAAAAATCATAAATAGCTGACTATTCTTTTTATGATTGCAAGAGAAATATTGACGGGTATTCCCATAAATAGTAGGTGGGGATCTGGCAATAAAAGGGAAATTCTCCTACCTTAACCAAAACCTGTCACCACCCAACCTATGAGTAAAGTTGTTATTGGTAGTTTTGAAGAATTTGAACACTATGTGGGCAAAGAACTCGGCGTATCGGATTATTTGAAAATCACCCAGGAACAGATCAATCAATTTGCCAATGCCACGTTGGATCATCAATGGATTCATACCGACCCGCAACGCGCGTCAACAGAAAGCCCTTTCAAGAGTACCATTGCTCACGGTTACTTAACCTTGTCCATTGTGCCGCATTTGTGGGATCAAATCACCGAGATCAACAACATCAAAATGCTGATCAACTATGGAATTGAAAAACTGAAATTCAATCAGGCTGTTCTTGTCAACGATGAAGTAAGATTGAAAGTGCAACTGCGATCGATCGTTAACTTACGTGGTGTCTCCAAAGCAGAGCTCGACATTGAACTCGAAATAAAAAATAGCAAGAAGCCAGCCTTCACCGCAACGCTTATATTTCTATACCACTTTAAGAGTTAAACAGGGTTTACTTCACGATCTGCACAGATATTGATAATTCCCCAATAACTAGTAACTTTTAACTTTCTACTTTAAGCTTTATACTTCGTCAATGAGTTCTCAATCCGGTTTCTTCGGTCATCCAAAAGGTTTGGCAACGTTGTTCTTCACGGAAATGTGGGAGCGCTTTAGCTACTATGGTATGCGTGCCATGTTGCTCCTGTTTATGGTTGCCACGATTGAAAGTGGAGGCCTTGGACTGGATGAAAAAATTGCCGGTGCGATTTACGGATTGTACACGATGTTTGTCTATCTGCTTGCTCTGCCGGGCGGGTGGCTTGCGGATAAATTTTTTGGACTGCGAAGGTCTGTTTTTTATGGTGGCTGTATCATAGCACTCGGGCATTTCTGCCTGGCTTTACCCATGCAGGAAACATTTTTTCTGGGACTCCTTCTGATCATGATTGGTACCGGTCTTTTGAAGCCTACGATCTCGAGCCTGGTGGGTGAATTATACACGGCCGACGAGCCAGCCCGAAGAGACGCTGGCTTTTCTATTTTTTATATGGGGATTAATATCGGAGGATTTATTTCACCGCTTATTGTCGGTGAACTTCGCACGTATAACTGGCACTATGGATTTGCCGCTGCCGGCGTTGGTATGATCTTCGGCTTGATTCAATACAAACTAACGGAGCGCAATCTCGGGAGTGCAGGACTCTACCCTGAAAGACTGGCGGATGCTGCGATGCAGAAAAAGCGTGACCTCACCATTCGCAATTCATTGATTGCTTTTGGAACTGTCCTTGTACTATTTGTGACGCTGCTATTTACGAAAGTCCTTGTCATCAATCCTGTGATGATTGCCGAAGCTTCTGCTTACATATTGATAGCGAGTGTTGTAGTTTATTTTGCTTACCTGATGTTCTTCACCGGACAAGATGTATCCGTAAGGCTCAAGCTGGTTGCCCTGGCTATATTTTTTCTCACCTCGGCATTGCTTTATTCAGGGTATGAGCAACAGGGTTCATCATTAAATCTTTTTGCCGAACGATATACCGATCTTAAAATCGGTAGTTTCTCCATCCGACCGGAATGGTTTCAATCTGTACCATCCCTGGTTGTTGTTGTTTTTGTTCCAGTCTTTGCCTGGTTGTGGGTGTGGTTAGGTAAGCGAAAATTGAATCCAGTTACTCCGGTAAAATTTGCGTTCGGACCTTTGTTTATCGGACTTGGATTTGCCGCGATGATGGGAGGCTCTATGGTGGTTGTTGGCGGTGGCCTGGCCTCACCCTGGTGGTTGATCTTGACATTTACCCTTCACACATTTGGAGAAATATGTCTCTATCCAACCGGCATGAGTGCAACAACGAAGCTCGCACCAAAAAATCTTGTTGGTCAGCTGATGGGCATATGGTTCATGAGTCTTGCTTTTGGTAACCTGATCGCAGGATTGTATGCAGGAGAATTTGATAAAACGGCCATCGAAGCCAATCCACATATGCTGGTTGATTTATTTAGTTATTTCGCCAAGATCATGTTAGGAGCAGGATTGCTTATTCTTGTATTTTATAAACCCATTCGAAAACTGATGGGCAATGTTTCTTAATCTTCATTTGTATGGAAAACACAGAGAAATTTAAATCCTACATCGCCCCGGAGACCAACATGGCGGAGTTCACGGCCAAGTCAATCATTTTCGGGTCACTGTTTGGAATTCTTTTTGGTTCATCAACGGTCTATCTTGCCTTGAAGGCCGGACTTACCGTAACGGCATCCATACCCATTGCCGTAATCGCCATAACACTGGGCAGAAAATTTTTAAAGACAACGATATTAGAAAATAACATTATTCAAACCACGGGCTCTGCGGGCGAATCCATTGCAGCGGGTGTTGTGTTTACTTTACCCGGGTTTCTTTTTTTATCGCCGGGTGCCGATGGTGTAAGCGTAGGTGAAGCGTATTTTGACTATCTCACCATCCTGATTCTTGCTGCGTTTGGGGGTATGCTGGGTACGATGATGATGATCCCGTTACGAAGGTCCTTGATTGTAAAAGAGCATGGTGTGCTTCCTTATCCTGAAGGTACCGCTTGCGCGTCGGTATTGCAGGCGGGCGAGAAGGGTGGTGTATTTGCACAAACTGCTTTTATAGGAATGGGAGTAGCCATGGGTTATGCCATTCTTCAGAAAGTATTTCACGTCATCGCCGAAGTACCCGCGATGGTAACGAGTCATCTCAACAAATATTGGCCTGCCGGTGCAACACGTGGTGAGATCACACCGGAATATCTGGGTGTTGGTTATATTATTGGTCCGCGTATATCCGGTGTGTTGGTAGCAGGCTCGGTGCTTGCCTGGTGGGGACTCATTCCATTGCTAACAACACTTGTTTCGCCCGATACCATCGCGTTGCAATTGGTGAAGCTTGGATATCTTGTTAACATCAATACAGCCGGAGGTCCTGGCGCCTGGAATCCGGAAGCTCATACATTTGGCAGTTATGCCGATGCTATTTATCGCGCTTACATCAGGCAGATCGGCGCAGGTGCTGTTGCCGCGGGAGGATTCATTACATTAATGAAAACAATTCCAACCATCGTCAGTTCATTCCGGGAAAGCATTGCCTCGATGAAAGATAAAAGTCAGGCGAGTATTTTACGCACTGATCGTGATCTCTCATTCAAGGTCGTCATTTTTGGAAGTATTGCTTTGGTCTTACTGATTGCGCTTCTCCCCAGCAGTATTATCCCAGGTGACGGAATCGTGCAGAAATTGCTGATTGGGTTCCTCATCGTGGTGTTCGGATTTTTCTTTGTGACCGTCTCAAGCAGAATTGTAGGTCTTGTAGGAACAAGTAACAATCCCATATCCGGGATGACTATTGCCACGTTGATGGGCACGTGTTTGATTTTCACCAGCGTGGGTTGGTCAGGAAAATTATATGAACCCCTGGCCCTTGTGGTTGGTGGAATGATCTGTATTGCTGCTGCGAATGCCGGAGGAACGTCACAGGACTTGAAAACAGGATACATTGTTGGCGCCACACCGAAATATCAGCAACTTGCTTTGTTTATAGGTGCCATTGTTTCATCCGTGGCGATCGGTCTCGTGGTTCGTGTATTGGATACACCCACGGAAGCAATGCTCGCCCAGGGATTAAAACATGCCATTGGAAGTGATTTGTACCCTGCACCACAAGCTACTTTGATGGCAACACTGGCAAAAGGTATTTTATCTTTTAATCTCGACTGGCAGTTTGTGATTGTGGGTGTCTTCATTGCCATCACGTTGGAATTATGCGGAATAAAAGCGTTGGCATTTGCGATTGGTCTGTACCTGCCACTTGCTACAACACTTCCCATTTTTGCCGGAGGTGCAGTGAAAGGTTACGTAGACTGGAGAGCAGAACGTAAAAAGGAAAAGAAAGAAGACGATGAATTGGGAAGAGGAAGTTTGTTTGCAACGGGATTGATCGCCGGAGGTGCGCTTACCGGTGTTATTGTTGCCATACTTGCTGTATTCTATGGCGATGCGTTAAGAATGTTGAATGTAGAAGAAGGTATGATTCACATGTTTGGTGCCGATGGTTATCAACTCGTTGGAGTTTTATTTTTCGCAGCCATGGCATTCATGCTTTACAGACTTGCTGTAAAGAAAACCGAATAACGAAGAGAAGATAATCTTTATGAAATCCTCCGCGTAAATTTTCGGGGGATTTTTTACGTCAAGGGCGACTTAATGTATCAGTCAAATGCCAATAAGCTATTTCTGTTGACGTACTTCAGATGCGATATCAATGATATCTTTTAATTCTTCCAGTGCCTTTGTTTCTGCTTCCACCACTTTTCCATCGGCATTGGCAATATCATACATGTCAGAATAGACTTTATATTTCTGCGAAAATTTGATATCAGAAAAATGGGTGAAACTGGCCCGAATGATTTCCAGTACTTTCTTATGATCATACTTATGGTATTCCACCACGGCCTGGTCAAAACGCTTCGCGTGTTCGCTCTCTCCGGGAAATATCTTTGACATCTTCTCGAGCACGACATTTTTTTCAGTGTCGTGCAGTTCCCCGTCAGCATGTGCCATATGCACATACAGGAAAAGAACAAAATCAGCGAACGATTTATGGATGACCATAGAGGTAGGTTTATTACGCTAAATTAATTCAAAAAGTCGTGACTAACTAAACGATCCAGCCCATAAAAAAAGCCCTGACGGTTACCGTCAGGGCTTCTTTATAGAATTATGAAACGATTACATCATGCCGCCCATTCCACCGCCGCCGTGAGGCATGGCAGGAGCTGGGTTTTCTTCAGGAATATCAGAAACTACAGCTTCTGTAGTCAGCAACAGACCTGCAATAGAAGCAGCATTTTCAAGAGCAAGACGAGCTACTTTCGTAGGATCGATAATACCGGCTTCGAAGAAGTTTTCGAACTTGTTGTTATGGGCATTGTAACCGAAGTCTTTCTTGCCATCACGTACTTTGTTCAAAATGACAGAACCTTCACCACCTGCGTTTTCAACGATGGTTCTCAATGGAGATTCCAACGCCAAACGGATGATGTTAATACCAGTAGCCTGATCTTCGTTTTCAGCTTCCAATCCTTTTAACGCTTCGATAGCGCGGATGTATGCCACACCACCACCAGGAATGATACCTTCCTGAACAGCAGCGCGGGTTGCATGCAATGCATCATCAACGCGATCTTTCTTTTCCTTCATTTCTACTTCAGTGGCAGCACCGATGTAGAGGATGGCAACGCCACCAGAAAGCTTAGCAAGGCGCTCTTGCAATTTTTCCTTATCGTAATCAGACGTTGTGCTTTCGATTTGTGCTTTGATTTGTCCGATGCGGCCTGTGATATCGCCCTTCTTTCCAGCACCATTGACAATCGTTGTGTTGTCTTTGTCGATGTTCACTTTCTCAGCACGGCCTAGATCTTCCAGCTTAGCGTCTTCTAATTTTGTACCGGTTTCTTCAGAGATCACTCGTCCGCCAGTAAGAACTGCGATGTCTTCCAACATTGCTTTTCTTCTGTCGCCGAATCCAGGAGCCTTCACAGCGGCCACACGAAGTGCGCCACGGATCTTGTTCACCACGAGGGTAGCAAGAGCTTCTCCTTCTACATCTTCAGCAATGATCACCAATGGCTTGCCAGTTTGAGCAGTTGCTTCCAATACAGGAAGAAGTTCTTTCATGGAAGATACTTTCTTGTCATAGATCAGAATGTAAGGACTGTCTAAGTCAGCTTCCATTTTCTCAGTGTTAGTCACAAAGTAAGCAGAAAGGTATCCGCGATCGAATTGCATACCTTCCACAGTCTTCACTTCGGTTTCAGTTCCTTTAGCTTCTTCAACAGTGATTACACCATCTTTACCCACCTTATCCATGGCGGTTGCAATCATCTTACCAATTTCCACATCGTTGTTGGAAGATATGGTAGCGATCTGCGTAATTTCCTGTAAGCCCTTAATGTTTTTTGATTGTTTCTTCAGGTTTTCAACAACAGCGATAACAGCTTTGTCGATACCGCGTTTCAAATCCATTGGATTTGCACCGGCGGCCACGTTCTTGATACCGTGAGCGAAGATGGATTGAGCAAGTACAGTAGCTGTTGTTGTACCATCACCAGCTGCATCAGCAGTCTTCGATGCTACTTCTTTTACTAACTGCGCGCCCATGTTTTCGATCGCGTCTTTCAATTCGATTTCTTTTGCTACTGACACACCGTCTTTGGTAATCGTAGGAGCACCGAACTTTTTGTCGAGAATAACATTACGGCCTTTAGGTCCGAGTGTTACTTTCACTGCATCGGCTAATTTGTCAACGCCTTTCTTTAGTCTGTCACGGGCGGTGGTGTCGAAGGTTATTTCTTTTGCCATAATAATTTATCTGTTATAATTTTTGTTGAACAATAATTTAAACGATTCCGAAAATATCAGAGTTTCTCATGATGAGGTACTCTTTGCCATCGATGGTGATCTCTGTGCCTGAGTATTTTCCATAAAGCACGTTGTCGCCAACTTTTACAGTTACCGGTTTGTCTTTAATGCCGTCGCCTACAGCGATGACCTTACCTTTTTGAGGTTTTTCCTTGGCTGTGTCCGGGATGTAGATACCGGAAGCAGTTTTTTGTTCAGCAGAAGCAGCTTCAACAAGAACTCTGTCTTCATTTGGTTTGAAAGTGATTTTTGCCATATGGGTTTAAATTATAGTTTGAAAATTTAGTTTTCGATGATTGCGACTTGTCGAATTTCGTGCCGTTTGAGGCTTTTTGGGTTTTTTTGGCCGTTCTTGCCAGAATGGGTCGCAAAGATGAAAAAAAATGTCAGACCTGACACGATTGTGGCGGTCTAAATGGCAGGTTGACTGGATTATTTCAGTTTCGTATTATAGCGGAGTAAACCGAGAATAGAGGTGTTCGGCATCTGACTTGTTAGGATTTGGTCGATATGATAATCTGAAGAATGTATGGAGAATTTGAAAGAAAGTTGGCTTACTGAAGGGTTGATTGATTTTGAGTATAAAAAATATGTGTTGCTGGGCTACCTGAAACGGGTGAAGGAGTCCTTCGGAAGGGTGGAGCTCTATCCTTTTTTATCCGATCTGGTATTTCATTATCGCAACCTGCAGGCGCTTAAAGAAAACAAGTCATTGATTAATGATGCTTTTCCCAAAGAGCTTTCCATGGATAACCTCAAAAACCTGGAGTTGAATTACCGCCGGATAATTCAAGACGACGCCATCATGGCGGAGATCGAGTCGATCATTGAGTTTTCATTGCCACAATTTAAGACCTCTTTGGATGAGGGAGCTTTTATTTATGAGTATGTAGAATCGCAATGTGAGATCACACCGGTGGGCCTTACTTCGCTTTACGCCAATGAAGGATATCTTTTTGTGTCACAACCTCCCGAACGTGAAACGAACGTGTATCGTTATCAGCTTACATTTTTTGACAACAGTGTTGAAAAGTTGCGTGGTGTGCATACCCACTTTGTTACGACAGCACAAAAAAGTTTCTCCAATACGTACGAAGGCATTAAGCTCAATCTCATTAAAGAACACAAAGACCTTCCTAATCCAGCTGTGTATTTGGTAATGTCTAAATTGAAATTCCCATTCTCACAGACTTTGATGCCGGTGGCGAAGCGGTTGCTGGTGAAACAGATTTCGAAGGCGGTGTGATGGCCAGTAATAGTAAGTAACTTTAACAAAAAGGTGTCCGACATGTCGGACACCTTTTGTTTTTCTGGAGTTAACTAATAGTATTGATAAGACGTAACTTCTGATCCTTGTTGAGATGACGCAGTTCTTTTAGTAGGTTTTCCCTCAGCATCAAATTCGTAAGAGAACTGATAGAGAATATTCGTACCATGTTCTTCTACACGATAAGAAAGCGGTAGATTCGGTTGTGTTTTTTTGTTGGGAAGAATATCAACCATGGTAAAGGGGTTCACGTGATTGGAATAATTATCGAATGTTTTGGTTGAGATCAGCTGATATTCACTGGATCCTTCAACGGGGACATAGAGCAACTGTTTATAAATATTTCCATCTGTTCTGTACAAGTAGATAAAGTGAAATGACTGTTTCATTTCTCCATTGGGCTGACGATAATGAACTGACGAAGCGCCTACATTTCCGGCCGGGTCATAGGCGTATTGTGTATAATTTTTTAGTATGCCATCTCTAAAAGATTCTTCCTTGTCAATACGCCCACCTGCCCAAGTATACAGGGTTATAGTATTGATCTCATCCGTCATTTTTACAACCTGACCACTCGCATCGTACTCGTAGGTATATGACCCTTGTGTAAGATAAGGCGTATGGCTTTCCCAAAGAATTTTAGAAACCTGGCCGGCTTCGTTATATACATACACTCGCTTGTAACCCCAACTACCTGCTCCGGTAGTATACCCTTTTGCCTTGCCTGTTAATTCATCGTCCGTAATGGTTAGAACATGCGTGTTGTTCTCCCCGGTACTCACCGAACCTGTCGAAGAGGTGATGGTGTGGGTAATGGTTCGGTCTCCGTTGATGGATTGATTATTCATCGGGATAATACGGAACTCTACTTTCTCTATGCCAGCAACAATGGGGAAAGTGATTTTTCCATTGATAGCGGCTGGTTCGGTTACATAGTCAACTCCATAAACCGAATTTGTAGAGGCCAGGGATATTTCAAGACTGCCAGTACCGGCAGCTGCGTGTGAAAAAGCAACCGTGATGATGGAAGCCAATGTTGAATTCTCTGGTGTTGAATCAAGGAATTTTTGAAAATTTACATCCGCATGGGTTTCGTTATCTGTGAATGTTACGGACAACACTTTTTTAGTGCCGGTGATAAATCCTTCAGAAACAGTAGCAATGCTAAGACCCATGTTTTGATCTCCGTTAAGTAAACTATTATCAGTTGGCACAATTGAAAATTTAATCTTGCTTTGTCCTGTCGCAATCGGTAACTGAATCATGCCATTCACTGCAGCGGGTGTTGTCGTAAAGCCCGAGGTATTTTCGGCTGTGAGGCTCAATGTTACAACACCATCTTGAGTAGCCACATTATCCAGCACAATCCAGATTTCTTTAGGTCCTTCATTTTCCGGTATAACAATGGTTTGTTGCTCGAACTGAGCGAGTACCGGTCCGGATGCCGGGGGAGTCTTGTTGATTTCATTTTCAGCACAGGATGTTAATCCAAGAATTATCGTAAGAACGAAAAGTGATTTTAGTGCGGTGAGTTTTGTTGTCATAAAAGTATTATATCAATTATTTTGCCTTCTGTTCTCGTTGTTCAGGATTATTCAGGTCTGTACAACTTTTAGAATTACAGGTCTTTTACGGATCGATTTATTTTTAGGTTGTGTCGATTTAAAAATGTTGGTATTTACCAAGATTCACTTCATGTTAACTTGCTGATAATGATGGTAATTTCTTTAACTTGAATTCTTGATTAGTATAAATTTGGGTAGGCAAGAAAGTCGTTAAAACTTTTAATTGATGGAGCGATCACAAAATGAAACGGATACATAAGTGAACAGTTTTTGTCCAATATCGCTCATTTACTTTTCTCCAGCAGGGTTGCGCGCAGACTTAATACCCGGGATTAATCTATGTTTGGGCTTCAAGGCTGAAGCGAAGTCATCAAAGAAAAAGTACTAACTTATGATCCGTAGGATTTGCGGGACAGGTTAACCATTAGAAATCAGAAGTATGCATGTACGAATCACTCTTCTCATTTTCGTCCTGCTTTATTCCATCACAGGATGGAGCAAGGTTATCATTCGTGGTAAAATAATTGACTATGACGGTAAATCTGTGGTGCGCTATCAGCCAACCATAGAAGGAATATTCGTTCCTTATGCGAAAGAAGTTAAACCTTCAAGTAACGGAACATTTAAAATTGAGTTTGAAAATGAGGGGTATGGAAATACAAGGATGGTTTATAAATATGCCCATTACCGGTTTTTTCATGACACAAATTCTCAGATCTATGTGGAGATAAAAGAGTTGCCGGTAAGAAAAGGGAGAAGTGTTCGTGGTAATGAATTGTATTTAGTTTTTGATTCACTTAAGCAACGAATGACTGTTAACATAAGCGGAGACTACGAAGCTGTCAATACATTCTATAATAAGAATATAAGATCATCTTACGTTCGTACCGACCTGGTAGATGGAACCTATTACTCGGAATTTATTTATCATTCGGCCACCCCCTCTTCTGCATTGAAATTGCTCGATTCACTGAAGCAAGTTGAGATAAACCAAATCAATCAACTTCCAAGAGCCGTTGCACTCGAGAATCCGGTAGTGGAAAAAAAGAATGAAGAGATCAGAAACTTTTTGATCAATGAAGTCCATGCCTTTTATGATGGGGTTTTCCTCAACGGTATGTATTTGAAAAGGAGAAACCATGTTGACGAGCAATTGAAAAATCCTATAGGCAATCCAAACCTATACAACCGGGAATGGGAACTACAAATAGAAAAACTGAACGAACAGGCTAGGGCAAATTTGAAGCCGACTCCGGGTAGCCCCGACTATGTAGGTTTTATGGAATACCTGGCTACTGTTTTGACTAATTACAAACAATATGGTCCACCTGTTCAAAATCCTACAACAAATTCCCTTGACGAAACCGTAGTGAATCGATTACTTAAGTATGACACATTACTGTTTTATGATAAGAAAGCAAGATTTGCGTACGAACTCAGTGGCCTTGACCTTTACCTAAATAGCCAAACTTACTATTCTCCTACGTTGCTCCATGCGGCTTATGACATACAGAATAAACATCCAGCTTCGATTAATTTGGAGTTTTATAAAGAGAAAATTGAGAAGCTAAGAGCAAATCTTGAAGTTTCCGCACAGGATTTCAAAGGTTCGAGAATTATTCAGGCTAATTATGATTCATTTAATGATCTGATCAAACGGTTTGAAGGAAAAATTGTGTTCATTGATATCTGGGCAACATGGTGTCATCCTTGTATAGAGGAATTCAAATACAAGACGGTGCTCCAACCCTTTATTGAAAGTGATAAAATTGAAATGCTTTATATTTCAGTTGACAAACCGGAGTGGGAAGTGCGCTGGAAACAAAGCATTAAAATCAATCAGCTTTCAGGCAATCATTTTCGTGCAGACAATCAATTTAAAAGAGATATGTGGGATATCATTGGTGGTGAGGGTAACTCGGCCGGATCAATTCCCCGCTATGTACTTATTAATAAAGATGGGAAAGTATTTAAAAATGAGGCTGCGAGACCGAGTTCAGGAAATGAGTTGGTTCAGCAAATTGAATCACTCATCAAATAGCATAAGGGATTATAATCAAAATGAAGTATTTATTGGATGGTGAAGAAACCGACAGAATCCACTTTGAACGGATTCATGCAGCACATGCTGATCAATGGATAGAATTTTTTAAGGACCCTTCATCATTTCTTTATTGGGATGTGGAACGGGAGGCACCGGAAGTGGAATGCAGGAAATGGTATGAGAAGCAAACATACCGCTATACCCATGACCTGGGAGGAATGAATGCGCTTATTGAAAAATCAACCGGTAATCTTATTGGACACTGCGGATTGCTGGTGCAAACCGTGGATGATGTACGCGAATTGGAAATAGGATATTCGTTGTTAGGAAATTACCGGGGGAAGGGATTTGCGATAGAGGCAGCAAAAAAGTGCAGGGATTTTGCCTTTGAAAACCAATTCTCCGATTCTTTGATTTCCATTATCAGTCAAACTAATACGCCCTCCGCTCAGGTAGCGATGAAAAACGGAATGCAGGTGTCTAGGCAAAGCACTTACAACCAAAATCCTGTCAATATTTTTAGAATACGAATTCAGGATTGGAATAGGAAAAAATTTTAAATCAAATTTGTCTTGAAGTGACGATGGATTCTTTCACGGGGATCTGGAGATCCAGGGTATCTGGGCTTCGACATGCAACATGTCGAAGAGCGTTATTTAGTTTAATTTACCGGAGTTCATGTTTTAAAACTGCAAACTCAATGACTTTGTCTTTAACTAATTCACCATTGTCTTCTTTATACACCTCGTTGGGCGCAAGGTGAACAGTTTGAGTTATCTGATCACTTTGCAATTCTATGGTTTGCAAATCGGGTGCTAGACCAATCAGCTCGATCACATTTCCATTTAAATCTGTTACAATTCTTGCTCCCTTTGAAAATGAGAAAAGCTCTGCATTATTAATGAAACAAGTAACCACATCATTGTGGGTATGCAGTCTATACGTATTGCCATTCCATTGTTGGGTGTAGTCAACATCATTTTCTTTGTTCAACATAGACCAGGAGATTTTATCCTGTGCGATATGAATTCCATAAAATCTGGAGATAAATTCCAGCGCAGATAAAATACTTGGACCATACCCGTCTTTTGAATTGTTGACGGTGGCTGTAAACGGATCAAACTGTTGGATAAATTTTAAAGAGTCTCCGATAGCATGAAGAAATTTTTCTCCCAGCATCGTGAGCTCAGCGTAATGTCCATAATTTTCCAATGCCTGAATGGAGCGCTGGTAAGTCAACCCCTGGGGCTGTCCACTCCAATTGTTTCCCTCGATGTTTCTGAACATCGGATCATTCGCAGCGATCGAGGGCAGGGGCATGGGTGTCCAGAATTCTTCAGGATTGAGGAGGTGATGTTTGATGAATTGGTCTGCCATGTTCTGATCAAAACTTTGAAAATACATGCACCGCAAATTATTGTGTAGCAAAACGGGCATGGTTTCGTTGTTTTTATCTTTGTCAAAACAAGCATTCTTCTCATCATCCCATAAATAACGTTTCAGCTTATCGTGTACCTGACCGGCCTGTTCTCGCCAATAAGGTTCTCTTCCATTTTGCAATTCTTTTGATATCAGGGCCAGCACATCGCGACAGGAATAGGAATACGACATGACATCCATCGATTCAATAGGAACGATCATTTCCATCGTGCTGTCGTAATGATCCTCCTTGCAATGAATTTTTAATTCCTCCGGGGATAAGTGCATAGCAATTTCTTTGGTAGGAGGATAATCAAACGACCAGGCATTCGGAAATTCATTAAATCGTACGCTGTGATCTTCTCCATTGTCGTACATGCACCAGGTTTCCAGGCATCCATTGTTGTCGGAATCGCGGGTCTTCCATAGATAGGTATCAAATTTCTCAAGAGCATGATACACCTTGAGTAAATAGTCTTTGTCCTTGTTTAAAAGAAAATATAATTCAAACGCGGGTTTGGCCAGGTATAAGCCCTGAAATTGAGCATAGTTGGGTTCAATTTTTCCATCCCGGTTATAGATCACTCCGGGAAAGCGTCCATCCTCACGCTGGTTATCGATGAATATTTCGATATTATTTCTTGCGATCGTAAGATTTCGTTTGGCATACATGTATCCTGCCATGGGTTGCGTTTCAAGCCAGACGCTTTTATAACCTGCTCCTTCAATCATTACTTTCCTGTTGCCGTAATCAACAATGTTTTTTAGTGCCAGTTCCTCGGCTTTATCAAATATTTTTTGCAAAACGGTATCGGATGATTGGAAGCTCACGCTCGGTTCAATATCCTTTAATGAATGGCCTTTTTTTCCTTTCGGATCACAGCTCATTAAAAGTATAAACGTGACAAGAAATAAGTTTTTCATACTGGTGGACCCTGCGAGTATGTTAAAAGGTAGAAAGATAACATGTCGAATCCAAAACCGCCTATGTTTGAATCACAGGTATTCAACACGCTCTTTGAACTTAGAAATTGCGAGCCATCATCTGTCTAAAAAAGAAACACATGATCATAACGATGAACCGACCGTAACCTGCTATCTTGTATAATGAGATTTCTGTTAATAACGGAATGAGACGGATATTGATTATGACACACACACGATTAGTATTTGGATTGTTTTTTCTTTGGCCGGTCATGGGGATGACGCAAACCCACTGCGAGCTCAAAAAAGAAAAAGACAATATCAAAATCTATGGTTGCCCGGTTGAAGGATCGGATCTTAACGATATTCGGGTAGAGTTTGAAGCGAATTCGACCATAGAGAAATACATTCCTATTGCGCTGGATGTAACTCACTACCACGAATGGCGGTATCGGGAATTTAACCACAGGCTGTTAAAAACAATCAGTAACATTGAATTGATTTACTATGCTCAGGTCAGTGCTCCCTTTCCGCTCAGTGATCGTGATTTGGTCTTGCATATGAAATTCAATCGGGATTCGATATCAAAAGTACTGACAGTAACCATTGAAAGCATTCCTGACTATATTCCACAGGTGGAAGGAATGGTTCGGGTTCCAAGCTCTTTATCTACGATGACGCTCACACCCCTCGGTGAAGCAAGGTTAAAAGTAACTTGCATGGTGCGGATAAATCCTGGAGGGAATGTTCCGGCCTGGGTGATCAATATGTTCAGCACACAGGGTCCTTATGAAACGTTTAATAGCCTGAGAGAAAAGATGGAGGACAGGTGATTGTTTAAATTTATTTACCTTACAAAGGTAAGGTCCAATTTCTCTTAACGTTATAATGAATGAAAAAGATTGTGTGTGTTCATTTTTTTCTTGTGTTTTCCTCGTTGACGACATTTTCACAAATGAAGGATAATCCTGAATTGATAACCATGTACAATGAAGACCAGGGTGCAAGAATGGTAGCGAATATTAATTGGATGGTTTTATCCAAACAAGACAGCACGAGGGAAGTTCGGGTTTATGAACTCATAAAAGAAGGAAAAGTCGTTACCGGCAAGGATCATTATCACACGGCCATGATTTTCCAGCATGGAAGAGATACTGCCGCATCGGGTATGGCAGTAAGGCAAATGAGGAAAGCGATTGAACTGGACTCCACCATTAGCCGATGGTTACTAGCGGCGGCCATCGACAGGGATTTAATGAGAAAAGGTAAACCTCAGATATACGGAACCCAATATGTGAAAATGGGACAGAACGCCAAATTTGAAAGGTATACTATTGATAGTACAAAGATCACAGATGCCGAAAGAAGGCTCTACAATGTTGAATCTTTAGCAGAACAAAAAGTGAAGGAACGGAATATGAATTTGCTTTCTATTTCCACTCATTTTTCACAATCAAATTCGATTGATAAAACGATTGAATTTATAAAAGAAGAAAAAGGGAAAGGCAACCGAGCTGGGTACAACGTAAGTGAGCAATCGATAAATGGTTTTGGTTATGAATTATTGAGGGGAGGTAAAGAGCAGGAGGCACTAAAGATATTTAAGTTAAATACGGAACTCTATCCCGACGGGTTTAATACGTTCGATAGCTACGGCGAATGCCTCTTGAGACTTAACCAAAAGGAGGCCGCGTTAAAGGCCTACCGAAAATCGCTGGAATTGAATCCGAAAAATGATCATGCGAGAAAAATATTGAATGACAATAAATAATACCATTAATACTTTCTTTTCTCCTATCGGGTTAGCGATAAGTTTTGCGCTGCTGATTGCTAAATAATCTACAATGTCGATACAAGCGTTTTCATAATTTCCTTCAAAGCCTTCACCGATGTCTTGCTGGTAAGCTTGTTTACTTTCATACGTACGAGCTTATTATCTTTTCTTACCATAAGGATACTAAAGTTTTTACCATCGCTATGCAACCAGGCCTCATCACCCATTACAACTTTCTCCTGTCCGGCTAGGCGCCCATTGCTGGTTACTATGTCAGAAAATATTTTTTGCGCAGAGGCTGTGTCTTTGTATTTCTCGAATATATAATCGAGGTGGCGGATTACAGTCGTATCGGGGTCAGTAGCCTCATAAGCATTTTTGTATTTTTCATAACCATCATGTTCTTCTGATGTGCTATTCACCAACTTCGCTTCTTCACCTAAAATTCGTTCTGCATCGACCTTGCTGATACTCTTTGGTGTATTGAATAGGGAAGTTTTAAAATTCAGTGTATAATCAAAATCCTGATTTCCTACGAGCAGATTCATTTCCTTATCCATAAAGAAGAGTACATTTTTATCCGCTTGGAGAAGATAAAGTGATTCCTGAGGCTTATCGGTATCTAACTTGTATACAATGGCCTGGGGATTTGCTTTTGTTCCATGTAGAATCCTCCATGTTCCAGTGATGGGGCTTTCTCTGTGCCCGGTTCGTGCAAGACTAAACGCAGAAGGTTCGTACGTAGCAGTATTGTAGTTTAACGTGAGCAACCATTTTAATTTAAAACAGTCTTCAGTTGCAGCGATGGCTGATGCCCGTGCAATTTCCTGGCAGGGCGTTCTTCCCTGAAATACAATTTGGGATACTGAACGATCTACTACACTCAAGGGGAATGTTTGTTTGACGGATGCACCTGATCTCGGATCTTTTCTATTTAAAGAATAGCTCTGACCACCATCACCGATCATCAAACTTTTGTCGGCATTGGCGATGTGAATGATATTGTCATCCAATTGCACAAAAGACAATGTGGTTTCAGCATTGCCGGGATCAAGTGTATAGAATACAGCGCCCGGATAAGCAGCAAGATCTTTTTGTATAGTCCATGTTCCTTCAACGATCGCTAGTGGTTTTTTTTCTGAGGTACTGTTGGTCATGTAAAACTCATATTCGCTCTTGATGGTGTACGAGGTGGGTGTGCTCGTTTTAGGGTCCTTGTAAAGTGTAAGTTCCCACTTTACCAGATCACATTTTCCTTTTGCAGGAACGCGAAGTAATGGTCTTATTAAAGCCCCGCAAGGTGAGGTACCCACAAAGACTCCGAAAATCGAAGAATCATTTTTATTCTGGGCTAGCCCACTTGTTATTACAAGAGAGAATAAAACGACAGCGCATAACGATTTAATTGTTTTCATCAATTAAATATACGTCTCCAAACCTAAACGTAATAGCTTATTTACACAGCAATAAACATCCCCCTAGACAGAGAATTTCTGGATGTGTTTAAAGCTTTTGTCGTATTTCACCCTTCACAAAGTCGTTTTTACACCATTTCAAATATGAATTCACGCGCTATGTTTGTCATATGAATTCAACGACGAAAATTAAAAAATAAAATCATGGAAACAGCAAGCAAAACCGCGATCACCGTTGAAGCAACTGTGAACGCACCGATTGAAAAAGTATGGAAGTGCTGGACTGACCCTAAGCACATTACCGGCTGGGCATTTGCCTCTGATGACTGGCATGCACCCAGCGCAACAAATGATGTGCGCGTGGGCGGAAAATTTACAACCACGATGGCGGCGAAGGATGGCAGCTTTAGTTTTGAATTTGGAGGTGTATACACACACGTAGAACAAAACAAAAGCATCGCTTACAAAATGGACGATGGAAGAACAGCCAAAATCATTTTCTCTTCACAGGGCAATGCGACGAAAGTGACCGAGACTTTTGATCCTGAAAGTGAAAACCCCATTGAGATGCAACGCGGCGGATGGCAGGCGATACTTGATAATTTTAAAAAGTATACGGAGGCGCATTGAATTCAGTCGATGGTTCATAGTCCATGGTCGATGGACGGTCGCTTGTGAATTCAGCCATGGACTATCGACTATGGACCATGGACCAGGTGTATCTGCATGAATTAACGTATGAAGTCAGTGGAGAATCTAAGGACATGTAAGCAAGGACATCACTATTATAAAAGTAGTGATTGTCCTACATGTCCGTTTTGTGAGGCGGAGCGCAAACCGGGTGATGGATTTCTTTCTGAACTTGTAGCACCGGCACGACGAGCGCTTCTGAGTATTGGCGCAACAACCCTGAAAAAACTTTCAAAACATACCGAGGAAGAAATCATAAACCTGCATGGCATGGGACCAAGTACGATGCCAAAACTTAGGAGTGCATTACAGGCGATTGGATTGTCATTCAAAAAAGGTTGATAATTTCTCATTCTTATTTTTTTTGGTTTTTGACCGAATGCGAACAACATCGTTACGAATGTGAACGAATTTTAAAAACATGAAAAAGGCAACCGGAGAAGTAAGTCACAGGGGATAAGCAAATTAGATCACTACACCATTGTGGTTGATGCGTGGTATACAAATTGATTTCGTCAGGTCAAATCAACGATAAAAAACCATGCGGTATTCCAGCTTATCCATTTTCATAGTATCAGTATTTTTCTTGTCGGCTTGCCATGAGCCGGAATCAGTAGTGCCAAACGATAATGTGGTAGAAATCCAAGGTACCGAGTATCCCACGATAAAAATTGGAACTCAAACCTGGACGGCTTTGAATTACAGCGGCACGGGAGGCATTCCGTTTAGTGGTGCTGTCGCAAAGCCCGAGTATGGGCGGTATTATACGTTTGCAGAATTGAATTCGATTACGCTTCCTGACGGATGGAGAATCCCTACGATGCAGGATTATATCGATCTCGCTGAAGCAAACGGAATTGCGATGGCTGACTATCGACCTCATGCCGAAAAGATCAAGTCGCTCACATCTAAAACAAATTGGAAAAACATACCCGGTACAAATATTTCCGGATTTAATGCTCATCCTGCCGGCTATGGTTTTGGTACAGCAAGTCCTATAGATGGAGACATCGCTGAATTCTGGACCATTGAACAAAAGACGCTGAGCATCCAGGAAAATGGACTTCTTACAGGACTCCGAATAGCGTTTTATGACAGCAGCAACAGTCCTGACTTTCGTTTTAATGTGCGATTTGTGAAGAGCGAATAGGAAGAAGTGAGAAAAATGTAGTTGGAGGTATTGAATTGAATTTGTTATCGAGTAGATTTATTTGATCACAAATCATATAGGATGTCCCGAACTACGGTTGTGCTTTTGCTATTTCTCATTACTGGATCATGTATTAAAAAACAATCGGATCGATTCGTTTCCATTAATGGAAGAAATCAACATATTTTAGAATTAGGGTCAGGTACGCCAATCGTTGTCTTCGTTCATGGATTCGGTAATGACCTTACATCCTTTACCCAGGTACAAAAGGAAATTTCGAATGTTACACATACGGTTTCTTATGATCGTGCAGGGTTTGGAAAATCAGAATTGCTTGATTCAGCAAGATCGATGAAGCATTACGTTGATGAACTCAATGCAATATTGGAGAAGGAAAGTATGCAGTCGCCGTATCTCCTGGTAGGTCATTCCTGGGGTGGTCACATCATTCGATACTTTTCGCATGTTTACCCGGAGAAAGTTGCCGGTTTATTTTTGATTGATCCAAGCGTAGAGGATCTCGATGAAGAACTCAGGAAACTGTATGGTGATGCAGCAGTTTATACGTATGACAGTTTGTATGAGCATTACTACAATCCAACCTGGTCGGAGGGTAATAAAAGGGACCAAACTTACTTCCGGAGAAATGAATTGACTATGAAAGAAGTAAAATTTTCTGATTCTATTCCCGTCACGATTTTATCAGCCACGACAAGACAAAATGGGGTTGCCATTTTTCGTGAATCAGCCAGAATGGTGAACGATCTGCATAAGCGCTGGCAGGAGGAAGCACCACACATGAGGTACGTTGCGGTGCCCAACAGCGGGCATGCTATTCAAATCGATCAGCCTGCGTTGGTAGTCAGCGAAATCAAAAGCATGATGGAAACCTTACGGAAAAACCAATGATATTTTTTATTGTTGGTTTTTGCGGAATGCTGCCGGGGTAATGCCTGTCATTTTTTTGAAAAGTCCGGTAAAATACGTGACGCTTTCAAAACCAACTTCAAAACATACTTCTGAGATTGTTGCATCAGTGATCAGCAAGCGTTTTGCATTTTTAATTCTTACCGAGGTCAAATATTGATAGGGTGTATGGCCGTAGTGCGATTTAAACAGGCGGATAAAATGGATTTTCGAAAGAAAGGCTTCACCGACCAGATCGTGAATATGAAGTTTTCCGGAATAGTACTTGTCCATGAAAAGACGTGCCTGCATCACCTGGTGTGTGAGGTAATCGTGAGGATGGATCGATTTTCCTTTTCTGAACGGGTTGTGACGAAGGTTCATGGGTAAGTCCACTGTCGACGGACCACCGTCCACAGTGTATGGTCTTACCGAATGTAGTCAATTTAACGGATATAGTTTTCGTTCCTTCGTTTTTCTATTGGAAATAGTATGCCCGGAATATATATCCGCACAGGATATTTTATTCCACAATCACGCCGGTGATTTTATTCGTTGCATGCTGTTATGAGGGAAATGAAAACTGGCATTATTTTTCCTCGTGATCAATTTCAAAATACACGAAGCAATGATCATTGACTTTGTTGTGGAATATAAATTTTAAATCAAAAAACTATGGCACAGAATGAAAATAAGGACAGAAGGTTGACAGGGATGTTCTCAGACCGGGAAAGTACTGAATGGGCTTACAACGATCTGAACGATCGCGGATACACCGATGAAGACATTGATGTGGTGATGTCTGAGGATACACGCAAGACGCATTTTGCTGATGACGACATTGGCGGAACAGAAATTGGAACAAAGGCAGCCGAGGGAGCGGGTAAAGGATCGGCGATCGGGGGAGCAGTAGGTGCGATTGTCGGAATCGTCGCTGCTATTGGAACGAGCATTGTAATTCCCGGACTTGGTCTTGTTGTGGCTGGACCACTGGCTGCGGGCCTTGCCGGTGCAGGTGCGGGCGGAGTTACTGGTGGAATTATCGGCGCGCTCGTAGGTTCAGGTATTCCTGAAGCCAGAGCGAAAATTTATGAATCCGGAATCAAGGAAGGTAATGTGGTGTTGAGCGTGCGGCCTCGCAATGAGGAAGACGCCCGATACTTTGAGAAGAGCTGGAAGGATAACAAGGGTCAGGAAGTCTATTGGTAAACGATCAGACGCTACCAATGTTTTGAATCAGTCGCGCAAACCTGCGCGACTGATTTACTAATTTTTGGAAAAATGTTTTCGAATCAGTTGTTCTGCTTCTCCCAGCAGAAATACCGGCAATATGGGAGGGATGCTGGGCAGGCTCTCTGGGCAGGCTCTTTCGTTAAATAAATTAAGAATGACCGAAACCTTTGCATTTTAATCCTCGATGGTAGTAGTCGATAGTTCAATATGAAACTAATAACCCTGGAGGATCGAACCCGCCATCAGGCGTTTTCCTGTTAATAGAAATTTGCTCGAACAATTTTTCCTTCTTTTACATCATAGACACAGATATCGTTCAATACTTTTTTTTCAGTTCCTTTCATGGTAACCTTCATGGACATGGAGATGCTGAAGTGACTACCACCTTATTGTCCGGCTGGACGAAGAGCCAACAAGTTTTTCTTCAATCATTCGTTTCCGGAGATTCAATCCGGTACAACAAGTTTCAACGGCAAGTGATATTGAATGAATTATTTTTGCCGTAACTTTCACTATCAATCTTGAGTATCATGAAAATTTTCTCATTTATAACCTGGCTTGTATTTCTTGTGTTTGGCTTTATTTCTCCAGGGGTAAATTTAAATAGGCACGATACTTCCCCGAATGTGATTGATCAGGATATCACGATGTGTGCTTCATCTTCGGGAATAATAGCAGCAGGCAGCGACGGAAAATTTATTCCGGCATTGCCGGGGTGGGGCAATTTCAATTATACCGTCTCTACAAAAAACGACAGTGCGCAATTTTATTTCAATCAGGGTCTTAGCTTTTATTATGGCTATCAGCTTACGGAAGCATTGGCATCGTTTAAAGAGTCAAGCCGGTTTGATCCTTCGTGTGCGATGAGTTACTGGGGGCAAGCATTGTCGATGGGACCTTTTTACAACACGTATGTTTATAAAATGAGAAAGGAAGTGCCGGAAGCGGTTGCAGCCATGCTTGAACATGCAGCGAGTGCATCTGAAAAGGAGAAGGGACTGATTGCAGCATTACAAAGACGATATTCAGCGGACATGACAAATTCGGATCGCAAGCAACTCGATATGAATTATGAAATAGCATTATTGTCATTGAAGAAAAAATACCCGGGTGATCATGATATCACCGCGCTGTACATCGATGCTCTCATGCTGCAACACAAATGGGATTTCTGGAATCATGATGGAACTTCAAGACCCTGGACGAAATCGTTAGTGACAGAATGTGAAACCGTTTTAAAGACTTCGAAGCATCCTGCTATTCTTCATTATTACATTCATCTTACAGAAGCTTCGCGGGAGCCAGAGCGTGCCCTCGAATCAGCCGATGTACTCAAAGATCAATTGCCGGGCATTGCGCACATGGTGCACATGTCATCGCACATGTACCAACGCAACGGACTGTATGCAAAAGGTGTAGATGTAAATAATGCTGCCAGTAGTGTGAACAATGATGTTGATACAAGGGCTCCACAACTGGGTATCGGAAAAGACAGGTCCATCCATTTTTATGCTGTTCAATCGTATTGTGCTATGACGGCTGGTATGTACAGTAAAGGAATACCATTGTACGAACGTGCCCGCACAAGACAAATGGCATTGAATCCTGGATTTGAAAGAGAACCCTATGCGCAATTTGTGTACATGATGCCGGTGATGGCAATGGTACGATTGGGAAAGTGGACTGAAGTACAACAATCTCCTGCGCCTGATTCAAAATGGAAATACGCAGTAGTACTCGATAACTTCGCAAAAGGACTGGCGAATATTCGTAGTAAAGATTTAAATGCCGCAAAACAAAATTTGACAGCGCTGGATGCTGCCATGAAGGATAGTTTACTTACTGTTCGCTTGATGCCTTACAATAGTCCGATTCAATCCTGTCGCATTGCATCTTCGATCTTAAAAGGATCATTGTTGTATGAAGAGGGAAAAACGACAGAGTCAATTGAAGCTTTCAAGTTGGCTGTTGATGGAGAGGACAAGTTAGTTTACCGCGAGCCACAGGATTGGCTAATACCAGCGCGACAATTTTTAGGGGCTTATTTGTTAAAAGCGGGCCAAGCTTTGGAAGCGGAAAGGATTTATAAAGAAGACCTGATGATGAATCCTGGAAACGGGTGGTCGTTGTTGGGGATGTATCAAAGTTTGGAAGCGCAGAAAAGAAAAAAGGAAGCTGCTGGATATAAAGTAAAATATACAAAAGCATTCGAGGCTTCGGATGTACAGGTGGTTGCTTCTGTGTTTTGAAACGTCTGCTCATGCACATTGATCAATGATTTAATCACAGGCACACGATTTAGCCTTTTCAATCGTCTTACCAACATCATAGGATCATTCCGATATTTTTTCAGGTTAGATTCATGGAGGGTCAAATAGTGCAAAGGTGCGCTTCGAGAAAACCTGCAGGATAAAATTCCAAACCATCACATTTCTTTAAGTATTTCCTCCGGATTTGAAAGTTCATGGTAAGCGCAGTCATCAAGAATTAATGATGCATTCGAGGTGGACCGGGGATACATTGTGTAGAATAGTTTACTCGATCACTTTAAGTATCAGGGCAATTATCGTGAATCAGGGTACTTATTTAAGATGGTACGAATATTCCCTAGTACCATGAAAATACGTTAAACCATCAAAATGAAATTTAAAAAGTGGATTCCCGTCGTTGGATTGCTTGTGGCCTTATTTGTAGCCGGATGTAAGAAAGATGATGATCCGGGGCTTCGTCCTGCTGTATTATCCACAACCCCAATCACTGACGCTACCAGTGTGGCTGTTACCAGCAACGTTTCAGCAATCTTCAGTGCCCCTATGGAAGCAAGTACACTGACAACATCCACATTCATGTTGCAAAAAGCAGGCATAAGTGTTCCAGGTACTGTTGCAGTAAGCAATTCCACGGTCACTTTTTCGCCTTCTGCAAACCTGGCGCCGAACACTGCGTATACCGCAATAATTTTGAGGAATGCTTCGGATCTGGACGGAAAGAGCATGATAAATGACTATGTATGGAGCTTTACTACGGGAGCTATTCCAGATGTAACAGCCCCATCAGCCTCATCAACAGATCCGGCGAATCTTGCAACGGGCATTGCTGTTAATAAATCCATCGTGGTAACATTTAGCGAATCGATGGATCAAACCACCATCACCGCGTTGAATTTCACTTTAAAGCAAGGAACAACTTCTGTTGCTGGCACTGTAACCAAAACAGGTAAAACAGGAACCTTTACACCCACCACGAATTTAGAATATAACAAAGTGTATACGGCAACGATTAGCACCGGTGCGAAAGACCTAGCGGGAAATGCACTGGCGAGCAATTACTCGTTCAGCTTTACTACGGTTGCAGCACCTGATACAATATTACCCATGGTCAACGCAACAAGCCCGTTGAACAACGCAACCGGTATTGCACGTAACAAAGTACTAACACTGACTTTTAGCGAAGCCATGGATCCCTTAACCATTACTACTTCAACGTTTACTTTAAAGCAGGGAACAACACCGGTTTCAGGAACGGTAGCTTATTCAGGAACAACGTCAACATTTACTCCAACCAGTGATCTGGCGGCTAACACGAGTTACACAGCTACAATATCCACGGGAGCGAAAGACTTAGCGGGAAATGCGCTTGCTGCCAATACGGTGTGGAGTTTTACGACAAGCAGCACAAATTCAATTCTAGCAGCAGTTAATCTTGGTGCGTCAGGTAATTATGTAATTCTTGCCAAAACCACAATTACAAATATTCCAACTTCGGCAATCACCGGAGACCTCGGTTTGAGTCCGGCGGCAACATCATTTTTTACAGGGTTTGCATTAACCAATGGCACAGGATTTGCCACGTCGCCACAAGTGACGGGGAACCTGTATGCAGCTGATATGGCGCCTCCTACTCCAACTAACCTAACAACAGCGGTAAGTAATATGTTGACAGCGTATACAGATGCAGCTGGTCGTCCTACTCCTGATTTCTCTGAATTGGGTACTGGAAATATTGGTGGTAAAACACTTACTGAAGGACTGTATAAATGGACGAGCACCGTTACGATCCCATCAAGTGTTACCCTTTCAGGTGGTGTTAACGATGTATTCATCTTCCAGATTTCGGGTGACCTGACGATGAGCAATGCTGTAAACATTACCCTCATTGGAGGTGTGCAGCCCAAGAATATATTCTGGCAGGTTGCCGGACAGGTAACGATAGGAACAAGCTCTCATTTTGAAGGAATCATCCTTTCGCAGACAGCGATCACCTTCAAAACAAGTGCGTCCCTTAAGGGAAGAGCCCTGGCACAAACTGCGGTAATTCTTGATGCTAATGCAATTACAAAACCAAATTAATAATCACGGCGACCCATACGTGGGTCGCTTTTTTAAAATCAAAAATAGTATCAATAAAATTTACAAATGAAAACAAGCAAACTATGGGTAACCGGATTCGCAGCCTTTCTTCTGGCAGCGTTTGTAGGCGGTTGTAAAGATGAGAATGTGGAGAGAGTAGGTGTGTGCCCGCTTGTGATAGCAACAAACCCGGCAAATTTAGCAACCCTTGTACCTCTTGACCAGGTGATTACCGTGACCTTTAATGAACCGATGAATCCGGCTACAATCACTCCTGCAGCCTTTACGTTAACAGGTCCGTTAGGCAGTGGTCAAGTAGCAGCGGGTAGAATGAGTGAAGCCAATATTTCCGGTTCACTCGCCTACAGTGCTTCAAACAATACCATGAGTTTTACACCAGAACCAAAACTCAAATCCAATAGCAGCTATACATGTAAAGTAGCGACAACGGTGAAAGACATGATGGGCAATGCACTTCAGGTCGATTACGTCTGGACGTTCACCACGGGAGACACGATATCGCCCGCCGTCGTTTCTACTGACCCTGACAACAATGAAACCGATGTATTTCTGAATAAAGTAGTAAAGGCAACGTTCAATGTTCCGGTAGATCCATCAACGATTACGACATCAACGTTCACGTTAATGCAAGGCACAACGTCAGTTGCAGGAACGGTTTCTTTTTCCGGATCAACAGCATCATTCAAACCTTCAGCAAATTTAACAGCGAGTACAATTTATACCGCCACGATTACTACAGGTGTTAAGAATACTGCCGGGAATTCCATGACGAGCGATTATACGTGGAATTTTACCACAGGAACCATTGCTGCTCCTCAAGTAATTTCTACAGACCCTGGGAACCATGCTGGCAGCATTGCTTTCAATAAAGTAATCCGCGCAGTTTTTAGCGAAGCGATGAATCCATCAACGATTAATCCATCGACGTTTATACTGACCACCGAAACAACAACCGTAAGTGGCACTGTGAGTTATAGTGGCACAACGGCAACGTTTACACCTTCTGCAAATTTAATGTCAGGCACTACCTACACAGCAACCATTACTACGGAAGCCATGAATAGTACAGGTACTCCATTGGCAAATAATTATCAATGGAGCTTTTGTACATGCTCATCACTTGGTCCACAAACTGTTGATCTTAAATCCGTGGCCAGGTTTGGTATTATTGCAGGAGCTGGCGTGAGCAACAACGCAGGGTTCAGCGAGATTCACAATATGGACGTAGGCATAAGCCCGGGTGTTCGTTCTTCGATCACAGGATTTCCTCCGGCGATCATCGTCAATGGCGCAATGTATGCTTCTGATGATATTGCTCCTCCGGGTGTTGCCGCTATGCTCTCCCAGGCGAAGCAAGACCTGGCAGATGCTTATCTTTTTGCAGCAAACGCAACAATTCCGGCACCCATTACGGTGTCCGGAGATCAAGGGGGGGTAACACTTGCTCCAGGTATTTATAAATCAACATCAACACTTTTAATTCAATCGGGTAATCTTACCCTTAATGGTCAGGGAGATGCCAATGCAGTTTGGATTTTCCAAATCGCATCCGATTTAACTACAGTAGGAGGTGCGGGCGGAAATATAATTCTTACCGGTGGGGCCCAGGCCAGGAATGTTTATTGGCAGATAGGTAGTTCAGCTACGATTGGCAACGGAACGTCATTTAAAGGAAACATACTGGCACTCACATCCATTACCATGAATGCCAATGCTACAGCAGTAGGAAGGATGCTGGCTCGAAATGGTTCTGTTGTAATGACAAGCACGAACATTATTGACAAGCCATAATTAAGAATATGAAATCAAATAGTAACGGTAAAAAGGGATTGCGCGTTGCGCGGTTTTTTACCAGTTCCATCACGAAAACTATTTTTTTTATTGCGATTATCCTGACAGGATTCCAATTGTCTCTTCGGGCGCAAGTTGGGATTGTACGATATGCAAAACCGACGTGGCGGGTTGGTGCTGCAGGGGGAGCAAATTTTAATTTTTATCGCGGCACGACTCAATGGTTGAATGATGATTTAACTGCTCCTGCGGCTTTTCGTCACGGTAAGGGTGTTGGTCTTTATCTTGCCCCCCTCGTAGAGTTTCATCGTCCTGATTCACAGTGGGGCTTCATGCTCCAGGCGGGGTATGATAGTCGTAGCGGTAAATTTGAACAGGTAACTTCACCGTGCAATTGCCCGCAGGACTTATCCACGAAACTTGATTATGTCACGATAGAACCAAGTCTGCGCTTTGCTCCATTCAAATCTAATTTTTATTTGTTCGGTGGTCCGCGACTGGCACTCAACACATCAAGTTCATTTACGTTCAAGCTCGGAGTTAATCCGGATTTTGCCGATCGCGCACCGGCACCTGATGTGAAAGATAATTTCAGTAATATGAACAGAACGTTGATCTCCATGACAGTAGGCGCTGGTTATGATATACCGCTATCTTCAGACTTTAGAGAATGGCAATCGATTCTTTCTCCGTTTGTTTCTTATCAACCTTACTTCGGTCAGGATCCACGCTCTATTGAAACATGGACGATGACTACGTTGCGTGTAGGGGCCGCTCTTAAATTCGGGCGCGGTCGAATAATTTCTACGCAGGCAAAGTCTCCTATTCCCGGCATGGAACCAGAGGTATTGTTTTCGATTCATTTCCCGGATAATATTCCTGCAGAGCCAAGAATAAATGAAACATTTCCCATTCGGAATTATATTTTCTTTGATTTGGGATCAACGAAGATTCCAAGCCGGTATGTGTTAATCCGCAAAGATCAGGTAAAGGATTTTAATGATAACCAGCTTGGAGCATTTACTCCGAAGCGATTACCGGGACGTTCGGCGAGACAAATGACAGTCTATTATAATGTGTTAAACATCCTAGGCGATCGCATGCGAAGAAATCAATTAGCGGATGTCAGATTAACAGGAACTTCCATGAAAGGTGAAAAAAAAGACGGACTGGCTATGGCAGAATCTGTGAAGGAATATCTCGTTAATGTATTTGCCATTGCTCCGGCACGAATCCATACCGAAGGTCGGATCACACCAAGATTAACAGCTGAACAAGCCGGAGGCACAAAGGAATTAACACTCATTCGTGAAGATGATCATCGTGTATCGATTTGGAGTGAATCACCGGCAATTCTGCAGGAGTACCAAACCGGATCGAATGTAACTTTGCCGTCTATAGAACTCACTTCCGCAGAACAGGCACCCCTTGACAGCTACGTGACGTTCAATGTGCCAAAGGCAGCAGAGGCTTTCAATTCATGGTCATTGGAAGTGAAAGATGAGTCGGGTAAAGTGCAATTTTTTGGGCCCTATACCCAGGAGAATGTGATGACCCCGGTGAAAGCAATTTTGGGGACTCGTGCTAACGGAGACTATACCGTAACCATGGTGGCTATAACAAAAAGTGGAAATACAGTGAGGAAGGAAACCTCCATGCATTTGGTATCGTGGACTCCTCCTCAGGATGAAATGAGTTTGAGGTTTTCGGTGATTTATGAATTCAATGACGCAAAGTCTAGTGCATTGTCTGAAAAGTATCTTACAGATGTTGTGACACCAAGGATACCCACCGGTGCCACGGTTATACTGAATGGCTATACCGATACGATTGGCGATGAGGACTATAATAAGAAATTGTCTCTGGCAAGGGCGAATGATGTAAAAAATATTTTGGAAAGTAGTCTCTCAAAAGCCGGAAGAACTGATGTTAAGATTGAGGTTTATGCATTTGGCGAGGACGAAAAAACAGCCCACTTTGCCAATAATTTTCCGGAGGAACGTTTTTACAACCGTTCTGTGATCATTGATATTATTCCTAAAAAGTAGAATTTTTAAATGTTAATTTATCAGAAAGAGGCCTGTCTAAGAAATTTTTAGGCAGCCTCTTTTTGAACGCAGGCGGCTTTCCATCTAAACTGAGTGGTCCAGCATTTGATCGGATGATTTGGTCACGCGCTTTTGAATTGCTTTTATCTGATCTTACCGGCGATTATTGTCAATAATTTAGCCCAGGTTAAATTTAATATCCCAAATGGAGCAGTAATGGGTCTTTTTTCTGAAATCCACAACCAAAGATTCCTTCACATTTCACTTTTTTAAGAATTCCCTTCCTTTGATTCGATGCCGCCAATGACCGTGGTCATCAAAAATTTATGATGCATTCGAGTGGGAACGGGATAATAGTGTAGAATAGTTGACCCTTGCTTTTTTTACTATCTGCCGCTGGGTTGAATCAGTGCCACTTAAAAGGTGGCTCGAATATTCCATCAGTGCATCTCGCTATTAAAACCAATTAACATGAAATTAAGAAAAGTACTCCCAATTCTGACAATGCTGGTGACTGTTTTTGTTGCCGGCTGTAAGAAAGATGATGATCCAGGGATTCACCCCACGGTGCTATCCACAACTCCTATTACTGACGCAACCAGTACGGATGTTACCAGCAAGATTTCAGTGATCTTCAGTGAGCCCATGGATGCAGCTTCGATTACAACATCAACATTTACATTGAAAAAAGCAGACGTAAGTGTTGCTGGCGTTGTAACGTTATCCGGTTCAACGGCAACATTTTCACCAACGGCAAATCTTGCACCTAACGCTGTCTACAAGGCTACTGTTACAACAGGAGTTTCCAATATGGAAGGCAAGCAAATGGTAAAGGACTATGTCTGGAACTTTACTACCGGAGCAATTCCGGATGTTACTGCACCTACGGTTACAGTAACAGATCCAATCAATCTGGCAACGGGTATCGCCATTAATAAAGCTGTTGTGGCAACATTCAGCGAATCGATGGATCAAACTACAATCACTACAACGACAGTTACCTTAAAGCAGGGAACAACTGCTGTTGCTGGTACTGTTACTAAAACAGCAACGACGACAACTTTTACTCCAACTGCAAATTTGGAAAACAATAAAGTCTATACACTAACCATTGCGACAGGGGCAAAGGATTTAGCGGGAAATGCGCTGGCGAGTAACTACACGGTCAGCTTTACCACTGTCGCAGCACCCGATACTACATTGCCAACGGTGAATACGACCAGTCCACTGAATAATGCAATAAGTGTTGCACGTAATAAAGTGTTGACCGTGACTTTCAGTGAAGCCATGGATCCTTTGACTGTTACTTCTTCAACGTTTACCTTGAAGCAAGGAACAACATCGGTGACCGGTGTTGTAGCGTATTCAGGAACAACATCGACATTTACTCCTGCCAGTGATCTGGCCGCCAGTACGAGTTACACTGCGACATTAACTACAGGCGCGAAAGACCTGGCAGGAAATGCACTTGCTGTTAACACAGTATGGAGTTTCACCACAGGCAGTACAACATCAACCCTTGCTGCCGTTGGCCTTGGAGCTTCGGGCGATTATGTGATTCTTGCTAAGACTACCATTACCAATATTCCTACTTCGGCGATCACAGGAGACATGGGCCTGAGCCCTGCGGCAACTTCATTTTTTACCGGATTTGCGTTAACAAACTCAACGGGATTCGCCACATCACCACAAGTGACGGGAAAATTATTTGGAGCTGATATGGCAAGTCCTACTCCAACCAATCTTACAACGGCGGTTAACAACATGCTGACAGCATACACAGATGCTGCAGGTCGGCCTACGCCTGATTTCTCTGAACTAGGCACTGGAAATATTGGTGGTAAAACACTTACTGAAGGACTTTATAAATGGTCGACCAGTGTTACCATTCCATCGAGTGTTACCATTTCAGGTGGCGCCAACGATGTATTCATCTTCCAGATTTCAGGTGATCTTACGATGAGCAATGCAGTGAACATGACACTCATCGGAGGTGTGCAAGCCAAGAATATTTTCTGGCAAGTTGCTGGAGCGGTATCGGTTGGAACAACCGCTCACTTTGAAGGAATTATTCTTTCGCAGACAAGTATTACGTTTAAAACAGGTTCATCCCTAAAAGGCAGAGCCTTAGCGCAGACTGCGGTAATTCTTGATGCTAATGCAATTACAAAACCTAATTAGTAATCAGGCGCACCCATTTCAACGCGCCACTTTTATTTGAAAATAACAGGCAGGCTGTCTAAAGAAATTTAGGCAGCTTGTTTTTTTTAACCTGCATTTGTCTTTCCAACCATGGACTCATCCTTTTGCCGGTATTGTCAACATGTACTTACTTGCCAGAATTAATATCTTTGCAGGATGTGGAGAAAGATATTTTTCTGTATTCCCATTTTGCTGGAGTCTTATTTTTGTCATGCACAAAAGACGGTACTCCACACCAACTATCAATGGGTTCAATATTTTAATCAATTCCGGTTTTCGAAGAATGTAACGCTGTTTTCGGATGTGAGTTTTCGAACGATCGATACATTTTCAGAACTATCTCAGGTAACATTGCGCGCGGGGTTAGGGTATCCGCTGACATCCTCCCTGAGTGCAGTAACGGGGTTTGCATGTTTTACTACCTATGGTAAAAACAGTCAACTTGGGCGAATTGAATTCCGGCCATATCAGGACATAAACCTGGTGCAACCTTTGGGGAGGATTACGATCCTGCATCGGCTTCGTACCGAAGCACGTTATTCCCGTTTAATTACCGATGGTGCTATAGCATCAAACTCCAGTTTCAATTTTCGCTTTCGTTATCGGATATTTTGTTCGTTGCCAATTGCAAACTTGTCGCAGGCAAATCCGGCCCGAAGGCTTTTACTGAACATTGGTGACGAACTCTTTATTAATGCAGGAAAGGAGATTACGTACAACACATTTGATAATAATCGATTTATTCTTGGCTCAACGATAGAATGCAATCCCAACCTAAGCTTTACATTGAATTACATGTATCAATACGGACATCGCAATGCTCCCGAACTTTATGAAAGTTCAGACATTTTTACGTTTGTGATTGTGCATCGCGTAGCAACAAAAAAATTCAGAAACAGCAGTTCGCAAATGAAAGTGAATTCGGATGATTAGCTGTATTAAAATTTATGAAACCCCAGGGGCCTCTCGAAGAGGACCCTGCGGAGACTGTCGACGTAAAGAAACGATCTGTCGTGTCATGGATTTAGTTCAGAGCGATCCAGGAAGATAATTGTTGCTTTATTATCATGGAATTCAATCTTCACGTTACCCCATTTGCTTTTTGGAAATTCTATTCGTTCAATTTTTTCCATCATTAAATCGTGGAGACTTTCGTTTTTTACATACACGATCCAGTATTCCCTGATCTCATGGATTTTAATATTTTTAATTATAGAATGATCTTTTAGAATAATTGTTCCAATACCTAAATCTTCCTTTTCGGAGTTAGCGGGTACATCCTGGGAAAAGGAGCAAAAGCAAGCAAGCAAGAGTGGGATGATAAGAATCACTTGTCGCATAGGAATAAAGGTTAGTAAGTCCGTACCATGTCGTACGGACTTATTGTTAATCATTGACTACTGTTTTCTTGGCTTTTTGTAGATGTTGAATCCGAATGACATGCCATAGACCGTGCCCTCCTTACGCGGAATGACGTACACGTTGACAGGAATATTTAGATAGCCGGATCGGAATGTTTTGCCCACGCCAAAAAACAAACTTGTAGAAATTGCTACATCGCCGCGACTGTCCAATCGTTTTGTAATCGGGTAGGGATTAGGGCTTGCAGAGGTCCACTCATTTTGCAAATACCATTGATCCTGTTCTGTTCCGTTTTTACCGTCACCATAGTATCCATTTGCTTTTTTTACAAAACGGAAGTTGGGTCCGAAAGCAAATTCCCATCCGTGCTTTCCCATGCGAAAGCCATTGAGAAATGTGAAGGAGGGAATAAATTTTCCGGATTCAAGTCCGCCAATCATAGGAATGAATTCTACGAGCGCCTGAAAATCGCCAGCACTCAGGTATTGCCATTCTTTTTGCCAACCGAACTGAAATGTGGCTGGATACATATTATAACCACCGTCACTTTCGGGAGCACGCAATACCTCAGAGGCATCGCCTGTGACCATCGAGAATCCCATACGGGGACCGTTGAGACTTACCTGAGTTTTTGGACTTTCAATCGGTGCATCATAATTGACGAGAAGATTCACTATGTTTTGATCAGGTTTCACTCCCATTAACTTTTGAATAGAGATCGCGATCATGCGTTGCAGTTCGGGAAGGTTGATGTATTCCGTAGCGTCCTGTTTTTCAACAGCCTCTGTTTTTACATCAATTACTTTTAGGGAGATCACAATTTTTTCACCGAATCGCTCCACACTTCCTGTCACCATTTTGTCAACGCCCAGCGACTTGCCTGCGACCACTACACAAGATTTTCCAAAACAGGATTTGATGTCGATGCTGTTGTTCTTCACCATCTCAGCCACGTCATATTTGTCCATGACACTGTAGGCATTGGCTTTCTCTAACTCAAGCCTAACCATGTAGGCCACGGCTTCGGGTTCCTGGGCAACGCCCTTGCTGTCGATGCCGAGTACAGCAGCAGTAGGAAGTTTTTGGGCTTGCGCATTGGAGCACAGGCAAACCGTAAGGAGTGCGAAAAGAATTGCCAGTCTGATGATGCCCCTGGCATAAAGTGAAGAGGCGTTGATTTTTCTTGTTTTCATAAAGGGTTTGTTTGGTTATCAATGCCCGAAACTAGGGTGACTGCCGAGTTCTGAAATATCATTCATCACCTTGAGCTGAAATCATTTTTGTGATAATTCGCGCATACTTGAATGGCCAAGCGCAGATGTTGCATTATTTGCAAAAGGGCCGTGATAAGACAGGATATATGGGTAGGAAATGCAAATGACAGGTTTGGGAGTATGGCTAGGTGCATGGTGTCATGTGTTACGTGGTTTCTATGGTCTGTGGGGACACAGACCATAGAAAGGACACAGACCATGGGCACAGACCATGGACTTAAATTATTTTGCTTGTGCAATCGATTGTCAATCTTTACTTTTGATTGAATCAGTTCAGTAAAAAATGAAAAGAGCAATTCTCTTAATCGCAATCGTATTGCCCCTAACTGTCATTGCTCAAAAGGCAACAGGGAAATGGATTCCTTTATTTAATGGCAAAGACCTGAAAGGATTTAAACAACTTCAGGGCAAAGCGCCTTATAAAGTTGAGAAAGGTGAAATTGTGGGTACCACCGTTGCTAACGAACCCAATTCTTTTTTGGTGACAGAACAAACCTATGGTGATTTTATACTTGAACTAGAGTTCAACGTTCATCCGGAAATGAACTCGGGTATACAATTTAGAAGCGAAAGCAAATCCGAATATCAAAACGGACGCGTGCACGGGTATCAATATGAAATCGATCCTTCAACCCGCGCCTGGACCGGCGCGATCTATGACGAAGGTCGCAGGGATTGGTTATATACACTGGAGTATAACCCGTCAGCAAAGACAGCCTTCAAACAAAATGAATGGAACAAAGCGCGCATTGAATGCATAGGCAACACGATGCGTACATGGATCAACGGTGTGTCAGCTGGTCATTTGGTCGACGACTTAACGCCGAAAGGATTTATCGCGTTACAAGTTCATGCCATCAACAAACCCGAGGAAGCGGGTCGTGAAATGCGTTGGAGAAATATTCGAATACAAACTGAAAACATAAAACCGACACCCCCGGATAATCTTTTTGTACTGGACATGATTCCGAATTACCTATCGGAACAGGAAAAGAAAAATGGAGTGAAACTGCTGTGGGATGCGAAGACTACCAACGGATGGGTGAGTGCTAAGGGTGGCAACGCATTTCCTGTAAAAGGATGGACGCTGACCAACGGTGTGCTGAGTGTTGAAAAATCGGCAGGAGCAGAATCACAGAATGGGGGTGATATAATTACTACGGATGAATATGGAGCATTTGATTTGCAGTTTGAATTTAAATTGACTGAAGGCGCTAACAGTGGAGTAAAATATTTCGTAACCGGAAAGGATGCGACTGCCGGTTCAGCGATTGGACTTGAGTACCAGGTATTGGATGACAAAATCCATCCGGATGCAAAGCTTGGAGCTGCAGGCAATCGAAAGCAAGGTTCGTTGTATGATTTAATCCCTGCCGTACAGGTGACGCGCGGGCAACATAAAATAGGAGAGTGGAATACCGGAAGAATTGTGGTGTATCCTGACAACCGTGTTGAGCATTGGTTGAATGGATACAAAGTGGTGGAGTATATACGCGGTTCGCCAATCTATCAGGTGCTGGTGGCCCGCAGTAAATATGCACCGTATGAAAATTTTGGGATGGCTGAGAAGGGGCATATCCTGTTGCAGGATCATGGGGATGCTGTTTCGTACAGGAGTATTAAAATTAGTGAACTGAAGTAATATTATTTCGGATTTCAAATTTCGAATTTGTAATTCGGAGTTATGAATTCGAAATTCAAAATTTTAAATTCGAAATTATGACTACACGAAGAGAATTTATCAAGAAATCGACCCTGGCCACGGCGGGTGCCTATGTAGGTGCGATGGGGTTTAGCGCAAAAAGTTATGCCAACATTATTGGCGCGAACGATCGTGTTCGTGTCGGTATTGTGGGATATTCCGATCGCTTCAGAAGTTCGTTATTGCCGAGTTTCATGAATCATTACAAAACGATGAACTTTGATCTCGTTGGTGTGTCGGATATCTGGCGACTGCGGAGGGAAGATGCAGCCAGTCAGCTAAAAGCAAAATTTCAACATGATGTTGCTGCCTATCGCAATAACGAAGAACTGTATGCTGCAAAAAACATTGATGCTGTGATTATCAGCACCGCAGATTTTCAACATGCCCTGCATGCCATCGAAGCGGTGAAAGCCAACTGTGATGCATATGTAGAAAAACCATTTGCAGAGACCATGGAGGATGCGCGTGCCGCGTTGAAAGCTATTAAAGAATCAAATAAAATTATACAGATTGGCTCACAACGAAGAAGCGGAACGAACTACCATGCTGCCGCAGACTTTATCCAAAATGGAAAATTCGGACCGATCACCATGGTTGAACTGAAATGGAATGTAAACCAACCAGGTCGTTGGCGCAGGGTGGACCAGGTGGCCAAAATGAAAGAGGAAGATACAGACTGGAAACGTTTTCAACTTAATCGACCAACAGAAAAATTTGATGCGCGAAAGCATCTTGAGTTTCGGTTATTCTGGCCTTACTCATCAGGATTGCCCGGGCAATGGATGAGTCACCAGATTGATACGGTGCATTGGTTTTCAGGATTGAAACATCCACGCAGTGTCATGTCGAACGGAGGCATTTATCAATGGAAGGATGGTCGGCAGAACTGGGATACAATTACATCGGTATTTGATTACGGACCAGAGAACGATCCAACTTCGGGATTTCAGGTGGTGTTTGGAGCACGCATGCACAATGGAGATGATGATCCTACCGAAGTATATTTTTCGAACGGCGGAGAATTGAATCTCATGAATAACAAGGTATCGCCCACAGGTGGTTTGCGCGAGAATAACGCCAGGGCAATGAAGATGTCGGCAAACTTATTGCCTGTCGTGGATCTGAATGTGGCGGATGAAAAAGTAGTTGCTTCGGCGAATACGGGCGGGGATGTACTTACGTCCAATCACATGCTCAACTGGATGGAATGTGTGCGCAGTCGTAAGCAGACCAACGCTCCCGTAGAGGCAGGCTATGCACATGCTATTGCGGTGATCATGGCAAACGCTTCTACGCATACAGGAGCAAAGGCAACCTTTGACCAAAAAACGCAAGAAGTTATGGCAGGGGGAAAGCCATTTAAGTTTTAATGTTTGATAAACGATGACTCGGATGAGTATTTCCAGGCGTTCATTTCTTAAACATTCGGCGTATGCCGGAATTGGCATCACACTTATGCCATGGATTGATACGCATGCTTTGGCTCCGGCTAAATTTCTTCAGGATATTGGAGTGTGTACCGCCATGGATAACCATACGTTGTTGGAATCGTTGGGTTGCAGCTACATTGAAGAAACAGTAGGCCGATTTTTAGTTCCGGAAAAAAGTGAGGCAGATTTTGCAATTCAGTTTTCTAAATTAAAAGAAAGTAAGCTCACCGTTGAGGTTGTAAATGTTTTCATTCCTGCAAAACTCAAATCGGTAGGGCCTGATTTAAATGAAGACGCATTGCTTGTATTCGCGGACACTACTTTCCGTCGGGCAAAACAAGCCAATATAAAACTTGTGGTGTTAGGAAGCAGTGGATCCAGAAGCATACCGGATGGTTTTGATCACGCTATGGCAAGACAACAATTTATGTCTGTTGCAAAGAAGCTTGGAGACCTTGCTGCAAAGTATCAGATTACGATTGTCATTGAACCCTTGCAACGCAGCGAAACAAATTTCATTAACACCGTTCAGGAAGGACTTGATTTTGTACGCGATGTACACCATCCGCAAATCTGCCTGATGGCTGATCTTTTCCATATGTTGAGAAACGAAGAAAATGGTGATGCCATCATTCAGGCGAATAAACTGATTCGTCATGTGCACATTGCAGAAAAAGAGAATCGCTCGCCACCGGGAGTGAAAGGTGATGACTTCACTCCGTACTTTTCAGCGTTGAAAAAAATTAACTACAAAGGAAGAATTTCTATCGAGGGAACCTGGACGGATATGAAGACTGAGTTGCCAGCAGCAATATCCGCTATACGAAAGCAAGCAGCGTCCGTGTGATCAGGGCTGAACCGCAACAGCTCGTCTCGATGCATTGCTTTTCATTACTGCCTCAATAATTCGCAGGCCATCCAATGATTCTTCGGGTTTAACCGTCAACGGTTTTTGCAGGCGGATGGAATTAAATAAGCTTTGATAAAACATCGGATAGTTTCCTGCTTCCGTTTCTTCTATTCGCTCTACATGACTACCGTTGATTTCTGTATTTAATTTCCCCCATAAATTTTGAGGTTCTGTACCCCATCCCGTGGATCCGGGAATTTTTCCGTCTTTCAAATCCTGCTCCTGCGGGTCGATGCCATATTTGATAAAGGATCCAAGAGTTCCGTGAATGGTATACCGTGGTACTGGTTCACGCACGAGGTAGCTGGATTTTACGATGACAAGTAGCTCATTGTATTCCATGCGTATGTCATAATAGTCATTCACTTTTCCGCCTTGACGTTGTATGCCTGTGCGTGCGTCAACATAATTAGGCAAACCAAAAAGGCAGATGGCCTGATCGATCATGTGCGAACCTAAGTTATAAAGGATTCCGCCTCCTGGTTTGGCTTCTTCTTTCCAGGTATTGGCTTCGATATAATTGCGATACCGGTCATAATGCATTTCAAATTCAACAACTTTTCCCAACAATTTTTGTTCAACAATTTTTTTCACCGTAAGAAAATCTCCATCCCACCGCCTGTTTTGAAATACGGTAAGGATTTTATTCTTTTTCTTAGCGAGCTTAATCAGCTTTTTTCCCTCTGCTGAGGTCACGGTAAAAGGTTTTTCCACCACCACATGTTTTCCGGCCTCCAGGGCACGCGATGCAAATTCAAAATGGGTTTCATTTGGTGTGTTAATGATTATTAATTCAACGTCTTTTTTTAGCAGCTCTTCAAACGAGCGCACGATATGAACATGAGGGTATGTGAGTCTGGCATCTTCCGAAGAACGTTGCAGAATTGTGTGTAGCTGAAAGCCAGGATTAGTCGCAATTAAAGGAGCATGAAAAACTTTTCCGGACATGCCATAGGAAAGTAAAGCGGTTGAAATAGGGGATGAGTTTGAAATTGGCATTTGAAGATCGCATTTAGGTATGTCAAAGATAAAAACTTATTGGATGCGGTTGTCTTCAACCTAAATCTGTCAAGACGCAGACTTTTAATGATTTATAAATGACTGCGTTTATTAGCGTTGTGATTATTGTGTGTTTCGTGGTGTGTGGTGCGAGTTGTGGTCTGTGTCGTGGTCTGTGGGGACACAGACCACGGGCACAGACCACGGAGTTGAGGAAGTAAACAGGAATGCTTAGATTGTTTCTTTTTTCAGTATTAATTATCATAAAAATGAATTTATCAGTAGAAAAACTTTTTTCGTTAAAAGGTAAAACAGCCATCATTACAGGAGGCACAGGTGTATTGGGAGAAGCCATGGTCAGAGGCCTTTCAGCAGCAGGCGCTTCCGTAGTTATCCTGGGAAGGAGGCTGGAGGTAGGACAAACCTTGGCCAACGATATTAATGGGAAGGGCGGAGCCGCCATGGCCGTTGCAGCCGATGTGCTCAATAGGGAACAACTTGTTAAGGCAAAAGAAGATGTCATAAAAAAATTTGGTGCCATTGATATTCTTGTCAATGCCGCAGGAGGTAACATGGCGGGAGCTGTTATTGCGCCCGATAAAACTTTCTTTGACCTGGACATCGATCAGTTTCAGAAAGTGGTTGATCTTAATTTATTAGGTACAGTGTTGCCCACACAAATATTTACGGAGGATATGGCAAAACGAAAGAAAGGTGTGGTCATCAATATAGCTTCCATGGCTACCTTCCGTCCGATAACACGCGTGGTAGGTTATTCTGCAGCAAAATCAGCGGTTGAAAATTTCACACAATGGCTGGCTACCGAGATGGCGTCCAAGTTTGGCGAGGGAATTCGCGTTAACGCTATTGCTCCTGGCTTCTTTCTTACCGAACAGAATAAAACTTTGCTTACTAACCCCGATGGCTCATACACCCCTCGGGGTAATGCTGCGATTCGTCAAACACCATTCGCGCGATTTGGAAGACCTGAAGAGCTGGTGGGCACATTGATCTGGTTGTGTTCGGATGCATCGGCATTCGTTACCGGAGTTGATGTTCCCGTGGATGGTGGCTTCAATGTATTTTGCGGGGTTTAATGCGATTGATAGCAAATCCAGGATTTGTTGGCTATTTTTCGAGGAATTTGAAAAATAATTTCGGGGATTTATGATAGGCAAAGTTGTCTCTCTCGGTGAGATCATGATGCGTTTGTCACCGCCCACCTTTCAGCGGTTTACACAAGCGACAACACTGGACGTAGTATATGGAGGATCTGAAGCGAATATCGCAGTTTCGTTAGCGCACTTTGGAATTCCAACGGAGCATGTTACCCGATTTCCTGAAAATGATTTTGGAAAGGCGGCGGCGGGAGAATTGATGAAGCACGGTGTGAATACTTCACATATTGTGTATGGCGATGAAAGGCTTGGAGTTTATTTTATTGAGCAAGGTGCATCGGTACGGGCATCGAAAGTAATTTACGATCGGGCGAATTCGGCTTTCGCGCATGTAAAGCCTTCCATGTTTGATTGGGAAGAAATTCTCAAAGGTGCAGCCTGGTTTCACTGGAGCGGTATCACACCCGCTATTTCACAAGGAGCGGCGGATACATGTTACGAGGCAATACGCATGGCAAGGAAACTTGGTGTAAAAATTTCCGGCGACATCAACTATCGAAGAAATCTGTGGCAGTACGGCAAGACGGCATTGGATGTCATGCCTGCATTGATTCAGGAATCAGATATCATCTTAGGTGGCCTGGCTGACTTTGAAAATTGCCTCGCTGTTCGCGAAACGGATTTCGTCAAGGCATGTGAAGTCATTCATAAAAAATATCCTGCTGTAAAGAAAATTGTGACTACATATCGGAATACCATCGATGGATCGCACAATCAATTTTCATCGGCGATCTGGAATGGCAGCACGTTGTTAACTTCCAAAACATACAACCTCACAAACATTGTTGACCGCATCGGAACGGGTGACGCCTATATGGCCGGACTCATTTATAGCTGGTTAAAAAATAGATCGGATCAGGATGCGATTGAGTTTGCGACAGCAGCATGCGCAATCAAACATACTATCCCCGGTGATGTAAGTACGGCATCGGTTTATGAAGTTGAGGAATTGGTACGGGGAGAAAACATAGGTAAACTTTTGCGCTGATGAGAGATGTAAGAACAAAGATTGTTGATAGTATGAATAAAACAGGTCTTGTGCCCGTGTTTTATCATCAGGATGCAGGTCTGGCGAAGGAAGTTGTTTTTGCCGCGTATAATGCGGGCGTTCGGGTATTTGAATTCACCAATCGCGGTGAAAATGCTTTTGACGTGTTTACGAAGTTATTAAAGGAAACGGAAAAACTTTCGGGGTTATACATGGGCATTGGCACCATCATGAATGATGCTGATACAGAAAAATTTATTTACGCGGGTGCACATTTCATCGTGTCGCCCATTCTTAAGCCATCGATGTCAATCGTATGTCAGCGGCTCAATACATTATGGGTGCCGGGATGTGGCACGCTCACCGAAGTTGTTACTGCAAAAGAGGCAGGAGCAGAGGTGATCAAAATTTTTCCTGGCTCTGTACTCGGACCCGGATTTGTTTCTAATGTTATGCCTGTGGTGCCGGGCTTAAAATTGATGCCTACAGGAGGTGTTGAACCTACACGAGAAAATTTAACCGCCTGGTTTAAAGCGGGAGTTCACTGTGTAGGAATGGGTTCTCAGTTGTTATCAAAACAGCGAATTAATAACCCGGATGACTTGCAACAAGCCATTTCCGATACCCTTGCTTTAATTAAAGAGATCAGGCAATAGCCCAATCGTTTCCTGAGATATAAAAAAGGACATGCCGATTGGAGATGTGCAATTTTTGCTTTGCCGTGACTATCAACTACACCGAAGTAGTCCCTAATAAGCCCGTTAAATTTTCATGGTTTCCTATCCAGTAACTATTTGTCACTAAATAGTAGAACAAATTGAGGACCTTATCCGTATAGTAGATCTACAATTTAGTATGTAATGATTGAAACACGTTTGGGCGAATTTGAGGAAGTAATCCTGTTACTGGCAGGAATACTTGGAGAGGAAGCATATGCCTTTAAAATAGCCGATGAATTTGAAGCGCAAACAAACCGAGCCGTATCGATTGGTGCTGTTCACTCCACACTGACCCGACTAGAGGAAAAAGGTTTTTTAGAGTCCGAAATGGGTGAATCCACGGCCGAGCGAGGAGGAAGGAGAAAGCGCATTTACACCATCACCGCGTACGGGCAGAAAACATTGAAGGCTTCGCGTGATTTCAAAGTATCACTGTGGAATCAGTTTCCGGGTTTCGCAACAATCAAATTAATCGTTGATTAAAGGTACGAACGTGATGGGACCATATCATAAACCACCGGCGTACGCAAAGAAACTTTTGTTCTCGTTTTTGCGAAATGATCTCGCTGAAGAAGTGGAGGGCGATCTCGAAGAACGGTTCTACAGCGATCTCAAAAGAAAATCCCATCTCAGGGCAAAACTGAATTACTGGTACCAGGTGATCAACTACCTGCGGCCATTCGCTTTACGGAAATCAATAGTTCATTTTAATCGTTATGATATGTTTCAAAGCAACATGAAAGTAGCCGTTCGGAGCTTATGGAGACATAAGGCTTCTACGTTCATTAATCTGTTTGGACTTACTGTTGGTCTAAGCTCCTGTCTGTTGATCGGCCTGTATCTGCAAAACGAATATAGCTTTGATACATTCCAGGACAACCGGAAACGCACAGTACGTCTGATCATGGAATATGGATTTGATGGCAGTACGGAAATTAAACGGGGTAACTATACAAGCACCAAAGTAGCACCGACATTTTCAAGAACATTTCCAGAAGTGGAAGCTGCCGTGCGCATGACAGACAGTGATGTAGTAGTATGGAATAACGATGTGCCGATTACCGAAACAAGATTTATGTATGCCGATTCGTCGTTCTTCGACGTATTTCACTATGAATGGCTGCAGGGAAATGCAAGCAACGCACTCCATGGCGCGCGCAAGGTAGTCCTTACCCAATCAGCGGCTCAAAAATATTTCGGTAATGAAAGCCCATTGGGCAAAACTCTTTTGACTGGGAGTGACCGGACGCCTTACGAGGTTACTGGCGTTATGAAAGATTATCCCTCGAACTCTCAGTTTACCTTCGACTTTCTGGCTTCATTCTCATCGTTGGGTGTTAATCAGGAAGAGACCTACTTCAACGCAAATTATACCACCTACGTCTTACTCAAAAATATCTATGACCTTGCACCGTTGCAGGAGAAGGTCACAACTTTTATGAGCACGGAAATGAAGGGCTCCGGAGCCACGATCAATTTTCTTCTTGAACCGTTCGATCAGATACACCTGCACTCACCCTATCAGGGTTTTGTGCCTAACACGAGCATCACCTATTTGTATATTCTTATGGCGGTGGGATTTCTTATCCTGATGATTGTTTGTTTTACCTACATTAATCTCAGCACTGCCCGTTCCATCGAGCGGGCAAAAGAAGTGGGCGTTCGAAAAGTAGTGGGCGCAGACAAGAGTCAGCTTTTCTGGCAATTTATCGGTGAATCGACCGTGCTCTGTGTGATGTCAATTGTGCTGAGTGTTGGTGTCGTGATGTTCGCGCTACCTTATTTTAATCTGCTTACGGAAAAACATTTGGAAATGCATGCGTTGACTTCGCCGGTGTTTCTAACTTCGGCTTTTGTGATTACGATGGTTGTTAGCCTGTTGGCGGGCAGCTATCCTGCCGTGATTCTTTCGGGATTTCAACCAGTGAGGGTATTGAAAGGCGTATTTAAGAACACAAATTCCGGAAAACGGATACAGCAATCCCTGATCGTTTTTCAATTTGTAATTTCTGCGTTCCTGATTGTATCGACGATCATCATCCAGAATCAACTTTATTACATTCAGCATAAAGATGTGGGATATGATCGCGAACAGATCCTGGTCCTGCCTATGAAAAATAAAATGCTCGAACAATTGTCGGTGATCAAAAAGGAATTAAAATCCAACGCTGAAATTCTCAACGTATCGCGGTGTGTGAGTACACCGGTTCGCATTGTTGGTGGCTATTCGATGCGTACTGCAGAAATGCCCGAGAATACCATACTGCCTGTTATTGCCAACCCTATTGATGAGGAGTATGTAAAAACAACAGGACTGGAAATCATTGCAGGCCGTGATTTTTCAGAACAGGATATGAAAGACGCGGATCGGGATTCATTAAGCACATTTCATTTTATCCTGAATGAGAGCGCCGCACGCGAATTAGGCTGGTCTCCCGAAGCTGCCATTGGCAGAAAAATGTTTTTAGGCGATCACCGACCCGGTATTATTGAAGGCGTGGTGCGTGACTTTCATTTTGAGTCGATGCATCAGTCGATTAAGCCATTGGTGTTGTTTACCGAAATGCGTGGTTATGGTCAATTGCTCGTGAAGATAAGAAGCAGCAATGTGCCTTCGACGGTATCTTTTGTAGAAGGAAAATGGAAACAGCTCGTTCCCTATTTTCCTTTTGAATATCGTTTCCTGGACGATGACTACAATAAGCTGTATCAATCCGAGCTTCAACTAGGCACCATCATGAGTTTGTTTGCAGGCATTGCTATTGTTCTGGCGTGCATCGGATTATTTGGACTATCGTCGCATATTGTGCAGCAACGTCTGAAGGAAGTAAGTATAAGAAAAGTACTTGGGGCATCCGTCCTGGATATCGCTGCCATTCTTTCGGGTAGTTTTGTGAAACTTGTACTAATCGCCATTGTGATTGCGATCCCGATTGCGTACCTGATTATTGACCGATGGCTTGAGGACTTTGCCTATCGTGTAGCGATGTCCTGGTGGACATTTGCCCTTGCCGGTTTAGTGGTCATTATTATTTCATTGGTTACCGTGAGCTTCCAGAGTATTAAGGCCGCGTGGATCAATCCGGCAACAACATTGAAATCTGAATAGATTTTTTCCAACCCATAGAAAAATGCCGTACGGTTTTGTTCGCCAGCGTTCAGTGATGAACACTCGGGTCTTCCGTAAACCTCCAAAATAACGTCTCAATGCTATTTTTCTCCTTTGGCATAGTTATTAATACTACATTTAGGAATTAATTATTTCTGTCATGAAGAAATTTCAATTGGGCGAATTCGAAGAAGTCGTCATGCTCACCGTAGGGGTGTTGTACAAGGATGCCTATGGCGTATCCATCAAAAAAGAAATTGAAGCCAGGCTTTCACGCAATGTGAGTGTAGGAGCATTGCAAACGGCACTGAAGCGACTGGAAGATAAGGGTTATTTGAAATCGCGCGATGGCGAAGCAACCGAAGAAAGAGCCGGACGTCCTAAAAAATATTTTGAGATCACGGCCTTAGGAAAAAAAGCCATGGAGCATATGAAGAGTACACGTGATGAATTGTGGAAAGCAATACCGAAGATGGCGTGGAATGTTAAGATAATAGAAGCATGAGGTAAAAAAGCAGGCAGTTTACAGAATGCAGTTGGCAGTAGTATTGCCCGATAAAAAGACTGCCGACTGAACACTGCCATCTGCAAACTAAGCAACGAAATGAACCATAACCCTCCTAAACTCTTCCACCGCTTCTTCCGCTGGTACTGCCATCCGAGGTTACGTGACAGTATCGAAGGAGATTTGATGGAGTTGTATGAGGAGCGGAAAGCTGAAAGTGGAAAGCGTAAAGCGGATTTAAAATTTATTCTCGATGTATTGCTCTTATTCAGGCGAGACATCATCAAACCTACAGAAGGAACAGAGAAATTAAACACATACGGCATGTACAAAAGTTATTTTAAAATCGGGTGGAGAAGTTTATCAAAGAACAAAGGACTTTTTGCTATTAATGTTTCAGGACTTGCCTTGGGTATTGCCACGTGCGTGATGATCAGCATGTTCGTGATGGACGAATTGAGCTTTGACCGCTACAATGAAAAGGCAGATCAGATTGTGCGTGTTGTTTTAAAGGGAAAGGTAAGTGGAGAACTTGTTAAGGAAGCTGTAACGGCTGCACCCGTGGCCGCTACACTTAAAAATGAATTTCCAGAAGTGCTTGACGCCACGCGGTTGAGAAGGATGGGTACACCCACGATTTCCTATCAGGATAAAAAATTCAGAAACAGTAAATTGGCGTTTGTTGATCCTAATTTCTTCCAGGTATTTACGCTTTCATTCATTCAGGGTGATCCAAAAACCGCACTGCTATTGCCCAACTCCATGGTTATCACAAAAGAGCAGGCGGAGAAATATTTTGGCGAAGCTGACCCTATCGATAAGGTACTCGAATTTAAAAATGGCAATCAGCAGTATAAAGTAACCGGAGTTATTGAAAAGGTGCCTGCCAATTCACATTTCCATTTCGATCTTTTTGCGTCGATGGAAGGGCTTGCTCATTCCAAGGAAGATAAATGGCTGGAGTCAAACTATTTTACCTACCTGGTTCTTGAAAAGGATACGGACCTCCGCGCCTTTGAATCAAAACTACCGGCCATCATTGAAAAGTATATGGGGCCACAAGTGGTGCAGCTAGGATTAACGTTTCAAAAGTTCAAAGAAAAAGGAAACGAAATTGGCCTTTTTATCCAACCCCTTACGGACATTCACCTCCTTTCAAATCTTGACGGTACGAGTGAATTGGAACCCGGGGGTGATATAAACTCTGTGTATATATTCGGAGCTGTAGCATTATTCATGTTGCTCATCGCGTGTATCAACTTCATGAATTTAGCAACAGCAGGAGCTACGAAACGCAACAAAGAAGTGGGTGTGAAGAAAGTGCTGGGTTCTCAGAAAAAACAGCTTGTACAGCAATTCCTGATTGAGTCTTCCATTTCAACGGGTGTTTCCATGATCCTTGCTATGCTGTTGGTCATTGTGTCTTTGCCTGTTTTCAATCAATTATCAGGTAAAGAATTGTCAGCAGCATTTTTATTAAAACCCAATGTACTTGCTGCGCTGTTCCTGCTGGGCATATTCATTAGTATTCTGGCGGGCAGCTATCCGGCATTTTTCCTTTCATCTGTAAAACCCATTACGGCCCTTAAAAACAGGTTCTCGCAGGATGGCAAAACCAATGGCATTCGAAGTGTTCTGGTGGTTTTCCAGTTTGTTATTTCAACCATGCTGATCATCGCTATTCTTATTGTCAGCCAGCAAATGAACTTTATCCAGGATACGAATATTGGTTATAACCGCACTCAACAAATCGTATTACGCGAATCGTACTTCCTGGGTGCCAATGAGAATGCATTTAAAAATCAATTATTAGCTGATCCTCGTATCGAAAGCATTTCAAAGTCAGCATTTATTCCTGCCGGACCAACAGACAATAGTATGGCCAGTGTATGGACCGGTGAAAACAATCTGGATTTCAGAAGAACAATTATTTATGGAATAGATCAGGATTATATACCCACCATGGGCATGCAACTTGTAGGAGGAAGAAATTTCCTGGAAGGGTTGGAAAGTGAGAGCGATAAGGTGATTGTTAACGAAACTTTTATTAAAGACTTTGTATTAGGGGAAAATCCGTTGGGGAAAACGATTAATCAAAGAACGGATAACAGTGGAGGATATAAGACGCTAACCATTGTTGGTGTTGTGAAGGATTTTAATTTCAGATCGCTGCATGAACCCATAGTTCCATTGATCATGGTAAATAATCCGTATGGCGGATTGATTGTCAAGGCAAAGACGACAGAAATGGCTGACCTTATTGAAAGCATAAAAACCAAATGGCAGGCTTTTAATACAGAAGAACCTTTCACCTATGCCTTGCTTGATACCTTGTATAACGAGACTTACCTGGCAGAACAAAACATGGGAACAATTTTAAAGATTTTTGGTTTGGTGACTATTTTCGTTGCCTGCCTGGGGTTATTCGGCTTGGTAACATTTACAGCTGAGCAACGCGTGAAAGAAATCGGCATTCGAAAAGTTTTGGGTGCTGACGCTTTTCAGATTGTGTCTATCCTCTCTAAGAATTTGATTGTGTTGATTGCAATTTCTTTCACGATTGCATTCCCGATGGGATTTTATCTGATGGACAAATGGCTACAGGACTTTGAGTATAAGATCGACATACAGTGGTGGATATTTATCGTGGCGGGACTAAGCATGTTACTGATCGCATTGTTTACGATGAGTTTCAGAACAGTGAAATCAGCGTTAGCCAATCCGGTAGATTCTCTACGTTCTGAGTAATCAAAAGTGTCACATGGAATCGAATTCTCCGCCAAAATTATTTCTCCGTTTCTTCCGCTGGTTCTGCCACCCGAAGTTGCTGAAATACATCGAAGGGGATTTAATGGAGTTGTATGAGGAGCGGAAAGCTGAAAGTGGAAAGCGTAAAGCGGATTTAAGATTTATAGTTGATGTGCTCATGCTCTTTAGGCCGGGCATTATCAAACCAACAGAGGGATATAGAAATTTAAATACCTACGGCATGTATAAAAGTTATTTTAAGATAGGGTTGAGAAATCTGCTACATAATAAAGGTTATTCGTTGATTAGCATAGGTGGCCTTGCCATCGGCATGATGGTAGCGATAGTAAATGGCCTTTGGATATGGCATGAGTTCTCGTATAACAAATACTACGAAAACTACGATCGAATTGCTCAGGTTGTGGAGGTTGGGTTAAACCTTAAAGGCGGGGGGACAGATAAAGCGAATACGATGACCTATCCGTTGGGTACGGAGCTGATTGAGAACTACAGCGGTCAATTCAAACGGATCGCAAGGGCGACTTCCCCACAGGAAAAAATCCTGAACGCAGGCGAAGTGATGATCACTTCGCGAGGACTTTATGTGGACGAGAGTGGACCTGAACTTTTTTCATTCCAAATGATTCGTGGCACACGCGGTTCGCTTACCCAAATGAATTCGATCATGCTTGCCCAATCGGCAGCCACAGCACTTTTCGGGTCACGAGACCCCATCAATCAAACAATTCGGATCAATAATGAAACGGATGTTACAGTAACAGGTGTGTTTGAAGACTTCCCGCAAAACACAGAATTCAACGATGTGAAATTTTTTGCTCCTTGGAACTTATACGTGTCGGAGAATAAATGGATTCAGGAACGAGCCTTGACCAACTGGCGAAATCACTTTCTCAAGATCTATGTGGAAATTGAAGAAGGTAACTCTTTTCGGTCAGCTAGCTCACGAATAAAGAGTGCATTGCAATTTGCACCTGAAGATTTGGAGGAGGCTAAAAAAAGAAGGGCGCAGCTTGATTTGTACCCCATGAGCGATTGGCACTTGTATCCAACATGGCTTCGCCCTGGCCAAATGGAGCCCGTGTTCATGCTGAAACTCGTTGTTGCTATTGGGGCTTTCGTACTTATGTTAGCCTGCGTCAATTTCGTGAATTTGAGTACAGCACGATCCGAAAAACGTGCGAAGGAAATAGGCATTCGCAAGACTATTGGTTCCATGCGTAATCAATTGGTGAATCAATTTTTCAGTGAAACATTTCTCATGGTTGTATTCTCATTTATACTCGCCATTGTATTAACTACATTGGTATTGCCAGGCTTTAATGCCATTGCTTCCAAAAATATGGAGATGCTCTGGGACAACGTTTGGTTTTGGTTGGCTTGCTTTGGCTTTGTAATATTCACGAGTTTGCTTGCCGGATTTTATCCGGCTTTATACTTGTCTTCTTTTAACCCAACTCACTCCTTGAAAGGAACATTTCGCGTGGGGCGTTTTGCTTCGTTACCGAGAAAAGTTTTAGTGGTATTCCAATTTTCGATCTCGGTTATCCTTATTATCGGAACTGTTGTCGTCTATCGTCAAATCCAATATGCCAAGGATCGGCCTGTTGGTTATGACCGGGAAGGGTTGATCATGATGCGCAAGCGATCAAATGACTTTATAGGAAAATACGAGATGTTACGCCACGAGCTGACGAATACGGGCGTGGTATATGAAGTATCAGAATCGATGGGACCCATGACTTCAATTTCCTCAGGCAATGGCGGGTGGGATTGGAAAGGACGAAATCCTGAAGATGATAAAAGCTTTGGCACGTTGTCAGTATCACACTTGCATGGAAAGACCGTTGGCTGGCAATTTGTTCAGGGTCGTGATTTTGATTTGAGTATAGCCAGTGATTCATTGGGCATAGTCATTAACGAATCCGCACTTCTACGCATGAATCTTCAAGATCCTATCGGTGAACCCGTTAGCTGGACCTGGTGGTCAGATAAGAGCAAAGTCCTGAACTATAAAATTCTCGGAGTTATTAAAGACATGATCATGGATTCACCTTACGCTCCGGCTCAGCCAACCATCTTTTATCTGAAAGGTCATAACGGAAGTCCAAGTTGGGTCAATATAAAAATCAATCCACAAGTAAGCATCAGGGAAGCATTGCCAAAAATTGAATCAGTATTTAAGAGAGTCATCCCAACAGTTCCTTTCGAATACCAGTTTGCTGATGAAGAGTATGCTGCAAAATTTGGCAAAGAGGAGAGAATCGCAAACATGGCGTTCATTTTTGCGGGATTAGCCATATTCATTAGTTGTCTTGGTTTGTTGGGATTGGCTTCGTTCGTAGCTGAGACCCGCACAAAAGAAATCGGTATTCGTAAAGTATTAGGCGCATCCGTTGCCACGTTATGGCGAATGCTCTCCAGAGATTTTGTATGGCTCGTTCTCATTTCATGTATCATGGCAACTCCGGTGGCCTACTACTTAATGAGTAGATGGCTCCAAAAGTTTATGTATCACACAGAGATATCCATTTGGGTGTTCGTGGTGACAGGCGCGGGCGCGATTGGTGTCACATTGCTCACCATTAGTTTTCAAGCGATCAAAACTGCACTGATGAGCCCTGTAAAGAGTTTGAGATCAGAATGATTAAGCATAGTCCACCCAAACTTACTCTACGCTTCTTCCGCTGGTTCTGCCATCCGAAGTTGCTGAAGTATATCGAGGGTGATTTGATGGAATTGTATGAGGAGCGGATTAAAGAAAAAGGAAAACGGAAAGCAGATTTAAAATTTATTATCGATGTGCTCATGCTTTTTAGGCCAGGCATTATCAAACCGGCAGAAGGGTATCAAAATCTAAACACGTATGGCATGTATAAAAGTTATTTGAAGATTGGCTGGAGAAATCTATTGAAAAGCAAAGTTCACTCATTCATTAACATTAGCGGTCTGGCATTGGGTATAGCCAGTGTTTTTTTCATGGGAATGTATGTAAGGTATGAGCTTGGCTATGACCAGTATTACGATCAACATGAAAATCTTTACCGCATAACGTGGGAGAATAAGAATCCACAAACGCGTACGCCTCATCCGATGGCCCAGGCATTGGTGGCAGACTTTCCTGAAGTAGAAAGCGCTGTTAGTTTATCGCCAATTTGGGCAGCGGGTTTAACGCGAGCTATTTATTCCATAAACAACCCGGAAAATGATGTTCGCTTTGACGAGAAAAACCTGCTGGCTGTTGATACTACATTTTTCGATGTATTTGGATTTCCAGTTGTACGTGGCGATGGTAAGAAAGCTTTGAAGAGCGTGAACGGTATTTTGATTTCAGAATCAACGGCTAAAAAATATTTTAATGACACTGATCCCATTGGCAAACATTTGATTGTGTATCCAGACAGCGCCGTTCTGGAGGTGATGGCCGTTTTTAAAGATGTTCCTCAACAATCGCACTTTCATTTCGACATGCTGGTATCATACATCCGCGAGAAGTCGTTTGACCCGGAAGATGAATACTATACATGGGCAGATTTTGGACACTTTAATTATGTAAGGCTAAAACCCAATGTGGACCCCAAAACCCTTGAAGCTAAGCTAATGCCTTGGGTTCGTAAATACGTTGATTGGTCGGATGAAGAGTATAGAAGTGGTATGGCCAACAACATGGGCTTTCATGTTCAACCTGTGGCGGACATTCACTTAAAATCACACCTGCGCTGGGAACTCGAAGGGAATGGCAATATTGAATATGTCTACATCATGGGGGCTGCGGCATTACTCACGCTGCTCATTGCTTGCATCAACTTTATGAATTTGATGACGGCCAAATCGGCCGAACGTACCAAAGAAATCGGGATTCGGAAAACAATGGGAGCATTACGACAGCAACTGTCATTGCAGTTTATGGGCGAATCGTTGATGATTACAATGATCTCACTTTTCTTTTCTGTACTTATGCTGGAAGCATGTTTACCATTTTACAATTCCATCACCGGCCAATCGTTGTCATTAAACTATTGGGAAACGTTGCCTGTTTTGTTGATTGTAGCAATAGTAATAGGGATTGGTTCAGGCATTTACCCTTCTGTTATTCTTTCCGCCATTCAGCCGCAAAGTATTTTGAAAGGCAAGTTTCAGGCATCACATCGCGGCATTGGCTTGCGCAATAGTTTGATTGTTTTCCAGTTCGCTACCTCCATGATGCTGATTTCCGGAGCGGTTATTATCTACAACCAACTCGATTTCATCCGCAACAAAAATCTGGGTTTCAACCAGGAAGAAGTACTCGTCATCCCTATGAAGAATGAACACATGGACAGGCGCATGGAAGCGATCAAAAGAGAACTGAGCAGCGTGAAAGGCGTAACTTCCGTTTCGGCAAGTTCCAATATGCCGGGCGGGCAATTCAATCAAAACTCCATCGCATTGGTGGAGGCTCCCGAAAATGATATTTCTGCTTCCGAAGTTTTTGTGGATTACGATTTCCAGAAAGCGATGAACCTGGAATTGGTGGAGGGCAGATATTTTACGGTTGATGATCGCCCCAGCGCCACGGAAATGAAGTTTGTGATTAATGAAGCTGCTGCGCACCAACTGAGTGGTGCATCGGTTGTCGGAAAGGAAATACACTGGCGCGCGTATGAAAATGATAAGCCAATTGTTGGGCGTATAGTGGGTGTAGTAAAAGATTTTCATTTTCAATCTTTGCACGACCCACTCAGGCCCTTGGTGATGATTCCATACCCGGCTTACAATCACCTCATCATAAGGTTGGATGCAAAAAACGTTGAAGTTTCCCTGGCACAAATTCAAAATGTCTATCGTCAGTTTGAGAATTCATTTCAATTTGAGTTCACTTTTCTTGACGACCGCCTCAACAGAGAATATGAATCGGAGGCACGCATCGCTATTATTTTCAGCGTGTTTGCTTTCATCGCCATCGCCATTGCCTGCTTCGGGTTGTTTGGCATGGCCATGCTTACCTTTCGGCAACGGACAAAAGAAATCGGTATACGAAAAGTGATGGGTGCTCCCATACATAAATTGATCGTCATGTTGCTCGGTAATTTTACAAAACTCATTTTTCTTGCGATTGTCATCGCTGTTCCGGCAGCATGGTGGATGATGGACAAATGGCTGAATAACTTTACATACAAGGTTGATATTCATCCGACTGTATTCCTGCTTTCGGGATTCGTGTTGATTCTTGTTTCATGGATTACCCTTAGCTATTTCACACTTAAAACATCGCGCATCAGTCCAACAGAAATACTTAGAAATGAATAGTCGGAGTAATAAAAAGTATGCAGTAGTTAGTACGCAGTTGGCAGGTCAGCCGATTTCCCTGCAGACTGCTCCTGCCAACTGCCTACTACTAAACAACAATGAATGAAGTATAGCCCACCCAAACTCCCCCTCCGCTTCTTCCGCTGGTTCTGCCATCCGAAGTTGCTGAAATACATTGAAGGGGATTTGATGGAGTTGTATGAGGAGCGTGTTAAAGAAAAGGGAAAACGAAGAGCAGATTTAAAATTTATTGTTGATGTGCTCATGCTTTTCAGGCCGGGCATTATCAGACCTGCAGAAGGATATCAACAAATAAACAATTACGGTATGTTAAAGAGCTATTTTAAGATTGGATTGAGAAACTTAATCAAAGATAAAGTTTACTCTTTTATCAATATCACAGGCCTTTGTCTTGGCATTACAGTAAGCGTGCTCATTCTCATTTTCGTATTGCAAGAGTATAGTTATGACCGGTTTCATCAACATGGTAATGAAATTTTTCGGGCTGAAAAGAAATTTTCACGCGATGGACGTCACAGCCTTTATGCCAATCCTGATTTTGGTCCGACCTTAAAAGAGATGGATCCTCATATTGTCAATTACGTGCGTCTATACAATGGAGGGGAAAAAGTAGTAATGTCAGATGACAAGCATAAATTTTTTGAAGAGCGATTTCTATTTTCGGATACTTCTTTCTTCAGTGTTTTTTCTTTTGAAATAGAAAAAGGAGAAAAGAGTTCCCTGGTCCGACCCAATACACTTGTAATCACAGAAAAAGCCGCTGAACAATACTTTGGAACTACAGATGTAATTGGTAAAATCATTTCTTACGACAAGAGTTATACTTTTGAAATTGTGGCCATCGCCAAGAATCCTCCTGTAAACTCTTCTCTTCAATTTGATTTTATTGCCTCCTTCAGCTCGTTGCGTCTCATGCCAGAGAATGATTTATTAGTAAACAACTCTTCGGGTTTTCCTACCTATATTCAATTGGCTCATAAAGAGGATTTGCCTGAGGTTGAGAAGTCGATACTCAAAACGACCTACACGAACAAGAGTATTGAATACTCATTGTCTCCACTATTTGAGAATCATTTTAATCTCAATTTTAAAGATGCCACTAACACTCGCTATATTTTTATTTTTCTCTGTGTAGGGCTGCTCGTTTTGGTGCTTGCGCTGGTGAACTATATGAGTCTCACAACAGCCCGGGCCGCCACGAGGGCAAAGGAAGTAGGTGTGCGAAAGGCTATTGGGGCTCACCCCAAGACATTGTTGTATCAATTTTATATTGAGTCGGCTATCACGACCATTATTGCATTCTTACTTGCTATAATTCTTGTTTCCCTTTGTATTCCAGTATTAGAAAGTATGATGCAGCAGCAGGTTGACATTGAATTCCTGAAGAGTCCGTTATTTGTAGGGTCAGCAGTCTCGATTTTGATTTTGTGCATTGTCCTTGCTGGTAGCTATCCAGCTATTGTACTTCCTCAATTCAAACCTGTGGATGTTCTGAGAGGAAAATTTAGTGGTAAAGGACAAGGCGCATGGATCAGAAAGGGGCTTACCGTATTTCAATTTTCTGTTTCCATCGGACTTATCATTTGTACCCTGATTATGCAACACCAGGTAAGTTATCTTCAATCAAAGGAAATTGGAATTCAGCGCGAGCAAGTTATGGTTGTTCCGGTAGATATGTTGCCGGCAAAATCATATCAATCCTTAAGGGGAGAACTTCTAAAACAAACAGGAATAGTTTCTGTTGGCATGGCATCAGTACCTTTATTCAAAGCAGACATGTCTGGGGTTTCGCTTGTTACTTCACCTATCACGAATGAGAAAGTAGGGACGAAGTGGATTATTGTTGATAAGGAATTCCTTGATGTATTGGGTATTCAATGGCAAACAAAACCAGAGTCAAATGTATTACACGGTAATCATATAATCAACGAAACAGCAGCTGTAGCCTTCGGCTCGCAGAATGCTGTAGACTACAGGTTTAGTATGGGTGACGATCATGCTCAGGTTGTAGATAGTAGAATGGTGGGTATTGTAAAGGACTTCAATTATCAAGGGCTGCGCACGAGGATTGAGCCATTGGTGATGACCATTGCAAAAGATATTTCTTTGACTAGCGAAGAAAGAGCCGTTTACCTGCGAGGTGCACTATATATCGGAATGGGTCCTCAGGCAAATCTGAGTGACAAAGTTGGTTCAATCGGAAAACTCTTTGAAAATTTTTCAAATGATACACCTTATTCTTATTATTTTCTTGACGATGCATTCAATGACCTTCACCTGGGAGAAAAAAGGCTCGGACATATCTTCATTGTATTTACATCAGTTGCGTTGAGCATTGCTTTTCTAGGATTGTTCGGGTTAGTGACTTTTACTACAGAACGAAGAACAAAGGAGATCAGCATTCGAAAAGTGTTGGGAGGATCCATCACTAGCGTTTGGCAAATGTTGTCTAAGGACTTTGTTGTGTTAGTGACCATCTCGTGCGCAATCGCCATTCCGATGTCCTTCTATCTTATGAATGAATGGTTGCAAGGCTATGAATACAGGACAGAGATACCTGTATGGATCTATGTAGCAGCCAGTATGGGAGCATTGTTAGTTACATTGTTGATTGTAAGCTACCAGGTAATAAAAGCTGCACGGATGAATCCCGCAAAGAGTTTGAGATCAGAATGATTAAGTATAATCCACCAAAATTGCCTCATCGCTTCTTCCGCTGGTTCTGCCATCCGAAGTTGCTGAAATACATTGAAGGGGATTTGATGGAGTTGTATGAGGAGCGGAAAGCTAAACGTGGAAAGCGTAAAGCGGATTTGAATTTTATTATTGATGTATTGTTATTATTCAGACCTGGGATTATTCGACCTGCCGAAGGTCATCAACACTTAAACACATACGGTATGTATAAAAATTATTTAAAAATCAGTTGGAGAAATCTACTGAAACAAAAAATGTATTCATTCATCAAGATTGGCGGGTTTTCCGTGGGCGTTGCTGCCTGTCTGCTTATCGCGTTGTTTATTAAGGATGAACTTTCATACGACAAACACTACCCGAATCACAAACGCATGTTCAGGGTGTTGGCTGTAGTTAACCAAAATGGTGACATAAAAAAAGGTGTTGCCTTTCCCGCACCGATGGCCTCAGCACTGAAGGAAGATTTTCCTGAAATTGTAAATGCTGGTCGCTATAACAACAGTGAATTGTTTGGCGCCGGTGCCAGTGAAGTACGTGCTGCGGATACAGAAGACAATGCTTACGATGAAGGCTTTGTCTATTTTGATCAAGACCTAATCGACATGCTTCAGCTAAAATTTATTTATGGCAATCCCGCGAAAGCCCTGAGCCAACCCGATGCTATTGTCATCACCAAACGCAAAGCAGATAAATATTTTCCAGGACAGAACCCTGTTGGTAAGATGTTGGTAGTAAATAATCAAACCACCAGGCCTTATACGGTTGGTGGCGTGATTGAAGATTTCAAATCCACGTCACACCTGCAATTTGATTTTTTAATAGGAATGGAAGGTCTTGAGTTTTGGAAAGGTGAACAAAAAACATGGGGTGCCAGCAATTATGCCACATACGTCATGGTTGACAAGGGTACTGATGTGAAGTCGCTTGAAAATAAATTATCGAAGAGTATTATTGAAAAATATTATATCCCGATGATGCTGGCCGAAGGTCAGTCGGAAAGTGATGCGAAGAAATTTTTTAGCGAAATGCAAGCCCACCTGGAATTACAACCCATTGACGAGATCCATCTCTTTTCAGAAAGTGTTGACGACTCGCTGGCTTACGGCGATATCCGGATCATTTGGTTGTTCGCAGGGATAGCCTTATTTATCCTGCTAATCGCAGTCATCAACTTCATTAACCTTTCCACCGCCAGGTCGGCGAATCGTGCGAAAGAGGTGGGCTTGCGAAAAGTGGTGGGCTCTCTGCGAAGCAACATCATCAACCAGTTTCTCAGCGAATCGATTATGTACAGTGTTATTTCTTTTGTGCTTGGGTTGACGATCGCGATGATGTTGTTGGGATACTTCAACATGATTTCAGGAAAAACGATTTCCATGCCCTGGACCGAAATCTGGTTTGTTCCTTCTCTCCTGGGGTTGTCGGTTTTTGTTGGCGTTATGGCTGGTATTTATCCTTCATTTTATTTGTCATCATTCAAACCCATCCAGGTGTTGAAGGGTAAGCTGACGCAGGGCTCTAAAAGTTCCACGCTCAGAGGTTCCCTGGTGGTCTTTCAATTCACGATCAGCATCATTTTACTCATCGGTACCATTGTCATCCAAAAGCAGATGAACTTTATCCTGAACACAAAAATTGGATTCGACAAAGAACAAGTGTTGTTGATTCAGGGGACAGGTACGCTGGGTAATCAACGAGGGTCATTTGCCAATGAACTTCGTGGCAGCCCGGATGTAGTGGAAGTTTCAACGGGTGAATACCTGCCGGTCCAGGGTTCAAAGAGAAATCAAAATAGCTTTTGGAATGAAGGAAAACAGAATATCGATCCCGGAGTGCCGGGTCAATTCTGGAAGGTTGATCCGTTTTACTTAAATACGCTTGGCATTAAACTGGTGGAAGGGCGCAACTTCGACGGGGATAAGGCATCGGATTCGAGCGCCATGGTGATCAATCAAAAGATGGCGAAGGAACTTGGTGGTAACATGCTGGGCAAGCGAATTAGTAACTATGGTCTCTGGACAGTGATTGGCATTGTGGAAGATTTTCACTATGAATCCATGCGCGAGGATATCGGCCCCCTGGGCTTGGTGCTGGGATCTGAGGCATCCGTTCTTGCCGTTAAACTGAAAGCAGGGAACATGCAGGAAAGTATTCAATCCATCACACGTGTGTGGGACAAGTTTGCACCCCATCAGCCATTTCGGTACTCGTTTTTGGATGATCGTTATGAGGCGATGTATAACGATGTGCAGCGCATGGGAAAAATATTTACGAGCTTTGCCGTGCTGGCAATCGTGGTGGCATGTTTGGGTCTGTTTGCGCTCTCGGCATTTATGGTTGAGCAACGTAACAAAGAAATCAGCGTACGATTGATACTAGGCGCATCAGTGAATAACGTCTTTCAATTGCTGACCTGGAATTTTCTGAAACTGGTGTTGATCGCGATTGTCATTGCAGCACCGGTAGGGTGGTACCTCATGTCGCATTGGCTTGAGGATTATGCGTATCGAACACCGATTGGTTGGGAAATTTTTTTAATGACCGGATCAATCTCTGTTTTCATTGCACTTTTTACAATAAGTTTTCAGTCGGTAAAGGCTGCGTTGATGAAGCCGGTGGAAGGATTACGGTCAGAATAAGAAGTAAGCAGTAGGTAGTACGCAGTTGGCAGTCTAAACGATTCCCTGCAGACTGTCTCCTGCCAACTGCTTACTACTAAACAAAAATGAATGAAGTATAACCCACCCAAACTCCCTCTCAGATTCTTCCGCTGGTTTTGCCACCCGAAGTTGCTGAAATATATTGAAGGAGATTTGATGGAGTTGTATGAAGAGCGGAAAGCTAAAAGTGGAAAGCGTAAAGCGGATGTCAGATTTATAATCGATGTGTTACTTCTGTTTCGTCCCGGAATTATCAGACCAATTGAAGGTCATCAACAATTAAACACATACGGGATGTATAAAAGTTATTTAAAGATTGGATGGCGTAGCCTCATGAAAAACAAGGGTTACTCGTTCATAAATATGGGTGGGCTTGCCCTGGGCATGTCTGTGGCCATGATGATCGGCTTGTGGGTTTACGATGAGCTGTCTTTTAATAAATACCACAAGAACTATGATCGCATTGCCCGTGTGCTTTTTCATGGTACCGATAAAGGTGAGACGTGGACAGCAACTCGGACACCTATTCCATTAGGTACTGAATTGAGAAACAGTTTTGATCAGGATTTTGAGCGCGTGGTAACATCAACGTATTTACAGGATCACATCATTTCTCTCGAAGACAAGAATCTTAGTCAGCAAGGTCTGTTCATGGAATCAGGCGCTCCTGAGATGTTGACACTTGAAATGCTGAGCGGCACCCGATCAGGTCTAAACGAAATGAATGCGATTTTACTTTCCGAGTCATCAGCGGTCGCTCTTTTTGCAGATGACGACCCCGTCAACAAGATGGTAAGAATCGACAACGCCATGGACGTTAAAGTTACGGGCGTTTACAAAAACATTCCCACAAATTCCGAGTTCCGTGACGTTGAATTTATTGCTCCGTGGGACTTGTACCTCTCTCAAAATAAAAGCTGGATCGAACCATCTGTCACATCATGGGCAGGTGGCCTCGTGCAGGTTCTTGTCCAATTGCCGATGCAAGGGCAGATAGAAAAAGTCTCTGAAAAAATCAGAACTGTTATCCACGATCACGAGAGCGATGAGAACAAGATATTCAACAAGCAGACCTTTCTTTTTCCGATGAGCAAGTGGCATTTGTATGAGGAATTCAGGAATGGAGAAAATGTTGGCGGCCAGATTCAGTTTGTATGGCTCTTTGGAACCATTGGTGTGCTGGTGTTGATTCTTGCGTGTATTAATTTTATGAATCTTAGTACTGCGCGTTCGGAAAAACGAGCCAGAGAAGTTGGAATTCGTAAATCATTGGGTTCGCTCCGCGGACAATTGATTCACCAGTTTTTCAGTGAATCAATTTTGGTGACAGTTCTTGCGTTTGCATTGTCTGTTGTAGTGGTGATCCTGATGTTGCCCTGGTTCAATGAAATTTCAAACAAGCAGATAGCACTGCCGGTTAACAATTACTTGTTTTGGATTTTGTGTATAACGTTTACTTTCCTTACGGGGGTTATTGCTGGCAGTTACCCTGCACTTTACTTGTCCTCATTTCAAGCTGTAATGGTTCTGAAAGGCACGTTTCGTGTGGCGCGCTTTGCTTCCGTTCCGCGACAGGTATTGGTGGTTTTGCAGTTCACGGTTTCCGTTACGCTCATTATCGGAACCATGGTCGTCTACGAACAAATTGATTATACAAAAAACCGCCCTGTGGGGTATGACCGCAGTCAGTTAATTTATCTGAACAATACAACACCCGACATCCACAACCATTTTGATGTGATCAGGAATAAATTGATTTCGATAGGAGCAATTGTGGAAATGACAGAGTCCAACAGTGCCACTACCGCAGACCACAACGCATATCTTAACGGATTTGAATGGAACGGTAAAGACGCAGAGACGAGAGACGCATTTGGTGTCTCGTGGATAGGGCCGGAATACGGAAAGACTGTTGGTTGGCAGATTTTAGAGGGAGTAGATTTTTCCCGTGATGTAGAAAATGATCAGGCTCGAATGATTATCAATGAGTCCGCAGCTGACTATATGAACCTTGAAAATCCCGTTGGCGAAATAGTCAGGCTGGGGGGGCGTTCCTTCACCATCATTGGGGTTGTAAAGGATATGATCGTGGGGTCACCTTATGAATTAAGCAGGAAAGCCATTTATATGCCGTTACGATGGCCCAATGTTGTCACGATAAGACTGAATCCCTCTCAGACAACACAGGAAGCCTTAGTACAGATCGAACGGGCCTTTAAAGAATTTGCACCAGCCTTACCGTTCGATTACGTTTTTACCGATGAACAGTATGCAAAAAAATTTAACACTGAAGTGCGCGTTGGAAAGCTTGCTGCAGTGTTTGCTACGTTGGCGATCTTGATTAGTTGTCTCGGATTATTTGGACTTGCTTCTTTTGTGGCGGAGCAACGCACAAAGGAAATTGGCATACGTAAGGTAGTGGGTGCATCGGTATTCACCTTGTGGAAAATGCTATCATGGGATTTTGTCATCCTGATCACCATCGCTTGCATCATGGCCCTTCCCATGGCATACTATTTTATGAACGAATGGCTTGAGAGTTACCAGTATCGCACAGATATATCGTGGTGGATACTTGCCTCTGCGACCATCGGATCCATTGGTATCACTTTGATCACTGTAAGTTATCAATCGGTTAAAGCTTCACTGGCAAATCCTATAAACAGTCTCAAGTCAGAATGAACGTGAGAATAAACACTTTCTTTAGCAAACAGCCACCTGACGCCTAAGAAACTATTGGACGATGCCGATCAATTCTGTACGAACCTGAACACAGCATCCTCAGGCAACCTTCAAATCCCCCGAGAAAATCCACTTCCGTAAACTGGCACAGTTATTATTCCTACATTTAGAGTAAAATATTCGACTATGAAGAATTACCAGCTTGGTGAGTTTGAAGAAATTGTTTTGCTGACCGTAGGCATCTTGAATAACGAAGCCTATAGCGTCTCCATAAAAGATGAGATCGAGGCTCGTCTTTCACGGAGTGTGAGTATGGGCGCCCTGCATACAGCGCTGAAGCGGCTCGAAGACAAAGGCTACCTGAAATCATTTGCGGGGGAGGCCACCGAAGAAAGGGCAGGACGCCCCAAACGATATTTTGAAATCACGGCACTTGGAAAAAAAGCAATGGCCTATGCGAAAGAAACCCGTGAGCAATTGTGGAAGGCGATACCGAAGACGGTTTTTGAAATCAACTTAATAAAATAGGTTGGCAGTAAGCAGGAGGCAGTTGGCAGTCAAATCATTCCTACTGACTGCATCCTGCCAACTGAAAGACAATATGGATCATACTCCTCCAAAGCTCTTCCTCCGCTTCTTCCGCTGGTACTGCCATCCGAAGATCCAGGATTACATTGAGGGAGATCTGATGGAAGTGTATGAGAAGCGGAAAGTAAAAAGTGGAAAGCGGAAAGCGGATGTACGGTTTATTATTGACGTGCTTCTCTTGTTCAGACCGGGCATCATCAAACCTGCAGAAGGATATAAAAGATTAAATACTTACGGCATGTATAAAAGTTATTTTAAGATTGGTTGGAGAAATCTTCTGAAGAACAAAGGGTATTCATTTATCAATATTGGCGGACTCGCTGTGGGCATGGCTGTTACTATTCTAATCGGACTTTGGATCTGGGATGAACTTTCTTTTAATAAGAATTTCAAAAACTATGATCGTATTGGTCAGCTATGGCAATTTGTGACTTTCGATACAGAAAAGGTTTCCTTCAACTCTACGCCCATACCGTTGGCCAATGAACTCCGAACTCAATATCCCGATTTTGAAAGCGTGGCTTTGTCTTCGTATCCCAAAGACGCAACCCTCGTAACCGATAATAAACAATTGGTGCGAACCGGGAATTATGTGGAGCCGGTCTTCCATGAAATGATGTCGGTAAAGATGCTATCAGGTTCGCGCTTTGATAGGCAAGACATTAACTCGATCATGTTGTCAAACACACTTGCACGCGATCTGTTTGGTGACGAAGAACCCATGAATAAGATCGTAGCATTGAATGAAAAATTTAGCGTAAAGATTGTTGGGGTGTATGAAGACTTTCCAGACAATAGCGCATTTAACGATGTTGCATTCCTGGCCCCCTGGACTTTATATGAAAGCCAGGATCAGTGGGTTAAGAATTCAGCCGATGTGTGGGATGAAAACTCATGGCAGATTTTTGCGCACCTAAAGGATGGAAAAGATTTTAGCTCCGTGTCAGCAAAAATAAAAGACATCCGAATGAAGCGAGACAACCCTCCCGGATATAAGCCAGAGTTTTTTCTTCATCCCATGAGTAAATGGCATTTGTATGGAAACTTTAAGAATGGCGTTAACGAAGGGGGACAAGTCATGTATGTGTGGCTCTTCGGAACAATTGGTGTTTTTGTGCTGATGCTGGCCTGCATCAATTTTATGAATCTGGCAACAGCTCGTTCTGAAAAACGAGCCCGTGAAGTTGGTATTCGTAAGAGTATAGGTTCGGCTCGCACGCAACTTATGTTTCAGTTTATTTGCGAATCACTGCTCACGGTTACACTGGCATTTGTATTGGCTATTCTGCTCGTTCAATTGATATTACCTTACTTTAACGAGTTATCCGGAAAACAAATTGAAATTTTATGGAAGACTCCATGGTTCTGGGGTGCTATCGTTGTCTTTAGCTTGATTACCGGTCTGCTGTCAGGGAGCTATCCGGCTTTCTACCTGTCCTCATTTCAGCCCGTGAAAGTTTTGAAGGGCACCTTCCGGCCCGATCGTTGGGCTTCATTGCCACGAAAAGTTTTGGTGGTGTTCCAGTTTAGTGTGTCCATTACATTGATGATTGGTATCGCAGTGGTTTTCCAGCAAATTGAATTTGCAAAAGACAGACCCGTAGGTTACAACCGCTCTGGATTGGTCGAGATCAATATGAAGCCTGATCAATTGCGAAATAATTTTGAAACGTTGCGTCAGGAATTGTTGAATACCCGTGCCGTCTCTGAGGCATCATTATCCCAGGGCTCAATCACCTTGGACTATGGGGGAACCGTTGACGTAAGATGGTCAGGAAAAGCTGACGGATTTCATCCCCTGTTTATGACCAATAAAGTATCGCATGAATTTGGAAAAGCCGTGGGCTGGATGGTAAAAGAAGGTCGTGACTTTTCGAGAGACTATGTTACCGATAATGCAACTATCATCGTGAACGAAGCTGCAGCTAAACTTATCGGTTTTAAAAATCCAATTCATGAAACCATTACACTATCCGGCAAGGAATACAGGATTATTGGTGTCATTCAGGATATGATAAAGGAGTCTCCCTTTAGTCCTGTTAAGCCCTCCCTTTTTATATTGGATTACAACGCAGTCAATGTTGTAAATATTAAACTTTCATCAAACATAAGTGCAAGCAAGGCAATGGCAAATGTAGAGGCAGTGTTTAAGAAATTTTACCCGTCTGTTCCAATTGAATACTATTTTGTAGACCAGAACTTTGAAAAAAAGTTCTTCGATGAAATTCGGGTAGGCAAACTCTCTGGATTCTTTGCTGCACTTGCTTTGTTTATTAGTTGTCTTGGAATTTTTGGGTTGGCCGCTTTTGTTGCTGAACAACGCACGAAAGAAATTGGTATTCGGAAAGTGTTAGGGGCTTCAGTTCCCAGACTATGGAAATTACTTTCTAAGGATTTCGTCGGTCTCGTCCTAATTTCATGTTTCGTGGCGATTCCAGTGGGTTATTACCTCATGAACAATTGGTTGCAGAAGTATGAATACCGAATTGAAATCTCCTGGTGGATATTCCTGATAACCTGTGTAGGCGCACTCATGATTACCCTGTTGACCGTAAGCTACCAGGCCTTGAGAGCCGCCATGATGGCCCCGGTAAAAAGTTTGAGAAGTGAATGAGATAAATAGTGTAGCGATTGCCAACGGCTTACTGTCAGAATAACAAATTGAAAAAAGAAAAACCATATCCCCCCAAACTCTTTCTCCGCTTCTTCCGCTGGTACTGCCATCCGAAGTTGCAGGATTTTATTGAGGGAGACCTGATGGAAGTGTATGAGAAGCGTAAAGCAAAAAGCAAAAAGTGGAAAGCGGATGTGAGATTTATTATTGATGTAATTCTGCTTTTCAGGCCGGGAATCATTAGACCTTCAGAAGGGTATGAAAAATTAAACACATACGGCATGTATAAAAGTTATTTTAAGATTGGTTGGAGAAATCTTCTTCGTAATAAAGGGTATTCACTTATCAATATTGGCGGACTTGCCCTGGGGATGATGGTAGCGATGCTTATTGGATTGTGGATATATGACGAGCTGTCGTTTAATAAGTATCATCAAAACTATGCCAGCATTGGTAAAGTGTATCGGAACAGCATATACCAGGATGCCACTCCCGTTCATCCCACCGGATTAGGCACGTTATTAAAAGCGGATTATAGTACGCAATTCGAACGTGTGGTTTTGGTAAGGCAACGTATTGAGGAGCGCGTATTGACTTCGGATGATAATAAATATACACAACGAGGTTACTTCATGCAGCCGGAAGGTGCCGAGATGTTCAGTTTAAAAATGATTCACGGTACGTGGAAAGGACTTAACGATATGAAGTCAATCCTGTTATCCGAATCAACGGCAAAAAAAATCTTTGGCGACCGCGATCCCATGAATCAAATCATAACCATGGATGCTAAATGGGATTTGACTGTTACTGGAGTGTACGAGGACCTTCCTAAAAATTCTGATTTCCATGAAGCTTCTTATTTCGCACCCCTTGATTTGTATCTGGATGGATGGGCCAACCTGAATGTGTGGGATAATTTTAACATGAATATTTATGTTCAGCTTCAGCCGAACGGGGATGCTGCAAAAGCGTCGGCAGCAATAAAAGATGCTATGTTGGCGCACATCGATAAAGAGCGGGCCGAGTCTAAGCCAGAACTTATGGTATTACCTATGAGTAAGTGGCATCTCTACGCGCAGTTTAAAAATGGTGTTGCTGTTACCAGCGAACAGTTAAAGTACTTATGGTTCTATGGAGTGATTGGCATTTTTGTTTTGCTGCTGGCCTGCATCAACTTTATGAATTTGAGCACAGCCCGATCTGAAAAACGTGCGAAAGAAGTAGGTATTCGCAAATCCATTGGCTCATACCGAAGTCAATTGATTTATCAGTTCTTCAGTGAATCACTGTTAATCGCATTTCTTTCTTTTATACTTTCTCTTACGCTTGTATTAATTGTTTTACCCGGGTTCAATAAAATTGCCGGCAAAGCGATTATGATCCCATGGATTCAACCTCTCTTTTGGTTAGGTGGGATTGTCTTCACACTGCTCACTGGAATTTTAGCCGGTAGTTATCCTGCGCTCTATTTATCATCATTCAATCCCGTAAAGATTTTGAAAGGCACGTTTAAAGCAGGTCGCTTTTCATCATTACCAAGAAAAATGTTGGTAGTGATTCAGTTTACAGTTTCTATCAGTTTGATTGCGGGAACCATCATTGTGTATCAGCAAATTCAGTTCGCAAAAAACCGGCCGGTGGGATACGCTCGGGAAGGGTTGATTTCTCTTCATTCACGATCTCCGGAACTGAAAGGAAAATACGAAGTATTGCGTAATGAATTAAAAAAGACAGGCGTTGTAGAAGAGATGGCGGAGTCGAGCCATTCCATCACCAGCACGCTGGGTAATAATGGTGGCTTTGAGTGGAGAGGTCAGCAAGCCGATGGCAAAGATCAGACATTCAATATCAATCGCGTAACAAGTGAATATGGTAAAACCATTGGTTGGCAATTTGTTCAAGGTCGTGATTTTACCAGAGAACTGGCAAGTGACAAAGCAGGTGTTGTGATCAATGAATCTGCTTTAAAAGTGATGGGTCTTGAAAACCCTATCGGGGAGACACTCACATTAAATCGTGGAATTGACCACGGACAGTTTATGATCTTAGGTGTAATCACCGACATGGTGAAAGGATCACCGTTCAGCCCAACTGACCCTTGTTTATTTTTCCTGACTGAGGGAGATGAAGAGTGGATTTATATACGGTTGGATCCTGAGGTTAGTACGCACGAAGCATTACCAAAAATAGAAGCTTCATTCAAGCAACTGATTACCACTGCGCCATTCGATTACAAATTTGCCGATGAGGAGTACAGTGCCAAGTTCCAATCCGAAGAACGGGTGGGTACGTTGGCAACCATTTTCAGCTCGTTGGCAATTTTGATCAGCTGTTCAGGTTTATTCGGGTTGGCTTCCTTCGTAGCGGAGCAACGCACAAAGGAAATCGGCATACGTAAAGTCATGGGAGCTTCGGTGACCAGTCTTTGGCAAATACTCTCCAGGGATTTTGTCATACTCGTTGGGGTGTCGAGCATGATTGCCATACCGGTAGCGTATTATTTTATGAATCAATGGCTTCAGCAATATAATTACCGTACTGAAATTTCATGGTGGATATTTATTGTCACAGCCCTGGGTGCCGTGTTCATCACATTATTTACCATAAGTTTTCAGGCAGTGAGAGCAGCATTATTGAACCCGGTAGAGAGTTTAAGATCGGAGTAGGATATAAGTTGGCAATTGACAGGGACACAAGGTAAAGTTGCTTCTTTGTTGGATGTTCATGGTCAATTGTCAACTTCTTTAAAATAAATGAAAATAAAAGTAGGCAGTAAGCAGTAAGCAGGGTGTAGTTAGCAGTTGGCCTTCCTGCGGACTACATTCTGCCAACTGCCCACTGAACAGTAATAAAAGAAATGAAATCAAATCCCCCCAATCTCTTCCTGCGCTTCTTTCGATGGTACTGTCACCCGAAGATGCAGGATTATATTGAAGGTGATCTGATGGAAGTGTATGAGAAGCGTAAAGCAAAAAATGGAAAGTGGAAAGCGGATGTACGATTTATTATTGATGTAATTCTGCTTTTCAGACCAGGCATTATCAGGTCGGCAGCAGGATATAAGCGATTAAATACCTACGACATGTTCAAAAGTTATTTTACTATCGGCTGGAGAAATCTTTTACGAAACAAAGGGTATTCGTTTATCAATGTTGCAGGCCTCGGTGTCGGCATGGCGGTAACGTTGCTTATCGGTATGTGGATTGCGGATGAACTCATGTTCAATACTCACCATGAACACTACGATCGCATTGCCCAGGTGTATCATCATCAGAATTCCAATACGGAAGTATCCACACTGCCCAATGGACCACTGCCTCTGGTCACTGAATTAAAGACAACCTATGCGAATGATTTCAAACGCGTTGTGCGATCCTGGTGGATGGGCGACCACATTCTATCGCTGGAGGACAAAAAAATTAATCAATCAGGAACGTTCATGGATCCGGAAGCGCTTGATATGTTTTCCTTTACCATGTTAAAAGGCGATCACTCCAGTTTAAATGAACGTTCTTCCATTTTACTTTCAGCATCAGCGGCCCAGGCATTGTTCGGCGATGTCGATCCCATGAATAAAACTGTGCGCATTGATAACATGATGGATGCCAAAGTCACCGGCATATTCGCGGAATTTCCAGAAAACTCTCAGTTTCATTCTCTGCACTTTATTTCTCATTGGGAACTTTGGACATCCTCACACGAGTGGATGAAGACTGAAGAAAACGACTGGGGTGGTGGCATTCCCTTATTCGTTGAAATTCAACCCGGCAAAACCTTTGAGGAGCTATCTTCCAAAATAGAAATGGTAAAGGCTGCTCATCTCAACAAGGAGCAGGCGGCGCAAGAAAATCCACGATTGTTTTTACACCCCATGAGCCAGTGGCACCTGTACGCCGAATGGAAGAACGGAGTACCGTCAGGCGGAAGAATCCAGTTTGTCTGGTTGTTTGGTATCATCGGCTCATTTGTATTGCTGCTCGCCTGCATCAACTTCATGAATCTGAGCACTGCGCAATCTGAAAGACGTTCAAAAGAAGTCGGCATTCGAAAAGCGATTGGTTCAAAGCGGCCACAGCTGATCTTCCAGTTTTTAACCGAATCATTTTTAATGGTGGTTTTCTCATTCTTGCTGGCGATTGTTTTCTTTTGGTTGTCGTTACCGTGGTTCAATGATCTGGCAGATAAACACATGAGCATACCGTGGAGCAATGCATACTTCTGGCTTATCAGCATCGTCTTCATTTTGATCACCAGTATACTGGCAGGAAGTTATCCGGCACTTTACCTGTCTGCCATTGCACCTTTGAAAGCATTGAAAGGAATTTTTAAAACAAACCGACTGGCATCGCTTCCGCGCCAGGCTTTAGTTGTATTGCAATTCACCGTGTCGGTCATGCTGATTGCGGGAACGATTGTAGTATGGCAGCAAATACAGTTTGTCAAAGACAGGCCTATTGGCTACACACGAGAAGGATTGATTATGATTCGAAAAACTTCACCTGATTATATAGGGAAGTTTAGAGTACTACGCAATGAACTCAAAACATCCGGTGCGATCGTTGAGATGGCTGAATCATCGAGCCCGGCAACTGAAACATGGTTTAATAAAACCGGGTTTCACTGGGAAGGTAAGGACGAAAATCTGCATGATGAATTTTCCACAATGTCTGTGACATTCCAATACGGAGAAACCGTAGGATGGAACTTTGTTCAGGGGCGCGATTATTCCAGAGATTACGCCACGGATTCCTCGGCGGTGATATTGAATGAAGCGGCCGTTCGGTTTATGGGTTTGAAAGATCCCATTGACCAGGAGATCCGCTGGAAGGATAAAAAATTCAGAATCATTGGTGTGATTAAAGATATGATCGTGGATTCCCCGTATCACTCGGCGAAACAAACCATATTCTGGTTAAACTATGAGGACGAAGGGAGAGTATGGATGACCCTTCGGATGAATCCGCAAATGAGCGCCTCCGAGGCTCTTGCAAAGATTGAACGTGTATTTCAAAAATTGGTGCCCTCTGTTCCGTTTGATTACAAATTCGTAGACCAGGAGTATGCATTGAAATTTGCAAAAGAAGAACGCATCGGCAAACTGGCAAACCTCTTTTCAGTGCTGGCTATTTTCATCAGCTGCCTTGGGATGTTTGGCATGGCCTCCTTTGTTGCTGAGCGGCGCAAAAAAGAAATTGGTGTTCGTAAAATTCTGGGCGCAACTGTCGCCGATGTATGGAAGATGCTGTCGATCGAGTTTGTTTTACTGGTAAGCATCTCGTGTCTGATCGGCATCCCCATGGCACGCTATTTCTTACAGGAGTGGTTGCAACAATATGAATACAGAACAGAAGTATCCGTGTGGATATTCGCGGTGACGGTTGCCGGTGCCATTGGCATCACGCTGTTGACGGTGAGCTTTCAGACGATTAAGGCAGCGATGGTGAATCCCGTGAAGAGTTTGAAGTCGGAGTGAGTTTAATATAAAGTTTAGCGCTGAGACATATTAATAAAACTAATTTGAAAAATGACATGCGTCCTCCTCGTCTGCCCCTGCGCTTCTTCCGGTGGTACTGCCACCCGAAGATGCAGGATTACATTGAAGGTGATCTGATGGAAGTGTATGAGCGATTGCTCAAAAAAAATGGAAAATTAAATGCGGATGTAAATTTTATTATCGATGTGATTCTGCTTTTCAGGCCAGGCATCATCAGACCAACAGAGGGATATCAAAGATTAAATACGTACGGTATGTTCAAAAATTATTTTAAAGTAGCCTCTCGCAATATATTTAAGAACAAAATGTATTCATTCATTAATGCTTTTAGTTTAAGTATCGGCGTTGCGTTTTGTATCTTGATTTATCTATTCATTAGGGATGAGCAAAGCTTTGATCAATTCCATTCGAACAAAAATCAGATTTACCGAATGGAGGCTAAAAGAAACACACAGAATCCACCCAGTCGCGATGCAGCGCTTCAACTTGGCCTTCGGAATGTCCTGAAGGAAGAATTACCGGAAATAAAATATGCAACCCGGTTCAGTAGCGGCCGAACAGTAGTGCTGCGCTACAGGGATAAAATTTTTTCCGAAAAGATTGCTTATGTTGATCGTGATTTTTTTAGGATGTTTTCATTTAATCTGCTGACGGGTGATGCCGAAAACCTTTTCGAAAATAAACTAGATGTGGTGATCACCGCTGAGATTGCTGAAAAGTATTTTGGAAAAGAAGATCCGATAGGAAAGACTATTTCAATTACCGTTGGAAGTGAAAAACTCTTCACTATTGCTGGAATAATCGAGGCACCTCCTGTCAATTCAAGTCTTGATTTCCAAATCTTGGTGCCACAGGAGAGCATGCCTGGATATGAAAAACAAATGACCGATTGGAGTGTATTCGGCACGCCCTGCTTTGTTCAACTTCTTGATCATGCTGACCCTACCCAGTTCCGCGCGAACCTCCATAAAGTTGGTCAAAAATACATGGGTGATATCGAACTTGCCTTCACTCCGCTCACTGAGATGCATTTAATGAAATCGGTTGGATGGCACAAAGTAAGTGACCTTCAGTATGCCTATATTCTTGGGGGAATTGCTTTGCTGATTCTAGGGATTGCTTGCATCAACTATATTTCACTGGCACTCACTACTTCTGCTTCGCGAAGGAAAGAGGTGGGCGTAAGAAAAGTAACCGGCGCGGGTCGTAAACAACTCGTGTATCAATTCGGTTATGAATCTTTGTTGCTCGCGTGTATCTCCGTGTTCATTGGAATAATACTCGTCATTCTCTTTCTTCCTTCCTTCAATCAGTTTACAAGAAAAGAAATTGAAATTGGTTGGCAAGATTGGACCGAGTTATTGAGCATCGGGCTTCTATTGACTTTTGTTGTTGGTCTTTTAGCCGGAAGTTATCCAGCTATTTTTCTATCGCGTTTTCAGCCTGCACGTGTTCTGAAAGGGCATTTCACTTCTCAATTTCAGGTTGGCTTTACAAAACCACTTGTTGTGTTACAATTCTTTTTATCGGCAAGTCTTATCATTTGTTCTGTGATCATGTATCGCCAAATGAAATTTGTAGCTACTAAAGACCTTGGCTACAATAAAGATCAGACGCTTGTGATCAAAACACAGACTGGATGGAGAGATAAGGAAGCCAATAGAATCATAGAACGTTTCAGAACACGTGCACTGGCCCAGAGCGGAATCGTTTCTGTTGCTGGTACAGGATCATCTTTCGCTCAAGGCGTAGGTCGTTTTTGGTACAAAGTCAGTGGTGAAGATAAGGCAGCCTACGTGTATGCCGTTGATCCCAACTACCTCCCCACAATTGGTATTACACTCATGCAAGGGAGAAATTTCGATACTAACATATTCTCAGATTCGTCTGCGGTTATCGTAAATGAAGCGTTGGTGAAAGACTTGAAGTGGACTAATCCGCTGAACGAACATTTGAATTGGCGCGAGGACACGGTTGGTCTTGGCTCTAAAGTAATCGGTGTTGTGAAAGACTATCATTTCCTATCGCTTGAGGAAAACATTGAACCTATGTTTCTCACGATGGACGAATTCTTCGGTTATCACACCAAAATGCTGGTTCGTGTAGAAGCCGGAAATGTTCAGTCGTCCTTGACCAAGGTACAAGATGTGTGGAAAGATCTTTTTCCTGACAAACCATTCGATTACACTTTTCTCGATCAGGATGTAGCAAAGCAATACGAAAGCTATGAACGATGGATGAGTATTACTGGCCTGGCCACAGGATTTGCCATTTTAATTTCTTGCATGGGTTTGTTTGGATTGGCGGGCATCAACGCAGTAAATCGGACAAAAGAAATTGGAATACGAAAAGTATTGGGCGCTGGGATGGCTTCCATTTTTATGCAACTCAATAAACAATACGTGTGGCTGTCGATGATTGCTTTTGTTATGGCAATACCCTTATCATGGTATGTCATGAGCATATGGCTTGCGAGTTTCAAATTCTCCGTCGCGATTAGCTGGGAATTATTTGCACTAAGTACATTGTCAGGATTGGTGATTGCACTAACAACGGTAAGTTATCACGCGTTTAAGACGGCAATTGTAAATCCCGCTGACACTTTACGATCGGAATAATTGATGAAAGCAGATCCACCCAAACTCTTCGTCCGCTTCTTCCGCTGGTATTGCCACCCGAAGATGCAGGATTACATTGAAGGTGATCTGATGGAAGTGTATGAGAAGCGTAAAGCAAAAGGCGTAAAGTGGAAAGCGGATGTGAGATTCATCATTGATGTAATCCTGCTTTTCAGACCTGGGATCATAAAGCCAACGGAAGGATATCAACACGTAAACAATTATGGTATGTTCAAAAATTACCTCAAAGTCGGGATCAGGAATATCCTGAAATACAAGACATTCTCGTTTATCAATGTATTCGGGTTGGCCGTGGCCATGTCGGTGTGTATGCTCATCATCCTGATGCTGGCTGACCAGAAACGTTATGACAACTTTCATGAAAAGAAAGACAGGATATATCGCATCCTCTCAAAAATACCAACTTCAATTAAGCCGAATGCATCGAGTCCGTTTCCTCTCGCGAGTACAATCAAATCCGAGTATCCTATCGTCGAGGAATCGACCCACCTTGTTCCCGGTATAGGCGGTGATGCTATCCTTGGTAAGAACTCTATCGAGATGCGGGGCTTCTTTGCGGATGCTTCGTTTTTTAAAGTGTTCAGTTTTGAATTGCAACAGGGTAATACGAAAACAGCCCTGGCAGAACCACGGTCGATGATCATTACCAGTAGCATTGCGTACTCACTTTTTGGCACTGAAAATCCGATTGGGAAAACGGTTGACTTTACAAATCGCGGACTAAATCACCTCATGGGTAATGGAGAAACCGCTCCGTCAGATTGGGGAACCTATACCATCACGGGAGTCTTTAACCCACAGGAGTATAAAACCCATATCAGGTTTGATGTCCTGATTTCAGCAACGACAATGGAATCGCTGTACAAAGAAAATAAATTTCAAAATTCGACTAACAACTGGCAATGGTACTCATCATGTTATTCATACGTTCTTTTACATCCTGTGCAAAAATCAGAAGCATTGACGGTTGCACTGGATGATCTCGTTAAACGTAAGTATGCTGCGATTGAAGATATTAAAGGATTGAAGCTTATTGGCCAGCCACTGACGGAAATTACTCCGGGAATATTTCTCGGCAATCCAATCAGCTTTAGTTTACCCATCGAGGTTTATTATTTGTTATCATTTCTTGCGCTGGCCATCATGATATCTGCGGTAGTGAATTATACTAACCTATCTACTGCGAGAATATTAACAAGGGCTAAAGAGATTGGCATTCGTAAAGTAACAGGAGCAAGAAGAAAGGATTTGATCTTTCAGTTTTTAAGCGAGTCGGTGATCATTGCCTTTCTCGCTTTGAGTTTAGCCATGGTGTTGCTGCTTTTTATGAAACCTGCGTTCCGGGGCTTGTGGGTTAATCAATATCTGAATTTTGAATTGAAGAACAGCGTGTCTGTCTATGCCACATTTGCTGTATTTACTTTATTCGTGGGTCTGCTGGCGGGTGCATATCCAGCCCTGAAGCTTTCAAAATACCAACCGATCCAGGCAATAAAAAGAGAGACTCCCGGTAGACAGAAAATGAGCACCAGGAAATTTCTCGGTGTCGCCCAATTCGTGTCTTCATTATTTTTTATTACTACTTCCATTCTCCTGTACAACCAGTTCAAACATCACCTGTCTGTTGATTACGGATTTAATCCCAAGCAGATTATCAGTGTGAAACTGCAAGGCAATGACTACGAAAAAATATATACTGAAGTAAATAAATTACCAGGTATCGTTTCTGTTTCTGCCATAGAATATCTGCCGGCCACGGGAACTCAACATCATAGTGCGTTGAAGATTGCAGGAAGCGAAAAGGATTTTATAGGTATGGCTGTTTTATCAGCGGATGAGAAATTTGCCGATAACCTTGAGTTGAAAATCGTAGCCGGTAAAAATTTACCGGCCCAGGGTCAGGCGTCCGATCGGTTTATCCTCATCAATGAGGTCGCCGTGAAAAAATCGGGCTATCAGCATCCGGCAGACATGATTGGCCAACAACTTGAGGAGTATGAAAGCCACACTGTTTTCGAGGTAATCGGCGTCATTGAGGACTTTCGCTTCAGAATGGCAAACGAGAAGGAAGAAATTGACCCGCTCATGATCCGCCATCTACCTTCTGCTTTTCGATATGCAAACATAAAAATTGCTTCGACGAACCAGGCGGAAACGATGAAGAAACTCGAAGAAACATGGAACCGGATTGATCCTGTTCATCCTATTTCCTATCAGCGATACGACGATCAACTTGCCAATACAAATCTTGGCTTCATTGATATTGTTTCTATTATCGGGTTCATTGCTTTCCTGGCCATCACCATTGCCTGCCTTGGGCTATTGGGGATGGCTACTTATACAGCCGAGCAGCGAACGAAAGAAGTCGGCATTCGTAAAGTGCTTGGGGCAGGAGATATGAACACGGCTTTGCTATTGTCAAAATCATTTATTCGGATGTTAGCAATATCGGTTTGCATCGGTGCCCCTTTAAGTTACATCATCAACATGCTTTGGCTTCAGCTGATTCCAAATCGCGTGGAATTTGGACTGGGAACGATTTTATTGGGTGTGGTTATTCTCATAGTACTAGGACTCATCACCATTGGATCACAAGTTGTTAGCGCTTCAAAGAGTAATCCTGTTGATGCATTAAAAATGGAATGACGTGAAAGAATCAAATCCACCCAAACTCTTCCTCCGTTTCTTCCGATGGTACTGCCATCCGAAGATGCTGGATTTTATTGAAGGAGATCTGATGGAAGTGTACAAGAAGCGTAAAGAAAAAAGTGGAAAGCTGAAAGCTGACTTGAGATTTATCAGAGATGTGCTTTTACTTTTCAGACCAGGAATTATAAAACCAACAGAAGGAGTTCAACAGTTAAACAATTACGGTATGTTCAAAAATTATTTTAAAGTCAGCATTCGGAATATTCTGAAGTACAAAGTATTTTCCTTCATCAACATATTCGGTCTGGCAACAGCAATGTCGATTTGTATGCTGATCATACTCATGTTAGCTGATCAGAATCGCTATGATCAGTTTCATGAAAAAAAAGATAGAATGTATCGTATTCTTTCTTTTCCAAAGGGAGCAAAACAAGGCTATGCTACGAGCCCGGATCCTTTGGCAAATTCATTAAAGTCCCAATATTCTATCATTGAGGAAGCTACAAATTTGAGTCCGACCATAGGAGGTGATGCTATCTATCAACAACACACTGCCGATATGCGTGGCTACTTTGCTGAACCATCTTTCTTTCGTGTATTTAGTTTCGAATTGGAAAAAGGAGACAAGAACACAGCATTGTCAGCTCCCAACTCTATGATCATAACCCGTGAAATGGCTTACCAGCTCTTCAATAGCGAAGACCCTATAGGCAAAACGATTGAATTTGCTGACCGTAAATTATCCTTTCCTCAGGAACATGATGGTGTTGGCTCACCGCCTGTTGCGTGGGGTAGCTTTACAATTACCGGCGTAATCGATGAGACAAAATATATCTCACATTTAAAATTTGACGTGTTGGTATCTTCTTCATCCCGGCAAGTGTTGTATGCAGAAAAGAAACTGGAAGATTTCAGTTCCAATTGGGAGTGGTATTTCAGAACGTATACCTACGTGCTTCTGTCACCAGACAAAAATAACGATGACCTGCAATCCGCTTTGAATGATCTGGTTGCACGCAAATATGCTGGTCTAAAGGCGGACCAGGTCATAGATTTTAGATTACAGCCACAGCCCTTACGTCAGGTGCAATTGGGTCTTGTGGGAAATGATACGAATAATCGAATGCCCATGTTGGGGTACTACTTTTTGATTATTCTTGCTTCCGTGATCATGATTACTGCTTGTTTAAACTATACCAATTTAGCGGTGGCGCGGGCACTGACAAGAGCGAAAGAAATTGGAGTCCGTAAAGTTACTGGCGCTGAAAGAAAATCATTGATCTTTCAATTCATAAGTGAATCAGTTATTATGGCCATGTTCTCATTGGTCATGGCAATTGGATTGCTTTCTCTACTTAAACCTGCGTTTAAAAGTCTTTGGGTGAATCAATATTTAAATTTTGAATTGCCTTCTTCCGTTTTTGTTTATATCCTGTTTACCGGTTTTGCTTTGTTGATCGGAATTATTGCCGGCCTGTATCCTGCATTTCACCTGTCAGGCTATCAGCCCATAAAAGCACTTAAAAACCTCAATAACGTGCAGCCGGGCAAGTTAGGCATGCGCAAGCTACTGAGTGTATCTCAGTTTGTTATTTCGTTATTCTTCATTACCACGGCTATTTTAGTTTTCAATCAATTCAAACACTTTATGCAGTTTGACTATGGTTTTAATACTGAAAACATCATCAACATCGAGTTGCAGGGGGCAGATCATCAGAAACTCGCTACCGAATTAAGCACGCTTGCGGAAGTTTCCACTATTTCCGCCACGGATATTATACCCGCTACAGGACGAAGCAATAGCATGTCACTAACGAAAGTTAACAGCAAGGATGAGAATGATTTCGTTCAGACGTATATTATGAACACGGATGAAAATTTTATCAGTAACCTTGGACTTAAAATTATTGCAGGTAAAAACCTGTCGCCTCCCGGCGAGTCTTCGGAGAAGAGTATTGTAGTGAATGAGGCAACCGTGGAAAAATTGGGCTACAAATCTCCTGAAGAAATTATCGGGGAAGTTTTTGAAGATCAGTGGAAAGTCGTGGGCGTGGTAAAAAACTTCCGGTATAATTTGCTGCTCAATACGCAGGAAATCCGACCCCTGGTACTTGCCAATCAACCTTCTCAATTTCAATACCTGAATGTGAAAGTCGCTTCTCCGGATTTAATGGGAACCGTTGGAAAATTGGAAGCACGATGGAAGAAGATCGATCCGATTCACCCCTTCAAGTATGAGTTCTTTGATGAGCAGCTTGCCTCCACGCACAAAGCAATTTTTGACCTCGTCTCCATCCTCGGTTTTATTGCTTTCGTGGCTGTTCTGATTTCCTGCCTCGGATTGTTGGGTATGGCCACTTACACCGCTGAGCGAAGAACACGGGAAGTTGGGATTCGGAAAGTAATGGGTGCGGATGATAGCACGATTGCGTGGCTGCTTTCCAGAGAATTCATTAAGATGTTGACGCTATCAATATGCATAGGAGCTCCGTGTAGCTATCTGGTCAACAACTTCTGGCTTCAGTATTTTCCTAACCGCGTTGAGTTTGGAGTAGGTACGGTGCTGATCGGCACATTGATCCTTTTGTTTCTGGGATTGATCACCATTGGTTCTCAAACCTTCCGGGTATCCAAAAGCAATCCTGTTGATGTGTTGAAGATGGAGTAGGAGATGTTCTCCAGGCAGCATTGCAGAACCGAAGGTCGTATACATAAGAAATTTACTTCCTTCATGCACTTGAAACTTCATATCTTCGTGGCAGATTCATTGTGATGCTGAACTATTTTCAGGCGCGTGGACCGAGAGTGCTGAATTTTTAAAATTTAAGACGTATGAAAAGGATAATGTTCATTCTGTTGGCTGGTGTTTTGTTCCTGAGTGGACGCTCACCGAAGACAATTCTCATTTACACACACAACGGAAAAGGTTACGTGCATGAGAACCGTGCAGCAAGTGTTGAGGCCTTGAAGGAGATTTGCAGGAAAAACGGATATGCTGCTGAATTGTCTGATGATCCTTCGGTGTTCACCGCCGATAATCTTAAAAAATTTGGATGCATTATTTTCAGTAACACAAACAATGAAGCGTTTGACACCGAGGCACAAAAACAGGCCTTTGTAGAGTATACACATCGGGGCGGAGGTTTTGTGGGAATTCATTCAGCCTCAGGTTCAGAACGACAATGGCCGTGGTTTGCTGCGATGCTTGGAGGAAGATTCGTGCGTCATCCTGAATTGCAAAAATTCACCATCAAGGTAATCGATAAGGAACATGTGTCAACAAAGTTTCTGGGTGAAACATGGGAATGGGAAGATGAATGTTATTACACCAATCAATTAAATCCTGACATTCATGTGTTGCTCGCGGTTGATCTCACAACCATCAAGGACGAAAAGAAAACGGAGTATCCTGGCGTTACGTTTGGCAACTATTTTCCGTTAGCATGGTTTCATGAATTTGATGGGGGAAGACAATTCTACACTTCCCTTGGACATAAAGCGGAGTATTATAAAGACGAGAAATTTTTGCAGCACCTCACCGGCGGAATCAAATGGGCGATGAAGGAGAAATAGATGAAGCTCATTTCATATTCCAATACCTGTGTTCTTCTGTTAATAAAGTCATGAAGAGAATCATTTATTTGGTCTTGTATACTGTTGATGATTTATCCCCCATTCATTTAAGGAAGCAATCAATGACTTAACGCTTTCACCGTATGCGGTGAGCGAGTACTCTACCATCGGTGGAACAGTAGGGTAGAACTTGCGGTCTACGATTTTGTTTTTTTCCAGATCTTTCAATTCCTGGCTCAACATCTTCTCGCTCACATCGGGAATAAGCCTACGCAATTCACTGTATCGTCGTTTGCCTTCAACGAGTGAATTAATGATCCTGATCTTCCATTTTCCTCCTAAAATTTTCAAGGCCACTGCTACGGGATAGTCTTCCTGAAAATCGCCTTTTTCATTTTTTTTCATCTCCATTTTAAAATTAATCACTCTGATAATCAGCACTTTTGGTATTCTGGTTAGTGACTTACCAGTTCGTAAGTTATTGACTTCCGGTGTGGCAAACAGTAACCTTGTGGCATAAATGTATACAAAATCTATAGACTTTGTATTTTTTATTAAAAATGGCTTGGATGCACCCGTCTTTTTCGAATTTTTTGGTGGAAAGTTCTTTGAGACCGGGTGTGTCCGCGGCCGCCATGTTTACTACGGTACTTGATTTAAAAAATGATAAACCGAATGAAGAAAAATTTACTTTTTAGCATTCTTGTTCTTGTCTCCATCGGAGTCTTTGCACAAGAAACAATTACAGGCACAGTTACTGACGACACCGGACAACCCGTTCCAGGTGCATCGGTTTTTATCAAGGGCACTTCTACGCGCACGATATCCGATGCCGAAGGCAAATTCAGTATCACAGGAGGTAAGGCATTTCCATATACGCTTTCCATAAGTAGTCTGGGTCTTAAAACCGAAGAGATCGAAATTTATGAACTCCCGGATGCAGCCATTGAACTTTCATTGAAAAATGATTTGTTGAATGAAGTGATCGTTACGGGATATGTAACGACAGAACGCAAAGACCTGATCGGATCGATTTCTAAAATTGATCCCACGGATATTAAAACTATACCCGTTGGAAGTTTTGACCAGCAACTGCAGGGAAAAGTTTCAGGACTGCAGATATCGGCAAGTACCGGCGTACCCGGTGAAGCTACGACGGTGCGACTTCGTGGAGCTACATCCATCAACGCCGATAATTCTCCACTGTATATTGTCGATGGCGTGTTTATCAACAGCAACAGCCTGCAAACTGTAAGCACGGGTGGTCATGCTACATCTCCTATCGCTGATATTAATCCAGCCGATATTGCAAGTATCGAAATATTAAAGGATGCTGAAGCAACAGCGCTCTATGGTTCCCGTGGAGCAAACGGTGTGATCATTGTTTCTACAAAACGAGGAAGTTTTGATCAGAAACCAACCATTAATTTCAATGTATCAGGTGGAGCAACAAAAGCTGCTAAACTCTGGGATTTAACTACGGGAGAGGAACATGCAACACTTGTCAATGAATATTATAAAAATATTGGCGGCGTTCAGCCCTTCACGGGTAACGCATTAAATCCTGGTGCCTCGACAGGCAGGGGAGAACCTTCTCTTCAGAAAACATACGATCGCCAGGGTGAAGCATTTCGCACAGCGCAACTCCGGAGCTACGATCTTTCTGTTTCCGGTGGAACAAAAACTACGAAATACTATATCGGGGGTGGGTATAACAAACAGGAATCTATTCTTCGTCCGATAACATTTGATCGCGCCAGTTTAAAAATCAACCTCGATCAAAAGGTAAGTGATAAAGTACAGATCGGTGTTACCAATGCATTCACACGATCATTCCGTAATCAGGGAAGAGCGGGTGATGGACCTGCAGGAGGAATTTTGCAATCCGCACTGCATACACCAACGTATCTGCCACCCTTCGATGAAGCAGGTAATCCACTCACGTGGGCAGGATTTGATAACCTCACCTTGTTGCTTAATAATTACGATGTGAATTCAACCAGTCTTCGCTACATCGGAAATTTATACCTGGATGCTGAATTACTACCCGGATTAACATTTAAAACGAGCTTTAGCGCGGACTATAATATTTACAACGAGTCCGAACACTGGAAGTCGTTTTTAATTTCAGGCGCTCCGAATGGTACGGCAACCTCTACGACCAGTCAGAGCACCACGTTATTGAATGAACAAACACTGAACTTTAGAAAAAGCATTGGTGACCATTCGTTTGGTATTTTGTTGGGAAATACGATTCAAAGTAATGTGTCTACATCGACAGGTTCTTCGGGGGTTGGATTTGCGAACAATGCTTTTTCTTTAGTATCCTCAGCATCGACAACAACAGGCTCGCAAAGTTGGGGCAAAGCCAATCTTGCTTCATTTTTCGGCCGGATTAATTACAGCTTCCGGGATAAATACCTTGTTGATGCGAGTTTGCGCGCAGACGGCTCGTCAAAATTTGGGGCCGATAACCGTTGGGGATATTTTCCAGGAGTTGGTGCGGCATGGAGAATTAAAAAAGAAAGTTTCCTATCCGACGTTGAGGCTATCAGCGATTTGAAAATAAAAGCGAGTTATGGCATCACCGGAAATCAAAACGGAATCGGAAATTTTGCATCGCAAGGATTGTGGACAGGCGGAGCCTCCTATCAGGGAGTTGCAGGGACAGCTCCTCAGCAATTGGGAAATCCGGGGTTGAGTTGGGAATCAACGAAGCAACTCAACGTTGGCGTTGATGTGACTTTACTCAAGGGACGTATTTCCTTCGAGGGAAATGTATACAGTAAATACACGAGCGACGGGTTGTTATCAAAAGCCCTTGCCGCAACATCCGGATTTTCCAGCGTGAGCGCTAACGCAGTTGAGATCAGCAATAAAGGTTTTGAGCTTGGTATCAACACGGTGAATTTTAGAAACAAATCATTCCGATGGACGACCGATTTCAACATTTCCCAAAACATAAACAAAATTGAAAAACTGGCGAACCGCCAAACCTATGGCAGCCGCGATCTTCAATTAATGCAGGAAGGATCTCCGATGTATTCGTTCTGGGTCTACAAACAATTGTACGTTGATCCTCAAACCGGCAATGTGGTACACGATGACGTGGATGGAAATGGTTCAATCACCACAGCGGACCGCCAGGTATATGGTAGCGTGTGGCCTAAATTTTTTGGAGGGCTTACCAATACATTTTCGTACAAGAGCTTTGATGCATCCGTATTCTTTTCCTATCAGTACGGTAACAAAATTTATAATCACAATGCGTTCTTTGGTGGTAGCGTTGGTGCACGTGATGGTGCACGGATTGAATTTGCAGAGAACCTGAAACGCTGGCAAAAACCCGGTGACATCACCGATGTACCGAAAGCCGATGGCATTAACGTAAATAATTACAAAGATGGAGGTAGTCGTTGGCTGGAAGACGGTTCTTTCCTGAGACTACGCTCGCTTACGATTGGGTATACGCTACCCAAGGTACTAACACAAAAATTTAAAGTAGGTACGCTTAGAATTTATACAGTAGGAAGTAATCTCTTTTTACTCACGAAGTACACTGGCCTTGATCCGGAATCAGCTTCAAACAGCAGTCAGAATCAGCAAGGTATTGATTTGGGTACACCACCACAATCACCAGGATTTCAGGTTGGAATTAATGTGACATTATAATTACAGAGAATAATATGAAATCAAAACGATATACAACTCTATTTTACTCCTTATCGATAGCAATGCTCACAGTGCTTGGATCGTGCTCGGAATTTTTGGATGTAAAACCATTAGCTTCAATCTCCGATGAACAAACCATCTTTGACAAAGCTTCATCTGAAACTGCAGTTCGGGGAATTTATAGTGCTCTTGCCGAGGGCGGTTATTATGGAACAACGTTTCAGTCGATCGGATATCTCAGCGGTGATAATATTCAATGGACTGGCTCACAATCGCAAGTACAGGAATTTATCAACCACAGTGTGAATGCTGATAACGCTACCGTTGCGGGAGCTTGGAGTGCGATCTACAGAACTATACTTCGGGCTAATCATGTTATTGAGAAAGTTCCCAATGTCACAGATCCGCTGTTAACAACGGCATTGAGAAATCAATATGTGGGTGAAGCATATTTTATAAGAGGTCTTGCCTATTTTGATCTTGCACGTACCTGGGGAGGAGTTCCGCTTGTTCTTACACCAACCACATCCCCGGAAGATAATGTTGGCATTCCAAGAAGTACACAGACTGAAACATACGCTCAGGCATTGAGTGACCTTGACGTGGCAGAATCTTTACTTCCGGAACCTGTCACGATTGCCGTAGGTGCAGATAACCGCTATCGTGCCAACAAAAAAACAGTATGGGCATTAAAAGCACGTTATTATTTGTACCAATCCAACTGGGCCAAGGCTGAAGAGTTTGCCACAAAGATCATCAGTGATGTTACGAACTACAGGTTGCTTAGTCCCTACAATTCTTTTTGGACAGGCAATGTGCGTGGTACAGTAGAATCTATTTTCGAGGTATTTTATAACGGAACCACAGAAGTCAACGGTCATCGAGGGCAATGGCAACCCCAACAAAACGGTGGAACGAGACAATGGGCTCCTAATGACACCTTTGCGGCACTGGCTGCTAATTCATTGATTGGCGGAACCAGAAATACACTTGTACTGAAGGATAATCAAAATCGGAATTATGGAAATCTGTATTACCGTAATCCCGGATCCGATCCATCCTACATACTGCGTATTGCAGAACTTTTTCTGATCCGTGCTGAAGCGCGTGCGCAACAAAATAATTTATCTCAAGCCGGTACTGATTTGAATGCCGTGCGCGTACGATCTGGTTTGACAAACTCAACCGCGATAACGCAAGCTGATATTTTATTAGCCATTGAAAACGAAAGACGGATTGAATTTGCTTATGAACCGCATCGCTGGTTTGACCTTGTACGAACAGGCCGCGCTACAACCGTGCTTGGTTTTACAGACGCCCGAAAATACTTAATGCCAATTCCTGCTGCCCAGCGACTGATCGATCCAACACTTGAACAGAATCCAAGTTATTAATAAAGATATTTTACAACCAAATAAATAATTTGCTATGAGTACCACAGAGACCCTTGTACCTCCACTTGAAAAGGTGCGTCCTAAGAAAAATGGCACGGTATACGTGACAAAGCCTCAGACATCATCTGCTTCTGAATGGAAAGGATATGAAAAAATTCTGTTCAGGTTCGTAGCGATTTACTTTTTTATCCAGGTCGTGCCTCTCGATTGGAAGTATTACCGCAATGTATTTTCGATTAATTGGTTGGATATTCATTACCGCGATATTTTTTATCTCGCACATTACACACCACGTTTTTTTGAGAACGTACCTGTCTTTGCCGACTGGGCTGTGATTGCAGCCATTGCCCTTGCCGGTACCGCGTTATGGACGGCTCTGGATACAAAAAGTAAGGAGTATAATTCATTATACTATGGATTGCGCGTCATATTGCGTTATCGTCTTGCCATTGCCTTGCTGGCATATGGATTCCTTAAATTTTTTCCACAGCAAATGCCAGAGCCTTCGATCAGCAGCCTCAATACAAATTATGGTGACATCACCAACTGGAAAGTGTTCTCGTTGAGTACAGGTATTGTTCCTGGGTATGAGGCTTTTCTTGGCTTCGTTGAAATTACAGCGGCCTTGCTGTTGTTTAACAGGAGAACCACATGGCTTGGTGCGTTTATCATTATACCCTTTGCGGGAAATGTTTTTCTTTCCAACCTTGCTTACGAGGGTGGTGAATATGTGTATAGTTTCGGATTGATCGGTTTTGCTACCCTGCTATTGACTTATGATCTTAAACGATTGATCGAGCTCACTTCATTCGAACAGACTACAGAACCGAATCGCTACAAGCCGAAATTTAAGGGTTGGCAAAAAAATGTAAGACTGGCTGTTAAGAGTCTTGTTATTTTATTTTTCGTGGGGGTATATGGTTATAAAACGTATGCGGGTCAGTTTAGCGATCCCTATCAATTTCCTAAAACTCCAGGATTGGCAAACGCAAGTGGTGTTTACAATGTGTCTGAATTTAAAATTAACGATCAGGTTTTGCCATATTCAACAACAGACCCCGTTCGGTGGAAGGATGTTGTATTTGAGAAGTGGAATACACTCAGTGTACGCTCCAACAAATCGGTTCAAATTGCAACAGCGACTACCGAAGAAATTTTTCTCGATGATCAGGACCGCAGCTATGAATATGCTGGTTCTGCGGGAAGGCATTATTACACGTATACGACCGATAGCCTGAATCATGTATTGACGCTGGTAAACAGGAATCCTAATCATAAAGAGGAGAAACTGGTTCTTCGCTATGAAAGACAAGGGGATCGCATCGTGCTTTCGGGCATCGATGAAAAATCAGATTCGCTGCATGTGGTGCTCGATAAGCTTGACCGAAAATATATTTTGGAAGAAGCAAAGAAAACGGGCAGAGGCCGCGGACTCAAATTATAAAACTTTAAATATCTGAATGATGGCAACGGCTATAAGTATAAACAAAGAGCTTTCCACTGCACCCGCGGTGTGGAAAGAGTGGGAAAGGATTTTATTCCGGGTGGCTTTCATATTTTTTGTAAGCATGTCTATCCCAAATAATCTTTCATGGTATGATCAGGTTATTCATATTGACTGGTTTAATCTTCATTATCGGGATCTCTATGATGTAGCGCGCTTTGGATCCGGAATTGGTTTTTTTGGAAATACTATTTTTGGAAGCAACCTCAGCGGTTACGCTGTATGGATCATTACCTTACTGTTTGCTATTGCCGGTGGCCTTGTCTGGACGGCCATCGTGAAGCTAAGAAAGTCAGAATCCGTTGAATACAACAATTTGTATTATTGGCTAAGAGTAATTGTACGGTATCGTGCAGGAATAGGCATCATCGGATTTGGATTTACAAAATTACTTCCTGTACAAATGCCTTATCCATCGCTGGGTATTTTAAATACTGACTTTGGCGATCTTACTTCACAAAAAATATTTTGGTTATCGGTGGGTATTGTTCCCTGGTACCAGGTGTTTGCCGGTGTTGTGGAATGTGCAGCCGGTACGTTGTTGTTTTTTAGAAAGACAACATTTATTGGTGCCGCACTTTTGTTTGGTGCCTTAGGTGATATCGTGTATGTAAACTTTGCTTACGACGGAGGCGTGCATGTGTATAGTTCATACTTTGTTCTGCTGTCAGCATTTCTCATGGTGTATTACATTCCGCATCTGTATCGACTTTTTATTTTAGAGCGACGTACAACACCCATCTATCATTACCCGGCGCTTTCAAAGCCGTGGCAGAAATGCACCCGCGTTACGTTGAAGGCCGCAACTATTTTTATTTTCCTTATTGTATTATTCTACCTGCAACTGATCAACTTCTGGTATGATCCGTATAAGCAACCCTCAAATAAAGGGCTAGCACAATTGAGAGGGAACTATAATGTAAAGGAGTTCCGGTATAAGAACCAGCTAATTCCGTATTCACCACTGGACTCGGTGCGTTGGCAGGAAGTAACATTTGAAAACTGGAGCACACTCTCTTATAAAGTAAATAGAAAAACACCTCTGGATTTGTCGAACGGGGGTGGTGATCCTCAGCGCGATCTAAATCGCACCTTTGAAATTGCAGGTGTAGCAGGAGGTAGAAGAGTATTTCATTACCTGGCAGATTCGATCGACCATGTTTTGTATTTGCAGGATAAGTACAGAGCAAATCCGTCTCCAAGAAATATTGCGGCAGGTGCTGGTGGCGATGGAGGAGCAAGTAATACACAGGCTCGGAGCAATCAGCAAAGGAACTCGCGAGGCAATGAAGGCAGGGGCAATGGCCCTCAGAGAAAAGAAAAGAAAACTCCCTATTCTGATGAGTGGATCAGTAAAGAAGCTTTGGCACACATCGGTGATGAACGTTTGTTTATTGACAAGCGTGCTGCTTCAACACGCAGGGACAGGGAATTTGAAAAGGTGACCAATACCGAAGACCGGAACAGGATGATTTTAACATTCGAGACCAAAGACGGTTCCGAGGTAATATTGAAAGGCACTGACGAAAATCTGGATTCCATCTACGTTGTTCTTGAAAAGGTGGATCGCAGATATACATTATCTAAGAGTGAACTTGTAGCGGGTAAGTATTAGTTTCGATGCGACCATATTTCCAATCAAAATGCCTGGTGCTATGGATAAGTGTATTCATGATTACGTTGCCTATGGCATGTTCTACGAATGGTGGGAAAATAATATCTTCTGAAAGTTCTGCTATTCAGGTGAAAAGCCAACATGATACCAACTGGCCTGCCTCTTTTGACCTGGGGCGGCCAGCAACTGTTCAGGAGATTGCATTGCTGGATATTGAAGTCAGGCCTGATGGAAAAGGTTTACCGGAGGGATCAGGAAATGTTATCTCGGGTAAACTTATTTACGCTGCCAAATGCGCGGTCTGTCATGGAAAGACGGGTATTGAAGGCCCGCAGGCACGCCTGGTCGGAGCCGATACAACGATACGAGCCAAGACCATTGGAAATTATTGGCCATATGCAACCACGATCTATGATTATATCAATAGAGCTATGCCCGTCAATGCACCGGGCTCGTTAACTCCTGACGAGGTTTACAGCTTAACTGCATATTTACTTTACGCAAATAAAATAATTGAAGAGAACAAAATCATGGACGCGAAAACCCTTCCTGAAATAAAAATGCCAGCGCGTGACTTGTTCATACCCGATGACAGAAATGGGGGTCCCGAAATCAGGTGATTTAAGAACTGAAATGTTATGAACGAATTTCCACCAAAAAAATCCTCACTGCTCAGTAAGAAGATGAACAGGCGCACATTATTAGGAGGTGCAGCTACTGCAGCGATTGTTCTTGTTCAAACGTCTTTTGGAAAAATGGCGCAGGCTGCAATCGCAGAATCGGATCCTACAAAAGTCCCGGGTGTACCTCCTGGAGAACTTGGAACACGTTCGCCATTTGAAAAACTTCTTAAAACACCATCGGATACTTCATCACGCACACCGCTTCAAAATCTATATGGCACAATAACACCTTCCGATTTGCATTTTGAACGTGATCATGGAGGTGTGCCTGCCATTGATCCCGATAAACATGAGTTGCTGATCCACGGTATGGTGGAAAAGCCCATGATCTTCACACTTCGCGATTTGAAACGATTTCCTTCTGTGACAAGAACTATGTTTTTAGAATGTTCTGGAAACTACCGGGGCGGAAGAGAAAAACTTTCTCCTCAGGAAATTGCAGGACTTACGAGTCAGGCGGAGTGGACTGGAGTGATGCTTTCAACTCTTTTCAGGGAAGTGGGCATTAAACCAACAGCAAGCTGGTTTCTGGCTGAGGGTGGTGATGCAGCCGTGATGACGCGCAGCATACCCGTTGCGAAAGGAAGGGAAGATGCCATGATTGTTTATGCTCAAAATGGAGAGGCTGTTCGTCCAGAGCAAGGATACCCCATGCGGTTATTTCTTCCGGGTTGGGAGGGTAATGCTTCTGTGAAATGGATCCGCAGAATAGAAGTTTCTGATCAACCTTATATGACACGTGAAGAAACTTCCAAATACACGGAAAATATTAATGACGGTAAAGTAAGACAGTTTAGCTTTGTCATGGATGCACGATCGATCATTACCTATCCGGCGTATCCTGCTAAAGTTGAAAAAGGATGGATTGAAATTCGGGGTATTGCCTGGAGCGGGCGAGGCAAAATTATAAAAGTGGAGGTGAGCACAGACGCAGGAAAAAATTGGTCAGTAGCTGCGCTGCAATCTCCAGTGCTGGATAAAGCGCATACAGGATTTCGCTTTTTATGGCAATGGAACGGTGACGAAACTGAAATCAGGAGTCGTGCCATGGACGAAACAGGATATGTGCAACCCACATTAAAACAATTGCTGGATGCCCGGGGTGGTCATTCAGGATATCATTTTAATCCGATCACACCTTGGGTGATCAAACGCGACGGACAGGTCTTATTGCAACCAGCAGGTTAAATTATTATAGACGTGAACAAAACAGAGTATGATGCGATCGTAGTGGGCTCTGGTCCAAACGGACTTGCTGCAGCGATTACTATACAGCAGCAAGGACTTTCTGTTTTGTTGATTGAAGGTAAAGAGACAATTGGGGGTGGCTTGCGCTCAGCAGAACTTACACTTCCTGGTTACGTTCATGATATTTGCTCAGCCATTCATCCCTTAGCGGCAGGCTCACCTTTTTTTCAAAAGCTTCCACTTGATAAGCATGGTCTTGAATATATTTATCCCACGTTCGCTGCCGCACATCCATTTGATGATGGCACGGCGGCAGTTCTCGCATCGTCGATAAAAGATACTGCTTTGTTGCTTGGAGAAGATCAACAAGCCTATCTGAATCTACTCAAAGGTGTGGTAAATGATTGGCCGTCTATGGCGGAAGATGTTCTTGGCCCGTTGCGTTTTCCGAATCATCCTCTCGCCATGGCACAATTTGGATTGATCGCATTACAGTCAGCGAAAAATATTTCAAAACGTTTTGCCACAGAAAAAGCAAAAGGGTTGTGGGCAGGAATGGCCGCGCATTCTATCCAACCACTCACCAACAGCACCACGGCTGCCATCGGTTTGGTATTAATGGCCAATGCTCATCTTAAAGGCTGGCCAATTCCAAAAGGTGGTTCCCAAAAGATTGCCGACGCGCTGGCTTCCTATTTTGTTTCCCTGGGTGGTAAAATAGAAACGGACAGATACATTACATCAATGAATCAGCTTCCGTCATCCAAGGCGGTGTTGTTTGACGTAACACCCCGGCAGCTTCTGGAAATTGCTGGTCATAAATTTTCTTCGGTTTATACATGGCAATTGAATCGGTATCGCTATGGCATGGGGGTATTTAAAATGGACTGGGCACTGGATGGACCAATTCCTTTCATCACACCCTCATGCAAACAGGCCGGCACTATTCACATTGGAAATATGTATGCTGAAATTGAAGCGTCCGAACAGGCAGCCTCAGACGGGAAACATACCGATAAGCCTTTTGTTCTACTTGCCCAACAGAGTGTATTCGACAGCACGCGCGCTCCAAAGGGGAAACATACTGCATGGGCCTATTGTCATGTACCTCATGGCTCCACCCTTGACAGAACCGAAGTCATTGAAAAACAGATCGAACGCTTTGCTCCCGGGTTTCGTGATCGAATTCTTGCGCGGCATTCTTTCAATACTGCGGAGATGGAAGAACATAATCCCAACTATATCGGTGGCGATATCAATGGAGGATCAATTGACCTGAGTCAATTATTTACCAGACCAGCATTGCGGTTGTCACCATACCGAACTTCGGCGAAGGGAATTTACATTTGTTCTTCATCAACGCCACCGGGAGGAGGAGTACACGGGATGTGCGGGCACCATGCAGCGAAACGGGCGTTGTCCGATATTTTTAATCGATAAATGCTTTAGAAACCTTATAAATTTATACAGTTAAGATAAAAAACAAACAAATCATGTCATCCCCGCAACCGTCAAAATTTAATTTATCGGAAGATTGGACCGTAGTCTTTCTTGGTTTCCTGATCATTTTTGTTTCGATCTCCGGATTGGTGCTGCAGGTGCCTGCTTATGGCTGGAAGACAAGTCAAGATCTGCTTCAAAAAATTCTCGTTGGAGATAATCTGTTATTACTGGGAAGTCAGTTTATTTTTGTTTTGGTTTTCGCTTTACTGGGGGCATGGCTTACGAGCAAGCCTCTGAATACATACCTCATTACATTTCCTGTTATTTATTTCCTTACGGTTATCGCCCTTATTTTAGCGGGCAATGCACAAGTGAAGGCTTTGAATCTCGAAGCTGTAATTTTCAGTCTTACCATAGGCTTAGTTGTGAGCAATGTATTCGATCTCCCAAAATGGTTTCGATCTGCATTGTCTACCGAGCTGTTTGTAAAGATCGGGCTTGTGTTGCTGGGAACGTCGATCATCTTTGGCGATATACTGAAAGCCGGTTCCCTGGGTTTGATACAAGCACTGGCTGTGGTGATCTCTGTCTGGTACTTTGCATTTTGGATTTGCAGAAGACTGAAGATTGACGAAGAATTGTCGTTGATGATTTCAAGTGCCGTTTCTATCTGCGGTGTATCAGCAGCCATCGCTACAGCAGGAGCTATCAAAGGAGACGGAAAAAAACTTTCGTATGTCATTTCATTGGTGCTGATCACAGCAATACCCATGATGATCTTCATGCCTTACATTGCACAATACCTTGGTTTGTCTCAGGAAGTTACCGGCGCCTGGCTAGGCGGAACAATTGACACGACCGGAGCGGTGGTTGCATCGGGAACACTAGTAGGAGAGACGGCATTGAAAATAAGTACCATCGTGAAGTTTTCTCAAAATGTTCTGCTGGGACTTGCGGCATTTGTTATCAGTATCTATTGGACATATGCAAGCAAACCGACAGCAGAAACTAGTGTGCAAAAACCAATCTTAAGTTTAATCTGGGAACGTTTTCCAAAATTCGTAATCGGGTTTGTCGCAGCGTCTGTATTATTTTCGTTTTTTATCAGCAGTGAAGTGATAGCGTCTGTAAAAGATGGATTGAAGAATATTCAAACGCTTTGGTTTGTACTTGCATTCACCAGCATTGGCCTGGAAACGAAATTTTCGGACATATTTAATTCGGATAGTCGAAAACCACTGATTGCTTTTTTAACGGCTCAGCTCTTTAACATTTTTATTACGCTGATCATAGCTTACTATCTTTTCAGCTAGCAAATATTTATTTTCTTCTCTGCCTGTTGTTCTGCGGCTTCGGCTGAAGGGGCTGATTGGATTGCCGCTGAACAAATTTTTTCTTAATTTGAATAAGCCGGGAAAATCCGATCGTGGCTGTTAAGTAAACTTCCCTTCGCTGACCATATAAATCAGGAGCGCCGGGATTGCCGGCAATATCAGCAGGTCCGGCAGGATTCTTAAGTTCATTGATGTAGTCTTTGGTACGTGGATCTAAAATTCCGAAATTGGCCCGGCCATCAAAATTAAGTCCCCAATCGTCATTGATATCGAAATCCGAATGAAGACCTACAGCGCCAAAGAGTTGAAATAGATTAAACTTATCCTGAGGAGTTTGAATTCTCTTATTCTCTACCGGAACAAAAACACCGTCATAAACGACGGAATACCCTGGGTCGGTGGGCACGGAAACGCCTTTAGGAAATTTTAATTTGGAAGCCGTTGGATACGTTAAGGTTTCCTGTCCACTGACCAACACATTAAAATTTAACGCTGCCACAACACTGAGCCGGAAGAAGGCCAGATCGTTTATATGAACTTTAAGTGCTACAGGAAGACTAAAGTAATTGAACTTGACATCACGTGTTCCAGCACTGCCTCCTGTTGTATTTTTAATGGTAAACTGCTGACCTATTTTGAGATAAGAGGGCGAAACCAGAACGCCAATACCTACAATATCATAGCCATAGTTGAAACCAACCGGCGTTCCCCGAAGAGTGAACCTGCCATAGTATCGCAGATCCTTCTCCATGCCCTGATCAAGCGTGAAGGGGGCGTTGACTCCGCCAAAAACTCCGAATGATTCAACATTTTGGCTAAACGCAGTCCGGACGGTAAGCACCACAAATACACCAACAATACAAATCCGCTTCAATAGACCACAGTTTAGGTAGAAAGATTGAAATTAACAGAATAAGCCAATTCGCAGACTTACAAAACTAAGACAAAAACTGAGAATGAGAATGGTCTTTTACCGCCTGGATAACGTTATTTTTACGCGAACCTTTATCTAAAAGGAGTATAAAAATACCCTGAAGCATTAAAGGACTTGCAAAGTAGCCATTACCTGCCGAAAACTGTTTATGAATATTCTTATTGCTAATCCGGGTATTATTCCAGCGCTTCATTACGGTGGCACGGAACGGGTAATCTGGTATCTTGGTAAAGAACTTCAGGCTTTGGGTCATTCCATCACATACCTGGTAAATCGGGGTTCAACCTGCCATTTTGGAAATGTGATTTATTTTGATCGGAGTAAATCACTGGCTGAGCATATACCTCCTCATATCGATCTCGTTCATTTTAATTTTATTCCAGAAAGCCCCATCGATACGCCCTATGTGGTTACCCAACACGGGAACCTTGATCCGCAGGGACGGGAACCGAACATCATATTCGTCTCACATAACCAGGCACAACGTTTTGGTTCAGAATCTTTTGTCTATAATGGCATGGATTGGAGTGATTATACAACACCTGATTTAAAAAATAAAAGAACGTATTGTCATTTTTTAGGCAAGGCAGCATGGCGTGTAAAAAATGTGGCGGGCGCGATTGAGGTGGCAAGGAAAAGCCGTGAGCAACTTGCTGTTCTGGGCGGATCACGTATCAATTTCAAGATGGGATTTCGGTTAACCCTTGATAGGAGTGTTCGTTTTTACGGCATGGTGGGAGGGACGAAAAAATATAAACTGCTTACCGGCTCGAAGGGACTGATCTTTCCTGTGCGGTGGCATGAGCCTTTCGGGTTGGCCCTCACAGAAAGTTTGTATTTCGGATGCCCGGTATTCGGAACTCCCTATGGGTCTTTGCCAGAGATCATAACAACGGAGTTTGGATTTCTTTCAAACAATTCCGATGAATTAGCGCATGCATTAAAACATGCGGAAGGCTTTGACAGAAAAAAATGCCGGGAATATGCGGTGGATAAATTTAATTCCAGAACCATGGCCCTCGAATACGTCAGCCGCTACGAACGAGTTTTAAATGGAGAAAAATTAAATAACGTCAATCCATCGCTGCAAAAAATTCAGCAGGAAAAATTTCTTCCTTTCTCGTGAGGCTAATTTCAGGTTGTGATGGAGAATAAAAAATGGAACTTTTTTACGCAAGATTGTGATATACGTTTTGTACATCATCATCTTCTTCCAGAGCTTCTACACATTTTAAAACTTCGTCCTGTTCGGCTTCTCCTAATTCCTTGGTGGTGGTGGGGATATAATGAAGTTCTGAACTTTTCGCCTCAAGTTTTTTTGACTCCAGGAATTTCAGCATATGTCCGAATTCTGTGAACTTGGTATAGACGATTGTTTCTTCTTCATCACGCTGAATATCCTCCGCACCCGAGTCAATGAGATCAAGCTCCAGTTCATCGAGATTTAATTTGGCAGGATCAAACTTAAAAACTCCTTTCCGTTCAAAAAGGAAAGCCACTGAACCCGAATTGCCCATAAGACCACCATTTTTAGAAAATCTCAGGCGCATGTTGGCAACGGTGCGGGTAGGATTGTCCGTTGCACATTCTACTAAAATCGGTACCCCATGTGGTCCATATCCCTCGTAAATTACCTCCTGGAAATCTTTTTCTTCTTTGGAAGAAGCGCGTTTAATCGCAGCATCTACCCGGTCTTTGGGCATATTCACACCTTTGGCGTTTTGAATACACATCCTCAGTTTAGGATTATTTTCAGGCAATGGGCCGCTTTGTTTCACTGCAATGGCAATATCTTTTCCAATTCGGGTAAAGGCTTTCGCCATTTTATCGAACCGGGCAAACATCTTGTGCTTTCTCTTTTCAAATACGCGTCCCATAGTCTTTTTTGGATTGAGGGTGTAAAAATAGAAGTAGAAACCGAATTTGGAAACATTATTCTGTCCGGCCGCGGACGCTGTCTTTCATAGTTTGCGATTTAGACTCAACTTTAGGGTCAGATTGGCAATATCCGGCAACACCAACATTTTATTCTTTAACCTATGAAATTCTTTAACCTGATTGCAGCTATGTTTATCCTTGCATCAATCACATCCTGTACGTCTTCAAAGAAGGATGAAGCCTCGGCGGCTGACACAAAATCGATGCTTGATAGTTTGTTTGTACAATACCATGATGAGCGATTTAAACTTTTTCCTTTTGAAGCTACATCGGCAGGAGATAATCGGTACAATGATGTTTTTCATAATGACATTACACAAGAGTACAGGGATAAAGTAAAAGACTTTTACACACGATATGCCGAACAATTAAAAAACATTGACACTGCTGCTCTTCAGGAAAATGACCGGATCGACTATGATGTATTGGTTCGCGATTGCGCGATCAATCTGGAAGGATTTAAATTCAAGGATTACTTCATGCCGATCAATCAGTTTAATGCTACGCCTTTATTTATCGGACAATTGGCCAGCGGCAGCAGTATCCAACCCTTTAAAACGGTGGAGGATTATGAAAACTGGCTTAAGCGGCTTGATGGGTATGTGATCTGGTGCGATTCGGCCATTGCGAATATGAGGCAAGGCATGAAGGAAGGCTATGTTCTTCCCAAAGCACTGGTTCAAAAGGTAATCCCGCAACTCACTGATTTGGATCACGGGCCCGTGAAAGATCATCTCTATTATGGACCAATCAAACTTTTGCCAGACAGTTTTGCAAGTGATGAAAAACTACGACTGACCAAGGCATATGAGGCTATGATCACCAACAAGATTATTCCTGCTCACAAAAAACTGGCTGATTTTTTCAAAAACGAGTACCTGCCTGCGTCCCGCACGACATCCGGTATTGATGGAACTCCTCTGGGTAAAGAGTATTATGCCTATGCCATTAAAGTTTACACGACAACAGATAAATCAGCGGATGAGATTTTTGCACTAGGAAAAAGTGAGGTGGAACGGATTTCAAAAGAAATGGAAGCGGTGAAAGAGCAAGTTGGTTATAAAGGAGATCTCAAATCTTTTTTTGAAGCATTGCGTAATAAAAAAGAGTTGATGCCCTTTACAAAACCGGAAGAAGTCATTGCACATTTCAATGCTATTCATGAAAAAATGAAACCAAGTCTTGCCAAGTTGTTTGACAAAACTCCGAAGACAGCTTTTGAAGTAAAGCGAACGGAAGCATTCCGCGAGGCATCGGCCAGTGCAGAGTATAATGCGGGTTCTCTGGATGGAACCCGTCCCGGAATTTTTTATGTTCCTGTGCCCGATGCAAAAACTTACAATATTCTTTCTGACGAAGATTTGTTTCTTCACGAAGCAATTCCAGGTCATCACTACCAGATTTCCCTTCAACAGGAGAACGCGGAACTGCCGGAATTCAGAAAGACAATGTTCAACAGTGCTTATGGTGAAGGATGGGCATTGTACACGGAATCATTGGGTAAAGAATTGGGACTCTACACCGACCCATACCAATATTTTGGAATGCTGTGCGGTGAAATGCATCGTGCCATACGTCTCGTGGTAGACGCAGGGATGCATACACAAGGCTGGACACGTGAGCAGGCAATTCAATATTCCCTGGATCATGAGGCAGAATCGGAGGAGAGCGTTACAGCAGAAATAGAACGCTATATGTCCTGGCCGGCCCAGGCATTGTCGTACAAAATAGGTCAGCTTAAGATTCGGGAGTTGAGAACGAAAGCTGAAAAAGAATTAGGCGACAAGTTTGATATCGGCCAATTTCACAACAAGGTTTTGGAATCCGGATGTTTGCCGTTGACTATCCTTGAAAACAAGATCAATCGATGGATCACCACTGAAAAGAACGCAGCGATGTAACCCTGATACTTCGATATAAAGTATTACCTGGGTTCATACACTTGGATGAAATACATCAGAGATAGGGTATGAATTCGGATGTATCAGGCTTTACCTAAGCCCGGTGTTGATCTTTGCATCAACGCTGCCGTCATGCTGATAAAACGAGTGAGGGGTTAATTTTTCCTGTGCATTGACCGATAAGGTCTATGGCCGTTTCAACGCATCCTGACAAGCGTTCGCACCGTACGTATAACTCATGGGGAACCTTATTTGAATTTTTTTTATTTATGTAGTATGGACAAAGCATTTTTACGAACACTTTACAAGAATCATCAATCCTACGCTACAGGACCAACCCCGGAAGATATTTCACTTTTTTTTACCGAGATCCTGGGGGCACTCTTTGCTGAGTACGCCAAAGTTTCCTCACTTTCAGAAAAAGAATTTGGAGAAATTTTCGAGAAATTAAAGAAAAAACTGGAGCGGTTTTTACGTGAAAGTCCATCGGGCTCAGCGAATCATGCACAAACGGTTGAGCGTTTTTTTAATTCTCTACCCCTTATTTTTGAAAAACTTCAGCAGGATGTTACCGCCATGTTTGATGGTGATCCGGCTGCAAAAAGCAGGAGTGAGGTGGTGCGCACGTATCCCGGGTTTTATGCGATTGCCGCTTACCGTGTGGCCCATGAATTACATGCCTTGGGAGTTAAAGACATACCAAGAGTAATTACCGAACACGCTCATGGAAAAACCGGAGTTGATATTCACCCTGCCGCACTTATTGGAAATTATTTTTTTATCGACCATGGAACCGGAATTGTGATCGGTGAAACCACCATCATCGGCAACCATGTAAAACTTTACCAGGGTGTAACGCTTGGTGCATTAAGTACTTCGAAGGAGGATGCGGATAAAAAACGCCACCCAACCATCGAAGACAATGTCATCATCTACTCAGGCGCCACGATATTGGGCGGAGATACCGTCATCGGGCACGATAGTATTATCGGGGGGAATGTCTGGATCACGCGGAGCATTACGCCAGGTTCCAAAGTTTACTATCAGGCAAAGATGCATCAGGATAGTGCAGATCAATCTGACATCATTGTTATCAAGGAAAAATGATCTGATCTCTTTCAATTTAACACCTCGATGAAGCTTTCACAATTAATTGGCAACACGCCCCTGGTAGAACTACAGGTAATTCCAGTCAAGAAAAAGGTAACGCTTCTTGGAAAGCTTGAAGGTAATAACCCCGGAGGAAGTGTTAAGGATCGTGCGGCTTACGGAATGATCAAGGGCGCATTAGATCGTGGGGAAATTCGCAAAGGAGATAAACTTGTTGAAGCCACCAGCGGAAATACGGGCATTGCGTTGGCAATGATCGCGCGCATTATGGGATTGGACATGACGTTGATCATGCCCGATAATTCAACACGCGAGCGCGTATTGGCCATGGAAGCCTACGGTGCTAAAGTGATTTTAACTCCATCGTTAAAGACCATTGAATATTCGCGCGAGCTTGCAGAAGAAATGGCTTCCAAAGACGGATATCATATTCTCAATCAGTTTGGCAATGCCGACAATTACAAAGCACATTATACGACCACGGGTCCGGAAATCTGGCGGGACACCGAGGGCAAAGTGACTCACTTTGTATCTGCCATGGGCACGACAGGCACGATCATGGGTGTATCGTGGTATTTGAAAGAAAAGAATTCAGCCATTCAAATTGTTGGAACACAACCCACCGAGGGTTCCTGCATCCCTGGAATCCGGCGATGGTCTCCGGAATTCCTGCCAAAAATTTTTGATCGTAACAGAGTTGACAGAATTATCGATGTACGCGAAGAGGATGCCCGTACGTTTACAAAACGACTCGCCAGTGAAGAAGGCATTCTTGCCGGCATGAGCAGCGGTGGAGCACTGAGCGCAGCGTTGAAAATCGCTGATGAAATTGATTACGGTGTCATCGTATTCATTATTTGTGATCGCGGAGATCGTTACCTGAGTTCAGATCTCTTCGGAGCATAAAGCACAGAGCTGAATTTTCCGTACTTCAACTTTATGCTTTCTACTTTTAGCTTTAAACTATTCCGGTTTTTCAGGCAGCGTGTAGACTCTTCCCTGATTTTGTGTCTTCAACCAGGGCATAAGAGGCGCGAAATAATCGAGGATGGGTTTGGCACTTACCTCTGTTCCAAGAGTTTGTTTTAATTGTTCCCGCCAATCTACGGTGGCTCCGGGGGCCATTAATGTTTTTAAAAAATCTCCAGCTTCTTTTTGGCCCCAATAGTTGGAGGTATGAATATCTTGCTTCAGAATATTTTTAGAAAGGTGATCATGAAACTGAAACAATAGAATTTCGGCCATGGCATAATCATAATACTGAGCGGGATCATCAATAATATGCGTCTTCGTGCAGGCATCGCAGAATTGTTCATCACGTGGCGATGGAGGAACAATGCCCTGATATTTTTTTACAGCGTCCCACCAGGTTTTATTAAACTGATCAGGAGAAATGTTTTTACTATAGAGTGCATCTTCAAAATGTGTCATCGTACCTGATGCCCATGGTATGAGAACAACATGATTCAGTGCCTCTGTCAATAGTTGTAAGTTGTCGTTGAAAGTAACTCCATAGGGTATCAGTTGGATCGATTCCAGCAATGGCCATTGCATTGAAGCCAGCCCAATTTGTGAACCAATGGCTTCGTGGTAGGCGCGATTCGCTCCGCCCCGAAGAATCATGGGAACTTCTGGCCTTGAATAAGACTGATAGTAATAAATATGCCCGAGTTCATGCAGACTTGTTTCCCACCATTCCTGGTTCGTTTCAATACTCATCAGGGATCGAACATCCTGATCAAGGTCCATGTGCCAGGCTGATGCATGATTGTTTTTCTTGTAGGGAGTGCCTTCAGGAAGCGGATACAGACTCGATTTTTCGTAGAATGAAGCAGGCAGCGGCTTGAAGCCCAGTGATACATAAAACTCTTCACCTTTTCGAACAATCCATTCCGGAGTTTTTTTCTTTAAGGAATCGCTGATATTGATCGTTTCCGTATTGGATTGAAGAATGCCCGTCCAATCTTGTCCCCATTGATTCGGAATCCACTGCGCAGGAAGAAATTCAGGAACAGGTTGCTTATATCGTTTTGCCAGTTCATACCTTGCCCACGTGTGTAACTCTCTATAAAGCGGCCAGATTTCTTTAATGAAATTATCATTCATGTCCAGCATTTCCTGTGTGGTCATGCCATATTCAGATACCTGGTATGAGAAATAATCCGAATAGCCGAGGCCCTGAACGGTTTTGTTTCTGAGGTCGCGAAGTTGAACCAATCCTGATTTTAACGGCTTGCCTACCTCTTTGCTCGAAGTCCAGGCATTCAATCTTTCAGTGAGGTTGGAAGAACTTGTCAGAATGTTGTTGAGATCATTTTTTGAAACAGACTTCTTGCCCATTTTGAAGTCAAAGCCGTAGAGCACACGGGTTTGTTCGGCAGAGACTTTAATGAGTTGTTTCACGGCTTCGGCCTCCGTAGCAGGTGCTCCTCCGGCCAAAAGCAAAACGTACTCAAACTGTTTATTTTGAACTGGGGTTAATTTTTCCCTTAGCTCCTTATATTTTTTTGCTGAATCAATGTTGGCGAGACTGCCGGTAAAGTCAGTCAGTTTTTGCGAAGCCTCTTCATATAATTTTTGCGTGATGGTGTCACCTTCTTCAATTTTTGTATTTAATAACCAGGACGCTTCACTGGCGGCAGTAGAAAGCTTCTGATATTCATTGTTGTAGGCTTCCAGGTATACAGTAGCTTGTTGTTGCAGGCGTTCATTTTTCTTTTCTTCGGATTCACCGCATGAAAATAACCAGATCACCGAGAGAACAAGGACTGAATGGTTTAAGAATAGTTTTTTCATGGTGTCTTTTTTATGACGATTTCATTTCGGTAAATAAATGTATTTAAATCATGAACCCCCTGCAACTATAAAAAGAAGAGTTTTTCCGGTTTGAAATTTTTCTCATCAGGTAAAAAAAGTATCTTTATCAACCGCGTATTCTCATTGTATGATAAAATGACGTTCTCGACAGAAAATATACTGCTCTTAGGTTCCACCTTGCTTTTTATCAGCATCGCGGCCAGCAAGACTTCGTCAAAACTCGGTGTGCCGACATTAATCTTGTTTCTCATTGTGGGCATGCTGGCTGGTTCGGATGGTCCCGGCGGAATCTATTTTAACGATCCTGAAATTGCTCAATTCCTGGGTGTGGTGGCGTTAACGTTCATTTTGTTTTCAGGGGGCCTTGATACAAAGTGGGAGAGTATGAAACCGGTGTTGCGATCGGGTATAGCACTTTCTACCCTGGGTGTTCTGATCACCGCACTTACTGTAGGCCTGTTTTCATCGTATTTATTGAAAATCAGCCTCATGGAAGGATTGCTGCTGGGCGCCATTGTGTCATCAACAGATGCTGCAGCGGTGTTTTCCATACTGCGTTCCAAACGCATCGGACTTAAAGGAATTCTCAGACCTCTCTTGGAATTTGAAAGCGGAAGTAACGACCCGATGGGTTATTTTTTGACCATCAGTTTCATATACCTGTTAACCGACCAGGATGCGTCGCTGGTCTCGTTGATACCCCGTTTTTTTAAAGGAATGATTTTAGGTGCCCTCTGCGGATATGTCATGGGACGGGCGATGACGTGGACACTGAATAAAATCAAACTGGATTTTGAGGGACTTTATCCGGTACTTACGCTTTCATTGGTCTTCTTTACGTTTTCATTTACAGATCGGATCGGTGGAAACGGATTTTTAGCAGTTTATATTTCAGCAATCATATTAGGCAACAGCAACTTCCTGCATAAGAAAAGTCTGATTAAATTTTATGATGGTCAGGCCTGGCTGATGCAAATTGTCATGTTCCTTGCGCTGGGGCTTTTGGTTTATCCCACCCACATCGTACCGATCATTCCGGAAGGAATCGTAATTTCACTGTTTCTTATTTTTCTGGCCAGACCACTGGCAGTGTTTGTATCCTTGTCCTTTTCCAAAGATTTAAATTTCAGAAAAAAACTTTTTGTTAGCTGGGTAGGCCTGCGGGGAGCTGTGCCCATTGTTTTTGCTACGTATCCGCTGCTCGCTAAAGTGCCTTATGCCGACATGATCTTCAACCTGGTCTTCTTTATATCGGTAACATCGGTTTTGCTTCAGGGAACATTGTTGAGTTATGTAGCCCGGTGGCTTCATGTGGATGTTCCGGAGAAACTTAAAAGAAAATTTCCGATTGACATCGAGCTTCACGGAGATTTTAAATCAGAACTCCTCGAACTGGATATCCCTCCTGGGTCACCTGCGGTAAATAAAACCGTGATGGACGTTGGATTACCGAAAACGGCATTCATTGTAATGATTCATCGCGATGGGAAATATATGACTGCCAATGGCGATACCGTGCTTTTGTCGGGAGACCATTTGCTGATCATGGCAGATAACGAAATTACCATCAATAAAATTTACGAACGTTTTGAAATAAAACGAATCAATTAACTCAAATGACTCGTCATTCTTCCAGATTTGGGAGATGTATTAATTTTTCAGCGATCGGAGTTGTGTGAATGCTTCGGCAACGTGCTCAACAGGAAGTTCACAGGTTTTGTTAACGCAAACGTAAATTTTTGTTTGCTTCCCCTTTGCTTCCCGTCCCTCAAAAAGAGGAAGGGCGCTTTTTGTTGTTGTACCCAAGCTAAGTGTAAAAGGAAAATATTGTGCATGAAATTCTCTTCTCATCTTTTCAGCATCAGTACCTACCACCACCACTTCAGCAAGCCCATGGGTAATCTCGGCAAACAGAATTCCCCAATGCGACATATAGCCTGGTTCCGATTCGGCTACCGAGGCCAATTTTGAAATCATGACGGTTGCCATTTCTTTCCACTCCGGATGATCGAGCAGAATGCCCAGGTGGTACAGGTTACGTGCCATCACAGAGTTGGAAGAAGGGATGACATTGTCAAAAATCTCTTTTTTTCTGGCGATCAATTTTTCGGCTGTTTTTGATGAGAAATGAAAATAGCCATCCTTCCGGTCATAGAAATTGGCTACAATAAAATTGCACCACATGTTGGCCTTACGTATCCAGGCTTCATCGAATGTAACCTGATAAAGCGACGTGTAGGCCTGGATCAGAAAAGCATAGTCTTCAAGAAATCCTTCTGTGTGAGAATGTTTATTCTTGAATGAGCGGTAAACGATTCCGGTTTCAATCAGGTTTTCTTCGATGAACAAAATATTTTTCAATGCCAGGTTGAGGAACAGCTGGTCACCAAAAGCTTTATAAGCATCAGTAAGTCCTTTGATCATCATGGCATTCCATCCTGTGAGTATTTTGTCATCCAGTCCGGGACGAATTCGCAATGCCCGTTGTTCCAGCATGTTCTTTTTTATTGAACGAATTCGAGCAGTGTCATTTGCTTCACGCTTAAGAATGTTAAGGCCGTGTTCCCAGTTTCCAACCGGGGTAACCTGATAGTGATTTACAATCTCGTCGGTATATTCCGGGAAAAGTTCTTTTATTTCCTGGAAAGTCCATGTGTAAAATTTTCCTTCGATTCCTTCACTATCGGCATCCAGGGCAGAATAGAATCCTCCTTCTTCAGACATCATTTCGCGTTGAAGCCATGCTGTTGTTTCGTAAACAACTTCCTTGAACAGTTCATTTTGTGAAGAGGAGTACGCTTCGCTGTAAAGACTCAGCAACTGAGCATTGTCATAAAGCATTTTTTCAAAATGAGGTGCAAACCATTCCCCATCCACCGAATAGCGCGAAAAGCCACCGCCGATCTGATCATAAATTCCACCATAGGCCATTTGTGTTAATGTTAAGTCAACCATGTACAACGCTTCCTCATTTCCGCGAATATGATAATACCTCAGAAGAAATTGCCAGATCGTGGGCATAACAAACTTGGGTGCCTTTTCAATTCCGCCCCACGTCTTATCAAACCGCGATGCAAAAATGGTAAACATCGCATCGAGACCTTCTATCGTAAATTTTGCCGTGCTCGGATCTTTGGCGAAGCGCTGCAGGTCAGAGGTTTGTAAATGAGTACTCAGATCATCAGCGGATTGATTGATATCGTTTCGCTTTTGTAAAAACGTATGACTGATTTGGAGGAGTAGTTGCGACCAGTTCTTTTGAGGGAAATAGGTGCCACCATAAAATGGTTTTTGATCAGGAGTTAGAAAAACATTTAATGGCCAGCCGCCATGGATGCCCATGGCCTGTACGGCTTCCATATACACATGATCAATGTCGGGCCGTTCTTCGCGGTCCACCTTGATGCAAACAAAGTGGTCGTTCATGATTTTTGCCACGTCATTGTTTTCAAACGATTCATGTTCCATGACGTGGCACCAGTGACAGGAGGAATACCCGATACTTACCAAAATCGGCTTATCTTCTTTCGTCGCCTTCTCCAAAGCTTCGCTTCCCCATTCAAACCAGTTTACCGGATTGTAGGCATGCTGCAGCAAGTAAGGCGAAGTGGAATGGATCAGGCGATTTGCTTTGGCAGACGACATGTTAATGATTCGTTAATTGACGTTGAATAAAATTTATTTCGGTATCAACATCAACGGTTGATTTCAATTCCTGCAAAAGAGATAAGGTATCTTTAAGAAAACGTTGATGCGCCGCGGCTTGTGGATGAAAGGGTTTGTGTGTTAAAGCAGTCTGTATCTTGTTCCATTTCTCAAGAAAGCGAATTGATTCTTCATCAAAATAGGATTCGATGAATTTCTCCCAGATGTATTTTTCGGCATCCTCAGAGGGGTGTATCATGTCGGACGCATAAAACCGGTAATCACGCAAATCATCCAGCATAATTTCATAGGCTGGAAAGTACTCGATATCCACATAGGTTTCAGAAATCGCATGGCAAGCCAGTCGCAGAATTGCTTTACTGACACTGTTTAACTCCAGGGTTTCTTTGGTGTGCCTTACCGGACTTACCGTGAGAATAATTTTAATGTGGGGATTGAAAGCTTTCAGTTCGCTATACAGTGAATCAAAGGATTTTATAATGTCACCAGGCTGTAGCAATCGTTTTGTGAAATGGTGCGCCGGTACTTTATGGCAATTTGCTACGATTTCTTTTGTGTCGTTTCGCTCATACACCATGGCGGTACCATATGTGATGATCAGGAACATGCAATCTTTTAAAAAGTAGTGATTGAATCCAATAGCTTCCTTTATTTTATCGTCCACTGATTTACGCTGCAGACCTGAAAACACAGAATGAAAATCATAGTTGGCAAAAACGTCATGATGCTGAAGATAGGTGTGTTCGGCAGGAAGTTCGTGGAAGATGGTATAACGCAATGCTCTGTGAATGGACAGGGGATTGAAAAGCGTGCCGAACGGATTGTGGGAAACTGTGAACTTGTTTTTTTTGAGCTGCACGCCCAGCATATCCGCAAAGCATGACCCGATAGTAAGTACAGGGTCTTTGATGGTCAGTGAAAAAGGCGACCTCGTGATATCCAATGGTGTCCGAAAAATTGACATGCATAAAGATACCCTGCGTAGTCGAATTTTAACAACGCATTTATACGATATAAGTTTTATCTTGCCCTGTGTTTCTCCGTACCTTACGATTTAGGGATAACTATTTATGCCGCAGGTCAACAAGCACTAGGGAGAGCGTAACCTTATTTTTATTTCTATGTCGCAACTGCACCTCGTATCCTGGAATGTCAACGGCATTCGCGCCATCATTAAAAAAGATTTTGAAAAAAATATCCGCGAAATGAATCCGGATATTTTATGTCTCCAGGAAACCAAGGCGGGGTATGATGAGGTGATCGGTGCCTTATCTGTATTTCCAGAGTACAAAGTTTATGCGAACTCTTCAAAAGCAAGGAAAGGTTACTCGGGTACAGCAATATTATCTAAAATTGAACCCACGGATGTAACCTACGATATTGGTATCGATGAGTTTGATCAGGAGGGTAGGGTGACGACTGCTGAGTTTCCGCTCTACTTTGTGGTAACCGTGTATACCCCAAATTCCGGAGAAGCGTTGGCCCGATTGCCTTACCGTCAAACCTGGGATGATGCTTTCCGCGATTATCTTGTTTGGCTGGAGCGAAGAAAACCTGTGATTGTTTGTGGGGATTTTAACGTGGCACATCAGGCCATCGATTTGGCTCGTCCCAAGGAGAATTACAACAAGTCGGCAGGATATACCCAACAGGAGATTGATTACTTCACCAAACTCCTTGATACCGGATTTGTGGACACATTCCGTCATCTCTATCCGGATACAATAAAGTATTCGTATTGGAATTTCGTAACCTTTGGGCGCGATAAAAACGTAGGCTGGCGAATTGATCACTTTTTAGTGAATCAAAAACACATATTGAAAGTGAAAGAGGCGTTGATCTACAATGAATATCATGGTTCGGATCATTGTCCGGTGGGGTTGAAGATTGAGATTTAATCTACCCGCTCAATCTGCGCGCCGATCTTTTTCAATCGAGCTTCAATATCCTGATACCCCCGGTCAATTTGTTCAACGTTTGAAATTTCACTTTCACCCTGTGCCGATAGAGCGGCAATGAGGAGAGCAACCCCTGCGCGAATATCCGGTGATGACATCTTGATTCCCCGCAACATATTTTTTCGATCAAGTCCGATTACTGTACAACGATGTGGGTCATTTAAGATAATCTGAGCGCCCATGTCAATCAGCTTGTCCACAAAAAACAAACGACTTTCGAACATTTTCTGATGAATGAGTACCGTCCCTTTAGCTTGTATGGCTACTACCAACACAATACTGATAAGATCAGGGGTGAAGCCAGGCCACGGTGCATCGGCGATCGTTAAGATAGAACCATCAATGAACGGTTCAATTTCATAACGCTCCTGTGCAGGTATATAAATATCATCTCCGCGAAATTCCATTTTAATACCAAGCCTTCTGAAAATTTCTGGAATGAGACCCAGCATATCAATGCGGCAATTCTTGATGGTGATCTCAGACTGTGTCATGGCTGCCAGGCCGATGAAACTTCCAATCTCGATCATGTCGGGCAGCATGGTGTGTTCTGTTCCATGAAGTTTCTCCACGCCTTCAATCACCAACAGGTTTGAACCAACACCGCTGATTTTTGCGCCCATTCGGTTGAGCATCGCGCAAAGCTGCTGCAAATAAGGTTCGCACGCGGCATTGTAAATTGTAGTAGTGCCTTTCGCCAGTACAGCCGCCATAAGAATGTTGGCAGTTCCTGTTACAGAAGCTTCATCAAGAAGCATGTACTTGCCCTGAAGATGTGTAGCATCAATATGAAAAAGATTTTCTTCGCTGTCGAATTTGAATTTTGCTCCCAGGTTTTGAAAGCCGATGAAGTGCGTATCCAACCGTCTTCTTCCAATCTTATCGCCGCCAGGTTTAGGAATGGTGGCTTTGCCATAGCGGGCAAGGATAGGTCCGAGCAACATGACAGATCCGCGTAATGCGCCTGCCTTCTTTCTGTATTCTGTGCTTTTTAAATAATCGGTATTGACATTGGCGGCCGTGAAGCGGTATGATCCCTTGCCCAGTTTTTCCACCTTGCATCCCAAATCACCAACAAGCTCAATCAGCTTATTGACATCGAGAATGTCGGGAATGTTATGAATGGTAACGGGTTCTGCGGTGAGGAGCGGTACGCACAATACTTGCAACGCTTCGTTTTTGGCTCCTTGCGGAATAATCTCACCTTTAAGTTTTGTACCTCCTTTAATCCGGAAAACGCTCATCGAATCACTTTAAAATCCTAAATCGTACATCGTAAATCTAAAATCGTAAATCTACTACTGGTCTCTTCTGCGGTGTTGATTATTATGCCTGTTCTTATTGAAGGGACGATTGTTATTGCGATTGCGATCACCACCACCCTTGTTGTTCTTGTTGTTCTGATGAGGAGTTTTACGCTCGCGGTATAATTTTTCAAACAGGTTGTCTTCGCGGACTTTATCCAGACTCAGGGTTAGTTTTCCCTGCGACATGGTCAAAATGTCTTTCACAATAACGGAGTCATCCAGGGTTTCTTTGTTCCAGGCACCATAGAATGTTTTCATAAGTTTACCCAGGTAAATCGCAGCTTCTTCGCGCTCTTCGGCCGTCTCTTTTTTCACCGCTTCTTTTACCAGCTTCTCAATGTTTTTACCATAATGCCTGAAGCGAACATCATTTTTTGGATATTCCATCTGCAACGGTTTTTTGAACACAACTTCGCGCGTGGGTACATCATAAGGATGATCCACGTCAAGGTTAAAATCAGCAATGATGTAAAGATCATCCCACATGCGGTGTGGATTTTCAGGTGTAAGTTCTTTGGCAACAGGTGCCAGTTGCTTGATCAGTTCGATCAGCGTATAGGCCATCTCTGTTCTTTTTGCCTTGTCGGGTATCGAACGGATATAATTGACAAGGTTTTGAACGTTACGGCCGTACTCTTTTAATATGATTGCTTCGCGTTGCGTGTTGTAGTCTGGTTGCATGATATATGATGAATCTGAAATTATGCTATTGCTGTTTTATTCTCCCCTGCATTGATCCGGCGCAGGATGCCAAACGAGGCTATAAAATTAAGAATTACAAGGGTCCCGCCGATGACAACGAAGCCTGATGAAGATTTTGCAGGGTTGATTTTTGCTACGTCCGACAAGAATGCAAGCGTCATCCAGCACGACCAGATCAACGTCAGACATCCGAGAATAATGGTCAATACTCTTTTCTCGAATACCAGTTGGTACATAAACGGGATGCTTACGATCAGGAGTCCGTACCACTGGCTGGTGTTGTTGCTCAAATGGGAGAGTGAATTCCAGACGAAAATGATAATGAAATACAAATACGGCAGCTTGATGAAGCGTTCTATGGAGTTGGTGTTTGTGTCAGTCATACTCATTTACTGTTTGGATGTAACATATCTGATTTGGTTCAACATGCCTCATATGAACCATTACGCTGGGCAATGTAATTTCAAGTGAAAATCAAACGGCGTTAAAAAGAAGTTTTTTAGCCGGCAATGCCGATCAGTTCTCCACGATTCTTAGTTTAGCAAAGCTAAGTAATAATGTTTTCTCTCCAAAATCGGCAAAATCGATCTTCGCCTTCCTGTCTGCCCCGGATTCATCGATCATGATCACACCCCCAAAACCGAACTTGGGATGCTCTACCTTCATGCCCTGTTGTAATTTGGACGTATCGCTGGGTTTAAAGTCAAGTGGCGGTTTATAGGCCGTGGGCTTCGGAACTGGTTTTGTTGTAAGGGTTTTTCGTATGCCGCTCACAAAGCTTTTCGCATATTCAGGATTAGGAGCTACAGAATCCATACCCCCGAATTTCGTACTCACTTTGATGTACCGTGCATCCACATCATCCAAAAAGCGACTGGGCTCACAATTTTTTAACCTTCCAAAACGATAGCGGGTGGAAGCATGTGTGAGAAAAAGTTTTTTCTTGGCACGGGTCATGGCCACATAAAAAAGCCTGCGTTCTTCTTCCAGTTCAGCACGACTGCTCAACATCATCTGGGATGGAAACAAATCTTCTTCCATACCCACGATGTACACATATTTGAACTCCAGCCCCTTCGCCATGTGAATGGTCATGAGAGTCACGACTTCTGTATCGTTGGTTTTATCTTCGTCCTGACCGGTAAGCAAGGAAACTTCCTGCAGGAAAGCGCCCAAGGTTTTATCTTCACGTTCGGGATCTTCCGTAAATTCTTTAATGGCATTCAGCAACTCCTGCACGTTTTCATAACGGCTCAATCCTTCCACCGTCTTGTCTTCATACAGCTCTTTCAGGAGGCCTGATGATTTGGCAATTTCCGCCGCAGCTTCATAAGCATCTTTGGATTGAATGTCTACGCCAAATCGTTTGATCTTTGTGACAAAGTCATCAATACGCCCGGCAGCAGCTCCTCCCAAAAATGTGGTGGCGTGTTGCAATACCTCCCAGATGGGAATAGCATGATCATTCGCCGCTACAACAATCTTATCAATGGTTGAATCGCCAATACCGCGTTTGGGAAGATTGATGATTCTGCGGAATGACGCTTCGTCCTGTTGGTTGAGTGAAAACCGCAGATATGCAAGGACATCTTTAATCTCCTTGCGTTGATAAAATGAAAGGCCGCCAATGATCTTGTAGCGGATATTCATCCTGCGCAACGCTTCTTCAATAGCCCGCGACTGACTGTTGGTGCGATAAAGGATTACAAAATCATTGAACTTCAGCTGATGCTGCATCTTCTCTTCAAAAATAGAAGAGGCAACAAGCCTTCCTTCTTCATTATCAGAAACGGCTTTGATCAACTCGATCAGGTTGCCATCCTCATTGGCCGTCCATACATTTTTTGGGATCTGGGCTTTGTTTCTGGCGATGACAGAATTGGCAGCATCCACAATGGTTTTGGTAGACCGGTAGTTCTGCTCCAGTTTTATGATTTTTAAATCAGGATAGTCTTTTTCAAAATTCAGGATATTGCTGATGTCTGCTCCGCGAAAGGCATAGATACTTTGCGCATCATCACCCACCACGCAAATATTTTGTCTTACAGACGCCAGTTTCCGAATGATAAAATACTGACAGAGGTTGGTATCCTGAAACTCGTCTACCAGGATGTATTGAATGCGTTGCTGATATTTGTTCAGGACGTGAAGATGTTCCTTAAACAACTTGTCGGTGTTAAATAAAAGATCGTCGAAATCCATCGCGCCCGATTTAAAGCAGCGAAGCGAATAGTTTTTGAAAATATTTCCGATCTCGGGCTTCATGTTGGAAGCATCATCGCCCATGATGGCCGCGTTGGTCAGATATTCCTGCCAGCCGATAAGCCGGTTTTTCGCTGAGGAAATGCGATTATATACCACATTCGCCTTGTATTGGGTTTCATCCAATCCCATTTCCTTCACGATCGACTTGATCAAGGACTTGGAATCATCAGTATCATAAATGGTAAAGTTGTTGGGATAGCCGATATGATGAGCTTCAGCCCGCAGAATCCTGGCAAATACGGAGTGAAATGTTCCCATCAGCAACGCCCGGGCATCTGAACCCACTACTGTTTCAATACGTTCGCGCATCTCCTTGGCCGCTTTATTGGTAAATGTGAGCGCCATGATATTGAATGGATCCACACCTTTACTTTGAATCAGGTGGGCAATGCGGTAGGTGAGTACCCTGGTTTTGCCGGACCCAGCACCGGCAATGAGCATGCAGGGGCCATCGGTATTGAGTACTCCTTCTAATTGGGGTTCGTTAAGTGTTTGTAGGTAATCGTTCATTTCCGGGTGCAAGTTACGCCCATAATCAGAGATTGAAGAAGGCGGACGAAGGATAATTTTGAGTGATGCTCTTCCTCAATACTTGAATTGATAATTTCTATTTTTAATGGATAAGGTTGATTTGCTTTGAGTTATCAGTACAACATATTTTCTGATCAAGTTGTTCGATTCGTTTCTTGAAAAAAGTAATGCCAGAACGGTAAAATTTACACGAATCGCTGCTAACTTTGACAAACCACTTCAGTGAATATCACTCACCATCTTCCTTCTCCCTTTTTTCAAGACGATGGATTTTCTATCACCGCAGCCGAACGGTGGTTTAGGCAAAAAACTGCCATCATTCAGCAATATGTCTCCTCGTTTGTCCTCAATATGGCGGGCAAAGTGGATGAAATTGTCTATGTGGATATGTCTGCCGGCAGCGGACTGTATTCTTTAGGAGCGAAGCGTGAACTATTTCCCGGTTCGGCACTGGCAGTACTCAGTCTCGATTTGCCAATAAAAAAATATGTACTCTGCGAGAAGGATCCCGAACAGGCAGGTGCTTTGAAAGTGAGGGTGAACAAATACTTCAGGGGAAAGAATGTGGTATTGCTGGATGGAAGCCCCGAAGAATTGATTGACAAATTCAGACTCTACGTGCCACAATCAAAAAATACCTATAAGGTGGCCATCTGTTGTGTATGTGATCCTTTTTCACTGGATATTCCATTTGCTACCATTGAAAAACTGGGCAGCTGTGGTTTTAGTTTTGTCTTTCCTTTTACGTTCATGCTCAACGAAAGGATTAATTATATCTATTACCTGACCGAAGGACGCGAGCGCTTGACAAAATTTCTTGGAGGATACCGCGACATTGAAAAGATGGAAAAGGGTGTTGAAAGCAACATTCAATTTTACAAGAGACTTATCCGCTTGTACGAAAATAATGTTTTGGCAGCGGGAATGAATGTTTCCACTTCGGTGCACCGCCTTGATTCAGGGTTGATGGAAACTCCACAGTATTATATCGGACTTTTTTCTGGTCAGGTTTCTACAAAGTCCATTCAGGCAGATGTAGAAGCTTCCCGAAGTCAACAGATTGAATTGTTCAACTAATCCAATGTATCTTTGTGCAAAAGAAAAGCATGATAAAAGTAGGTGACGTATTGGTTTCTGATGACATCGCAGATGTGGAATTCGTGTGTCATATTGAAAAATGCAAGGGTGCCTGTTGTGTTGAAGGTGATCTGGGAGCTCCCTTGGAAGAGGATGAGTTGGCGACCATGCACGAGATCCAGGAGGCAGTAGCGCCGTACCTGACGAAGGAAGGATTAAAGGCAATCAAAAAACAGGGTCCTTACATTCTCGATGAAGATGGTGACTATTCAACGCCGACCATTGGAGGGAAGGAATGTGCCTATGCACATTATAATCAGGAGGGTGTTTTGAAATGCGGCATTGAGCAGGCATATCTCGAAGGAAAGATCAGCTACAGAAAGCCAATTTCCTGTCATCTTTATCCCATTCGCATTACAAAGAAAAAAGGTTTCGAAGCCGTAAACTATCACAAATGGAGCATTTGTTCAGCAGCCTGTTCTTTTGGTAAATCTTTGAAGGTGCCATTATATAAATTTTTAAAAGATCCGCTCATTCGCAAGTATGGTGAAGGATGGTATGAGGAGTTGGTAACGAAAATTGAAACCGACACCCAGAAATAATCTGTGAATCACAGAATTCGCATCACGCTAATTTTTCTTGCTATGTCATTTGGGGTTCAGGCGCAAAATACTTCTGTTAAGAAATATCTTGCGCTGGGTGATTCTTATACCATTGGCGAAAGTGTGAACCAATCAGAACGATGGCCTGTGCAATTGGTGAAAACATTGGAGAAAAACGGAATAAAGTATTCACCCCCGAAAATAATTGCTACTACCGGCTGGCGAACCGATGATCTTGCTCAGGCTGCAATGAAAGCCAATCTGGATCAGGATTACGATTTGGTTTCACTTTTAATCGGTGTAAACAATCAATACCAGGGCAAGCCTGCCGATCATCTGTATGAAGTGGAAGTTCAGGAACTCTTACGCATCGCCATCAAGGCCGCAGGCGAAAAAAAAGAGCATGTCTTTATCGTTTCCATTCCTGATTACGGTTTTACACCTTTTGGAGCGGCTAAGAAAGATGGGATCACTAAGGGTATCGATCAGTTCAATGCGGCAAATGAAAAGATTGCCAGACAGAATGGTGTGCAGTTTATCAACATCACCGACATTTCGCGCAGAGCCATCAAGCAACCTGATCTTATCGCGGAAGATGGACTTCATCCTTCCGGAAAAATGTATACACTATGGGTAGAAAGGATTCTTGAAAAACTGATGTTCTAATCGCCCCCCAAACATTCAGCACACCTGCCAGGATTACCGTTACCTAAAGATAATATAAGAAATTTATTATGTTACTTTATCTTATTAAAGTAACATATTGAAAATATTATGTTACTTTCACTTATTAAAGTAACATATTGGGAATATTATGTTACTTTTGTTATGTGATTGAACTTGAAAAATACCAAGCAGGACGATACGAAAAGAGCCCAACGGGCTACAAATACTTCGTTCCAAATAAAATCAACGATGAATGGGTTTGGAGTAATCAGCAAATCAACAAATTACTTGAAAAAGCTGCCATCAAGTTGGGTGAGCTAAACTCATACGCCAGGTTGGTGCCTAATATTGATTTATTTATTCAATTACACGTTACCAAGGAAGCTGTGGTATCAAGCCGTATTGAGGGAACTCAAACCGAGATTTCCGAAGCCTTACTTAGCGAAGCCGAAATTTCACCGGAACGCAGAGACGACTGGAATGAGGTGAATAATTATGTCAAAGCACTCAACAAGGCTATCCGTGAATTGGAAAAACTCCCTATCTCTTCAAGATTGATCAGGAAGACCCATGAAATACTTCTAAATAGTGTAAGAGGTGAGCGGAAACGACCTGGTGAATTTCGCATTAGCCAGAACTGGATTGGCGGTAGTAGTCCAGCGGATGCTGTGTTTGTACCGCCTCACCATCAGTATGTAATTGAGTTAATGGGAGATTTAGAGAAATTCATTCACAATAGCGAAAGTAATGTACCCGCATTAATACGTATTGCTATTGCCCATTATCAATTTGAAACAATTCACCCTTTTCTGGATGGTAATGGAAGAATGGGTAGATTGTTAATTACATTGTTTTTGGTTGATCAGAAAATACTTACCAAACCATTACTTTATCTATCCATCTACTTTGAGAAAAACAAAGGTTTGTACTACGACAATCTCACATTTGTGCGTACTAAACAAGACATGACGCAATGGTTGAAGTATTTCCTGGTTGGTGTAGCGGAAACGGCACAGCGATCCACAGAAACATTGTCAAAAGTATTAGGGTTAAAAGTCAAACTTGAGAATAAGGTCCATGCTAACTTTGGACGAAAGAGCAATAGCGCATTAGTGTTGTTGAATTACTTATTTCAGCATCCTATAGTAGACGTGCGTGAAGTACAGAAAATAACGAAGCTTAGTTATAAGGCGGCAAATAGTCTAGTAGTCGATTTTGTCAACGTAAAAATTTTAAAGGAAACTTCTGTCAAGAACCGAAACCGTTTGTTTTCATTTGATGAATATCTAAAGTTATTCACCAATTAAATCAGTTTCTCCAGGATCGGAAACAGATTACCCGCAATAATTTTGTGTCCCTGCGGATTCGGATGGATGCCATCACCAATATTTAATTTGGGATTACCAGCTACACCATCCAGTAAAAAAGGCATGAGGATAGTATTGTTTTTCTTGGCCAGTTCGGGAAACAAATTTTTGAAGTTATCAGCATAGTCTTTGCCCATATTCGGGGGCACCATCATACCCGTCAGTACAATTTTTGCCTTAGGGTATTTGGCTTTTACCTTGTCGATAATGGATTGAAGATTTTTACGGGTAGCATCAACGGGCAAACCTCTCAGGCCGTCATTGGCACCCAGTTCCAACACAAAAATGTCAATGGGTTGACGTAATACCCAATCGATTCGCCCCAGCCCTCCGGCAGAAGTTTCACCGCTTATTCCTGCATTGACAATCCTGACCTTGGTTTCACTTTTATTGAATTGCTTTTCGATCAACGCAGGAAACGCTTCTTCCGGTGATGAGCCGTAACCTGCCGTGAGGCTATCGCCAAAGAAAAGAATCGTTTTCGGAGTGGTAGATGCCTGCATCAGTACGACAAATACAATAAATAGGACTTTTTTAGCGACTAACATAGTATTAAGTTGTGACCTTTGCCGGCAATCCGTGATTGAAGGGAATTTGAAACAATTTTACGTTATTATCAGTCATCTCGTTACATGTAATATAAAAACAATGCCAGAAACCGTACTAGAATCCGAAGGCCTCACAAAAATCTACAAATCTGGCGAACGAGAATTGGTCGTTCTCGACCATGTTTCTTTTAAAGCCGAACAGGGAACAACGCTATCCATCATTGGTCCTTCCGGCAGCGGAAAAACAACATTGTTGGGATTATGTGCGGGTCTTGACACTCCGTCCAGCGGAACGATCTCCCTCATGGGGTTCAAACTCAATGCGATGAATGAGGATGATCGTGCTTATATCCGTAATCAATTTGTAGGATTTGTTTTTCAAAATTTTCAACTCCTGTCTACCCTTACGGCACTTGAAAACGTGATGGTGCCATTGGAATTGCGTGGGGAGAAAAACGTGGCACCCAAAGCCAAAGAACTTCTTGATCGTGTGGGTCTGGGCAGTCGCATGAATCACTTTCCTTCTCAATTATCGGGAGGTGAACAACAGCGTGTGGCGATGGCACGTGCGTTTATTACAGCCCCAAAAATATTATTTGCTGATGAACCCACAGGCAACCTCGATGAAGAAAATGCACAGCATCTCACCAACTTGTTATTTACAATAAATAAGGAGGAGAAAACAACATTGGTATTGGTAACGCACAACCTGGATCTGGCACAGAAAACGGAGCGGATTTTACAAATGAAAGGCGGTAAACTGGTGAGTGAGAAAATTGTAAATCCTGTATGATCGAGTACATCATTAAAATCAAAAGGAATACAAAGAGCATTTTCCGGGATGGATGGGTGTGGAAGATGGCATGGCGTGATGCCCGTCAGAATTTTTCACGCCTTATGTTGTTCGCGGCTTCGCTGGTTACCGGAATTGCAGCTGTAGTTGCCATCAGTTCACTGAACTATTCGCTGAAAGAGGCAATTGATGAAAATGCAAAGGAACTGCTGGGTGCCGATCTGGTTGTGGAAAGTAATCGGAAATTTGAAAAAGAAGTTGTTGCGGCATTTGACTCAACAAAATTAGATCAGTCATCACAGACGCTAACAACTTCGATGGTGATGTTCATGAATAATGGTCAATCAAGATTGGTGCAGGTGTTGGCGCTGGCCGGAAATTTTCCTTATTACGGAAAAATTGTAACCCTGCCCGATGATGCCTATGAAAAAATGAAGACGGGCCGTTTTGTGATGCTGGATGAATCACTCGCAAGGCAGTATGAAGTAAGTACCGGAGATTCGGTAAAAATCGGGAACACGAAATTTGTCATGGCCGGTGAAGTAAGAAAGATGCCGGGTAGTGGCGGTGCGCTTTCTACGTTTACACCTTCTGTATACATCTCCAAACATGAGATGGATTCTACAGGCCTTATTCAATTTGGCAGTCGCATTGAGTACAAGCAACTTTTTAAAATTGGCAGCGAGGAAGAGACTCAGGCTATTGCCGATAAGCTGGAACCTGTACTTAGAAAATATGGTCATCGTGAAGACACGGTGACCGAACGGAAGGAAGATCTGGGCCGGGCGCTGAAATCAGTCTATCAATTTTTTTCCCTGCTCGCGTTTGTAGCATTGATCCTGGGTTGTATCGGGGTGGCGAGTTCCGTCCATATCTATGCGAGAGAAAAACGGGAAGAGGTGGCCGTGCTTCGGTGCGTAGGCTCTTCAGGCTGGCAGGCATTTAATATTTATTTTATTCAGGTATTTCTTCTTGGACTGTTGGGAAGTATTGTTGGTTCTGTTTTGGGAGTTGTCATTCAGCAAGTGATCCCGGTGGCGTTTAAAGATTACATGCCGATTGAGCTGGATTTTGCAATTTCATGGCAAGCCATAGTACAAGGTATTTTATTGGGCGGGGTGGTTTCTATTTTGTTCACCTTGCTGCCGCTCGTTTCGGTACGATTTGTTCCGCCACTTACGGTGTTGCGTGCTGATTATGAACCCGGAAAAATATTCTCAAAGACTAAAGTGTTTGCCATTGTGCTGATTGTTTTATTTCCGATTCTTTCGGCGTGGTATCAGACCGGAAGTTTTATGGTGGGATTATTATTTTCAGCAGGACTGGCTGCAGCATTGGGCGGATTGACATTGGTCGCCATATTCTTACTCTTCCTCATTCGGAAATTCTTTCCAAAGAACGCCACATTTATTTTTCGTCATGCGCTGTCAAATTTATTCAGGCCGAATAACCAGACGCGGGTATTGATGGTCACCATCGGGTTGGGTGCTTTTATCATCACCACCATGAATGTTATTCAGTCAAGTTTACTGGGTCAGGTAGAGTTTCGCGGAAGCAACAATGAATCGAATACGATCATGTTTGACATTCAATCCAGTCAGAAAGATGGTGTCGTTCAGCTCATCAGTGATCACAAACTTCCCGTCAATCAGGTAGTTCCCATGATCACGTGCCGCTTAAGCGAAGTAAAGGGTAAGACCATTGAAGCTCTTCTGGCCGATACAACGAATAACCGCAGACCAAACCGTGGTGCATTGAGAAGAGAATATCGGGTTACGTATCGCGATAGCCTTAATACGGCTGAAAAATTAATCAAAGGCGACATGCATCAGCTACGTCATGGCAAGAAAGATTCTGTGTGGGTGACCATTGCAGAAAGTTTTCAGGAGTCATTGCAAGTTGGTGTGGGTGATTCTCTTGTGTTTGATGTTCAGGGCGTACCGATCAAGGCATTCATCAGCGGAGTTCGGACGGTGGAATGGCAAAAAGATCCTCCGAATTTCATTTTTGTTTTTCCGAAAGGAGTGCTTGACAACGCACCGCAGATCTGGGTAGCCGCAACGCGCGTTGATGATCAGCAGAAGGCCAGTGTATTTCAGCGAGAGTTGGTAACAGGATTTCCCAATGTTTCCTTGATTGACATGCGGTTGATTTTGGCTACCGTGGAGGAGCTGTTCGGAAAAATCGGATTGATCGTTAAGTTTCTTGCTTCGTTCAGCATCATTACGGGATTGGTGGTATTGGCAGGAGCGGTGTTGAATAGCAAGTTCGTGCGCATCAAGGAAAATGTTTTGTTAAGAACGATCGGTGCCAGAACGGGTCAGATCACAAAGATCACTTTAATTGAATATGCTTACCTGGGATTATTTGCTGCCTTGACGGGAATCCTGCTTTCGATTGGTGCCGGGTGGTTACTCACCAAATTCTTTTTCGAAGTCACGTTTGCGTTCGATCCCAATGAAATAGGATTAATTGGCTTGGGGGTCATGATCCTTACCGTGTTTATCGGCTGGTGGAATTCGAGGCAGGTGATCAATACTCCTCCGCTTCAGGTGTTAAGAAAGGAAAACTAACACAACGTTCGGTATAGTACAGGACATATTTCTCTTTCGGGGGTTTATCATTTATTTTTAGAGGTAAATGAAGTGCTTGCGTTAGCGTGATCCATGAGAAATCGGTTAATAATTCTATGTGTATTCAGTCTTGGATGTTTTCTGAACGGGCTTTCTCAAGACACTTCAATTCATTTCATCGAAAACAAAAACCAATGGCCTGCTGATGTTGATTTCACTGCGCGTGTGGCCGGAGGTTCCATGATTGTAAAACCAGGTAGCTTCAGTTATTTTTTTCTCGATCAGAAAAAAATAGAACGCTTACACGAGCGAACGCACCAACCTTATCGGGAAGCATCATTAGGAAAAGAAACTGATAAGATCGGAGGACGGATGATTGCCGTTAATTTTCTGGGATCGAACCGGGACGTCATCGCAAAACCTTTTAACAAACTCACTACTTACTACAACTACTTTCTTGGAAATGATTCATCGAAGTGGGCATCGAAAGTATCGTCCTACCAGGGAGTTTATTATTCAAACTTTTATTCCGGCATTGATCTGAAACTATATGGACAAGGAGAAAATCTGGAGTATGATTTCATGGTTGCCCCCAATGCTGACCCATCCCAAATCCAACTGAAGTATTCAGGTACGCAGGATCTTTCTATCGTGAATAGTAATGTTCAGGTGAAATCGGAATATGTGACGATCACAGAGAAGAAGCCTGTTGCATTTCAATGGATTGATGAAAAACGTATTGATGTACCCTGTGATTATTCACTGTCGAATGGAATTGTATCGTTTTGTTTTCCAAATGGGTATGATGCATGCTACGAACTGGTGATTGATCCGCTTCTGATTTTTTCAACCTATTCGGGCTCGAAAATGGATAACTGGGGAAGCAGTGCAACGCCGGGAGAGCGAGGAAATTTGTATTCCGGAGGTACGGTGAATAACTATGATGGACAAACAGGTACGTTTCCCAATACGGCAGGTACGTTTCCGGCAACACCAGGAGCCTTTCAAACTTCGTTTGGGAAAGTTTTCGACGTAGCGATTTTAAAATATGATTCCTTAGGCCAGCATTTATTGTATGCGACATACCTCGGTGGAAATGAATCAGAATCACCGCACAGTCTGGTTATGAATCAGAACAAAGAGCTTTTGATTCTGGGCACCACAAGTTCTTCCAACTTTCCAACGTCATCAGGTGCTGTTGATAGGACATTCAACGGAGGCACACCACTTTATATTACGGATGTTGGGAATGTTCTGCCTTATCATTTTGGATCCGACATATTCGTTTCCAGGCTGAGTGCGGATGGAAGTCAATTGCTGGCGAGTACGTTATTAGGAGGTTCTGCCAATGATGGTCTGAACCCGGTGGCAAGTCCTTTAACTGTGAACTATGGGGATCAGCTTCGTGGCGATATTATTACTGATGCACAAGGCAATGTGTACATCAGTTCTGTTACAGCTTCCATTGATTTTCCTGTGGGAAATAGCTTCAATACAACGTATAAGGGCGGAGCTACCGATGCGTTAATTATGAAATTAAACCCGAATCTTTCGCAAGTGTTGTGGGGCGCATTTCTTGGAGGCACCAGTGCCGATGCAACACATACCATTCAGTTTGATCAGATGCATAACATTTTCGTTGCCGGAGGAACAGCCAGTTCCAATTTTCCAGTTACGTCAGGTGCTTACCAATCCGTGAAAGCCGGTGGAGTTGACGGCTGGATAGCGCATATCACAAATGACGGCGCTTCGATCCTTTCTTCAACATTTACCGGAACGTCAGCTTTTGATCAGATTTATTTCATTGATTTAAATGCGCAGGACGACGTCTACGTGTATGGTCAGACCTCCGGTAACTTTCCGGTATCGGCCGGTGTTTATTCCAATGTGCATGGCCGGCAGTTTCTTCAAAAATTCAGCAATGATTTGAAAAGGTTAGCATTCTCTACGGTGTTCGGATCGGGAAGACCGGTGCCCGATATTTCGCCCACGGCATTTTTGGTGAATGATTGTAATAATATTTATATGTCGGGTTGGGGAGGAATTGCCAATACCTCTGAAGGGTATTGGCAAGGCAGCAGCACATTGAATATGCCCACCACATCGGATGCTTACCAACGAAGTTCAAACGGCAATGACTTTTATTTTATGGTACTTACCGCTGACGCTACTCAATTTCTTTACGGCACCTATCTCGGAGGAAATCGATCCGGCACACATGTTGATGGGGGAACGAGTCGGTTTGACAAAGGGGGAATAGTCTACCACGCTGTATGTGCTGGATGTGCCGCCACGACGACGAACAATATTCCGGCATCCGATTTCCCGACAAGCCTTAATGCGTGGTCTCGAACAAATCAAAGCGCAAACTGCAACAACGCCGCATTTAAATTTGATTTATCATCACTTCGGGCCCGTATTCAAACGAATTCCGTCACGCTGAAGACACCGGGCTATAATCAAGTATGCCTGCCCGATAAAATTGTTTTTCAAAACAGAAGTACAGGGGGTCAGTTTTATGAATGGAACTTTGGTGATGGCACAACCTCCGTAAAACCAGATACCAGTGCGATCATTCATCAATATGTAACACCTGGCCAGTATACAATTAAACTGAAAGCCATTGACAGCGGCACATGCCTTGGCAAAGACTCTACGACAACGATTGTGAATGTATATAAAGTCCAGGGTTTTGCAGGTGCTGATCAGAACATGTGTAACGATGCAACCACACATTTAGTCGCTGGCGGTGGTGTTACCTATGCATGGACGGACAAGGGAGGTACATTTACTTCCTCGCTTCCATCACCCCTGATCAATCCAAAAGATACAACCCGGTATTTTGTCACAATCGTTGATAGCCATGGTTGTGTAAAAAAAGATACCGTGGATGTTCGTGTCGTGCCGGGCATTGATTTACAATTTGATTTTGCCGAGCTATATGATTGTTTCTCCCGTCCAATAATTCGCGTCACGAATCAAACGCAAGGGAAAGAAGATGAAGATATATTTTTTGATTTCGGAGATGGAAACACATCACATCAGGAAGAAGACGTCCATAGTTACAAAATAGACGGAAATTATACGATAAAAATTGTTGGAATAAAAAATTCCTGTGTTTATGACAAACAAGTGCAGTTGCCCTTTTTCACACTCTTTGTCCCCAACGTCATTACTCCGGATGCATCCTTGGGAGCGAATGATGAATTCAAGATTCGTTATGGCAGCCAACTTATCTCCGATACGGACTTTAATGTAGGGTTGGTCGTTTATAATCGGTGGGGGGGTAAGGTGTATGAAAATCGTGCATACAAAAATAATTGGTCAGGAGAGGGACTGCCGTCAGCAGTGTATTACTACGAGGTGCAAATTGAAGGAGAAACCGTGTGCAAAAACTGGGTACAGATTATTCGATGATAAAATTCTATCCCGATAGCTATCGGGACTAAATTCTAATTAAACATACCCTGCAACCCAATACGCCGAAAATCCTACCCATTCTCGAATCGCGGTGCTCCATACAGAAACAGCATCCATTTTTGGAATAAGGAAAACGTCCAGTGTAAACACACGCTTGTGCGTTTGAAAGTCGGTACTGAACGTATCGGTCTTCCAGCCCACTTTGGAAAAACATGCTGCAGATCTTCGGATGTGATAGCCTGAAGTGATCAACAAACAACTATCGGGACGCGAAATAGATTCCAGCATTCCTTTTACTTCCAGTGCCGATTCGTGGGTATTTCTTGATTTATTTTCGATCAAAATATCGTCTTTTTCAACACCCATCAATAGAAGTGCTTCGGCCATTTCATCAGCTTCCTGTTTTCGGCGGGTCACAAGAAGTCCGCTGCCGCCGGACACAAGGAGTTTTTTAACAATGCCTGATTTATAAAGTTGAACAGAATGTGTTACACGATCTGCACCTCGATTAAAATATACGCGATCGTCCGGGTCAAAATCGGATTTAGTAACCCCGGTAAGAATAATTCCATATTCATAAGTTCGGTGAATGTCTTTGAAAGGCGTTGCTTTGATTTCCCATAAATTCATCATTTCATTCGCAATGAAATCATTGGAAAGAAACAAAAGCAAAATCATTCCAGATCGAAACAACCATTTTTTCCATGTTGTGTTTTTCACTACCCACGAAGCCAGTAACAATGCGACAATGATGACCAGGGGTTGGGTAAGATAATTAAGCGTTTTAGACAGAACGAAGAACATAGGGATGTTACATGCGCTTAGGCAATGGGTTTGATATGTTTCCCAGTCCGTCTACGATCTTCCGAAGTACCTCAAAGTAAAGTGTCAATGCCAGAACGATGGTCATGGACCAAATTACTCCCAGGTTGAATAGTAGCGTATCAATGTTAGCCCTGAGGAAATGTTTAGCCGGCATATAGAATTGTGCATCAAAGTCTACGATATGTTCCGGATCAGGATCCTTATAAATCGGGAAAATTTTCTGAACAAATTTCCCATCCTTTTCAATAATACGATGTGTCTCTGCGGTATTCTTCACAAATTCAGCAATGGCCTCGTTCTGATAGGAATCTTTGTATTCTTCAAATTGTTTTTCACCGGCGGCCGTAGACGTTCTGTTGTTGATGATATCATCTTTTTTCTTGTCGGCTGCGTTGTATCGATTGATGTAGAATTTTTTAAGTACTTCCAGAAATTGTTCGGCCTCATGAAAAAGGGCAGAGTCAAATTTCATGGGAACGAGATCGTTGGTACGTTGAAAATGATCAGCTCCGACAATCTCAAGTTCACGATTGATTTCGTTTTTAATGAGGGCCAGGCTTTTTTCAACTTCCCCCTGGATAGAAGGTTCTGCGTTTTGAAAGTGCAGTAAAACAAATTCCAGTTTGCTTTCGAGCTCAGGTATAAAGTATACTTTTTTATAGTCCGATTCGGCCATGGCTTTGTCCAGCGCATAAAATTCCTGCTCGAACTTATTGTCCTTAAACTGAGCCACCATAGAAGCTTCGAAAGCCCAGCGCGAGGCCATGATATCCCCGACGAATGGAACGGTAGCGGTGTTGCCAATAAGCGGATTGAGCTTGTCAAACTTCACCACCACACCACTGAGAATAAGCTGAGGAATCAGGAGAATAGGAATAAGAATGTAAATCGTTACAGCCGAATTAAAGGCTGACGATATATTCAACCCCAACAAATTGGCAAAGCAGGAAGTCGTGAACAAGATAGCCCAATGCGTGAGCAACAAACCTTTGATGCCAAGGAAATAATTTCCCACCAATACAAAGAGCAAGGTTTGAATGGCTGAAATCATGAACAATATGCCAATCTTAGAGATGATGTAGCTGCTGCGATTCAGGTGGAGAAACGATTCGCGTTTTAGTATTTTACGGTCGCGGATAATTTCTTCAGCGCTTACTGTAAGTCCCATAAACAGCGCCACGATGACGCTCATGAAAAAATAGGCAGGCATGTTCAGGTTTTTGCTAAATACATATCCCGAATGAAATGCGTCATCTGTATTGTAATACCGAACAATGAATGCGAGAATGAACGCAAGCAATGGTGCCTCAAGCAAATTAATCAGCATGTATTGCTGATTGCTCAATTTGGAAAGCAGGTCGCGTTGCGAAAAGAGTTTTATTTGTTTCAACCATCCCGGAATGCGAAGTGTGGAATGTGGTGCGTCGGCGGATGTGACAACCGGTTGCAGTTTTATCTTTTCATTATAGAGTTTATTCCATTGCTCTGACGAGAATTTTCGCTCGCTTGTGAAATTTCCATACTCGTTGATCACCTTAGTCTCTACGATGTTGAAGATCTGCTCGGGATTTACGTTACCGCACTCCACGCATTCTCCCTGTTCGCTATTAATGAGGTTGATGTTTCTCTTGAAATAATTAATGGCATCTACAGGGTTTCCGTAGTAGATCTGATAGCCGCCGGTATCAAGGACCACCAGCTTATCAAACATTTTGAAAATATCGGAGGAAGGTTGATGAATAACAGCAAAGACGAGTTTGCCCTTCAGTGAAAGTTCCTTTAACAGATCAATAATGTTTTCTGAATCACGGGAGGAAAGTCCGGAGGTAGGTTCATCACAAAATAGCACGGCGGGCTCCCGCAACAATTCCAATCCGATATTAAGTCTTTTGCGTTGACCTCCGCTAATGGTTTTACGCATGGGAGATCCAACCTTCAGGTCTTTTGTCTCTACCAAACCGAGATCTTCCAGGGTTTTCGAAACAAGTGCATCAATTTCCTTTTCGGAAAGGTGACTGAAGCAAAGTTTTGCTGCGAAGTACAGGTTTTGGTAAACTGTCAAATCTTCGATCAATAAATCGTCCTGCGGCACAAATCCGATAACACCTTCAATTTTATGAGGCTGTTTGTGAATATCAATGCCGTTGATAAGCACCTGGCCCATGGAGGGTTTTTCTGTACCATTCAGGACATGCAGCAAGGTCGATTTCCCCGCGCCACTGGCCCCCATCAGCGCTACAAGCTTTCCTGATTCTTCGAAGACATTTACTTCGCGTAGTCCAAGTTTCCCATTCTTAAAGAGGTATGAAATTTTCTTAGCCTCAAAACTCGTGCGTGTTCCATCACCCATTTTTTTAAACTTGGCCAGTACATCACCATAGTAGATCGGATCCACCGTTTCCCAGCGGATGGTACTTCCGGTTGCCAGAACATTGATGTTGCCCGGTTTTTGAGGAACTCCGTTGAGAAACACATCACTTTTTCCCAGGTACCGAAAGAAAAAACTATCTGTACTTTTCAAATGAAGGATTGCTACCAGGCCGTCCAGTTCTTCCCGGTAAATATGTTTAGCTTTTCCTTGTATGGATAGCGAAGAGTTGATGATCAGAATATTCTCATCATCGAGTTCTTTATCATTTTTACCCAACAGGAAGGTTTCGATGAGTGTGATATCTTCGGCATTTACATTTAACGCTCCGCCAATCGACTTGGCCAGAAAATCTTCATGCGATGAGATCGCGCTGTCGGCCACGATAATGCTCATGAGCTCAATCATGATCACGGCTTTTTGCTTTTGAGCAACTTCCTGATTTATTTCTGAACAAATCTCGGAAATGGCCTCCCGTTCCTGCTGGGGTGACATGTGTGCAGCGATCTGGTTACAGTATTTATCAAAGAGTATGAGGTGGCTGTCTACGGCTTGTTGACTGAGATGATCTTCAAGAAAATGCTGGACATGATCTCTTTCTTGTTTAGTAACCAGATCTTCTTTGGCCACCAGCGCAAACAGGCGAAGTATGGCGTTGAGTACGGGTTCGCTCATAGGGTAGGTTAGGGTTTATTAAAGGTAAGAAAGAAGTTGACTTTATGGCAAAAAAAAAGGACTGGCTGCATGCCAATCCTTTTGAAATTTTTCATGGAATGTTATTCAACAATGGATTTTCTCATCTTTTCAACGATGTTCGTGATGTCGATCAGATTTTTATCGGTTAATACAAGGTCTCCCTTGTTGTTCTTGATTTGCTCATGGATATTAAGTGCACGATAACTTGCTTGCAGCGATGTAAGATCGGCAACAATCGATGTTATAGGTTCGGTCTGTTCTTCTGAGCTGAGCATTTTAAGCAATTCATCTACCGATTTTTCTTGCTCTAAAATGACACGCATCAGCGGGGTAAGTACGAGGTTCCGTGCGTCATCAGGTAATAAATTTTTTGGATACGATTTAACAACCCCGGTTGAGATGTACAGGCCTTCAATAAAACTTCCTGTTACCATCAGTGACGCCAATTTGTTACGGCTGTCATCCTTGAGGTAGCTGTCTGTCTCGTGAACTGTCTTGTCCAGTAACGATGCCAAAGAATCCTTATTGGAGATGTTTGATTCAAAACGCTTTAAGATTTCAATATCAAAGGCTCCGATGATTCCAAGATTATCAGCCAGTTTCTTGCTTGCGTTCAGGTAATCAATGGCATCCTGTGTTTTATCGTAAGAGCTTAGATACCCGATATCGGCTGCGTATACACCAAGATTCAGGGCGGCTTTATCGTTACGGGTCAGGTATTGGTCTACTTTCTTTTTGTCATTCACCAGGCCCTGGTTAAATTCGGCACCGGTCGCTTCTAACAAATAGGGGATTTCGGAAGGAGAAGGTATGTTATAAACGACATCTTCGATCTGATCCTTCAAAGATTCTTCGGCTTGTTTGAATTCATCGGAATTATTCTCTTTGGATGAACTGCCACAAGACCAAAGGCCTGCCATGGCTAAAACATATAGCAAGACGCGAAAAGGAGTAAATTTCATGGGTTGATTTGGTTTAGAACTCAATTTTAACACATTTTTTTATCAGGTTAAAGCCCTCAGATATATTTTATGTGATTGGAAGTACTTAATTTGAAGCTTTGAACCAAATTAACCCAAGGTAGTTAGTTAAATCTAGAGAATTCGGTCGCATGGAAGATCCCGCTGTTAACTTGACTGTATTAATTGACGATAACGATGTAGATCTGTTTCTTCAGAAACGGTTTATGGAAATGAATAGGTTCTCGGACAATATTATTGAGTTCAATTCTCCCATTGCCGCACTCGATTATCTTTCCTTGAAGTCAGAAAAGGAGATTCCTCAGATAATTTTTCTTGATCTTAATATGCCCTTGATGAATGGATTTGAGTTTCTTGCTCAGTTTGAGAAACTTCCCAAGGAAAGAACACGAAAGACAAAGATTGTAGTCGTAACGAGTTCTGGCAATACCAAAGACAGGGAACAGGCGTTCGGCTTCAAAAGTGTCTTCAGTTTCATTACAAAACCCTTCAATACTTCAAATCTTAATGAACTGAGAAACAAACTGGTTGAAGTGTCTTAAAAATAGAAAGCCCTGCTGGGTTCAGCAAGGCCTTCGTGGATTGATTATCTTCTGTTTTATTTCTTTTTATCAGTAACAGTTTCAATTTCTTTTGCCATCGCCAGGTGATTTTCAACGGTCGGCAACGTAGAAGTAGCCCATGACTTGAGGTCTGCGTCCTTTCCTTTATCGATTTCTTTCTTAAAAGCATCTTCCGCATCCTTGTGGCCACTCACCATCGCGTCAGCGTATGCCTCGTCAAAGTCTTTGCCTGTCTTTTTTGCTAAATCATCATATTTTTTCTGACTTTTCTCTCCGAGTGCATCCGGTAATGAAATACTTTTCTGTAGTGCCAGAGCCTTTAATTCTTCGCCGGCTTTTGTATGGGCAGCAATCATTTCTTTCCCAAACTTTTTTACTTCGGGTGCTGAACCATTTACCTGGGCAAGTTGTCCGAGTTGAACTTCCAGCATACTGGCATCGGCGACTGTCACCGCGAATTCCGAATCATTTTCAAGTTTTGTGTCATCAAATTTTTCTTCATTTTGATCTTCCGCTACTTCTTTACTGTCGTCTTCATAGGTTTTCGAATTCGAACAGGATATGAAACACAGACTGGAAGCAAGAAGCAATGCACTAACGAAATTAATTTTTGTCATTTTCATAGTTGTACTTATTTAATAATAGTTGTCAATACTCGATTTGGTTTCTTTTCATTGCTAATAAATCGTGCCAAAACCAGCCATTTGTTGTATAAGTAAATCCAAAGCGCAACGGCTAATTTTCTCAAATTCCAAAAAAAACTTGTTGCGTTTTCTCCACATGAAAGTTCGTGGCAGCGCATATTAATGCACGCAGAAATAACTAATCAAGGGAATCATCCAGCAACCCTTTCGCGAGCGCATCCCATTGTATTTTTGAAAATCCTAAAAAAGCTCCGAGAGCAACCACGGAATTTCTGATCCGGTCTGCCAGGACGTCAACGGAGGCATTTGGTACCTCATTGCGTCCATGAATGGAAACTGTAACCGTCATTCCTTCCCGCTGGATCATGAAGGTACTCGTGGCAGCATCGTCAAAGAAATGTGCTATGGTTGTGTCGTGATGTAATGGATTTGGCGCAGGCCGCACAGTCATAGAAATGATTTCCATATCCGGGCCGGCATCAGAAATGGTTTTAACCGATTCCACCTTTACCCAATCGTAACCGTCGCCCGTAATTGAACCGGGACCGGGGATATTAATTCTAAAGTAATCATGAGATGATGCCGGACGATTGATTTCTTTGCCCTCCCGATCCGTCAATTGAAAATTTGCCGATACCATTCCGGCATAGAGATTCCAATTATTGATTGTTAGCAATCTTTTTCTTGCCTGATCGAATAACTTCATGGCTTGCTTCCGCGACGATGCAGTAGTGGACGCAGAAGTATCAAGATGATTTCCTTCACGCTGGTCTGGAATAATGGAGGCCGGATCGGTCATTGTTTTGAATTGGATGCATGTGCCTCGGCGGTAATCAATTCGATATTGATGTATTCCAGATCGCGACTGGCCGGCCCGTTTAAGACTTTACCATCAGGGGAAAATCGTGCGCCATGACATGGGCAATCCCACAATTTTTCAACAAGATTCCAAGCCACAGTACATTTCATATGGGTACAGCCGGCATTAATAGCATGTAGACCCCCTTGTTCATCTTTGTGAATTCCGACAGCCTGGGTTTCCATCTTAATGATTTTGCTTTCTCCGGGAGCCAGATCGGCAAGGCCATGAAATTCGTCCGTAGCAAATAGTTTCCCGATAAGGTGTCTCAAAACATCCAGATTGTGCCCTGCAAAATTTTTAAAGCCAGCGATGGGCTTTACACGGGAAGGTTTGAATATTTCGATGAGGTCATTTTCTTCCTCCATCACCATGCTCTTGAAAATCCTGGCGGCAATGTTGCTGTAGATCATACCATTTCCGCCAAACCCAGTAGCCACCATAACGTTATCCGAATACCCCGGCAAACTACCGATATAGGGAAGACCATCGGCTGATTCATAATATTGAGACGACCAGGAATTTTGTACCGAATCAACATCAAAATATTTTCGAATGTGACTTTCCAGCCTTAGCAAACATGTCTTTGTATTTGATTCGTGCGCGGTTTTGTGATCCTCACCGCCAACGATTAAATAGTGTTCGCCGTCGATAACCTGCGTTCTGTAATAATGATACGGATCATACATGTCGTAAACCAGATCGTTAGGATATTCCCCCGATGACAGCCGTACAGCCATGGCATAGGTCCTGTAGGGTGTATACCTCAAATGAAGTATGTTGATGAAAGGAGGAACATGTGTGGCGAAAATTAATTTGGAGCAATGAAATGTTTCCTGATCACTCTCGACTTCAATTCTATCCTTTTCTTCGTTAAATTTTGTAACACGACAATTTATTTTAATTACTCCACCGGCATCTTCAAAAGCTTTTGCCAAACCATGAACATAGTGCACCGGGTGAAATTTAGCTTGACCGGGAATCATGATGGCTTCATCAAAGAGAATCGGTATCGGAATTTCTTCTGTGTATTGTGACGGAATATCGACCTGGTCTGTGGTATCGAAGATGCTCTCAAGTTCCTCGGTTTGCTTTTCATCCTGGGAAAAGATATAGGCATTGCATTTTTCAAACCCGCACTCAATAGAATGTTTTTTAATTATTGATTTAATCGAATCGATGGCGTCAACGGTACTTTGAGCAATACGTACTGCAGCTTCCTGTCCAAAATTTTTCATGATCACCGAATATGGGGTGTCCAGGTATGTATTCAGGTGAGCGGTAGTGCCGCCGGTGGTGCCAAAACATAAATCAGCGGCTTCCAGAATAAGACAATTTTTTCCGGCTTCCTGAAGCATAAGTCCAGTGGTGAGACCTGTTATTCCACCTCCAACAATAACGACATCAACTTTGCCCGGCTGTGTGTTTATATTTTTTATTTTATGGGGAGTACTTGTGCTCTGCCACAGACTCGTGGTTGATCCATCCCGCGTTATCATGTTTTATAATATTTGAAGAAGTAAGTACAATCCAGCTGCCAAATCATACGGATGTGAAATCTAAATTCAGTTATGCCGATTACATCGGTCAAACGAAAGTAACTCCTTAAAAAAATGTGTATTCCGACATTGTGACATACGAAGTTCTCATGCCGGTGTAGCAAGAATTCCTCACCGGTAAAGCTTCTGATATATTACAAAAAAAAGTTTGTCGGTTTGTTTTGCCTAAATACTCCTTTTGGAGTGGAATATGGTCACGTGGACATTTTTTTTTTGTATGCGCGAGCCAATGTTTTTTTAATGTAAACTCTCTTTTCCACTTCAGGAACTGATAGCTGTATGCAACAGCTTCTTTTATAAGTTCTTTACGTTTGGGTTCAGGAAGTTGCCCCAGTAAACTTTCTGGATGGACTTTTATACGGAAAAGAACTTCGTTCTTGATGATGTTGCCCACGCCTGAAAATATTTCCTGATTCAACAAGGCATCACAGGCAAGCAGATCAGGATGTTTTTTGAGTTTCTGAAGGGCTGCTTTTGCATTCCATTTCTTATTCATGACATCCGCTGACCAGTCGTAAATTTCATCCAGGGGTCGGAGCAATGTAGAGACCGCACACGAGTAAAAATTCAATCCTGAATTTTTTGAGAATTTCAATGACAATCTCGGAACAGCGTCTTTTCGTTCATTGATTCGATATGTTCCGAACATCAGCAAATGGATTTTCAATGTAAAATCGGGAAAGCAGATTAACAGATGTTTTCCCCAACTTTTAATGTCCACAATTTTATTTCCTCTGATTTTTTTAAAATCAACTTTCTGGCTGCTCCCGGTGGCTGTAGTCACACGTTTTCCAATAAACGACTGAAGCTCTTCTTTTAACAAAACAATGGAGGGACCTTCCGGCATAACGGTAACGATTCGCGGATAAATCCGAAATTCCGTGCCATGACCAGGACAGCTACGAAGCAGGATTTACAATGTCCATCATAAGCTTTGCATTTTTATACGCTGCTTCATAGATCGTGTTATTGAAATAGATATGATAATGATTTATTTTATTGCACACGATTCGTGCGGGTATAAATGCAATCATCCTTTGTCGAGACAGCAGACGTATCGTATGCTCCGGTTATTATTACCCGATCAAATTGTGCTGAGTTCATAAGCAATTTTTGCACGTTCAAGAAATGGCCATTGTGCAGGATTAATCATGTTTTTTGCCTTTTCAAAATCCATCCAGGCACCCCGGTCAGCTTCGGGAATCGATACGAATTTTCGTGATCGTGGCGGCCATTCGATCTGGATAAAATTTGATGTAATACCCTGCGCAGAATCCCACGCACCGGGAAATGACCAGGCATGAACGACTTTGCCACTTTTTAATTTTACGAATTGCAAAGAATGAAATGGAGGCAGCGGAGTAATGCCAGTTTCCTCAAAGAATTCCCGTTTTGCAGTTGCCAGCAATTCTTCATCTCCTTCGGCTAGTCCTTTGGGAATGGTCCATGCACCTACATCTTTTTTAGCGAAGAAAGGCCCACCGGGGTGAACCAGAAAAAATTCCAACACACCCTCCTCGATGCGATACATGAGTAAGCCAGCAGATTGAACAGGCATATATTTAAAAAAATGCAATGTACTTAGAGATTGGAGAACAGCGTCAATGTTCTCTTCCCTTTGCCTTTTTTATTCGTGCATGTTCAGATGAAGCTTCCCGCGACTCCCGCACTTTTTGAGGTGAGGACGTTTCTTTTTTTGATGTATCATACGATGTGAATGCCCGTGCAATTTTTTCCTTGCCTCGGGTAGCCGGAGTAACCCTTTTGTGGTCGTTTGGATTTTCCGTGGTGCGTTTCTTTGCCATGATTTTTACTTACCTGACTTTTTAGCAGCTTTCTTTGGCACCTTAGCGCCCGCCTCCCGCGCTTCCGAAAGCCCGATAGCAATCGCTTGCTTGCGGCTTGTAACTTTTTTTCCGCTTCGTCCGATTTTCAAAGTTCCGCGTTTCTTTTCGTGCATTGCCCGTTCAACTTTTTCCTGTGCTTTTTTAGAATATTTTGCCATGAGGTGGATTCAATTTATAAAACAAAAATATTTTCACCTGATATCGTGAAAATTTTGTGCCTTAGATATTATTTAAAAATTTTGAGTCGATTCAATCTTTACAAAAATTCAATGAGGTATTTATACTACACCGACGGGCGTTGAGATGGAAAGAAAATCCGCAGCGTATTCAATTCACGTCATATTATTTTGCGAAGTGTGTTAAGGTATTCGGGTCGACTCAGATCGTGAATAGCTCCCTGAGCAAGGTAAAGCTTTGTCTTGCGGATTTCTTTTTTTGCTGAATAGGTCCGTTTCAATACGGATGTTAATTCCTCGTCACCGGCAACAAGAATGGTGGAGCAGGAAATCTTTTTGGCAAGTGTGCAGAAAGAAATTGTCTTTAAATCGTCAAGCCTCTTTTTACCCAATCCTTTACGGCCTGTCTTTTTTATTCCTGACAAATCTTCTTTGAAGAATGGAGACAGTGAACACAAATAGAGCTTATGCGGTTTAATATGGGTGCCGGCCATCAATGCGATCATTGCACCAAAAGAAAATCCAAACAGGTAAATTTTAGCAGATGCGGCGCTTGGTTTATACTGCGAAAGGAACTGACGAAGGTAATCGGTTAGTGTATGATATTTCCAGCGAATCCTTACACGTATGGGTCTGATATGCTTTCGTTTAAACAGGCTCGCAAGCTGCTGATATCCGGTCTTGTAAGGACTTTCACCATATCCGGGAAAAATGTAGACGATTTTGCGTTTCATAATATTTCGATCCCTGGTGAGAGTCCTTTTTTGTAAAATGATCGTCTTTTTGGTTTGTGGCGGAATAATTTATCGCCTGTCAAGTATTCTGGAAAAATCAAGGAGTATGGTGTTGACATAAAACTCCTGCACTATGTGTACCTGTTTCTTTTTGCATGTGATACGTTTCGATCGCAGCACGTTGCCACGATATGAAATTGCATAAAAGGCAAAGAGTGTTGTAATGTCGCATTCCGGCACAGGAGCTGCGTAGCCTGTAATTCCAATTCCCCAGTCGCTTGAGAATAATTTGCATACGTTCACTGCCATTTCGTGCGCTATTCTTTCCGACACGCAATTGTTCGCTTCGGCGTGAATGGGGTTCAGGTGCAGGTGACGGGACTTCTGCCCCAGGTTGTAGGCGGTGATTCCACCCTCAAAGAATTTTCTTGCGTTGTTGGCAAGTGATATGGCTGCCTGAAGATGGCCGGATGTAACACTTTCAGCAACAGAAAGTGTTTCTTCATGATCCAGCATATACCTGGAGAGAACTGAAACATCTTTTTTATTGAACATGGCCTGATATCGTTACGTTTTTTTTACGTAAAAACTGTGCCATTCGATCTTAAATCTCTAAAATTGCATTCCTTTTAAAAGTACACTTAACCCTCCGATAATTGTGGGAAGGTTAAAGTTCCTGACTTATTATTTAATAAGGTTAATAAGGGCCCTTAGCTCAGCTGGTTAGAGCACCTGACTCATAATCAGGGGGTCGCTGGATCATGCCCAGCAGGGCCCACGTGATAATCAAAGAGTTACATTCGTAACTCTTTTTTTGTTTTTCGCACTTAAACATTCGCTATATCCTTAATCTTTGGATTCCCTTTGCAGCTTATTACTGCCTGGTGCCGTAAAGCCCCTTTCTATTTTGAAGCTCTTAAGCCCTTGATTTTCAAATGTACTAATAAATTTAGCATTTCCTTATTAAAAATATTGCTAATATTTTTAGCTTTGCTAAAATGCTAAGCTGTATGAAAACGATCCGGACAACCAATGGAATCAAAAAAATAAACGAAACTGACAGTGCTCTGATAACCGTACGCGTAAGGAACATCATTCAGGATCAGCGCACTTTTTTGATCGATAACCTTTTGCAGGGGGATCTCAACTCCTACATCATATACATAAGTGAGCTAAAACTTACACCTCTCCAATTAAAGCTAGTGAGGAGTAGATTAATTGATTTAAAGGAATCAACAGTCAATCTCTCAAAGTACGCCTCAGTGGTGAAAGCTGTACAGATTAATGATTATTTTCAGTTGGACAATGTCTTCATCTATACAGAAATCGATACCGTCATTTCTACGTGTTTTGATCAGCATGAATTGTTTGATCCCTTATTACGTTCACATGTCTTTTAACAAGTATGGGAAGCGCAGCGAATAGTCGGGTAATTAAGAGTATCATTCCTGAAGACATTCAAAAGAATTTTGATGAAAGTGATATTGAGAAGACGTGGATGTATTTGGAAAGAACATTTAAAGTCAATGTAAAAGAATGGAAAAAGGTTTATGAAGAAGAGTATCGTTATAAAGGGACAACAAGGATTGAGTTCTTTGTTAGGTTTTTAAGAAACAAGTTCGAACATCCCATTTGTCAGCTGACCTATCGTGATCCCCAAAACACTCATGCCTGGTTGCATATTATCAGGTACATTGTAAAAATAAAATACGAACCGATAAGGATATTATAAAACTCAACGACAATGAAAAAGAATTCAATGGAAGATGAAGCTCAAAAACTTGTAGAAGGATTCCAGTTGAAGCTGGACTTTAGCAGGAAGACTGAAGAAGCTAAACCTGCATACGATCTGCAAAAACACTTTCAGCATTTTCCCAGAGAGAAAAGATTGGTTGAACAAGAGTAGATATGTATATCAATAGACCGTATCCCGTAATGTTTGCTGATAAACCTATAATCAGCAAAGAGGTTGACGAAGCATTTACGTTAGATCACTTGGGCGATGTTTGGAAGGAAGTGGAAAAGACTAAGTTGGATGTGAATAAATTGGTTGAGCAAGTTTATAGCAGATACAAGGAATATGGTACTGCATTTCCACCCAACGATTTTTTTCTCATGTGGGGTGTGAAGGAATTAAACCCGATCATGAATAAGCAATTAGGACGTGAAACCCATGCGAAGACGTTTCAATTCCTGATGGAGCATGTATTGGAAAAGGAGATCGATGAAATGAATCGATCAAAAAATAGAAAATAGTAATCACTTAGAGGGCATTCTATTTCATTTACGGAAAAGGACACATGTGAATGTGGATAACTTACCATCAAAAGTCATGAATAGGCCCATAGATAATTGTTACAACGGAGAGCAGCTGATCAGGCTGTTTTTTTGTGGCCGCCAATCTATCTATTAATCTATTCCCTTGTCGGCTTCACTTCATAATGATAGTGTGGCTGAAAGTCCTGAAAGCGAAAATCGATTTCAAACTGCATTACTTCCGTTAGGTCGTTGATAAAAACAAATTCATCGATGGTTTCGTCGGTAAAAATCGCTCCCTGTTCGGTGACGCTGTAGATTTTGAGAAAATTGGTCTTCCACATTTTGCCAATCAAGCGGAACCTCACTTTGATGTCGGGGTCCCGGCTAAGCAAATCATAAAGCAGTCTTCGGAATTGCAAGGTGGAGATCGGGTTCATGCTCTGGTCAGTCTGAAAAACAAAATTCGCTGGCATGAGGTGATCGTTTAAATTTTATCAATCGCTTAAAAATTAGTGAAGACAGAATTTTCAAAAAAAGCAGTGACACTGTTTTCACTTTCTTCTGAAGAAAATTAAAGACTCCCTTCGTTGATTGGATAAGGTGATTTGATGTAAAGATCTCCGCCACGCAAAACATATCAACTGCAAATGTTAAAAAAATATCACAGATACACAGTTTTATAAAGCGTTTATTTTGATTATCTTTTATGATAATATATAGTGTGGAAATCTGTGTATCATTTTCCACACTTTCCCAATGAAAACTCTCAAAATTTGTTTTTTTTGAGCGACAGCAAAAGTTGGCAAATCAATTGAGGTGAAAAATGAAAAATCAACAGACAATTGACATGAAACAGAAATCAATAAAAATGCTTTTGGGTAATATCGGCGCGGAACTCAGCAAACTCAGGGAAGAAAAGGGATTCCCAACGATTAAAAATTTCGCAAAAAAAAATAAGCTCCCCGAAATCCAGTATTGGAGAATTGAAAGAGGAAAAGCAAACCTGACGATAAAAAGCCTGGATAAAATTTTGGCAATTCACAAAATATCGTTCGAGGATTTCTTTTGTAATCTCACCGCATAATTTCTTTTTACCTGCTCTTGTAATTCCAGAGTGTAAATTTTATTTAAAAAGGATCTGAAGTCATTTTGACGAAATGTTCATTATGCTCAGATCTTTTTTTTTGACTTTCCGGGAAGAATTCTTGACAACCTTCTGCTTCGGTCCATGGTTCCGACTATATCTTTCTTGATATGAACATGCCTAAGATGAGCAGCAGGGAAGTTCTGAGATTAATCTGTCAACAACCGAGGCTTAAGGAAGTTCCTGTGATCATCCTTTCAACAGCTATTTCGAATGAGGGTGAATTAAAAATGGAAGGGGCAACCGAATGTATTACAAAAACATCAACCTTTTCGGGTCTGTGCTGTGTATTAAGGAAGCTCTTTAAAATCGACAATCCAGGTTAAAGGTGATTATTTCTTGATAAAACCCATCGAAGACGCGAAAGCAATAAGTTCAACGGTGTTTTTCTCCTGTGCTTTTTATATCACATTCTTTCGAGGCTTTTATTTGAAATGTTAACACTCCATGTACTTAAAACCTTACTTTTGCAGCGAAGTTTTGAAAGCGTGATCCCGACGGAAATTAAGAATATTATTTTTGACCTTGGTGGTGTAATTATCAATCTATCGGTGGATGCCACGGTGAAGAAGTTTTCAAAATTAACGGGACTGTCCGAAGAAACGCTGTACCAAAAACTGATTAAAAGCGACTTATTCAAAGAACACGAAAAAGGGACCGTGTCCGATAAGGATTTTCGCGACCGAGTACGAAGTATACTGGACGTTACTTGTACGGACGGGGAAATCGATGAAAGCTGGAATGCCATGTTGCTCGACGTTCCCAACGAACGGATTGAACTACTAAAGCATCTTAAAAAACGATATCGGCTGTTCTTGCTCAGCAATACCAACGAAATCCATTTACTTCGGTTTACCCAGACATTTGCTGCATTGCAAGGAAATCCATCCCTCGACAATCTCTTCGAAAAGGTTTATTATTCTCATCGTATGTCCATGCGAAAACCTGATAGGGAAATATTTGAATTTGTTCTCAATGAAAATGCCCTGGTGGCAAACCAAACGTTATTTCTGGACGATAATATCGACAACCTGAACGGTGCCGCATCGGTGGGTATAAAAACATTTCACGTTCAGCAGCCAGATTCACTCTTTTCTTTATTTGAATATCAAAAATGAAAATAACGTTCAAGGAAGCGCTGCTGCATACTTCCCTTTTTATCGTCACATTCATTACTACCACGCTGGCAGGAGCGGAGTGGACGTATGGAAAATCAATCTTTGCCGAAGCAGGCTTTACATGGAATGATTTCGCAAGTGGTATGCCGTACTCGATTCCATTTCTGTTTATTCTCACCGTACATGAATTTGGCCACTATTTCACCGCACGTTACTATCAGGTAAACACCACGTTGCCGTATTATATTCCTCTCCCTTTTTTGCCATTTTCGCTGGGAACATTAGGTGCCATCATTCGGATTAAAAGTCCGGTCGAATCAAAACAGCAACATTTCGATATTGGAATTGCCGGACCGCTGGCTGGCTTTATGGCCACGTTGATTGTACTGGTGTATGGATTCACGCACCTTCCACCTGCCGATTACATTTTTCAAATGCATCCTGAATATGCACAGTATGGCGCTGATTATGCAGACCATGTGTATAGCGCTGAATACATGTCAAAAGTAAGCGGCCTGGATGTGACCATCGGAAAGAATCTGCTTTTTTATTTTTTTGAGAAATTTGTTGGCGACCCATCTCGTATTCCCAATGCACACGAGATCATGCATTACCCTTTTCTTTTTGCCGGATTTCTTTCCTTGATATTTACAAGCATTAACCTGTTGCCGATTGGTCAATTGGATGGCGGCCATGTTTTATATGGTTTACTCGGGTACAGAGGACATCGGTCTGTAGCGACTGTATTTTTTATTTTATTCCTGTTCTATGCGGGGCTTGGGTATGTGTCGCCCTTGTCTCCAAACTCTGTGCTCGTGTGGGAAATTCCACTGTTCGTAGGTTTTTTATTCGTGTGTCTTACTGGGCTTCGAATGAATTGGAAAGACAAACTGATGTATGCCCTGGTGATTTTTGTTACGCAATTTCTTCTCGTCAAATTTATTCCGGATCTCCACGGTTATCCGGGCTGGCTTCTATTCGTTTTTATTATTGGAAGATTCATGGGAGTTTTACATCCCCCTTCAAGAATTGAAGAACCATTAAGTGCAGGAAGACAAGTACTCGGATGGATTGCTCTGCTGATCTTTATCATATCTTTTTCACCGGCACCCATCGATATGATTGAATTTACTAGCGTTGCACCCTGATCTTCTGAACTTTTAGCCTGTTGTGTTGCATTGACCGGAGAATATAAATTCCGGGAGTGACATGCTGTGCATCCAGTTTCTTGATATCACCGAGGTCTTCCAAATTAAAATCTATGGTTCGACCGGTAATATCGAAAAGACTGATATTGCTGGCTTCCTTCGTAATATAAAAAATCCCATTGTTAGGATTTGGATAGGCCAATTGTTCTACGACTGCTTCGTCAACACCAGTAATCACCCCGTTATTTTTTCCGAAAACCGGACGCATCATTAAGCTGCCTTTTACATCCACGTTTTTCAGCCAGGTGCCATTGATGTTGTAATACATGTTATCACCCGACTCTGTATTCTTATCCAATCCCACGGCAATCACCGCCGAAGTTATCTGCTTCCATCCAATGTAGAAGGATCCTTTTACACCTACCCCTCGACTTAATACATGAGGGGCTACAAACTTATCCTGGTCTGACCGGGTTACAGGTATAACTTCCTGGTAAAGAAGTGAACTTGGGTTGTTCAGAAGATCTTTCCAAATGCTTAATTGAATTGTCTGACTTGAATCATCACCAAAGCGGGGAAAATACATCGCAATGGCTACGAGCGTATCAGGCTCGGGTGTCTGCATGGTAAACTTATACGCAAGAAGGGCTCCGGGTTGATTCAGGCCCGCGCCATATTCAGCGGTGCCATCGTCATAGGCGTAATAATCCATGAGCGAAAATTTTTTGCTGACGTTGTCGTTCAACCTGAAATCGATCGGGCTGTAAATCAACGGAACGTAATCTCCCTGTGTTCCTGTTTTAATAGTATTGTCGCGGGTATCCAGCGACAGGTTGATTTGAATACCAATTGAATCCGCTTGTGAATCAAAGAAGGAAGTCGCCGGGATTTGATTGAGTGTTAAAACTCGTTTCTCATTATAATAGAGATCGTTTCCGATCGGAAGACCAGTATCCAAGGTTATCGGAATGGTAGTTACAGCGTTGTCTTTTTTTGTAGCGATAACAGAGGTTGACGAATAACTCACAGGTTGCCCCTGACCCTGAGGCTGGTCTTGCCGGCGATTGGTAAGCACCAGCGAAGGTTTTGCGAGATGCCCCGCAGGATCTGTAAAGAAATGCTTTAAGGGTACCGATTGATACGATTGGAATAACGAAGTAAGCGATGATACAATCGTTCGGTCTGGAAAAGGCGGCGGATTATTGGATACGTTTCCGTTATTCAGGAAAACATAATCCAGGTGCCAGGTATCGTATGGTCCGGAGAGTCTTGCGAAATTTTGAAAGCGGAACTGAAACCCGTTATAAAAATATTTTGGATCGGTAATGGCAATGGTGATGGGAACAAAAACATCTTTCTGTAGTGTGCCATCATTTTCTTTGGACCACACGACATCCCACAATCCCAAATTATTTTTGAAGGATAGAGAAAAGAAATCACCTTGATCAGGGGGCTCGCCATTCCCTTGAAATTGATAAAAGAAACTAATGAACACAGTTGCCTGTAACGACGGATCGATCAAATCCATCCGTAGCGGACGTGAAATGAGTTTATCAGCATATCCTTTGGCGGTGATGTTGTTTACATTGTATGGCTTGCCAATGGAGTCGATGCCATCAAATGTAGCCACCTTGATGCTTGGGGGATTGATTCCCATGCCATCGTTGACCCAAACGGATTGATTAGGATACCAGAGTGTGTCGTGCGGGAATTTAGTTTTCGTAAATGAGAAGTCGTCCCAAAAAGGAAGCTTCATCGGAGTTAACGCAGCTGTTCTGGCTGTTGTTTTTTCAAGGTTACCAGAGTTGTTTTGAATAGGAACCGTGACGATTTGTGAAACCGCTGTCAGCGAACAGGTAAGCAGAACGCAAACATACGCAAGGGCTGATCGCACCATCACAAATTATTCGTTTTCTTTTTGTTCGATTTCAGTGTATCCCTTTGGGCCGATCCACAGATCAATCGGATCACCTACACGTACAGAATCCCCAGGCTCCGGATACTGTTTATAAACGAAAGGTTCAATTCCTGTAGTATCTATTCCGTCCGGTATTTCAACGTCTCCGAGGTGCAGATTCCAGCCTTTCAGCTTAAAAAGTGCTCTTTCATAACTATCTCCGATCAAATCACTGATCTTGAAATCGGCACGTCCGTTACCATCCATTACAATTAAATCTATTTCAGCGCCTTTCGGCACGCGAACTCCGGCTTCAATGGATTTTCCTTTATACCGCATTCCTGTAACCAGATACAAAAATGGGCCAGGCTCAAGAATTATTTTTCCTCTTTTTAACTCATTGCTTTTTAGTACCGCTTCGGCATTAATGCGGGCTCCATCAATAAGATCAGGAACGGGCACCGTAGGTGGCGTGACCCTGTTGATCGAAATCAGGATCTTTCTATTTTCTTTCACCTTGGCACCTGCCTTTGGAAATTGCCTGAGCACCGTAAGGGGATCATAATCGGCAGAATAAGCCGAATCGCTCACCTCATACTGGAGGTCATGGTCAGTTAGAAATTTTTCTATTTCCTCAATTTTCATTCCCAGGAGATCGGGCACAGTAATGGATTCACCAAGATTTGTCGTTGCGGGCAAATAGATATAGAAGTAAATAATAGCTAGAAAAAAGAATGTACCCACGGTAATGGCGAGGGTGAGCACGAGCGCTCCAAGCGTATTTTTTTTCCAGGGAAATGAAAATTTCATGCTTAAAATTTTAATGCCGATTGAAAGTCACGTTCAATGCGTTTACTTTTTTCAAATCGCTCAGCGGCAAGTTCTATAATCGTTGTAATCAATACCGTGAAGGATAGTCCACGTTCTTTCCACATCACCGGAAACATGCTGGAATCTGTAAAGCCAGGTATGGTATTGATTTCATTCACAAAAATTTTTCCATCATTTCTCAGAAACAGATCCACACGCGCAAAGTCCTCGCCGTGAAGTGCCTGAAATGCCTTCACTGAAACATCACGAATTGTTTCTGTTGTCGTAGTGTCAAGTTTAGCAGGCACATCAATTTTTACCGCATCCCCATCAACATACTTGGCGTCAAAACTGTAAAACTCATACTTGCTGTCGAGAATAATTTCCGCAGGTAAGGAAGCCTGGGGCGGATTGTTTCCTAAGATGGAACATTCTATTTCTCTTCCCTGAATATATTCTTCAAACAAGACGCAATCATCGTAACGAAAAGAGTCTTCTACGGCCATCATGAAATCAGCTTCGGTTTTTACTTTAGATACTCCCACCGATGATCCAAGGTTTGCTGATTTCACCATCAGGGGCAACCCCAACGCAATTGTTATTTCTTTGAAGTTAATTTTTTCTTTTTCTGAATAATAAAAATGAAGAAATTTCCCCACGGGTAAGCCGGCCTGCTGCAGTACTTGTTTTGCCATGAGCTTGTTGATCGAAATGGATGAGCCAAGTACACCGGTACCCGCCATGGGCAATTCCATCGCTTTTAATAGGCCTTGTATGCTTCCATCTTCGCCATCGGTACCGTGCAGGACAGGAAAGATCATATCCACCTTGTACGAATGACCGGATTCATCCAGAAATGCAGGAGCTGAAGGATTGAGTTGAAGACTAAGTTTTTTACCCTGTTCAATGTCCTTGGTGACGCTGTTGTTTAAATACCAAACACCTTGCTTTGAAATACCAATGAGTAGCGATTCAAATTTTTCCTTGTCAATGTTTGCAGCGATGTTTCTTGCGGAATTGATGGACACACCGTGTTCTACAGAGCGCCCTCCATATAAAATTGCGACTTTTATTCTTGCCATTCGTTTCGGTCGGGGTTTGGATTCCTGATAAGGAGCTTAACCCCAAATATACCAGTGATTTATGGATTCTGCCTCGCTAAAAACGGATTTTAATGCCCCACAAAGATTTTTTGAGCGCCCACATGGTTATCCACTTGCAACCGCACAATATAAATGCCTGTACTTTGCTGACTAAAGTCGATGGTATAGGTTTGATTGAGTGTTTCTGGTAATAGGTTATCCACGACGACCTGGCCCATCACATTATAAACTTGCAAGCGGATAAGTTCTTTTTCTGCCAGGTTGAAGGTGATTTTGAAAATTGATGGATCGTTGGGTAAAGAATAGATAGAAAATGCATTCGTAATACTGGGAGGAATGGGATTGGAATCGGTGAAAAATTCGAGATTGTCAAGATAAAGATTATTACCCCGATTGTTGGTAACAATAAAAGCAAGCCGGACATTTTCTTTGCCGGCAAGATCATTTAGCTCCACATATTCGCGCCTCCAATCGGTGGGAATAATGGGCGACCAGGGTGAATTATAATTATTCCCAATCACAGAAAGTTGGTCTCCTGTTCGTTGATAAACAACATTGGGGTAGGTGACTCCGCAATCCGTAGAGGCCACAATTCGAAAGCCTTCGTTTCCCTGTGCGCTTTTCGCATAACTGACATCAAAAAATAAACTCGCCTCCTGAGCCCGCGAAAAATCCAGAAGCGGACTGACAAACCAAGCTTCACTTCCTAATGCATTATTTCCAAACCCCCGATACAACAGGGATACCCCCTTGGTTGTACTGGTCGTTTCCCATTTTCGTTGTGTGCCCTGGCTCACAATTGTCCACATGGGGGTAAAGGTTGATTCAAAATTCTGACGCAGCGGGATAATATCCGTGGAGGTATTCACAACGGTGGTCATCGAGAAGATGTTGTTATTCGGAAGAGCATCGGTAGTGATGCCATTTGGATCTTTCACATTGAGTGTAATCGTGTTTGATCCGAGGTTCAACGGAAGCGCATTCAATGTAAATTCTTTTTCCTGTGAAGGCTCAATAAACTGATTGGTGAAGGACTGAGTTGTTGTAACACCGTTGATGGTCTGATCCAGATTAAAACTTGTAATCGCAGAACTTCCATTGTTCTTGATACGGATCACCGGTATGGGACTATTAGAACATATCACAGGCGATAAACTCGATACATTGTTTATAGCAATGTCTGTAAAAGCATCCGTAGTCAACAAGACGTTGTCAAGGTAAAAATTATTGCCGCGACCAGATCCATTAGTAATCACAAACGCAAGTTGGATATTGGATTGCCCAACAAATTGCTGAAGTGAAATGGTTTCTGTAACCCATTGCGAACTGTTTGGACTAAATGAACCTGTAGTGGTTAACGGATTAGAATTAGTGGCGCTGGTTGGAACGGCAAGAGCCGAACCTGATTTATTAAAAATGGTAGTAGCCTGTGCATAGGTAGCTCCACAATTGTTGCTTACTAGAATTTTTAACCCATCGGAAGAACTACCGGAGTAAAGGGCAAAGGCCCGGTCAAATTTTAGCAATGCCGAATTAACCTGAGAGAAATTCATAACGGGTGTGATCAGCCAGTCGGCAGTTCCGTCATTTTCGTACGCTGCATTGTATAAGTTTATATACAATGCTTTATTATCTGAAGTTCCATTATTGGCGGTTATGTTTTCCCATGTCTTCAGTCCATCGGGATTTGAAATTGTCCAATGAAGTGGAAAGCTGGTAAAGATTTCGGCTAAACTTGCATCTGTGACAGCAGGAATGGTGACGACTTGAGTGAATGTATCATTGATTATATTTTCATCACTCGAACCATTAACAGCTATTATTTTAAAAATCAGTTGACTGGATGTTTCGGGGGTAAAAGTGACTGTCGAGAAAACAATCGAAACGGAATCCTGCGAATTAAGTGTTGCAGGCAATCCCAGCGTCTGTACAATATTGCCATTCAAAGAAAATTGAATGCTTGCTGATGAAATGGGCACGGTTCCAAAATTTTTAACTTTTATGGTGGGAGCAAAAATTCCGCTGCACGATGTGGCTGTGGGCGAAACCAGTCTTTTGACACCAAGATCAAAAGATGCCGGGGCTGTTGCTCCAGGTGAACTCAGTAAACTTTTTCTTCGCAGGCTATTATCTAAAACTACCTCCATCCGCTCAATTTGTTTTTTGGAGAATAAGTTCATGCATGCATCAAAAGTATAATCCATGTAGTTTTGAAACATACTCTCCACACCACACGAAGTTTGAGAGGTGGTTGGACAAGAACCCGTATTTGAATTTTGCTTAGGTGTATCATCAACATAATCGGTGGTCGTGTTGCAATTACTATCGTCACCCCAGATATGACGCAAGCCTAAAAAATGACCAACTTCGTGTGTTGTCGTCCGACCTTCGTTGTATGGAGCTGCTAATACAGGAAAAGAGCCTTTCTCAATTGATCCAAACGAAGTGTAATCAATAACAACACCATCCGTAAGACGGTCGGACGTATTTGTATCCAAACCCTGAAGTGGAAGTCCGTCAGTAGGAGGAAACTGCGCGTAACCAAGCAATGTTCCTGATAAATTCACTACCCAAAGATTTAAATATTTTTCCGCAGGCCAGTAACTCAGTCCCTTGAGTTCATAATTGTCGCCAATAGCCCATGACGTTTTTGTGCCTTTTACACGAACAATTCCCGAAGTGGCAACTCCATCGGGATCCTGTTTAGCCAGAACAAATTGAATATTCATACTGCCCGCTGCATTTAAAAATTGTGGTAAAGTATTAGCCGCATCAGCGTTAAGCCGTTGGAAGTCTTCATTTAACACAGCGATTTGAGCAGTGATTTGTGCATTGGATATATTCAACCCCGTTCCAACAGCTTCACCATTATGAATAATATGAACAACGATGGGTATCGTGTAAGGACCTGCTGAGGTTCTTCCCGAAGATTTTAGAAGACGTGCCTCGGCAGCTTTCTTTTTCATCCAGTTCTCAAATTGCTCAGTATTTTTTCGTGTTGGATTGAGGCTTTGCAAAAGATTCTCATAAGCCACGGTGCCACATCGTTCCTGTGCGATGACATTAAAAGTTCCTGCAAGCAACAGCGGAATCAGAAGTAAGAACCTTTTGATTAAAACCATTTGCTGCTAAACGACTTTTTGTCTTGCTTCATTGTTTTGCAAGATCACATTTTTATTTGATGGGAAGCTTTCCTTGGGGAAGAATCGCAGGCAAAATATGTACCTAAAGAGGGGTTAGGTTAGTAACTAAAATGGATTTGATTTCAGGCACTGATTTTAAAATCGCTTCTTCCACTCCGGCTTTAAATGTCAACGTAGACATCGCACAAGTTCCACAATTGCCTACGAATTCCAGCTTCAAAATATTGTCATCCGTTATTTCCAGGATGCGAACATTACCACCGTCAGCCATCAGGTAAGGGCGTATGCTGTTTAGCGATGCTTCGATGCGCTCACTAAGAGGATGTGTTTTTGTGATCAGTGTATCCATAATTTAAACCCTAATTTCTACTTTTTTGGTATGGCCTAATGTTGCATTGCGAATAGCAATTTCCCGTGCCACAACTTCTGCCAGTTCACTGAACGCGACCGCTGTCATTCCCTCTTTCATCACCGCAGGAAAACCGCTGTCGCCGCTTTCACGAATGCTTTGCACCAAAGGAATCTGACCCAACAACGGAACACCGAATTTTTCCGACAAGTTCTTCCCGCCTCCTTTTCCAAAGATAAAGTATTTGTTGTCAGGAAGTTCTTCGGGTGTGAAATAAGCCATATTTTCAATAATTCCCAGCACCGGAACGTTAATAGACGGTTGTTTGAACATCATCAGTCCTTTCGTAGCATCAGCAAGCGCAACCTTTTGAGGTGTGGTAACAATGATCGCACCCGTGACTGGCACTGTTTGTACTAACGTGAGATGGATATCGCTCGTCCCGGGCGGCAAGTCAATGAACAAGTAATCCAATTCACCCCATTCTGCTTCACTAATGAACTGTTTTAGCGCTGAACTTGCCATAGGACCACGCCAAACGACAGCACTGTCTGGCGGAGTGAGAAATCCAATAGAAAGCAACTTCACTCCATATTGAACCAACGGCACAATCAGATTTTTTCCATTCACAACCTTTACCTGGGGTTGTTCATGTTCACAATTAAACATCACTGGAATTGAAGGCCCGGAAATATCAGCATCGATAATTCCTACTTTGGCACCTGCCTTGGCAAGTGCAACGGCCAGGTTGGAGGTTACCGTTGACTTACCCACGCCGCCTTTGCCTGATGAAATGGCAATGATGTTTTTTACCTGCGGAAGAAGAGGCGCATTATCCCGCGTGCTTGTCACGGAGGAGGTCATGAAGATTTCTAGTTTCACGTTCTCTCCAATAACCGGGGTTACTGCGTCTACGCAATCCTGACGGATTTTTTCTTTCAGCGGGCAGGCAGGTGTGGTGAGCACAACCGTAAAACTGACCTTGTTATCTGACACCTTAATGTCGCGGATCATCTTCAGGCTTACCAAATCCTGCTTTAGATCTGGGTCATTCACGGTAGAAAGGGCTTTTTCTATGTCAGCGGGAGAGAATTTCATAATACGTTAAAAAGTGACGCAATTTAGCAGTAAAACCGTTAATCCGGCAGGAACCGAAATCATCGTTTTATGGGTCTAACAGCTATCTTTACAATTAAATTCGCGCGTGGTCTGTGTCGCCCGTGGTCTGTGCCTGCTTGCCGAATCCGCCAACCGGCGGAGAAGGTAAGTCCGCACAGCCCACAAGGGCGCGTTCAATACCACAAGGGCGTATTCCAATACAATTCGTTACCGAACCATGATTTCCCGCGAAACCATAGACGAAGTAAAAAGCCGCATCGACATCATTGATGTGATCAGCGATTTCGTGTCGATTAAGAAGTCAGGGCAGAATTATAAGGCGCTTAGTCCTTTTACAAACGAAAAAACCGCTTCGTTTTACATTGTCCCCGCCAAGGGAATATTTAAAGACTTTAGCAGTGGCAAAGGTGGCGATGCCATTACCTTCCTGATGGAACATGAAGGGATGAATTACATGGAGGCCATTAAGCATCTGGCAAAAAAGTACGGCGTAGAAATAAAAGAAGATCAGGCCTCAGCAGAATTTCAGGCAGAGCAAAGTCAACGCGAAGGACTTTATATTCTGATGAACTTTGCGAAGGATTATTATAAAGATATTCTCCTCAATCACGATGAAGGTCAATCGATAGGCCTTAGCTATTTCCGCGAGCGTGGATTTACCGACCGCACAGTTCAGAAGTTTGAATTAGGATATGCATTAAGCGGTTGGGAGAATTTTAGTGAAGAAGCCGTAAGGAAGGGATACAATAAAGATTTATTGGAGAAGGCAGGTCTTGTTGTGAAAAAAGAAGACAGTAGTTCATACGATCGCTTTCGCGGCAGGGTTATTTTCCCCGTGCATAATGTTTCCGGTAAGGTCATCGCGTTTGGTGCGCGCATGTTGGGAAAGGATAAGAATCAACCCAAGTATATCAATTCACCAGAAACGGAAATTTACCACAAGAGCAACGTACTGTATGGGTTATATCAGGCTAAGAATGCGATTCGTCAACACGACAATTGTTATCTGGTAGAAGGGTATACGGATGTGATCTCGATGCACCAATCGGATGTAGAAAATGTGGTAGCCTCTTCGGGCACCGCATTGACGGAAGATCAGATCCGACAGATCAGAAGGTTTACTGAAAATGTAACCGTGTTATTCGATGGTGACTCAGCAGGTATAAAAGCTGCCATTCGTGGTATTGATTTAATTCTCAAGGGTGGGCTCAATGCGCGTGTTGTTTTATTTCCAGACAATGATGACCCGGATAGCTATTCACGGAAAGTGGGTACAACAGAATTTCAAAAATACCTGAAAGAGAATAGTCAGGATTTTGTTTCTTTTAAAGCCAACCTGTATTCCAAGGAAGCAGCGGGTGATCCTGTGCGTAGGGCGGAATCCATAAAGGAAATCGTCACCAGTATTTCCTTAATTCCGGATCCTGTAAAACGCTCCGTATATATTCAGGAGACAAGCAACCTCTTAAAGATTGCCGAAAGTGTTTTGCTTTCAGAGCTGAATAAAGTGCTTATTCAGGATCGCAGGAAACGCGAGAAGGATAAAATTCGTGAAGACGAAGAGCCTGTCTTCTCAGAAGGAATTCAGGAAGAACCGGTGGCTACGGAAATCGATATGCGCTCCGTGATCCGGTTTCAGGAACGGGAAACCATACGGCTGTTGCTCAACTACGCCGATCAAAAACTCGAAAATGAGGTCCTGGGTGTTTTTTTAATGAATGAACTCAGTGATGTTTCGTTTACCGACGAAAATCTTAAAAAGATATTCGATTATTTTCTTGATGCTACCGAACGAAACGTTCATATCGACAGCAAGTTTTTTATGGAGAATGCCTCCACGGAAATCAAGCAGATTGTGGCGTCGTTAATTACCCATCGATATGAGATCAGTCCCCATTGGGGCGATAAATACAAAATTTTTATTCCAAAAGATTCGGATGATTTGGACAAAAAAGTACTTTCTAACGTTAGATATTTAAAATACCGCTTGGTGCAGCTTTGGGTGGAAGAAAACAAAGAAAAACTCAAAAATACGTCAGATTCAATTGAAGTAGACGAACTGCTCGACAGACAAATCAGTTTAAAAATGGTGGAGGCAGAATTGGCTCAGCAACTTTCAATCACCAGCGGAAAATATTAATCGCACATGGAAAAAATAAAACTCGATACAATCAAGGAGGCCATTGAAGACATCAAGAATGGCAAAGTGATCATTGTGGTAGACGATGAAGATCGCGAAAACGAAGGAGATTTTATCTGCGCCGCCGAAGCGATCACTCCGGACATTGTAAATTTTATGGCAACCTATGGCCGCGGATTAATTTGTGCCCCCATCAGTGAGGAGCGGTGTGAAGAACTCGGCCTCGAAATGATGGTAGGAAAAAATACAGCCACGTACGAAACACCGTTTACTGTATCTGTGGACCTTATCGGGCATGGATGTACAACAGGCATCTCAACACACGACAGATTTAAAACCATCAAGGCATTGGTAGATCCCGAAACAAAACCCGAAGAGTTGGGCAGGCCAGGTCATATTTTTCCGTTAAAGGCAAAAAAAGAAGGAGTACTTCGAAGATCAGGACATACGGAAGCGGCTATAGACTTTGCGGTACTGGCGGGTTTTCGTCCCGGGGGCGTATTGGTAGAGATCATGAATGAAGATGGATCCATGGCTCGCCTTCCCGACTTAAGAAAAGTAGCTGATAAATTTAATCTCAAACTGGTAAGCATTAAAGATCTTATTGCCTACCGCATGAAGGTTGAATCGCAAATACGGAAACAGATTGAAGTAGACATGCCCACCGCGTATGGTGACTTCAGGTTGATTGCCTATGAACAATTGAATACCAGTGAAGTGCATATGGCATTGGTGAAAGGTTCGTGGGAGAAAAATGAACCTGTACTGGTTCGTGTTCACTCGTCTTGTGTAACCGGAGATATTTTTGGTTCATGCCGGTGTGATTGTGGTTCGCAGTTGCATCATGCCATGATGATGGTACAAAAAGAAGGCAAGGGTGTTGTATTGTATATGAAACAGGAGGGGAGAGGTATTGGATTGTTGAACAAACTTCGCGCTTATAAACTTCAGGAAGAAGGAATGGATACCGTGGAAGCAAACCTGGAACTGGGTTTTGAAATGGACAGCCGTGACTATGGCATTGGAGCACAAATTATTCATGATTTGGGAATTTCAAAACTCAGGTTGATCACCAACAATCCCAAGAAACGTGTTGGACTTACCGGGTATGGCCTTGAGATTGTTGAGAATGTGGGCATTGAAATTTCACCCAATCCTCATAACGAAAAATATTTGATGACAAAACGCGATAAACTGGGCCATACCATACTAAAATCGTAATGAGATTTTTAATTTTTCTTATTCTTGCCCTCAGTGGTATCCGGGCAGAAGCCCAGCGATATTCCTTTGAGTATTGGCACGATGGCAAGGCCGTGCTGGAAACCGGTGATACTTTAACATCGAAGATCAAGTATGATTTGTCAAAAGATTTAATTCAGATTTCTGTCAATCGGAAAATTCAAACGTACTCCGCGAGAAAAATCCTGTTCTTTGAAATTTTTGACACCACCGAAAAACGATACCGGCAGTTTTATTCCATGCCATTTACCACGTCAACAGAATATAAATCACCGATTTTCTTTGAACTTTTGGTAGAAGGTAAGATGACAGTGCTCTGTCGGGAAACACTCGAGTACCGCACCATGCCTAATTCATTTAATACATTTGGAAATACGCAACGTCTGGTGCTGGTGAATCATTATTTTTTGCTTCAGGAAAATGGAGACGTGGTGGATGTGAAGGATACCAAATCGATATGGCTTGAATTAATGGGAAATAAATCGGAGGAGGTTCATAAATATGCCAAAGAAAATAAACTGGACTTTGAAAAAAAATATGAACTTGCCAGGATCGTTGGATATTATAATTCACTGTTTAAAAAATAATATTTCAGGCATTCATTTTTTTTGGTTCTGAATTCAAAAAGGATAAACGGGCATTACGATATTAAAAGCTCATGGAGGTTTTTGTTTTCATTATACTGATTCAATGCGGCGAAAGAAAAAATATTACCGAACCGGAAACAACGTAACGATGTTCAAACTTTATCCGCGATGCATCGATATTGTAATTATTTAAATACAATGCTGAGATGCATAATATTGGCATTTTCATTTGGGATCGTTCTAGTGCCAGAGGTAACGAGCGCACAAGACCAAACAGAAATCATTATTGAGAATGGTTCGTGGGTGAATGCACAATTGTATCCTTTTGAACGCTGGTATGATGGAAAGGCCGTGCTGGAATCAGGCGATACGATAATAGCAAAGATTAGGCTTTTGCAAACTGTAGGGAAAAAGAGTGGCCAATATGATCTGGCGAAGGATTCAATCCAGGTATTGGTCAGCCAGACGATTCAACCTTATTCCGCCAGAAAAATTCCCTACTTTGAAATTTTTGATAGCAGGGAAAAAAGACAACGGCAGTTTTACTCCATGCCATTCACAACACCAAAAGAATATAGATCGCAGATATTTTTTGAACTTTTGGTAGAAGGGAAGATGACCGTGCTTTGTCGGGAGGCGCGGGCATATAGACCGGATCCCAAAAACTTCAATTTACCATACCCGGTATCGTTGTACCACTATTTTCTCCTTCAGGAAGATGGTGAAGTGGTGGATGTAAAAGACACAAAATCAATCTGGTTCGATTTAATGAGTAGTCATGAGGAAGAGATCCGTAAATATGCGAAGGAAAATAAACTGGACTATAAAAAAAAATACGATCTTGCCTCCATTGTTGAATACTATAATTCACTCTTCAAAAAATAATATTTTAGTAAACTATTTTGTCCGTTCTAAAATCTAAAATCTTAAAATGACCAAACCCCTTATTCTTGTTTCTAATGATGATGGTATAACATCACGTGGTATCCGCACCCTGGTAGAAGTGATGAAACAGTTGGGAGATGTCATTGTGGTAGCACCGGATAGTCCGCAGTCGGGCATGGGTCATGCTATTACAGTGGGAGATACCTTGCGTCTGGAAGAATCGTTTATCTTCGAAGGGGTAAAAGCATTTGAATGCTCAGGTACTCCTGCAGATTGTGTTAAGATAGCGCGACATTTTGTGTTGAAAGAACGCCAGCCCGATATTATTGTGAGTGGTATTAACCATGGCAGCAATACATCCATCAGCGTATTGTATTCAGGCACGATGTCGGCAGCCATTGAAGGTGCTATTGAAGGAACTCCAGCGATTGGCTTTTCATTGGGAGACTTCAGTCATAAAGCAGACTTCTCGCATACAGAAACTTATGTAAAGAAAATCACCGAGCAGGTATTAAGAAAAGGATTACCCAAGGGAGTAGCCTTAAATGTTAATTTTCCTCCGAAGCGGAATGAAAACATAAAAGGTATACGGATTTGTCGCCAGGCCAATGCCAAGTGGGTAGAGGATTTTGATCAGCGCTTCGATCCTAATGGAAGAAGGTATTTTTGGATGATTGGTAATTTTGTCAACTTTGATAAGGGCGAAGACAACGATGAATGGGCTATAGCGAACAATTATGTATCGGTGGTGCCATGCCAGTTTGATCTTACGGCACATCAGGCGATCCCCGTTTTTAATGAGGATTGGGATATATTGGGATAATACAGAGTCCTATGGTTATGCGGTGTCACTCAAGTATTCTGTTTTGCTTTTTTTTGTTCAGCATCAGCCGCTGCTTTGGCCAGCAAACATTGATTGCTGGAACCATTTCAGACGCGAACACCAGGGAAGTACTTCCGCTTGCTACAATATTCATTAATAACACCACCATCTCAGCAGCATCAGCAGTAAATGGTCAGTATAGCCTGAGAAATATTCCGGCCGGCCCGATAGAAGTGGTGGTCAGTTATATCGGTTACGAATCCAGTCGCACAAAATTAATTGTGCATGACGGCGATCGGTTACTTTTGAATATTAAATTAACTCCTTCGATGGTTGAGTTACCGGGTGCTCAGGTATCTGCAAAACGTGATAAGGATTGGGAAAAACAGTATCGGAAATTTGAGAAAATATTTTTAGGAGAAAATCCCACGAATGCCAAAATCATCAATCCCGGCATTATTAATTTTCAAGAGATTGACAAAGGTAAAGTTTTGCTGGCGGAAGCCTCGGAGACTCTGGAAATTGTAAATCCTGGCTTGGGATATCGCATTTTTTATTACATGAGGGAATTTCAATCGGACAAAGAATCGTTTTCTATTGTTGGTGACATGCGGTTTGAAGAGTTGAAGGAAAAAGACGACATAAAAATGAAGCAATGGACTAAAAACAGAAGGGATATTTATTTGGGTTCACTCCGCCATCTCTTGGTTTCATTGGTTCAAAATAAAATTTCCGAGGAAGGATTTAAACTTTATGTGGATTTGCCGGGATTCAATGAAAGCAGAAGGGCTTCGATATTTTCAATGAACAAAGGTGTGGTTCCTTTGAAATTGGATAGTGTCGTTTCTCCTGGTGCGAGAACTGGAGAATTCAAAATATTTTTTAAGAAACGTGTCGAAGTTCATTATGTGCATAGGCTTGCCTCAATCAAGACGTATAATGATATTCCGTGGCAGGTAGGCTGGATTGACCCGACAAAAGATGTTGTGGAGGTGGATGAAAATGGAACAATACTCAATCTCGCTCACTTTATTACTTCAGGATATCTGAGTAATGCCCGTATTGCAAGTTTGTTACCCAGCGATTATCGCCCATAGAGAAAAGTTGCAGGCAACAAGACTGTTTGAGTTACAAAAAGCAGAATGGCTTAAACAAAATAATGATTGAAGGAGAGTATATTTCCATCGATTTAATTTTTTGACTCAACTTCTAAAACATAAATGACCCGTTGTGAATAACCATTTTGATAGCATTAAATAAATATATTGGATTGGTTGTTTTTGCAGCTTTGTTATGCACCTGCTGCATCAATAGCGATTTGGTCATTAATGGAATAACCAATGCCAAAAGTATATGGTTTTTATTTGTGAGCGCCGCAGCTATGATTTATTTAGCTGCATCAAATTTAAAAATCAGCATAATATCCAGGTTTAATAACCTGGATATTACCATAAGTATATTTTTAATATACCTGATAGCCAACAATACATTTCATGATGGACAGCTTTTATCTCGGAAAAATATGGAAAGCGCCGGGCTACTTGTTACCTATTTTTTTTCTAAGCGCATATTTCTGGGCAATCAACCTCCCTACCGCGAGTATGTTATTTTGATACTGTTGCTGGTGCTATCCCAAATCAGCATAGCCGTTTTTCAGTGGTTTGACTATTTACCATCCTATAATTCAAATTATAGAATCTCGGGCATATTTTTCAACCCTTCACCATTTAGTATTTTCCTGTCTGCTATATCAATTTATGGTTTAACCGCTGGTTTGTATGGTACCAATCATGTCATCAGGATAGCGGGGATCGTTTTATTTGTTGGAACAATTCCCATCGTGTTAATAATCCTTTCGCGGTCGGCATGGCTGGGGCTAATTGCCGGGGTAATACTGGTATTTACAATTCGCTTTCAATTGTTAAAAAAGGCACGTGGGTGGTTCAGGGACGCAAATCCAAAAATAATAGGAACAACCGCGTTGTTGGCTATTGTCTCCTGTTCCTTTTATTATTTATACCATTTGAAAAAAGACTCGGCTGATGGCAGGAAGCTGGTTTGGAAGTTATCAACACATATCATTGGCGATCACCCATTTCAGGGTATTGGCCAGGATAGGTTTTCAGCCAGAATAATTGAATACCAATCGACCTATTTTAAACAACACCCGGATAGAATGCTTACCGAGGGCCGCTTAGCTGACACAGTTTATTACGCCTTTAATGATGTTTTGCAAATTACGGTTGAACAGGGAATCGTAGGTTTAATTTTATTTCTGTTGACTTTACTAATAGCTATAAAATTCGCCAAGCGAATATTAAACGGCGCCGCAATGAATGAAAGCTCAATGATCGATGGCGCGCTTCTTGGGGCAATAGCATCCACGCTTATCATTTTAGTGAGCGGGTTAACTTCATATCCGTTGGTCATGTTACCTATTGGGATATTGTTTTTTAGTGCCATGGGAACACTATCTGGTGGTTATACAAACGCCATTGTTACAACGTTGATCGGTAGGCCCTCAACAACTTTGCCGGCTATGGTGTGTAGCATAGGAGGTGTTGGCTTCGTGGTTTATAGTGTAGCACTAAGTCATGCCTATTACTTGGCAAATAACATCGCCAGGAATGGATATGATGTTGAGGTCAAAGCAATGGATAAACTAACTCGCTATGAGCGTTTAATTAATACTGAAGAATGGTATGTGTTACGTCAATGCGATTATCTTTTACATAAAGAGGAGTATGCGAGGGCTGTCATTGAAATAGAAAAGGCGAAGCAATTCACTGCCAATAAGGCCCTTTATTTTTCATTGGCTGAACTATATGCTGATCAAAAAAAATACGATAAAGCCGAAGAGCAATTAAAGGTAGTTTACTATGCCTTGCCTGGTTTAATTGCCCCCAAGTATAGGTTAGCAAGACTTTATTATGATACACATCAAAAAGCCAAATGGGAAAGCACTGCTGACGAGGTTCTGAATTTTAAACCCAAAGTAGTCTCACCCACTGGACTCGAAATGATGAACGAGATAAGACAACTTATGTATGGGCCCTAATTAGCAAATCTTACGTAAGGTTAATTTTAGTTTTTTCTTAATCATGGTAAAGATTTCTATAGTTTTGATTATCAAATTAAAAGCAAACCTTACGCCATGAAGAAAAAATTAACCCTCAGTGTATCGGCTATGTTGCTGGTATTACTCTGTCTCTTCATTTATTCCTGCCAAGAAGATTTCGATAAGACCAATGCTACTACTACTGTCGCAGTGCCCGATGATTTGTTAAATGCTGCAAAAGAGTGGCATTCGCAAAATACACAAGGCAACAACAACAGCCGGCTCAGTAATTATAAGAACAAAGCGTTACAGCCTATATGGGAAAATGCCACACTGAATGTGCTGAAAAATGCAAAGACTCAACTTATTGTTCCTAGTATAGAAATCCCTTTAGGTGCAAAATCTACCGTGGGTGTTTTAAGAAAATTTGTTTTTAACTATGACAACGGTAGAATAACAAATGGAAGGATTGTTGAGATATATGGCGATTCGCGTTACGTTGATGATCATAGGAAGCATTTACTGGAAAATTATGAAAAAGGAGATCTGAACGATTTTACCGGCTCGGTGATTCTATATGACGTAAATTATGGTTACTTAATAAGTTTCAATTATAAAAATGGAAGGATGATACCAGGCTTGAGCATGGTCAGTCCAGAAAGTCAACTCCCCTCAGATAAAATGGGAGAGGCATCATCGCAAAGAACATCCTATTGTGATAATTACTTTATTGTAACTTATATTTGGGATGATAATAGTTATCAATGGGTTGCAGAATCTTGGCGGTATTTATACTCTGTCTGCGTTTGTGACAACAATGAATATGGGGGTTGTGGTGGTAGTAGTGGGGGTACTTCGACTGCAATTCCTCTTGTATTAGCTCCGTCTGGTGGTCTCATCTCCAATATTGCAGCGTATCTTAATTGTTTCGATACTAATTCTTCTGCTAGCATAACAATTTATGTGGATCAGCCGATTCCAGACACAAGAAACACATGGGGTGGCTCAATATTTGATCCATTTGTTGGGCATACATTTGTTTCCATCACTCAGGGTGGTATAACGAGAGTATTTGGTTTTTATCCAGGTCCAGGTCAATCGGTGAATCCATTAACACAACCATCTGTTAGCAGCGCACTTTATGATGACGGTTCCCATTCTTACGATGTTTCAATTACAACAACCATTAATTCAATTGAGCTGACAAATATTATAAACATAGCAAATAACTATAATGGTACTTATGATTTGAATACGTACAACTGCACAGACTTTGGAATGAGTATTGCAGCAGCAGCTGGACTTTCGTTACCGGATACAAACGGCACATGGCCCGGAGGAAGTGGGAGTAATCCTGGGGACTTTGGACAAGATGTTAGATCTTATTCTCCGCCTTCAGGAGCTTCGATCAACTCTTCTGGAGGCTCAGCACTTTCAAATTCAGGAACTTGTAATGAATAAATTTTAAATAAAATGAAAAAAATATTATCGTTAGGTATTCTATGCCTATGGTCTATGACATGTACCTCACAACCAAATGAAACTGCCTCAAAGTTTGTTGAAGGTTTATTGAATGAAAAGTTAACAACGGATGAAATTGTAGCCGCATTCTTAAATGTGAATACAGTTGATAAATTGAAGATATCCCAAATCAAAACTCATCTGGGTGAAGCTCGTAAGGAACTAAAATCGAAGCATGTAAGTATTAAGAATGTTAAAATCGTTTCTTATAGTGAAATACCTGAAAGGGAAAGAAATATTGTCATTGATCAGGAAGATATAGGAAAAATTTATTTTGCTTACTATACAGATAAAGAGTTTATACCATTATTAATTCAAAATAATAAGGTTTTAGCATTTGCGACAATGGACAAAGGAGGTAAGAAGTACTTTATGGAATATTAGATAGGAAATGTCTTGATGTGTAAGCTTTCTCATTCATGGTTCATCCCATGAAATCAGATTATAGTATTTCTTGCCAATTAACCTTCGAATGTTGAATGAGGTATGGTAGGGTCATAAATAACGCTGGTATTGAGTGCAACAAATCTTATTTTTTGTATTGCATTGTTTTTGCATCCATCATGTCTTGTCGGACTGAAAAATTATCTAAAATAAAGCCTACTAATAATAAAGGAGGATATACAATTTCTATTTTAAAAGACAGGTCGTTAAAGGATAGCGTTGTTATTTATGGGTATGTTCACGACTATTTGAATAATACACCTCTTTCAGGGGCATCGGTACAATTTGCATGTTCAACAGTTAGAGTAGATGACAAAGGGTTTTATCAATTTAGGGATAAGGGAGGTATAGAGACGGTATCTTTGTCTGTTATTTTAATCGGATATCGTACCGTGGATACTGAGAATTTTAAATTGGAAAACGGAGACTCTGTTCATATTAATTTCATATTGGCACCGGATGATAGGCCACTAATAAATTGCGAAGGGAAATTTAAATAAAATGCATTAGTCGTGTTGAAATAATTTGCCAACTCTTGGGCCTGATTTTTAAAAAAAGACGCTCTTCGGTTCCGGCGCTGTTTAACCAAAAGCAATGCGTCTGTGGGCGTATTGCTTAATTTTCCATTCCATTTATAAATTTCATTCAGACAAATACTTTTTAATCTGATACTGTAGATTGTTTACAGCTTGATTAAGACCTTTAGAATAGCTTTACTCTAATTGCTTAATGTTCCAGATGGATTTTAATTATTATCTAACGCTTCTTTGATTCGAACTTGCACTATTACTGAAAAATAAATTGCTGTAGATTACTTATTATAAATGAAATTCAAAAAATATCTTTTATGGATTCTTGGGGGGATAACACTTACTATTTTATTTTATTTAATTCTTTTAAAAACAAACAAGGAACCAACGTTGTTGGCAGAGGTTTTAGAATTAGCAGGTGACAATAAGAGTGAACTGACAAATACTATCAGTTACTATTCACATTCAGATGATCCTCTAAAGGAAGAAAAAATTGAAGCTGCGAAGCACCTTATCACAGGCATGCCTGGCATGATAAATTATGACAGTAATTACTTAGCTAAATTTCAATCCGTATTATCACAGAGTCACAAAATTGCCACCGATCTTGAGGCAACAGGCCTTCCCTGGTGGACGCAACTACGATTTCAATATTATGATTCCATGAGCAGGATCGTAAGGGAATGGCAAAAATCAACTGGTATCATTGGACCCGGATCGCAGCAAATGGATTTGGATGTTATTACCTCCACCTACCTCTTACGCAATATTGATCTTGCGTTTTATACAAGATCAAATTATCCGTGGACAAAAAAGCTGTTCGATCATGATTTTCTTGAGTTTGTTTTGCCTTACGCATTTGGAACCGGACCACTTGATAACTGGAGAGCATACCTTTATCAAAGGTATAGCGGATATATTGAGCATGCTGGCTCCAATCCCGATAGCTTAAAACAAGCGGTTAATCGCATTCTTTATTCTATGGGACATATGCACTTCACCACATCTTTAAGTCCCTACATTGATTTCATGAGTGTCGATCAGATCCTTTACGCCAAAGGCTCAACCTGTAGTGCAAAAGCCAAGGTAAATATTCAGGTTCTCAGGGCTCTTGGAATTCCTATTACCACAGACTTCTACCAGTTTCCGGCCAACCAATCAGCAGTCTTTCATGAATGGAACGTAATTGTAAATGGTGACAGTACATGGTCATTTGATCCATACTGGCAGGATCTTAATGAACCATGGATAAATGGTGCCGGTGAAAAATCGATTCATAATGATAAATACCGCACGATGGAGACTTTAAGAATTTCCAAAGTTTTCAGAAGTATGTATTCCATCCAAGAGGATTTGCTTGAACTCGTTACCAAGACCAACGGAGATGTTCCTCCTTTTTTTAGAAATCTTAAAATGAGAGATGTCTCTTCAACGTATTTGAATGTAAGTGATGTTGATGTCTACACAGATACTGAAATGGAGTTTATCTATGTTAACAACTTTACGTTTAACCATGAATGGAAACCCGTTTTCTGGACGAAGGATAAAGACAAAGGAGTTTTTCAGTTTAAAAATCTTGGAAGAGATATCGCCTATATGGCAACATCATATAAGAATGGTAACCAGACTTCGCTTTCAGAGCCATTCATACTCCACGATGACGGCACAATACAATGGACAACAAGTAAAGGTGATACAACTACACTTGTTCTGGATCAACTTCGGTTCGACCATGATGAAGATGATCGCAGAAAAAATGCAAAACTTACAGAGTTTAAAGACAAGCACTTCACGCTTTTTCGCTGGACTAAAGAAGGATGGATTTTGCTTGGAGAACGTGAACTAACAGGAGAAAGTCTCGTTTATCACGGCGTGCCAGGACAAGGGATGTACCTGCTCGTAAATCCCGATGGTGGAGGAAGGGAACGTATCTTTACCTATGACCATGGAAAACAGAATTGGTGGTAACTTCTTAAATCCTATACAGGATCAACATCAAAAACAACTTTCACACTTCGGAATTCTTTTTGGTCCAACAAGGTGTCGGAAATATTCCGCAATACGGATTTAATACCTGGAAGGTTGCCATGATTTCGCGGGATTTTTATCAGAATGGTCATAAGGTATTCATTCCTGATTTTTGATATCATAGGTTGGCCTGGCCCCAGCACGCGTAGTCCGCTTAGCTTTTCCCTTGCTGCCGCTGAGAAATAATCAGCAACCTGTCTGCACTTTTTAGGATCAATGTGCTTCACTGTGATTTCGATAAGCCGTGAAAACGGGGGAAAGCTGTGAGCCTGTCGATCTTCCAATTGTTCATGGATGAATCCAACTGTATCGTGATTCGTCACAAATGAAAACAAAGGATGTTGTGGATTTGAAGTTTGAATAATTACTTTTCCTTTCTTCTCCCTTCGCCCTGATCTTCCGCTTACTTGTGTGATGAGTTGAAACGCCCGCTCATACGATCGAAAGTCAGGAAAGTGCATCATCCGGTCGGCATCAAAAATTCCTACCAGACTTACACGATCAAAGTCAAGTCCTTTGGTGACCATCTGCGTGCCGACGAGGATATGGGTATCTCCTTTCTCAAAATCTTCGATGATGGTTTCATATCCTGTCTTCGTTCTGGTTGTATCCAAATCCATGCGTTGAACATGTGCCTCCGGAAAGTGCAATTTCAATTCTTCTTCCAGCTTTTCAGTTCCGTAGCCATGCGTTTGAATGCGTTTCGAAGAACATACCGGACATTGCTTGGGAAGTTCTTCGCGATATCCGCAATAGTGACAAAGGATAGCATGACGATACTGGTGGTAAGTAAGGCTCACCGCACAATTGATGCATTTAGGGATCCACGAACAATCCTCACATTCGATCATGGGTGAGTATCCTCTTCGATTCTGAAAAAGTATGACCTGTTCCTTAGCGGCAATAGCTTCTTTAATTTCCCGAAGCAATACGGAAGAAAATTCTCCTTTGTTTGTTTTCAGTTTCCTTTCGCTTACCATATCGGCAAATACAATGTCAGGTAACTGTGCCTTGCCAAATCGTTCCTGCAATGTAACCAGGCCGTATTTATTTTGATGCGACTGGTAATATGATTCCGAAGAAGGTGTTGCGCTTCCCAAAATAACTTTCGCGTGATGAAATTGCGCCATCACCATCGCCGTGTCGCGGGCAACATAGCGGGGGGCCGGATCATGTTGCTTATACGAAGAGTCATGTTCCTCGTCAATCACGATCAATCCAAGATTATCGAAAGGAAGAAAGACAGAGGATCGTACCCCTACCACGAATTTAAATTTTCCTGAAAGTACGCCATTCCATACCTCCACACGCTCATTGTCAGAAAACTTGGAATGATACACGCCCATTTCATTTCCAAACAATTTTTTTAGGCGTTGTACAATTTGAGTGGTCAATGCAATTTCAGGCAGTAGGTAGAGTACCTGTGATCCACCATCGAGAGCTCGTTTTATAAGATCAATATAAATTTCTGTTTTTCCGCTTCCCGTTACACCATGAAGCAAGGCTGTTCCATGTGTTTCCAATTCAGCAAGAAGTTGGTTTCTGATTTGTTCCTGTTTCTCACTTAACAACACCGTATGTGATTGAGTATGTTCCGGGAACCCAAAGCGAGGCACGATAACATCAAACTCCTCCAGGATTTTTCCTTTGATCAGTGTGTTTAGCGATGACACCGAAATATCCTCGTCAGCGAGTTTGGATTTTAGAATTCCTCGTGGATTTAAATCGGGATGAGAAAAGACCGGAATGTGTTGCAAATACTTTAAAATAACGGCTTCCTGTTTTGGTTTTGCCTCCAGGCTTTCAAATAATGCTTCCAGTTTTTTTTTATTGAGATAAGGCTCCGATAGGCGAATATGTTTTTCGGTTTTGGGCTTGTATTTTTCTTTTATTTCTTCGAATACGATGATTGCCTCCTTGGAGGAAAGTGATTTTAAAATGCTAAAAATACTTTTAACGTCAAGTAATTTCGCGATTTCGGAATAACTCAGGGTGTCATGCTTTAATCGTTGAAGTACGACACGTTCTTTCTCTGAAAAATCATACCGATGGCTATCGGTATGTGTTTCATCCAAGGTGAATGCCGGATGCAATTGCACCATCGACTCACTGGAAAGTTTTAATCCGGCAGGAAGTGCAGCATTCAGTACTTCACCTAAGGTACACATGTAATACTCCGCCATCCATTGATATAATCTGAATTGCTGTTCAAAGATCACCTCATGTTCGTCCAGTACTTCAAGAATATATTTTGCTTCATAGTCGGCAGGAGGTTGGTTATGAAGTCGGGCAATGATTCCGGTGATAATTTTCTTAACGCCAAAGGGCACGATGGCCCGCTGTCCTGTTTTTACCCGATCGTTAAGTTCTTTTGGAACCCGGTAAGTAAAGAGTTTTGGAATAGGAACCGGAAGAACAAATTCCGCGAACAGTGTTTCTGAAGTATCAAAATTAAGCGCAGGATTTACCACTACGTCGGAGTTACGATGTACTGCAAAACTAAGCTACTTTTCCCACTGCTCATAGTGACTAAAAATCGGATTGATACACGTCTTCAATCTCGGTCAATGGTACTGTGACAGCGAAAGAAATGAGTACGCCACGAAATCGCTTTACTGAATATACATCCATCCTCAGGAATTTTTATTATTGCCTGCTTGTTACGAAATAAATATCTTATTTGCAGTATGAAGTGGAATGATGTACTCAGGTTGGCCGAAAAGGGCAATATCCAGCCGCCCAAACGGGTAGAGAAGACAGAAGAGGAATGGAAAAAAGAGCTAACTGCCGAGGAGTTTTTCATTACCCGGAAAAAGGGTACTGAGCGGGCATTTAGCGGGGAGTATTGCGAGGCACACGAGCCGGGTCTCTATGCTTGTCGTTGTTGTGGAACCACTTTGTTTGATTCAGGTACAAAATTTGAATCGGGTACCGGATGGCCGAGTTTTACGGAAGCTGTGGAACCCAACGTAATCAAATACACGAAGGATACAAGCTATGGTATGGTGCGCGTAGAGGTTGAATGCAACGTTTGTGATTGCCATTTGGGTCACGTTTTCCCCGATGGACCTCAGCCCACCGGACTTCGTTTTTGCATCAATTCGGCATCTGTAAAAAAAGGGTAGGAAAATCCTTGTATCCATACCCACTCATTCTGGGTGAGTACAAACTTCCTTTACGGGTGATTGTATCGTGTGTGGAACACGCTCGGGGTCAAATCATCCTATTCCATTTTAATTTACGTTCCCATTGCTTACTTTTATTAGATACTTTTAATTCAAAACACACGATATACCTATGAAAGCAAGATTGATTTGGGGGTTTATTTTATTGGCGGGTGGCGCACTATTAAATTCTTGCGGGAAAGACCCGGCACCAATTGCCGGAGTTTCATTTGATGTATCAGAGGAAGAAACCACTGAATCGGATGGAACAACCAAATCATTCAATCCCCTTATCATAACCGGCGGAGTTGGGAAAAATATTGTGGTAAAAGTTTTACTGGATAAAGCGGCACCTGATAATTTGGTTCTTTCCTATACCGTAACCGGGACAGCCAAGAGGACGATTGATGCGTCAACAGGTGACTACAATGATTTTAATTTAAATGGAGCAAATGCAAAGGCTTCGGAAACTCTGATTATTGAAGCTGGAGCAACGGAAGCAGCCATAACACTTACGGTGTATGAGGACGACTCTTTTGAAATCGACGATAATGACAATCTTTACGAAACAGTGATCTTGACATTTGACAAAGTGATTTCTGGTTCAGCATCCATAGGAGAAAAAAATGCCTACACATTGAAAATTAATGAGGATGATGCTGCCGCTGTTTTGCAGTGGGATTCAAACCCTGCGACAACAGCACTGGATGCAGGCGATGTAGACATGGATATTTTTGTGTTTCTCGAAGCGAAAATCGCCGCCTATACCAATTATAAGGACAGCGATTTCGAATCGATTATCATTCCGGGAGGCTATCCTGATGGTACTTATTCTGTTAGCTACACCTACTACAGCGGTACAGCAAATAATTTAAAATTTGGAGTTTATATGTTTGGCTCTTCGCTGAATGCTAAAGCTTATCCATACCCAACGAGTGCCCTAACGTTTTCCGGAAACTATACGCTGGCGAATATCAATAAGTATGATTTAACGGCAAGTTTGCCGAACGTAAAAACGATTCAGACCATCGTTAAAAGTAAACTTAACTTTACGGTTTCTACATTAACGGTGCCATCAACCGGAAGCAGATCAGGGGATGGACTTGTTCCTTCAGCAACGGACTTCGTCCGCATGCCAGGAAAACTGAGACTCACCAAGTTCCCTAAATTGTGATCGTGTAACGGTAAATCACTAAGAGAAATAAAAAATGCCACTCATTACGGTGGCATTTTTTATTCTCTTGAGGGTAAATACCCCGCGGCTTGCCGCGTACGAGAAAAAATAATGACTTTTGGGGCGTGAGCCCGGAAAGCAGATACCTTCATAAAAGTCACAATGTTTCGATTCTATT